>Ga0209959_100118_pt1 | contig 142027 bp, 141 predicted proteins | sample ThiBiot_300_biof_2_FD_183943 | JGI IMG/M metagenome (GOLD analysis project Ga0209959, IMG submission 183943) | Wastewater bioreactor microbial communities from Cape Town, South Africa - Thiocy_expt_300_biof (SPAdes) | ecosystem: Engineered > Bioremediation > Thiocyanate > Unclassified | place...
CCTCCGGCAATCTGAAATCCATGCTCAATCCCTATATGCCCATGACGCCTGAAGCCGATCGCAAGGCGCAGGAAATGGTTCAGAAGATGGGCGAAAGATTCAAGGCAGAGGTTCAGGCTGCCAGGGGGACGAAACTGCAGAGTGGAGTGGATTACACCACCGGTGAAGTCTGGGATGGGGTGCAAGCCAGGGAGATCGGGTTGATCGACGAAATCGGTACGCTTGATACCGTGGCGAGTTCATGGGATAGGGCGGTGCATGATTTTGGGCCGCGCGCGCCAGGGGCGGGGTGGTTAAGTGGCATGGCCACGGCCTTTGAATGGCTGGCACGCTTTCAGAATGGTTTGCATTGATCGTTACCGATTGATGAAAAAATAATCGCGCGGCAAGGATGCTTGATCGGACTGAGATTTTGGGTGAAATGCTAAAGTCTTATCCACAGAAAATGTGGATGAATTGTCATGGAGCCGGATATGAGTAATGTGGTGGATCTTGCGGGGTTTCAGTGCCCGGTTGGCAGCATGGCCATGCATTCCGTGCATGGCCTGGTTGAGGTTTTTTCTCGGGATGGGTGGATGCGTGGTGTGGTCTATGAACACCATGAAGAATTGAGCCTTGCCCATGAGAGTGATGACGTGGTTTTTGCTGAGCACATCGAGATGCGTGAGGTATGGGTTCATGTTCGCGAGCTTGCCGAGGCGGATCTTGCGAATGACATCGAGAACCTGCGAAAGCGTGGTCAATTTCTCTTTGATACTGTCGACTGAAGTGAGGTCGACGTGCTCCCGTACCCATCATTCCCCTTGACCGCATCCCGACGCTCAGAACCCACCAGAAGCGGATGCACAAAGCAGTCAGTTCAGGGTTGATTTGGGCCGCTGATCATCAGTCCCAGTACGGCCAATTCCAGGCGGTCAGGTTTTTAAACCGTGACCATCCGAAACTTAACCATAAGGATGACTTCGTCATATGCGAGTGGCTTGTTAATGGGGTTGTTGGGAATGGAAAATTGAGCCCAGCAAGGGCTTGCGCCACATACAATTATTTGTATAATTACGTTAATGATAGATATTAAGCCTGTCGAGTTCCGGGGCAGCACCCTTGATGATCTGCGCGCCTTCCCCATCTCGGCTCGGCGCGAAGCAGGACACCAAATCGACCTGGTACAGCAAGGCGGCGAACCGGAAAATTGGAAATCGATGACAACGGTAGGCCAGGGCGTGCGGGAAATCCGGATTCGGGACGAAGTCGGCGCGTACCGGGTGATCTATGTCGCCAAGTTTGCCGATGCCGTCTATGTGCTGCACTGTTTTCAGAAAAAAACGCAGAAAACCAGCAAGGCAGATATCGACTTGGCAGCGAAACGCTACCGGGATTTGTTGAAGGAGATAGAACAATGAGCAATAAACGATTTTCCAGCGTGTGGGATGCCATCGAGGACACCTCCGAGGAAGCGGAAAACATGAAGCTCCGCTCGGTCTTGATGATGGCCTTGAAAAATCATATCGCCCGCGTCGGCATGAGCCAGTCGCAAGCTGCCAAGCTGTTCGGTGTGACGCAGCCGCGCGTCTCTGATCTCATGCGCGGCAAAATCGACTTGTTTGCCCTGGATGCCTTGGTCAACATGGCGACAGCCGCAGGCCTGCACGTCGAAATGCGTGTGCTGGAAGCTGCATAGGGCAAGTTGCAACGTTTGCCGGGCTTTATTTTCCGATTCCAAAATGAACCCTGCATGCAGAAAGTGGCTTCGTCTGCCTGGGGCGGTTGTCGCCCATGAAAAGACACTGACGAGGCGGGGGAAAGCGTTACTGGGCGGCAAGCAGCGGTCAAGCTGCCCAAGAAATTCAAGTTTGCGGGTCAACGTCTACCCTATGACCACAAACACCGACACGTCGCGGATAAAGGTGTCCCCTATGAGTTTAAGGACGCTTACCAGATTAATGGCCGCCTTTTTCACCGAAGTGGATCGTGTATTAAAGGAAGCAAAACAATGAAAAAAATCGCCATTGGGATCATGTCTCAAGAGAAAATCCGCGAACGCATGCTGGCCATCGCCAAGGGCGAGTACAAACTCAAACCCGGCGAACCTAAAATCTGGTTCACCTCGATGAAATCCTTGGCTGAAGTCCTGAGCGACGACAATCGCGCCCTGCTCAAGACCATTCGCGATTTACAGCCCGAATCCATCAGCGGTCTGGCTGCTATTACCGGTCGCAAAACAGGCAACCTTTCCCGTACCCTGAAAACCATGTCCCGCTATGGGATAGTGGAAATGCGCCGGGAGAATCGCCACGTGCGGCCCATTGTCATGGCAACCGAATTCCAAATTCTTGCAGCGTGAAATTTGGCGCTGCATCGTTACCCCTCAAGGCCACACGCCTAATCGATGGAATCCATCTTTGCGGTGTATCAGCTGACGAGACATCATCTCGTGTAAAGCGGTTGCGAGCGGCTCTAGTCGGCCAATCGGTCGTCACTGGCTGAGTGGGGAAATGCGTTACTGGGCGGCCGGTGTAGGACTGTAAGCTGCCAGCTGTGAAATCGGCACGTACTTCTGTTGATCGGCCAAAGGCGACATCAGCCTTTCGATTGACCGCGTCCGCTGTACTCGCAAGACCGGTCGTTGGCTCGCCTCTCTCTCCTGACCAACCGCTTTCCCTCGTTTGGACGGCGGAACCCGACCCGTTGCAGCCGTTCATGTCTTGATCACCGTACGTCCGTTCCTCAGCGGATAGCAGCACTTTTGCATCCGTCTGCCCTGCAAGCACCAGTAGACCTCGCAAACCGGGTGTCTGCTCATAAGCGTGTCGACGGTATGAACGAACCCTTGGTGGATAGGGTAATTTCTGTAGAATGCGCGCCATGCGTCGCCTCATCGCCCTGATCATCATGCTCATCGTCCCGCTCCAGTTCGCCTGGGCGGCGGCGGCGGGGCTGCATGGGTACGTGGGGAAGGACGTGACCACCTCGGGCTTTCATACCCATGATCATGATCATCATGAAAGCGCTGATCCAGATCACGACTCTTCTGGTGGCACGAATAATCAGGATCACAACGAGGACGGACATCATGGCCACTACCATCCTGTCTTCTCCTCCATCCTGATGGAATCCAGCCTCACGCTGGATATAGCCTTGTCCGGCGGCCCGATTCTGTATCCGCCTGCGGCCTTTTTGTCCCACACCCCCCCGCTTCTCGACCGTCCCCCTCTAGCGCGCGCCTGAACCGGCGAGCGCTTGCTCTGACGCGGCTTTAGGCCGTGTTCTCCTGTCGCGCGCTGGTGTTCTTCGTCACGGGGAAAACCAGGCGATCACGCTATCCGCGTCCTTGCTTGCGCTGCCCTTGGCAGCGAAGGCGCATGCACCCAAACCGCTTTGACCAAGACCAATGCCGTCTGCCTGGGGGCAACTCCCCATAGCGCACGGTAGTTCAGCAAACTTTTTCCGCGTCGTCTTGAGCGATGTACTCACGTTTATTGCGCCGTCAGGCGTCAGTCGAGGTTCACTATGAAAAAAACACCCCCCCGCTTCCCGCTCAGTGCATGGGCAGTGGCGACGCTGTGTATTCTCGCGTCCACCGCTCAGGCAGCTGATAAGTCAGTCCGGTTTGCCGTTCCCAACAGTCAGATTCAGGCGCTGGGCATTCAAACCGTGCCATTACAGAGCCAAGCAGGCGCGGTCAAGGCAAGTTTCCCTGCGCAGGTCGTCGTTCCGCCAACAGCGGAGCAGGTGGTCAGCTCGCCGGTGGCCGGCCTGGTAGCGCAATTGCTGGTTCAGCAGAACCAGGTCGTGCGTTCAGGCACGCCGCTGGTACGCATTGCCAGTCCGGAACTCGGCCAGTTGCAATTGCAGTTGCTGCAAGCCAGCACCCGCGCCACGCTCGCACGACAGGCGGCGCGGCGCGAACAGGCTTTGTTCGATGAGGGCATCATCCCGCAACGCCGGGTGCAGGAAACACAGGCTGGCTTGAGTGATGCCGAGGCGACGCTCAACCAGGCCAAGGCGGCGCTACGTCTAAGCGGCATGTCGGCCGCGACGATCGCGCGCATTGCGGCTTCCGGCAAGCCGCAGGACAGCATCACGCTGGCCGCGACGCAGGCCGGAATCGTGACCGAGATTGCGGTCAAGCCTGGTCAGCGGGTCGAAGCCGCGACAGCATTGCTGCATGTGGCCCAAATCGATTCCCTGTGGCTGGATATTCAGCTTCCGGTGTCCGAGGGCGCGAATTGGCCGGTTGGAACGAAGGTCAAGGTGCAGGGACGGGACGTCAGGGCGCGCATCTTGAGCACCAGCCCGACCGTGTCGTCCGGCAGTCAGACGGTGGTGCTGCGGGCGGCGGTCGAGGGCAAGACCGGCCTGGTTCGGCCTGGCGAGTTCGTGACGGTCGAGCTACCTATCGTAACCACTCAGGCGGCCGCTCAAGGCAGCTGGGACGTGCCGTTGTCCGCCGTGGCCCATGACGGCAAGCAGGCGAATGTGTTCGTTCGCACGCCCGCCGGCTTTGAAGCCAGACCGGTGAAGGTCACAGCCAGCGCCGGGCAGCGCGTGCGCGTGCAAGGCCCGCTCAAGGCCGGCGAACAGATTGCCGTTTCCGGCGTGGTAGCGCTCAAGGGTGCCTGGCTCGATGCGAAGGAGAGCCAGTAATGCTTGCACGCCTCGTTCAGTTCTCTTTAGCACAACGCCTGTTCATCCTGCTGGCGACACTGATTGTCGCCGGTGCGGGATGGATGGCCTACCTCGGGTTGCCGATTGACGCATTCCCCGATGTGTCGAGTACCCAGGTCAAAATCATCATGAAAGCCCCCGGCATGACGCCGGAGGAAGTCGAAAGCCGTATCGCGGTGCCGATCGAAGTGGAAATGCTCGGTATCCCAAAAACTAAAATCCTGCGTTCGGTCACGAAATATGGCCTGGTCGATGTCACCATCGACTTCGAGGACGGCACCGACCGCTATTGGGCGCGCCAGCAGGTCAGCGAACGTCTGGGCGGCCTGAGCGAAAATCTGCCCACCGGCATCACGGGCGGCATGGCGCCGATCACGACCCCGCTCGGGGAAATGTATATGTTCACCGTTGAAGGCGAGGGTCTGTCGCTGGCCGAACGACGCAGCCTGCTCGACTGGGTTATCCGGCCAGCGCTGCGCACTGTGCCTGGCGTGGCCGACGTGAATGCGCTGGGAGGTGTTGTTCGCGCGTTCGAGGTGGTGCCCGATCAACTCAAAATGGCCGCCAGCGGCGTGACCATGACGCAGCTCAGGGAGGCGATTGACGCCAACAACCGCAACGACGGTGCCGGTAGGCTCGGCGAAGGCGACGAAGTGTTGCTGGTGCGTAGCGAAGGAAGTGTTACGAATCTGGACGATCTGCGTGCGATCGTGGTGACGATGAAGGATGGTGCCCCGGTCCGCGTCGGTAATTTGGCCGAGGTCAAGATTGGCACCGTCACGCGCTATGGTGTGGTGACGCAAGACGGCAAGGGCGAGGCCGTCCAGGGTTTGGTGCTCGGACTGGCGGGCGCAAATGCGCGACAAGTCGTCGAAGGCGTGCAGAAAAAACTGGATGAACTGCAACCGACGTTGCCGCAAGGCGTGAAGCTCGCCGTTTTCTACGATCGCGCTTCGCTCGTCAGCAAGGCGGTCGGTGCGGTATCAAACGCACTACTCGAAGCGACCGTGCTGGTCATCGTGCTCCTGGTGCTGTTCCTGGGCAATATCCGCGCGGCATTGACGGTCGCTCTGGTGCTGCCCCTGGCGGCGTTGATCACCTTTATTCTGATGCGCGGTTTCGGCATGTCGGCCAACCTGATGAGCCTAGGCGGCCTGGCGATCGCGATCGGCATGCTGGTCGATGCCGCCGTGGTGGTGGTCGAAAACATCGTGCAGCGCCTGGCGACTGACCCCACGGCCGGCAAACTGCCGCGGCTGCATACGGTCTATCGCGCGGTGCGTGAGGTCGCGGTGCCGGTGACATCCGGGATATTGATCATCATCACGGTGTTCCTGCCCTTGCTCACCTTGCAGGACCTCGAGGGCAAGTTCTTCGTGCCGGTGGCGCTCACCATCGTGTTCGCCCTGGCCGGTTCGCTGGCGTTGTCGCTGACCGTCATCCCGGTGCTGGCGTCCTATCTGCTACGCGAGGTCAAGCACGAGGACCCGTGGCTGCCGCGCAAGCTGCTGGCGCTCTATGAGCCGGCGCTTGCCTGGGGCCTGCGCCGGCAGGGGATTGTCGTCGGCGTGGCGGTGGCGATGCTGGTGGGGGCGGGGGTGGTCTACACCCAGGTCGGCAAGACCTTCATGCCGACGATGGACGAAGGCGATCTGATCGTCGGCATCGAGAAACTGCCATCGATCAGCCTGGAACAAAGCGCCGCGCTCGATCTGAAGATTCACCAGGCCCTCATGAAAGCCATTCCCGAGGTGATCGGCGTCGTTGCACGTGCCGGCTCCGACGAAATCGGCCTCGACCCGATGGGCTTGAACCAGACCGACACGTACTTGCAGTTAAAGCCGCGCGACGAGTGGCGCATGAAGAGCAAGGAAGCGCTGATGGACGAGATACGCAAGGTGCTCGACCCCATGCCCGGCATCGAATACAGCTTCACGCAGCCGATCGAAATGCGCGTGTCGGAAATGATTATCGGCGTGCGCGGCGACCTAGCGGTGAAGATATTCGGTCCCGACCTCGACAAGCTCAATGCGTATGCGAGCCAGGTCGAAGCGCTCCTCAAGACGGTTCCCGGCAATCAGGACGTGTACACCGTCCAGAACGACGGGGTGCAGTACCTGCGGGTGGCGGTTGATCGCCTGCAGGCGGGTCGTCTGGGTTTGAGCGTGGAAGAAATCCAGGATGCGCTGCGTACCCAGATCGAAGGGCAGCGGGCCGGCGTCGTGATTGAGGGTAACCGCCGCACGCCGATCGTATTGCGCGGCACCGAGGCGGTTCGCATGTCGCCGGCCGAGTTCGGCGCCATGCGGATCACGACCCAGGACGGCAGCAGCGTGCCCTTGGCCAGTGTTGCCACGCTGGAACGCGCCGAGGGACCGGTCAAGATCGACCGGGAAATGGGCAGCCGCTATAGCGTGGTCATCGCCAACGTCGGCGGGCGCGACCTGGTCGGCTTCGTCGAGGAGGCCAGGAAACTTGTCACGCAGAAAATGCCCCTGCCCACCGGCTATCGCATCAGCTGGGGAGGCCAGTTCGAGAACCAGCAGCGTGCGGCTGCACGTTTGACGGTGGTGGTGCCGGTTGCACTCGGGCTGGTCTTCGTCCTGCTGTTCTCGACCTTCCGCTCGGTGCGCCAGGCTTTGCTGATTCTGAGCAACATCCCCTTCGCACTGGTCGGCGGCATCGTCGCCTTGTGGGTGACAGGCGAATACCTGTCGGTTCCGGCGTCGGTGGGCTTCATTGCGCTGCTCGGTATTGCCGTCCTGAACGGGGTGGTGCTGGTCAGCTATTTCAATCAACTGAAAAGCGAGGGGATGAGGCTGAGCGAAGTGGTGGTGCAAGGGGCCAAACGGCGCTTGCGGCCGGTACTGATGACCGCCTCCATTACGGCGTTCGGACTGATTCCGCTGCTGTTTGCGACAGGCCCCGGCTCGGAAATCCAGCGGCCGCTGGCCATCGTCGTGATTGGTGGCCTGATCACCGCCACGGTACTGACGCTGATGTTGCTTCCCATCCTGTATTTACGCTTCGCTTTCCCGAAACGAGAGGCTTCCCATGTCTGAACTTTGCTTAACACTGATTTGCCCGCCAGCGGTCGAGGAAAAAATGCTCGATCTGCTGCTCCTGTCACCCAACGTGACGTTTTTCACCAGCACGGCTACTGCCGCGCACGGTATGGCTCACGAGGACCTGGATCAAACGGAGCAGGTGCTGGGTCGCGCACGCGCCACCAAGATTCAGGTGATTTTTGCCGCAGCCGACAAAGCGGCGCTACTTGACGCCATTCGCCAGCAATTCTCCGGCGCAGGGTTGCGCTATTGGGTGACGACGGTCGCCGAAACGGGAGAGATCACATGATGATTCGAATCCTATTGGCCGGCCTGCTGACGATCTCTGCCACCGCGCAGGCGATGGAACCGGTGAATCCGCCGGGGCTCTTGCCAGCCGAAATTGCTCGCCCGCTGCTCGAACAGGACCCCGGCGTCGCCGCCGCGCGCGCTGGCCTGGACGTGGCGCTGCAAGAGGCGGGCATCCTGGATAAATCCCCCTATGAATGGACTGCACGTGCATCGGGACAACAGCGAAAACTGGACAACGGCCCCCGTTACAACGAATGGAACGTGGGCATCGAGCGGGCCATCCGGCTTTCCGGTAAGGCTGCGGCCGATCGCAAACTCGGCAAGGCAACTGTCGAAGCGTCCCAGGCGCGCTATGGCGAGGCACTGCACGAATCGGCACGTGAACTGATGGCCTTGTGGGTGGGCTGGCTGGCGGCAGAACGTGCCCGCGAGTTGGCTGAGAGCAGTGTGCAGTCAATGCGAGCCAGTTTGGACACGGTCGACAAGCGTGTCCGTGCAGGCGACGCATCGAAGCTGGAGATGAGCATCGCCCGCGCCGAATTGGCCGAGCAAAGACGGCTGGACAACGATGCCAAGACGCAGGCCACCACAGCCTGGGCGCGCCTATCCACGCGCTTTCCCGGGGTGCAGCGTCAAGTCATGGCATTGCCCGCACCATTGCTGATCGGGGAGGATGCAGCGGCATGGCGCGACCGTATCCTGGCTCAAAGCGACGAATTGAAGGTCATCCAGGCGCACATGCAGATGGCTCAGGCTCATGCAGAACGCGCGCGTGCGGACAAGATCCCCGATCCGACGCTGGGGGGCTATACGGCCTCGGAGGTCGGTGGAAACGAACGTATTTATGGCGTCATGCTCAGCGTTCCGATCCCCGGGGGTGCGCGTGACGCGCGCAATGCCAGGGCGATTGCAGCGGTGGAGGTTTCGCGCCGGGAGGTCGAATTCAAACAGCGTGAACTTGAGACAGCGATCGCGAGCGCGGTCGCAACTGCGCGGGGTGCCTACGACAGTCTGCAAATCACCAATGAAGGCGCGGCGGCCATGCAGGAGAATGCCGCGCTCATGCAGCGGGCCTATGCGCTTGGCGAAGCGGACTTGCAGGCCATGCTGCTGGCGCGTCGTCAGGCGACCGCAGCGATGAACAATGCGCTGCAAGCGCAGGCCGCCGCCCTTCAGGCTTATTACGGCCTGCTCGTCGACGCGCACCTGATTTGGGAGTTGGGTCATGACTAGAACATTTGCAATGCCTCTTACGCAGCAATGGATCGGGGATGCGTTGCGTTCCCGCTGGCTGGCTTTCATCTGCATCTTGTTGCTCAGCTTGATCGCGAGCAGCGCGTTCGCTCACGCAGTCACCGCGGGTGACAAGGGTTACATCCAGGAAATTTCGGGCGTCAACCTGCTGCCCTTCATGTACCTGGGCGCCAAGCACATGATGACGGGTTACGATCACCTCCTGTTTCTCTTCGGTGTGATCTTTTTCCTGTACCGACCCTCTCACATCGGCATCTATGTCAGCCTGTTCGCGCTGGGTCACTCCACCACGATGATCCTCGGCGTCTACTTCAACGTCGGGATCAACAGTTACCTGATCGACGCGATCATTGGCCTGTCGGTTGTATACAAGGCGCTGGACAACCTCGGTGCCTTCCAGCGCTGGCTGGGCTTCCAGCCAAACACCCGGATTGCAACCCTGGTGTTTGGCCTGTTCCACGGCTTTGGCCTGGCGACCAAGATTCTTGAATATGAGATCTCGCCCACCGGCCTGGTACCCAACCTGCTCGCCTTCAACGTGGGCGTGGAGATCGGCCAGCTGCTGGCATTGGCAGTCATCCTGATCGGCATGAGTTACTGGCGGCGAACGGCCAGCTTTGTCCGCAACGCCTACACCGCCAACGTCGCGATGATGTCCGCCGGCTTTGTGCTGGTGGGCCTCCAACTGACCGGCTATTTTGTAGCCTGAACGAACAACCATAGGAATATTCAACATGTACAACAGTGATACCCCCATACGCGCAGAATTGCCCTCTTCAAAGCAGCTCTTGCGCTCCACCATCCTGGCCGCCATTTCGGCGCTGGTTCTCCTGGTTGTCGTCGTTCTTCCGGCTGAATACGGCATCGATCCCACCGGGGCCGGTCGGGCCCTGCGTCTGACTGAAATGGGTGACATCAAGCAACAGCTGGCGGCAGAGGCCGCGGCCGATGCTGCCGCCGCCGCGCCGGCAGCACAGTCGCCCGCAGCCGGAACGCTTGGCATGGCTACAGCCAGTGCGGCAGGAATTCCGGTTACGGCCGCTGTGGCTGCTGCCCCGAAGGCGTCCGCTCAAGCTGCTGCGCCCAAGATTGCATGGCGTGACGAGATGCCTCTCACCTTGGCTCCGGGCGAAGGGAAGGAAATCAAGTTGAAGATGGCTCAAGGCGCAAAGGCTCAATACGCTTGGGTGGTCGAGGGCGGTGAGGTCAACTTCGATACCCATGGTGATGCACCAGGCAAATCGATCAGCTACGAAAAGGGCCGCGCGGTTTCTTCCGATGCAGGCGTGCTGGAGGCAGCGTTCACGGGTAATCATGGCTGGTATTGGCGCAACCGTGGCCAGTCAAGCGTGACGGTCATCCTGCGCACCCGCGGTGACTACACCGAAATCAAAAAAATGCTGTGAATGAAGGGCGCTGCGGTGCGTATCGCAGCGCCCTTCACCGCCCCCGATCTGCTAAACCTCTTGAAAGAATATCCAAATGAAAACGCTCAAAACGCTCGCCAGCACTTTTTTGATAGTCTGTTTCGCGGCTACGCTCGCTGGATGTGAACAATCCGGATCCAATGAGAATGGCGCCCAAGCTGGCCACGGGCACAGCCATGAATGAGGATGTGACCGTGCTTCTCCAGGGTGCGCGCTCAAAAACCAGTGCGGCATTTTCTCCCAGAGGCGAGTGGCTCATTCAAATTAATCCGTGTGAATATCCATGCATAAAGGGGTGATCTATGCCTTGCTGGCCGCCGCGCTGTTTGGCGCCAGCACACCATTTGCCAAAGCGCTGATTGGGCAAGCGGCCCCGGTCATGCTCGCCGGCTTGCTCTACCTGGGCAGCGGCCTTGGCTTGCTGATTTGGTACACGCTGCGTGCGCTGGCAGCCCGCGGCCAGCAGCCGACGAGCGCCCGCCTGACCCGGCAGGATCTGCCGTGGCTGGGCGGCGCCATTCTGACCGGAGGCATCGCAGGGCCGGTGTTGCTGATGTTCGGTTTAACGCTGACCCCCGCATCGTCCGCCTCGCTGCTGCTGAATATGGAAGGCGTATTGACGGCGCTATTGGCCTGGTTCGTCTTCAAGGAGAACTTCGACCGGCGTATTTTTCTGGGCATGGTCTTGATCGTGGCTGCCGGCGTCCTCTTGTCGTGGCAGCAACGTCCCGCGCTCGGCGTGCCATGGGGAGCGCTTGCCATTGTCGCGGCGTGTCTGTGCTGGGCCATTGACAACAATCTCACCCGCAAGGTATCGGCCAGCGATGCGGTACAAATCGCGGGAATCAAGGGCCTGGTGGCGGGCTCGGTCAACTTGTCGATTGCGCTGGTGCTGGGTTTGCCGTGGCCTGAAGCGAGCACGGCGTTGATCGCCGGCGTGGTCGGCTTTAGCGGATACGGCCTTAGCCTGGTGTTGTTCGTGTTGGCGCTGCGCCATCTCGGCACCGCCCGGACCGGCGCCTACTTTTCGGTCGCACCCTTTGCCGGGGCCGCCATTGCGCTACTGATGCTGGGCGAAACGCCGGACCCGGTGTTTTGGGTGGCGGCAGCACTGATGGGCGCCGGCATATGGCTGCATCTGACGGAGACGCACGCGCATGCGCATACCCATGTGTTGATATCGCATGCACATGGACACAGCCACGATGCACACCACCAGCATAGCCATGACTTTACGTGGGATGGCAAAGAGCCGCATAGCCATCCGCATCAGCACGACCCGCTCACGCACAGCCACCCGCATTTCCCCGATATTCATCACCGGCATCGGCATTGATCTCGTAACAATGGGCTATTGCGGCGACGCCCACATGCAAATTCAATCGAAGCCCTGCAACCGCGCGCATTTACCGTTATCGGAACAAGAAAAATGAAAATTGAAACAATGAATTTGAATAGTGAAGCGGCAGCCGAACAAGCGAGCGCATCAAGCCTGCGGATGCTGATGACGCGCTCGCGCTGGATAGAAGCCGGGCGTATTTTGCTTACCGGCTTGGTGGCGTTGCTGTTTTGGCGGCAATGGGTACCGATACAAATCCTGTGGCTCGCCGTCGCGATTGGTTTATATCCGCTGGTAAAAACCGGCTTGATCGACCTGATACGCGAACGCAAAGTCGGCACCGAGATTTTTGTTACCGTTGCCACACTGGTCGCTGTGTTTGGAGGCGAGACGGTCGCCGGCGCCGTGCTGATGGTGATTATTCTGATTGCCGAGTTCATCGCCGACTTGAATATGGATCGCGCCCGCGCTTCCATCAAGACCCTGATCGGATCGGTGCCGCAAGTCGCGCTGAGACGCGGCGCAGACGGTGAACGCGTGGTTCCGATCGAGCAACTGCGAACCGGCGATGTCGTTCTGGTACGCGCCGGCGAAAAAATCCCGGTGGACGGCAGCATCGTAGGCGGCGCGGCATCGATCAACGAGGCGCCCATCACCGGCGAAAGCTTGCCCAAGGACAAGAGTATCGGCGCGAGCGTTTTTGCCGGCACCATCGTCGCATCGGGCGCACTCGATATTCAGACAGAAAAAGTCGGCAGCGACACCACCTTTGCACGCATCATCGGGCTGGTGGAAAGCGCCGAAGCGGCGCAAGCGCCCGTGCAAAAACTCGCCGACAAAGTGGCTTCGTGGCTGATTCCGGTCGTTTTTGTATTTCTCATTGCGGTTTATCTGGTCACGGGCGATGTGCGCACCATCGTCACGCTGCTGATTTTCACCTCGCCTGCCGAGCTGGGACTTGCGACGCCATTGGTAATGATCGCCGCCATTGCGCGCGCTGCCCGAAGCGGTATTTTGGTCAAGGGCGGTCTGTATCTGGAGTCGCTGGCTAAAGTGGATGTGATGGTGTTCGACAAAACCGGAACGCTGACAGCGAACAAGCCTGAAGTGGTTCGAGTGGAGGCACGCGATTCACGATTTTCCGAAATGGAGCTGTTGAGTCTGGCAGCCGCCGCCGACCGCCGTTCTGCGCATCCACTGGCCAAAGCCGTTGTGGATTACGCAACATCTAAACAGATCACCGTGCCGGAGCCGGACCAATATGAGCAGGTGCAAGGCCGGGGGGTTATAGCAACCGTCTCGGGTCGTGCCGTACTGGTCGGCAATGCCGCATTGCTGCGTGAAAACGGCGTCACACTTGCCACCGCAATTGAAGATAGCGGACAAACGCCGGTGCATGTGGCGGTCGATGGGCAATTTGCCGGTGTCATTTTTATCGCTGATACGTTACGGCCGGGGGCCCGCGAAGCTCTTTTGAAGTTGAAACAGACGGGCGTCAAGCGGATCGTGATGCTGACCGGCGACAACGAGGCAACCGCACGCGCGGTGGCCGCGGAATTAGGCGTGGACGAGGTGCGCGCCGACCTGATGCCGGAAGACAAAGTCACAGCGATTGAAGAACTCAAAAAGCAGGGGCATCGCGTGGCCATGATCGGTGACGGCATCAACGACGCACCCGCCCTGGCGCGAGCGGATGTGGGCATTGCGATGGGCGGCGGCGGCACTCAGGCCGCGCTGGAAGCCGCCGATATCGTGCTGATGACGGATGATTTATCCAAGATCGTCAGTGCCCGTGCCATTTCCCGCCGCGCGTATCGCACGATTCAGGAGAACTTGTTTGTCGGCGTTGGCGTAGTCCATTTGTTGGGCATCACGGCGGCGCTGATGGGCTGGATTGGTCCTATCGAAGCCGCTTTTATACATCTGGGACCGGATATTCTGGTGTTTTTGAACTCTGCTAAATTGCTGCGTGTTCGGATCGATGGAGTCTGAATCCCTAATGTGCAAACCAAAAGTCAATTGGCTCTACAGGGAGCAGCAGAGTCGGACAGCAGGTTGAGGTCAACACTGTGTGAGCCACGACAAGAAGGTGATCGGCACTCACCAGCGACGGATGCCAACTCAAATTGAAGGTCGGCTGACCCGGAGCCAGGGAATGGCAGCCCGTCTTTGGTGGCTGCGTTCCCCCCATTCTTCTCCAGGACTTGCATGTGCCACATCACTTGCAAGCGCCGGTTAGGGAGGAACGGACGTACGGTGATCAAGACATGAACGGAAGTAACGGGTCGAGTGGCGTCCCTCGCCGGTGACCAAAGCTGCCGTTCAGGCCGATTATCGCGTCAACGACTGCAACCAGCGCGACACCGGCCATTGAGGTTGGAGAGCGCCACCGGCCGCTATGGCCGATCACCGGCCCGCCATGAAGCAAGGATGAAGGTCTCTTCAACGCTCAACACCTGTCGTTGACGGCGTTGCGTCGTCGAATGCCTGCTTGTATTCAGTTAGCTGACGACCGTTGGCTCGGCAGGGAGGACGGGTGCTCGGCCATTACAGTCGGTGACATCGGCCCAGTTGAGTGACTGGAACACCTAAGCTGCCATTGCTCTGGATTTTTAAGAGTGGAGAGAATTCAGAAATAATTCCTCCACGCATCAGTAACGATCCGCACAAACGGCGCCCAATCAACAACTAAACCCATAACGATTCCAAAGAAACCTACAAGACTCACAAGTCCGGACAAAATCTGAAATGGTCTGCTGCCAGTTATTTGCTGAACGGTGCCCATACCTAGAATACCCACCCAGCCAAGAACCGAAATAGGGAGTGCAATCAAGGCACGCATGCCCTCCCTAAGCCAGACAATAGGATTTTTGATTAGCTGCTCTATCTCATCAAGGCGGTCACTCAGCGTCCCTAGATGGCGAACCAGCAAGTCTTGCAGCGTATTGGCGTAATCGTTTGCAAGCCGATCAGACGAAATGCTCGGACCCAGCGCATTACGGAGTTCAGGGAGCATGTTGAGCAAAGCGGGGTAATTCCGCACTTGATAGTTCGCGAACGGAGGGCGGAACGCAGCGAACACCCCTGCCTCACCAAGCTGGCCCTGCATTTTGTTTACACGATGGACCAGCCAGTCGTAGGCATCAACATCGTTGCCTGCACTTTTGATGTAATCACCAAGCTTCTGAAAGTACTCATTGGCGAACTCTTCCGCCACGATAAGCCGCCTTTTACGGCGCAGGAGATTTACCAGTCCAATGAGGACTGGTACAGCCAGAATAGCCACAAACCAAAATCGATCCATCGGGCGTCAGGCGCGGCCGGTTGCAAACAAGGACGTCAATTCTGCCTGACCAAGCAAAAAGCCGGAAACGGCTACACATTCTAAGCCTTGGGTAGCAGTCTTTTTTGGTAAACCCACAGCCCGTGCCAACGTCCGAGCTTTATCCGCTTCTGAACCAGCTGCATGTAGCGATCAGGAGGTAGCGGGTTCTTGCGGCTATGGCGGCTTTTATTACAATACAGGCAGGCGGCAACGATATTTGATCGCCCCGACGATCCCCCATCCTGACGAGCGACAAGGTGCTCGCCAGTGCACTGGAAGCGCTTGGCTTGCCCCAGTGTGATTCCGTGCTGATTGGCGAACTCCTGCGGGTCATCAGCCCACATTGGCATGCCGCAGTAATAGCAGCGGCCAGATTGGTTGGCAAAGGCGTGGGTGCGTGGACGCACCAAAGGTCTGGGCATGAGAAGCTCCTAAAAGTGGGTAGGAACCCCGCTCACGCCCATGGGTGCGATAAAACGGGCACCAGCCGCCTAACAGCAGACTGGCACAACAGGCATCCCGAATTGGATATATGCCCGCGTTGATTCTCTCTCAGAGATTTAGTGGATGCAATCCCTTAATAAGTCAGCGAATGAATGCGTCCGAATTTCTTACCTATTTTGGAACGACGCTTCGCGCAGATCTCGGAATGCACAATCTCTTCCTTCCGCCAACGAGGTAAGATCGCCCTAGCCGCAAGAGCTCAAGCGCGCAAACCCATCGGCAAGTGGAGCAGTTAAGGGCGACCGTCGCCGCCGCCAATACGCTTTATCGGACGGAATTTGAGAAAGGACGCTGACTCGGCATTCAGAATCATGGAACTGAGCGTCGATGACTACCTTGACCGGTACTACATCGTCTGGGTGAAGTTCGGCGGTACACATGCCCAGTACGACCGCATCGATGTGGAGAATGTAAATGACTATTAAACCGATCCGAAACGACGACGACCTGAAGGCGGTGTTCCGCCGGCTCGAATCCATCTTCCAGGCCGAGGAGCAGACCCCGGAGGCGGACGAGCGGGACGTGCTCGTGACGCTCGTCGAGGCCTATGAGAACAAGCACTATGACTTCGGCCCGGCCGACCCCGTCGAGGCCATCAAGTTCCGGATGGAGCAGCAGGGTCTGACCGCGCGCGACCTCGAGCGTTTCATCGGATCGAGCGGCCGGGTCTCCGAAGTGCTCAACCGCAAGCGGCCCCTGAGCCTGCGCATGGTCAAGCAACTACATGACGGATTGAATATCCCCTACGAGAGTCTGCTAGCCGAAGCTTCTTGATTACCGAGGCGCGTCGATGGCACCCGCCTTCACCCGCCACATTTGCGTCGACTATTCCGGTGTCCAGACACCCAAGGCCAGTCTGAAGGGGCTTCGAGTCTATTGCGCCAACAGCGGTTTTTGCTGCCGAAGGGGTGCAGGCTTTCGAGCCTGTTAAGTCGCCCGGCCAAGTATTGACACACCATCTGAAAATTGGCAACCTAAAGCCTGTTTTGTTGGCTCATGCAGCCCGATTGGCTTCCCGTAAGGAGCCGCCTTTTGCCGCAAGGCGTGCATAAATGCCGTTCAGTTCCTGAAAACGGCGGGTCTTCGGATCTGGAATTCCATCGCAGTTCAACCACCCCATGGGGAGCCACGCTCCCTTTGGGGAAAGTGCTCCCCTTTTTTATTTTTTAAGGAGAGCATTATGTCTGAATCCAAATTCTACGATCTTCATGTCACTGGCCTTGGCTACCTGAACCGTGTTCGCATGGTCAAGCCCAACAAAGGTGAAACATTCCTCGCTTGCTCCATTTCCGCTCTCCGTGGTGAGTGGAACAAGGACGGCTCGATCAAACCTGAGTCGACTAAATTCGATGTGCGGGTTTATGGTCAGGACGCGATCAAAGCGATCGAGGTGCTCAAGCCGCATGGCGATGAGAAACGGAAAGTAATGATCCAGTTCAAGCTGGGTGACATCTACCCTGAAGTGTTTGTCTACGAAAAAGACGTGGGCACGCGCAAGAAGGGTGATACCGGTGTGATGATCAAGGGCCGCTTGCTCAAGATCACCAATGCCTGGGTGGACGGTAATCCGGTTGTCCTGCCTGCAGGCTCTTCGCAACAGCAAGAGGCTGCAGCAGGCGGCCAGTAACGTCCAGCTTCACAAACCCGACCGGGGAGTTTCACGCTCCCTGTCGGGTGTCGTGGACTCCCCGGTTTTCGTTTTGAAAACCAGGAGTCCACGATGAAAGAAGCTATCCTGAATGTTCTGTTCGATTTGCGCATCATGAGTCTGTGCGTGATGGCGTCACAAGTCATCGCCTTGGCGAGCACTCTGTCGAATTGATGGAGTCAAACTGAAAACCTCCTGCGTGGGGTTTTCACCAGAGGGCCAACCCTCCGGTGAAAACCCCGCAACCAACCAACAGGAGACATCCATGAATCAGCAACTCTCACTAAACTTCCTTCAATTGATGGCCAAGGCTGAAGTGCCGATCGAGGACGCCAGGTGGTTTCACTGCATTGCACGTCGTCGTGGTTTGCTTCGTGAACGGGATGTACTCCGGTTCCGTCGCATCCAATCCATCCTGGCTGATAGAATTTGTTTCGGTTGATCGAAGGAAACGCCCAGCCTCCGGGCGTTTACCCAAGCGGGCCATGCCCGTTTCGGTAAGCCCAGTTTCTCGTTTGCTGAGTACAGCAGGATTGGCGCCCTAAGCGCTGGCTTTTAGTCCGGGCAGCCCCTCATACCGGATTGGGATTCCTCCGCAGTTTCCCAGGGGTTACATTGGCGACGGATGCATCCCCATCTGCTTGCCTCATCCCTGAGACGGACCGATAACCCGTCTTCCCTACACCCGCCAGATGGCTTGCCCGAGACCAGGTTTCGGGCAAGCCTCCTGGGCATCGATCAGATCATGGGTTGTGACGGCCAGAACGGTCACGGCATTTGCGGTTTGCCGCATCCAAAAATTCGCGCCGAGCCCCTCAGTGCGGCGCGTCGCTTCCTATATGGAAGAGTTGAGCAGGGGTTCCATTACCAACCATATTGAATCATGACCAACCCATCCTGCCCCGCAAGCGGGGTATCCAGGAGAACTGGCCATCTTGGATAAGCCGTTTGCCAAAGCTTTACTGCTGGCTGTCAGTATCAGCCCGACCGATGCGCGTTATGCATCGCCCATTAAAGCCGTTCAGTTCCTGAAAACGGCGGGTCTTCTGACCTGGAATTCCATCGCAGTTCCACCCCATGGGGAGTCACGCTCCCTTTGGGGAAAGTGCTCCCCGTTTTTTCTGATTCTTAAGGAGAGCACTATGTCTATTCGCATCAATGGAACGCTTGTAATCAAGGAAATCAAAGGTGCCAACGGCAAGTTCTGCGTCGGCGACCTGACCACCCCGATTGGAGAATTCAAGGTCAAGGAGCCCATCCTCGATCAGTTCTCGGAAGGCCGATACGAGGGTGAGTTTCTCGTCGAGAACTTTTACCTCAGTTCGTATATTTGGCGCGGCAAATCGACCACCGACATTCGTGCGAAGGTAATGGAAATATTCCTGGACACGGTTGATGAGGGCAAGGTTGATGACGTGCCGAGCGAACCCGATCCAATCGCCACAGAGCCCGCAGCGGCAGCGAATCAAACCGGTCCATCCGATATTCCTGTTCCAGCTGCGCTGGTTCAGGAGCATGAAAACCAGGATCCGGTTTTCCAGGAGTTGCTGGAATTGTTTGGGGCCGATCTTGCCGACCTTGTCTGGGTTAGCAAGGACGTGAAACTTGACCCCACTGTGGATCGAGCGGTCTTCCGAAACCAGCGTGACCGGCTGAAGGAGATGGGCTACGTGTTCGATGCCAAGTCCCAAGGATGGTCCAGGAAGGAAAAGTAATCATGAAATCGAGCATGCCTCCTCAGGCTGAGATTCTTACCATCACAGTTGACGATTTCCGTGCCCAACAGGCTGAGGAAGTCGCCAACGATGTGTTCCTTCAGGCAGAGCAGATTCTGCGAAGTTTGGGGGATTCGGGGGGTGGAAGAGCGTTGGCCAGGCTCATCAAGGCGTTGCATGGTGAAGGTGGGTTGAAATTCAATGACCTCCTGCCCCTGGACAGTGGGAACCGCTCGATTGCGTTGGCGCTCATCAAGGAATTCCTGGATGAGTGCCGTTCATTTGATGAGTGGGAGTCACTGGCCGAATTGGCTGATCGTTGCGTATTTCATGGAATGTAGTGCCATGAAGCGAGTTTCTTGAAAGCTTGAGTCCGGGCAGTCCCTGAAACCGGAACGCCTCGCAAGAAGCCGGGATTAAATTTCATCAACCACCCCATGGGGAGTCACGCTCCCTTTGGGGAAGGTGCTCCCCTTACTTTTTATTAAGGAGAGCAATATGTTATTTGGCCTTGGCATTACCGTCACAGAAGCTGCTCGCCAGCTTGGCATCAAGGACCCTGATGGTTACGGGATTATCCTGGCGACGACAGACGTTGAGTATGTGGATGCAGCAGAAGCCTTCCAGGCGGAGTGTGGCGAACAGTGCCACCTTGAGAGGGAGGACTTCGAGGCTGCAATTGATAGGCAAATGAAAAATGGCCGACATGCAATGGGCTTCCTGTTCCTCGGAATGGCCAGGATCGATACCGGTACGAAAAAACCTGTTCCCGGTACTGAGGCCTATGGTGTCGTGTGCCTGCCTGTTCAATTCAGCTGGGTAAAAACGCAGGATGCACTTCCGGGTGAACAACAGCCGGTGGTCGTGATCTCTGCGTCAGGGACGATATCGTTCGGGCGGATGATCGAAGGACGATTCTGCGAGTATCACCCTGACGTAGGCCGCTTCGTTGAAAGTGAAATGGAATGGGGCGGAACCCGGGGTATCCAGCAATGGATACCGATTGATCGGCCTCTGCCCTGATTTTCTTTTAAAGCCCCCAGATGGGGGGCTTTTCTCTAACGCGCGGGCTTATGCCGGCGTGCTGGAGAAAGGCTCCGTGCCTTTGAAGTGTTTCACTGCTGGCTGTCAGTATCAGCCCGACCGATGCGCGTCACGCATCGCCTTATGAGTCCGGTCAGTCCCTGAGACCGGAATGCCTCGATGCTCCCACAAGGGCATGGAGGCCGGGATTCAATTCATCAACCCAGCAGGGCGTTTTCACTCCCTCTTGGGGAGATGTCCCTTCATCGAAGGAGAAAGGTGTGTACGGTCAACTGGCAAGACAGTGGTGCAAATTAGAGCTACCGCTTCAAGTGCTTCAAAGTAATTCAGGCTTCTATATCGGCACGGCCGATGGGGATGGCCCTGTTTCAAAAGAGAGTGTTGAGTATTTTCAGACGCATGCCGCTGCTCAACAGGCACTGCAGGATGGTGCCTGGACGCAGGACGTAATTCTTTAAGCAATTGCTGCTGCAGCTTTTCTCTGCTGGCTGTCAGTTACAGCCCGACCGATGCGCGTCATGCATCACCTTATGAGTCCGGTCAGTCCCTGAGACCGGAACGCTTCTACGGAAGCCGGGATTCAATTTGTTATTTCAACCCAGCGGGGTGCAACCACCCCGCACTGGGTTCGGCTGCCTCCGCGTTTTTATTTAGGAGAGCAGCGCTATGAATTTCCGTACCCGCAAGGTATCCGAGATTGACGTGGATGGATTGACCGCCGAGTTGAGCTTCGAGCCTTCCTGCGTCATGAGCTACGTGGAACACAAGATCGAAAAGCAGGGTGGCCTGGTCGCGGTTGGCTACCTTGTTGACGATCATGATGTCGAAAATCCTTTAGACGACTGTGACGGAATGGGACATATCTTTTCATCGCACCGTCATTCGGGCCAGCACGCCAAGATGCAAGCCGCACTTGGCCTGGATTCGGACTGGCAACGTGATCTATCCCTGCGAGTTGTCGAGCGCGAGGCGGAGTCTGCCTTGAAGGAGTTGGTCAGAACCAGGTTTCAGGTCGATCTGGTTGCGTTCATCCTGGAGTGCGCCAATAACAGTGGACTGAGCCGCGATCAGGCGCTTGAGTACTTCGTCGGGGACTTCACAGGCCAGCTTCCCTATCACCGGGAATCCTGGCTCGCGGAGATAGTACGTGAGCACGTCACCTGGGAAAGCCTGCTTGATGAGGCTTGGCAATTAGCCAGATTGTCAGGCCAAGTAGGAGAGCCCTACACCGTCATGCTCGATTGCTATGAGCATGGTGGCCAGGTTTGGTCTGTGACAGGCTCTGGACCGCAATGCCTTTTTGATACGGCTCGGGGTGCCGGTGTTTGGGTACCCGATCAATGCCTTCGTGAAGAGATGGACTCGATCAAGACCAATGAAGGCATTGATGTGGCGCGTTCCAAGGCAGTCGAATTTGCGCGTCAGGCACTTGAGTCGTACAACGCCTGGCTGGCGGGTGACTGTTACGGAGTGGCGGTCGATGTATTTTCGACCGAAGGTGATCGCCTGAAACTGATCGATGAGTCTGCTGTATGGGGCTATGTCGGCAGAAAATGGGCGGAAGAATCTCTATCTGAGGAGGTTAGGGCAGTGCTTGGCAATGCTGTCCTTAAAGTTGCATGAACCCTATATCTGATATTCCCCTGTGGGCATTTGAATGGGCCGGCGCATTTCTTGGTCTGGCTGGCGCTGCATTGCTCTCGCTCAATGTGAGGGCAAGCCGCTTCGGCTGGCTGCTGTTCCTGCTGTCCAACGGTGCCTGGATTGTTTATGGAATCAAGGTTGGTGCGCATGGACTGGTTGTTATGCAAATCGGCTTCACGCTCACAAGTCTGATGGGTGTTTATCGCTGGCTGGTGGCAGCAAAAATGTAGTTTCAAGTGAATTCCGCTCAATGCGGCTACCCGGAGGGTGCAATCCCCTCTGGGGGATTCCCCTCCTTTTTTTTGATTGAAAAGGAGAAGGAAATGGATGCAAACGAGCACACGCAGTTCTATCTTGACCAACTCAAACCTTTGGTTGGCGGGGTCATAGAGGATGCCGTTCGTACTGACGGGGATGAGTTCGGCGACGAGTTTTTCGGACTGGCTATCAGATGCAAGGATGGTGAAGTAAGGCATTTGATCATCCTGGCGGACGATGAAGGAAATGGCCCTGGCAGCTTCGAGATTGTTGTAGGAGAGAGCCATGGCTGACCTATCCGCCGAGCAGCAGCCGGCCATGAAGAAATTTCTCGTTGAGTACGAATTGCCTTACGTGCATTTGGTGCGGGTGGGCATCCAAGCCAAAAATGAGGAATCCGCGATTTCGATTGCCGATCAGGCTTTCACTGATTGCACGATTTGGGACAACACGCCCGAAATGCCCTTGCTGTACGACGACTATGAGGAAACCGGGGATTCTGGTGCCGTTCTGGAATTCAAGGTTGTTGGTGAATATCAGGAATGGCCCGAGCCTGAGGTGTGCGTCAAGATTATTGAGCGTGATGCGGCTGCCAGGCGTGCGTGCGAGCACCTGATCGCCGCGCAGGAATGCAGCAACTCCGCATCTGTTCGCGAGGCACTTCTTCAGTCTGCACTTGAGGAAGCGCATGTGGCAATGCCGCACCTCTCCGCTTCAACCAAATCAAGCAATGGCACCGCTGGATCGGAAGCGAAACCAACGGTTGTGGCGTGGCTTGAAGGCGGAATCGTGCAATGGATGGCATCGGATCATCCGATGCGCTACCTAGTGCTCGATGTCGACACGGATGGTAGCGACAGCATGAAAGTCACGATGGAAAACGGAAGCATTGCAGATGTCATCCGGACTTCTTCCACAGTGCTTGCAGATCACCTTCCTGAGTGGGTGACAAAATTGGTGGAAGAAGTCGAAGGCCAGTAGCAAAGCGGTAGATCGAATTTTCTTAACCCTGTCGGGGCATCCCCGTCAGGGGCTGTCTCCGGATTTTTTCTAGGAGATGCAAATGGAAATGATGAATGTGAAAACCTATGTGCTCGGCCGCGATTCTGGTGGATCGTCCGATTTTTTCGAGACGGATGTTAGTTTGTCCAGATCGTCGTATGACCTTGGCGAGCACTACGACGTCGCCATCAAGCGTGCGGAAGAGGCCGGTTACGAGACGCCGATGGGAGCCTTCGATGAGTTCGATCCTGCCGGCAAAGCGCTTGCACGGCTTCAATCCATGCAGACAGTCGAGGCCATTGGGCGAAATGTTCCAACGGTCCTGGTATGGCTGGGCGAAGGCGGTGTCGAGGAGTTGATCGCAGATTTCCCGCTGCGCTACGTGGTTGTCTCAACCGATACTGAGTATGCAGACGATGACTGTTTGCATCAAATCGACACGGGCAATGAGATTCACGAAGCCCTTTGTCATACGGGGGTCGGCACCGTAAAGCAGCACGAGGCCGGATTCGTTTGGAACCAGGTGCGACGGCTTGCTGAACCTGCGTTATGGCAGCCGGTTGATTACAGTGATCTGGATACCCTGCCTACGGATTTGAGTAATGCGCCGGTGATTAACACACCAAACCAGGCCACGGCTCAGCCAGGAAGTTTGCAGGACGCAATTGTGAAGCATCGCAGGCGTTGCCGGAAAGCGCTCGGGATGGATGAGGTGCACAAATGAAGCACTATCTCATCACCTCGATCGGCGAAAACAAAGGTGCTCCGCGGGTGTGGCTTCAAGGTTCCAATCTGGATCATGTTGGATTCAAGCCCGGCACTCGATTCGACATCAAGCTGGATGACGCGAGACTGGTGCTCACTCGATCTGATCAGGGCATTCGTGTGGTCTCGCGGAAACGGCGAGGCGAAAGCGAGTATCCGGTCATCGACATCAATAGCAGGGAACTGCTGGAGATGTTCGAGGGAATGAGCGCGGTACGGGTGGTGATGCTGGAGGAGGAAATCCATATCCTTCCGCTTGCATCCGAGCTGCGTCGCCAGGAGAGAGTCGAGCGAACTACCGCCAGGATGGGGCAGGGTGACCCGCTGGAAATCGGGTCGCTTTCCCATGGCGGCGGCATCATGTGCCATGCGATTCATGCGGGGTTATACCGCGAGGGGCTGGACTCAAGGCTGATTTTTGCCAATGAGATCAGACCTGAGCTGCTCGATCATGCCAGGGAAGCCAATGATTGCTGGGAATCCGACACCGTAGGCATTGCGGCTCCCATGCAGGAACTGGCCTTTGATCGCTGGGCCATGGCCAAGCTTCCAGACGTGGATATTCTGGAGGCCGGGATTCCATGTTCTGGTGCCAGCCTCTCCGGACGCTCCAAGCGCAAGCTTGGCGTGCCGGAGGATCATCCCGAGGTCGGCCATCTGGCTGTTGCCTTTCTGGCGATCGTCGCAGCGGTCAACCCGTTGGTGGTGGTTCTGGAAAACGTGCCCCAGTATCGGGATACGGCCAGCGGCGCCATCATCCGATCGCAGTTGCGAGACCTTGGCTACGCAGTCCATGAAGTGGTGCTGTCTGGTGAGTCCTTCAATGCAGTCGAGGACCGCAAGCGCTATTGCATGGTGGCCGTGACCAATGGGGTGGGCTTTTCGATGAACGACCTGGCGGTGCCGGACAGAATCCCGACCACGCTTGGAGATTCGCTGGATAAGGTCGACGACGACGACCCAAGGTGGTCGACCATGCCGGGTCTAAAAGCCAAGCAGGAACGCGACAAGGAGGCCGGCAAGGGATTCATGATGCAGGTTTTCGATGGCGGTTCTACCCGGATCGGGACTATCACCAAGGGTTACGCCAAGGTGAGAAGCACCGACCCGAAGATCCGCCACCCGCGCAACCCTGACCTGCTCCGTCAGTTGACTGCAGTCGAGCACGCCCGGGTAAAGCAAATTCCCGAGCGTCTGATCGATGGGCTTTGCGAAACAACCGCTCATGAAGTCCTTGGCCAGTCGGTGATATATGGGCCGTTCATGGCGATCGGCGCCCTGATTGCAAGCGCGCTCAAGCGCTGGGCAATCGAGGGGCCAAGCGGCTGCCAACAAGTCGATGCAGCACTGATTGCTTGCGGTTAGTTTTTGCCCTCCCTCCGGGGGGGCTTTTCTCGAACGCACGGGCTGAAGCCGGCGTGTTGGAGAAAGGCTCCGGGCCCTTGAAGTGTTTCACTGCTGGCTGTCAGTTTCAGCCCGACCGATGCGCGTCACTCATCGCCTTATTAGTCCGGTCAGTCCCTGAGACCGGAACGCCTCGATGGCCCACAAGGTCATGGAGGCCGGGATTAAATTCAATTCAACCCAGCGGGGTGCATCCACCCCGCAAGGGGACGGCTGCCTCCGCGTTTTTCAGGAGAGCAGCAATGAGATGTATCAACGAACAACTGACCAAGGCAAACGACTGTTTGCGATTTGCGGCCGATGATCTGCGTGGCGCACTGGCTGACGCCAACGCAGTGCAAGCACTTGTGCTGTTGCCGCTGATCGCCGACACGACCAGACTGGCGCAGCAGGTCAGCGCACTGATCGAAGCGATGGGGGCTTGCGAAAGTGAAGCTCAGCATAAGCTCGACTGGGACCTGATCGGGAAAGTGATGGCGAAGCACGGTATTTCGGGTGACATCGCACCACTCGAATCAGAAAGCGGGTTCATTGCCAGGCTTCTTGATGAAGCATGTTCCAGAACCTTGCGGGCTGAACATTCGATTGCAGAAGGGGACAGCTTGTTATCCATCGAAATGAAACGCCATGTCCTCCATCTCGACGACCTGGAAGAGGCTGTGTCCTTTTACGCAGATGATGTTGAACCTGGTCAAGGTGGCGTTCTTCAAGGAAAGCTGAGGGACTTTTCCGGATGTACCCATGTGTCCTTGATTCGGAGTGACTGGATCACCGTGGCAGCCAGTCTACGGTGTGCAGACAATCACAGCGCGGCGGCATATATCGAGGAAATTATCGATGCAGGCGCTGGCGATTATGTGGGCTGAGCCAGGCTTGTAAAGGCTCTTGAAACGCGCATAATTAACGCAGTTGTGCCTGCTGGCTGTCAGTTTCAGCTCGACCGATGCGCGTCATGCATTGCCCTTGAATGCCGTTCAGTTCCTGAAAACGGCGGGTCTTCTGACCTGGAATTCCATCGCAGTTCAACCACCCCATGGGGAGTCACGACTCCCCTCCGGGAAAGTGCTCCCCTTTTTTCCCAGGAGCACGCCATGCTTTACAAAATATCGGAACTCTCTGACCTGTATGCGGATGCTTGCATCCGGGACGAATCTGGCGAGTTGATGTTCCTCTCCCTGTACGGTCGGGACACTGCGATTCAGCAGCTTCTCGCCGCATTCACCCTGAAGGAAAGCTGCGGAGGCATGTCTGGCTTCCGCCTCACGCCAGTCAATGACGGCGATGGCCGCTCGGTCGAGCAAGTCCATGTACGCAGTCCGGACCGGCTCACAAAATTCAGTGGACGATTACCCAGGGACACCCTCTTTGGGAACCTTGTCCATACCTGGATTTACGATGCAGTCCTGCTAAAGCCTGACAGGTCTACCAAGACCGCTTGGTTCATGCTGGACGAGCCATTCACACCGGAAGCAAGGCCTCGATTGCTGCAGGGGGTATGGTCTTTGTACAAGACCCTCTCACCTGTGCCGTTACTCGATAGCTGGAGGGACGTAGTCATGCGGGCAACCCATGCCGAGTGCGTGAGTTTTCTGGAAGACAGCGACCATCCACCGATCGGAAAGGTAACGGCTGCCAAAGTCATGTTGACGGAATCATTTTCGGACGACGTGTCGAGAATGGTTCAGGCGGGCATGATCGGCCTGAATGGCGAGGAAGCTGTATACCTCGAACAGGCTCGAAGCGCCAATGCCATTGCAGCTTAGCGTCATCGATTTATCAACCCAGCGGGGTGCAACCACCCCGCAAGGGATTTGGCTGCCTCCGCAATATATAAGGAGAGCAGCATGTTGTTAAAGACACTGGTAGTTACTGAGTGGGACCAGCCGGAAAGCGAGGTGTCGGCATGAGCCTCATCTTTCCGCGATTGGCCCAGAACTTTATCAAGAACGGATATTTCCCGACGGATGAGGTAACGCTGGCCCGGATTCTCCAGGCGCTTGACATTGGTGGTGGGCAACTGCGTATTCTTGACCCGTGCTGCGGCGAAGGAACGGCAATGGCTGAAGTTAAGCACCACCTGGTTCAGTGCGGAGCGTCTGTCGTGGCCAACGGCATCGAGTTCGATGCAGAGCGCGCGTGGCATGCCAAGGGGATACTCGACACAGTCGCGCACAGCGATGTGAACGACGTGTTTGTATCGGCTCGCAGTCAGGGACTGCTGTTCCTGAATCCACCGTATGGCGATGTCGTATCGGACAAGGCGGCCACGGGAGATCGTTCCCGGGGTGATCGTCTTGAGAAGGTGTTCTATCGCAAGACGGTTGCCTGGCTGCAGTTCGGCGGTGTCATGGTGCTCATCGTTCCGCACTACGTTCTGGACAAGGAGTTCTCCGGAATGATTGCCCGGCACTTCGAGCAGGTCCAGGTCTTCATGGCGCCGGAAACACGGTTCAGGCAGTGCGTCGTGTTTGGCGTGAAGCGTCGTGCAGACGGAGTGGATCCAGGCGTGCAGAAGCTGCTGGAGGCCTGTGGTCGCGGGGAAGTGCCCGCCGTATTGCCGGAGTATTGGCAAGGTGAGCAGTACCTGGTGCCACAGATCAATGAGGCCGAAGCACGCTTCACGTCAATTCGCATTGACGGTCCCCAGCTCCAGGCTGAGCTTGAGCGTGTTCGCAAGAATACGCTCTGGCCGATGTTCGGGACGCACTTTGTGCGTGCTGGCGATACTCACCGCCGACCCTTGCGTGCGCTTTCTGACTGGCATTTGGCGCTGGCGCTGGCAGCGGGACAAATCTCGGGTGTCGTGGAGTCTGGCAATGGAAGGCGTCTCCTGATCAAAGGTGACACCTTCAAGGAGCGTGATCTCAAGACGACATTTGAGACCCGTGCCGATGGCTCCGTGTCAGAAATCCTGACCTATACGGACAAGTTTGTGCCAAGCATCACCGGCATCGACTTCACCCCGGGTCCGGGATTTGGGACAGTCGTTTCGATTCGTTGAGTTTTTTCAAACCGCCTTGCGGGGAACATTCCCGCAAGGGGTGTTCCCCTCTTGGATTATTCAAGGAGGAACACCATGCGTTTATTTGAAGACAACATTCATATTGAAATACCCGGACGGCCGACTCCATCGGCCCGTTCTCCCGAGGCAGAGCCCAGTCTTGACGGAAAAGTGAACTCTGTCAGTCGTCGTGAGGCCGTTGAAGCATTCCTTCGTCTTCGGCTGTTCATGCCAGAGAGACAGAAGCGAATCGTGGCCACATGTATGAATGGCGAAGAACGGCAGTATTTCTTCGACAAAATGGTCGAGATTGCGGCCACTGTCGAAGGTATGCCGGTCACGTACCAGCAAGATGGCAAGGGCGACGAGGCCATTGCACACCTTCACTACTTTCTGGGTGATTGCCACTGGTACATCACCGAGAAGGACAGGGAAGGGGAGGTCGAGCAGGCTTTCGGATATGCCATCCTGCAAGGCGACTTGATCAATGCCGAGTATGGATATATTCCGATCACAGAGCTTGTTGATACAGGTGTCGGCGCCGAGTTGGATTTCCACTTTAAGCCTACCCCCATGGCTCAGATCAAGCAGGCGCTGGAAGATCGGTATGGATGATTCATCGCTGGCAATGTTTTGAATCTTAACTGCCCCTCCGGGGGCTTTTCTCGAACGCGCGGGCTGAAGCCGGCGTGTTGGAGAAAGGCTCCGGGCCTTTGAAGTGTTTCACTGCTGGCTGTCAGTTTCAGCCCGACCGATGCGCGTCACGCATCGCCTTATGAGTCCGGTCAGTCCCTGAGGCCGGAACGCCTCGATGTTCCCACAAGGGCATGGAGGCCGGGATTTAATTCAATTCAACCCAGCGGGGTGCATCCACCCCGCAAGGGGACGGCTGCCTCCGCGTTTTTCAGGAGAGTCGTCATGGAAGCAGTCATTGAGGTATCGCAGCAGGAAGTCATTCCTTTGAGCGATTTCATTCACGAGTTCGGGGAAGGGCTACTGAGCGCGGTTCAGCAGCAGAATCCGCCAATCTACGATGGGGTGCCGAATTCCAGGCATGCCATCCTGATGGAAGCGTTGCTTCGCAAGCCTTTTCCGCCTCAGCAGGATGCAGTCCAGGCTGTAACGCGCCTTCTGGTCGACGAAGCCCAGCCCGCAGCGATTATCAACGCTGAAATGGGTACGGGTAAGACCATGATGGCGATTGCCGCCGCGGCAGTCATGCACGAGGAGGGCTATCGCCGCACCTTGGTGATCGCGCCACCGCATCTAGTCTACAAGTGGCGGCGCGAAATCAAGGCGACGGTGCCTAATGCCAGGGTCTGGATTCTCAACGGCCCTGACACGTTGCGCAAACTCCTGCAGCTACGGGAGATGCGTGAGAAGCCGGTCGTTCCAGAGTTCTTTGTCATGGGACGTGTGCGCATGCGCATGGGATTCAACTGGAAGCCGGCCTACACCCATAAACGGACTATCGTGAGTGAAGGACAGGACAAGCACGTGAGAACCTATGCAGCCTGTCCGAAGTGCGGCGCTTTGCTGGTGGATGACGAGGGCAACCCCTTGCCAGCGACCTTGGCTGAAAGCAGGCTCAATCAGACACGATCCTATTGCACCAATCAGCAGTCGGTGAAGCGGGTAGTGGATGGAGCGCTGTTAGAAGACAGGGTGCCATGCGGAGAACGTCTTTGGACGCTGGTATCGAAACGTGGGAACACCCAATCCCGGCGTGAGCTGGTTATGGAGAGCCTGCGTCAGATACCTACCATCGGTTCCAAAACGGCCGACAGGTTGCTGGATCGCTTCGGCGAGGACATGCTGTCCGGGATGCTTGAGGACAACGTCTATGAGTTCATCAATCTGATGGACGACAAAGGCGATCTGTTCTTTACAGACCGGCAGGCGCGCAGAATGGATCGTGCAATGGCCAACACCGAGTTCTCCTTCGGGCAGGGCGGCTACCAGGCAACCGAGTACATCAAGCGCTACCTTCCGCAGGGTTACTTCGGCCTTCTCGTGGTGGATGAGGGGCACGAGTACAAGAACGAGGGGTCCGCGCAAGGGCAGGCGATGGGGGTTCTTGCACGCAAGTGCAAGAAGACCCTGCTCCTGACCGGCACCCTGATGGGCGGCTATGCCGACGATCTGTTCTATCTCCTGCACCGGCTTAACCCGGGTTTGATGATCGAGGACGGGTTCGGCTATAACAACCGCAATTCGCTGGGGCCTGCAGGCATGTCGTTCATGCGCGATCATGGCATCCTGAAGGACGTGTTCAAGGAGACTGAAAGCGAGTCGCATCGCACGGCGCGGGGCAAGAACATCACACACCGCACCTCAAAGGGACCAGGATTCGGCCCGAAGGGAATCATGCGCTATGTGCTGCCACAGACGGTCTTCCTGAAGCTCAAGGATATAGGCGGTGATGTTCTGCCGCCTTACCGAGAGCATTTCACGGAAGTACCTATGACTGAGGCGATGTCCGGGATTTACCGCGAGTTGAGCATGAGCTTGCGCGAAGATCTCCGTGAGGCGCTCAGGAAGGGCGACACCAGCTTGCTGGGTGTTGTCCTGAACGTGCTGCTTGCCTGGCCGGATACGTGCTTCCGTGACGAGCTGGTTCGCCATCCCCGATCGAAGCAGCAACTCGCTTTCGTGCCTGCGTTGCTGAACGGCACCGAGGCAAGTCCGAAAGAGCTGGAACTGCTGCGTATCTGCAAAGCGGAGAAGGCACGCGGCCGGAGGATTCTGGTGTACTCGACCTACACCGGCACTCGTGACACCACCACCCGACTGAGAAACTTTCTTGAAAAGGAAGGTTTTAAGACGGCGGTGTTGAGGGCAAGCGTCGATGCGTCAAAACGGGAGGACTGGCTGTTCGATCAGGTTGACCGTGGTGTGGAGGTGATCATCACCAACCCCGAACTCGTGAAAACCGGGCTCGACATGCTGGAATTCCCGACCATCGTGTTCATGCAGAGCGGTTACAACGTCTATACCCTGCAGCAGGCATCACGTCGCAGTTGGCGGATCGGCCAGAAGCAGGACGTGGATGTGTACTTTCTGGGCTATGCAGGATCGGCCCAGATGGGATGTCTGGAACTCATGGCAAAGAAGATCGCCGTGTCACAGTCGACATCTGGCGACATGCCGGATTCCGGGCTTGATGTCCTGAACCAGTCCGGCGACAGCATCGAAGTAGCATTGGCCAAGCAATTACTGGGTTGATGCAATCCCTCAGCCGCCCTTCGGGGTGGCTGTTTTTTTGATCAAATACTTTGTTGTCGCTGCAGACGGAACTGGGCTGGTAACACAATGTCCTGGATTTCACGCACCACTGGATTCACATTACTAGCTTCCCACGCTGGCTGCGCCCAGATCGTGCTGCTGCCAAGTGTCAGCAGGGAGCACAGAAGAGGCAAGCTCGCAGAGATGCCCATGGTGCGTAAAGAACAGCACCTGGGTTTGTTGGGCCAGATCAGCCAGAACCGACAATGTAGCCGATGCACGCGCATCATCAAACTGAACAAGCAAGTCGTCGATGACCAGCGGAATGGCTTCCCGCTGCTTCAGATGCTCTTCGATTGCAGCGATGCGTAGCGACAAGAAAAGCTGATCTCGTGCCCCCTGGCTCATTCCTGCGACGCCGACACGGGTAGCGTCGGGCCGTTGGCCAAGAAGAACCTGCTTATCGTTCTCGTAGTCGGTTATCAGACCGCTGAAACTTCCCAGCGTGATCCTCGCGAAAATTTCCCCAGCGCGCTGGAGTACTGGTCCTTGGTGTCGCTCGCGGTAGGCTTGTACGACGCGCGACACGATAACCTCGGCGAGTCGGGTGCGGGCATAAGTGCGCGCATGTCGGGCGATGCGAGCGATTAGCTCTTCCGCCTCCTGCTGTGCCTGTGCCGCCGCATCGCTACCGTCGATTGCGTCGAACTCACGGTTCGCTTCGAGTAAATGGGCATGGGCGGTTTCTGCTTCCGTTTCATGATCTCTGGCTGTTGCTTCGATCTCGGTCAGCCGTGCGGCCGTGGTCGAGATGTCATGTCCTTCGACTTCAATCAGAACTTCCACGAGCGGCTTGGCGGCGCTGCGTACCAATTGGTCACCAATCTCGTCAATCCGGCCGGAAAGCTGCTGCTTGCGTGCGGAGTTTGCCTCGACCAGCGGCAACTCGTCTTGCGACTGCACCCCGGCGTGGCGAACCTGTTCCGCCAAGCGCTCGCGTTGCGCTGATGCTGCGAGTTGGGCCTGCTGAATCCGGGTCGTCTCGCGTTCGATGTCCACATCAGTCTGTTTGCGCAGGCGATCCGCTTCCCGGGCGATGGCCAGTTCATCATAGAGCATGGACACCAGATGATCCGCGTCCTTGTCGGAGACCGATTCGCCAACCTCGCGTGCAAGTGCAGACAATGCCTCCTCAAAGCTGGAACGCTTGCCCCGTTCCAACTCGGCTTCACGGGTAAGCTCATCAAGCGTGTCCAGCGCGCTGGCGAGTGCATCGAACTCATCAATACGAGCGTGCGCCTCCGCCGGCAATGACCCGGTAGGCAGGCGCAATGCGGTCACCGTTTCGTTCCACTGGCTCTGCCAGAGATTCATCTTCTCGGTCGACCGTGCTTGCTGAGAAATGGTGTCAGCCAGATCAAGCTCTTGCTGGGTGATTTGCCCAACCAGGGCGGCACGTGCAGTGGCTGCCTGTCGCGCAGCGTCGACCGCCGTCTTGGCACGGGCGAGCGCGGCGGTCAGCAATTCACCGTCGGCCAAGCCGGGGAGCCCGCAAGCCATCAGTGCCTCACTCAGGCCGGTACGCGTTGTCGCCAGCAAGTCGGCGACATCCTGTCGCGCCTGGCGCTGCGCTCCCAGTAGCGTATAGCGCTCGACCCAGTTGGAGTGCTTCTGACACCATTCAATCGCTGCGGCCGGCGTCAGATCCAACTGGCCCAAAGACTGAGCGATAGCGCCCCAACGGATGTCGATCTGGGCAAGTTCCGCGCTTAGTGCATCGTGTCGAACGGACAGCGTGCTGCGCGTCTTCTGCATGTCAGCGATACGCTGGCGGGTGGTTTCGTAATTGGCCGCGCGTCCAGCGTCAGCGTGCAGGATGTCGGCCAGACGGTCGGCTTCGCGCACGGCGCCTTCGTAGGTAACAGGTAAGGATAGTCCAGAAGCAAAGGCGTCCGATAGCCGGTCAGGATCTTCCGCTCGCTCGATGTATTCTTGGCGAACCAGCCTCCAGCCCTCGTCGCGATGTACCCGGGCTGCTTGCACTTGCTCGTGGGTGGCGATCTCACCGGCGGCCGCCAGGCCGCGCAGCTCACGCTCCCGGTCGTCGATATCGCGCTCCAGCTCGTCATCCTTGGTCTGGAGTGTACGCAGTGCCTCGTCCATGCGCCGATAGTCTGCTTCGAAATCGTGGAGGGTGGTCGACAGCGGTACGCGGAGGGCCGCGAGTTCGTCTAAAGTACCGTTCCAGAGGACGGAGGCATCGCGCATGAGGGCCGCCTCAATGGTGGCAATTTCTCTATCCAGTTTGGACTGCTGTCCTGTCAGGTCACCGTGGGCGGCAGCCTCTTCACGAGCGGCTTCCAGGACATCGAGGGGCGCAGGCTCCGGATGGGTAGACAGATCGCCGCGCAACTTGTCGAGAGTATCCGCAACCTTGAGGGCGCGCTCCTCCAGTTGTTCATTCTTGGCGTACAGGGTAGCGTACTGCTCCCCGAGCGCCTGCACGCGGGCGGTCAGCGTAGGTGGCGGAATCAGCGTGCGAGCCTGTTCGGCTGTCATGCCCTGCGCCAGTTCTGGCGCAATCGCGGTCAAATGGATAGCGATGCTTCTTCTTGCAGCATCGACGTCTTTCTCGATGCGTGGCAAACGTTCTATCGCCCCGCGCCAGTCCTTGGCGGCGTGATGCAGCCGCTCGATCGTGGTCGCATTGGCGATCAGCGCTTCGCGCACCACTAACGACGATCGCTTCTGATGCAGCCGCTCCAATTCGGCCGCCGCCTCGCGTTGCGCGTCAACGGCGGTGCGCAGTCGTTCTTCCGCCTCAATTCGATGCTGTGCAGCCTCCTGCGGAAGCAGAGGAACGTGCTCAAGCGCACCCAACTCCGTTAGCTTTGCCGCTCTCTCTGCTGCCAAGGGCAGGTTGGCGGCGATTCGAGACAATAGCCGCTGTTCATTTCTTAATGCCGTTAATCCGTCGCGCAGCGCAGCGTATTTTGCCTCGGCCTGACGCCTGGCCCGGTCGGCTTGTTCCCACGCATGGGTGCTGACCTTCGTATCCCGTGCCAGCTTGCGCTTTTCTTCAAGCTCCTTGATGGCGACGTGAATCATGCTGGTACTGGCGCGAGGCCGAAAAAGGGCCGAAGCTTCACTATCCAGGTGGCCCAGCAGTTGCTGCAAGCTGGCCATCCCGGCAGCGGCTTCGAACAGGCTTTGGCCGATTTCCCCTTTGCCCGCCAGCAGGGCTTCGCTGCCCCGGGTCAAGCCTTCCATATCCAAGCCGAACAGGGAACGGTAGAGTCCTTCGTCCAAACCTCCGAGCAGCCGAGAAAGCGCGTCTTCCGGCAGCGGTTGATCGGTCAGCTCCGCGGCGGTTTCTTCATCCAGCGCAAACAGCGTCTGCTTGCGGGCCTTGCGACGCATGACGGACAGTCGCGACCCTTGATCGGTGACCAAGGTCGCGCCAACGCGCAATTGGGGGTGCGGATGCAGGAAATTGTCTGCGGTGCGGTCGTCGATACCGAATAACAGGCCAGTCAGCGCCCGCAACGTGGTGGACTTACCGGCTTCGTTTGGGCCGTAGATCACGTGGAAATTCGGGCCGTCACTGAAGTCGAGGTGTCGCCCTGAAAATGCGCCATAGGCCTTGAGGTAGAGACGCGCGATCTTCACGAGGTCGTCCCTTCACCGGACAGACGCGCGATCAGTTCCCCCTCGACCTCGCTCAGGAGCTCGGCGAGCACGTCGGGGGCGTCCAGAAGCAGAGCATGTGGCCCTTCCCTGAGTTCCACCGGCAGCTTTTGTTGCAGGTCCCGGATTGCCTCCTCAGCCACTACGCCCCGCGCCACATCATCGGCCACCAAGCCACGTAGTTCGCGAACCAGCAGTCCGAGCGGATCGTCGCGCTCGGCGATGCGGTCGAGATCCAATTGTGGGTGTGTCGTCAGTTCGACTTTCTCGATCCATACCTGGGCGTTCGAAGCTTCGATTGCCGCACTGCGCAGTTGCTGTTCGACCGTCTCCGGCTGCGCCGCCAGCATGCGATGCAATGGCCCGCTACCTGCGATTCGGACTCGGAGCGCAAGCGTCCGACCGTCCGACCGGGCGAGCCTGCGCCGAATCTCCACAGTGGCAGCATCCAGGAGAGCATCAAGGTCGGGCAGTGTGGCGATATCGAGCGACAGGGTTTCCCAACGCATGACATCCAACGCAATGGCTTGATGCTCCAGCACCGTACCATTCTCGACCGATAATAAAGAGCAGCCTTTAGCGCCGGATTCGCGGATGTGTCTTCCTTGCGTATTGCCTGGATAAACTATCCACGGCTCGCGCGAAACTATTTCCGCCGCATGGACGTGTCCCAGCGCCCAGTAGTCGTAACCCTTTCCCTGGAGGACGGACAGGGTCGTAGGGGCATAGTTGTCGTGTCCGGGGCGACCGTTCAGGGACGTATGGAGCAGACCAATGTTGAAACAGTCCGGAATGGGAGCCGGATAGGCAGAAGCAAGATCATCCAGCACGGCAGGTGTGACAAAACTTTGCCCGTGCACAGCGATGCCGATCTGGTCGAGAACGACGGTCTCGGGCTTTGCATCGGCAAGCAGATGCACGTTGCGAGGCAGGCGCAGGGACTTGGTGAGCTTGCTTGCCGCGTCGTGATTACCGCGCACAATTGCGACCGGGATACCTTCTTCGGCAAGTTGCGTTACCCCTTTGACGAAGAAGAGCCCCGTATTGTGGTCGGGCCAGTCGCCGTCGTAAAGGTCACCGCCAATTACGACGAGGTCGACACGCTCGCGCAAGGCAGTGGCGATCAAGTTTTCGAAGGCTCGACGCGTGGCCCCGCGAACATCATCGACTGGCGCACCCTCATACCGGTCGAGGCCGCGTAAAGGGCTGTCAATATGAAGGTCGGCGGCGTGTAAAAATCGCATCTTTAAGTATCAATCAAACCCGGCAAAATTAAGGGCACATCTCAAGAGCACCAGATAATTGTATTGTTACCTTGAAAATTTTGCACTATCTTGTCTTGATTTGACGATTCTTGGCGGAACTCATGCTAAAAATTCCCGATGAGGGGGAAATCCTCACTATTAAGCAGGTTGCGGAATACCTGAAGGTCACCGAACGGACGATCTACAGGCTAGCTGCGGCAAAGAAGATCCCGGCCTTCAAGGTTGGTGGGACGTGGCGGCTTTCGCGTGCTGATATCGATAACTGGATCAAACAACAGTCGATGGAATCACTCAACACGGCCAGACAAGAGGAAGGCACGGCCAAGAGTCAATTAAATGATGGGGAGATAAAGTAATGCTTGGACTGACTCTACGAGACGAGTTTCGGGGCAAACGCCTCAAAGGGACGGCCATCGAACTCTCCAATGAAACCAACACCGGCGCGACTCAGATCGCGGCGAAGGAATTCCTGGAGATTACCTATCCCACCCATGACTTGTTGAAGGGCATCGAGGCCGTTGGCCCAGGTCAGGGACGCCCGGTGGTGGTGATTGGCGAACGTGGCCTTGGTAAGTCGCACTTGATGGCGGCGCTCTACCACGCCGTCAATGACCCAACTTCCACCAGCGCCTGGCTAAATTCATGGGCGACCACGCTGGGCGAGCCGCAGATCGGCAAGATCGCGTTACGCAGCGGGATGCTAGTGATCGGCGAGAGCCTGCACCGCCAGCGCTACAAATTTTTGTGGGATCTGCTGTTCGAACGTCATCCGCACGGCACCTACATCAAGGGCAAGTGGGAAGGCATGGGCGCTGCAAAGACAGATATACCATCCGATCAACTTGTTCTTGAGCTGCTCCGCCACAGCCCAACGATGCTGTTGCTGGATGAATTCCAGACGTGGTACGACGGCCTCACCAACACCAAGCAGTACCCGTGGAAACAGTGGGCATTCAACTTCATCCAGATACTCTCGGAGATCGCCAAGGAGCATCCTGAGTTGCTGGTGCTCGTCATCTCCGTGCGCAATGGTGGCAGCGACGCTTACCAGCAAGTGCATCGCGTCAATCCGATCCCTATCGACTTCAAGGCAGGTGGCAGCCCCGAGCGCATCCAGCAAGATCGTCGGCACATGTTGCTGCACCGCCTGTTCGACAACCGCCTGCAGATTCCAGCGGCCAACATCGAGTCGTTGATCGCCAAACACGTTGCGGAGTATTTCCGCCTGCTCGACGTGCCGTCCTCCGAGCAAGACCGCAAGCGCAAGGAGTTCGTCGAGTCCTGGCCCTACGCGCCGCACCTGCTGCAACTGCTCGAAGACCAGGTGCTGGTGGCCACCGATGCGCAGGAAACGCGCGACATGATTCGCATCCTGGCCAACCTGTTCAAGAGCCGTGGCGAAACGGCTCCGCTCCTCACGGCGGCTGACTTCCGCCTTGACGATGATGCTGCAGGCATTGGCGCGCTGCTCGACTCGGTGTCGAACCAGCAACATCGCACCCTGCGCGAGAAGGCGCTACGCAATATCACGTCGGTGACCGAGGCCGTGCCCGGCCACGCCAGCACCGTGCCGCACCTGCAAGAGATCGTGGGCGCGTTGTGGCTGCGTTCCATTGCCGTCGGCAACCTTGCCGGTGCCGAGCCCGCTACGTTGCAGGCCGACATCACCCGTGACAAGGCGGTCGACGACAATGGCTTCCAGGTCGAACTGGCCACCATCATCGAGAACAGCTTCAACATTCACCAAGACGGCCATCGTCTGGTCTTTCGCGAGGAAGAGAACCCGCAAGCCAAGCTGATGGCCTGCGCACGCAATGACAAGCTGTTCTTGGATGGCTCTGACCTCGCACAGCTCGCCAAGGAAGTGCGCTACGTCATTGGCGGTACCGAAGAGGTTGCCAAGACCTTCCGTGTCATTGCGTTGCCGAAATCCTGGCTGTCCGACCCGTGGTCGTCGCTGGACGAAGCCGAGCAGCCCGAGCGCTGGGACGATCGTCTGCCGATCCTGGTGTTGCCGGAAGAACCGGACAAGCTCAATGAGCGCCTGGGTCGGTGGGTGAAAGACCATTTACAGAAGCGCCGCAACACCATTCGCTTTCTGCTGCCGCGCTCTGGCTCGTCCAACGCGTTCCAGGATCGCGACCTGCTGATCCTCGCCCGCGCCGAGATGAAGGCGCTGGAATGGAGCAGCCAGAACCCCGAGTACAAGAAGCTGCACACCAAGTACCAGGGCGAGCTGCGCGATATTCTGAAGAAACGCTTCGACCGTTTCGCCGTCCTGCACCGCTGGAACTTCACCGATCCGAGCCAGTGTGTGTTCATCGTCGAGAGCTTAAAGAAACAGGGCGCACAAATACCGGAGGCTATTGAGGAAGCGCTGATCAACGATCTGTTTGTCCCCGAGGATTTCGAAGACCTCGTTCTCGAAGCCGCTGGCGAGAACTCCCCGGTCGGCAAACTGCTGCGCGAATTGCAGGAGCCTCGCCCGGCAGGCCAGGACTGCATTCCTTGGCTGGGCGAGACCTCGATGAAGGAACGCATCCTGCGCCTGTGTGCGCGAGGCAAGGTCGCCATCAACCTGCGCGGCATGGAATTCCTGCAAGCGCAGCCCGGCGAGGACGAAGACACTGCGTGGAAGCGTCTGCGGCCCAAGCTTTCCTACACTGGACGCCAGCTTGATGAAGTGTTCTTGCTGCAGCCATCTGCTGTGCCCACGACCGGCGGCACGACGCCGCCCACCCCACCTACCGGGAGTCCGTCTGGCGGAGACATGTTCGGCGGTGGCACAAATCCATTGACGCCACCCGCGGGTGACAACCCGATCCCCGGTGGCGATATACCGCCCACCGGCGGTGATATCTTTGGTGGCAGTGGGACAGCCCCCGGCGGCAAGCCGCGCGTGAGCCTGAATAACCCGGCCACCTCGGCACTGAATCTCATCGGCAAACTTGAGGGGTGGGGCGTTAATGCTGCGACTCGTCTCCACGAGATTCAGATCAATGCTTCCGGTGCAAGCAATAGCAGGCTCGTTGATGCGTTGAAGATCGTCGGCGAAATCAACACCCAGGTGACGATCAAGGTGTCCGCCGCGACCGGCGCACAGGTGAAGGAACTGCTCAAGAAGCTGCCCGATGGCATGACCTTCGAGCTCACCCTTGAGAAGGAGGACAACTGATGGCGATTGACGCCGGGGTTCTTCACCGCCTGACTAAAGGCACACCCGAAGACGCATGGCGCGTCATCATCAACAAGGCCGTTGAAATCGCGTCCAAGCCCTTGGCCGCTGGCAATGCCCCGAGCGAAATCACCAAGCGCGACCGCGAGATCGGCGCACTCGATCACTTTCTGTCCTCAAGCGGATGGGACTTGTGGCAGGCGTTCGGCGACACGGTGGAGCGCACCTCGGATCGGCTCGTGCGTTGGTGGACCGAGCCCTACAGCGCCAAGGCAGTGCTGATCCTCGATGGCCTCTCGCTACGCGAACTGCCTTGGCTGCTGCAAGGTGCCATGGAGCGTGGCTTCACGCTGCACGAGGTCACGGCCAATGCGTCCGAATTGCCGGGCGAAACCAACGAGTTCGCCCGAGCGCTGGGCTTCGGCAGCCGCAGCCAGCTTCAAAATAACGGCGGCGGTCTGGCCCACAGCCTCCAGCCGGCACACACCGAGTGTGTCGATATGGCGTGGAAGGATTGCGCAGGACTGATCAATGCTGCGCCAAACTGGGTGTTCTGGCATCACTGGCCCGACAGCAAGGTGCATGACGGCTCGGGTGCTGGCCAGGGCCTCGACATCCTGACGCGCGATGCTGCCGAGCAACTGAGCAGCGACGACTTCTGGGCCTTCGTCGAGCGCTTGGCAACCGGACGGCGGCTGGTGATTACCTCCGACCACGGTTACGCCGCGACGGGCTACTTCCCCGATGCAGATGGCGATGTTGGCCAGTTCCTCAAGAAGACTTTTTCCAGCGGGCGCTGCAAGGCGGGTACCGGTGAAACCGGCCCGTTCGTGCCGCCCGTGGCACTCCAGATCAACAGCCCGCACGGCGCCCACCTTCTGGCCGTTGGCCGCTGGAAGTGGAAAAGCCAGGGTGGCTACCCAACATTGACGCACGGCGGACTCTCGCTGCTTGAGGTGTTGTCGCCGTTCGTCGAATTAACCAAATAGGAGCCGAAGGGATGACAGCAACCGGACTCCCCGAGGAGCTTTACACCGACATCCAGTCGTGGTTCCGAGCAACACCTATGCTGTTGGTGGGCTCTGGCTTTTCGTGTGGATACGGCTTGCCGCATATGGGGGCACTCGGTCAGCACCTGGCTGAGGTAGTCGGGCCGCGCCTTGCTTCCGATGAAGCCAAGGCTGTCTGGGGAGCGGCTCTAGAAGCTATTCGTGAAAACCTTGAGGCAGGACTCAACACCATTGCCAGTGGGGCTCAAGGTAGAGATGAGATCATCACGATCCTGCGGGAGGAAACAGCCAAGCTCATCACCGAAATGACTTCGGTAGCGGAAGTGGCAATCCTCAATCATCCCGCCCCCTCAACGCATGCCCCCGCCCGCCTATTGCGCCGTCTTTTCGACGGTGCGCCTCAGAACGCAGACTCCATATCGGTCATCACCACAAACTATGACACTTTGCTAGAGCTCTTCTGCGATATTGCTGACGTACCGTTGGACACAGGATTTTCCGGCTTTCGCCGGAGAAAGCCGCGAGCGAATTCGCTGTTCCTGACCCAGTACAGCCGAATTTGGGCGGCGGACAAGAAGGGTACGCAAGCGGATCACAGGCCGTGCAAAACCATTCGGCTTCATAAGCCTCATGGCTCCATCACCTGGCATGCCACAAAAGATGGCCCTATCGAAGTTATTAACGACGTTTCAATGGCACCGAAGGCCATTGTTGTGCCGGGGCCATCGAAGTACCAAGACGCTCTGGTCAACACCTTGTTCGATGCTATGCGTACCGAAATGAACGCTGCCATCAACCGAGCTGACGCCTTGGTGTGTATTGGTTTCGGCTTTAACGACGATCACCTGCAGGGTGTCATCAAAGCCCGGCTTGATTCGCACATGCCCATGCTGATCCTCACTAGAGGATTGACCGACAGCATTAAAGACTTGCTGTTGTGCTATCCGCATGTGGCGGCTTTTTACAAGAGCGGAGACGGTTGCGAGTGTCTTCACAACGGCAAATTGTCGTCGTCAGCGCAACCACTTTGGCAACTTGACGATTTCATGAAAGCTTTTCTCGAATAGGGTATGTATATGGGTATTTTTGCCTTCAAGGAAGACCAATCACTGGGCGAAGTTCGAAGCGTCGAAACGTCTCGCATAACCATCCGGGTGACAGATGGCCAGCGACTGCAGAAGGCCCGTGTCGGTCGCCTTGTAGCCATTCAGTCGATGGGTGACGAGTGGCTGATTGGCATTATCGAAAGAGTCTGGCGCCATCCTGTTGAATTGCCCACTCTTAACGAGGGTGAGGTTCCAAAAGACTTAACAACGATCCAGCAGGAAGAAAATGGAGTGGCGGTGAGTTTGGTCGGAACTTATCGTGAACGTGACGGGGAACGAAAAGACACGTTCACCCGTGCCGTGTTTTCACTGCCAGAGATAAACCGGCTCGTCTTCCCTATAGAAGAAAAATCTCTCGAAGACTTCATGGGGATACTGAGTGCGACATCGAAATCCGAAGCCATCACGCCATTAAAAGTTGGCACATATACATTGGATGGCAAGGCTACGGCGTACATTGACGGTGACAAGCTGTTCCAGCGCCACGCAGCTTTGCTGGGCAGTACAGGCTCAGGAAAGTCCTTCACAGTCGCATCAATATTGGAGCAAGCCGCCGAACTGCCGCACGCCAACATGATCGTGCTGGACCTGCACGGCGAATATTCCAGCATGGACTTCGCAGCGCACTACCGCATTGCAGGGATTGGTGACCTCAAGGTAAAGAAAGACAACGCTATTTTTCTGCCCTTTTGGCTGCTTACATACGACGAAATGCAATCTGTATTTGTGGATCGCTCTGGTGACAACGCACCGAACCAAGCGCTTGCTTTGATGGACTCCGTCATCGAGACAAAACGAGCGGTGATTACCGCATTGGGCAAACCAGAGTTGCTGGAGGGGTTCACCGTTGACACACCAGTGCCATACAAAATACAGGATTTAGTCGCATCACTCGACGCCAAGAATGAGGAGGCTATCGACACTGGTGAGTCATATGCAAGTGGCCCAAGGAAAGGGCAACCGAAGACGGAAAAAGGTCCTCTTACCGGCAAACTTTCGAGGTTCCTTATTCGCCTCAAAACGAAGATGAACGACCGGCGTTACGCGTTTATGTATAGCGCGCCCGCCGAATATGATACCTACGAATCTCTGCATGATTTGGCGATCAAGCTGATGGGGTCTGGGACAGCGAAAGACGGTGTCAATTCTGGAATCAAAATCATCGACTTTTCTGAAGTCCCTTCTGACATTCTTCCTGTCGTTGTTGGTCTTGTCGCTCGATTGGTCTATCAGATTCAGTTTTGGAGTGACCCAGGTAAGGATGGTGACGCACGACACCCGGTGGTGATCGTCTGCGATGAAGCGCACCTATATTTGCCAAGCCAAGCTGCATCAGCAGGTCCACTAGAAAGACGTGCCCTGGAAAATTTCGAGCGCATTGCCAAAGAGGGCCGAAAGTACGGTGTCGGCCTGATGGTTGTCAGCCAAAGGCCCTCAGACGTAAGCACCACAATTCTCAGCCAATGCAGCAACATCATCAGCCTGCGGTTGGCCAATAAGACTGACCAAGCTGTAGTCAGGCAGTTGTTGCCCGAAAGCTTGGAAGGTTTGATGGAGGTGTTGCCTACCCTAGATGTCGGTGAAGCCGTTGTTGTTGGAGATGCCACCCTGCTGCCCACCCGAATCAAAATGAGCAAGCCGAAATGCGAGCCACGCAGTGCCACGATTCCGTTCTGGTACCGCTGGGCGCGACCGAAAGCCCCAGTAGACCTGGCAGCCGCTGTTGAAAACATGCGTCGCCAGTCGCGCGACTGAACTCCAATCAGGGAACCCGCAGAATGGCAACCAAAAAAGAACAACTGGCGATAGAAGTCGCCAAGGCCGTGGGCGCAGGTAAGGCGGTCGAGATGGAGACGGTTGACTTCAACGACCCCAATCGTCCCAAAACTTGTCTGGAGGTGGATTTCCCGATCCTGCCCGTCAATCAGGTGGCCATCATCGAAGGCAACGCTGGTAAGCCGATCTATCAGATGTCGAAGTGGTGGGCGCGGCGGCGTTCCAGTGTGTTTCGCTCGATGCTGATCGCCGCCGCCACCAAAGCTCCCGAGGATAAATCTCACGCGGCCAAGTTGGTGTGGGACAACTACTACGCCAATCACCAGAAGAAAGGCGCGTTCAAGCACCTCAAGGTGGTTGATATTTTCATGGGCGGTGGCACTACACTCGTCGAGGGTTCGCGCCTTGGCATGCAGATGTATGGCAACGACTTGAATCCGGTGGCGTGGTTCGTCGTGAAGCAGGAACTGGCCAACGTCGATCTCGATGAAGTGAAGCGTTTGCTCGCCGATATCGAGGCAGAGGTCAAGCCGCAGATCATGCCGTACTACTACTGCGATGGCCCCAACGGCGAGAAAGGCACATGGACGCACCTACCCAGCAAGCAGGAAATGCCCGCCGGTTTCGATCCGCTTAGTCTGACCCAAGAACAGCGGAGTGAGTACAGCTACGAGGGCCCAGAGATCCTGCACACTTTCCTCGCAAAGCATGGCCCCTGTCAGGTGACTGGATGTGGCCACCGCACGCCGCTGATGACCAGCCCTTTGGTTGCCATCAAAACTCTTACCGTGAAGGCTTGGGAGCACACTTGCAGCAAGTGTGGAACAGCGTTTGACGTAGAAGACACGTCTGCACGCATTGCCCCCGATGTACCTTTGTATGTGGCACAAACCGAAAAACCATTTTCGGTGATTGATCAAAAACGTGGCGTGGTTTGCCCGCACTGTGATCACTCCACAATGGTAAAACTTGGAAAATCCAAGAACAAGAAAGTTGAGCTTTCAGTTCTTCTTCATCCGGAATGGATTGCCGGGGCAAAAAAGGCTAGTGCTGAAGGTAACGCGTATGGCGGTGCAGCACAGGACGATGCTATTTCCACTGGACGCTGGAACGAGGAAAGATCTCGAACAATTCGGCTACTGGAAGTGCGCGGAGAGCTTCCTGATGAAGTGACCTGCCCCGAAACGAAGGTGAGCTTTCTAACCGGAAAGAGTGGTGGCACAGCCAAGCCCGGGGTTTTCACATGCGCTGCGTGTGGCACTGCACAAGATGTCGTCGCCGCAATTAGACCGACAGAGAAGACGGCCCCATTTGCTGCATATGCTGTGCAGGGATATGCGCCTTCCAACCAAGCAACAGGCGCTTACAACGGAAAGTTCTACGCCCCTTTTGATAAGCAGTTTGCGAGGCAGTACAGCGCAGCAGCTAGCGAATGGGAAAAAATCAAAGAAACAGAACTGCGGGATTTCTGGCCTCGTTCGGAGATCCCTGAGAGTCTGAGAGCAACAGTAAAGGACGTGATCACCAGTGGTCACGGCTACCGAAACTGGATAGATATGTTCAACTCTCGGCAGCTACTTGTTCATGCGCGGCTCCTCAAGGCAATCGTCACTGTTGGCAGCTACTCTTGGGAAATCCGGGAATATGTCCTTGGCGCATTCCAGCAGTATCTTCGTGGGCAATGCATGTTTTCTTTCTGGCATATCACGAAGGATCATTACGCCCCAGCCCTATCTAATAGCGATTACCGCCCCAAAATGACGGTAGTAGAGGTCGGCGTTTTCTCTCCCATCGGATACGGCAACTGGTCGTCTGCGATAAAGCCAATCTTGGAAGGTAGAGATTGGGCAAAGAATCCCTGGGAGCTGGTACCAGCGACCACTTTAGAGAAATCTCATGGCCAACTTGCTGGACAAATATCTGGCAAGAGCGAAAAAGTTTACCCCGGCGACGCCGTTTGCTCTGGAACCCTTACGCAAGGCTCCTCAACAGAACTACAGCAGTATTCAGAATCCACTGTCGACCTTGTAATCACAGATCCACCATTTGGTGATTTGGTTCAATACTCTGAATTGGCTGACTTCTTCTATGTATGGTTGCGCTTGGTACTTAAACGAAACTACCCAGAGATTTTCACCGCAGAATTTACTCCCAAAACACTTGAGGCTGTCGCCAACAAATTTCGAGAACCAGATGATCCAGACGCCTTTTATCAGCGTCTGCTAACTCAATGCTGGCGAGAGGCGTACCGTTTGCTGAAACCAAGCGGCATGCTGGCGTTCACTTTTCATCACAGTGAAGATGAGCCTTGGGTGGCCGTCCTCGAATCGCTGTTCGATGCAGGCTATTACCTTGAAGCGACTTATCCCATTCGTTCAGATGAAACCAAGGGGGAAAAAGCGGAGTTTGGGGCCCAGAAAATCGAATACGACATCATCCACGTCTGCCGCAAACGCACTGAAGAGCCTAAGCCCGTGAGCTGGGGCCGGATGCGCCGCGAGGTGATGGCGGATGTGCGCCAACTACAGTCGATGCTGGAAAACCATGCGAAGGAAGGCTTGCCCGCAGCGGACATTCAGGTGATCCGGCGCGGCAAGGCGCTGGAATATTTCTCGCGCCATTACGGCAAGGTGTTCGTGGACGAGGGCCGCACCATTTCCGTCAAAGATGCGCTGGTCGGTATAAACCAGCTCATTGACGAAGACGCCGACAAGGGCAAGGAGCCACCGCCGGTGAATGCCGAGCCGATGTCGCGCCAGTTTCTGCGCACCTTCGATGGCAAAACCGAGATCGCCCGCGATCAACTGCAGAAGTTTCTCCGGGGCTCGATCACGACGCCGGATGAATTCGTGCAGCGCGGCTGGTGCAGCGAGAAGAGCAAGATTTTCACGGTGGTCGATCCGCTCGACTTCGCGCGTGATTGGCAGGGCAAGCACAAACGCAAGCTCACGTCGGACTTGGATCAGGCGCTGGTGTTGATCGGTGCGTGCTATGACGGCAGCGGCATCAATGCCTCGGACACGCTCAAGAATGAAAACTTCAAACCCCACGTGGCCTTGAAGCCTTTGCTTGATTGGTTGTCCCGACGTGCTGCCAATTCTGCGGCCCGCAATGCCGCATCCCGCGCGGTGTCGATCTTCAATAACTGGGCGGCGACGCAGGCTCCCAAGCCGAAACAGGGAACACTGTTTGAGGAGTACGAGCTATGAAGCAGCTACGGGATTCTGTCTGGCAGCGGCGTGGCACCAGTTGGATATGGGATGCCGAGGCACTGACACAGGTATGCGCGGCTTCAGAGGTGTGGAGCTTGCGACAATTTCTGCTGGCCGTAGAGCACTGGCCGGAAGACCTGCCCAGCAATAATGGGGCTACTCTGGTCGTGGCTGGGCTGGATGGCTGCCTGGATTTGCTCGCTCCATCTGACGCTGAAAACTGGCTGAGCGCAGAAATCAAAGACGCGATTCTGTCTTTTCAAGATTTTTACAGCGGCGAGGCATCACTGATCTTTTGGCTTCCTTCCGGTGCGGGGCGAATCACGGTCAATTCAGCAACGGACGCTGTGGGTTGGCGCTGTGCTGCACCCAGTTCGGGTCAGCAACTGGATTTTGGCCGATTGTTATGGGGAGAAGCGCGAGAGTATCCCCAGGAAGTATTACTGCACGAGGGTGCCAAGCCTGCTGGGCTATTTCACCTGCGCATTACCTGAGGCTGGTTCGTGGATACAGAGATTCAATTCCAGCCCGGCGAGCGGATTACCCATAACGAGTTCGGCCAAGGCGTCGTTCTCGATGTGCCGCGCGAAGGGTATCTGCGAGCGTTCTTCGGTGTCGGCGAGCGCCGGGTTCCGCTAGCCTCGATTCGTCGCGAGCTTTCGCGCACTGAACGCATCTTGCGTGCCGTCGATGGCGGTGCTGAGCGGGCACGTAAGGCATGGTTGTCCTACGAAGCTCACGCTTTGCCGGTGATGGAAAGCGCTTCGGCGCTGACCTCTGCCAAGATTGATCTGCTACCGCACCAGGTGGTGCTGACACACCGAATCGCTACCGCATCACCACGCCGTTACCTGATAGCCGATGAAGTGGGGCTGGGCAAGACTATCGAGACCGCACTAATCCTGCGCGAACTCGCGAGCCGGGGCGAACTGAAACGGGCGCTGATGGTGGTGCCTGCGGGCCTCGTGAACAACTGGCACCGCGAGTTGAACGAGGTGTTCAACCTCGATTTCGAGGTGTTCGGCTCTGAGGGCGACATCACCGACCGCAAGACGAATGCCTTCGCCAAGCATGACCGGCTGATTGCCAGCATAGACACCCTCAAACGCCCAGCACGTATCAAACGCCTTCTGGCTGCGCCCCGCTGGGATCTTGTGGTTTTCGACGAAGCGCATCACTTGACCGCCTACCGCACCGGCGGCAAGGTCAGGAAAACCGAGAATTACAAGCTGGTCGAAGCGTTGAAAGATCATGCACGTGACTTGATGCTGCTCTCGGCCACTCCTCACCAAGGCAATCATTTCCAGTTTTGGATGCTGATACAGCTATTGAACCCCACGCTGTTTGGTAGCCCGGAGGAAATGCTGGAACACCGCCATCGCCTCAACACAGTGATGTTTCGTCGCACCAAAGCCGATGCCTGCCAACCTGACGGCTCGCCGCTGTTTGCGCGTCGTTGGGTGCATACCGAATCCTTCGTCATGGGCGAGGAGGAACGGCGCTTCTACGAAAAGCTGCGCGAATATCTTGAAGACGGATTTAATCTAGCGCAAAGGCAAGGTGGCAAAGGACGCGCTCTCGGTTTCTTGATGGCGATTTTTCAGAAGATTGCTGCGTCGAGTTTTGCGGCCGTGCGCAGGACGCTAAAGCGCCGACTGTTGATGTTGACGTTGCATGAGGCTTTTTTGCGCGACAAGGATTTGGACATTGAGGGGCGCGAGCGACTGACAGATGAGGCGCGTGAACTGATCCACCAAGAGTTCAACCTATCGCGCGACAGTATTGGTCGCAGTGAGGTGGATCGCGTGCTGGCCGATCTTAAATACCGGCTGGTCAAAAAACTCGACGAAGAAGCGCTGGAGCTGGCTTCCGATCCCTACGGCAGCGAATACTCGGCCGCGCATGCGGAAGAGGCCGCATCGGCAGTTGTTGAGCTGCATCTACCGGAAGAGCGCCTCCGCATTGGCGATCTCCTCAGGGTCTTCCCGCAGCAGCGAGAGACCAAGGCACAGAAACTGCTCGACGGCCTCGGTACCCTGTGGCGATAAAACCCCAACGAAAAAATCGTGGTGTTTGCGACCTACCTTGGCACAGTGGATTTGATTGCCCGTGAAATTGAACAAACGTTTCCTGGTCAAGGGGTGGCGGTGCTGCGCGGTGGTGATCAGGGCGCAAAGCTGGCAGCCGAGCGCCGCTTCCGCCAAAAGGACGGCCCGCGCGTACTGGTCTGCACCGCCGCTGGACGGGAGGGCATTAACCTCCAGTTTGCGCGCATCCTGTTCAATTTTGATTTGCCGTGGAACCCTATGGACGTGGAGCAGCGCATCGGCCGCATCCATCGCTACGGCCAGAACCACACGGCGCAGGTATACAACCTCGTGCTGTCCGACACCATTGAGGGACGCATCTTCTTGATGTTGGATGAGAAGCTCACCGAAATCGCGCGAACTGTGGGCAAGGTGGATGATCAAGGGAATGTCGCCGAGGACCTTCGTGCGCAGATTCTTGGTCAGTTGTCCGAGCGTCTCAACTACGACCGACTGTACCAGGAGGCACTATCCGACCCCGAGCTGAAACGCACCCAGGTGGAGCTTGAGGCGGCGCTATCGAATTCGCGCGAAGCGCGGCAGGTGGTGTTCGACTTATTTCAAGATCTCCAAGGCTTCAGTCTCGACGACTACAAGCCCTTCTCCGATATTTCATCGAGCCTGGATAGGTTGGTGCAATTCATGTCGGCTGCGGTGGGGGATCGACAGCAGAAGCTGGTCAAGGTCGACGACGAAACCTACGACCTCGTGACGGTCGACGGTGCGCGCCGCGCGCGGTTCACGCTGAACCGAGAGACCGCTACCAGCCAGGACGATTTGGAGTTGATGGGGTTGGATCACCCATTGGTGCAAGAGGAGCTCGGGCGGTGGCGCAGCTTGCCACCAGAGGATGTCGGCATCGCCGTTTCGGGAGACGTCGAGGAGCCGGTGCTTCTGTCGCTCTGGATGGTTGAGACATCCGCTAGCAACGGCGAGCGCCACGTGGTGGTTCAACCCATTGCCATCAAGCAGGACGGCACGAGAGTTCCGGCAGTTGAACGTCAATGCGAGCGTTACCTTCAAGCGCCGGCAGCCACACCTACGTTCCAGCCAGAGCAGCGGTTCGAACTGTTTGCCCGCGCTGTCGAACCGACCTTGCAGCGTGAGTTGAAGCACAAAGGTGCTGCGAATGGCGATGGCAGCTACTCGGCGGAGCTGATTGGGTACATCGAGATCGTTGGTCAGGGGGCGTGATGTTGGACGAATATTCCATCGAGCAGCGCGCGACGCAGATTTTTGATACCCGCAGCAAGGAATACTTTTCCGAGGTGTTGAGCTGCTACGCGGCGGGCAACTACCGTTCGGCGGTCGTGATGCTCTGGTCTGTCGTGGTCTGCGATCTGCTGTTCAAGCTCCAGCACCTTGTCGATCTCTATGGCGATGACAAAGCCAAGAACATCTTGGCCGAGATCGGCAAGCTGCAAGAGGACAACGAGCGGTCGCCGGTGTGGGAAACGAAGCTCGTCGAATCAGTTGCCGAGCAAACCCAGTTGATCGACATTGCCGAGCGGGAAAACCTGCTTCATCTGCAACGGCAGCGCCACCTAGCGGCGCACCCAGTGGTCAACGCCAATTTCCAGTTGCATCGCCCGAACCGTGACACGGCGCGTGCATTGATCCGCAATGCCCTCGATGGCTTGCTCATGAAGGCCCCGATACTGTCAAAGCAGGTCGTCGGCGATTTGGTCGAAGACCTTGCTCAAGCATCTGGAATCCTGATCGACGACAAAAAGCTGAAGGCGTACTTGGAGAGCAAGTATTACTCCCGGTTCAATCCGGAGGTTGAAAAGGCTGTCTTCAAGGCGCTCTGGAAATTCGTATTCCGGTTGACGGACGAGACGTGCGAAAAGAACCGGGCAATCAACTACAGCGCGTTGCGCCTTCTTTTTGAGCGTAATCCAGCGCAGTTCAGGAAGCAGGTCGAAGCGGACAGCGATTACTTCAGCACAATAGCGAACGGAGGCGATCCTGTTGTATGCCTGATCCATTTCCTCTCGCGGGAGTCTTCGCTATATGGCTTGTTGGCCGATCATGCCAAGACGGCCATTCAACACGTCGCAGACAATGATGTCACCTCGCGATGCTTGGCGTGGTTTACCGCCAGCTTGCCGGAGCACGCAGATCTGTTGCGAGTGTGGATCGTCGGGCACGAATATCCAGATATCGAGCGAGAGACTTGGGACGACCTTCGTGAAATATCGGATTCGCCTGAATGGGTGGGGACCGTGGTACGACTTGCAAGCGCGTACTACGTGGCAAGCTCCAATTACGATGGCGCTGATAAACGCTTCAACGAGGCGATACGCCCGTTGCTTCCCTCGTTCACGCTTGATGATTGCATCGAGCTGATCCGCGGCATCGAGACCAATGGGCAGACGTGGGAGAGGCGCGGAGCCTACAGAGACCACCGCGAGCTTCGCACTCGTGCGCTTGAGATTGACCCGGCAGTTGATCTGACCGAATACCGCGTATTCAACTGTCACCTTGGCTAACGTCGTGGTGCGGCGCAGATTAAGAGGATAAGGACACAAAGCATGGTTCGTATCGAGAACCACAAGTACAGCATCGAGGAAGCATTCAGAGAGTGTTTCTACATCGTCCCGGACTGCCAGCGTGAATATTTCTGGACTGACAAGGAAGTTCACCAACTCCTTGAAGACATCCAACGAGCAGATCGATGCGGGTTCGACGCGGGAATCCTGCCCCTCATCGATGATGAGTTCGTCGTATAGCCAGTCGGCTGCTGATCACATATCCGTTGACCGGAAACCTGGTGCGAAAGTTACCGCCTGCCTGAAATCCTGCCCTTGCCCTCGTTTCTCGGGTGGAACATGGAATGCAGCGATACCAACCGCTTGGTCGCAACGAATGTGTATATCTGGGTTGTACTGATGCACGCATGCCCCAATAGCTCCTGGATCACACGCAAATCGGCTCCAGCGTCCAATAAGTGCGTGGCAAAGGCGTGTCGGAGGCTGTGAGTGCTGAGGGGTCTTTCGATCCCGTTGTTTGAGGCGTGCTTCTTCACCACCAGGCGGAGAGTGCCCGTGCTTATTTTCTTCCCTCGAACCGAGAGGAACACATGATTGCAAAGGTAGTTCCGTCTCAAGGCGGGTCTTGACCTGCTCAGGTACAGATCGAGCCAGAATGAAGCCTCCTCTCCAAACACCACCAGTCTCTCCCTGTTTCCTTTTCCGCAAACGCGAATCACGCGGTTCCTGAAATTAATGTCGCCAATCCTGATGCTTGCCAGCTCTGCAGCCCGCAAGCCGGTTGCATAAAGCAATTCGAGGATGGCTTTGTCGCGCAGACCACTATGGGAATTGAGTTCAGTAATATCGAGCAGTGCGGCAACCTCATCCTGCGTCGGAGTGTTCGGGAGACGAAGTGGTATTTTGATCTTGCCAAGCGGCACGGTCGGATCTTGCGAAGCCAACCCGTTGGACGTGAGATATCGGTAAAAACGCCGCAACGAAGCTGAATAGCGAGCCACGCTTCGAGGGCTGATCTTTCTCTCAAGCAGGCTTGCCAGCCATTCATCAATATCCAGGATATGCGCCTGGAGTAGCGTCTTTCCGTTATGCCTTGACAACCATGATGAGAAACCGATTAGATCGGCTCGGTAGGCAGCGATTGTTTTGTCTGCGAGGCCATGGCTAAGCCATAGATCATTGCAGAACTGCTCCATGTATGCGGGCAGGCATTTAGAGGGCGCGGAACCCATGTTTTTTTCGCCTTTCTTATTTTCAATCCCTTCGGCTCCGCAACTGCAAGGGGTAATTTTTCAGCTTGTTATTTTTCCGCCACTCCCATGGCGGGATAGGATTCAAGTCAGACCACAGCCTTCGCTTGTTCATTCATGAATCGAGTCCTGATCGCGCATAAACCTCGCGATCTTTAACATTTTCGTTCTTTTTATAATGGCACGCCAGTCCCAGCTTGATGAACAGGCTGCTATGAGACTTCGTGCCTTATGACGTCCACCTTCAACGGCCGTTGTCGCTTAAGCCAATAGGTGGGCTTTTTTTGCCGACTTGCCTTCCTGCTTGTTCGGTCATTCCTGGTCTTGCGGCTGTCCGAAATGTGTATATAATTATCGGACAAGGAGCCCGTCATGCTCAATCCGACGCCAGTCATCAAATCGCAGGTGATGCAACGTATCAACCAGGCCCCGGCAGCCAAAGTATGGACGCCGGTGGATTTTCTCGACCTGGGTAGCCGCGACGCGGTGGATAAAACGCTCCAGCGCATGGTCGCCAGCAATGATCTGCGTCGCATCGACCGAGGGCTGTACGACCAGCCCCGGATGAACGCCCTCACCGGGCAGCCAACCGCCCCCGATTACCGCAGTGTGATCGAGGCCGTCGGTCGCCGCGACCAGGTGCGCGTATTGATTGACGGGATGACCGCCGCCAACGATCTGGGGCTGACCAATGCAGTACCGGGGCAGGTCATCGTACATACGGATGGTAGGCTGCGACCGATCCAGTTGGGCAAATTGACCCTCCAGTTCAAACTGACGGCCCCAAGTAAGCTCTACTGGGCGGACCGTCCAGCTATGCGAGTGGTGCAAGCCCTGTACTGGCTCCGCGATGGTCTGAAGGGTGGTGCCCAGATCGATCAGGATGCGATTCAAGCCAAGCTCATTCGGCTACTGCAGGACTCCAGCCAGGGAAGCGCGATCCGCGATGATCTGCGATCCGGCTTACACACTGTGCCGTCGTGGATGCAACAGTGGATTCGCGATCTGCTTGCCCGGTCCGAGCAGGCAAGCACCAAGGCCTCACCGTGAAAGCCGGCTTTCTTCGCATCATCGCCGCCTCTCCCGAGGATCGTCGCGGCCTGTTCCTGGCGACCGCCAACCGGCTCGGCACGCCGCTACAGAACGTCGAGAAGGACTTCTGGGTGTCCTGGGTGCTGGACCTGCTGTTCAACGGCCGCGACACCGGCGAGCCACGCCTGCTCTTCAAGGGCGGGACATCGCTGTCCAAGGCCTACGGGCTGATCTCCCGGTTTTCTGAAGACATCGATATCACGGTGTTCCGGGAAGACATTGGCCAGGACATTCAGGTTGGCGACCTGGAAGGTCTCTCGGGCAAGCAGCAACGCCTCCTGCTGGAAGCCATCAAGCAAGCCTGCCAGGCTTACATCCAGGGCACACTCAAAGCGCGTTTGAACCGGCAGATCGAGGCAGCATTTCGCGAAGCGGGAGTATCGCTTGCAGAAGTCCCCGTGGTTCACGATCCTGACGACCCGGATCAACAGACACTGCTGGTACGTTATCCCTCCGTCAGCACGGATGTTGACGAATATGTGAAGCCAACGGTCAAGATCGAAGCAGGAGCCAAGTCGGCTCTGGACCCGCACCGTTTCGCCACCATTCAACCCTATGTCGCCGACGACATGCCGGCGGCCGATCTCGTCGTGCCGGACGTGGTCACCATCGATGCCGAGCGCACTTTCTGGGACAAGGTCGTGATCCTGCATGGCCTGCGCCGTTGGCATGACAACCGTGGGGTGTTACGCCAGCATGGTCATCGTGTTTCGCGGCATTACTACGACATCTACAAGCTGACTCGTTCTCCGGTAGGGCAACTGGCAGCCAAGGATCATGCACTGGCTCTCGACTGTGCGCGTCACGCCCTGATGTTTTTCAACAGCGCGGACCTGGACCTGCTGCATGCCCGGCCCGGTTCATTTGCGATCACACCGACACCCGGGATGGTGGATGCGCTCAGGCGTGACTACCAGGCGATGACCGGGATGATTTTTGGTGAGGTGCCCGATTTCGCCGAGGTGCTTGATGCCACTCGGCAACTTGAGCAGGTGATCAACCAAGGGATCCCATGATCTGCGCGTGCTCGATGTTCGGCGTTCTATCGTCTGCCAGAGCCCGAAAGAATTGGCATGGCCATTCAGCCGACCCTGTTGCCCGGCTGTGTTTCTATTTTCAGGCTGTCATCCAGTAGCAGAAACAGCGCCTCGTCATCCGTCGACGTGTATATGCTGGTGGTTGCCACGCTGGCGTGTCCAAGCAGGCGCTGGATCATGTTGACCGGCATCGTCTCTGCGGAATGTGCGCCGCGCGTGTGTCTCAGCCAGTGCGTCGAGGCTTTCGCCATCTTTTTAGCATCATCATGATGCCCCTGCGTGGCAAGCTCCGCAGCCGCTTCCCTAAAGAACACCTTCAAGGCCTTGTACAGCGTCGTGGGATCCAGGGTGCCCGTATCCTGCCCAAGCCGCAGCCGGGCGATCAGGGGAATGTCTCCAGGATTCTCCAGCGGGTCGGCATTTATACCCCGCCAGGCCAGGTAATCGCGTAATGCATCCATCACCATGCCGGGCATCGGGACTGCCCGCCATTTGCCACCCTTGCCGAGCACTTTCAGCATCCAGCGGACACCCAGGTCACGCTTGAGCGGGACCGAATAGAGTCTCCCCAGGCGGGCATCCACCAGTTCGGTGAGCCGTAGCCCCGTGGCATAGGCGAAGGGGAGTATGAAGCGCAAGCGCCGGACGGATTCGTCCATAGGCTGCCTGTGCAGATATTCCATGAGAAATGCCCACTGGCTGCGTGTGAACGCGTGCGTCAGTTCCAAGTCAGGCGCGGTGGCCACGTCCATCACTCGCTGTGGCGGCGGCACGCCGTCCCATGGATTGCTGTCGAGGTAACGCACTTTGGCAAGCCACTCGAACAGGGATTTGAGGATGGTGTGGGCCTGGATTTGGCTGCGCAGCGAGGTGGCTCCTTCGAATGGCCGCCAGTTGGCCGACCAGCGCGGTGTGCTGCGTTTTCCCATCCATTCAGCCTGGGGAAGGCGCCATGGCCAAGCCGCGGGCAATGTGCGGCCGAGCCCGCCCAGCCAGTCCCGGTAGGCAACGGCATCCTCGATCGACAGCGACGACAGGGCGCGTCCGCGCTCCATGATCGACCAGATCAGAAGGCGCTCCGCCTCACGGCGATAGGCGCGCTCGGTATGCGGATTCGACGCGCGCGCTTTCAGCCAGGCCTGGATCGCCTGATGGTCATTGTCAGCATTGATGCGGCTGCGGCCGAGGCCTCGGTTCTCGCCAAGCGAGCCGTCCAGCGCCGCAGGCGTCGAAAACGACTCCAGCGGCATGATGGCGGTGGCCGAGGGCCGGGTCAGTTCGATTGGCGACAACGACCGCAGCGGGGCAAGCCCCTGGGGCGCCATCACCCCCAGACTGTCTTCGTGGGTGGCAAGCCAGGTCACCAGCCGGCGTGCCCCTTTTTCGCCGAGGCGGGGGACGGACACCCACCAGCGGTAGCCCTGCGTGCGGACGCGCTGATGGAGCGCCTCGATGGTGGGGATGCCGGCGAGGATGAGTCTGGCAGCAAGTCGATCCTCGAACCAGGCGGCAACCGGGTCCTGCGGCTGCGGATCGGTGGCGAGCAGTTCCTCCACCCACACCAGCGCCGCCAGTTGGCGCTCGACCAGACAGGCATAGCGTCTCGCGCGGCGGTCGATGCTCTGCGGATAGGCCTCGACATACATCGCGGTCAGTTCCTTCTCCGAATAGAAGTGATCGGGGTCGTTTTCTTCGCGGAAGGTTTCGAGCGAGGGGAGGGCGGTCGTCGACCGCACTGCCTCGGGCAGGGTGCCCAGCGGCAGGCGCAGCAGCCGGGCCAGCGCATGGCGGCCATGCCGGCGGGCGGCCATGGTCAAGGTTTGCTGGATCCAGGCCAGCGTGGAGCGCGCGATGCGCTGATCGAGGCCGGATTCGAGATAGCGGTCCGCTGCGACCTTGAGATCAAGGCCCTGCAGCCAGCCGCGGTAGAAGGCGAGGTGGTGACGCCCGATTTTGCGAGTGGATTCCATGGCTAACTGGCTTAAATCAAGGGGAAACCGGAAATATAAGCCATAAACCCATGAGTTAAATCACAAAATCAGTATTCTTGATAATTGACCTTATCATGAACTTTATGTGCTATGGCTCTTGCTTGTTCTGATCGATAAACAGACCTACGACGCTGTCGATCCCTTACTCTTCAAGCAGCTTGATAGGTATCAACTGCCGTTTTTTTGGCAGCACTCGAAGCGCTGCGAGTAGCTGAACTTCGTTTCGTGCGGTGGGGCTTTTGCCATCCCCCTTCACGGCATCTTCTAGTTGTTTTCTTTGGTATGTTGCGTATGAATACGCCTGCCGCTATATTGAACGAACATTCATTCGATATCGGATCGTGTAATGGCTCGTCCCCCTGCCAACGTTCAGCCTGGTCAAATTAATGAGCGGATTATTGCTGCTGCGCTGCAGCTTTTCACCCAGCGAGGTTACTTCAGCACGTCCGTGCCTGATATGGCACGTGCTGCGCAGGTCAGCGTAGGCTCGATCTATCATCATTTCAAGGATAAGGAAGACGTGGCCCGTGCCCTCTATCTGGGCTTGATGGCGAGTCTGCAGGTGGCGCTGGCGAAAATTGCCCAGGAGCACGCCACTGCATATGACCGTTGCCATGCCGTCATGGCGATGCTGTTTGAATTGACAGAGTCGAACCGCGATGCCATGGATTTCATGCTCTACGCGAAACACCGGGATTTTCTGCCATCAGAGCGTCCCGTGTGCTCGTCCAAGCCGTTCGAAACCATGCGAGGGTTTGTGCAGGACGGCATGGAAAGCGGGGAAATTCGCACTATGGATGTCATGGTTGCAACCTCGTGTCTTTTCGGCGGTGCCATTCGATTGATAACTGCACGTCTTGACGGTGTTCTTGCCGAGCCTCTCCCAGACAGGCTGGATGCTGTGTGGGAATGTGCCTGGCGTGGTGTTGCGGCTTGATTCGAGCCGTTATTTTTTCGTTCATTTCGAACGAATGTTCATTCTAAGGAGATTCAAATGAAATCCATGGCCATCGTGATACGTGACGACTCGTACGACAAGATCCTTACGCCACTCGTCTTTGCCTACCTTGCGTCAGCGGAACAGACCCAGGTCGATATGCTGTTTGTCAATTGGGCAGTCAAGGCCCTCACTGTCGAGGGGGCCGCAAATCTGCGCATGGACGGACGGCATGCCGCCGATGAAGCCATGGTGCGTGAAAACGTGGCCAAGGCAGGCCTGCCGAATGATATTTACGAGATTCTCAAGGCGTTGAAATCGTCCGGCTGCGTGAATTTCTATGCGTGCAGCCTGGCCGGCGCCATTTTCGGTGTAAACGAGAGCAATTTGATTCCAGAGGCAGAAGGCATTGTCGGCGCCTCCTGGTTTCTCAACGACAAAGCCGCCAAGGCGGATCACTGCCAATACTTTTAAGGGGATCAGTCATGAGCGCCATTACCGTTACCACGATCCTCGATACCTCTGGCAAATGCTGCCCGATGCCGATAGTGGAAACCAACAAGGCCATAAAGGGATTGAGTCTGGGCGACATCCTTGAAATCATTGCTACCGACACGGGGACCAAGAAGGACATTCCATCCTGGTGTGAGCGTACGGGCCAGACACTGTTGTCGATGACGGAAGAAAGCGGTGTGCTGCACTACCATGTCAGAAAAGACCGCTGAACCGCACGAACTGTGCTTCGGTTGCGTGTACTTCCCGCCCAATCTTCCCCGGCAGCGCTATGCCGATGAAGATTGGGACATGCTTCAGAAGCGCTCCTGTTCGTTTGAAAACTATCCAGGCGATAAGGGGTGTCAGGCATCGCGCAAAACGAGTTGCAGCATGGTTGATTTGAACTTATTTAACGCCTCAATCACGCTTCCGAAGGCATGAAACCTATGCCCACAAACCCACTCTGAAATGACACCGTTGCCACCAGCGTTAACCGACGCTGATGGCAACGTCAGCTTTCTAGACCTGCAGCAGATTCTTGGCGACCCGAAACAGCCGGTCATGGGCTTGCCCTCCAAACGCCCGTTCAGCAGCATAGGTACTTTCATGCTGCTTAAGAAATTCACATGAATGCCGATAGGTATATTAGGAATTCCACAATTCATGGCCTTATCGCAGTGTAGTTGAAAGAGCGGCCTGAAGGAGGCTACCCCAGCGTACCCGTAGTACGTAGTAGTACGTAATTGTGGTCGGGGTTGGAACATGCAGAAACCGGGCGAAGAATTGGTTTGAATAACAACGGGAGAACGGGTATGTCTGCTTTACACATTGTTAGACTGGTTGCTGGATTTTTTGTCTTACTTTCCATTGCGCTCGGAATGGAAGGAAGCCCATTCTTTCTCGACGTGAGCTGGCTGTGGCTTGCCGCTTTTGCCGGGGCCAATCTTTTTCAAAGTGCGTTTACCAAAATCTGCCCACTTGAAGTCGTGCTAAAAGCAGCAGGCATTGACTAAAAAATAATGAATTTGGGGCATCTCCACCGGTATTTCCCGGGGAGGGCGGATGCGGGGGCAGGCAGTGATATCAGAAGAAAAAGAAAGCCTAGTGCTCACATTCCTGCGTAGCTTGCCGGGAAGGATGATTGTTTCAATACTTGTATTGACGCTCATTCTCGGCGCCATCTTGATATCAAGCATCCTTTTCTTGTCAATAAATGCACAAAAAGAATCCTTCGTGCAGAGCAGCCGGGAAGAAGCCAACACATTGGCCAGGGCGATGGGGCTCGATCCTGATTACTTGGAAATCAAAGACATATTTGCAAACTCCGTCCTCTCACATGGAGTAGTTTATGTGGAACTGGCCGGAACGATAGGCCATGGCGAATCGTTTAAGAAGGCTAAAGATAACCATCTGAAGTTCTTGCAAGACACCGAATTTGGAGGCCATGGCGACAATGTCTATTACCTGTCCGAGCCGATTCGAGACGGGAACGGAAATTTGATAGGTGTCCTAAAGATTGGGTACGACGAACTAAGATTGGCCAACCAGGCAAAGCACATGATTCATCGCAGTGTGGTCTTCGGCCTTGTCTACATGTGGGCGCTCATGCTTATTACAGCATCCCTGGCCATGCGTTTGACCAATCCTATTAAATCGCTTCAAAAAGCTTGCAGGGAAATCGCGTCCGGGCAAATCGACAAAGTGCTGAATATTGAAAGCAATATTTCAGAAATTTCAGGCTTGGGAAACGACCTTGAGCACATGCGTCGGGAGCTTGTGGCCAGTAATAAGAAAATTGCAGCTAGCGAAGCTCGATACCTAACTATTCTGGACCACGCAGCCGAAGGCATTTTTATCTTCGATAAGCAAGGCGTTATTCACAGCTTCAACCGCTCTGCGGAACAGCTTTTCGGATATAGCGAGGACGAGATCGTCGGCCGTGATATTGCTGCTCTGATTACCCCCCCTGGTGTATTCGAACACAGCAAAGACCACCTCAAAAATTTTATGCAGATGGAGATTAGTCGGCTCATTGGCCGCGAGAGTGAACTCACGGGATTTCACAAGGATGGGGCGAGCTTCCATATGGCGCTCAAGGTGCGCGCGGTAGTTCTGGATGAGAAGGAAATGTATGCGGCTATGGCGGCCGATATCAGTGAGCGCAAAGCATTGATGGACCACCTGAAATCAGTTGCCGAGCATGACGGCCTCACCGGCCTCTACAATCGAAGCTATTTTCAGGGTGAGATGGAACGCCTGGTGGACCTTACCAAGCGCACCAAGCAGCCCAGTGCATTGCTTTACATCGATCTGGATCACTTCAAGTATGTGAACGATACGCTTGGTCATAACGCGGGTGACAGGCTGCTGATCGAAATCAGCACTATCTTGGTCAAGCGTGCCAGAAAGAGCGATTTGATCGCGCGGCTCGGCGGCGACGAATTTACGGTGTTGATCTACAACACTCAGGCGGATCAGGTTCATGACACGGCGGAATCCTTCCGCAAGGCGCTTGCTGATTATCCCTTCAAGCAGGGTGCGGAGCAGGTCGACATCGGCTGTTCCATCGGCGTGGCGATGATCACCGAAGAAACACAATCCGCAGGGGAGGCGCTGTCTCGCGCCGACATTTCCTGCCATCTTGCGAAACGCGGCGGGCGCAACAGGGTGCATATCTTCAATCCGACAGACGAAGCCGATGTCACGGCCATGTCGGTGGATATGGGCTGGTCCAGACGCATCAAGGAGGCAATCGAGACGGGCTGCTTCGCCTTGGCTTGCCAGCCTATCGTGGCTAGCCACAGTGGGGAGATCGAGTCTTTCGAGGTATTGACCCGCATGTTGGACGAGCAGAATCGGCTGATCATGCCCAGCGCGTTTTTGCCTTCGGCCGAGCGCTTCGGACTGGCTGCGGACATCGACAAGTGGGTCATTGTCAACGCCATGGAAACCTTGTCCGAGCAACGGAAGCACTCACCGGGAATGCGCTACTCCCTGAAACTCTCCAGCCAAACCATCTCGGATCCAGGTGTCTGCGATCTCATTCAAGAAACGCTTCGCCGTAGCAATCTCGATCCTGCCGCGCTCACGTTTGAAGTTACGGAAACGGTGGCCATTTCCGACATGTCTCTGGTAACGACTTTTCTCTCCAGGCTTCGACAGATCGGTTGCAAGACATCCCTTGATGATTTTGGTTCTGGAATGTCATCCTTCTCCCATTTGAGGGATCTTCCGATCGATTATGTGAAAATTGATGGACGTTTTGTGAAGAGAATGGCTACCAGTCCTGTAGATCAGACCATAGTGAAGGCCATGAATGAGATCGCCCATGCGCTTGGCAAGCAGACCATCGCGGAATTCGTGGAAGATGAGGTCACGATGAATCTCCTGCGGGCGTACGGCATCGACTACGCACAAGGCTATTACCTGGGCAGGCCCGATGTTTTCATGCCCTGCAAGGCCATTTCGGATCACGTCAGTCGATCCTTGTGCCTAGTTTCTTCTGCGAACTAGTTGGCGAGTTAAGGTTAGCCCCTTTACAGCCAGAACTCGACAAATTGCGAACTGCCGACCTTGAGTTCTTCATCACAGCAATTCAAAGCTGAATCGTCCTACCTTCCTAGACACTTCAACCGTCAGGTTAGGACCGATGACGGGACGGTTGTGGTGATTGACTTGACCGTCTGCTCCTATCGTCCGGGCGGATGCCCCACATTGTTATTGCTGGCTTTTGACTGTTGGCCTGCCAGACCAAGAATGCCTGAATGCTGGTAGCATCAAATCTTCTCAACCAACCCAAGGGATGTTCATGAATAAGACTGAATTGATCGAAGCCACTGCAGCCGAAGCGGACATAAGCAAGGCTGCTGCCGGAAGGGCGCTTGATGCCATCCTCGCCACCGTCGTCAAAGCGGTAGCGAAAGGTGATTCTGTGACCCTCATTGGGTTTGGCGCTTTCAAGTCTTCCAAGCGTGCTGCCCGTACCGGCCGCAATCCACAAACAGGCAAGGAACTGAAGATAGCTGCCACAACTGTGCCGCGCTTTACGGCCGGCGCTAGTTTCAAGGCCGCCGTTGCGGGTAAGAAGGCTGCAAAGAAGAAGTGATGTCACATTAGCGGGCGTGGCGCTGTCCCTGTACGCCGCGTCCGCATTCAAACAGGCAGTTAGTGCCTCTCTGCTCCTAGCCCTCTTTGAGCATGACCCAACACCCCGACCAAGTTTCCCATGCCAAGAGGCCAATGCCGGTCTGCTGATCTCGCACAAGGCAATCAAATCAGTGTGAGGGCCAGAGGTACATCCAGCGCAAGCCGGTCAATAAAAGGCCAAACTCGGTTTTTAGCACCCTTTGCGGGACGTGCTTTTGTGTGGCCGCGCTCAGGGTATATCGCCGCCAGGCCAGGCCTGATTGCAGGAAGCCGTGCCGCTAGGTCGCCATCGTCATGACATTAACCTGCTTGCAGACGATATACACGACCATCGTCGGCCCTGCAGGCACCGATTACTTTCATACCGTGACTGACCCATTCGCAATTCAGGTGCGTATTGTCTTCAGCCGCAAGTTCGGCAGCGCCTTTGCGAATATGTTTACGATGTATCCCCCGGATACTCCGGAACTCGCCCAAGCATTCTCGCGTGAAGCAACGGCTGTCGCGCCATTCGCCAACATAAATCTTGCCGTCCAGGCGAATTTCGGCGCTGCTAAAGCGCGACCAGCCAATTTTTAATGTGCCGGCACCGGCCTCGGGTTTGTCGGCGGACGACAGCGCGACATCCGTAGAGGCGCAGCCGGTGAGCAGGCTCAGAGCGAACAGAGTGGAAATTTTCCAGTATTTCATTACGAACTCCTTTCAAGATGTGGGTCCTTCTGACAGGCCGGCTCACTTCAGGTTGCCCGCTTTTTCCTCTCCACCTTACGGTGGGCCAGCCGGTACAGGAGCGGCAGCACAAGCAGCGTCAAGGCGGTCGAAGACAGGACGCCACCGATGACGACGGTGGCGAGCGGGCGCTGTACTTCGGCACCGGTGCCGGTGGCGATGGCCATCGGGATGAAACCCAGGGACGCCACCAGCGCGGTCATCAGCACCGGACGCAAGCGGGTCAGTGCGCCATCGACAATCGCCTCGTCGAGCCGTTTTCCGCCTTCGCGCAGGCTGCGGATGTAGGCAATCATCACCAGGCCGTTCAGCACGGCCACGCCCGACAGCGCAATGAAGCCGACTCCTGCCGAGATCGACAGTGGAATATCGCGCAGCCATAGCGCGAAGATGCCGCCGGTAAGTGCGAACGGCACGCCGGTGAATACCAGCAGCCCGTCCTTGACGTTGCCGAACATGGCGAACAGCAGCATGAACACCAGCAGCAGCGCGACCGGGACGACGATTTGCAGGCGCTTGGCGGCCGATTGCAGCTGCTCGAAGGTGCCGCCCCAGGTTGTCCAGTAGCCGGCGGGAACCGGCGCGTCGGCCTGGATTCTCTGGGTGGCTTCGCTGACGAACGAGCCGATGTCGCGCCCGCGGACGTTGGCGGTGACGACCACCCGACGCTTGCCGTCTTCGCGGCTGATCTGGTTGGGGCCGGGGGCAACGTTGATGTTCGCCACCTCGCCCAGCCGCACGAAGTTGGCTTGCGCATTGTCCGCTGTGGATGGCAGGGGGATCGGCAACTGCTGCATCGCCGCCAGGTCGTTGCGCAGGCGCTCGGGCAGACGGACAATGATGTCGAAGCGCCGATCGCCCTCGAACAGCACGCCAGCTTCGCGCCCGCCGAGTGCGATCGATACTGCGTCCTGCACGTCGCCGACATTGATGCCGAGGCGTGCGGTTTTTTCGCGGTCGATCTGGATCGTCAGCATCGGCAGCCCGGTGGTCTGTTCAACTTTGACGTCGGCCGCGCCCGGCACGCTTTCGAGCACGCGAGAAATGGCTTCAGCGCTGGCGTTCATGGTGTCCATGTCGTCGCCGAACACCTTGACCGCCACGTCGCTCCTCACGCCCGACAGCAGTTCATTGAAGCGCATCTGGATCGGCTGGGTGTACTCGTAGTTGTTGCCGGGAACTTTGGCGGTCGCCTCCCGCATCGCCTGCACCAGGTCGGCCTTGCTGCGCGCGGGATCGGGCCATTCCGACTGCGGTTTGAGCATGATGAAGTTATCCGCGACGCTGGGCGGCATCGGGTCGGTGGCGATTTCCGCCGTGCCGAGTTTGGCGAAAATCCGCTCGACTTCTGGAAACTGCTTGATCGTGCGTTCGAGTTCAGTCTGCATCTCGACTGCCTGCGACAGACTGGTGCCGGGGATGCGCAAGGCGTGCAGCGCAATGTCGCCTTCGTTGAGGCTGGGCACGAATTCGCTGCCCATGCGCGTGAGCAGAAGCGCCGACAAAACCACCGCGACGCCCGCAAAGCTCAGCACGAGCGGTGCGTTCTTCAGCGAAAAATCCAGCATCGGCGCATAGCCGCGCCGCGCCCAGCCCATTAGGCGGTTCTCCTTTTCGCTGACCTGGTTGCCAATCAGCAGCGCGACGGCGGCCGGGATGAACGTCACCGACAGGATCATCGCGCCGAGCAGGGCCGCGACCACGGTGAACGCCATCGGGTGGAACATCTTGCCCTCGACGCCGGTGAGCGCGAAGATCGGCAGGTAGACGACCATGATGATGAGCTGGCCGAACAGCAGCGGCCGCCGCGCTTCGCGCGACGCCAGAAACACTTCGTGGAAACGCTCATTGCGGGTCAGGGCTCGCCCCGCCGCAGCTTGCGCGTGCGCCAGCCGGCGCACGCAGTTCTCGACGATCACCACCGCGCCGTCGATGATGATGCCGAAGTCGAGTGCGCCCAGGCTCATCAGGTTGGCGCTGACCTTGTTGCTGACCATGCCGGTAAAGGTGAACAGCATTGCCAGCGGGATAACCATGGCGGTGATGATCGCGGCGCGGATGTTGCCCAGGAACAGGAACAGCACCGCGATTACCAGCAGTGCGCCTTCGATCAGGTTTTTCTTGACTGTGTCGATCGCCTTGTCGACCAGGATGGTGCGGTCGTACACCGTCTGCGCGACCACTCCGGCGGGCAGAGTGCGGTTGACTTCCTCCAGTCGCTTGGCTACCGCCTGGGACACGGTGCGGCTGTTTTCGCCGATCAGCATGAACACCGTGCCGAGCACGACTTCGCGCCCGTTTTCGGTCGCAGCGCCGGTGCGCAGCTCCTTGCCCATGCCGACTTCGGCCACGTCGCCAATGCGAATCGGAACGCCTTCCCGGCTGCCGACGATGATGTTACCGATGTCGACCAGATTGGCGACTTGGCCGGGCGCGCGGATCAGATATTGCTCGCCGCTTTTTTCAATATAGCCTGCGCCCGTGTTGCCGTTGTTGCGCTCGATGGCGGCGACCAGGTCGTGCAGCGTCAGGCCGTAGGCCATCAGCTTGTCGGGCAGCGGCGCAACCTGAAACGTCTTGGCATAGCCGCCGATGCTGTTGATCTCGGTCACCCCCGGCACGTTGCGCAATTGCGGCTTGATGATCCAGTCCTGAATCTCGCGCAGGTCGGTCGATGTGTAGGCACTACCGTCGGCTTTTTTCGCGCCCGGTGTGGCTTCGACCGTCCACATGAAAATCTCGCCCAGGCCGGTCGAAATTGGTCCCATTTCCGGCGTGACCCCGGCGGGCAATTGCGCGCGCGCTTGGCCGATGCGCTCGTTGACGAGTTGCCGCGCAAAGTAAATGTCGGTGCCTTCCTCAAAAATCACCGTCACCTGCGACAGGCCATAACGCGACAGCGAGCGCGTCTGTTCCAGACCGGGCAACCCGGCCATGACGGTTTCGATCGGGAAGGTGATGCGCTGCTCGGATTCAAGCGGCGAATAACCGGGGGCGGCTGTGTTGATCTGTACCTGCACGTTGGTGATGTCAGGCACGGCATCGATCGGCAGCTGCTGGTAGTTGTAAACGCCGAGCGCCGCCATGCCCAGCGTCATCAGCAGAACCAGCCAGCGCTGGTCGATGGCGAAACGGATGATTTTTTCAAACATGATGAGGGTTTATCCTAAAGCGCCGCGTCGCCACGTTCACCGGAGCGAATGCGCAGCACGTCTGCAAGTTCAGAAACAGCGATCAGACCGTCGCCGGGATTGCCTGTGGAAGCCGCTGCGCGGATGGCTTCCACCACCGTCTGCGCATGTTCGTCCGCGCAAAACATCAGCAGCACCAGCCGCTCGTGGGCGTCCGGGTTCCACTCAGTGGGAACAAAAGCATGATGCGGGCCTTGTCCACGGGAATGGCCGCGCGCCGGAAAGTAGGTGAAGCCGGATAAATGGGAGAGGCTATGCAGCGCCTGTTCGATGCTGTCCAGACGATGCGGCTGCACTATGGCGATAATCTGTTTCATCGGGGTCTCCTAGTGGTCGTGGCTCGCGCCGGATTTTTCCAGATCGGCCTTGATCAGAAAGCTGTTCGTCGCGGCATACACTTCGCCCGCATTCAGCCCGCTGACGACCTCGATGAACTTGCCGTCGCTGCGCCCGAGTTCCAGCGGGCGCGCTTCCAGATCGTTGCCGTAGCGTCCGAACACCACCGTCCAGTCGCGCACGCTCTGAATCGCTTCGGCCGACACCGCGACCGGCACCTCGACCGAGCCGGTGACCAGCTGCACCTTGACCTGCAAGCCAGGTCGCCAGACCCCGGCGGGGTTGGGCAATACCACCCGCGCGGTAGCCGCGCGCGTCGCTTCGCCGACCAGCGCGCCGACATAGGAAATCGTGCCGCTGCCCTGCGCCGCAAACGCGGTGGCCTGGATGTCCGCTTTCTGGCCGGGCCTGACTGCACCGAGGTCCTTGGCCGCGACCGTCATGTCCACCCACACCGTGGACAAATCGGCGATAACGAAAATCTTCGCGTCGCCCTGCACGGCTTCGCCCAGCGAGAGGTGTTTTTCGACCACCACGCCGTCGATCGGCGCGCGGATTTCGTAGCGCGTCAGCGCGCCGCCCGGTTGCCCTGCGCCACCCAGCGACGTCAGTTTCTGCCGCGCGTTCTGCATGGCGATTTCGGCTTCCTGCATGGCATGCTTCGCTTGCAGGTAATCCTGCTCGGCGGAAATTTTTTCTTCCCACAACTGCTTCTCACGCTCAAACGTCGTGCGCGTCAGCGCCAGGCGTTTTTGCGCCGCCAGCAGTTCGCTGCGCTGGTCGGCTAACGCCTGGCTGGAAATCACCGCCAGCAGTTGGCCTTTTTTCACCCGGTCGCCGGCATTGGCCGGCGAGGCCGCCACCACCCCTGTCAGCAACGGCACCACATGCACCATGCGGTCTTCGTTCAGGCGAATCTCGCCGATTAGTTGCAGCACGGCATTGATCCGTGCCGGACCCGCAGCCAGCAGGCTCACGCCGTTTTGCTTGAGCTGCGCATCGCTCAGGCTCACCCGCGCTTCAACCTGGTCGTAGTCGAAGCGGTACGCCTTGCCGCCGGACTGCGCGGCGATCTCCACCTTGAACGAATGCGGCTCGACCACTTCGGCGTCGCCCTTGAGGTAATCGCCTACCTTGGCAAACCGGATGACCTGCGGTTCGCGCCCGAGACGATGCAGCGTGATGGCAACCTGGCTTGACGACGGATCGACCGGCTTGCCGTCGCGGTAGAGATAGACGCGAAATTCCGGCGGCACGCCCTGTTCGAAAATGGTCACCTCCAGCCCGTAGCCGTTATCGTTAAACAGCTTGCCGCCGTGCGGGCCCTTGGCCGGACCGGCTTCTGCCGCATGTGGTTCTTCGTCGGCGTGATCCAGCGCTTCGGCATGGCTGTCTTGCCCGTGCTCGTCGCCAGCGGACTGCGGCTTACCCGTGCCGAGGATCAGCCCGGCCAGCACGACGCCGATCCCCAGGACAGCGGCAATGGATAGAGTCTGTTTCTTGTTCAGATTAGGTTTCATGTGGGCTCCTACTGCTGAGTGGCGGCTGGCGCCGTGATCGATTGGGTCGATGCCGTGCCGAGAATGCGATCGATTTCGGCTGCAGATCGATGCGCTTCGGCCAGTGCGCGCAGATATTGGGATTTGGCCTGGAATGAAGTGCGCTGGGCGTCCAGCACTTCGAGGAAATTGAATTTTCCCAACTCGAAGCCCTTCGTCGCGGCGTCGTAGGCGCTCTGTGCACCCGGCAGAATGTCCCGTTGCAGCGACGCCACCTCTTGGCGTGCCAAATTCAGGCGTTCATACGCAAGCGCCAGTTCGTTGGACAGGCGGATCTCGGTGGCAGACAGTTCATCATGGGCCTTGTCGGTGCGGCGCAGCGCTTCAAGCAGGTTCCCTTGATTGCGATCAAAGATCGGGATCGGAATCGCAACGCCGAGGATCGCCTGGTTGAGATCCAGTTCTTCGATGCGTTTGCCACCCAGGCTGACAATCATGTCCGGAACGCTCCGGCTTCGTTCAACTTCCGCCAGCGATTGCCGACGATCGACCTCGATCCTGGCCCTTAGCAAATTGGGCGCGGTGGCGAGGCGCGCGTTCAGGTCTGCCATGGCGGGGAGCGGCGGCAGGGCTTCGGGGTCGCCTTCGGCGCGCTCGAAATGCGGTGACGAATTTCCCCAGGTGGCAGCCAGTCGGCGGCGTGCGGTCGTGACCTCGCTTGCTGCCTGCGCCTGCTCAACACGCACGGCGGCCTCGGCCACCCGCGCCCTGGTCTCTTCGACCGGGGACACCTTGCCAGCTATGACTCGCCGCGAGGCGGCACCGGTCGCGCGTTGCGCAAGTTCGACCGACGCCTGGGCAAGCCGCAGACGTTCCTGCGCAATCAGCACGTCAAAGAATGCCGCCGTCACCGCCGCACGAATTTCGGCACGTTTGGCATCCAACTCCAGGGATGCAGCATCGCGGCCGCGCTCGGCAGCTTCGATCCTGGCGCCACGCTTGCCGCCCAGTTCGATCGGCTGATTCAACTGCAGGGTTGTGGTCCGCGTCTCCCGGCGCGTGTCCTCGATCAAGGCCGAGAGTTCCGGATTGGGCCGGGCTTGTGCCTGGGTGATGGTGGCATCGAGCGCCTCCAGTTCGCGGCCCGCTGCTGACAAATCAGGGTTGGCGCCAAGCGCCAGTTCCAGTGCCGCATTCAGGGTAAGCGGGGCAGCCGATTCGCTGGCGCGCGGCGCGCCTTGTTCCAGACCGGTTTGCGGGATTTGCGCCCACGCCGCCAACGGCAGCGCGAGCAAGAATACGGATAGCGTAAGTCGCATGGTTTTCCTCGTGAAGAAATAACAGAACGAAGATCACCGGCGCGCGACAGCGGAACGCGGTTTGAAGCCGCGTTGAAGCAAACGCTCGCCGGTTCAGGCGCGCGCTAGAGGGGGACGGTCGAGAAGCAGGGGAGTGCGGGTAAAGAAGACAGCGGGCGGATGCAGAATCCGTCCGCCGGATGGCATCATGCCTGGTGTCAGGCCAGGCTCAGGGAGGATGAGTGAGAGGACATGATGGCAGTGTCCGCCATGATGCTCGTCATTATTGTGGTCGTTATCCGTACTACCGTTTGTGGCGTCGTGATTGGCATGCCCGGCATCGTGGTAGTCATGGTCGTAGGCGTGTATGCCTAGTGCAGCCACGTTTTTCCCCATGTGCCCATGCAGTCCTGCAGCCGCAGACCAGGCAAACTGAAGCGGAACGATAATCATGATGATCAGGGCAATGAAGCGGCGCATGCGGGGCATTGTACCGCGCCGGATGTTTTCACCAAGGGGGCTTTGCATGACTTGGCGTTTCGGCATGCTGATCTTTTAGTACCAAATGGTTCGCACTACTTCGCCAATGCAGGCAAGGTGATCTGGAAGCGGGTCTTCTGGTCGTAGGACGTCACGGTGATCGAGCCGCCATGCGCATCAACGATGGATTTGACGATTGCAAGCCCCAGCCCAGCCCCATCCCCCTTGCGTTGACGCGATGGATCGACACGGTAGAAGCGGTCGAACAGTTTGGTAAGGTGCTCTGCCGGAATTTCCGTGCCAGGGTTCTCTACAGAAACGGTGACTGCATCCCCATGCCTGCCCAGGGATACCCGCACGGTCTGGCCTGGCGGAGTGTGACGGATGGCGTTCGATATGAGGTTGCTGAGCGCACGCCGCAACATGAGTCGATCGCCCGAAACGGTAGCGGACCCTGTCTGGATAAGCGAAACAGCATGCTCTTCAGCCCAGGCATCAAAGTAATCAAACAAATCCTGTATTTCATGGGCTAGATCGACTTTCTCCAGGCCCGGTTTGAGGAGGCGGTTGTCAGTCTGGGCAAGGTAGAGCATGTCGCCGACCATCTGGGCCATGCGCTCATACTCCTCCAGGCTGGAATAAAGCACTTCCTTGTACTCGTCCTTGTTGCGTGCGCTGGAAAGCGCTACCTGGGCTTGGGTCATGAGGTTGGAAATGGGGGTGCGCAGTTCGTGCGCAATGTCAGAAGAGAACTCGGAGAGCCGCCGAAAGGAGTCGTCTAGGCGGGCCAGCATGGCGTTAAAGGCGGTCGCGAGGGGCTTGAGTTCCGTCGGCAGGCCCGTAGCCGACAGGCGGTCTGCCAGACGTTCGGCTGAAATACCGGCCACCATGTGGGTGACCTGACGCAAGGGGGAAAGCCCCCAGCGGGTGGCGATCCAGCCCAGGCCGGCGGTGGCCAGCGCGGCCAAGGCGATGGCGAGGGCCAGCACTGACCGGAATTTGTCCATGAAGACAATATGGTGCTGGATGTTCAGTGCCACAGCCACCGTATAAGGCTTGCCATTTCCTATGGTCATCGACATGGCCATGCCCCGGTAGTTCATCCCGGACTGTATCCACTGCTGCAAGGTGCCGGTGGTGCAGCCGGCTGGCTGGGCTTGGCACTCATTAAGCAATGTTTGTGGGAAATCGGCGCCCGAGGTGGCGAACCAGATCTCGCCCGTCGCATCCGTCACCACCACCGCGAGACCATGGTGGCCGACCAATGCGTCATCCAGTTGTTGGGGCAGAAGATCCAGGTCCTTCTGGCTGGAGGCGTGCATGAATAAATTCTGGATGAGTTCCAGCTTGCCATTGAGTTCGTGCCGATCGCCCTCCTCAAAATGGGCATCTACCACTTGTGTCAGGAAATAGCCTGTCGTCAGTAAGACCAGAGATGCGGCCACCGCGAAAAGCAGGCTGATCCGGGCAGTCAGTGACAGGGTTTTCATGGGGCCGCCTCTTCCGGCAAGGTTTCCAGCACGTAACCCATTCCCCGTACGGTGTGGATGAGTTTGGATTCAAAGCCTTCGTCGATCTTGGCCCGCAGGCGGCGCACCGCCACATCGATAACGTTGGTGTCGGAATCGAAATTCATGTCCCAGACCTGGGAAGCAATCAGGCTGCGCGGCAGCACTTCGCCCTTGCGGCGCAGAAACAGCTCCAGCAGGGCGAATTCCTTCGCCGTAAGTTCGATCTTGCGCCCCGCTCGTGTGGCTCGTCGCCGCAGCAGATCCAGTTCCAGGTCGGCAGTTTTGAGGGCGGCAGGTTCCAGTCCGGCATGCCCGCGGCGCACCAAGCTGCGCACCCGCGCCAGCAGCTCGGCAAAAGCAAAGGGTTTCACCAGATAACCATCGGCGCCCAGTTCCAGCCCCTTGACCCGGTCCTCGACCTGATCGCGCGCGGTCAGGAACAGCACCGGCATGGCGATTCCGGCCCGGCGCACGCCTTCGAGCACCTGCCAGCCATTGATGCCGGGCAGCATCACATCCAAGATCATCAGGTCGTAGTGCTCCGCCTTGGCGAGTTCCAGGCCATCCCAGCCGTCGCGCGCCAGGTCCGTGACGAAGCCGGCCTCAGTGAGCCCCTGCTTCAGGTAATCGCCCGTTTTGGGCTCGTCTTCGACGATCAGGATTTTCATGGTGGAATGCTCGGCTGAATGCAAGCATCCTGCCACAGCTCGCGCTTGGAGAGGCACGTATTACAGATTTGTAATCTGCTTGTCAGATTGATGTTGGGAACTCACCTGCAGGATGCCCATATGCCTCGGTGCTTTGTGCACCCGGCGCATGTTGCGCATTGGGTTTCATTTCTTGCGAGGAAATTATGGATTCATCATTTTATGGCGGGTCATGGTCATGGTCGGCCAAATGGGCAATACCCGTCGGACTGGCTCTGAGTGCTTCGCTAGCGCTCGCCCAGGAAAACGCTGGCGCGGTCGCTCCGACACTCAAATACCACTCAGTATTCAGCCAATATCAGGGGTTCAGCGAACAGCCGGTCGCGCCCTGGCGGGAAACCAATGATACGGTTGAATCGATTGGCGGCTGGCAAGTGTATGCCAGGGAGGCGCAGCAACCAGACCCTGCCGACAAGCCCACCGCCACACCGGGCAACATGGGTATGCCGAGTGATCATGGGAGCACGCCATGAGCACGACGACGCAGCTTTCATATGCGCGCGCTCATCAGGCTGTCGGGAGCAAGACGCTCATGGCCGTCGCCACATTGGTCATTCTTTCAGGCTGCGCCAGTGTCAACTTCGATCAATCTGTTGCCAGCACCAATCGGGAAGCGGCCGACTTTACGCAGGGCCAGCTTGCGCTGGCGCGAACCCAAGACCAGCGTACCGAAATGGATCGCGTCGCGGCAGAGATTTTGAGTCAGCCAATTAATCAGAGCGATGCAGTTCGGCTGGCATTGGTTAACAGCCCGGCGTTGCAGGCCATGCTGGCACAGAACTGGGCGGATGCAGCCCAAGCTGCGCAAACCGGACGTATCGCCAACCCGCTCTTCATATTTGAGCGTACCCGTTTCGCTGATGAGTTGGAGTTGGAGCGATTGTTGGCATTCGGCCTGCTTGACCTGCTGACCCTGCCGCAGCGCTACAAAGTAGCCGAACGGCAAATCGCACAACAGCAGTTGCGCTTGACCCGCAGCGTCATCGACCAGGTCACGCAAGTACGCCAGGCTTGGGTCAAAGCAGTGGCCGCACAGCAAAATCTTGTTTATGCCAAGCAGGTTAATGATGCAGCGCAGGCAAGTAGCGAGTTGGCGCGTCGTCTTCAGGGGGCAGGTAATTTTAGCAAGCTGCAGCGCGCTCGCCAGCAGGCGTTTTACGCCGATGCGGTCACGCAATGGGCGGCGGCGCAACACGCAAGCACCTCGACACGCGAAGAACTGATTCGGCTCCTGGGATTAACCGAGTCCCAGGCGGAAGCACTGGTGTTGCCGGACAGATTGCCTGATATGCCGGGCAGCCCGCGCTTGCCTGATGAAGTAGGCAAACTGGCCAGCAAGGGGCGGCTGGACATCCGACTCGCGCAAGCAGAATTTGATGCCTTGGCCAAAGCGCAGGGCTTGAATGTGCTGACCAGTTTCACTGACATTGAGCTGGGCGTGCGGCGTGACACCGTGTTTGATCACGCGGCAGGGACTTCAACGCCCAGACGTGGCTACGAGGTGAGCGTGCGTCTGCCGATCTTCGACTGGGGCGGCAATCAGCGGGATGCCATGAATGCTAAAACCCTCGCCGCAGCCAATCGACTGGAAGCCACGGTTCGTGCAGCAGGATCAAACCTGCGTGAAAGCTACTCTGCATACCGCACCGCCTTTGATGTGTCCAGGCACTACCGCGACGAGGTCGTGCCGCTGCGCAAGACGATTTCAGAAGAAAACGTGCTGCGCTACAACGGCATGTTGATCGGTGTGTTTGAGTTACTGGCCGACACCCGCGATCAGGTGAACAGCGTCATGGCCGCGATTGCTGCGGAGCAGCAGTTCTGGCTCGCCGATGCAGCCCTGCAGGCCTCGTTGATGGGCAAGCCCACGATGGCAGATGTGGGTGCCATGGCTACGGGTGGAGGTGGCGATGCCGGGCACTGACCCCCAAAACAAACAGCAGCGTGGCGTGGAGATTCAGCGTCATGCCTCAGCACACATCACTAGGAATCAACTATGAACTCAAGAAGGCAGTTCTTCAAAGCGGCAGGACTCGCGGGGGGCGCGATCGCGGCATCCGTAGTGAGCCGTGTTGCCATGGCGGCATTGCCTGAACCGGTCTTGCAGACCCAGCCGGACACGATGCCGCCGCTGGTGCCCAGCAGTGGTCGCCCCTACAACCCGGTGGTCACGCTTAACGGCTGGACACTGCCGTGGCGCATGAATCAGGGCGTCAAGGAATTCCACTTGGTGGCCGAACCCGTGGTGCGTGAGATGGCACCGGGCATGAAGGCGCATCTGTGGGGTTACAACGGCCAGAGCCCGGGGCCGACCATTGAAGTGGTCGAGGGCGACCGCGTGCGCATCTTTGTCACCAACAAGCTGCCTGAGCACACCAGCATCCACTGGCACGGCCAGCGCTTGCCCAATGGCATGGATGGCGTCAACGGGCTGACGCAACCACCCATCAAACCGGGCAAGACCTTTGTCTATGAATTCGTCGCACGCCGCCCCGGCACGTTCATGTACCACCCGCACGCGGACGAAATGACGCAAATGGCGATGGGCATGATGGGCTTCTGGGTCACGCACCCGAAGACCAAGCACCCGTTGATCGATGACGTGCAGCGCGACTTCTGTTTCTTGCTCAACGCCTACGACATTGACCCCGGCAGTTACACGCCCAAGATCATGACCATGACGGACTTCAATCTCTGGTCATGGAACAGCCGCATTTTTCCGGGTATCGACAGCCTGAACGTGCGCTTGAACGACAAGGTGCGTATTCGCATTGGCAACCTGACGATGACCAACCATCCGATGCACCTGCACGGCCATGAGTTCCTGGTCACAGGAACGGATGGCGGGCCTACCCCTAAAGGCGCCCGCTGGCATGAGGTGACAACGGATGTTGCGGTCGGCCAGATGCGGCAGATCGAGTTTTTGGCCGATGAAGCAGGCGACTGGGCCTTTCACTGTCACAAGAGCCATCACACCATGAATGCGATGGGTCACGATGTGCCCACCATGATCGGCGTGGACCACCGGGGTGTCGCCAAAAAAATCACCAACCTGATCCCCGATTACATGGTGATGGGCGAGCGCGGCATGGCGGATATGGCTGAAATGGAAATGCCGCTGCCCGACAACACCGTTCCCATGATGACCGGGCAAGGGCCTTTCGGCAGCGTCGAAATGGGCGGCATGTTCTCGGTTCTCAAGGTGCGCAAAGACCAGAAGCCGGGCGACTACAAAGACCCCGGCTGGTATCAGCACCCCCCCGGCGAAGTGGCATTTGAATGGTCAGGCGCAATGCCTGAGCCCGCGCGCTTCCAGGCCGCAGGCGGCCAATCCATGCCCCGCAAGCTTATGCCCAAGCAAGAAGTCGAAGTGCAAGTACGTAAACCCACGGGCCATTCTGGTCATTAATCTCTTAACCCCCTGAAAGGAAGTCTCATGAAAATCAAATCCCTCATCGCCGCACTCTCAACGGCATTGCTTGCCCAGGCTGCCTTTGCCGCCGGCGACCATGCCGGTGGCCATCACGGCGACTCCAATGCCATCGGGCAAGCCGGCAATGCCGCCAAGGTGACGCGCACCATCGCTGTGGACATGACCGATGCCATGCGCTTTACACCCGCTGACATCGCTGTCGAACAAGGTGAAACCATCAGGTTTGTGGTCAAGAACACCGGCAAACTTAAGCATGAAATGGTCTTGGGTACTGAGGAGGAATTGAAAGAGCACTACGAGGTGATGAAAAAATACCCCGAGATGGAACACGCCGATGAAAATCAAGTCACCGTCGCACCGGGAAAATTCGGTGAAATCATCTGGCAATTCACCAAGGCCGGGAAGGTGAATTTTGCGTGCCTGCAACCGGGTCACTACGACGCTGGCATGAAGGGCGCTGTGGCTGTGAGCGGAAAAGTCGTGGCAGGTGATGCTCACACCATGCACAAACATTAATCCTTTTTCACCCCCAGTTCACACCAAGGATCAACCATGAAAACTTCACAATTTCTTCCCATCGTGTTGCTGGCTACTGCTGCGGCATTTTCAGTAACGACACATGCCCAGGAAAAACCAGCGACTGCGCAAGCAAGCACGCCGACCGCAGAGATGACTGACGGTGAAATCCGCAAAATCAATAAAGACACCCAAAAAATCACCATCAAACATGGTGAAATCAAGAACCTTGATATGCCGGGCATGACCATGGTGTTTCAGGTCAAGGATTCCGCCATGCTTGAAAAGGTGAAAGTGGGCGACAAGGTGAAATTCGTCGCCGAAAAATCTGGGGGTGCGCTTGTCGTGACCGATATTCAGCCCATCAAATAAATGGGACTTGCAACCTGGCGCGGGCGGGCAGACCGGCGGGGCAAACCTCAACCCGGCCGATGTTTCAACGCCTCCAGATCGACCAAACTGCAACTGGTTTTTCGCGTTGTCAGGCAGTCGGTATCGCCAGGCTTGTGTTCGAACGAACACTGCCGCGCCTGGAGCATCGCCCAATCCTCTGAGTTGTAAGCATTGGGCGGCAGGTTCGGCGGGTAGTACACGCAGCCGAAGCAATGATCTTCAGTCTCAGCACTGTTTTCAAACATGGAACGTCCTGTTTTCATCGATTGAAAAGGCCCGACAACCTCTTTTCTCAAGCCACGACAGGGGCTTTTACTGGATGGCAAGGCCAACGACGATGATCTCATGAGCCTTCCCAAAGGCCAAGGTTCTCCACGGAGCGCCAATTACCGGACGAAGATGACGCAAATGTAATCCACCCGTCAGGTTGATGTGGCGAACCCCATTCCATACTGATCTCAAATCGTGAACAAAGGCCTCGTATGAAAAACGTTGTTGCCACTCTTCTCATCGGCAGTCTTGCCCAAGCGTCTTGGGCTGCTCCGGAAACCCCGGTGATTGATGTCTACAAGAGTCCGACTTGCGGGTGCTGCAACAAGTGGATCGACCACCTCAAGGCCAATGGCTTTGGCGTCAGAAGTTACGACACCGACAATGTGGCGCAACACAAAGCTCGCCTTGGCGTGCCACCCGGTTACGGCTCCTGCCATACCGCAGAGGTCGACGGGTATGTGATCGAAGGCCACGTCCCAGCCAGGGAAATCAAGCGCCTGCTCAAGGAAAGGCCCCGAGCCCGCGGGTTGGTGGTGCCGGCCATGCCGGTCGGTTCGCCTGGCATGGAAGCCGATGGCCGCAAGGATCCTTACAAAGTTTTTCTCGTAAACCGGAATGGGTCTACCCGGACTTACGTCCAATATTGAAAGGTGTGCATATGAAGTCTATTTTGAATAATTTGGTCCTTGGCCTGAGTTTGGCCCTCGTACTGCCTGCTTGGGCTGATACGCAACACGCAAGCCATGCCGGCTCTGCAGACCATGCCGCCATGCTCACCGAAGGCGTGGTCAAAAAGGTGGACAAGGCCCAAGGAAAGCTCACCCTCAAACATGGTCCCTTGGAAAGCCTCGACATGCCGGGCATGACCATGGTTTTCCGCGTCCAGGACGTTAGTTGGCTCGACCAGATAAAACCCGGCGACACCATCCGGTTCCTCGCTGACAGGGTGAATGGCGTATTCACTGTGACCGCGCTCGAAGTCGTCAAACCGTAATGCTCATTTTTCCCCACGCAAAGGAGTTAACCATGAAACGCCACGCACTATTTGCCACCCTGATGCTGTCCGCTCTGGCTATGCAGCCTGTACTCGCGGTTGACGCGCACCACCCCGATCAGAAAGTCGGCGCGGCAGCGCCCGCTGCCGATCAGACGATTCAAAAGATGCAGGCCAATACCAAGCGAATGCAAAGTCAGTTGGAACAGATGGCCAAGTCCAAGGACCCGATTCAGCGCCAGAAACTGATGCAGGAGCATATGCAGACCATGCAGGAAAACATGATGGCGGGGAAAAGCATGATGGGCGGAATGATGGACTGTCCGATGATGAAAGACGGAATGATGGGCGGCGGTATGGGCATGATGGGGGGCAAAGGCGGCATGGGCGCGTCGGGCGGCGACGACATGATGGCCAAGCGCCTGGAGATGATGGAAAAGCGCATGGACATGATGCAGATGATGATGCAAACGAATATGGGTAAGCCCCAGGATGATCAGGAGAAACCGGCCAAGTGATGGCCGTCGCGACAGCAATCGCCGTCGCGTTTACTTAACTGAAGAGAAGGAATAAATCATGAAAACCGCTATTGCATTCACTACCTTGGCCCTGCTGGTTGCCCCGGCCTGGGCTTCCGATCAAGACAGCAACCCCGACCTGAAACCGGGCATTACCAACGTGCATGGCAGTCATTTCCCTCATGTGTCCGGAGACAGCCATGAGCCGGAAAGAGGAAGTGGCGACAGCTACGGCTCGGTTTTGCTTGATGATCAACCAAGCGGGCATGTGCCCCATAAGCGGGGGGATGATAGCCACAGGACCGATGAGGTGTGGCCTACTCAATGAAACTCGAGGCCAACATTTGGAGCCGACGACGGGGTCGCTGACGGCTTAGTATCTACGCCTGCTCCATGCACCCGGCGATCCAGGAGCACTGACCGATCGGCGGGCGAGCGGTGCAAGTGAAATAGTCGCGATTGCATCTCAACCCCGCCGAAGGAGGATGTCAATGAAACCTGTCCTAAATGTACTGCTGACACTGACCATGGTCGCGGCGACCGCCGCCTTGGCCGGACAACAGACCATGCCACCAAGCTTCTCCGAGCAGAATGAGCCAGAGACGGTGTTGCGCGCTTATCCCCTAGGCATCACCACCAAACAAGCCGCCTTCAGCCACCACGGTAAAGCCCTTCGTACCTTGATCCTGCCCAATGGAAAGGAAGGTTGGGTATACGAGGTGGGTGGCAAGCAAGCCCAAACCTACCAGCACCCCACAAGGGAAAAGCATACCGTTTACGAAGCCGGGCCGGGTAACGGTGTGCGCACCTATACCCTGGTGTTCGACGACAAGGGTGTGGTCATCGACGTGCTTTACAACGAGAAAGGGCGGCACGACGGCCTCACAGCCCTGCAGGTGCAGCGCAAGGTTCGCGGCGATGGCACTCGCAAGGGCGAGGGCCTCGGTGTGAAATGACAAAGGCCATGACGCAGAGGCAGACGATAGGCGCTGAACAATTCAAGAAACCAATAATATTTAAGGAGGTGTGTCATGGCTGGCTTCTGGAAAGTGCATGCGTTCTCGCTGGCGACAACGCTAGGCGTGGCGTACATCCTCTGCGCCATTTTCGATGCGTTGTTTCCGCCCTTTGGACTACTGGCCGCACTTGCACCAGCCAGCCCATGGCCGATCTCCGGCAGCCCCATCGCTTTCCTGGCGGGATTCGTACTGTTCACCGCCACCGGTTTTGTGCTCGGCGCGCTCTATGGAATCGCGTGGGGGTTCTGGAGCAAAAAACTGCGATGAGAAGCGTCATGGATATGGATGCCCTGAAAAGAGTCGATTGGGTTGCCACCTTGGCGCGTCGCGCTTTTCGTGATGTGCACTTCGACTACGACATGGAGGTGGAAAAATGTGGCATGACGGCATGAGCGGTTGGGGCTGGGGCATGGGGTTCGGCTGGATGGGAATTCTGTTCTGGATCGTACTCATCCTCGCGCTCGCCGTGCTGATCAAGTACCTGTTCGGCAAGTCCGGCGATTGATGAAGCGGCACCGAACAATGATCGATAGCTTTTTTGCCATTACGCCGCATCGATAGCCATCGCGGCACCCATGGTCTTCCTGCGCTCGACGGCGGCAATCAGGGAATCGACGATGACGGGCAAATCGGATAAGTGAAGTTCTTACCCTATAGGAGATCAAGTCATGAATGTCAGGATTATTGCCACACGCGATTGCAGCCACTACCACAACCTTGAACGCGAGCTCAAAGATTTGGGTGTCGTCTACGAAGTGTTGTTCGTAGAGGACCATCCGGAAATTGCGCAGCGATATAGCATCCGGCACTCCCCCAATCTGGTCGTAGATGACGAAGTGGTGTTCCGCCGCCAGCCAACTGAAGGTGAGCTGCGGGCGCTCTTCACGAGTAGCTGAGGTCGCGTGACGCTCGCAGCGTTCGGTTGGATAAGTCTGCCAGTCCTGGATCGGGGCCATCTTCGCCATTGCCGCCCTGATCAACTGAGCACGCCAGGCAAGGCGTCGGCGAAGTGGTTGGTGGAGGCCCTAAAAGTTCGATGGTTGGGCTTTCTGGGTCCCATTAAGGTGTCTCCCGCTGGGAGCGTATGGTTGGTCATTTTCTAAAACTGAAAGGAAGAATCATGAAACAGCATGTCACTTTATCCGCGTTGTTGTCTTCCCTGGTCGCGGCCGGTGTTTTCGCGCTGGCACTTCCGGCCAACGCCCAAATGGGGTCGGGCATGATGGATGCTAAAAAAGGCGGGCAGTGTCCCGGGGCGCAGCAAATGTCCACCATGGAGAACGACATGGCCGACCAGATGATGGGCATGGCTGGGGAAATGTCCAAGGGCACTATGAGCGCGGCGCAACAAAAGCAGATGAGTGAGCGCATGCGCAAGATGGCGACCATGATGGACGACATGTCGGGGATGATGGGCAAGGGCATGATGATGGATGCCGATACCCAGAAGCGCATGGATCAGATGCGCAAGCAGATGGACGAGATGATGCACGGCGACGCACCCAAGAAGAAGTGATCTGGAACGGGGCCCGGCAGAGAAGTTTCCACCGGGTTTCCTGATGCCGGATACATAGGCCGAGTGTGATGACGATAACCCGTCCCGACACGCGCAGTGCCACGCAAGCGCGGAACCACGCGCCGGCCTGCCACTTCTGTGGCCGCGCCACCCCTGCCGCGCTGTTCGCGCGGGAGGAAGAACGGTTCACCTGCGAGGCCTGTTTCCTCAGGCAGCGGGAACAGCAGGATTTGCAGACGGAGCGTGACCGCGCCTATCTTGCCCTGACCGAGGCCCTGGCGGCGGCGCTGGATGCGCGCGAGCAGGAGACCGGCCTGCGTTCGCAGCGTGTCGCCTGCCACACCCAGGTGTTGGCGCGGCGTTTCACGCGGGACACATAGAGGCTGCGCCAGATTTACTGGGGCGCTGCTGCTCTCTCCGCTCATCGCCGCGGCGGCCATGAGCTTCAGCTCGGTGTCGGTCGTGAGCAATGCCCTGCGGCTCAACCGGGTGAAGCTTTGAACAACGCATCCCATCCCACGAAAGGAGGCCGTCATGAAACTCACGACTTCCCACCTTCTGCATAGCCTGCTGGCCGCATCCCTCTTTCTGTTCGCGGTCGCAGCCGCTGCGGCCGATTCCAATCTGCATAAAGTGGTGCACGGCGTGTCGATTTATCTCGGCGTGTTTCCGGCCGAGATGATCCTGGGGCAACCCCGGCCGCGCGCGGAGGCGGAAATGCACGGGGGCGTGCCGGCCGGGGAGCACCGGTACCATGTCACGGTGGCGCTGTTCGACAACGCCACGGGCAAGCGCATCACCGGCGCACAGGTCAAGGCGAACGTCTCCGAAGTCGGCTTGTCCGGGGTGCAGAAGAAGCTCGAACCCATGCTGATTGCGGGCAGCGTCAGCTACGGCAATTACTTCAACATGCCGACCACCAGCAACCCCTACCGCATCCAGGTGCGGATCGAATTGCCGGGCGTGGTGGACGTGATCGAAGCGCAATTCGACTACCAGCATGCGCGCACCTGATTCAACACCGACCCGGCACGCCGGCGCCATCCAGGTCAACCTGGCCGTGCTGGCTTTTTTCGCCATCGCGGCGTTTTTCCTGCTGGCCGAGCACCGCGCCCACGTGTTCGGGCCGCTGCTCTTCCTGCTGCTGCTTGCCTGCCTGCCGCTGCATTTTTTCATGCATCGCGGGCATGGCGGCAAGGGCGGGCACCCGCACCCTCATGACAAGGAAGGGGGCAAGACATGAGCGACACTGCGCCTGCCTATGGCTTATGGCTGTTGGTGCTGGTCAATTCCGCCGTGTTCATCCTGTTCGCGTTCAGCTTCGCCAAGCCGGTAACGAAGCGCGACTGGCGCTCGTTCGGCGCATTCTCGGCGTTCATCGTCGCGCTGTTCACCGAGATGTACGGTTTTCCGCTGACGATCTATCTGCTCTCCGGCTGGTTGCAGAGTCGCTATCCGGGTGTGGATTTCTTGTCGCACGATGCCGGCCATCTGCTGGAGATCATGTTCGGCTGGCGCGCCAACCCGCACTTCGGCCCGTTCCACCTGCTGAGCTTCATTTTCATCGGCGGCGGCTTCTGGCTGCTGTCCTCGGCCTGGAAGGTGCTGTTTGCGGCGCAGCAAAGCCACACCCTGGCGGTGACCGGGCCGTATGCCCATATCCGTCATCCGCAGTACGCGGGGTTTGTGCTCATCATGCTGGGCTTCCTGGTGCAGTGGCCGACGATCCTGACGCTCGCCATGTTCCCGGTGCTGGTGTTCATGTACATGCGCCTGGCGCGGCGCGAGGAGCGCGAGGTGGCGGCCGAGTTCGGCGAGGCGTACGCGCGCTATGCAGCGCGCGTGCCGGCGTTCTTCCCACGGCGATGGCCTCAGGGCCGGGATGCTACGGGCTAAGCGAGGTGCGATTCCTTCATCTGGAGGTACTCATCATGAATCGAAGAAATTTCCTGAAAGGCGTTTCCAGCGGTCTGGTTCTCGGCGGCGCCGGTTTGGTGTGGCCGCGCATGCCCCTGGCCGTGCCTGTGTCGATGGGCCCGGCGGAGTTGCCGGCCGGGACCCTGGAGGCCTCGCTGCTGGAGGCCCTGCCGGGGAAGAAGCCCCTCATCAAAAAGACATTCCGTCCGCCCAATTACGAAACGCCGGTGGCGTATTTCAACGACCTGTATACGCCCAACGACGCCTTCTTCGTGCGCTACCACGTCGTCAACATTCCGGAAGTCGCTGCGCAGCCGTGGAAGCTCAAGCTTGGCGGCGAGGCATTGCAAACACCCGTGGAGCTGAGCCTGGACGATCTCACGCGCAGCTTCGAACGGGTGGAGTTGTCGGCTGTGTGCATGTGCGCCGGCAACCGGCGTGGGCTGTTCCAGCCGCATGTACCGGGTGTCCAATGGGGCAACGGCGCCATGGGCAATGCGCGCTGGGTCGGGGTGCGGCTGCGCGACGTGCTCAACAAGGCCGGCGTCAGGAAAGATGCGGTGGAGGTTGTGTTCGATGGCGCGGATTCCGGCATCGCCGCGTACAAGACGCCGGATTTTGTGAAAAGTTTGCCGATGTGGAAGGCGCTCGACGAGAACACGCTGATCGCCTTCGAGATGAACGGCGCACCCCTACCGCACTGGAACGGTTTTCCGGCGCGGCTGGTGGTGCCCGGCTGGGCGGCGACCTATTGGGTGAAGCAGTTGACGAGCATCGACGTGATCGCCAAGCCGTTCGAGGGGTTCTGGATGAAACCCGCCTACCGCATCCCGATCGGCAAGTTTCCCAACGTGGACCGCTTCATCACGCAGGAAACGGCGGTCAACACGCCGATCACCGACATGGTGGTCAACTCGCTCATCACCAATATCGAGGAGGGCCAGCGCTTCCGGCCCGGCCAGTCGGTGGACGTGAAAGGCATGGCCTGGGACGGCGGCTATGGCATCCGGACGGTGGAGGTTTCCCTCGACGAAGGACAGTCCTGGCGACCGGCCACCTTGGGCCAGGACATCGGCCGTTTCGCGTGGCGCCAATGGTCGTACCGCTTCAAACCGGCGCGGCGCGGCAAGCTGACGGTGATGGCCAAGGCGTCCAACCGTATCGGGCAGACCCAAACCGCCGATCTGATCCTGAACCCCGCGGGCTACCACCACAACCTGATCCAGAAAGCGACCATCCAGGTCGGATGAGAAGGAGACGACCATGAAACGCTTGTTATTGCTTGTGCTGCTGCCGGTGACGGCGGCCGCGGCCGACGAAGGCCAGATTCGTTTGAAGGAGGGCGCGGGCAGGGAACTCGTCGAATCCAACTGCGCTGTCTGCCATAGCCTCGACTACATCCAGACGAATTCGCCGTTTCTGGACAGGAAGGGGTGGGAGGCCACTTTGAGCAAAATGGTGAACGCGATGGGCGCGCCCATCCCGAAAGAGGACGTGCCGATGATTGTGGAGTATCTCAGCCAGTATTACGGGAAATAGGCGCGGGCGGCGCGGTGCGGGGTGCCTCATGATCGTGCTGACCGTCAATACGGGAAGTTCCTCCGTCCGCCTCGCGGCGTTTGCGCTGGAGGGCGAATCGCTGTTGCGGCAGGCGAGTGGGCATTTTCCCGGCGACTGGAATGACCCGGCGGCCATGCTGCGCGCCTTTCTCAAGGGCCACGGCATCGAGGCGGTTGCGGCCGTCGCGCACCGCATCGTCCACGGCGGCGCGCGCCTCACCGAGCCGTGCCGCATCGACGATACGGTTGCGGCCGAGATCGAGCGCCTGGTGCCGCTCGCGCCGCTGCACAACCCGCGCGCGCTCGAATGGATACACGCCTGCCGCGCGATGTTCGGGGCGGAAACCGCGCAGGTGGCGGTGTTCGATACGGCGTTTTACGCCGCGCTGCCCGAGGTCGCCGCGACCTACGCGCTGCCGCGCGCGCTGTCCGCACGCCACGGCATTCGCCGCTACGGTTTCCACGGGCTTGCGCATCAGGCGATGTGGCGGCGCTGGCGCGAACTGCGGCCAGACCTGCCCGCGGGTGGGCGGGTGATCTCGCTGCAGCTCGGCGCCGGCTGTTCGGTCACCGCCGTCCGCGATGGGCAGGCCGTGGACACGTCGATGGGCTTCTCGCCGCTGGAAGGGCTGGTGATGGCGACCCGCAGCGGCGACGTCGACCCCGGGCTGCTGCTGTTCCTGCAACGCGCCGAAGGGCTGACGCCGGATCGCATGGAACGCCTGCTCAACGAGGAGTCCGGCCTGCTGGGCCTGTCGGGCGTGAGCGGGGACATGCGAGCGCTGCTGGAGGCGGATGATGCCGAGGCGCGGCTGGCGGTCGATGTCTACTGCTACCGCGCGCGCAAATATGTCGGCGCCTATCTTGCCGTCCTGGGCGGCGCCGACGCGATCCTGTTCGGCGGCGGCGTGGGCGAGCAGGCGCCCGAGGTGCGCGCGCAGATATTTTCCGGCCTGGAAGGGCTGGGCATCGTGCTGGATGCGGACGCCAACCGCGCCGCCATCGGGGCCGAGATGGGCATCAGCGCACGCGGCAGCGCAGTGGCGGTGTGGGTCGTTCCGGTGGACGAGGCCGTGATTCTGGCGCAGGCGGCCCTGGCCGTGACGGCGGCCTCCGAAGCCGTCGGTGTTCAGGAGAAAAGATCATGAACGAAACCACGGTTCAATCCCAGCTCGCAACAGGTCCGCTTTCCATCGATGAGCTGCAGCGGATGGATGCCTGGTGGCGCGCGGCAAATTATCTTTCTGTCGGGCAGATCTATCTGCTCGACAATCCGCTGCTCAAGGAGCCGCTCACGCTCGCGCACGTGAAGCCCCGGCTACTCGGTCACTGGGGCACCACGCCCGGGCTCAATTTCCTCTATGTGCACCTGAACCGCGCCATCAACAAATATGACCTCGACGTGCTCTACGTCGCCGGCCCCGGTCACGGCGGCCCGGCGCTGGTCGCCAATACCTGGCTCGAGGGCAGTTACAGCGAGTTCTATCCGAACGTCGGGCGCGACGCCGTGGGCATGCAGCAGCTGTTCCGGCAATTCTCCTTTCCCGGCGGCGTCGGCAGCCACGTCACTGCCGAGACCCCGGGCTCGATCCACGAGGGCGGCGAGCTCGGCTATTCCCTCTCGCATGCCTACGGCGCCGCCTTCGACAACCCGGAACTGATCGTTGCCTGTGTGGTGGGCGACGGCGAAGCCGAGACCGGGCCGCTCGCCGCCGCCTGGCATTCGAACAAGTTCCTGAACCCGGCGAGCGACGGCGCGGTGCTGCCGATCCTGCACCTCAACGGCTACAAGATCGCCAACCCCACGGTGCTCGCGCGCATCCCGCGCGCCGAACTCGAAAACCTGTTCCTCGGCTACGGTTACCAGCCGCACTTCGTCGAGGGAGATGAGCCCGGGACCATGCACCAGCAGATGGCGGCGACGCTCGATGCCGTGATTGGCGAGATCCGCGCGATCCAGCACGGGGCGCGCGCAGGCGGCATCATCGAACGGCCGCGCTGGCCGATGATCATTCTCAAGACCCCCAAGGGCTGGACCGGCCCAAAGGAAGTGGACGGCCAGAAGACCGAGGGCAGCTGGCGCTCGCACCAGGTGCCGTTCGGCGAACTGGCGGAGAAGCCCGCGCACCTGAAACTCCTCGAACAGTGGTTGAAGAGCTACCGGCCGGAGGAGCTGTTCGACGAACGCGGCGCGCTCAGGTCCGAGCTCGCGGCGCTCGCACCCCAAGGAACGCGGCGCATGGGCGCAAACCCGCATGCCAACGGCGGGTTACTGCTCAAGGATCTGAAGCTGCCGGACTTCCGCGACTACGCCGTGGATGCCGCGCAACCGGGACAGGTTGAGGCCGAACCGACGCGCATCCTGGGCAAGTACCTGCGCGACGTGATGCGGCTCAATGCCGACTCGCGCAACTTCCGCGTGGTCGGCCCGGACGAGACCGCCTCCAACCGCCTTGGAGCGCTGTTCGAGGTCACCGACCGCGCCTGGGTGGCCGAGCGCCTGCCGGGGGACGACCATCTCGCCCCCGACGGGCGCGTCATGGAAATCCTCTCCGAGCACACCTGCCAGGGCTGGCTCGAAGGCTACCTGCTCACCGGCCGGCACGGGCTGTTCTCGTGCTACGAGGCCTTCATCCACATCGTCGATTCGATGTTCAACCAGCACGCCAAGTGGCTGAAGGTGAGCAAGGAAATTCCGTGGCGGCGGCCGATCGCCTCGCTGAATTATCTGTTGACCTCGCACGTCTGGCGTCAGGACCACAACGGCTTTTCGCACCAGGACCCGGGCTTCATCGACCACGTGGTCAACAAGAAGGCCGGCGTCATCCGCGTGTACCTGCCGCCCGACGCCAACACGCTGCTCTGCGTCACCGATTGCTGCCTCCGCTCCCGCCATCTCGTCAACGTCATCGTCGCCGGCAAGAACGAACAGCCGCAGTGGCTCGCCATGGACGCCGCCATCAGGCACTGCGAGGCCGGAATCGGCCTGTTCGAATGGGCGAGCAGCGACGCCGACGGCGAACCGGACGTGGTGATGGCGGCGGCCGGCGACGTGCCGACGCTCGAAACGCTGGCGGCGGTCGATCTGCTGCGCCGGCATCTTCCCGATCTCAAGGTGCGCGTGGTGAACGTCGTCGACCTGATGACGCTGCAGCCCCGCGAGGAGCACCCGCACGGGCTCACGGACCGGGAATTCGACGGCCTGTTCACCCCCTCCAAGCCGGTCATCTTCGCCTACCACGGCTATCCGTGGCTGATCCACCGGCTCACCTATCGCCGCACCAATCACCCGAACCTGCACGTGCGGGGCTACAAGGAGGAGGGCAGCACCACCACGCCCTTCGACATGGCGGTGCTGAACGACCTCGACCGCTTTCATCTGGTTATCGACGTGATCGACCGCGTGCCGACGCTCGGCTACAAGGCCGCGCACTTGAGGCAGCTGATGCGCGACAAGCTCATCGAGCACCGCGAGTACATCGAGCGCCACGGCCAGGACATGCCGGAGATACTGACGTATCAGTGGCCCGCGTCCCCTGTTGCCGACCATGCTGACAAGGAGCCCACACCATGAACCTGAACCGACGTGATTTCCTGAGCCTGGCGGGCGTCGCTGCCGCAGCCGCCACCCTGGGGTCCGGTTTGCGTTTGATCGAACTTGCGCGGGCGCGCTCGCCCGAGGAAGCCGCCTCCAGCCTGCAACGCTGGGGGCTGTTGATCGATGCCAACCAGTGCGCGGACGGCTGCACCGCCTGTGTCGACGCCTGCTTTATCGAGAACGGCGTCTGGGGCCACGGGCGGCCCAGGACCGATGCGCAGTGGATCCGCAAGCTGACCATTACCGATGAGCAGACCGGGCACACGCAAGCCTTCCCCGTCATGTGCCAGCACTGCGAGTTTCCGCCCTGCGTGGACGTGTGTCCCACTGGGGCGTCGTTCCGGCGCGCCGACGGCATCGTGCTGGTGAACAAGCACACCTGCATCGGCTGCCGCTACTGCATGATGGCCTGTCCCTACAAGGCACGCTCGCTGGTTCACGAGCCGACCCACAATCAGAAAGCCTACGCGCCGCGCGGCATCGGCACGGTCGAGTCCTGCACGCTGTGCGTGCACAAGGTGGACCGCGGCGACGGCATCACTGCCTGCGCCGAGGCCTGCCTCAAGGCGGGGCACCAGGCCATCCTGTTCGGCGACCTCAAAGACCCCGACAGCGAGATCAGCAGGCGCCTGGCGGCAGAGCCTTCGAAGCCGATCCGGGCGGATCTGAATCTGAATACCGGCGTGCGTTACCAGAATTTACTGGGATGAGGCGGCCGGCGAGGAGATACCGATGAGCACCATGGTCAAGGATCCGGTCTGCGGAATGGAGGTCGATCCGGGGCAGTTCGAAACGGTCTACGAGGGGCTGCACTATGCCTTCTGCTCGGAGCAATGCCGGCAGCGCTTCGCCGCCAACCCCCACCTCTACATCGGAGTCCCCGGCGAGAAGGCGCCCGCGCAGAAGGGTGTGGAACTGCTCAAGCGCAGGCGCTTTCAACTTGATGCGCCGCTCGCCGCGCAAGATGCCGCGATCCTGACCGAGGCAGTGGGCGCCATGATGGGGGTGAAGGCGGTCGAGATCGAGGGCGGCAACACGGTCGCCATCACCTACGACCTGATCCAGGCTACGGCGGAACAGCTCGAAGCGATGATGGCGGAGGTGGGCGCCACGCTCGGCGCAGGCTGGGCCGAGCGATTGCGCCGCGGCTTTGTGCATTACACCGAGGAATGCGAGGTGGGAAACCTGGAAGTGCATCATGGGCACGGCTAACTAAGGAAGTCGTGAACAAGCTGTCGTTGCGAGGAGCGTAGCGGTGCGATTACCCAATGCATTGGATTGCCGCGCTTCGCTCGCAATGACATAGGGCACATCGATGACGGCAAGCGAGGAGGTGAATCATGGACTGGTTGGCGCAGAACTGGATTTGGGTGGTGTTTTTCGTTCTGTTCATTGGCATGCATCTGTTCGGCCACGGCGGCCATGGGGGCGGCGGCCATGGCGGGCACAGCGGCCATGGGGGCGGCAGGGACGAGCAGGAACCCGCGGGCGGAGAACAGCCGGGCAGGGAGCGGCCGCAAGGCCATCACCATTAAGGAGAACCGTCATGCTGAACATCAAGCTCGTTTCCTGGGCGCTCGGGTTGTGGGGCGCGGTCACTTTCGTGGTGTGCGTGATCTACGGCCTGGTCACGCCGCAGAGCCTGCACATGCACGAATTTCTTGAGCAGATACTGCCGGCGTTCGAATGGCTCACCTGGTGGGGATTTCTGCTCGGTCTGGCCGAGAGTTTCCTCTACGGCGTATACGCCGGGATGGTGTATGTCCCGATTTACAACACGCTGAAACGCCGCTGGGCGGAGGGCTGACGCGATGCGCCACGCCCGGGATTCGCGCGATGCGCTTGGACAGAGCGATCGATCGATGACGCCGTTGCCGGGCGCACCATATCCGCTGGGCGCCGCCTGGGACGGCGCGGGGGTGAACTTCGCGCTGTTCTCCGAAAATGCCACCGGCGTCGAGCTCTGCCTGTTCGACGGGCCCGATGGCAACGCCGAGACCGCGCGCATCGCGCTGACCGAGCAGACCTACCAGGTCTGGCATGCTTACGTGCCGGGGCTGCGGCCCGGTCAGCGCTACGGCTTCCGCGTGCACGGGCCGTACGAGCCGTCGCGCGGCCAGCGTTTCAACCCGGCCAAGCTGCTGCTCGATCCCTACGCGAAGGCGGTCGATCGCACGCTCGACTGGAGCGACCGCGTCTTCGGTTACGAGGTCGGCCATGCCGCAGCCGACCTCAGCCTGGATGAGCGCGACAGCGCGCCGGCCGTTCCCAAGGCCGTGGTGGTGAACCCGACATTCGACTGGGGGGACGACCGGCCCCTGCGCACGCCCTGGCACGACAGCGTGCTCTACGAAATCCACGTCAAGGGCTTCACCGCACGCCACCCGGAGGTCCCGCCGGCGCTCCGCGGGTCCTATGCCGGGATGGCCTATCCGGCGGTCACTGACTATCTGCGCGACCTGGGTGTGACCGCGGTCGAGCTGCTGCCGGTCCATCAGCATATCGACGAGCGCAGCCTGGTCGAGCGCGGACTGACGAATTACTGGGGCTACAACAGCATCGGCTTCTTCGCCCCGGACCTGCGTTACGCGAGCAGCAGGGTCCTCGGCGGGCAGGTGAGCGAATTCAAGGCGATGGTGAAGGCGCTGCATCGCGCCGGCATCGAGGTGATCCTCGACGTCGTCTACAACCACACCGCCGAGGGCAATCAGCTCGGGCCGACGCTGGCGTTCCGCGGCCTCGACAACACCGCCTATTACCGGCTGCGCGCCGGCGCCCCGCGCTACTACGAAGACTTCAGCGGCTGCGGCAACACGCTCGACATGCGCCAGCCGCGTGCCTTGCAGCTGGTCATGGACAGCCTGCGCTACTGGGTGCTGGACATGCACGTCGACGGTTTCCGCTTCGATCTCGCGTCAGCGCTGGGGCGCGAGGCGCGCGAGGTCGACCGGCTGAGCGCCTTCTTCGACATCATCCAGCAGGATCCGGTGCTGTCGCAGGTGAAGCTCATCGCCGAACCGTGGGACCTGGGCGAGGGCGGCTATCAGGCCGGCAATTTCCCGCCGCTGTGGTCGGAATGGAACGGCCGCTATCGCGACGGCGTGCGCGATTACTGGCGCGGCGCCACGCACGCGCTGCCGGAACTCGCCAGCCGCCTTGCCGGCAGCGCCGATCTTTACCGGCAGAGCGGCCGGCGGCCGTGCGCCAGCGTCAACTTCGTCACCGCGCACGACGGCTTCACCCTGGCCGACCTCGTGGCGTACAACGACAAGCACAACGAGGCCAATGGCGAGGACAACCGCGACGGCGTAAACGACAACCGGTCCTGGAACGGCGGCGTCGAGGGACCGACCGCCGATCCGGCGATCCTGACGCTGCGCGCGCGCCAGCAGCGCAATGTCCTGGCGACGCTGCTGCTGTCGCAGGGCGTCCCGATGCTGCTCGGCGGCGACGAGCTCGGGCGTAGCCAGGGCGGCAACAACAACGCCTATTGCCAGGACAACGCGATCTCCTGGTTCGACTGGGAACGGAGCGATGTCGCGCTGTTCGAGTTCACCCGCCGCCTGATCCGGCTGCGCAAGCAGCATCGGGTGTTCCGCCGTCATCCGTGGTTCCGCGGGCACGCGCTGCACGTTGTCGGAGCGAGCGACATCGGCTGGTTCACGCCGGCCGGACAGGAGATGAGCGAGACCGACTGGCAGACCGGCTTCGCCAAGGCGCTCGCGGTGTTCCTCAACGGCGGCGCCATACCCGAAATAGACCGGGACGGCGAGCCGGCCGTCGACGACAGTTTCTATCTCCTGCTCAACGCGCACGAGGCAGCGGTCGACTTCACGCTTCCGCCGCCAGTGTGGGGCAGACGCTGGTTAACGGTGCTTGACACCGCCGCGCTGCAACGCGAGGCCGGGGAGCGCGGGTTAACCGCCGGCGAGACCGTGACCGCCGAGGGCCGCAGCCTTGTGCTGTTGCGGCGCGAGGATCGGGCGACGGGAGTGGGCCACCCGCTCACCCGGGTGGCTTAGGCGTGGTTCGAGTACGGCAGGACGGGCACTTGGCGGCGCCCGTTGCCGGTTCCGCATCGGTTGCAGCGGAACCGGCAGAGCCGGAGGACGTGCAACCCTCATTGACAACGCATGGAGGTGAAACATGGCCATCGATCCGGTCTGCAAGATGAACGTGGAGCCCGCGAAGGCGGCGGCAAAAGAGGACTACAACGGGCAGGTGTACTACTTCTGCTCGGCGGCCTGTCACAAGGCGTTTACCGAGGCGCCGCAGAAGTACGCGCGCGCCGCGCCGCCGCCCGCTGGCTCGCACCAGCAGGCCATCGGTAGCGATCGCGCCGGATGGACGAAATAGCCAGGCAAGACGGGATGCGATCGGGATGAGCCATGCATGAACTGCTGGTTCAATGGGTAGGTTACGTCGTCCCATGGATCGAGGCCCTGGGCATCGTCGTGGTGCTGTGGGGCGTCCTGGAGGCGTTCATGGGTCTGGCGCAGCGCGGCTGGTCGCTAGCGACGCAGCGCGCGATGCGCAAGGACCTGGGTGCCATCCGCCTCGCGATGGGCGAGAAGATGGTGCTCGGACTCGAGTTCTTCCTGGCCGGCGACATCGTGCAGACCATCGTGGTGCCGACCTGGAACTCGCTGGCGATCCTCGGCGGCATCGTGGTGATCCGCACGGTGATCGTTTATTTCATGAACCTGGAGCTGAGCCGGGGAGCGGCCACGCGCGCGCCGCGGCCTACGTAACGGTCGATCATTGGAGGAGTTGCGAGATGAAACCCAAAAGAATCGTCCTGATCACTGGCTGTAACGGACGCATCGGCAGCGCGGTGATGCAGCGGCTGACCGGGCGCTTCAGCGATGTCGTGGGCTTCGACCGCAACGCGCCCGCGCCGCCTCCGCCCGACTGCGTGCGCATACCGGTCGATATCTCGTCCGACGAAAGCGTGCGCGAAGGGCTACGCATCCTGCGGGAACACCACGGGACCCACATCGCCGCTGTGGTGCATTTGGCTGCCTACTACGACTTCCTCGGCAAGCCGAGCCCGAAATACGACGCGATCACGGTCGAAGGCACGCGGCGCCTGCTGCGCGGGCTGCGCGAGAGCACGGGACGCATGCTGCGCGGACTGCGCGATGGCTTCGACGTCGAGCAGTTCATTTTCGCAAGCACCATGCTCGTGCATGCGCCCGGCGAGCCGGGCCAGTTCATCACCGAGGACTGGCCGATCGGGCCGACCTGGGCCTACCCGGAGTCGAAGGTGCGCACCGAGGCTGTCATCCGGGCGGAGCGCGGCGCGATTCCCGCCGTGATCCTGCGCCTTGCCGGCGTCTACGACGATGCCTGCCACTCGCCGCCGCTCGCGCACCAGATGCAGCGCATCTACGAGGGGCAGCTCGCCGGGCGTCTCTACTCCGGCGAGACCTCGCACGGTCAGGCCTTCGTTCATCTGGACGACGTGGTCGACGTGATCGAGCGCGCCATCGATCGGCGCGCGCAGCTGCCGCCGGAGGCGGCGATCCTGATCGGCGAGCCGGAGACGCTGAGCTACGACGAGCTGCAGCACACGTTCATGCGCCTGCTGCACAAGAAGTCCACGGAGACGCAAAGCGTCCCCGGGCCGATGGCGAAGGTGGGCGCCTGGGTTCAGGACCACATGCCCGGCCCGGAGCAATTCATCAAGCCGTGGATGATCGACCGGGCCAACGATCACTACGCCCTCGACATCGCGCGCGCCCGCACCTTGCTCGATTGGGCGCCGCAGCGTTCGCTGCGCCAGGCCTTGCCGAAGATGGTGGCGGCGCTGGAAGCCGATCCCGTCGGCTGGTACCGCGAGCACGGCCTGGAGCCGCCCGCGTCCTTGACGAAGAAGGCGGAGCAAGCCGTGCCGCAGGCACCCGGGCAGCCCGGGCACGCGCCGGCCTCGGCGTCAGGGCACGAACACGCGCACGGCGGGGGCACCCTTCCCACCGAACCGGCTCCCGCGCAGGGCTGCCTGATGCATGCCTGCCCGATGCACCCGGAAGTCTGCCAGTCTTCGCCGGGCAACTGTCCGCGGTGCGGCACGACCCTGGAACCCGCCGCGCCGTCGTCGCCGCAGGCGGTCGAGTACACCTGCCCGATGCATCCCGAAGTCGTGCGCAGCGAACCGGGCAACTGTCCCAAGTGCGGCATGACGCTGGTGCCGCGCGGCGCGGCGACAGAGCACGCGGGCGACATGATGGTCCAGGATCACCGCAAGATGCTGTGGCCGCACTATCTCAACCTGATGCTCGGCTTCTGGCTGCTGACCAGTCCGTTCACGCTCGGCTACCTGAGCGATTTCGTCCCCGACGCCAACCAGTTGCGGGTCATGGCCGAGCGCGGGCTGCCGTCGTTTGCGCATCGCAACCTGCTGATGACCTGGAGCGATGTCGTCAGCGGCATCCTGGTGATCGTCTTCAGTGCGCTGTCCGCCGACGCCTGGCGCCGCAATCCATGGGCGCAGTGGGCAAACGCCTTCGTCGGCCTGTGGCTGCTGTTCGCTCCGCTGGTGTTCTGGACGCCGTTGCCCGAGGCCTATGCCAACGGCACCCTGGTGGGTGCGCTGGTGATCGCGCTTTCCGTGCTGATCCCGATGATGCCGGGCATGAGCATGGCCGGCATGATGGGCAAGCCGGACGTGCCGCCGGGCTGGGCCTATACGCCCTCGAGCTGGCTGCAGCGCATGCCGATCGGGGTGCTCGCCCTGATCGGGTTTCTCATCGCGCGCGTCCTGGGCGCCTATCAGCTCGGTCACATCGACTCCGTCTGGGAGCCGTTTTTCGCGGGCGTCGGCGAGAAGCAGGGCGTGATGAACGGCACCGAGAGCATCATCACCTCGGACGTCTCCAAGGCCTGGCCGATTCCCGATGGCGCGTTGGGCGCAATCGTCTACACGCTCGAGCTGGCGATGACCTGGATGGCCGGCAAGGACCGCTGGCGCACCATGCCGTGGATGGTGCTGGGGCTGGCCATCCTGATTCTGCCGCTGGGTGTCGTCAGCATCTATTTCATCATCATCCAGCCGATCGTGATCGGCACCTGGTGCACGCTGTGCCTGATCGCGGCGCTGGCAATGGCGGTGATGATTCCGTATTCACTCAACGAGTTCGTCGCCATGGGCCAATTCCTGGCCTGGGCGCGCCGCCAGGGCAAACCCTTCTGGCGCACCTTCTGGACCGGCGATGCCATGGACGGCGGCAGCGACGATACGTCCAAAGGGCTGGTCGGAACGCCGCGGGAGCAGATCGCGCAGGCCACGCGCGGCGTGACCTATCCGTGGACGCTGATGTTCAGCATCGCGATCGGCGTGTGGCTCACCTTCACGCGGCTCGCCTTCGACAGCTCGGGCGCCATGGCGAACAGCGATCACCTGGTCGGCGCCCTGGTGGTGACGTTCTCGATCATGGCCTGGGCCGAGGTCGGGCGCGCCATTCGCTTCATCAACATCCCGTTCGGTGCCTGGCTGATCGCGGCGCCCTGGCTACTCGACGGCATCGCCTCGCCGCTGGCGGCCTGGAACGGCGTCATCTGCGGGGCGCTGCTGATCGTCCTGGCGATCCCGCGCGGTCGGGTCAAGGACTCCTACGCGGGTTGGGACCGCTATGTCGTCTAGCCCAGCCCGATCATTGATGCGCAGCGAGACGCTTCCACGTGAAGTGCTCGTACACCCCCGACCAGTACGCGCCGAAGGCGAAGGCAAACAGCAGCTCCTCCACCGGGAGACGAAAAAACACCACGCCGGAAATCGCCGCCAGGTTCCAGACCCGGCCGATGTAGCCGGGCGACAGCGCTTCCAGCCCCCACAGGAAGAGGGCGTAATAGACCAGGAAGAGCAGTCCGCCGACGCCGGTCTTGGCCGCGAGGTCGGGCCGGCAGGCGACACCGGCGACGGCGCCGACGGCCATCGCGGAGATGGCTGGGTAGATCGGGTTCCAGGGAAAAAAGTAGAGCGGTGGAAAGGCGAACAGCGGCGCGGCAATCGCCCATCGATGATAGCGATGCCTGCGGGCGAACATTTCCCCGCTGTCCGTGGGACGCGCCGCGCGCCCGGTCGCGATGTTGTAGAGCACGGCTCCGACACCGCCGATCCCGAACGAGAAGATGGGGCTCTCGATGTCGAAGCCCGTCCGGTGCGCGAGATCGAACAGGCTGGGCGGGTCCCAGTACTCGGGCACGAAGAGGGGTTCGGTCAGACCGAAGGGCGCGGTGAATACCGCGGCCCAAATCATCGCCCGGCGATGGACGGGGAACGCCCAATACAGCAGCGCCCAGGGGACCAGAAATGCGCAGGACCACACCAGCCATACGTACTGTTGCGGAATCATGCGGTCTCCCCCGAAGTTGTCCCGGAACAATATAGCGCTCGCGAAACCGGATCGGGGCGCCTGCCCGCAGGGGTTTCTCACACCGAAAGCACAGGAGGGCCAGGACCATGAACCAGACCGCAAAAACCGTTCTTGCAACAGTGGGTATCGGCATTGTTCTCGGCGTGCTCGTCGCGTCCGCCGTGATCTACTCCGGCCTCTTCAACGTGGCCGCGACAGTCGAGGACGCGCCGCCGCTGCGCTGGGTGCTAGTTGCGACGCGCGAAGCGTCCATCAGACGCCATGCGCGCGACATCCAGGCGCCGCCGCCGGGCATGGCCGGGCAGGTGGAAAACGGGTTTCGCGTTTTCCGCGAGGCGTGCGCCATGTGCCACACCCCGCCCGGCCGGCCGGCGACGCCGATGACGCAGGGGCTCAATCCAGAAGCGCCCGCGCTGGCCGAGCTGGTGGAAGACATGAGCGACGCGGAGCTGTTCTGGGCGACAAAAAACGGCATCCGATTCACCGGCATGCCCGCCTGGGGCTCGTCGCACAACGACCAGGAGATATGGGACCTGGTCGCATTCATGAGGACGTCGCTGGACATGAAAGCTGCGGATTACGCCGCGCTGGATCGGCGCGTTCCATCCGGGCCGCCCGCGCAAAGATGATCGCGCGGGAATCGGCAAAGCAACGCTTGGCAACGAAATGGAGGTGGATGATGACTGCAATCAGGATGGTGGCGATAACGTTGGTGACGGGGCTGTCGTGGCCCGTCGCGCTGGTGGCCCAGACGGCCGCGCCGGTCGTGCGCATCGACGCGCCGAAGGAAGGCGCGACGCTGGAGGCGAAGGCCAAAAACGAGCTCGTGTACGAGTATCAGCCGGCGCCGCCCGGCGACCACGTGCACGCCTACGTCGACGGCAAGCAGATCGCCATCCTGCGCGAGCGCAAGGGGCGGTACCCGCTCACGTCGCTGGCACCCGGGGCGCGCGAGATCTGCGTGAAGATGGTGAACAAGGCGCACGCGCCGATCGGCGCGGACCAGTGCGTGCGGGTCAGCGTGCGGTGACTGCCGCGTTCGCCGGACCGGCGACGCAAAGAAGGGGCCGGGTGGATGGCGCCCGACGCGCGGCAACGGGACACAGGAGATGAGGCCGTGCTTCGCGCGTGCAGGCTGAGTTCTCCCGTGTCGTCGATGGATCGACGCGCGCGGGTGTTCCTCGCGGCTGCGCTGCTCGCCCTTGCACCCTGGCTGTCGCCGCAGGCCTCGGCGGCGCCGCAAGTCGACGCGCAAGCCTTTGTCGCCATAGCCGCCGAACGCGCCGGCCGTGTCGAGCTTCTCGGCGAACGGCGTACGGCGTGTGCGGGAACGGAACCGCCCGCCGGCTGCCGTAGCGGGTCCGGTCCGCTGGTCCGGGTGCGCTCCTACCGGGTCCCCGCCGGCCCCCACAACATGGCGGCCCACGGCAGCGTGGTCATCGTCACCCATCCGCGCGGCGGACAGGTGACGCGCATCGACGTGTCGACGGGCGAGGTCAGGTCGACCGCCGCGGGAACCGCGCCCCACGACGTCAAGTTCGCCGGCGACGGCCGGCGGGCATTCGTCGCCGACGAGGCGGGCCGGCGAGTTCTGGTGCTGGATCCGGACACGCTGGAAACGCGGCGGACCCTGCCGATGCCGGGTCGCCCGCACGACCTGATCGTGGACGGCGACGACCTGTGGGTGACGCTCGTCGGGCGCACCGACCTGGCGCGCGTGCGCGGAAGCGAGGTGCGGCTGTTTCCCACGGGAATGCGTTCCCACGATCTCCTGCGGGACGGGAACGGGCGGCTCTGGTTCTCCAACTGGAATTCGCGGGCGCTCGGCATCTTCGACCCCGCCTCCGGCAAGACCGCCCGCGCGCCTCCCGGCGTTGCCGAGCCGCACCACTTCGCGCTCGCCGCGGATGGGACGGTGTGGGTGTCCGACAACGGCGGGGCGTCGGTGGTCGGGTTCCGCCCCGGCGGCGGGACGGCCAGGATCGACGTCGGCGCCGCGCCGCACCACATGGCCTTCCTGGACGGGCGGCTCGTGGTAGCCGTCAGCGGCAGCGGCGAGGCCGTCGTCGTCGAGGCGGGCAATGTGGTGGAACGGCTCACGCTCTCTCGTGGCCTGCACGGCGCCGCGGCGGTGCAAGGAATGGCGCGAGATGATTTGCAAGGCGTCGGCGCACACGTGAAATGAAAGGAGATCGAAATGTCTGGACCAAGCACAAAATTTGGATACCCGGCGGCACGGATCGCGGCGCTGCTTGTATTGCCCCTGCTGGTGCTTCTTTTCCCGGGTGGCGCGCACGCGGTGCCCAGCTTCGGGCGCCAGACGGGCGAGGAATGCATCGAGTGCCACACCGTCTATCCCATGCTGAACGCGGATGGGCGGCGGTTCAAGCTCGGCGGCTACAGCATGAGCACGCCCAAACCGGCCGATGCCCCGTTCTTCGACAAGGTACCCATCTCGGCCTTGCTCCAGGTTTCCAGGACGGCAACAAAGAACACCGGCACCGGCGGCGCCACCGACGAGGATTTCCCGCGCGACCGGGACACCCTCGTCCAGGCCGCGGGCCTCTATTACGGCGGCAGGATCACCGACCGGTCGGGGGCGCTGGTGCAGTACAGCTACGATGGCGAGGAACGCAAATGGGCCATGGAGATGTTCGACGCCCGCTATGCGGACAACACGAGGCTCGGCGGAAAGGAACTGCTTTACGGCGTCACCCTGAACAACAGTCCGACGCTCTCCGACATCTACAACAGCACGCCCGTGTGGTCTTTTCCGCACACCGGATCGGTGTCGGTGATGCCTAACGCCGGCACCTTGGTGGACATGGCCCTGGCGAGCCAGGTGGGCGGCGTCGGGGTCTACGGACTGTGGAACGATCTGCTGTACGCCGAGCTCGCCTTCTATCGCACGGCGGACCGGGGCCTGTTTCGCCCGCTGGCGGCGAACGTCACGGTGGAGAACGTGATGGACGGGACGGCGCCTTACTGGCGCCTGGCGCTGCAGCGCGAAGCCGGGCCGCACAGTTTCTCCGCGGGCACCTACGGACTGGTGGCCAAGGTCGACGCGGATCCCGACCAGCCCGGCCTCGGCGCCGACCGCTTCCGGGACGTGGCGCTGGACGCGCAGTACCAGTACATCGCGGGGGACCACGCCTTCTCGACGAGCGCGACCTGGATACGCGAAAAGCAGGAATGGGACGCGAGCTTCGGCCAGGGGCTCGTGTCGAATCCCTCGACGGTCCTGAAGACCTTCCGCGCGGATGCCCACTACGTGTACCGCGGTACCTACGCCGGCATCCTGCAGGTCTTCGACACCCGGGGCGACGCGGACGACCTGCGCTACAACACCGGCGCGCCGGTCACGGGCAGCCTCAACGGCCGTCCCGACAGCCGCGGCTGGATCGTGGAACTGAACTACCTCGCGGACGTGGACTGGATGCCCGTGGTGCAGCACGCGAAGTTCGCGCTGCGCTACACCGGCTATACGCGGTTCAACGGAGCGGACGACAACTACGACGGCTTCGGCCGCGACGCGAACGACAACAACAGCGTCTTTCTGCTTGTCTGGTTCCTGCTCTGAGCGCGCCAAAAAGACGAAGGCAGATGGTTGCTTAACCCGGCTAATCTCAAAAGGAGGCCATATGGACTCGTCATTGACTGCCAACACCGGCGCGCGACGAGCGGAACGCATGGTGGCACGCGTGTTCCGTGATTATCCCGGCAGCATGGCGGTGCGTTTGTGGGATGGCCAAAAGTTTGCCTTCGGTGGCGGCGCGCCCGAATTCACCCTCGTCTTGCGGGAGCCCCGCCCCTTGCGTGAATTGATCCTGGCCCGCGATCCTCTGCGCTTGGCCGAGTCCTACTTTCGGGGAAAGGTGGATATCGAAGGGAATCTCTACGCCGCCCTGCAACTCAAGGACTATCTGCAATCCCTGCGCCTGTCCGCCGCCGAGAAGGCGGCCTTCCTTTCCGCAGCGCTTTTGTTGGGGAGCTCCGTGGATGAAGACACAGGCAGGACTTCGCCAGCCTGGCGCGCATCCCTGTTCGCCCGCTTGGCAGGCAAGCATTCCAAGCCACGCGACCGACAGGCCATTGCCTTCCACTACGACGTCTCCGACGATTTCTATCGGCTGTGGCTGGACGAGCGGATGGTCTATTCCTGCGCCTATTTCGAGGACGCGGACGACGGCCTGGACCAGGCGCAGCGCAACAAGCTCGATCACCTCTGCCGCAAGCTGCGGCTTGCGCCCGGCGAACGCCTGCTCGACATCGGCTGCGGGTGGGGCGCGCTGATCCACTGGGCGGCCCTGCATTACGGCGTAACCGCCCACGGCATCACCCTCAGCCGCAACCAGTATGAACACTGCCGGCGCATGATCGATGAAGAAGGCCTGCAGGACCGGGTCAGAGTGGAACTCAGGGATTACCGGGACGTAGCGGGCGATGCCGTGTTCGACAAGATCGTCAGCGTCGGCATGTTCGAGCATGTCGGCATCGGGAATTTCCCCCTTTACTTCGGCACAGCCCGGCGCCTGCTGAAACCGGGCGGGTTGTTCCTGAACCACGGCATCACCTGCGACACAGAAGGCTGGCGCAAGAGCCTCTCGACCGAGTTCATCAACCGCTACGTCTTTCCTGACGGCGAACTGGACACGGTGAGCAACGTGCAACGCGCCATGGAGCGATCCGGCTTCGAGATCCTGGACGTGGAGGCGTTGCGGCCCCATTACGCCTTGACCCTGCGGCACTGGGTGCAGCGGCTGGAAAACCATCGGGGCGAGGCATTGCGGCATGTCTCTGAGCCGACCTACCGGATCTGGCGACTTTATATGGTGGCCTGCGCTTTGTCCTTCGAGGCGGGTGACGCCGGTGTCTACCAGATTCTGGCCGGCAGACGCGTCAAGGGTTTGCATCCAGTTCCCTTAACGCGGCGGGATGTCTATCGTCAGTCCGTGAAACCGGGAGGCGATGAATGAAAAAAACCGTCCATGGCTATCTGCAAACCGGTCAGACGACCTGTCACGACCCAGGCGGCATAGCGGTTCCCTGTACCGGCAGCGGCCAGGACGGCGAATTCCACCGGGGCCTTCTCTGGCCCGAACCGCGCTTCGAAGTCCACGGCGCAATCGTCTTTGACCGGCTCACTGAGCTTTCTTGGACACAGAATGCCACCCCCTGCGAATTGCCCATGACCTGGCGCGAGGCGCTGGCTTTCGTCGCCGGAATGAACCGCGAACGGGCGCTGGGTTGTTCCGACTGGCGGCTTCCCAACCGGCGTGAACTGCGCAGCCTGGTGAGCCACCAGACCTGCCGTCCCGCCCTGCCCGAGGGACACCCATTCGTCAACATATTCGCCGGCTGGTACTGGAGTGCCACCAGCGCCGCCGGCGCACCCGCCCACGCCTGGTATGTGGACATGGACGGCGGGCGCATGTTCTATGGTGGAAAAGATCAATCGTTTCTGGTCTGGCCGGTGCAGGGAGAAAGCCGCATGCTGCCGGCCACCGGCCAGACGCTGTGTTACAGCGACCAGGGCGCAGTTGTTCCGTGCGCGGGAACGGGGCAGGACGGCGAATTCCGCCGGGGCATTCCATGGCCTGAGCCGCGCTTTGATGCTCGCGGCGAAATCGTCCTCGACCGGCTCACCGGACTCATCTGGCGGCGCGCCGCGAGCCTCGCGCCGGCTGGTGTGAGTTGGCAAGAGGCGCTGGCAGCGGTGGCGCGCTTGAATCTGGATGACGGCGCGGGCTGGCGGCTACCTAATATCAACGAACTGGAATCGCTGGCGGACTGCGCCGCCGCCAATCCGGCCCTGCCGTCGGGCCATCCATTCGCACAGGTGCGGGATGTGTATTGGTCGTCTACCACCAGCCAGTACGAGCCAGACTGGGCCTGGGCGCTCTATCTGGACAAGGGCGCGGTAGGCGTCGGGCAGAAAAGCCAGGCGCGCTTCCACGCCTGGGCGGTATGCGGCGGACGATGCCAGCCGGATGTTTTGAATGACGGCGAATGTGTGGCATAGACTGGAAGCTCAGGCTGCGCATCTGGCGGCGCGCTGGATCAAGGGGGAGGGAGGGCCTATGATCCGCGTCGAAAACGTCTCGAAGACCTACGGCGGTCAGGCCGCCCTGGCACCCGTCAGCCTCGACTTTCGGCCCGGCACGACCACGGTATTGATCGGGCCGAGCGGCTGCGGCAAATCCACTCTGCTGCGCATCATGATGGGATTGGTCCATCCCGACAGCGGCCGGGTTCTGGTCGGCGACCGGGAACTCTCCGCGGCCAACGCCAACGAACTGCGCCACCGCATGGGCTACGTCATCCAGGACGGCGGGCTGTTCCCCCATCTCACCGCTGAAGGCAACGTCACCCTGCTCGCCCGTTTTCTGAAGCGTCCGGTCGGCGAAATCGAGGCGCGCATCGGAGAACTGGCGGATACCGTGCAGCTTTCCCCCGACCTGCTGGCCCGCCATCCCAGGGACCTTTCCGGCGGGCAGCGGCAGCGCGTCGGTTTAATGCGCGCCCTGATGCTCGACCCCGAGATCGTCCTCCTCGACGAGCCGCTCGGCGCGCTGGACCCCATCACCCGCAGCGAGCTCCAGGCCCAGTTGAAAGCCATCTTCGGCGGCATCCAGAAGACCGTCGTGCTGGTCACCCACGACATGGGCGAGGCCGCCTACCTGGGCGACGACATCGTCGTGATGCGCGAAGGCCGGGTGGTCCAGCGGGGGCCTTTGGCCGACCTGCTGGAACGGCCGGCCGAAGCCTACGTCACCGACTTCATCCGCGCCCAGCGCTCGCCGCTGCCTCCCCTGGTCGAAGGGGGGCATCCGTGAAAATGCTGGTGTTGCTGTTGTCCGTGCTGATTCCCGCCGTCCCCGCTTGGGGGGAGCAGACCGTGACCGTGGGCTCCAAGCGCTTCACCGAGTCCTACATCCTCGGGGAGATCGTCAGACAGGTCGCGGAGGGCGCCGGGGAGGCCAAGGTGGTCTACAAGCCGGGCCTCGGCAACACTGGGATCGTGTTCGCCGCCCTGACCAGCGGCGGCATCGACCTCTACCCCGAATACACCGGGACGATCGACCGCGAAATATTGAAGAACAGCGCACCCTCGGACATCGCCACCCTCAACCGGCAGCTCGCTGGCCTGGGCATCGGCGTTGCCGTGCCGCTGGGGTTCAACAACACTTACGCCCTGGCCATGCGCGAGGAGCAGGCCCAGTCGCTGGGCATCCGCACCCTGTCCGACTTGGCGCGCCACCGGTCGCTGCGGCTTGGGATGTCCCAGGAATTCCTCGGACGGACCGACGGGTGGCGCGGGTTGAAGCAAGCCTATGCCTTGCCCTTCGCCACGCCACGCGGGATCGATCACGGCCTGAGCTATGAGGCGGTGGCCCAGGGGCAGGTGGATGTCATCGACATCTACACCACCGACGCCAAGATCGCCAGGTACAAGCTGCGCGTCCTGGCGGACGACCGCAAGTTCTTTCCCGCCTACGACGCCGTGCTGCTCTATCGCCTCGATCTTCCGCGACGCGCCCCCAAGACCTGGGTGGCACTGCAAAAGCTCGCGGGAAAGATTCCGGAACAGCGCATGATCGAGATGAATGCCGATGCAGAACTTCACGGCAAGGGCTTTGCCATGGCGGCGGCGGATTTTCTCGAAAACGCCGAGCCCGGGCAGGCAAGGGGAAAGGAAGGCTTTCTGTCCCTGCTGTTCGGCCCGGATTTCTGGCGCTTGACCCAGGAGCACCTGGTGCTGGTGTTCGTCTCGCTGGCTGCCGGCGTGGCAGTCGGCGTGCCGCTCGGCATCTGGGCCGCGCGGACCCCCTCCGCCCGGCAGCCGATTCTTTCCCTGGTCGGGGTGATCCAGACCATCCCCGCCCTCGCCCTGTTCGCCTTCCTGATCCCCCTGTTCCGGCAAATCGGCGTGCTGCCGGCTCTGGTCGCCCTGTTTCTCTATGCCCTGCTGCCCATCGTCCGCAACGCCTACACCGGCCTGTCCGACATTGCGCCCTCGCTGCGGGAATCGGCGCTGGCCCTCGGACTGCCGTCGGGCGCCCGGCTGCGCCTGATCGAATTGCCGCTGGCTTCTCGCGCCATCCTCGCCGGGATCAAGACCTCCGCGGTGATCAACGTGGGGACGGCCACCATCGCCGCCTTTATCGGCGCCGGGGGCTTCGGCGAGCGCATCGCCGCCGGCCTGGCCCTCAACGACAACGCCATGCTGCTTGCCGGCGCGATCCCCGCTGCGGTTCTGGCGCTGCTGGTCCAGGGCGGTTTCGAGGCGCTGGATGTCTGGCTGATTCCGAAAGGGCTGCGGGCGGAAAAAGGAGACATGCGATGAGCAGGCGCTTGCCCTATTTCAAGTCCTATGACATCCGCGGGACGGTGCCCGATCAAGTCAACGCCGAGGCGGTGTACCGAATCGGCCGGGCGACGGCGGCATGGACCGGAGCCGGGGAGATCATCGTCGGCCGCGATGCGCGGCTTTCGTCTCCGTCCCTGGCGGAGTCCCTCATGGCGGGGCTGCTGGATGGCGGCGTCACGGTACTGGATACAGGCATGGTGACCACGCCCATGCTCAACTACGCGGTGGCCTGCTCCGGGTGCTACGGCCTGATGATCACAGCTTCCCACAACCCGAAGGAATACAACGGGATCAAGCTGATCGACCCCGGCGTGGAGCAGGTGTACTACGGCAGGGGACTGGAGGCCGTGGAGGAACGGGTCCTGAGGAACCGTTTCGGCAGGCGCAAAGGCGGGGGAAGGATACTCATGAGACCGGTTCTTCAGGCGTATGAAGATGACCTGGCCGAAAGATTCGGCGACGCGAAGTTCCCCTCTTTTCCCGTGGTAGTGGACTGTTCCAACGGCGTGGGAGGGCTGCCGCTTCGCGTGCTGGAGCGGCTGGGGATCGAGCATGCGGCCCTGTATCACGTGCCGGACGGGAATTTCCCGAATCATGGCTGCGACACCCTGCGGCCCGAGAACCTGCGGCGCCTGCAGGCGGAAGTGAAGCGGCGGAAAGCCGGGCTGGGGATCATGTTCGACGGGGATTCGGACCGGGTGGCGTTCGTGGATGAGCGAGGGGAAATTGCGCCGCTGGATCTGGTCTTCGTGCTGCTGGCCCGCCAGGAACTGACGCGGCGCAAGGGCCGGATTTTCCATGACCTGCGCTTCAGCCGGGTGGTGCAGGAGGAAGTGGAACGGCTGGGCGGCATCCCCGTGATGATGCGCGTCGGCAACCCCTTTCACAAAGAGGCGCTGCACCGGTACGCGGACGCGCTTCTGGCCGCCGAGCTGTCCGGGCACATCATGTACAAGGAGCACTTCGGGATCGACGATCCGCTGTTCGCCTCGCTCAAGCTGCTTGCCTGTCTCGCCGGTTCCGATGAAAGCCTTTCCCGGCAACTCCAGCCGCTCAGGCGCTATGCCGGCAGCGGAGAAATCCGGATCGAGGCGCCCGATCCGGGTGACCTGGGCGAGAAGGCGCGTTCGCGTTTCGGGGATGGGACGTTGAGCGAAATCGACGGCATCACGGTTCGGTATCCCGACTGGTGGTTCAATCTGAGGCCGTCCCATACGGAACCGGTGGCCAAACTGGTGATCGAGGCGGACTCGGCGGCGCTTCTCGAACGCCGCAAGGCGGAGCTGCTCGATTTTCTCGCGGGCGAAGGCGGGACGGTCGAACCGCCGGTCGCCGCGGCCGGCGGCAGGTGAGCGAAGAGAAAGGGGTCATCGCGATGAACACATCGACCGGGCTTCGGCCGTTGCGCACAAGCGACTTCTTTCTCCTCATGGCATCGGTTTTCACCGTGTCCATGGGATACGGCGTCGTCCTGCCGATTTTGCCCTTCTGGCTGGAGCGGATCTCCGGAAGCCTTTCGGTACCTTGGCATACGGGGATGTTGGCGGGGGGGTACATGTTGGCGCTGTTCGCCTTCGCGCCCTTGTGGGGACGCGCATCGGACCGGATCGGCCGCAGGCCGGTGATCCTGCTCGGACTCGGCGGCTTTGTCCTGACACTGGTGCTGTTCGGATTTTCCCAGAGCCTCTGGCTAGGCTATCTGGCCAGAATCCTGGGCGGGGCATTCGCGTCGGCCGTGCTGCCCGTCTCCCTGGCCTATGTGGCCGACACCAGCCAGCGGGAACGGCGTGCGCGCCGCTTCGTCTGGATGAGCACGGCTTCCCTGCTGGGATTCCTGGCGGGGCCCGCGCTGGCCGGCTGGCTATCCGGCGCGGCAATGACCATGCCCTCGGGCACCATGGTTCGGCGCGGCGCGATCTGGCTGCCGTTCCTCGCAACCGGCGCGATCGGCGCCGTCGTCCTGCTGGCCAGCTATTTGCGACTGCCCGAACCGGTCGCGTCGCCATCGCCGCAGCGGGACGAGGAACCGCAGCGGCAAAACGGCGGAACCCTGAAGGCGCTGTTCCTCCTCTCCCTGCTGGTCTTCTTCGGGCTGGGTAGCTTCGAGGTGGGGCTCACCTTGCTGGGGCAGCGGAACCTGGGTCTCGACCCGTCCCGGATCGGCATCATGTTCATGGAATGCAGCCTGATCATGCTGGTGGCGCAAACGCTGGTGTTTTCCTCGTTGGCCAGGGATCACGGCCGCCACATGATCGTTGCGGCGTTTCTGCTCATGGCGGTCGGGCTCGGGCTGCTGCCCGTCGCTGCGGTTTTTGGCGTTTTGCTGTTTCTGGTGGGGCTGGTGTCCGCAGGGGCGGGGATCCTGATCCCGCTGTTGAGCTACCTGGTTTCACTGCACGGCGGAGCCTCTCAGGGCGCGGCATTGGGCAAGCAGACCGCCGCCGCCAGTCTCGGCCAGGCCCTGGGGTCGGCCATTGCGGGCGGGCTCTTCGGCGTGACGGCAGGGGCGCCGTTCTGGCTGACCGCCGGGCTGATGCTGATCGGGGTTGCCATCGGTTCCGGCATCGGACACGGGCTGCCGGAGCGGGGGAAGAGGGCTGTCGGCACGGCCGGCGAGATTGACGAAAGCGGGTCCGGATGACCGGTCCGGCAGACGCAGACCGTCGGAAATTCTCCGATAGGCGTTCGCGCATGTGAAGGCGGCAGCGGGAACAGGGGATGCACCGTGCCGGCGGTAGTACCGGCGGAGGTTTCAGGAGGGCAACGAGTATGACACAGCGCAACGAGATCACGTCAGGCAGACAGTCCGGGGAGCATGGTGCACATCACCCCACCGGACGAAGTCCCACCACGCTGCCGCGGCCCACGACGCTTGGCCCTCGTCTTTTTCGCAGTCCGGAGGTCGAATGAGACGGCCGCTCGCAGGCAGGGGGACGGCGGTGGGCCTCGCGCTCGTTCTCGCCGGCATTCCGCTCGCTCCGCCGGCATGGCCGCAAGCGGTTGAGCACAAGCCGAGATTTCAATCGCACAGCGCGATGGAGCACGAGATGGACCGCTTCCGCGCGGACCTCGTTGCCCTGCGCGAGGCGATGAATCGCTTTCGCGAGCTTTGTCGTCGCGAGCGGCAAGCCGCCCTCAAGCCGCATCTGGAACGCGTGCGTGACAACATGGATCGGGCACTCGCGATGGAAGAACAGATGCAGCAGGACCTCGCCCGTGGTCGGATGGTGAGCGATAGCGACCTACGGCACCGGATCCGGCTTCTCGGAGAGCAGGTGCGCATGCTGATCGAAATGAACGCGTTGGCGCTCGATGAAGCCGAGCGGCCCGACTGTTCCAATCCATGAACCGGGTGACGTTCGATGGCGAGCGGCGAGCGCCTGGATAAGGAGACATTGTGTATGGCCTGAGACGACTGTTCCAGATCGGATTCGCGGTCTGCGCTTATCTGCTGTGGTGGCTGCTGGTGCATCTGCATCTGTGGCGCCCAGCGGTGACGCCGGCGCAGCGGCTGTGCCACACGGTCGAACGGCTGGGTACGACGTTCGTGAAGCTCGGGCAGGGCCTGAGTTTGCACCGCGACCTGCTGCCGGACGAGTACATCCGCGCGCTGCAGAGCCTGCAGGATCGCGTCGCGCCGTTTCCTGACGCGGTCGCGCGGCGCGAGGTGGAACAGGCATTAGGAAAATCCATCCCCGAATTGTTCGCCGAATTCGAAGCACATCCGATGGCGGCCGCGTCCATCGCGCAGGTGCACCAGGCGCGCCTGCATGACGGACGGCGGGTGGTGGTGAAGATCCGCAGGCCGCGCATCAAGGCGCAGATCGACCGCGACATGCGCCTATTGCGCGGCGTGCTTCGCACGCTGCTTGCGCTGTTGCCGTGGCTGCGGCGCTACGATCCGCTCGCCATCGTCGACGAAATCTGGTCCAACCTGCGCAAGGAGACAGACTTCCGCCGCGAGGCGCGGAACACCCTGCGCTTCGCCGAGGCCTTCCAGGGTTCGGCGACCGTGCATGTTCCGATGGTGATCGACGGACTCTATGCGGAGTCGGTGCTGGTACAGGAACTGAGCGGCGGGCAGCGCGTGGACGATCCTGCGGTGCGCGCACACGGGGCACAACTCGCGCAGGCCCTGGTCGAGGCCTACTTGCAGCAGATATTCGTCATGGGCCTGTTTCACGGCGACCCGCATCCCGGCAATCTGTTCATCATGGAGAGCGGGCGCATCTGTTTCCACGACTTCGGCATCGTCGGCGCGCTCGATTCGTCCACGCGCCGCAACCTGGCGGCGTTCCTGCTCGCCTTTGTCCATCAGGACAGCGAGTGGATGCTGGATGCGGCGCTCGATCTGGGCCTGCTCGCGGGGGCGCTCGATCGTGCGGCGTTCCGCCAGGGAATGCAGGAGGTCATCCAGGACTATGCCGGCCTGCCGCTCAAGGACTGGTCGCTGGCGGAAGCGTTCGTGCGCGTGGCGCGCCTCGGACGCGGGCGCAACATCCGTATTCCGCATAATCTGCTGGTCCTGATGCGCATGCTGTATCTGATGGAAAACGCCGTTCGCGATCTCGACCCGGATTTCAATCTGCTGCAGAGCCTGCTCGGCAAGGCCGAAGAGGTGCTCAGTCCATCGGCCGGAGCCAGCGTGGAAACGGGGCTGAACCGGCTGCGGTTCGAGGCCGCGGCCGGGGTGGGGGAACTACCGGCCGAACTCGGCGCCTGGATTCACCGGATACGTGCCCAGGGCCTGGAGATGCAGGTTCAGCACCACGGCATGGAAGAACTGGAGCAAACCATAGCCCGCGGCAGCAACCGCGTGGCGCTGGCGCTGGTGACGCTTGGCCTCTACATCGCCGCCTCGCTGCTGATGCAGCACTCGATCGGGCCGCGCCTGGGCGAGATGCCGCTGCTGGCGGCGGTGGGCTACGCGCTGGCGTTGTGGTTTACCTGGCGTCTCGCGCGCGGGATTTCCCGCTCCGGAAAGCTGTGATGTCCTTGGGGAGGAGTCGGATGGGAAAGGTTTTCGCGGAACGTTTTAGCGCAGCCGAACTGGAAAAGCTGCAGCACGCATCATTTAACTACTTTCTGCACGAGACGAATCCGGTCAACGGGCTGGTGATCGACAAGACCGAAGCAGATTGGCCTGCCAGTATTGCCGCCACCGGCCTCGCGTTGGCGGTTTACCCGGTGGGCGTCGAGCGCGGATTTATGCCGCGCGCTGCGGCGGTAGAACGCACGCTGATCACCCTGCGGTTTTTCTGGAACAGCCCGCAAGGCCCCGAGCCTGATGCGACCGGCTATCAGGGGTTTTACTACCATTTTCTTGACATGCAGACTGGGCGGCGCGCCTGGCAATGCGAACTGTCGACGATAGACAGCGCTTTGCTCCTGGCGGGGGCGTTGACGGCGGGTATATACTTCGACGCCGATACGGCCGAAGAACATGAAATCCGCACCCTCGCCGACGCGCTCTATCGCCGCGCCGACTGGCCGTGGGCGCAGAACCAGGGTGCAACCGTAACGCATGGCTGGAAGCCTGAAAGCGGCTTCCTCAACTACCGCTGGGAAGGCTACGACGAGGCGCTGCTGTTGTATATCCTGGGGCTGGGTTCGCCGACTCATCCGCTGCCTGAGAGCGCCTATGCGGCGTGGGCTGCCACCTACCGGTGGGAACACTGCTACGGAAACGATTATCTCTATGCCGGGCCGTTATTCACGCACCAGCTCTCGCATATCTGGGTCGACTTTCGCGGTATCCAGGACGCCTTCATGCGTGCCAAGGGCATCGACTATTTCGAGAACAGCCGGCGCGCGACCTATGTGCAACATGAGTACGCCATCGATAACCCGCTCAAGTTCGCGCACTACGGTGGGCACTGCTGGGGACTGACCGCGAGCGAAGGTCCCGGTCCGGACACCATCAACGTAGCCGGCATCGAGCGGCAGTTCTTCGATTACGTGGGCCGCGGCGTGCCGTACGGACCCGACGACGGCACGATCGCGCCGTGGGCCGTGGCGGCGTCGCTGCCATTCGCGCCCGAGATTGTGTTGCCCGTGCTCGATTACTGTATTCATGACGTCAAATTGACAGAGTCCAACCGCTACGGCTTCAAGGCGTCCTTCAATCCGACCTACCCTGCTGCATCCGGCAATCCCCACGGCTGGGTATCGCCGTGGCATTTCGGGCTCAATGAAGGGCCGACTGTTCTGATGATCGAAAATTATCGTACCGGCTTGTTGTGGCAATTGATGCGAAGGTGCCCATACATCGTCGGCGGCTTGCGGCGAGCGGGGTTTGATGGAGGTTGGTTATGAGCAGGTTGCGCAAGGCGTCACGTTGTTGCTCTACACCGGGCGCGCCGTCAGTCATTACCTGAGAGACGAGGAGAAAACCATGAAAACCGTCACCATCGAAGTCGGCAATCTGCTGTCGGCGCTGAGCGCACTCGGCGTGGAAAAGCAGCTCATGAAGCTTCCGGGCGTGCACAAGGCTGAGGTCAACTACGTCGCCGGCAGCGCCACCCTTGTGTACGACGAGACGGTAACGGATATCAAGACCATCAAGGCCCGGGTGCACGAGTGCGGCTATCACTGCGCGGGTGAGCGCCTGCCAAAACACATCTGCGTGCCCGAGGATCCGCCGGCTGCCGCCGCCATTGCGCCTGTGATGCCCGCCGGACACATGCATGAACACGCCGGGCACGCCGCGCCAGCGGGCAAGGCGGACGCGATGGCGCACGAGATGGGCCACGACGCCGGCATGGACATGCAGGCGATGGCGCGCGACATGCGCAAGCGTTTCTTCATCGCGGCGGCGTTCACCGTGCCGGTCTTCGTCTATTCGCCCATGGGCGGCATGTTCACGCCGCCGGCGCCGCCGTTCGGCCTGTCTCTCAACCTCTGGCTGTTCCTGCTTGCCAGTATCGCGGTGATCTATCCGGTCTGGCCGTTCGTGGTCGCCGCCTGGCGTGCGCTCAGGAACGGCGTGCTCAACATGGCGGTGCTGGTGGTGCTGTCGGTCGGCACCGGGTATCTGTTCAGCGTGGGGGCGACCTTCTTCTTCGCGGGCGTACAGTTCTACGAGGCGGTAGCGGTGCTGCTGGTGTTCATCCTGCTCGGCCACTGGCTGGAGATGCGGGCGCGCGCCGGGGCGTCGGCGGCGATCCGCGCGCTGCTCGATCTCGCCCCGCCTATGGCCACGGTGATCCGTGGCGGGCGCGAGGTCGAGCTGCCGACCGCCGAGGTGGCGGCGGGCGACACGGTGGTGATCCGTCCCGGCAACAAGATCCCGGTGGACGGCGAGGTGCTCGAAGGCGAGTCGCAGGTGGACGAATCCATGCTCACCGGCGAGTCCATGCCGGTCGGGAAGAAGCCCGGCAACACGGTGATCGGCGCGACCATCAACAAGAGCGGAACGTTCCGCTACCGCGCCACCAAGGTCGGCGCCGACACTGCGCTGGCGCAGATCGTCAAGCTGGTGCAGGAGGCACAGAACTCCAAGGCGCCGGCGCAGCTGCTCGCCGACCGCGCCTCGCAATGGCTGGTGCTGATCGCCGTGGTCATCGGCCTCGCGACTTTCGCCGTCTGGTTCTGGTGGATCGGCCAGCCGCTGCTGTTCGCCCTCACGCTCACGATTACGGTGTTCGTCATCGCCTGCCCGGATGCGCTCGGGCTGGCCACACCGATGGCGGTCATGGTCGGTACCGGCCTGGGCGCCATGAACGGCATCCTGTTCAAGAACGCCGCGGCGCTCGAAGATGCGACGAGACTGGACGTCGTGATCTTCGACAAGACCGGTACGCTCACGCTGGGCCAGCCCGAGGTGGTGGACGTGGCGGCTGCGCCGGATGTCAGCGAAGACGGGGTGCTCGCGCTTGCCGCCGCTGTGGAGCAAGGCTCCGAGCATCCCCTGGCGCAGGCGATACTCAAGCGCGCGGGGGGCCTGGCGATGCCGCCGGCAACCGGCTTCACCAACATCGACGGGATGGGCGCCAAGGGAGAAGTCGAGGGGCGCACGGTGCTGCTGGGCAATCGCAAACTGATGCAGGCCGAGAAAGTCGACATGGGCGGACTCGTGTCGCGCGCCGATGAGATGCAGGGGGCAGGGCGGACGGTTGTGCATGTTGCGCATGGGGGCAAGCTGGTCGGGCTCATTGCCATTGCCGATGCACCGCGCCCCACCTCGGCCGCGACGGTGCAGGCACTGCGCGAACGCGGCGTGCAGGTGGCGATGCTCACGGGCGACAACCAGGCGACGGCCGAACGCATCGCCGCAGGGCTCGGCATCGACATCGTGCTCGCCGACGTGCTGCCCGGGCAGAAGGCCGACAAGGTCAAGGAATTGCAGGCGCAGGGCAAAAAGGTCGGCATGGTGGGCGACGGCATCAACGACGCGCCGGCGCTGACCCAGGCGGACGTGGGTTTCGCCATCGGCGCCGGCACCGACGTGGCCATGGAATCCGCCGACGTGGTGCTGATGAAGAGCGATCCGTTCGACGTGGTGGGCGCGATCGTGTTGTCGCGCGCCACGCTCACCAAGATGCACCAGAACCTGTGGTGGGCGGTAGCCTACAACGTGGTTGCTTTCCCGGTTGCGGCCGGCGTGTTCTATCCGTTCGTCATCAGCCCCGAGGTCGCGGCACTCGCCATGTCCGGCAGCTCGGCGCTGGTGGCGGTCAACGCGCTGCTGCTCAAACGCACCCGTCTCGAAGGCATCCGTGCACACGGGCCTGAAGCGACACGCACCATTGGGGATAAAACCGCCGTTGCATGACAAACCCATGGACGCATCAGGGCTCTCTGCTCATGCGGGCCAGGGGCCCCTTTCCGGCTGCTGAGAAAACGGCTGACAGCCGCGCCATGGTCGGCCGCTCAACGTTGAACAGCTGTGGTACAGGTCTCACAGGCCTTGCGAGAAAATCTTAAGCGGCCGGATCAGGCTCAACCTGACTGCTCACGCCTCGGGGTTAGCAGACTCCAGTGCGGCGCGCCGGCGCATCAGCAGGTAGGCCGCCGGCACGACAAACAGCGACAGCAGCGGCGCGCTCACCATGCCGCCCACCATGGGGGCGGCGATGCGGCTCATCACCTCGCTGCCGGTGCCGCTGTCCAGCAGGATGGGCAGCAGGCCGGCGACGATCACCGCCACCGTCATCGCCTTGGGGCGCACGCGCTGCACCGCGCCTTCGCGGATGGCGTCGACGAGGTCGGCCTCGCCGGTTTTGCCGGACTCTTTTTTCGCGTCCCAGGCGTTTTTCAGATAGAGCAGCATGATGACGCCGAACTCGGCCGACACCCCGGCCAGCGCGATGAAGCCGACGCCGGTGGCGACCGACAGCTGGTAGTCCAGGGCGTAGAGAAACCACACGCCGCCGGTGAGGGCGAACGGCAGCGTGGCCATGATGAGTGCGGCTTCGTCGAAGCGGCTGAAGGTGAGATAGAGCAGCGCGAAGATGATGAGCAGCGTGGCGGGCACGACGAGCTTGAGCCGTGCGTTGGCGCGCTCCATGAACTCGAACTGGCCGGAGTAGGCCAGGCTCATGCCAGGTTCGAGCCTGACCTGGGCGGACACCGCAGCCTGAAGGTCGGCCACGGTGGACGCCAGATCGCGCCCGCGCACGTCGACATACACCCAGCCCGAAGGCCGCGCATTCTCGCTTTTGAGCATGGGCGGGCCGTCGGTGACCTTGACGGTGGCCACCGTGCCCAGCGTGATCTGGCTGCCGTTCGGCGTGAGGATGGGCAGCGCGGCGAGCTTGGCGGGCGTGTCGCGCCATTCGCGCGGATAGCGCACGTTGATCGGATAGCGCGCCAGACCTTCGACCGTTTCGCCGATGTTCTCACCGCCGATGAGATTGGCCACCGCCGACTGCACGTCACCGATGTTCATGCCATAGCGCGCCGCGGTGGCACGATCGATATCGACGTCGATGTAGCGGCCGCCGGTGAGCCGCTCGGCCAGCGCAGACGACACGCCGGGCACGGTTTTGGCAATGCGCTCAACATCCTGGGCGATGCGGTCGATATCGGCCAGATTGCTGCCGGCGATCTTGACCCCGACCGGGCTCTTGATGCCGGTGGCGAGCATGTCGATGCGGTTGCGGATCGGCGGAATCCAGATGTTGGCGAGCCCCGGCACCCTGACCGCGCGATCGAGTTCCTCGACCAGCTTGTCCGCCGTCATGCCCGGCCGCCATTCTTCACGCGGCTTGAACTGGATGGTGGTCTCGAACATTTCCAGCGGCGCCGGATCGGTGGCGGTTTCGGCGCGCCCGGCCTTGCCGTGGACGCTGGCCACCTCGGGCACGCTCTTGATCAGCCGGTTGGTCTGCTGCAGCAGCTCGGAGGCTTTTTGCGCCGACAAGCCCGGCAAGGCCGATGGCATGTAGAGCAGGTCGCCCTCGTCCAGCGGCGGCAGGAATTCGCCGCCGAGGCGGCTCACAGGCCACAGCGCGGTGAGGAAAATCAGCACGGCCGCGGCCATCGTGAGCTTGGGATGCCTGAGCACGGCATCCAGCAGCGGCTGGTAGGCGCGAATCAGCCAGCGGTTGAGCGGATTCTTCGTCTCGTCGGGAATCCGGCCGCGGATCCAGTAGCCCATCAGCACCGGAATCAGCGTCACCGAGAGGCCGGCCGCCGCCGCCATGGCGTAGGTCTTGGTAAAGGCGAGCGGGCCGAACAAACGCCCTTCCTGCGCTTCCAGCGTGAACACCGGAATGAAGGACAGCGTGATGATCAGCAGCGAGAAGAACAGCGCCGGGCCGACCTCGCAGGCCGCGTCGGTCACCACTTTCCAGCGCGTCTCGCCTTCCAGCGTTGCACCGGGATGCGCGTGGTTCCAGAGCTCGATTTTCTTGTGAGCGTTTTCGATCATCACCACTGCCGCGTCGACCATGGCGCCGATGGCGATGGCGATGCCGCCGAGCGACATGATGTTGGCGTTGACCCCCTGCTGACGCATGACGATGAAGGCGATCAGCACGCCCAGCGGCAACGAAACGATCGCCACCAGCGATGAACGCAGATGCCACAGGAACACCACGCACACCAGCGCCACCACGATGAATTCTTCGATCAGCTTGCGGGTCAGATTGTCGATCGCGCGGTCGATCAGCTGGCTGCGATCGTAAGTCGGCACGATTTCGACGCCGGGCGGAAGGCTGGCCTTGAGCGTGTCGAGCCTGGTTTTCACGGCCGCGATGGTCTCGCGCGCGTTCTTGCCCGAGCGCAGCACCACGATGCCGCCCACGGCTTCGCCTTCGCCGTTGAGTTCGGAAATGCCGCGCCGCATTTCGGGGCCAAGCTGGATGTGCGCCACGTCGCCCAGGCTGACCGGCGTCGTGCCGGCCAGCCGCAGCGGAATGTCGCGAAAGTCGGCGACGTTCGCGAGATAGCCGCTGGCGCGCACCATGAATTCGGTTTCGGCGAGCTCCAGCACGGCGCCGCCGGTTTCCTGGTTGGCCGAGCGGATCGCCGCGATCACCTGCTCGTGGGTGATGCCGAAGCTGGCGAGTTTCACCGGATCGAGCACCACCTGATACTGCTTGACCATGCCGCCGACAGTCGCCACTTCGGCCACGTTGGGCAGGGTTTTCAGCTCGTACTTGAGAAACCAGTCCTGCAGGCTGCGCAGTTGCGCCAGGTCGTGCTTGCCGCTGCGGTCGACCAATGCGTACTGATAAATCCAGCCCACCCCGGTGGCGTCCGGGCCCAGCGCCGGCTTGGCCGTCGCCGGCATCCGGCTCTGCACCTGGTTGAGATATTCCAGCACCCGCGAGCGTGCCCAGTAGAGATCGGTGCCGTCTTCGAAAATGACGTACACGAAGCTGTCGCCGAAAAAGGAAAATCCGCGCACCGTCTTCGCCCCCGGCACCGACAGCATGGTGGTGGCGAGCGGGTAGGTCACCTGGTTTTCGACGATCTGCGGCGCCTGCCCCGGATACGCGGTGCGGATGATGACCTGCACGTCGGACAGGTCGGGCAGGGCGTCGATCGGCGTGGTCTTCACCGACCAGATGCCCCAGGCCACGGTGAACAGCGTCGCCAGCAGAACCAGGAAGCGGTTGGCCACCGACCAGTGGATGAGCCCGGCGATCATTGTGCGCCTCCGGTCTTGTCGAGCTTCTCGATCACCAGCCCGTCATCGGTCTCGCGCGCGCCAACCCGCACCCGGTCGCCCGCCTTCAGACCCTTGGCGAGTTCGGGACGTGCCAGCGGAAACTCCATGGTCATGCCGGGCATCGACAGCGTTTTGAAGGGGCCGTGGGAAAGCGTCACATAGGCACCGGACACTTCATCGATCACGGCGTCCGCCTCATGCAGCGCAACCGGTGCGGGCATAGCTGCAGTCGAGTCGGATCCTCGCGCAACAATCCCCTGCAGGCTGGCTTCGGAATCGATCAGGAACTGGCCGCTGGCCACGATGGCTTGGCCTTCGTCGAGGCCGGAGAGGATGACGGTGTCGTTGCCGGACTCGGGGCCGAGGATGACCTCGACCGGGCGATAGCGTCCCTCCGCCTCCGCCACGATGACGAGCGCGCGGCGACCGGTGCGGATCACCGCTTCGGTCGGCACGCGCAGCGCCGATTCGCCGCCGCTGCCCGTGAGACTGACCTGGGCAGACAAGCCCGGCCGCAGGCGTCCGTCCTTGTTGGGCAGTTCAACCCGCACCCTGAGCGCACGCGCAGCGTCGCTCAACGCCGGCAGCAGGGCAGTGACACGGCCCTGCACCGGCTTGCCCGGAAACGCAGCAAAGGCCGCCTCGGCGGACTGGCCCACCCGCACCGCGCCGGCCTGGGATTCCGGCACCGCCACATCCAGCCATACTGTGCCGATGCCGTTGATGCGCGCCAAAGTCTGGCCGGCCATGAGCGTCATGCCGGAGCGCACGTCGAGCGACTGGATTACCCCGCCGCGCGGGGCGGTGATCGCGATGCGGTTTCTGATCTTGCCGCTTGCGGCCACCTCCCGGATCAGGCTTTCGGGCATGCCGCCCAGACGCATCCGCGCGCGCGCCGCCTCTTCCAGCGAGGCGTCGCCCAGCGCCTTGAGCGCCAGATACTCCTCCTGCAGCGCAGCCCATTCCGGCACCAGCAGTTCGGCGATGAAGGCACCCGAGCCGATCACGTCATTGGGCGCCAGCCGGGCCACGCGTTCCACGAATCCGCCGGCGCGCGCCTGCACGATGGCGACGTCGCGCTCGTTGAAATCGACAATCCCGGTTGCCGTCACACTCGAATCCAGCGGTGCGCGCGTGACGGTGGCCAGGCGCACGCCCAGGTTTTGCGACACCCCCGGGTTGATTGACACGGTCGAGGCGTCGCCGCCCTCGTCGGCGTATTTCGGCACCAGTTCCATGTCCATGAAGGGCGACTTGCCGGGCTTGTCGAATCGCTGCGATGGCACCATCGGGTCGTACCAGTACAGCACGGTACGGCCATCTTTCGAAGATTCTGCAGGCATCTCCATCCCGCCGCCCGGCACCCGGTTTCTTTCCCACCACAAGCCCGCCGCGACACCCACGGCGAGCAGCGCAAGCACAATGAAGAAACCCAGAATGGCTTTTTTAATCGTTTGGCGGCTCATTGTTTTTCTCCAGTCACAGTCGGGTCGCTATAGGCGTAATGAAGACGCGCAGCCATCTGCCGGCGCGCGCCTTCGAGCGCGATGGCCGTGAGTTCGGCGTCGATGCGTTCTCGCCGCGCCATCACCAGGTCGACGAGTTCACCCTTGCCGCCGCGCCAGCCGGCCAAAGCCAGATCCACTTTTTCGCCTGCCAGCGGCAACAGCACGTCGCGCTGGCGTTTGACGGCGCTGACGAGACGCTGGTACTCGGCAAAATCCGCTTCCAGCATCGCGGCGTGTTCGCGCAACACCGCTTCGCGTTCGGCATCAAGTCCCATGCGTTCGGCAAGCCTGGCCGCGATCTTCGGATCCTGTCGGCGGGCGGCAAACAGGGGCAGGTCGAAACTCACCTGCACCATGGCCATGTCGCCGAACTGCGAGCCGCGCTTCGCGTACGCCAGTTCCAGTGCCCAGTCCGGTTTCTTGTCGGCTTTGGCTTCGGCCACCTCGGCGTCCAGCACGCGTCCCTTCGGCTCGAAGATCGCCAGTTCCGGATGCCAGTGCAGTGCGTGTTCAAGCGTGTCGCGCGCAATGGGCCAGTCCGGCGCAGCCCCGTTCAGGGGCGCCGCTGCACGCGGTCCTACCCAGCGTTTGAGCGCGGCAATGGCTTGTTGACGGCGCGCGGTGAGTTCGTCCCGGCGCGCATCGATCATCGCGGCTTCCTGGCGCGACGCCACCGCGTCCAGTGCACTGCCCTTGCCGCCGGCAATGCGGGCACGCACCGCAGCGTCGAACAGGCGGTTCTCGCCATCCAGTGCATCGATGCGGGCAAGCTGCCGCTCGACCGCATCGCGTGCAATCCAGGCCACTGCGGTTTCGCGCAGCACGGCGAGCCGGGTGATGCGGGTTTGCGCCTCGCTCAACGCAACCCGGCCACGCGCAGCATCCACACGCGCACCGCGTTTGGCCTCATTGGGGAATTCCTGCATGACGCCGATGCGCTGCATGGTCATCGGTTCGCTGCCCAGGCTGAAGCGGTCGGGTCCCTCGATGGGCAGGTTGTCGATGCCGAGTGCAAGTTTCGGGTCGGGCAATTCGCCGGCCGGGATCGCCGCCTGGCGGGCCGCATCGATCTGCGCCGACTCCGCGCGTAGCACTGGCGTTTCGCGCACGGCGAGCGCCAGCGCGTCGTCGAATGAAAGCGACCCGGCGCAGACCGATCCGGCGAGGCCCGTCCACACGAGCAGCACAGCCGTGCGGCAAACCGGGGGCCGCCACAGGCGGGCGGCAGACTGGGAAATAACCATGGTCCAACTCCTTGCGAGAACGGCGCCCCTCGGACCGGCAGCGGTGCGATGGCGCGAAACGGCTGCACTGCGTCCGCGCGGGCGGACGCAGTGCAGCACTCGGTTCAGGAGTCAGGGTTGAGCGGGTGGTCGCCAGGCGGCGGCCGGGTCGAAGGAGAACATGTCCGCAGCGATGTGCGGGAAGCGGGTGGTCGGAACGGCTTCCTGCGGCAGCAGGCCGAAAGTGGCAACCGAAAAATGCTGGCCGCCGGTCTGGCAGGGCTGTCCGGCCTTGCAGGCCTGCGAGCCGGATTCGTCGCAGCAATCGTGCGCGGCGTCCACATCGACCATCGCCATCATGGCGGTGTCTTCCATCGGGCAGGGCACCAGCGGCTGCGCGAAATGCGCGTAGCCCTGTAGCGGCACCGCAATGGAAAGCAGCAGGAAGAGGAATACCCGGAGTCGACGCATGGTTTGACTGTAGCGTGTGCGGCCCGGTCAGGCAAGGCGGCCTACGAAGTCGTTAGCAGGAGACATGGACATTATCCCGGCAAGCCAGGCAAGCTGAGCTGGAACTGCGTCGCCTGATTGGCGGATGCGACTTTGATCGAACCCCCATGCGCGTCGATGATGGATTTGACGATGGCAAGCCCGAGCCCGGCGCCATCGCCTTTGCGCTGACGCGACGGGTCGATGCGGTAGAAGCGGTCGAAGAGCCGGGGGAGGTGCGCGGCCGGAATTTCGGGGCCGGGATTCTCGACGGTAATGACGGCCTTGTCGCCGTGCATCGCCAGCGATACGCGCACGGTCTGGCCGGATGGCGTATGCCGAATGGCGTTCGACAGGAGGTTGCTGAGCGCACGCCGCAGCATCAGCCGGTCGCCTGGCACGGTAGCCGATCCCGTCAGGGCCAGCGAAACGCCGCGCTCCTCCGCCCACGCTTCGAAATAATCGAACAGGCCATGGGTTTCATCGGCAAGGTTGACGCTTTCCCGGCCCGGTGCGAGGAGGCCGTTGTCGGCCTGGGCAAGATAGAGCATGTCGCCGACCATCTGGGCCATGCGTTCGTATTCTTCCAGGCTGGAGTACAGGATTTCCTTGTATTCGTTGTTGTCGCGCGCACCGGAAAGTGCCACCTGGGTCTGGGTCATGAGGTTGGAAATCGGGGTGCGCAGTTCGTGTGCGATGTCGGAGGAAAACTCCGAAAGCCGCCGGAATGAATCATCCAGACGGGCCAGCATGGCATTGAAAGCGGCAGCAAGCGGCAAGAGTTCGGCCGGAAGCCCCGAAGCCGGCAGGCGCGCGCCGAGACGTTCGGCAGAAATGCCGGCCACGGTGTCGGTGACCTGGCGCAAGGGCAAGAGTCCCCATCGGGTCACGATCCAGCCCAGGCCAGCCATGGCCAGGGCGGCCAGCGCAATGGCGATTCCAAGCATCGAGCGGAACGTGTCCATGAAAAGCGCATGGTGCTCGATGTCCTGTGCGACGCCCACGGTGTAGGACCCGCCGCCACCTGCCGTGATCGACGCGGCCATGCCACGATGGCTAACGCCGTTTTGCACCCATTGATGCAGGGTTTCATCTGTGCACGTTGCCGGCCGGGTCTGGCAGGCCAGTAGCAGCGCACGCGGAAAATCCGCGCCCGCGGTGGCGAACCAGATATCCCCCGTCGCATCGGTCACGACGACGGCGAGCCCATGATGGCCAACCAGGGCATCGTCCATGTGCTCGGGCAGACGGTCCAGCGTTTTGCTGTTCGTGGCTTGCATGAGCAGGTTCCGGACGAGCGCCAGCTTGCCGTTGAGTTCGATCCGGTCTTCCTCTTCAAAATGGGCATCCACCACTTGCGTCAGGAAATAGCCCGTCGTCAGCAGGACCAGGGAGGCGGCCACTGCGAAAAGCAGGCTGATCCGGGCGGTCAGTGACAGGGTTTTCATGGAGCCGAGTCTTCCGGGAAGGTTTCCAGCACGTAACCCATCCCTCGAACGGTGTGGATGAGCTTGGATTCAAAGCCCTCGTCGATCTTGGCCCGCAGCCGGCGCACCGCCACATCGATGACATTGGTATCGGAGTCGAAATTCATGTCCCAGACCTGCGAGGCGATCAGGCTGCGGGGCAGCACTTCTCCCTTGCGGCGCAGAAACAGTTCCAGCAAGGCGAACTCCTTCGCCGTGAGTTCGATCTTGCGTCCCGCCCGCATGGCCCGGCGCCGCAGCAGATCCAGTTCCAGGTCGGCAGTCTTGAGGACGGCGGGTTCCAGTCCGGCATGCCCGCGGCGCACCAGGCTGCGCACCCGGGCCAGCAGTTCGGCAAAGGCGAATGGTTTCACCAGATAATCGTCGGCGCCCAGTTCCAGCCCCTTGACCCGGTCCTCCACTTGGTCGCGAGCGGTCAGAAACAGCACCGGCATGTCGATTCCGGCCCGGCGCACGCCTTCGAGCACCTGCCAGCCATTGATGCCGGGCAGCATCACATCCAGGATCATCAGGTCGTAGTGCTCCGCCTTGGCGAGTTCCAGGCCATCCCAGCCGTCGCGCGCCAGGTCCGTGACGAAGCCGGCCTCAGTGAGCCCCTGCTTCAGGTAATCGCCCGTTTTGGGCTCGTCTTCGACGATCAGGATTTTCATATTCAGGAGACTAACTTGGATGGTTGAATCCTGCCACAGCCCACACCTGCAGCGGCACCGCATTACACATTTGTAATGCAGTCGTCAGATTCATGTTGGATGCGCCCCCTCAGGATGCAGTCAAATCTGAATTGGAGGGATGCCCCACATGAAACATTGTTTGATGCCTGGTTCTACGCTTTCTTTGGCGGTGCCGGACCTGCCGCGCCGTCGGTTCGTTCAGGGGCTTGCGGCGGGCGGTCTTCTGCTTGGCTTGCCGTCGGCCATCAAGCCGGTCTGGGCGAATGCTACCTACACCGCGATAGGCAGCGCCCCGGTCCTCAAGGGTACGGAATTTGACCTCGTGATCGCGGAAACGCCAGTCAACTTCACCGGGACGCCGCGCATGGCGACGACCATCAACGGTTCGATTCCAGCCCCAACGCTGCATTGGCGGGAGGGCGATACCGTGACCATTCGCGTCACCAACCGCCTCCCTGTAGACACGTCCATTCACTGGCACGGCATTCTCTTGCCCTTCGAGATGGACGGGGTGCCGGGAATCAGCTTCAAGGGCATTCCGCCGGGGGAAACGTTCACCTACCGCTTCAAGGTGGAGCAGACCGGCACCTACTGGTACCACTCGCACTCCGGCATGCAGGAGCAGACCGGCATGTACGGCGCCATCGTCATCGAATCGGCCGGCGGTGAGACGATCCAGGCGGATCGCGACTACGTCGTGCAGTTGTCGGACTGGACTGACGAAGATCCCATGCGCGTCTTCGCCAAGCTCAAGGTGCAAAGCGACTACTACAACTTTAATCAGCCCACGGTGGTCGATTTCTTTCGCGACGTCTCGCGCGACGGATTCAAGGCGGCGTTCGACAAACGCAAGATGTGGAACGAGATGCGCATGAACCCGACCGATCTGGCCGACATCTCGGCATACACCTACACCTATCTCGTTAACGGCACCCCCCCGGCCGCGAACTGGACCGGGCTGTTCCGCCCGGGCGAGCGCGTGCGGCTGCGTTTGATCAACTCCGGCGCGATGACGTTCTTCGATGTGCGTATTCCCGGGCTGAAGATGACCGTGGTGCAGGCCGACGGCCAGGACGTCGAGCCGGTCACGGTGGACGAGATCCGCATCGGCGTGGCCGAAACCTACGACGTGATCGTCACCCCCACGGATGACGCCTACACGATCTTCGCGCAGTCGATGGATCGCACCGGCTTCGCGCGCGGCACGCTCGCCACCCGCCACGGGCTGGCTGCCGCGGTGCCGAAGCCGGACAAGCCAGAATCCTTGACCATGGCAGACATGATGGGCGGCATGGGCGGAGGCATGGCCGCTATGGATCACGGCAGTTCCGGCGGAAAGAATGGGACGGCCGGCATGAGCGGCATGAATCACAGTGGCATGGCCATGGACCACAGCAAACACGCCATGCCAGCCGGAACGGCCATGGGCGGAAAACTGGCCAAGCCGAGTACGCAGGCGCGCCACGCGAAGACCGAATATGGCCCCAGCACCGACATGCGGGTGGACATGGCGCGCACCAATATGGACGACCCCGGGATTGGCCTGCGCAACAACGGCCGCCGCGTGCTGACCTACGCTGATCTGCGCACGATCGGTGGGCCGATCGACCCGCGCGGCCCCGAGCGCGAGATCGAACTGCATCTGACCGGCAACATGGAGCGCTACGCCTGGTCGCTCGACGGACTCGAATTCGGGAAATCCACGCCCGTGCATTTCCGGTATGGCGAACGGCTGCGCGTCATTCTCCACAACGACACCATGATGACCCATCCCATGCACCTGCACGGGCTGTGGAGCGAACTTGAAAGCCCGGATGGGCAGTTCCTGGCGCGCAAGCACACCATCAACGTGCAGCCGGCACAGCGTGTCAGCTTCCTGGTCAGCGCGGACGCCCTCGGGCGCTGGGCCTGGCACTGCCACCTGCTCCTGCATATGGACGCGGGCATGTTCCGCGAAGTGGTGGTGGCGTAAGCGCCGACAGCAACGAGAGGAATAGGTAGATGACAAACAAGCGAATGAATGTACTTGCAATGGCAATCATCGGCCTTGGCGTGACGCCTGTCTGGGCGCAAACCAGTCCCGCCCCCGAAACGATGGACCATGCCCAGCATCAGGGTGCGCCGTCTCCTGATGCGGTCCAGCCCCCGGCGGCCCAGGATGCGATGCCGGCAATGGATCACGGCAGCCCGCCTGCACCGCAGCAGGGTGCGGCGGCAATGGATCATGGCGAAATGAACATGCAAGGGGGGACTGCTCCACCCGACGCACGCGACCCGCATGCCTATTCGGGTGACTACACCCTGGACAGCGGCAAATACGCCCTCCCTGGACCCCGCCAGCTTCGTCTTGCCGACGAGCACAGCTTCGGCAGCCTGCTGGTTGACCGCCTGGAACGCGTGTACACGCGCGACCGGAACGCCACCGCCTATGAAGCCCAGGCCTGGTTCGGGCGCGACTACGACCGCCTGGTCATCAAGGCAGAAGGCGAATATGGCCAGGGCAAGCTGCAGGAAGCCCGCACCGAACTGCTGTGGGGCCATGCCATCGCCACGTTCTGGGATACGCAGCTGGGCGTGCGCTACGACAGCGGCGAGGGCCCCGATCGCGGCTGGCTGGCCTTCGGCGTGCAGGGCCTCGCTCCCTACTGGTTCGAGGTCGATGCGGCGGCCTATGTCGGCGACAAGGGCAGAACCGCCTTCCGCCTGGGTGCGGAGTACGAATTGCTGCTCACGCAGAAGCTTGTCTTGCAGCCTCGTCTTGAAATCAACGCCTACGGCAAAAGTGACGAGGCCCTGGGTATCGGCAGCGGTCTTTCCGACGGCGTGGCGGGCCTGCGCCTGAGGTACGAATTCACCCGCCAGTTCGCACCCTATGTCGGCGTGGAACGCGCCGGCAAATTCGGCAAGACCGCCGACCTGGCCCGCGCTGCGGGTGAAAAAACAGATGAAACACGCTGGGTTGCCGGCGTGCGTTTCTGGTTTTGATGCAGTTCAACGACGATCGAATCACTCAACCCATTAGGAGAAACACCATGAAACTGAAGACACTGTCGATTCTGATTTTTGGCGTGCTGCCGGCGATTGCCCTGGCGGCAGGAGACCACGCCGGCGGGCACGGCATGACTGGCCACAAGACAATGCCAGGCGGCCATGACATGTCCGCCATGGCGAAGGCGGCACCTGCGTCGATGACGGGCAAGCCGGGTGACCCGGCCAAGGTGGACCGCACCATCGAAGTCACCATGGACGATGCCATGCGATTCACGCCGGACACCATCAGCGTCAAGGCCGGCGAGACCGTCCGCTTCTTCGTCAGGAACACCGGCAAGATTCCGCACGAAATGGTGATCGGCAGTCTGGACGAACTCAAGGCTCACGCCGACATGATGCGCAAGATGCCCGGAATGGAACATGCCGAGCCCAACATGATCACGCTGAAGCCGGGCCAGCGCGGCGGGATCGTCTGGCAGTTCGACAAGCCGGGGACCGTGGATTTTGCCTGCCTGATCCCCGGTCATCTGGAAGCCGGCATGATGGGCAAGGTGATGGTCGAGTGACGGGAACATGCCTATCGGGATCGAAGATGACACAAATGTAATCTATTTGTCAGTTTGATGTGGCGAACCCCATCCCATACTGAACTCAATCCTCAACAAAGGCTCCGTATTCCGTATGAAGAATCTTGTTGCCAGCCTGCTCGTCTTGGGTCTTGCCCAGGCCGCCTGGGCCGCCCCGACAACCCCGGTGATCGATGTCTACAAAAGCCCGACCTGCGGGTGCTGCAATAAGTGGATCGACCACCTCAAGGCCAATGGCTTCACGGTCAGAGCCCATGACACCGAAAACGTGGCGGCGCACAAGATCCGTTTGGGCGTGCCGGCCGGATACGGCTCGTGCCATACCGCGGAGGTCAATGGGTATGTGATCGAAGGCCACGTTCCGGCGAAGGAAATGAAGCGTCTGCTTAAGGAAAAACCGCGTGCCCGCGGCTTGGTCGTACCGGCCATGCCGGCCGGTTCGCCCGGAATGGAAATCGGAGACCGCAAGGACGCCTATGACGTTTTTCTCGTGAACCAGGACGGGTCCACCCGGACCTATGCCCAATATTGAAAGGAATGAACATGAAACCTATGCTGAATACCCTGGCGCTTGGTTTGAGCCTGACCCTCGGACTGCCCGCCTGGGCTGAAACGCAGCACGAACGCCATGTCGCGGCTGGCGATCATTCCACCGCACTTGCCGAAGGACTGGTGAAAAAAATCGACAAGGCCCAGGGCAAGCTCACCCTCAAACATGGCCCCCTGGCAAACCTGGAGATGCCCGGCATGACCATGGTTTTCCGGGTTGAGGATGCCACCTGGCTGGATCAGGTCAAACCCGGCGATTCTGTCCGGTTCCTCGCTGACCGGGTGAATGGTGTGTTTACCGTGACCCGGCTCGAAGTTGTCAAACCGTAAGGTTCATTTTTCCCCACGTAAAGGAGTCAACCATGACACGCCATGCACTCGTTGCCACCCTGATGCTGTCCGTCTTTGCCATGCAACCCGTATTCGCAGATGACGCTCACCATCCCGATCAAAAAGCCGGCGCGGCCACGCCCATCACCGATCAAACGGTCCAGAAAATGCAGGCCAACACCAAGCGCATGCAAAGTCAGCTGGAACAGATGGCAAAGTCCAAGGACCCGGCCCAACGCCAGAAGCTGATGCAGGAGCATATGCAGACCATGCAGGAAAACATGATGGTTGGAAAAAGCATGGCTGGCGCTGGCGGCGGCATGGGCATGATGGACTGCCCGATGATGAAGGACGGAATGATGGGCGGTGGCATGGGCATGATGGGAGGCAAGGGCGGCATGGGCATGGCTGGCGGCGACGACATGATGGCCAAGCGCATGGAGATGATGGAAAAGCGCATGGACATGATGCAGATGATGATGCAGACCAATATGGGCAAGCCCCAGGGCGGCCAGTAAAACTGGGACAGCGATGGCCGTTGCGACGGAAACGGCTGTGGTGTTTCTTAACTGAATAGAAGGAGCAAGTCATGAAAACAATCATTACATTCACTACCCTGGTCCTGCTGGTGGCACCGGCCTGGGCATATCACCAGGACAATGACCCAGATCAGAAACAGAGCATTACCAACGTGCATGCCAGTCATTTCCCCCACGTTGAGGGGGACAGGCATGCCCCGGAAAGGGGTGAAGGCGATGCATATGGTTCGATCCTGCTCAATATTCAGGCGGGCGAGCGGCATGTTCCCCATAAGCCCGGCGATAACCATGCAGCTGAAAAAGGGAATGGGGACAGCTAGGGCCCGGCACTAAACAGTCGATCTGAAAATATGTGACAGGAGGCCCCAGCAATGAAGTTCGCTTGGGCCTCTACGTGTGCCACGTTGTCATGTGGCTATCTGGAGCAAGGGGGCGCAAATGTGGGGCTTTGAGCACTACGGCATGGGGTAAGGCTGACAATGAAACCTGTCTTGAATGTACTGCTGACACTGACCACGATCGCGGCTAGCGTTGCCCTGGCCGGTCAGACGCGGCAGCTGTCCATGCCACCAAGCTTCGCCGAGAAGCTAGAGCCAGAGGCAGTGTTAAGCGCCTATCCCCTCGGCGTCATCCCCAAACAAGCCGCTTTCAGCCACCACGGTAAAGCCCTCCGTACCTTGATTCTGCCCAATGGAAAGGAAGGTTGGGTATACCAGGTGGGCGGCAAGCAAGCTCAAACCTACCAGCATCCCACAAGGGAAAAGCATACCGTGTACGAAACCGGGCCAGGTAACGGTGTGCGCACCTATACCCTGATGTTTGACGACAAGGGTGTGGTCATCGACGTGCTTTACAACGAGAAAGGGCGGCACGACGGCCTCACTGCCCTGCAGGTGCAGCGCAAGGTTCGCGGCGATGGCACTCCTCGCAAGGACGAGGGCCGCGACGTGAAATGACAAAGGCCATGACGCAAAGAAAGACGGCAGGGCTGAACAATTGATGAAATGAAAAATGTTTAGTGATATGTCATGGCCAGCACCGGCGATGGATGAAGCGGCACCGAACAATGATGGATAGTTTTTTGCCCTTACACCGCATCGATAGCCATCGCGAAACCCATGGTCTACCTTCGTGCGACGGCGACAATCAGGGAATCGACGATGACAGCCAAGTCGGATAAGGGCGTCTACCCTATAGGAGATCAAGTCATGAATGTCAGGATTATTGCTACACACGATTGCAGCCACTATCGCAACCTTGAACGTGAGCTCAAGGACTTGGCTGTCGTCTACGAAGTGTTGTTCGTAGAGGACCATCCGGAAATCGTCGAGCGATATAGCATCAGGCACTCCCCCAGTTTGGTTGTAGATGACGAAGTGGTGTTCCGCCGCCAGCCAACTGAAGATGAGCTGCGAGCGCTCTTCAAGCGTAGCTGAGGTCACCGTGAGGCGCGCAGCATTTGGTTGGATAGGTTTTCTGCCTGTTCTGGATCGGGACCATCTTCGCAATTGCCGCCCTGATTAACTGAACGCCAGGCAAAGCGTCGGCTAAGTGGTTTGTGGTGGCCCTAAAAGTTATTAGCTGTTTACAACCGCAGCCTGCCCCTTGCGGGTGCATGCAGGAATCTAGTTAGATCAAGCGCCTGGGCCCGGCCTCAGCCGGGGTGACGACTGGTTCAGGATTTCCTAAGCGTATTGCAATCGAGCAGCCGGAAACGGCCGGAAGTGATGACAGGAGAACGACAATGATGGACGGTTATGGCATGGCAGGCGGTTTCGGATTCGGCGGGATTTTCATGATCCTGTGGTGGGTGCTCATCATCGTCGGCGTTGTCGCGCTGGTGAGATGGGTGGCCACGTCGTCCGGCGGTGACGCGCGCAGTGGCGGCGACAGCAAGGCGCTGGACATTCTTAAGCAACGGTATGCGCGCGGCGAAATCGACGAACAGGAGTTTCAGAAGAGAAAGCGCGATCTGACCGAGTAGACGGGCAACCCCGGGCGGACTGCGCATCCTGTTTGCAGAAAGGAGAAGAAATGAATCGGAAACACGGATTCTGGATCGCTTTGTGGGTGGTTCTCGTCGTCGTGACGGGATGGCTCGCATTCGGCCATGGCGGCATGGGCTACGGGCCGTGGCATGGCTAGGGACGGATGGGCGCCTGGGACAGCGGCTATCGTGCAGACCGCGGTCAGGGTGGGTACGGCATGGGACCCGGAATGATGGGGGACACGGCGCCGGGCCAGGGATGGGGCATGGGCAGGTTCCACGGGATGATGGGCCCGTATGGCGCGGGGATGCCGGGGATGGGCGCCGGAATGGGCTTAGGCATGACGCCCCCTGATCTGACGTCCGAACAGGCGCAGAAGATCGACCAGCTGCAACAGGAGGCTCTGGCGCGCACCCGCAGCCTGGCACAGCAGCTTTGGGCTGCGCACGACACACTCAATCGTTTGCATATGAACGAGAAGCGGGACTGGGACGCGATTCGCGCCGCCTCGCAGAAACTGTTCGAGCTTCAGCGCCAGCAACTCGAAGCAGCGATCGACCTGCAGCAAAAAATCGATGGCGTGTTGACGGATAGCCAGCGACGGGACATGGCGCGTTTCTGGCGGGGCCATGGAGGGATAGGCGCGCAATAAATCCCCCTTCAGCAGCTAGCCGCAGACAAGCGTCGATCGGATTCGACGACAGATGACGGAGAGGCAGATGGACGAACACGCCGGACACACATACGCAATCGAGAGCCCGCCGCCTCGAGGCGACGAACACGCCGCTCACGCGAAGGGCGCGCAGGGCAACCACGGCGGCCATGACCACGCCCACATGGTGGCGGATTTCAGACGACGCTTCTGGATTTCGCTGGCGCTGACGATTCCAATCCTGGCCTTGTCCTCCGGCCTGTGGGAGATGCTCGGCCTGGCGGCGCCGGTGGCGTTTCGCGGCGACGCCTATGTGCTGTTCGGCTTCTCCAGCATCGTATTCTTCTATGGCGGCTGGCCGTTCCTGAAGGGCTTCGGCGACGAACTCCGGCAGCGGCAGCCGGGCATGATGACGCTGATCGCGGTGGCCATCAGCGCGGCCTATTTCTATTCCAGTGCAGTCACCTTCGGCCTGCCCGGCATGGGCTTCTATTGGGAACTGGCGACCCTGATCGACATCATGCTGCTCGGCCACTGGATCGAGATGAAATCGGTGCTCGGCGCTTCCGGCGCACTCGAAGCCCTGGTGCGGCTGCTGCCTTCCGAAGCGCACCGCGTGCAGCCGGACGGCAACACCGAGGACATCCCCGTCGGCGACGTCGCACCCGGCGACCGGATACTGGTGAAGCCGGGCGAACGCGTGCCCACCGACGGCATCATCGTCTCCGGCCAGACCAGCCTGGATGAATCCATGCTCACCGGGGAATCGAAGCCGGTGGAAAAAGGCGAGGGCGCCGAGGCCATCGGCGGCTCGGTCAACGGCGAAGGTGCGATCACCCTCGAAGTCAAAAAGACCGGCGGGCAGACCTATCTGGCGCAGGTGATGGACATGGTGCGAAAAGCCCAGGAATCGCGCTCGCGCAGCCAGGACCTGGCCAACCGGGCGGCGGTTTGGCTGACCGCCATTGCGCTCGGCGGCGGCTTCGCCACCCTGTTCGTGTGGCTGACGCTGGGGCGGGATTTCGCCTTCGCCATGGAGCGCGCCGTCACCGTGATGGTGATCGCCTGTCCCCATGCCCTCGGCCTCGCCGTGCCGCTGGTCGTTGCGGTGAGCACCAGCATGTCCGCCTCGCACGGCCTACTCATCCGCGACCGCGCGGCATTCGAGCGGGCGCGCAACCTGGGGGCCGTGGTGTTCGACAAAACCGGCACCCTGACCGAAGGCCGGTTCGGCGTGAGCGACATCGTGCCGCTGGGCGAGCTGGACGAGGCGGCGTGCCTGCGCCTGGCCGCTGCGCTGGAGAGCCAGTCGGAGCATCCCATCGCCGCCGGCATCGTGCGCACGGCCAAGGAACGCCAACTGGAATGGCCGCCAGCGAGCGATTTCAAGAACCTGACCGGACGCGGCGCGCAGGCCGTGGTCGAAGGCCGGGACATCAAAATGGTGAGCCCGGGCTACCTGCGGGAACAGGGCATCCAGGTCCAGCACCCCAAACTCGACGCGCTCGCCGCGGAAGGCAAGACCACCATCTTCCTGCTGGTGGACGGCAGCGCTGCCGCCGTGTTCGGACTGGCCGACGTGGTGCGCCCGGAATCGAAAGCGGCCATCGCGCGGCTCAAGGCCATGGGCATCCAATGCATGATGCTCACCGGCGACTCGCAAGCGGTGGCGCAAACGGTTTCAAGGCAACTGGATCTGGACGACTACTTCGCCGAAGTGCTGCCGGAGCAAAAGGCGGAGAAGATCCGCGAAGTGAAGAGCCGCGGCCTCACCGTGGCGATGGTCGGAGACGGCGTGAACGATGCGCCGGCACTGGTGGAGTCCGACCTGGGCGTGGCCATCGGCGCCGGGACCGACGTCGCGATCGAAGCCGCCGACATCGTGCTGGTGAGCAACAACCCGGAAGACGTGGCGGCAATACTGGGGCTGTCGCGCAAGACCTACGGCAAGATGGTCCAGAACCTGATCTGGGCCACCGGCTACAACGCCTTTGCGATTCCACTCGCGGCCGGCGTGGCGGCCCCTTGGGGTTTGCTGCTGACCCCGGCAGTGGGGGCCGTGCTGATGTCGGCGAGCACCGTGATCGTGGCGATCAATGCCAAGCTGTTGGGGCGGGGCGGGATGCCCGCCGCGGCCCATGCAGAAGGCCGCTCATAAATGGCAATCCATCATTGTGCGATGGCAATCGGCAGCACCGATTTTGTATTGAGCGGCGAGAGCGGGGAGGGTTGATTTTTGAGCATCAAGCATATAGCGGTTGCTGGAGACGCCGTCGTCATCACATATGACTTGTTGCAGACGGCCGCCGTACAGATTGAAGCACGCATTAGGTTCGGAAAAGGCTAGCCACGCACGAAGGTCACTTCATGAAAACGTGACGATCGAAATCAAAGGGCTGTTGTCGGGCGCTGAGTGCGCACGGCATCGAGAAGCAGCTCCTGAGGCTCACAAGCGTATGGTTTGACTGTAGCGTGTGCGATCCGGTCAAGCAAGCCGGAGCCTGCCCGGAATCAAGCAGAAGGCGCTGCACACCAGTTGGCGCAAGCAGCCATTCGACAACCAAGCACCCACGCGCTCTGCCTCCAGATCGCTGTAACAATTCCTCTTGACCATGGTCCCGACTCCAAGGTTTAGACTACCGGTCAATGAAGGAGTCAGTCATGCGCACCATCGGAAAACTCGCACGCGAAACCGACGTCACGGCCGACACGGTTCGTTATTACGAGAAGGAGGGTCTGCTCGCGCCTGCCACCAAGACCGGGGCCGGCTATCGTCTCTATGACGAGGATGCCGTGCGGCGCCTGCGTTTCATCAGGCAGGCGCAGCAGTGCGGCTTCAGCCTGTCGGAAATCCGGGAACTGCTGACCCTGAAAAACAGCGACGCGGCCTGCTGCAAGGACGTCAAGAGCGTGGCCATCGCCAAGAAACTGCAACTGGAACACAAGATCCGCGCGCTGCAGGCCATGTCCGGCGCGCTTTCCGGGCTGATCGCCATCTGCGATGACGAGACCCGTCCGCTGGACGAGTGCCCCATCCTCGCGGCACTGGAAAACAGCATGGCCAAACAAGGCAAAGGAGAAAAACGATGATCAAGATCGAAGTGTTTTCCTCGCCGGGCTGCGGCAAATGCGGCCAGGCCAGGACCATGCTCAAGGCGGTCGCGGAAGAGTTGGGCGCGGACAAGGTGCAGTGGCGCGACGTGAACATCCTGGAGGAAATGGATTACGCCGTGGACCTCGGCGTGATGGTGTCGCCCTCCATCGCCATCGACGGAAAACTCGTGTTCGCGTCGCTGCCCAGTGCCGGCAAACTGCGGGCGGAACTCGAAAAGCGGCTCCAACAGGGACATGCAGCATGAGCACCTTGTTGCTCGTGACGGCGGCGGGGCTGGGTCTGCTGGCCTTTTTCGAACCCTGCACCATCGCCACGCATACCCTGTTCGCCGCCCGCAGCAGCCATGACGTGGCGCGCCAGCGTCGCGCGGCGCTCGCCCAACTGGTCCTTTCGCGAAGCGCCTTGCTGGCAGGCCTCTTCGGCGCCGCTGCCGCCATCGGTCTCGACGGGCTCTCCGCGCCACAGGCGGCGCTTATGCTCGGCATCATCGGCGCGGTCTATCTGGTGACCCGCCGGGTTTATCTGCCGGTTCCCCATCTCGAATTCTTTCGCCTCATCCCGGGTGGGCGCCGCCTGCCGCAGGCGCTCAGGCTGGGCCTGACGCTGCCCGCCTGCACCCTGCCGCTGGTGGCCGTGGTCGGCGTCATCGCCGCCCTGAGCCAGCGCATCGACCTCGCGCTCGGGGCGGGGCTGGCCTTCGCCGGGATGTTTTCGCTGCCCACGGTATGGGACAGCCTGCATGGCTTGAATGCGGCGCATCTGGCATTCCTGGGCAAGGCCGCCGGAGCGAGCCCCTACGTGACGGCCCTGTTGCTGTGGGGCGGCGCTTTTCTGATCTGGCAGACAGGCATCTGAAACATGGACATGACCGCATTGCAAACGACACTGGAGCAGGCAAGCCTCGCATCGCTGGGGGTCGGTTTTGCCGCAGGCTTTATCTTCAGTTTCAACCCGGTGGCGCTGGCCGCCATTCCGGTTTCGCTCGCCTATGTGACCAAGGCCCATGAGACGAAGCGCGCCGTGCGCTTCGGCGCCATGTTCATCGCCGGCATGGTCCTGATGCATGTGTTCCTGGGTGCGGCGGCCGGCCTGGGCGGGATGTGGGTGCAAACACTCCTGGGCCGGGAATGGGGGCTGGTGCTGGGGCCGCTCCTGATCCTGCTGGGCCTGATGTGGCCGGGATGGATCAGGCTGCCGCTTCCCGTCATCCGGTTTCGCGCCAGGCGCGCCGAGAACGGCTGGGGCGCGTTCGCTCTGGGCATTCCGTTTTCAGTGGCGATATGTCCATTCTGCGCGCCAGCCTTGGTGATCCTGCTGGGCGTGGCCACCGGCATCGGCTCGCCGCTGTTCGGCGCGACGCTGCTGCTGGCGTTCGCCCTTGGGCGCGCGGTGCCGATCATCCTGGGCGCGTGGGCGGTGGGCTGGCTGGAAAGCCTGAAGCCGCTGCGGCATGCGCAGAAAATCTTCGAGGTTATCGGCGCGCTGCTCCTGATTCTCTCCGGGCTTTACATGCTGAATGCCTATTTCCTTTTCATCCCCGGTCTTGCCGCGTAGGAGGCTTCATGAGGTTTGCATTGCGTGCATGGCTGTTGTCCTGCGTTTTGTCTGGATTGTTCGGCATCAATGCCCAGGCGGCCGGGCCGAAGCCGGTTCCGTTCGTCATGCAAATGACCATCGGCGATTCCGATGCGCAGCGGCGCGCATTCATGCAAATCGCCAAGGTGCTGGAGGATATCGGTCCGCACAAGGTGAGAATCGAGGTGGTGGCCTACGAGGGTGGCATTGCCTCGCTGCTGGCCGACAACAACGATACTGCGACGCTGCTCGCCGCGCTGGCGCGGGAAGGCGTTCGCTTCAAGGCTTGCCGCATCAGTATGCGTGGGCAAGGGTACACCGATGCCGATTTCCCGCTGGAGGTAGAGTTCGTCCCCGCCGGCGCGCCGGAGATGATTCGCCTGCAGATGGAAAATTACCGCTACTGGCGTCCCTGAGCGCCAGAGCGAGTCACCCAGCGCAGCAGGACAACTGCTTCACGTCCTTGGTGAAGGTCTGGGCGCAGAGCTTCAGCCCCTCTACCATGGTGAGGTAAGGGAACAGTTGCCCGGCCAGATCGGCGACCGTCATACGGTTGCGAATAGCCAGCGCGGCAGTCTGGATGATCTCGCCGCCTTCTCCCGCCAACACCTGTGCACCCAGCAGGTGCCCGGTATTTTTGTCCGCCACCAGTTTGATGAAGCCACGCGTGTCGAAATTCGCCAGTGCGCGCGGCACATTGTCGAGCGTAAGGGTGCGGCTGTCGGTTTCCATTCCAAGCGTATTTGCCTGCGCTTCGGTGAGGCCCACCGTGGCCACTTGCGGGTCGGTGAACACCACCGCCGGCACCACCGAGAGATCAAGCACGGCATCGCCGCCGGTCATGTTAATGGCCGCGCGGGTGCCGGCCGCCGCCGCCACGTACACGAACTGCGGCGCAGTGGTGCAGTCGCCGACCGCATAGATGTGGGGTACGGAAGTGCGCAGATGGTCGTCTACGACGATGGCGCCGCTGGCATCCATGGTTACGCCCGCGCGCGCGAGATCGAGCCCCGCTGTGTTGGGTTTGCGTCCGGTGGCGATGAGTAGGCGGTCACCGCTGAGCGCACCTATGCTTGTTTCAAGCTCAAATGCCTTGCCGTCGAAGCGTACGGATTTCACGGCGGCGTTCGTGAGAACCCGCATGCCCTCTTCTTCCAGTGCCGCTTTGAGCCCGTCGCCAATGGCCGGGTCTTCCTTCGACAACAGCGTGCCGCGTGCCACGAGGGTGACGCGACTGCCCAAGCGCAGATACGCCTGCGCGAGTTCCAGCGCGACCACCGAGCCGCCGTATACGATCAGATGGGTCGGCGTTTCCTCGGCGATCAATGCCTCGGTCGAAGTCCAGAACGGCGTTCCGGCGAGACCTGGCACGTCCGGAATCTGCGGCGAGCGGCCAGTGGCGATCAGGATGTGGTCGGGCGTGCGGCGCTGTTCGCTGCCGTCGACTTGGCGCACGACGAGGGTCCTGGCATCCTCGAAGCGCGCGAAGCCGCGCAGCAGTTTAATGCCGGGATTGCTTTCCAGAATGCTTTCGTATTTGGCGTGGCGCAGTTCTTCCACCCGCGCCTGCTGCTGCGCGACCAGTGCCTTGCGATCCAGCACGGGCGCATGCTTGGCCAGACCAGGAAACGGGTGTTTGGCTTGCAGATGCGCCACGTGGGCTGCGCGAATCAGAATTTTCGACGGCACGCAGCCGACATTGACGCAGGTGCCGCCGACGATACCCGCTTCGATCACGGTCACTTCAGCGCCTTCTTCCACTGCGCGGATGGCGGCCGCGAAGGCGCCCGAGCCGGTGCCGATGATGGCGACGCTGAGTTTGGCTTCGGTCTTGGGCGAGGCGCTGCGCGCGACTTCCGCGCCGAAGCCCTTGGCGCGCACGGCATCGAGCAGAGCTGATGCTGGAACGTCGCTTGCGGCTTCAACCTGGACGGTGCCTGCGGCGTAGGACACGTCGGCACGGCTTACGCCTGCGACCGACAACAGTGCTTGTTTCACGGATGCGGCGCAATGGTCGCAGGTCATGCCCGTTAGGTGGAGGATCTGCTCGCTCATTTGGTTTTTTCACCTTTCACGGTGGATTCATAGCCCGCCTCGAAGGTGGCGTCTTCCAGCGCCTTGACGCTGGTTTTGGCATCGTCGAAGGTCACGACGGCTTCTTTTTTCTCGAAGGAAACGACCGCCTTCGACACACCCGGCACCTTGACCAGCGCCTTCTTCACGGTGATCGGGCAGACCGCGCAGTACATGCCGGGCACGGACAGCGTGACGGTGCGCACGGCGGCGAATGCGGCATCGGCGAAAGCGAAAGCGAAAGCCAGGATTGAGGCGAGAATCAGTTTTTTGGCTTGCGCCGAAACGAGCGTTTTCATGACGAGACTCCTTTAGTAAAACAGCGGGGCGAGGTAGGGAAAGATCAGGGCGAGAACGACAAGCACGGCCACCATCCAAAACAGAACCTTATAGATGCGGTTGGTCTGGGGCATGGCGCACAGCGAACCTGGCGTGCAGGCCGCCGCTGGAGCGCGGTAGATTTTTTTCCAGGCGAAGAACAGGGCAATGACGGCCGCCCCGAGGAAGTAGGGCCGAAACTGCTCCAGCACGGCGAGATTGGCCACCCAGGCGCCGCCGACGCCGAGCATGACCAGCACCAGCGGGCCGATACAACACAGGGAAGCGGCGATAGCGGCGATGACGCCGCCGATGAGCGGCAAGCGCCCGGCTTTCTCTTGCAACATGTTTTTCTCCCTTCCGGATCTTGGATGAATAGCGTAACGTTACTTCCGTAGTCATGTACGGAGTCAAGCGGTATGGGGATCAATCTGGAAAATCTGACCATCGGCGCCTTCGCCAAGGCGGCCGGGGTCAATGTGGAAACCATCCGCTTCTATCAGCGCAAGGGCTTGCTGCCGGAGCCGGACAAGCCCTACGGCAGTATTCGCCGATATGGTGAGGCGGATGTGACGCGCGTGCGGTTCGTGAAATCGGCCCAACGGTTGGGTTTCAGCCTGGACGAAATCGCAGAGTTGCTGCGGCTGGAGGACGGCACCCACTGCGAGGAAGCCAGCCACTTAGCCGAGCACAAGCTCAAAGACGTGCGAGAGAAGTTGGCTGATCTGGCGAGCATGGAGTCTGTGCTGTCCGAGCTTGTGTGCGCCTGCCACGCGCGGAAGGGGAACGTGTCTTGCCCGCTGATTGCGTCGCTACAAGGGGAGAAAGCCCTTTCCTACGCTGGCGCGGAGTAGTCGAGGATCACCAGTAACGGCGATCGAGGGGTCGATTCCATGGTTGCAACCAACAGGGAAAGACAGGCCGCGTTCAAGAGGAATATACGGGATGCCGGGCTCGAAGCGCGCTGGAACGAGCTGGATGCACTGGTTGAAGAAATCAATCTGCTCAAAGACAATCTGAAAAAGCGTGAACTTGAGCTTTTCCGGAAGCCCAAAATGGCCAGCACGGTCGCTCAGGAAGCGATATGCTATCTGCGAATAGCATATGCTCCTGGAACGGATTGGCGATCTTCATGATCACGGCCTGGATCCTTGGGTAAACGGTAGTACCCGGGCGGAGATCATCCCCGCCCGGTTGAGAAACTGAGACCATGAGACTTGATGATGTCCGACATGGACAATAAGGAAGCCACGACGCTTTCCCGACAGCATGTTGCGGCCTACCTCCAACACCTCGCGGCCGAGAGGCGGCTTTCTCCGAACACGCTTGAAAGTTACCAGCGGGACCTTCTTTTTTTGCTCCAGACAACTGAAGAAAGCGGGAAAGCACTGGCTGACGCAGTGGCCTCCGATGTGCGGGACGCGATCGTCAAGCTCAGGAAGAAAAGCCTATCGCCGGCGAGCGTGGCCAGACATATATCAAGCTGGCGTGGATTCTATTCATACGCCATCCAGAGATTCGGATACCTGAACAACCCATGTGTCGGGCAAAAAGGTCCGAAGGTAAAGCGGGCCCTTCCCAAGACGCTTTCACCCGACAGTTGCGCCCAGCTCCTCGATGGCAAGAAGGAACAAGATATTGACTCGAATGTCTTGCTGGCACGTGACCACGCCATGTTCGAGCTGCTTTATTCTTCAGGCTTGCGAGTGTCCGAGCTGACGGGCATGGATTTCATTGATATCGATCTGAAAGCAGGGGAGGCACGGGTTACCGGCAAGGGCAGCAAAACGCGCCTGGTGCCGGTAGGCAGGCAAGCGTGCAAAGCGATCAAGACCTGGTTGAGCTGGCGCCAGGCACTTCTTGGCGGTAACGATACTCCCGCATTGTTCCTCAGTCGCTGGGGGAGACGCCTTTCGGTGCGCAGCGTACAGATGCGTCTCGATCACTGGGTCTCGCAGTCCGGGTTGGGGCAATCAGTACACCCGCACATGCTCCGCCACGCTTTTGCCAGTCATATGCTTCAATCGTCAGGTGATCTCCGGGCGGTCCAGGAGATGCTTGGCCACGCCAACATCACCACCACCCAGATCTATACTCACTTGGACTGGCAACACTTGGCGAAGGTATATGACTCGGCTCATCCCCGGGCCAGACGCGCGAAACCAGTGAGCGGCACCGAGAACACATAGCCATACGTCGTCGCAATTACAAAAACTCAATAAAGTAGTAACGTGAAAACGTTGTGTTCGCTTTCGAGGTGACATCATGCCCATCGTGACCCTATCGAGCCGCGAGTTTAACCAGGACGCCAGCCGGGCCAAGAAGGCTGCGAAGCATGGCCCGGTATTCATCACGGATCGCGGCAAACCTGCGCATGTGCTGCTGTGCATTAAGGAGTACCAGCGGATAACAGGTGGCCATCAGAAGGTCGCCGATCTGCTGGCGATGCCGGGTATCGAGGACGTTGAATTTGAGATTACGCAACTACGTGATCTCGCTAGGCCGGCTCATGCCGCAACGCACCCGCGAGCAGATGAGGCGCAGATGGGGGCAGGCGGTAAGACCACCTGAGTGACATCGCAAGAGAACGGAAATAAGGGGAATAATATGACCTACATTTTGCTGTACATCGCAGGCCTGATAGCTGCTATGGTGGGGGTCGGTCTGTTAATTACCAAGCTGCAACCACGTCCGACCCCGAATTCTCAGTATCACGGGGCGTTCGATGACGATGCCCCGTCTGTTTATGGGCTGGATCCGTCCAGTGAATTCCACTATGGAATAGACCATAGAGACTGAATCACCATTCCCCGTTTGCCCCGCCGGTATTCTTGGTGGCGACAGCGGGATTTCTGTCCCGTGGGCGATTCACATCTAAAGCGCTGCCCGCCGCCCGCTCGAACAGATCGGCGTCTCCCTGCTCTTCCTGAACCGCTGTGGTCACGGTTTTCCTGCCCTGGCCAGCTTCATCGCGTCCTTCATCGGCCGCGATGTCTGCCGCATTGGCTCCCGCTTTGGCTGCCCGTTCCACGATAACTGGCGTCACGGTCTGACCGGACTGTCCGCCTGGTCCATCCCGATCTACGATCATTGCGGGAGAGGCATGCGGGTTACCTGGGACACGCGATTGGTTGGCAGTATTTCCACCCCTGATGTCGCTGGCGGAGTCTTGGTAGAGCTCATTCGGCTCGCCGCCTGGTGTCGGGGTGGAAAGCTTGGTGGCTGGCTCAAGCCCAGCATTGGCAGAATTGTCTCCTTGACGCATCAATCCGGCTTGGTTCTGCACCCATTCCTTTATGTATCCATCCACCAGCGCGAGCTGGCCAGCAGTATCCCTTGAACCGAGCGCGGTATTCGCTCTGGCAGCGCCGCCAAGCTGCGCAACGATGAAGTTGGACAGGTCGGCTTGCGCGCGTCCTTCCCCTGAGCGGGTTTCGCTTGCAACCCGTTCATATGCCTCGGCCTGCGAGAGCGATACGCGCTGAGCATGTTCGGCCCTGTCGGCATCTGACAGGCTGGCTCGGATCTCGCTTGACGCACGGCGTGCAGACTCGCTACCCGTTGACGTGCTGATGGTGTTATTGAAGCTTTGCGCCTTGTTGAGCTGGTCCTTGAAGCCGGAAGACTCTGCGTAGGAACGGGCTGAATCCAGGACGCTTTGGATTTGAGATTCAGAAGCAGCGGCATGTTTCAAAGAAGCACGAACGCCGGCGGAAAGTGCCCCAACATTTACGCCTGCTCCAAAGTTTGCAGAAACTTCTTTGAGTAGCTGCTGTTTTTCCGTATCACTGAGCTTGATCCCCGCGTCCCATTTTGATGCGGTATTCATCGCACTCTCATATGTCTGGGCAAACTGAGCGATGCTGCCGACACCTGCATCAGACCCCACGCGAGTCGAGGAACCTGCTGACTGCAGGAAGGACTGCGCCTTATCGTAGGCCGCCGTGAGCGAACTCGACCTGGCGGCCGATGCCTCGCCAGCCTGCTGGAAACTGTTTTTGGATAGCGTCTGAGCTTGTGTTGCCACCACTGTTCCCACCATCCCGCCAACCTCACCCAGATCAGAGACCGTGCCGGCACGATTCAGCACCGATGGGAACTGGCCATTACCAAAAGTCGAAATCATCGAACCGTCACTTCCGACTGCTTGGTTGACTCCGGACCCGTGCCGGTTTGTAGGCGCGGTATTCCACTGATCCGCGCTTCTATTGTTCGCGCTCCAGTTCCCCATGGTGACATTGCCCCATTGAGTGTTGCCAGCGCTGATATTCCCGGTACCGACCTGCGCGCCTGCGGTTTGAGCGGAGGAATTTGCCGGGCTCATGACGCCTGATATGACGCTGGTGAAAGATGCCGCGCTGACATTGGTCAGCATGTAGGCGATGACCGGTACCGAGAGCGTGAGAATACCGGCAACACCCTGATCGGAAATCATGGAGTGCATCAACGCCTGATGGCTTGCGTAGGAGAGGGGATTCATCCCGTCGACGGCAGCCTTGGCACCGAGCGTCGCGTACCAGCTGGTGAAGAAATTCAGCGCTGCGTAAACCGGCGCCCAGAGGTTGATCCATAACAAGGCCATTAGATAGGTTTTGAGAACCAGGCCACCCTTTGATCCGGCCACAATGATCAGGAGCATGACGATGGGAAACAGCGCCAGAATCACGATATGGATGGCGTTTCGGATCAGGGGCATGGACGATTCGGCGATCTTGGCCATGGTCCGATAGCTGCTGTTTGCGCTGGCAGATGCCATCGCCGTCGATAGCGCGACCTGCGCCGATGTCGTATCGCCGATCATCTGTGGCACGAAAACCGTGGAGTCCGCGATCAGGTTGATCATCGCCGCTTGCTTAATGGATTCCTGCGCGGTTTGACTCACCCCGAAAATAAAGTTGTCTACGGCAGGTAATTGAGCGGCCACCAGCGCAGAGGCAGCTGCAGAGGTAGGCGAGCTCGGGTTGAGCATCCTACCCAGGCGGGGCAGGATGTCATTTGAAACATGCGGGTTGATCTGGGCATCAATGTAAGACCAGGCCTGATCACAGCCGACTACCTTGTAGACGCCTGCAGCGTTGTCATAAACCTGAACCAGCAGTCCGGGGTTCATCTGGGGAGCGATGTCTGCCCAGATGTCGCCAGACTTCATGATCTGATCGAAAAAAGGTCCGTTGTTGTTCAGTTCCGGGTAAACACAATCCTTGGTCAGGTTGGTCAGGGAGCTGACCAGATTGGGATCGTAGA
>Ga0209959_100138_pt1 | contig 125033 bp, 88 predicted proteins | sample ThiBiot_300_biof_2_FD_183943 | JGI IMG/M metagenome (GOLD analysis project Ga0209959, IMG submission 183943) | Wastewater bioreactor microbial communities from Cape Town, South Africa - Thiocy_expt_300_biof (SPAdes) | ecosystem: Engineered > Bioremediation > Thiocyanate > Unclassified | place...
GTTCTGAGCAATTCCGATCTCTCGCGGCGCTTCGTGCATAGAACTTCTGACCGTTCCCGGTCAGAAGTTCTATGCACACACGGCGGCCAGCCCAGTGAACTGGTGCAGTCGCCTTCTGAAAACGACAAGGGCGGCGGCTGTCGCGTGACTTAGGATTTATGCGACATACGCAATAAAATTCTTGGCCTTGAGCCAAAATGGCACCACAATGGCGCCATGAAAGCCGACCGCAAAGATTCGCGTTCCAGTGCGTTGGAGCGCATCAATCTGCGCCTCTCTCCCGAGGTGCTGGAAGCCATTGATGCCGAATGCTCACGCAGGGCCGGCAGCGTATCGCGCAACACTTGGATTACCGAAGCCGTGACGGAGCGCCTGGCGCGTCTCGGTTCGTCATCGCGCCCGCAAGGCGCAGGGGGAGACAATGGCTAATTTCTACGAATTTTTCGCCGGCGGCGGCATGGCCCGCGCCGGCCTTGGCCCTGACTGGCAATGCCTGCTCGCCAATGACTTCGACCCGAAGAAGGCGGCCAGCTACGCCACGAATTGGGGCGCCGATCATCTGCGCGTTGGCGACGTGGCCGCCCTGACGCCGGCCGACCTGCCGGCCGGCGCTGACCTGGCATGGGCCTCCTTCCCTTGCCAAGACCTTTCCCTAGCCGGCGCTGGCGCCGGCCTCAAGGGCGAACGTTCCGGCACCTTCTGGCCGTTCTGGAAGCTCATCAAAGCCCTGGGCGACGAAGGCCGGGCGCCGCGCCTGGTCGTGCTGGAAAACGTATGCGGTGCCCTTAGCTCACACGATGGCAAGGACTTTGCCGCGATCAGCTCGGCCCTGTCGAACAACGGCTATCGGTTCGGCGCCGTGGTCATCAACGCCGTTCATTTCCTGCCGCAGTCGCGCCCGCGTCTGTTCATCATCGGCGTGCGCAAGTCCTCGCCGATTCCTCGCGCCCTGATCGCAGGCGGCCCGGAAGGGGAATGGCATCCTTCCGCACTGGTCGAGGCTTACGGCAAGCTCTCAAAGCGTGCGCAAAGCTCTTGGGAATGGTGGCGCCTGCCGGCACCGTCGGCCCGCACGTCGATCTTTGCCGATCTGGTGGAAGATGAGCCGCACGGCGTCACCTGGCACACGGCCGCCGAAACCAAGAAGCTGCTCGGCATGATGAACCCGCTCAACCTGGCGAAAGTCGAGGCCGCCAAGAAAGCCGGCGGCCGCCAGGTTGGCACGATCTACAAGCGCACCCGCGCCGATGGCCCGAACGGCGAGAAGGTGCAGCGCGCCGAAATTCGTTTCGATGACGTGGCCGGTTGCCTGCGCACGCCCGTTGGCGGTTCAAGCCGCCAAACCATCATGGTGATCGAGGGCAAGCGCGTTCGCTCGCGCCTGCTGTCGCCGCGTGAAGCGGCCCGCCTGATGGGCCTACCGGACACCTACGCGCTGCCCAAGAACTACAACGACGCTTATCACCTGGCCGGCGATGGCGTGGCCGTGCCGGTCGTGCGCTTCCTGGCCGAACACATCCTAGAACCGCTGTTAGCGGCGGCCCTGGCGGTCGAGAAGAAGGCAGCGTAATGACGGATTTGGTAACGGCCCTGCGGGACTTCAACAAAGATCGGAAATTCAGCCGCAAAGGCCCGCTGTGCGTTGCGCTGGTCATCACGCAGCACGCCCGGAAGGGTCTGCCGCTCAACCCGGACGAGCTGCTGACCGAAGCAGGTGGCCAGGTTCTCGGCCTGGGCCGTGGCGCGGTGCAAGCGGTTCTGAACCGCCACGACATCACCCGCGTTTTAGCCGCTGAAGGCGGCCGCACCAGTCGCGGCAGCATCAGCAACATGCGCGAGTATGTGGCCTTCCTCAACAGCCAGGCCGCCGCCGGCGCGGTCGATCTCGATGCCGTGGAAGCATTCTGGATTGAGCGCGTGCATGAGTTCTTCTCGGCCAAGCCGTTCAAGATTCGCCTGGACGCCTCGCGCAGCCTGCGAACGCTGGTGCGCGATGTGATCGCCCAGGCCGAAGAACGACAGCGCAACACGCCGGGAATGCAGTATGCCGGCGCGGTGCTGCAACACCTGGTAGGGGCCAAGCTCGATTGCGCCCTTGGCGTCGGCAACTTCGAGCACAACAGCTTTTCAACGTCCGACGCTCAATCAGGACGCGCCGGCGATTTCTTCATTGGTGATGTGGCTATCCACGTCACCACAGCACCCGGCGAAGCCGTCATTGGCCGCTGCCACGACAACATCAACGACGGCCACCGGCCAATCATCGTCACGACAGCCCGAGGGCTGACGGTCGCCGAAGGTCTGGCCGAGAACGCCGGCCTGGGCGAGCGCATCGACGTTTTCGAGGTTGAACAGTTCGTAGCCCTGAACCTCTACGAGCTGGGCAAGTTCGCGGCCGAAGGCCGGCGCGTTGCCGTGGGCGACGTGGTGACGCGCTATAACGAGATCGTGGAAGAGGTCGAAACCGACCCAAGCCTGAAAATCGAATTTCGCCAATGAGCGAGACGCCGGAACAGCGCAGCCGCACCATGCGGGCTGTGCGTTCCCGCGACACCGGGCCGGAAATGATCGTGCGGCGCTTCCTCCACGCCGCCGGCCTGCGCTTCCGGCTCCATGATCGACGCCTTCCCGGCGTTCCTGACCTGGTTTTTCCAAGCCGCCGCGTTGTGCTGTTCGTGCACGGGTGTTTCTGGCATCAGCATCCCGGATGCCCAGCGGCGGCCCGGCCGAAGTCCCGCCCGGACTATTGGAACCGGAAGCTGGACATGAACGTAACGCGTGACGCCCGCCACCTGGTCGAGCTGGAGGCCGCCGGCTGGACAGCCCTGGCAATTTGGGAATGCGAAACACGCGACCCGCAACGCCTCGCAACGCTGGCGGCTCTCATCCAGAAGGGTAGGGAATGACCCTGGCCAGCATCGCTATTTCTGGCGGTGCTGCAGGTCAGTCTGCCGGGCCTGCATCGCCGTTTCTGACGATGCAGGCCCGGACGTGAAAAGGGCGGCCATCTGGCCGCCCTGGTCGTGTTCCTGGTGCTGCGCTCTATCCGCACGCCTCGCCGTTCGCTCTGGCCTTGCAAGGGTCGATGATCGCGGCTCGCCGCTCGATCTCGGCGGCCACGTCCAGGACGCGGCCAATCGGCACGGTCTGTTGAAACTGCTCCTTGCCAAAGCTGACCATGCCCACGGCTTCCCCCCTGGCGTTGAACACAGGCCCGCCGGAATTGCCGCCGATCACCGGGGCGGCGATCTGCAACATGGGCCGGGTTGCGAACATGCCGGCGGCCGATCCGTAGCGGCTCACCACGCCGGCCGACACCGAGAATCCCCAGCCGTTGGGCGATCCGACCGCCGCCACGGCTTGTCCCTGGGGCGGCATGGCCGGCGCGATCGTAACCGGCTGGCCCGGTTCGCCCTCGATGCGCAACAGGGCCACGTCCTGAGCGAGATCCGCGCCGACGACTCGGGCGGCCCGCCACTCGCCGCCGGCGAGCTTCACGCGCGCGCCTTCGGAACCGCTGATAACATGCCCGGCGGTCGCTACCTGGCGGCCGTCGCCTATCAGGAAGCCCGCGCCCATCGTCACCCATTCGCGTTCCTGGTCGTGCTGTGCCCAATCGGCTTGCCAAGCGCGGTAGCGGTTAAGCCAGGCGGTCGCCTGGTTGGTCTGTACGCCAGGGATGAGCCAGACGCGGTTACGGCTGCCGTCGCCTCGGGCCTGCTCGATGACGGACACCATAACCACGGACGGCATGACACGGCCGCCAACAGCCGACCAATCGACGGCGGGGGAGAACGGGCGGGAGTCCAGGCGCACCCCCGCGCCGGCGGCGCTGGCCGCGCTCGCCTGGTTGTCGTCTGCTAGGTGGTCGTGCCACTCGGTATCACTGAGGCGCTGCTGTGCGGCCGCAATGGCGTTCACGTTGGCCTGTGTGGTTGCCAGGGCATAGGCGGCCAGGGGCAGGGCCGCGCCGGCCGCGATGTAGGCCGACAGGGCGGCACGTCGCCAGGTCTTAACGCTGTTCATGCTGTGCGCCCTCCTGCTGCTTGGTGAGGCCGCGCATTTGCAGCAGCTCGCCGGTCTTGTCGCCGATCTGCAAAATCTTGATGTGCTGCTCGTAGGCGGTCTGGATGATCCAGCCGGCTAGCGCCAGGGCCGCCAGGGCGGCAGCGAAGGTAATCCGATATTTCGTTAGCTCGCGGCGGGTGCCGTCGGTAACATTGTGGTCAGTCATGATTCACCTCTGTGCAGGTGGGTTGTGATTAGGTGTCCGGTTCGGTTGCCGCCGACCGGGCACCGCCTTAACGGCCGCGGCCTCTATCGTTTTCACGGTCGCCGCGTGCCTTGTCCTTGAAGCGTTCGAGAATCTCGCGCTTCCGCTCTTCCTTGGTCTGGTCGCCCTTGTCGGTGCCGGCGTTCAGCTCCTTGGCCAGCGTGTCGGCCTGCGTCTTGCCGATCTGGTTTTCGTCGTGCTTCTGCTCGGCGTCCTGCTGCATGCCGGCCAGTCGCCCGGCCTTCTCCAGCTCGTTGCGCTCGGCCTTGTCGGCCTTCTCGCGGTTCGCGTCGATGCGCTGTTTAAGTTCCTCGTTCGTTTCCTGTTTCATGTGGTTTTGCTCCTGGTGTTTGCCTGTGCGGCGTTGGTCAATCTTTGCCCGCTGCTCTGCGATGCGGGCGGCCTTCTCCTTCTCGATGACTTGCTGGAAGTTGGCGGCCAGCTCCGGCCGGGCCTGGGCGGCCTTCTTCTCGGCCAGGCGTTCGCCTCGTGTCGGCTGCTCATAGGGGCCAGCCTTGCGCATGTAGTCGCCGATCAGGTGCAGGCGGCTTTGCAGTTGCGTCCACCGCTTTTCCAGCCCGGCCCGAACGCCGCGCCAGGCGGCTAGCGCCTGGTCGTGGGTGGCCTTCTTCAAGCTGGCAAACAGGCCGGACGGTTCCGCCGGCCGCGCCTGGTCGTGGCTCGCTAGTTTCCCTTCCTGGCGTTCCATCACGCCCGCCGTGCGGGTGTGCAATTCCTTGGCCCGATTCACGATCAAAGTGAACTGCCGCGCCTTCTCGTTTTGCCATTCCCGTTTGATGGTTTCCGGGCTTGGATCGTTGGCCGCTTTGACCGGCTCGCGGTCGGCCACGGCCCGGCGCAGCAGGTCGGCGTTTAGCTCGCGCTGCACCAGCTCGCGGGCGGTCGCCGGCTTCTCGGCCGTCAGGCCATCGCTACCCCGTCGCAGTTCGTGATTTGGTTCGGCTCGCTGGTGCTCCACGTTACGAGGAACATCACTCGGCAATAGCATTTCACCTCGTTCGGGGAAGCGAACCACACCGAGTTCGGACAGGTTCCGCAAACGACCTCGGGCGAAGGCCGGCGGGACTTGTCCAGGGCGGCCAACGTCGGACTTTCCGGCGTGTCGTCCTGGCTGCTCGGCACCTGCTCTGGCGGTGGGTCGTCCATCGTCCCTATCAGCCGTTCTATCTCGTCCATTTCCGTTATCTCGCTCATAAGCTGCCCTCGCTGCCTCGATGCGCTGCCGCGCTTCTGCCAAGTTGATGATCTGCGCATTGCGCTGGGTGATTTCTCGCCCTTGGTCGCCGCGCTCCGTTCTGATACCGCGCTGCTCCATCTGCACCACGTTCGGGCCAAGATGGACAGTCGGCAGGCGGTCAAACTTGGCCGCCTGGTCGGTGTCGCCCCGCTCGATGGCATCGGCCCGCTGTGCGGATAAGCTCCGGTGGTCGATGCGCTCCTGGCGTCCTGCATTCTCAAGATGCCGGTTCGAGACATCGGCCCAGCGTTGCCGCCAGTTCGCAACCTCGCCGCTCTTCTGGTCGTCAAGCTCGCGGGTCTTGTCTTTGAAGCCCTCGGGCGTCAGCCGTCGAGTGCTGCAAAGAATGTGCGCGTGGTGGTTCCTGTGGTCGCCGTCTTTGCCCGGCTCATGGATCGCAACATCAACGGCCATGCCGTGACGTTGCACCAGGTCGCGGGCGAATTCTCGCACCAGCTCTAGGCGCTGCTCCCTGTTCAGCTCGGCCGGTATCGCTACTTCAAACTCGCGGGCTACCGTCGAGTTCTTGCGCGTCTCTGACAGCTCGGCAGCGTTCCAAAGCTGGGCGCGGTTCGTGGCCCATGCTGGCGAGTTTTCCGGTAGGAAAATCTCGGTGTGCTCGATGCCACGGCGGCGGGTGTAGTCATGGACGAGGCCGGTACGCTCGTCCGTGACTCTTTCACCAGCGCGATAGGCAATCGCCGCAGTGGCCGACCGGCCAGCACTGCGGCTGATTGTCTTAACGCTAAGGTGAAAGATCGCCACGCGATACCCCGATTTTTTAGCGGCTAAAAAGCCGCTGCTGTTAATGCCAAGTCGCCATGCTTCCATTGCCATGCCCGCGAAGGCGGGCGAGCAATGGGAGCATAGGCGACGCGGAGGGCGCAGCCCGGAGAGGGGTGCAGGGGGCTTGCCCCATGCCGCACGCAAACTTGTAGAGTTTGCATAAGTGCGCCCTTCGCTTTGCTACGGGTTGCAGTGTGCCACCGTCGGCGCTATTATTCAAGCGTCCTATCAGGAGAAACGACAATGGCAAAAACCACGAAAGACAAACTGGCCGAATTGATGAAGAAGGAGGCCGAACTAAAGGCACAGATACAGGCAATCAAAGCCCGTGAAAGTGAAGAGGAACGCAAGCGCGACACCCGCCGGAAAATCCTTATCGGCGGCGTCGTCTTGTCCAAGGTGAAGCGGGGCGAGTGGAATCAAGAGAAGCTGCAAGCCCTGCTGAACAACGAGCTGAAAGCAGACCGTGACCGGGAGCTGTTCGGCTTGCCGTTGCTGGCCTCCAATGAGGCCAAGCAAGACCCCGGCGCTACGAATGGCGGCAACCAGTCGTAACGCCGTTTTTATCGACCTGCACAGAGGTGAATCATGATTGACTTTGAATGGATCGCATCAAGACTATGGGCTAGCATCGTCGCTATCCTGATGGGCGCTTTTTTCGTGTCCCTGGCTCCGCAAGCCTCGGCCGCTACCTTCGACAAATGCAGCCCGAACCCGCAAGCCTGGATCGGTATGAATGACACGCAGACGCAGGAGCAAGCGCAGCAGCGCGAGCAAATGCGATGCGATGCAGTAAACGCCGTGTTCGATGCCTGGACGGTCAAGCTCAACGGCTTGGATAACGCCAAGGAAAAAATCAGCATGGCGGCGAACGTTGGCAACTGGGAAGCCTTCCGGGCGGCGCTCGGTGAGGTCAAGGGGCCGTTTCTTGACTTGCAGAAGGCGGCAACCGATGCCCCGAACGCAGAAGGCGCGGCAGCGGTGCGTTCTCTATTCGGTCAAGACCTGACTTACCTGTTTCAAAACGTCGGCATGACGCCGCCGGCCTCGCTCGATGAGGCACTGGCGAAGATCGAGGCAGCGGCCAACACGCCGGGCCAAGAGTCCAAGGCCGCAACGCTGGCTGTTACCATGCTCAACAATGCCAGCGCCCGCGCTTTTGAGCTGGTCACAGGGCTTGGCAAAGCGGCCGGCGACAAGGTTCAGGCCGAGACGTTGGCACAACGCCAGGCAGTCGACACGGATCGGCGCGACAAGCTCGAAGGCCGCACCGTCGACGGCTACTTCGGCGGCTTTACAGAGCGTCTTTTGACGGTCTGGAAACCCTGGCTAACTATGCTCCTGGTCGTGACGTTCGGCGGCTCCTGGTGGGCCACGAAACGCAGGCTTAACCCGGTAACGGCTGGCGCTGCTGCTGGGCTGGCCTACATGGTGCCCGGCACGGTGATGGCGCTCGCCTTTATCCTCGTTCCGTTCGTGTCGCAGTTGTTCATGATCGCCGCCACGCTGGCCGGCACAGTCGCAACCTATTTCTTTGCTGGCCCGGTGTTCGGCTGGCTGGCCGCTCGTGCGGGCGTCGATTCGCCGACCGGCAAGCGCCTGGCAATCCTGGGCGGCACGTTGGAAAACCTCCGCGCAGGCCTGGGCGGTTCCCCCGCTGTCGGGCCTGGTGCTGACGTGGTGGGCAAGATGGCCGCCGCGCACGCTACCCACGGCTCGGCCCGCTGGGGCACGGCCGACGAAATGCGCCAGGGCGGCCACCTGGTCGCGCCTGGCAAGCCCGCCGGGTTCGCGCTGGCCCGCGTGCCGGATGCCCCCGCCGGCGTCGATCCGCGTTTCCGTTTCCTCGGCCACGTTGTCACGGTCGCGCCGACCGGCTCCGGCAAGGGTATCGGCGCGGTGATTCCTAACCTCCTGGACTACCCCGGCAGCGCGTTGGTGCTGGACGTGAAGGGCGAAAACGCGGCCGTGACGGCACGCGCCCGCCGCGAGCTGGGGCATAAGGTTTTCGTGGTCGATCCGTTCGGAGTGACCAAGGGCGAGGCGCACGCCTTCAATCTGCTGGATCGCCTCGATACGAGTGACCCGGAATGCGTCGGTGAATCGGCCGTGCTGGCTGACTGCCTGGTCATTCCAGACCCGAAGGGGCAGGCGCACTTTGACGAGTCGGCCCGGACGCTGCTGCAAGGGCTGATGCTGCACGTTGCCGGACTGGATGAAGGCCGGCGCAATCTGCCGGAAGTGCGGCGCATCCTGACCGCCGGCGAGGAAGTGCTTTTTGAGACCCTGGCCGAAATGGCCGCCGACGAAAAGGCCGCTTTCGGCCTTCCGGCGCGGGCGGCAAACACCATCATGGGGATGCCCGACCGTGAACGCGGCTCGGTGATTTCGACGGCGCAGAAGAGCACGGCCTTTATGGATGATCCACGGATCGCGGCGGCCGTGTCGCGCTCCGATTTCAACCTGGCGAACATGAAGGCCGAACTGATGACGGTCTACATGGTGCTGCCCGCCAACAAGATCGGCCCCAATGCCCGCTTTGTCCGGGCCTTCATCGGCTCCGTGATCGCGGCCATCACGTCGAGCACCACGCAACCCATGCACCGGGTCGCCTTCCTGCTCGATGAGTTCGGCCAGCTCGGCTACATGAAGCAGATCGAGGACGCGGTTAGCCTGATGCGCGGCTACGGCCTAGCCTTCTGGGTGTTCATCCAGGACTTGAGCCAGTTGAAGGGCGTCTATCCGAAGTGGCAAACCTTCCTGGCCAACTCGGCCAAAACCTTCTACGGCACCGACGATTACGACACCGCGAAATATGTGTCTGACTCGCTGGGCCAGGCCACCATCGAATATGAGACGCAGAACGAGGGGCGCAGCAGCGGCCGGAATTTCAGCGGCAGCGACTCGGGCGGCAGCTCGGGCGGCATGAACCGGGGCAAGTCGACCGGCACCAGTCAGCAATTCACCGGCCGGCACCTGCTCACGCCGGATGAAGTGATGCGCCTCGGCCCGGAAAAGCCGATTGTCCTGGTCAAAGGCGAATACCCGTATCAGCTCACCCGGCTTAACTACCTGGTGGACGCTGAGTACCTGGGCAAAGCGGACCCCAACCCGTACCACAGCTAAGGGGGGATGCCGGCATGATGATGGTCATCGGGATACTGCTCGCGCTCGGCGCTGGCCTGTGGTTCGGCCGCCGCCTCGGCCCGGCCCTGGTGGCTGCCGTCATGGTGATGGCCGCGCCGCTCTGGCTGATCGGCGGCTTCGTCCTCGATCTGCTGCGCAAGCTGCCGGCCGGTTTGCGCCGCGCCTGGTTCGCCCTGCTCCGGGCGCTCGGCTTCCTGGTCGTGCTGCCGCTGACGCCGTTTATCTTCGTGTGGGCCTTCCTGGTCGAGCTGTTCCGCTCTAATCAGCGGCCTGCCGACCCGGTGCAGTCAGCGGCCAAGCGCACCGCCGAAGTAATCGACCTGGCGGCATTTCGCCGGGGAAGAAGAGTAACAAGGGAGTAAAAAGAACTCCTATTAATATTCAAAGGATAGTTTTTAGCGGCTAAAATTAACCGCCCCTCAAGAGTCAAAAGGCCCGCCATGTGCGGGCCTTTTCATCGGCGGGCCGCCGCTCGGTACTCCCACGGCGGAACCGGCGCAGGATCGCTCCATAGGCCCCGCCGGGCCGCCCTCGCCTCTTCCTGGATCGCGTACAGCGTGCGGTCGGTCGCGTAGCGGTCAAAAACCCATGCCATGCCGTGCCGTACCTGCTCGGCGCTGGCGTCGATGCCGGCGCAGTTCACGCGGCCAATGACGCGGCCGTAACGGTCGCGCCCCTTGTCCTCGATGACAGCGGCCAGGCCGAAGCAAAGGCCGGAAAGGGATTGTTTCGACCGCTGCCCGTATGGCTGCCGCTTCTCCGGCGCGTCGATCTCGGCGAGGCGTACCCGGTGCTCCTGGTTGTCGGCATCGAGCACGGCCAGGGTGTCGCCGTCCATGACGCCGACTACCCGGCCGCGCAGCTCGCCGGCCTGGACGGCCGCCGCCAGTGCGAACGCGCACACGGCCAGCCCGGCCCGGATCACTTGCGCCCCTTGGTCGGCTTGCCCGCATCCTCCGGCTTCGCCTCGGCCGCCGGTGCCAGACGCGCCAGGATTGCGGCGGTTTGTTCCTGGTGGGCTTGGAGCTGACCGGCGAGCCGGGCGGCTTCCTCGCGGGCCGCGCCTGCCTCCTGCCGTGCCTGGTCGCGCTCTGCCTGGGTCGCCGCCAGTTGTTCGGCGTGGCGCTGGGCGTCGGCGACCGCCTGCTGGCGCTGTTCCTGGTGCGCCTGGTCGGCGGCCTCTGCCCTGCCCTGCACCTTCGCCAACTCGCCGCGCACCTGGTCGAGCTGGGCGGCCGTGGCCTGGTTGGCTTTCTGCTGCTCCGTCAGAGTCTGGCGGGCCTGGTCGGCGTCCTGGTGCGCCCTGTCCAGCTCCGTGCGCAGCTCGCCGGCGCGGCGCTCGATCTCCTGGGCGCGTGCCTCGGCGGTGTGGGCTTGTTCCTGGGTGGCAGTCAGTTCGCCGCGCAGCTCGTCGGCTTCGCCGCGTGCGGCCGCCTCGGCGGCCTCGATGGACGCCAAGCGGGATTGCAGCTCTTCCACCTGGGCGGCCAGGCGGTCGGCTAGCTCGGTTGCCTCGGCCCGGTCGGCCTCCAGGTCGGCGCGGGCCTTCTCCAGCGCCTCACGCTCAGACGCCAGGCGAGCGTTTGCCAGTTCCAGGGCGATGCCCCATACCTCGGCCCCGACCTCGGCCAGCCGGTCGGCGACGGCCTGGGGCGCTGGCTCGCGCAGCGGCTGCGCTGCCGTGGCCTGGCGGGCCTTCCATTCGTTGAGCGCCGGGGAAATGGTGGTGTAGCTCCCGCCTGTGATCTGCCGGATTGCCTCAAGCGTGGGCTTCTGGCCGGCGGCGGCCAGCTCGTCAGCGGCGGAAAGAATCTGCTCTTTGGTGACTGCCATGATGCGCTCCTGTAAAAATGTAGCGTTGTAGTATGTTGTATGATACTACTACATACTACATTTTACAAGCATACAGGCGAAATACTACGCGCCCGCCCGGCCAGGTCGGCCGCCGCGCACCTGGTCGGCGGATTCCGGGGCTGCATACGGGCCGTAGAGGCGTTTTTCGAGGTCGGACGGCCCAACCCCCGGCCTTGGGCGTGATCGTGCGTCCTGGGCGCGCTCCGGCGGCGCTGGGTGCCAACCTTGGTCAACCTTGGCCAGCCTCGCCATTTCTGACGATGCCAGATCCAGGTCGACCATTTGACTCTTGAGGGGCAGCCCCTCTTCTTGGCGTCCAACCTTGCGGCCTTCCGTCCTGTGACGCGGTTGGATCGAGGCGCAGGCGGTCGGTCTGCCCCCATCTTGCTGACTGCCTTTTGCTGGCCTTCGAATTGCTGGGGTGCTTGATCTTGGCGGAAGCGGTGGAGCTGCGGCGGGGGGGGGTTGGTAGATTGGCCCCCCTGGGGGGGCCTCGATAAACGGGAGGGGGAGCCGCCGAAGGTGGGGGAACCCCGAAGGGGTGCCCCGGCCGCTAGGCCGCAATGGCGGTTAGATTTCGCGCCGACTTATGCACAGGGCGAGGGGTTAAATACAGGTTAAAACCGGGTTAGCGAGGTGTGGAAAACGCCGGAAACAGGCGTCAATGCTGGGTTTCCGGCTTTAAGGCCGTCCCTCAAAACACAATAGTCAGTCCCTCTAAACACAATACCTTGCACCTCTAAACACAATAGTCAGTCGTCCTATCTGTCCCTCAAAACACAATAGTTGAAGGGCGATTTTCTGCCGGTTTACCGGTGATGCGGCAAGCGCGGGCCGACTCGATCTGTCTCGCCCGTCCCTCAAAACACAATATATCGGATGCTCTCTAGCGGCTTGGTGCCCGCTTCACATGCACCAGCTCGCCCACGATCTCCCAGGATTTGAGGAACCCAACATTGACCAGCTCGATCAGCGCCTTCTCGATGAGTTCCCGCACCTTGGCCGGGCGTTCGGTTGTGATGCCTGCGCCTTTCTTGATCGTCTCCAGCTTCACCGGGTACGGCTCGCGGTGACTGGCATAGTAGCCATGCAACCAGGTTGCAATGCCTACTGGCAAGGCTAGGCGCTGCGCCCATTCAACTTGCGTGTAATGCACATCGCCGAACAGCTCGACAAGCTGCGGTGCAACCTGCACGCGGTACTTCTTCAGGGTGTTCTTATGTTCGTCCTGCCACTCAAAGGCCGGGAGCATGGACAAGCTCACACCACGTTTGAGGCGCTTGGAATAGACGGCTAGCGCGGTCGACTGCATCCGGTCTAGACACTCGCGCAGGCGCTCGTAGCTGCCCTTGCAGATGGGCCAGTCAATCGCCTTGCAGAAGCTGTAGGGCGTGAACTCCACAACCTGGCCTAGCGGCTGCTCCTTCGCCAAGTGGATCAATTGCAGCCATACGGTTTCATCGTCCTGGCGTAGTTCCTCGCCCTGGTAGGTGATGCGCCCCTCGAACAGCACGGCAATATCGGTTTTCTTGAGGTAGGCGCGGGGTTGCTTCCGGTTACGGGCGTTGAAGAGAGCGGAGCGCAAAAGCTCATTGGGCAACCGGCGAACGGCATCAGGCCATAGCGGGAGCTGCACGACAGCAGGCACAACGGCTGTGCTGTCCTTCTCCGCCTTCACCTGGCGGGCTTTCTCGCGGTCTTTGGCCTTCGCCTGTAGCTCGGGAATCCGGGCCAGCAGTTCATCCAATTGCTTCATGCATCACCCCTTACTGCTTTGGTCGCCGCCACGGTGCCGACCCGATTGGTTTCACGCGGCCAGTGCCAAGCGGCACCAGCCAAATGCCATTGAGCCTGAACGGCTCGGGCAAACCAAGCTGGGCGTTTTCCTCGGATGCCTGGGCGAGATTTCGCGCTATGCGCTCGGCCTTCTTTACCCTGGTTTTAGCCGCTAAAGCGGCACATATGGTCATGGATTGTCCTTGAATATTAATTTCATTCTTTATGGATTTTGTTTAGCTCTGGAAGATGTCGCCTTCCAAGGCGCGGAAAATCGCCATGTTGATGACGGCGGCGCGGGCTTGGCCGGTGCGCTTGGCAACTTCATCGACCTTGCGCAGCAGCTCGGGCGCAATGGTCAAGGTGATCTGCCGCTTGTGGCCCTTGGGGATGCCCTTTTCATAGGCGGCCGCCGGCGCGGCCTTGCTGGCGTCGGGTGCGCCCTGGATGAAAGCATCCTGGGCGGCGGTTGCCGGGGCGGTCTTGGGTTTGCGCTGTATTGACATGCTAAAAACTCCCGTTAGGCGATTTGTTGGATATTAAAAAGCGATGAAACGAGACTATCAATCTCGGCTATCGCCTTCGGGTCGCGGGGGGCCAGCTCGGACACGGCCAGGCCCGCGCCGCCGGCATTACTGAACGCTTTACGTCGCCTGATCGGGGTTGCCAGGTACTCGAACTGTGGAACCTCGGCCACGGCTGCCGCCGCGTCGGCGTTGTCGGCCGAGTGCTCGCCGGGGTCGGCTTGGTTCATCACGGCGAAGGCGCGCAAGCCGTCGCGCACGCTCCGGGCCTCATCCACCAGCGCCGCCATGTCATCGAGCGCCCACACGTCATAGGAACGCGGCGCGAACGGCACCAGCAGCACATCGGACAAGATCAGCGCCGCCCGTAGCGCGGTCGAGTCGCGGCCGCCGGCATCGATGATGATGTCCTGCCACTTGTCCCGCTGCTGCTGAACTTGGCCGCGCAGGGCCGGGCCGTCCGCGTATTGCGCGCAGGCAATCCCCGGTTGTCGGCCGGTCTCGGCCCGCGCGGCGATGGCCGCCGCTGCCGTGCCCTGGCGGTCGCCGTCGATCAGCCACACGTCGCGCCCGGCCATGGCGCGGGCGATGGCGAGCTGAACGGCCAGCGTCGTCTTGCCGACACCGCCCTTGGTGTTTCCTATAGTAATAATCATGATCGCACCATCATTGAACGTTGAAAAACACTGCCTTGGATATTAACGCCGGGCATCAGCCAGCCCCTCCGCGATGGCTTGGCGGCAGGCCGACGCGGAGGGGAAGAACTGGCCGCACCATTCCTCGAATGGTCCGGCCTCGTCTTCGCCCTGGCGAACGGCAGTCCAACCCCGGCCAAGGCCCAGCGGGTCGGGGACGGCCTCCCATGCAATACCTTCATCCAAAACCATAAAGCACCTCTGTTTATGATTGCATGGAACTTATTTTAATATTAAATAAAGTGTCTTTGCAAGCGTATCCGCTCGACTGGCCTACTTGCGCCGCCGTGCCAGCTCGGCCCGCATCCAGGCGGAAGACTCGGCCATGTCCTGGCGCAGCGCGGCCCGTTCCTCGGGGGTCAGCGCCCGCACCCGTCCGCGCTCGCGCTCCTGGTCGGCGATCTCGCCCGGCTGCAATGCCAGCTCGGCATCTGTCATGCGCTCCAGCACGTCGCGCAAACGGCCCGTGCAAACGATGGGCGGCGGCTCGAACACATACCCGGCCGCGATCATCTCGGCCTCGATTTCCTCGGTGATGAAGAACGGTTCTTCCTGGTCGCTCTGCGTCATACCTTTGCCTCCTGGCGCTCATCCTGGACGGCCGCCAGCGCGTCGGCCTCGGTCAATGCGTCCTCGGTGAATGCGCCGCGCCGGCGGGCCTCGGCCTGGCTCACTTCCTCGCTGCGCTCTAGTGCCCGGTAGAGTGTCGAGCGATGCACGCCCAGCAGGGCGGCCGCTTCCTTCACGGTGCGCCCGTCCTGGTCGATCAGCTCGCGGGCATGGGCGATCTGTGCCGGGGTGAGGGTAGGGCGGGGACCGAACTTCACGCCCCGCGCCTTGGCCGCCTCGCGGCCGTGCTTGGTGCGGTCGATGATTAGGGATCGCTCGAACTCGGCGATGCCTGAAAACACGGTCAGCACCATGCGCCCGGCCGGGGTGGTGGTGTCGGCCCACGGCTCAGCCAGGCTGCGCAGGCCAGCGCCGGCGGCCTGGATGCGTTCGGCAATGTCCAGCAGGTCGCGGGTGCTGCGGGCCAGGCGGTCAAGCCGGGCCACGGTCACAACGTCGCCGGGGCGTAGGTGATCGAGCAGCCGGGCCAGCTCCGGCCGGTCGCGCCTGGTGCCGGTGATCTTCTCGGAGTAGATGCGCGAGCATCCAGCCGCGTGCAGCTCGGCCCGCTGTCCGGTCAAGTCCTGGCCGTCAGTGCTGACGCGGGCATAGCCCAGCAACAAGCGGCCGCCTTCCTGGTCGAGCGTGGCGGGTTTGTTCCTGTCTCTCATGGCGTAACGTCTCCGTTTCTAGTCGCAAGTATTCGACATTATGCGACTAGAACAAGCAACACGAAAACGCCAGGAAAGAGGGCAGGGCGGTGTCGTTTTCAGAAGGCGATTGCACACATTTTCAAAAGTGCACTGCACTATGGCAAATAGGAGAAGCTTGCTCTACCTCTTGGGTTCGGGGATTGTCCAGTCAATGCCGTGAGAGTAGAATTACGGCCTTCATCAACTGCGGAGTTCCCAAGTGGGCACTTGTTCGAGTGACAGTAGTCAGCCGGTTTTAAGCGCCGGCACCCTCTCGGCAAGATAACGCGCAGGTTCTCCCTGCCGCTGTCTCGCCGAACGCGAGAGGCGGCAACCCGTCGCAGCATCCGCTGCACGTCATTCGCCTCCCAGACGACTGATTGGCTGATCGCCCCAAGGTGATCGGCCACGAACGTCGCTTGCCGTGTGCATCAACCAAGGTGCCACGCGATGAGCCGTGCACGCGACAGGGCTTCGCCTCGATCCAAGAGGAGAACGCTGTGCGTATGACCCGTTTCCGACACCCCGGCCGCTTCGGCGCGGCCTACCCGCCACTCCGGTCGGCGCTGCTGAGTGCCGCTTTGCTGGCAGGCAGCACCGCCCATGCGGCACGCCCCATGATTACCGACGACGCCCGCATCGTCGATGCCAAGGCGTGCCAGCTCGAAAGCTGGGTCAAGAAGAACCCGGACAGCACTGAATTCTGGGCGCTTCCGGCTTGCAACTTCACCGGCAATCTGGAGCTGACCCTGGGCGGAGCCTCCACCCGCGAAGCGGGCAGTGCCAAAACCACAGATGTCGTCATGCAGGGCAAGACCCTGTTCAAAACCATGGACACCAATGGCTGGGGCATCGGCTTGGCGGTCGGTACGGTTCGCCACCCACAAGCGGATACCCGCGACTGGTATGCCTATGTGCCGACCAGCTTTTCCTTCCGCGACGATGCCGTGGTCGTTCATACCAATGTGGGCTGGCTGCGCGAGGGGGAGCCCCGGCACAACCGTTTGACCTGGGGCCTGGGCACCGAAGCCCAGCTCACTGAACGCACCTGGCTGATCGCCGAGACCTTCGGTCAGAACCAGGGCAAGCCCTTTCATCAACTGGGTCTGCGTCACTGGCTGGTGCCGGATCGCATCCAGCTCGATGCGACTTACGGCAACCGCAACGGCGGCGGCGAACGATGGTTTTCCATCGGCCTGCGCCTGCTGTCGGTGCCGTTCCTGCCGTGATGCCATGACCGTCACAAAACCTTAGCAAACTATGCCAGACCCTGAATATCGGCTGCCTGCCTGAGCACGCTTTCAACAGTGTGGATCGGGCAGGCCGCCCCGGAGAACAAGAATGAACTTCACACTGCTGAAAGAGCTGTTCGCAGGCTTCCTGCGTACCCGGCACCTCGCCAGACACTTCCGCCGCCTGACGCTGCTGGACACCCTCGCACAGACCGGCGTCAGCCGCGAAGTGCCGCCAGAGCTGACCCAGACCCTGGTCAGCGCCGCGACGACCGACCCCGCCACATTGCTGCGGCAACTGGACAGCCACGCCGATGGCTTGTCCGAATCGCAGGCCGAGGCCGTTCGGACCCGCGTCGGCCTGAACGAGGTTGAGCACGAGAAGCCGCTGCCTTGGTGGACCCACCTGTGGCACTGCTACAAGAACCCGTTCAACCTGCTGCTGACGCTGCTGGCCGTCATCTCCTACCTTACCGAGGATATGAAGGCCACCGTGGTGATTGGCACCATGGTCGTGCTCTCGACCTTGTTGCGCTTCTGGCAGGAAGCCAAGTCCAACAAGGCCGCCGATGCGCTCAAGGCCATGGTCAGCAACACGGCCACCGTCATCCGCCGTGATCTGTCCGAGGATGCCGCGCCGATCTTCGAGCAGTACTACGGCGCGCATCTGCATGTGAAAGATGCCAATCGCATCGAGCTGCCGATCAAGCTGCTGGTACCTGGCGATCTGATTGTGCTGTCGGCGGGCGACATGATCCCTGCCGACTGCCGCGTGCTCAGCGCCAAGGATCTGTTCGTGGCCCAGGCCGCCATGACCGGGGAGTCGATGCCGGTGGAGAAGTTCGCCACCCAACGCGACGCCAAGGCGATCAACCCGCTGGAACTCGACAACATCCTGTTCATGGGCACCAACGTAGTGTCCGGCTCGGCCACGGCCGTGGTGCTCGGCACCGGTAACGCCACGTACTTCGGCGCGCTGGCTTCCCGCGTCACGGCGACCGACCGCGCACCCACGGCATTCCAGTCCGGCGTCAACAAGGTGAGCTGGCTGCTGATCCGCTTCATGTTCGTGATGGCCCCGCTGGTGCTCTTCATCAACGGCTTCACCAAAGGTGACTGGATGGAAGCGCTGCTGTTCGCGCTGTCCATCGCGGTGGGCCTCACGCCCGAGATGCTGCCGATGATCGTGACCTCAACGCTGGCCAAGGGCGCGGTGATCCTGTCGCGCAAGAAGGTCATCGTCAAGCGCCTGGACGCGATCCAGAACTTCGGTGCGATGGATGTGCTGTGCACCGACAAGACCGGCACGCTCACGCAGGACAAGATTTTCTTGGCCCGGCATGTGGATGTCTGGGGCGAGGAGTCCGACGAGGTGCTGGAAGCGGCCTACCTCAACAGCTACTACCAAACCGGCTTGAAAAATCTGCTGGACGTGGCAGTGCTCGAACACGTGGAAGTGCATCAGGAACTGAACCCGGCCAACAACTACCGCAAGGTCGATGAAATCCCGTTCGACTTCAACCGCCGCCGTATGTCGGTGGTGGTGAGTGAGCGCGAGGACCACCACGAGCTGGTCACCAAGGGCGCTGTCGAAGAAATTCTGAGCGTGTGCACGCAGGTGCGCCATGGCGACGCCGTGGAGCCGCTGACGCCCGATCTGCTGGCCCGCATCCGCGAAGTCACCGCCGCGCTGAACGAAGAGGGGCTGCGCGTGGTGGCAGTGGCGATGAAGGAGGTACCGCCGACCCAAGACACCTACGGCATTTCCGATGAGCGCGAGCTGACCCTGATCGGCTATGTGGCCTTCCTCGACCCACCAAAGGAATCGACCGCGCCTGCGCTCAAAGCACTGGCCGAGCATGGCGTCACCGTCAAAGTGCTGACCGGCGACAACGAGCTGGTGACGGCCAAGATTTGCCGCGAGGTCGGGCTGGATCAGCAGGGCGTGCTGCTGGGCAGCGACATCGAGCGCATGAGCGACAAGGTGCTGGCCGAAGCCGTGGAAAGCCACAACGTCTTTGCCAAGCTCACGCCCTCCCACAAGGAGCGCATCGTGCGCCTGCTGAAAGCCAACGGCCATGTCGTTGGCTTCATGGGCGACGGCATCAATGACGCGCCGGCGCTGCGCACAGCCGACATCGGCATCTCGGTGGACACGGCGGTGGATATCGCCAAAGAAGCCGCCGACATCATCCTGTTGGAAAAGAGCCTGATGGTCTTGGAGGAAGGCGTGCTGGAAGGCCGCCGCACCTTCGCCAACATGCTCAAGTACATCAAGATGACGGCCAGCTCGAACTTCGGCAATGTGTTCTCGGTGCTGGTGGCCTCGGCCTTCATCCCCTTCCTGCCGATGCTGCCGATGCACCTGCTGGTGCAGAACCTGCTGTACGACATCTCCCAGATCGCCATCCCCTTCGACAATGTGGATGACGAACTGCTGAAGAAGCCGCAGCGCTGGCAGCCGGGCGATGTGGGCCGCTTCATGGTGTTCTTCGGGCCGATCAGCTCGATCTTCGACATCACCACCTACGCCATGATGTGGTTCGTGTTCAGCGCCAACACGCCGGAAGAACAAACCCTGTTCCAGTCCGGCTGGTTCATCGTCGGCCTGCTGACCCAGACCTTGATCGTGCACATGATCCGCACGCCGAAAATTCCGTTCATCCAGAGCCGGGCAGCGACGCCGCTGCTGGTGATGACGGCGGTGATCATGGCCATCGGCATCTTCCTGCCGATGGGGCCGTTGGCGCACTACTTCAAGCTGCAAGCCCTGCCGCCGCTGTACTTCGTGTTTCTGCCCATGATCCTGCTGGCGTACATGGGGCTGACCCAGGCCATGAAGGGCATCTATTTCCGCCGCTACGGCTGGCAATAAGGAGGCGAGCATGGAGGCAATTCAAAACATCAACCTGACCTCCCTGCTCGACACCCTGATCAGCCTGGCCGCAGCCTTCGTGCTCGGTGGGCTGATCGGCTTCGAGCGGCAGTACCGGCAACGCACGGCGGGCCTGCGCACCAACGTACTGGTGGCCGTGGGCGCGGCCTTGTTCGTTGATTTGGCCAATCGGCTGCACGGTCACGATGGGGCCGTGCATGTCATGGCCTATGTGGTGTCCGGCATCGGCTTCCTCGGTGCGGGCGTGATCATGCGCGAAGAGGGCAATGTGCGCGGCCTGAACACCGCCGCCACCCTATGGGGGTCAGCGGCAGTCGGTGCGGCAGCGGGTGCCGACCTGATCGTGGAGGCAGTATTAGGTGCCTTGTTCGTGCTGGCAGCCAACACCCTGCTGCGCCCCATCGTCAACACCATCAACCGCAAGCCGCTGGACGTGGAATCGGTCGAGGTGACGAATACCGTCTATGTGATCGCCGAGCGAGCGCATCAGAAGATGGTGATGGCCCAGCTTGAGGAAGAGCTGGAACGCAGCAGCTATCCGACGCGAGACCTCGATATTCACGCCTTCGGCGAGGAGGATGTCGAGATCGAAGCGACCTTGGTGGCCACGTCGGTCGATGGTGACGACCTGGATGCGCTGGTCAAACGACTTGCGGCACTACCGGCTGTTCGCCAGGCATTCTGGAGTCCGAGTACGACCGAGTGACCTTAAGGCCGTCAGGCATGCCCCAGCAATTTCGCACCATCCGGACGCAACTCTCCCTTGGGCGAGAGATGCCGGTACAGCGTCTGCCTGGTGATGCCCAGCTCCTGGCACAGATCACTGACCTTGGTTTCTGGCTGCCCCATCGCGGCCATCGCCAAGCGCAACTTGGCGGCGGTCATTTTGAAAGGCCGCCCGCCTTTGCGGCCCCGCGCCCGCGCCGAGGCCAGGCCAGCCACGGTGCGCTCGGCAATCAGCTCGCGCTCGAACTCGGCAAGCGCCGCGAAGATGCCGAAAACCAGTTTACCGGCAGCCGTCGTGGTGTCGATGGCGGCACCATGCCCCGTCAGCACCTTGAGACCGATGCCACGTCCGGTCAGGTCGTGCACGGTGTTGATCAGATGGCGCAGGTCGCGCCCGAGACGATCCAGTTTCCACACGACCAACGTGTCGCCTGAGCGCAGCGCCTTCAAGCAGCTTGCCAGACCAGGCCGATCCTCGCGCTTCCCCGATGCCTGGTCTTCGTAAAGATGGGCCGAATCGACACCAGCCGCAATCAGCGCATCGCGCTGTAGGTCGGTGGCTTGGGAGCCATCCGCCTTCGATACCCGCATGTAGCCAATCAGCATGTTTTGCCTGTCACATATACGTTCGATTATGTGACAGTGTGAACCGGAAAGTTCTGGTCGTCAAAATTTGTCACTTAACCCGTCATTCTGTCTAAGACATGCAAAGGGTCCAGCAGGCTCGTAATGTGACAGAAATTCCGGGGGGATGCCTTCCTTTGCAAAGGTGGCGCGCAACTGTTCCAGGGAAGCGGGATCGCGCCGACCATAGGAAGCCAACGCGAACAGCGAGCGTGCCGTCTCGGGGTCGCGCCGCGCTTCAATGATCGCGTCACTGATAGCTTGGACCGCCCGTTGCCAGTGATTGACGGGTTCGGGCGTCGGCGCTTTCGCCGGCAGACCACTGGTGAACCCGGTTTGGGGCTCGGACCAGAACAGCTTTGCATGCTCGCCTGGCGGGTTGATATCCCTCACCTCGATCAAGCTGATTGCCGTTGCCGCCGCCTCCAGCATCTGCAACCGTATTGCCGGGTTCAGGGTTTCATACGGTCGCCACAGACTTTGCCCAGCACGCAGCGGATGCCCGCAGCCTTGCCAGACTTGGCGGAGATACCCCGCGTAGGTTCCGCACGCCGAAAGCGGGGTGTTCAGCTCATCGAGCAGCGTGCGTAGCAGTCGAAACCACAATCCAGCGTGGATGCGTCGGCGCGGCAGTTCCACATAGCCGGTCGTCAGTGCCTGCCAGGTACGCCGATCCATCACTGCAATCGCGTCGCTGGCGGTGCGCGACGCAGTGTCGGCGTTCTCCCAGCCGAAAAACCGCCCAGGCACGCCCCAATAGGATTCCAGCCAGCAGCCATGCAGCGGGCAGCTCAGCATCAGGGGCAGCTTCCATGCAAGCAGTACGGTTTGGTTTGCCGGGTCGTTCAGACAGAGCGGACAGGCGCGATGTATCGGCTGGCTGGGCAGCCAGGCACGCCAGCTCGTGATGGATCGCGTCCTACGGCGGAGTTTCGGCAGCAGCACCGAGAGCTGGAACGCATAGGTTTCCAATGCGTCTGGAATCTGATCATCAAGGCTGTCCAGTAGCCAAGGCACCCAGCCGGCGAAACTCATGCAACGCAGCCGGTCCGGCTCGATGCCGCTCCGCTGGGAGAGCATCGCCAACAGCGCCAGTGGTGGCGCGGTATCCAGGTCATCAACCTGAGCGTGACCAAGATCGTGCTCCAGCAGCTCGGACACCTCCATGTGATAGCAAAGGGCCACGCGGTTGAGCCACGAAGACAAGGCTTCGCCTTCTCTGGGGGCCGGATGCAGTGGCCAGCGTGGCGCTGGCTTCACATCAGTTCCCGCTCGAATTGCCGCCGCCGCTCGCTGGGGCCGGTGTAGTCGGCCATGCTGAGCGTGCGGTGGTTGATCGCTTCCTCTCCGCTCTCCACGGCGACGATGGCCGCCGCCATCAGCAAGTGCGCCAGTTCGCCTATGGTGCCCTCGCTGCGTGTGAGCAAGTAGCGGGCCATGTCCAGCGTGGCAATCGACGAGGGTCGCCGCAGTGGAAGCGAAGCGGCGAAACTGGCCAGCAGTGAGCAGCAATCGTGATTGGCCTCCCATACCGGCAGCATCATCGGCTCGAAGCGATTTTCCAACTGGTCATCGGAGCGGATGGCCAGGTAGGCGTCGCGCGTGCCGACCCCGACCAGTGGGATGCGCAGTTCATTGCCGAGGAAGCGCAGGAGATTGAGGAATTCCCGGCGATTGACGCTGTTACCGGCCAAGACGTTGTGCAACTCGTCGATCACCAGCATGCGCACGCCGACCTTGCGCAGCAGTGCCAGCGCCAGTTGTTCCATTTCTGGCAGCCGTGGGCGCGGTCGCAATGGCGCACCCATCGCCGCGAGCAGCGCGACGTAGAAGCGGATTACCGACGGTTCGGATGGCATCTGCACGACCAGTACCGGAATGTGCTCCTGGTCGGCGTCGGCTCTGGCCGGATGCGTGCGCCGGAACTTCTCGACGATCATCGACTTGCCGTTGTTGGTCGGGCCTACCAGCAGCAGGTTGGGCATGCGTTGCTTGTTTGGCCACGCATACAGGGTTTCCAGCCGGTTCAGCGCCTCGACTGCTCGCGGATAGCCGATCCAGCGGTCGGCGCGAAGGCGATGGATGCGTTCGTCCGCCGGGAGACGGGCCAAGCCCTGGGCCGCCGGCAGCAGGTGGGACAAGTCGATGATGGGATATTCTTCCACGGCTACCACTCCTCAATCTGGTCGAACGGTTTGGCCGGCAACTGGTTGTCTGCCTGCTGCCCATCCATGTCAGCGCCCGGTGGTGGCGTGGTTTTGACAGGCGGTGCCGTTGCCTTGAGATGCTGGCGTCGATCCGCGTCGCGCCGCGCCTTGCGCGTAGCCTTCTGCGCGGTGGTAACGATTTCGCGCATCTGGCCGATCATGCGGAACAACGCCGACTCATCCACCTGTTCGCGCCCTTGCTGCCGCAATTTCGCCAGCGCCTGTCGTTGTTCCCAGAGGGTGACAGCCGGGTGCGACAAGGTACGGTAGGGAATTTCCAGGTAGTGCTGCCCCTCTGGTTCCAGCACCCATATGCGGCTGATGTCGCGCGGGTCGCGCCGGATCAGGAACGCAGGCAAGCGGTCCCGCCGAGCTATCCACGGCTTGAGCGCATCGGCGTAGTAGTGGATGTGGTCGATGACGAAGCCGGTGCGGGTCAGCGTGCGGCGGATGATGGGCAGAAAATCGACCAGAAAAGCCGTAGCGCGAGTGATGACGGTTGGCACGCCGGTCCGCGTGATAGCTTCGGCCCAGCGCGCGGCCGGCGGTTGGAGCAGGCCGTTGTGCACAGAGCCGTGATAGGTGCCGACCGCCAATGTGAGCCAGCGCTCCAGCTCGCGCAGTGTCAGGGCGGCCATCTTCTCGGAGGCGTATTCCCCGCGCTGGTCAGGATTGGAGAAGGTCGTCCCCGGCAATTCGTCGTGGATCATCTGCATCGCCGTGCCGATGATCCGTTCCACGATACCGCCGTAGTGCGGCTGCCCGAGCGGGCGATAGTCCAACCGGATGCCATGCTGCTCGCAGCCACGGCGCAGCGCCTCGCTCTTGAACTCAGCCGCGTTGTCCAAGTAGAGCAGTCTGGGCTTGCCGCTCATCGGCCAATCCATCTCTACGTTCAACCCTTCCAACCAAGGGCGCTTGTCGCAGGCGGCATGCACCAAGCACAAGCCGACCGAGACGGCGGACGGGGCTTCCAGCGTAACGACCATGCCAACCACGCAGCGGGTGAATACGTCGATGGCGAGGGTCAGGTACGGACGGCCAATCGGTTGCCGGTCGCGCTCGTCCACCACGATCAGGTCGATGACTGTGTGGTCGATCTGCACCTGCTCCAGCGGCGCGGAGACGGGTGGCGGAACACCACCAACACCTTGCAGGTCGCGGGCGGCATCTTGTCCTTCCCGGCGGTGAGTGACCTCGCGCGGATCGAGGCCGGCGATCCGCAGTGCCACCGTGTTGCGCGCCGGCACCCGCAGCTTTTGCAGCTTGCACGCCCGCACAACTTCGCGGTGGAACGCCGCCAAGCTACGCTTCTGCTTGGTCAGGAAGCGCTTTTGCAGTAACTCGCGGATGATTCGTTCGACCGACTCCGGCAAGCGGCCTTTACCTTTGCCACCGCTCGACTGCCCAAGAGCCAAGTCAGTGACCAGCCCCGAACCTAGCCGGGCACGGCGGATCAGGACGTAGACCTGCCGCCGGGACAGCCCCAATGCCTGGGCTGCCGCGTCGGCCGCTTCATGCCCAACCGTCTCCGACTGCGCCAACGGCCCAATGATCTCCGCACGACGACGCGCACGCTCCCATGCCTGTTCTGGCAGGGTGGCCACGCCGTGCTCGGTAATCGGTGCGGTATCGGTCGCCATGCTCACCTCGCTTTGGTGCACACGAGTATTGAGCATAGACGAGTTTTGTGCAGAGGAATCCTGATATCGGGTTATCAGGAGCCGTATGCACAACAGGCTTCAAACCGCGCTGAATGGTGCAGTCGTCTTCTGAAAATGACATCATTAATTAGCCGTTTTCATACCGGCGAAATCATGGTTTTTTTGAGCCTGGTCACGCCGGATAAAACCGGCTGACCATCTGCTGGCCGCGCTGCTCGAAGATCACGACGCCGGCCTTGACCTTGATGACCTTCGGCCGCTCGATGACGACGACGCGCGCCGGCAGCGTCGCCGGCAGCGCCTGGGGCGGCTGGTGGTGGCCGTTCAGCACGAACAGGCCCAGCGCACCGGCCACGACGTTCGCGGCCAGGGCAGGCGGGGCGAAGATCGCCACGGCAAAAAGGACGACGGCCAGCACGAAGTGCGCGGGCTTGCTGCGGGTCTTGGTGGTCATGTCTTAGTTCTCCTGGTGGTGTGCCTGGGCTGCTCGGCCTGCCTGACGATCACGACGGGGCACAGGTAGGTTTCCCCGTCGCGTCGCACCAGCAGCCAGTGCTGGCCGCCCTCGACCGCCTTTGTGTCGGGGTCGGCCTTGCGCCACTCGGCGCGGGTCATAGTCAGCGGCTCGCCCTGTTGCATTGGTCGGCGACCTTGGCGATGGCGTAGTCCGGCACGATCACGCGCCCCTGCGGCTTCACCGCCTCGACGTAGCTGATGCACAGCGCCTGATTGGCGAACGTGCCCAGCAAGTGGCCGCCGCGCGTCTCCAGGCGCACCGGCCGCATGATGTCGGCGGGGTCGATCACCAGGCGGGCGACGACGCTGCCCTGGCCGTCACGAACGGCCGCGGCCTCGATCAAGCGGCGGTAGCCCTTCTGCAACCGCGCCGCGCGAGCGCGGATAAAGGGCACGTCGGCCACCTTGAAGCGCCCGGAAATAGGCGCATTCGCTTCCAGGGCGTCGGCGTGGTCGATGAGTACGCCCATGCGCAGCAGGGCACGCTGGGCCATCTCTCGGAGTTGCGGGGCAGTGGTTTGCATGGCGTCGATTCCTTGCGGTCGAGAAAGGGCATTAATGCCCTTTCTATGGCAAAAAAATTAGTCCTCGTCCGGGAACATGATCGTGATGACCGGCTCGGCGTTGTCGCCGGGGCCGACCGTCATCTTGAGCTTCACGCGCTGCGGCATACGGGCGCGGCCACCGCGCGGGACGCGGTACATATCGAAGTACAGCAGGGCACCGCCCATGCGGGTCGCGCGGCTCGCCATCCACACGACATCCCACAGCCGGCCGGCCTGGTCTTGGCAGGTGCCTTGCCGCTTGTTGTCCTTGCCCGTCCACTCGATGCAGTCCAACCACACGGCCGACGTGCAGGCCACGGGGTAGCGGAAACCGGCCTCCTTGGCCGTCTCGCTGATGTCCACCAGCACGCCGTCGGCGATGGCCTGGGCGCGGGTGTAAGCATGAATGACCGGGGCATCTTCCCCGAAGAGGTCTGCAAAGAGGTTTGCGAACATCAGGCTCTCCTTAAAGTCGCTGGTTGACGATGGTTCTATTATAAGGGCATTTGTGCCCTTATGCAAGCGTTCATGGTGACATTTTTCCTTGCCTGGTGCGCGGGCCTGTCACCATTCAGCCCGGCACCTTTCCCCGCCCAAGGGGCGGCGCGGTCACGCCTCGGCAGGCACGGCAGAGTAGCCAGCACCGCAGGCCCTGCTGTAGCCGTCGTCGTGGGTCACGAACACCTTTGCAGCGGTCTTGCTGTGCTCGACCTTCATGCGGTCGCTGTTCTTGTAAAGGGCCTCGTTCACGTCGGCCATGACGCTCTGATTCCCGAAGTGATGCAGGCCGGGCAAACGGACATCCCACAGCTTGCCCTTGCGCCATTGCTCCACAGTCGGCTTGCCAATGCCGGCCTCCGAGAAGTTGCCCGCGTAGCGGCGGAAAACGCGATCAATTGCCGCTTGCACAGCCGCATCCGAGTAGCTGCGCTCGCAGTTGATGTAGTCGGCACCGAAGCGGATTTGTTGGCCGTCCATCATGTGGTAGATGGAGCCTTGATAGTCGATGCTCCCGTCAAAGTAGGACGCCTTGAAGTGATCGGCCACGGCCTCGACCTGGGCCGTATTCGGGCCATCCAGCCATTCAACCCGCATCGAAGCCCCGCCGGCATACGTCTTACCGCGCACGCTGAACTTGACGCCAGGGAAGGCTTCCTTGAGGGCTTGGCGCACCAGCTTTGCAGTCTCGGCGCAGGTCAGGTACTTGGTGCTCATGGCTTCGTTCCTCTTCATTTGTTGATGGCTCTATTATAAGGGCATTTGTGCCCTTTTGCAAGGGTTAATGGTGACAAATTGCAATGCAAGGCTGCGCAATCTGTCACCAGTCGGGGGGTCCTTTTTTCCCGCCCAAGGGGCGGCGGCGGTTCTAGGCCGCTTCCCACGTAGCCGGATAAACTGCGCTCCGCGTAGTGCGATTGTTTGCTATCCGTCTAGCCGGATAGCTTTCTATCTTTGTAGCGTGCTTGTTTTCTATCCGTCTAGGCGGATAGAATTTAATCGCGTTAGAGCGATTGCATTTAATCCGTTCATCGGATAGAATTGCATCACGTTAGCGGGATGGCGTCCTATCCGGCGACGTTCGCACCAGGAGAACCGTCATGCAAATCCGGGAACAAGGCAAGAAACTCCAGTTCATCCGCTCGACCTACCAGCCCGAGCTGAAAAGATCGACCAGTCAGCTCGTGGCGACGTGCTCGAAGTACGCGAGCGCGCTGCCGGCCGACGAGGCCGCCAAGCTCCAGCCCGAAGAGCTGGAACAGGTCAAGGCGTACTTCGAGAAGAAGGCGGCCGATCAAGCCGCCTGGCGCGTCAAGTACGCCGTCGATGGCCTTCCGGCCACGCTGGCCCAGGTCGTGCAGTACCTGGGCGACGGCGGCGAACTCAAGCCGGAGAAGGCCGGCGAGATTTGGGCCGGTCTGGCTGTTTTGCAGAAGGCATTGAAGAAGGCGGGCCACCCGCGCCCGGCAAAGCCAAAGGGGCCGCCCAAGCCCATGCCCGGCCAGGTTGGTCTGCCGCTGGAATCTTGATCGTGGGGCACAAATGCCCTACAATAGAGGCATGTTTAGACCCGACCATGAAGGGGCACAGAATGGCTAAATCACTGCTCGACAAGATCGGCCTGGAACGCTCGAACAAGCTGATGCGTGAAGCCACGCACCAGGCCATCGCCGACGCGCACGCGCACGGCCTGCCGGTCACGGCGGACGTGGGCGGCGTGCTCTCCAAAATCTTTCCTGACGGCCATGTGGAACCCGTGAAGCCTGCGCCGGCAATCGCTAAAAAAAAGACCTTGGCCGCATGACCGAAATTCCCCCGCAGGAAGTAGAAGCGGGGCCACGGATGATCGTTTTTGCCGGGCCGAATGGCTCGGGGAAGAGCACTGTCACGGATGGCCTCAAGCTCGATGAAGAGTTCCCAGGCGTCTACATCAACGCCGACGACATTGCGCGCACCGAGCTGGGCCACATCCCCGATGTGACCCAGCGCAACCTGGATGCCGCGAAGCTGGCCGAACAGCGCCGCAAGGATGCACTGGACAAGGGCCAGCCCTTCGCCTTTGAAACTGTCATGTCCACGCCTGGCAAGCTCGCCCTGCTTCAAGAGGCCAAGGGCAAGGGCTTCCAGGTCGAACTGGTGTTTGTCACCACGCGCGACGCTGACATCAACATCGCCCGCGTATCGAACCGGGTGGCGCTTGGCGGCCACCAGGTCGAACCGGACAAGGTGCGCGAGCGATACGAGCGCGCAATGCAGCTCCTGCCCAGCGCCGTCGAGCTGGCCGACACGGCCGACGCCTTCGACAACAGCGGCACCGAGCCGGTGCATGTGGCGATGAAGCGCGACAAGGCCCTGGAGCTGGTCAACGCGGACAAGGCCCCGGCCTGGGTCGCCGAGCGCCTGGCCGAGCCGTACCGCGAGCGGATGGATTCGCGCGCGCAGATCGCCGCCGCGTTCCAGCAGGCCACGGCCGGCAGCACGGCCGGCCTGCTGCCCGTGCTCAAGGATGCGGAAATCGGCCATGGCAAGACCTATGCCGGGCCGGTGGTCGAAGTGACGAAGCACCACGCCTTGCAGAAGGCCGGGGCGAACGTGTACGTGGTTCACGACCGGGCGCTGTGTCCGCCCGTGAGCTTGGAGAAGGGAAAAACCGCGACGGTCGCCTACCAATACGAGAAGGGCGGCAAGCACGTCGAACCGGCCCGCAATGCAGGCCAGAAGAACGAAATAGGACGATAAGGCCATGCCAGCAAAACCCACGACCGACGCCCGCAAGGCGGGCGCAAACCGCCGCGTTTTCCGTGCGCTGCTGACCACGCACGACCTCATGCTGAAAGACAGCGCCGAGCTGATCGGCATGCACACTGGCCGGCCGTGCAGCTACCGCACGGTGAAATCCTGGATGGCCGACCCCGACGAAGTAGCGACGGCCAGGCCGTGCCCGGAATGGGCCGTAGAGGCGCTGCGCGCGGCCGTGGAACGGCCCGAGCTGCTGGAGCGCATCCGCAGCCATGCGGCCGCGTAAGGGGCCGCCATGAGCGATACCAACGTGAAGGTGAAGCCGGTGGACGTGCTGGGTTCCTGGGTTACGGTGACGTGCCTGGTGATGGCCTTGGGCTTCGCCGCCGTCACGCGCTCCTGGTCGCCGCTGGTGTTCTTCGCGGGCTTCCTCCTGGTGGTCAACATCGTCCAGGCCAGCGCCTCGACGCTGCTGGCCGTCCGTGCTGGCCGACAGTCCTGGGACGCCTTCACGTCCGTGCATGTGGTGGTCGCGGCCTCGGCCGTGGCCTTTCTCTTGGCCGGCGCGGCCGCGCTGGGCGAGCGGGTCATCTGGTTCAATGCCGACAGCATCCCGTCGATGCTGGTGGCGAAGGATTACGGCGACCGCTACAGCGCGAACAAGCACCGCATGTTCAAGCTGGCTTGCGAGACGCGCGGCGGCGGGCCGATGTTCCTGCGGGACATCGACGGCCGGATGTACGCGCGCTGTGGCGAGTGGTATCCGCAGGTCTACACGGTGGCGGCCACGGTGGCCGCTTTCCAGAAGGCCCAGGCCGAAACTGCCGACGACAAGCCGGGCATGCCGTTCGTCATCGAGCGGGATGACGAATAACCGCCGCCGCCCCTTGGGCGGGGGAAATTCAGCTCTACGACATGAAGGGGGTAGGTATGAACGAAGTGCAGGTAGCCGTAATGGCCGTCATGGCGCTAGGTGGGCTTACCATCGTCCGGCTGGCCCTTGCCGTCTTGGTTGAGCGTCGGGCGGTTCGCACGTTCTGGCGCTCACTGGAAACTGCTCGTGCTGCCGGCGTCGAAGAGGCATTCATGGCCCGCTTCAATTCAGCAGCCCGCATTGGTGATTCCCTCGACGAAATAATCCGGTCTTGGGGCGCAGCCCGAATTCGGCGGATGTGCGCAGAGACGCTAAAGCGGCCATGAAGGTCTACGGCCGGTATGGGAGCTTCACACCGAAGCCGCAACAGGCGGGCTACTACGCGAAGCGGGCCAAGCGGCAGCAGCAGGAGCGCCAGGCCCGCGCCGTTTCGTTGCAGGCATGGCTGGAGCGGCACAAGAGCTGTGCGAATGGCTGCGGTCAGCCGGTGGCGTTCTACGACACCATCCATTACAGCCTGCGGTATGGCGGCTGCTGCTCGCCGGAGTGCGAGGCGGCCTTAGCGGCGCAGCGCGAAGCCCAGGAAAGCAAAGGCCCCTGACCATGACGGCAGGGGCCTTTTTCTTGGGCTGGTGACACCTGGCGCAGCTCGATCGCGCGGGCCTGTCACCATCGGCAGCGTGCCGGATTGGTGCCGTGGCCAGCTCGCCGGCGCGGCCGATCTGTCACCATCAAACGGCGGCCGGCGCGCCCTCCAGACTGGCGGCATCCCTGGTGACTTTCGACAGGTGAATTTCACCCTCGGTAGGTGTATTGCACTGCTGGCGAATCATGCGCGCGACGGCCTCGCCGTAGTGGTTACGGAAGCCGAAGCGATAGCCGATGGCGCACATGACGCCGACCGTCATGACGGACACCATAGCGACCAGGTGGAACAACCCGCGCAAGCTGTCGGTCAGGTCGGCCAGGTTGGCGGTGCGCCAAGCCTGGGCAAACTCGGTGATGGCTTCCGGGGTGGCGATTGACGCCACCACAAGCAGCCAGAACATCAACAGCGGCACGCCGACGAAAACCTTGCCGGCGATGTTCAAGGCGACGCGCCCCAGGTTGAGCGCCTGAGCGATAACCAGGCGGCCATCACCGAAGGCGTACCGCTGGATTGCGGCGTATTGGGCGTCGGTGATGAGGCCGATCTTGACGCCGTTCATCCAGACATCCCAGGCGAACGGTGCATCGTCTTTCAAGCGAGCCGTCAGGCGGGCGTCGTGTCGTGCCAAGAAGAAGATCGAGCCGAAAGCAGCGATGCCGGCGAGCATTGCCGACACGATGAGGCTCGGCCAGGCCATGCCGGTGAAAAGGCCCAAGATGAGGCTGACTACGACCGCACCGGCAACGCCGGCCGGCCAGCTCTTGGGCATGACTTTGATAGGGTTCTTGAACATGGTGTGGCTCCTTAGACCTTCTTGCTGGTGAAAGACTGCTTCGGCGGGGTGTACTGGCCGCTGGCGACGCGCACAGCGTACCGCTCCACGGTCAGGTACTCATACACCTCGTCGAAGTCGATGTAGCCGGCCGCCTTGGTGCGCTCCTGCAAGCGCCGGTAGGCGTCCTTGTCCACCGGGTCGTAGTCGGCCAGCTCCTGGTCGATCAGCTCGGCCCAGCTCGCGGGATAGGGCGACTTGCGCAGTATGTAGAGCCATGCGGCGATGCCGGCAGCGACCGGGAACAGGCCGATGACCTGGCGCAGCATGGCCGGCGCACCAGGCACGGGCAACAGCCCGGCCTGCTCGGCCAGATAGGTGAGGCCGAACAGGCCGACAGCGACAACACCGCCCGCCAGGGCCGCGGGGCCGCTGCGCGGGCTGCTGTGCGCGTTCCTGGCCTGCGTCATGTGCATTTCCATCCGGCGCAGTTGCTTGTACTTCTGGCGCACGGCCTCCGGGGCGAGCGTGGCGGCCTTGATGCCGCCGTCGATGACCTGGAACATGGCTTAGGCTCCCTCGGTGGCCGACATCAACGGGTCGGCGTTGCCGGCCTCCACAAGCGCCAGGAAACCCGCGTCCTCGTAGTAGGGTAGGGTGGCCGCACGGATGGGCTTCGCGGCCGCGCCTAGGATGATCGCCTCACGCTTCCCCAGGCGCATCAGCTCGTCGGGCGTGATGGGCTGTTGGCGTTGCTCGGTGCCGGCTTGGCCGGCCCGCGCGACGATGCCGGCGATGCCGGCGATGTCCTCGGCGACGACGGCCGCCGTCTTGAAATCGTTGAGCGGCAGCACGGTACGGATGGCGCACTGTTGCCACAGGCTGTTTTCCTCGCCGTAGACGCGGTTGAGCTGGGTCAAGCTCTGGATGGTCAGCAGCGGCTTGATGCCGTAGCCGGGCAAGTACGCCAGCGAGCTTTCAAGGAAGGGGAGCCGGCCCAGGGCGGCGAAGTCGTCGAGCACCAGCAGTAGGCGGCTCGCGGCCGCCTGCCGGCATGCTTGCGTGCCGTGGCGGACGACTTGGGCCAGGAAGGCGCGAATCAACGGCTGGAGCCGGCCCAGGTCGTGAGGCGCAAAGGTGAGATAGAGCGTCATCGCGGCCTTGCCGTCGCACAGCTCGGCCAGCTCGAACGAGCTGCGCATGGTGTTCCGCGCCACGTCCGGCGAGGCGAAGATGGTCAAGCTGCCGGCGACCGTCGCCCGCACGGCTGCCCGCGCGTTCTCGGCCAGCTCCGCATAGGCCGCCGCCGCGAGCTGGGCCGCGCGGGCCAGCTCGTCGTCGGGGATGAAGTCGCTGTAGGTGGCGGCGGCAAGGGTGGCACCGAAAGCCGCGTTGTCGTTCAGCGCCTGCTGCACGTCGTGCAGGCTGGCGACCAGGCTGCGGCGCGCGGCGATGATGAACAGGGTCAGCAGCGATTGCGCGTGGTGACGCCAGTAGTCGCCGTCCTGGCTGTCGCCCAGCAAGGCGGCCGCCAGGGCCTGGATGTCGGCCAGCTCGCCCGGTTTGCCGCGCGGGATGGCGTCCAGGAAGTTGAAGGTGTCCGGGCTGCTCGGGTCGCCGAAGGCGAGCCGGCGCACCTCGTTGTGCGCGCCAGTGCGCCGCCAGTGCTCGGTGATGCCGTACAGCTCGCCATGCACGTCGGCCACGATGGCGCTTTCCCGCCAGGTCAGCAGCGTGGGCACCACGATGGACGTGCCCTTGCCGCTGCGGCAGGGGCCGAGCACGGCCACAGGGTTCATGCTGGCGTCGATCAGCGGCTGGCCGTCGCTGGCCCCGATGATGACGCCCGACGTATCGCGTGCGACCGTCTTGAGCGGCTGGGTGTCGGCCCACGCGGGGTTTTGCGTGGTGCCGAACAGCTTGGAAATGAAGATGTTGAATGCTCCCATTACGGATCTCCTTGTTGGCGGTTAGGTGGCTTGCTCGGGCTGCTGCCGGCCTGTCAGTGAAGGGCAGGGGTCGCGCCCGAGCTGCGCCAATATCTCGTTGTAGATGCTGTCGGCGCGGCTGTCGGTGCGGCTGGTGCCGCGCCAGAATCTGCGCTGCTCGTCATGCTGCGGACTACTGCCCTCCGGCATGGCCGTATCGCGCAAGGCGCATAGGAATTGGTCGCTGGCGTGTAGCCAGTAAACCAGGCCGAAAACCTGCTCGAACAACTCCGGGCGATGCTCGCGGATGGCTTCCGTGACTTCGCGGATTTCGTCGATTCGCTTGTGGATACCGCCCAGCGCCCCGCTTCTGTGGCTGTAGCCGTCGAGTAGACCGAAAACGGCGTTGTAAGAGCGGCAGAGGTCGCCATAGGCGGCCTTGGTCTCTTCCAGTTCCTGGGCCAGCAAGGCGCGGTGCTCGATGAGATAGCGGTTGTTCCTGACCAGGTTGCGCAGGCCCAAGGCCATAACGATGAGCACGAGGGCCAGCGCGAAAATCAGCATGGTCATCGTTCCACCCCCTTCTGCTGCTCGCGTGCCGGCGCGCGCGCGACCACCTGGGCGCGGCCCTGCTGGTACGCGACCTTGACGGTTTGGCCGCGCTCCGGGAGCTGCTGGCCGAACGCGGCGCGGTCGTGGCGCACGATGTTGTTCCGGCCCAGCTCCTGGTAGACGTGCTTGCCGTCGATGTCCACCACGCGGCCGCTGTGCTCCTTCTGCTGGTCGGCGGGCTTGGCCTGGCCGAACAGCGGCGAGGGTGCCGGCTCGGGCTGCTGGTACAGCTTCGCTGTGGCGGCCTCGATGGCGGGGTGCTTGGTGCGGGTCTGCGCTTCCTGCGTCAGCTCCGCGCGCAGGCGCGGCACGGTGGCGTCCTGGAAGTCCTTGAAGCCCTGCGACAGCTTGCCGCTGTCGGCCGACGTGAAAATCTGGTGCTCGATGCGCTGCTGGAGAAACTTGCCATCCTCGGCCGGCAGGCGGCCGGTTTTCACGCCGTGCTCGATGGCACTGCCAATGAACGCCAGGTGATTCACCAGGCGCTCTTTCAGCTCGCCCTGGCGGTCATTGGGGGCCATGCTGGCGAAGTTGCTGCGCTGGCTGTCGATCTGGAGCCGGCCCCGGTTCATGTAGCCGTCCATCACCATGTCGCCGACCAGCTTCTTGCCTTCGTTGACGAGCTGCCGCACGTCCTCGGTCTGCGCCAGGCCGCGCGGAAGGTCGATGTCCAGCGTCTTACCAGCCAGCACCGCGCCCAGGCTGTCGGCGCTGCGGCCGAATGTCTTTTGGATGGTGTTGCGGCCGGCGTCGATCATGCGCCGGGTCAGCTCCTGATTGCCGGGCTGGCCCAGCTTGCCCGCGATAGCGGTGGTCGGCGCATTGTTCAGGACGGCCGCCTTCATGACGGCGTGCTCCAGCGCCAGGCGCGACGCGCCCAGCTCTTTGCGAGCCTCGGGCATGCTGACGCTGGCGAGTGCGCCCATGTTGCGCTCGAAGGCTTGGCCGAAGGTGGCAAAGATGCGTTCTTCGGCGGCCGCGCGGTTGGTTGCGATGGTTCCTACCATGTGGATTTCCTCCCGAACTCGTCTATCACGCCACCACGGCGGCCGAAGCCACCAGGCCGTCGAGGTACTGGCGCGATTCGCGCACCAGCTCGGTCGCCTCGCGGCCGGCCGCCAGGGCGGCGTCGAGGTCGTCGTAGCGGCCGCTGTCACGCGCCCACTTCAAGGCGCGGTAGTAGGTGAGGGTGTCGATGCCGGCGTCCAGCAGGCGGCCGTTCAGCTCCTGGTACTGCTGGGCGGCCTGGGGGTCGGTGTCCACCAGCTCGAAAGCCCAGCTCGTGGGGTCGCCCACGTCCTGCGGCTGCATGGCCTCGTAGATCGGGAACGCGGTATCACCGCTGGGGTCGCCCAGCAGGTCGTAATAGGCCAGGCCGGACGGCGCGACGACGCCCAGCTTGCGGAAGCCGCGCATGGTGTCGGTGATTTCGATGATCGCCTCGGGCGGAAACACCGCGAACTGCATAGTGGTCGGGGTAGTGCTCATGGTTTTCTCCTGGTGGATGAAAAGGGGTCAGCGCGTGCGCCTCCCGGCGCGCGGATGAGTGATGCAAATGTATCAGTTGGTCATGCTCGGGGCCACCCTGGCGTGCTCGCGCGCCCCAGCCTGGTCGTGCCGGTAGTCCCACGGCGGCACCGGGTTGGTATCGGCCCACAAGCCCAGGCGCGCGGCCTTGGCGGCCGCCTCGGCCTCGTAGTAGGCCGGCTCCTGGTTGTAGCGCCGGTAGACCCAGGCCATGCCCCGCGCAACCTGCTCGCGGTTGATGTCCACGCCGGCCAGCGTCAGCCGACAGACGGCGCGGCCGTAGCGGTCGGTGTCCACCACGCGCACGTCCAGGGTCTTGCGGTAGATGAGGTCGGACAGGGCTTTCTTGGACGCCTGGCCGAACGCCTGCCCCTTCTCCGGTGCGTCGATGCCGAACAACCGGCAGCGGGTCATCTTGCGGTCGGGCGACAGCACGGCCACGGTGTCGCCGTCGAGCACGCCGACAACTTCGGCCGGGTCGGCCCAGGCCAGCATGGGCAGGATGAGAAGCGCGGCCAGTACCGCGCGGAACATGGTCATGATGGTGTCCTTTCGGTGGTAGGTGTGGGAACGCAACCCAGCTCGCGCGGGCCAGCCAGGCGAGCGGAGAACCGCGCAGCGCGCGGCGGCCGCTTGACCAGGTTGCGCTTCACGCACGCGATGGCGGCCTCTGCCGTCCTGGCGCGCGCGTAGTAGGTGGTGCGATAGGTCGGCCGCTTGGCCGGGCCGGCGATCACGTCCACGGCCCATTTCTTCCATTCGTGGCCGCTCCAGTAGGCCACGGCGTCGGCTTCGTCACCGAATAACAGGCGGCCCTGCATCACGGCGGCGGCCCTGTCAGCGACGGGACACGGACACGGCCGCGCCCTCGTCGATGTCGAACTTGGAGAAGGCCGCCGCGCGGGCTGCGTCCTCGGTGGTTTCGTTGACCGTGCCGACGTAGCGGCCGTTCACGTACACGTTCCATTCCTTCATGGCGGCGTCCTCGTTTAGTGCCGGGGGCAAGCGTCGTCGAAATTCCAGCCGCACACGCGGCACGGGCCGTCGCCGTCCTCGGTCAGCGCGTATTCCTCGCCGCAGCGCGCGCACTTGGCTTCCTCGACGCATGCCGCGCATTGCGTGTAGTCCTCCGGCTCCCAGCGCGTGGCCGGGGAGTGGGTGCCGCCTGCGCCCTCGCAATGGGCGCAGTGGCCCGGCCAGCGCGCTTTCCAGGCGCTTGCCGCCTCTTGGATGGCCTGGTATTCCCGCCGCTCGATCACCTCGGGGTCGGCGTCCTGGTCGCCGTCGATGAGCACGCGCTTGGCAGTCGCCAAGGTGCCATAGCGGGCCAGCAGGAAGGCAACGTAATCGGCATCGTCGGGGATGCCGGTTTCTGCCCAGGGCTTGCGGCCCAGGCACTGGCCCAGCTCGTCGAAGAAGGCGAGGAACGAACCGGCCTCGTACTGCACGCGGACTTGGCCCGCGACCGGCACGCCGGGGGAAAGAACCGTGCTCGTGGTGGTGTTGGTCATGGTGTGAACCTCCTTGGTCATCATGGATTCATGGAAACGGAAACAGTCGCCGGGTCGTATCCGTTGCCCTTGGCGATCTGCGCGCGGGCCTTCGTCAACGCCTGGCGCTCGGACTTGGCCAGCAGCCAGAAAACCGGGCTGACCCGTTCGCCCGTGCGCAGCGAGCACGCCGACACGGCGAAGCGGACAGCCGGCGCGGCAGGCCGGGACTTCTGCACGCGGAAGCCGCTGCCTTTGCAGGCGAAGCACACACCGCCCAGCACGGCCGAATGCTGCGCCAGGCGGCCGGAACCGCCGCAGCGCGGACAGGTGACGCGGTAGCCCTGCTGCATGGCGCACGTCACGGGTTCACCCGCCGCAGGCCGGCGAGGCCGTAGAAGCCATCGCGCCCGGTGACGCCACGGCAGTAGGCCGCGAAGTCGCCCAGGTGCGGGCCGCTCGGGAACTCGCAGTGCCAGGTGCCGACCAGGCTGAACCGCAGTTCCTCGGTCGGACGCTCGAAGTCGGCCCGGTGGTGCGTGCCCTTGGCCGGGCCTGTGAACACGCTGGCGCGAACCTCGATGCGGTCGTACACCCAGGGGCGAATGCACTGCTGGTACGGGGTGGCTTCCTCTGCGCGAATCACGGGCCGCCCCTTAGAAACCCTGCTTGGTCAGCTCGGCCGTCAAGGTCTTGGAGACGATGGCGGCTTGGGCTTCGGTCAGAGTGCCCCGGATGTCTTGCAGCGCCTGAGCTGCGGCCATTGCCTTCGCAAAGTCTGCGCGCAGCTCGCGCACTGCATTGACCTCGCCACATTCGGCAAAGCGGCGGTAGATGTTGGCCCACTCGCCCCAGGTGGGAGTGATGTCGATGGTTCGGGACATTGCGGCTCTCCTTCAATGTTCGTTGATGATGGTTCTATTATAAGGGCATTTGTGCCCTTGTGCAAGCGTTCATGGTGACATTTGTTCTTGCCTGGTGCGCCTTACTGTCACCAATAGAACGGCTGGGGTGTCTCCCTTTTTCCCGCCCAAGGGGCGGCGGCGGTTCAAGGATGTTGTTAGAGGGTTAAAGAGAAAAGTTAAAGAACCGCGCGCGCGTGTTACGCAACGCGAAAGCCAGTCCTGGCGCGGCTTCCAGCGCGATGCGGTGGCACGATGGACGAAAGCCCGGTGGCGCGTTCGACGCTGGCCGGTGGGCCGATAGACGGCCCGCCGTGGTGCGATAGACGCCGGCAGGGCGTCAGCGCCTTTTCAACAGTGAGCCGATGACGAAGAGCACCAGCACGGCCGCGCACAGTTGCGCGGTCTGCCAGCTCCCGGTCAGCGTGAACAGCCCGTACAGCGTGCCGGCGACGGCGAAGAGGAAGCCACACGCGGCCGATGCGTAGTCGATCAGCACGCGCACCCGGCCGGGCGGCACATGCCGCAGCGCAAGCATGCCGAACAGGGCCGCGCAGCCCGTGACGATCAGGAACGGCCGCCATGAGTGCGTCGCCAGGAACTGGCCGACTGCTGCGACATCGACCAGGCCAACGACCGCGCCGCCCAGCTCGGCCGCGAAGCGCCGCAGGGCGGGGAAAACCGGCCACCAGCGGCCGGTCAGCAGTCGGTCGGCGATGAACACCACGCCGGCCGCGATTGCAGCGCACAGCGCCAGGCGTGCGCCCAGCAGGGCGCGGGCTTTGGTGGCGGTGTTCGTCGTCATGGCATGGCCTCCTATCTCTGTCCGTCGTAGTAACCCCGCCGCTTCTCCAGCTCGGCCGCGTACAGCTCATCGGCGAACAGCGGCACGTCTCGGGCCAGGCGCTTCGCCAGATTGCGCTGCCGCACCCTGGCGCGCGCCTCCTGGCTCCACTGCTTGACCGGGCCAGCCTGGGGGAAGTCGATGCACACGACGTAGCCGGTGCCCGGCCTCCACAGGTTCGCCACTTCGGGCGGGCACTGCTGCCCGGCCGGCACCTCGGCAGCGGCCAGCTCGTGCGGGCCGGGGCAGGGCCGGTGCGGCAGGCCCCAGCGCAGCGAGTAGCGCCACAGCAGCGCGGCGGCCATCAGCGCACCTCCGAAGCGAGGGCGTGCGGGTAATGCTTCGCCAGTATGCCGTTCATCTTCTCCACCAGGTCGGGCCGCTTGAACAGCACATGGCCGCTTCCCTTCTTGAACCACTTGACATGCAGGTAGGCGTTTTCGGCCTGCGTCTCGCCGCGCTGTCGCGCGTCGGACACCATCAGGTAGAAGCCGTTGCGGTGGTCAGGCTCGGGCTTGCCGTCCAGCACGTAGAACACGCGCAAGAGGTCGTCGAGCTGGTCGGTGGTGCGGTGGTTGGGCGACCCATAGCTGAACAGGTAGTTCAGGATGATGCGCTTGCCGAACTTGAACGGCTCGTTCGTCTTGTAGTTCCAGGACAAGCGACGGAAGCACTCCAGAACTCCACGCTCGAACATCTCGCCCCGCGACCCGTAGAGCGCGCCAAAAGTGGCCCGCACGTTCTCGGCGGTCAGCTCGGGAACGTCGCCCTCGTGGATTTGGTTGTCCCATTTGCTGCGTGCCTCGGCATCCATGAAGGTGCGCAAGCCCGATTCTTTCATCAGGTATTGCCAGGCCGGGCCGTCCACCGTGCGCAGCATCGCCACGCGGGCATCATCGTCGCGGCTGGCGTACTGCCCGGAGAGGGTCAGCGTGCGCCCGCGCGTCGCGTAGTGGTTGTCGATGACCAGGCGAGGAAACCCGACGTTCGCGGCTGCTGCCAGCGCCTCGGCCTCGGCGATCAAGTCCAGGGCCTGATTCAGCCGGGCCACCACGGCCGCCCGCTGGTTCACCATGTTTTCAATGCTGACGCTCTTGACCAGTTCCATGCGCTACCTCGTTCGATGTTCGTTTGCTGATGGCTCTATTATAAGGGCATTTGTGCCCTTTTGCAAGGGTGAATGGTGACAAATGTTTGCGCCAGGCTCGCGGGCCTGACACCACGCCCGGCACGTTCTTTTTCCCGCCCAAGGGGCGGCGGCGGGTTCTCGACCGTTTCCGCGTAGCCGGATAAATTGCGCCCCGCGTAGAGCGTTGTTTTTCTATCCGCGTAGCGTGCCATAATCCTATCCGTCTAGCCGGATAATTATTTACCGCGCTAGTCGGATAGATTTCTATTGTATTAGCCGGATAGATTGACAGCCGTTTAGATGGATGGCATTTTATCCGGCTACAGTTTTCCAGTGGAAAACGCCTTGGTGACACGGCCAGCGCGCCGGCACGGCGTCGGCGTCACCATAGGCCCGCGCCGATGGTGACAGGCCCGCGCACCTGGTCAGCTCGGTCTGACACCACGGCAGCGCGGCGGCCGGGTAGGCCGGCCAGGGCTTGCGGTCTACACTGCTAGGACTGGCCGGCATAGGGTCGTCCAAGGTGGTGACAAGACCACGCCGGCGCCGGCGTGGTGCTGTCACCAAAGAAAGGGGGCAACGATGCGGATGAGAACGGGACGGCCGAACGGGCCGGGCGAAGTCATCGACGGCGAATGCCGTGTGGTCGGCGTCGCGCCCTTTCGGCCCTCGGCCGGGCAGACGCTGGCCGGCCTCGGCCTGGCCGCCTTCTGCGTCCTTCTGATGGCGGCCGCAGGCTTCGAGCTGGTGGACGGCGGCGACGCCGTGGCGGTGCTGCTGGCCGTGGCGGCCGCGTGCCTGGTCTACGTCCACCGCGACCACGACGGCCGGCGAGCCGGCCGGGCCTTCCTCGTGGTGGCGGTGGGCGGTTTGTGTGCTGTGGCGTTGGCGATAGCCAGCGCCGGCAGGCTTCCGCTGTTCTCGCTGGTGATGGCCGCCGTGGGCGGCGTCTGCTACACGCTCATTCGGTTGTCGCGCCGGCCACGTCGGCGCGATGGGGAAGGGTGGTGACAGATATGGACGTGGCCACGGCCAGATCCGGCACCATCCCGGCCTTGGTGTCAGCGGCCCGCGCTCGATCGCGCCCGGGCGTCACCATGCCCGAGTGCCGATGCGGTGCCGGTGGCACGGATTGAGCGCCCGGAGGGCAAGAGCAAAGGCGCTGGATGCCCCGACCGCAGGGAGAGGGGAGAGACGAACGAAAACGCCGGCAATGCCGGCGTTTTTGGTTGGCTCGATGCGCAGCACGACATAGCCGGTTTCCGGCCCTCGCGGCCGGAAATTGCCCGGTGCTATTGAAGGCTGTTTTCGATGTTGGCCCGGATGCTGGAAAGCTCGCTGTCGCTTGCGGTGCTGACCATGTAACCCGCGCTCGTGCCCTCTACGAAGGCCCGGAAATCCTCGTTCGGTGCCCTGAAAAGGATGGCCTCGATGTCGGCCCTGTCGCTGATGCCGTTGGCCTTCACCTTCTCCATGAATCCAGCCATGACCACGCTCGACGTTGTGGCCCATAGCCAGCTCTGGCCGCCGCAGAAACGCCCCATGTCCTCGCGGACGTTGCCCGAAGCGATGATGTGATTGAGCTTGTCCATGTCACGCCTGCTGCGTCGAACGCTGCTGCTCCAGCCAGGCCGACCACGACATATCGCCCAGCAGCTCCTGCACGGTCAGCCCGTAGGTGTCCTGGTAGCCCGCGAGTTTCTGCAAAGCCTCGGCCTCACTCGCGCGACATTCGACCGGGAACGCCTGCGCGCCATTCACCAGCAGCCACAGCAGCCGCGTCGTGCCATCGCCGAAGGCAATGCCGTCCTCGGGCTTTTCACCGGCCAGGCCCACGCGCGTCATCGGCACGGGGTTCGCCTGGCCCTGGGCGAAGTGTCGCGCGCTCTCGCGCATCTTGTAGTCGGTACGCCAGGCTTCGACCGGCAAGTGTGCGAGCCACTGCCTGCGCACATTGAAGCTGCGTCGCCAGGTGCCGAACCAACGATGCAGCGCGCCGCGCCAGGCGGGGCCGGTAGCGGCCCGCCATGCGGCCCGGAAGCGCCCGGCGTCAACGATGATGACGACGCGCTTCTCGTTGCCGTGGTTGGAGCGTGCAACGCTCATGTAGGCGGTGCCGGCCTCGGCCGTCTGAACCGCGTAGATCGCGGTGGCGACGCCGTTCATGAAGGTGCGATCAACGATCTTCACCGGGTCGTTCATGGGTTTCCTCCCTGAATGTGGATTGAAGAAGGGCCGCGATGTAGCGGCCCTCCCATTGGCGCATGTGCAGGTCTACCGCGCGGTCGAGCGGCGACAGCCGTGGCGGTGCGAGCACGTCGAGCACGGCCATGTCGAACGCGACGAACATGACGGCCAGGATGGCCCATGCCCTGAAGATGCCCTCCAGCAGAGCCTGCTGCTGCTCGGCGGGCTGTGCGAAATAGACCTGGTGCAAGCCCTGCATGGCCGCGTCGAGCGACCAGCCCGAGACGGCCAGGCCGGCCAGCGCGCCGAAGGCGACGGGATAGACGAACAGGGCGTTCGCGCACACGCGGATGACGTGCGCGGCGGCCGCCACCAGCTCGGCGCTGCGCACTTGGGGCGCACGAGCCAGGGCAGCGCGTGCGCGCTGCGCCTCGGCCGCGTATGCGGCCTGGTAGTCGGTCAGCGCCTGGACGCCGCCGCGTGCCCTTGCCAGCCAGGCGGGGCGCATCAGCCCTCCCGGCCGGCCTTCGTGGCCGGCGTGGCGACCGTGCTGGGCCGGACGCCGATCAGCTCGATTTCTACGCGCCGGTTTTTGGCGCGGCCTTCCTCGGTGTTGTTCGGCGCGACGAAGCCACCGGCCGCTTGCGCGAAGGTGCGGATGCGGCTGGCCTCGACGCCGTTGGCGATCAGGAACGCGCGTGCGGCTTCGGCGCGGGCGCGGGCAATGCGCTCGTTCGCCTCGTCGGCGACGGCGCTATCCGTGCGCCCGCGCACGTTGATGAGGCGCGCAGCGCGGGCGGCCGGCAGCAGGGTCGCCTTGGCCTCTTCGGACAGCGTGAAGTCGGCTTGCGCGAAGCCGAAGCGCACGCGGTAGATGGTGGCGGCGACGCCGGCAATGCGGGCCTCGATCTTGTCGAGTTCCGCGCTGATGCGCGCGTCGCGCGCGGCATCGGGCTTGCCGCGCACGGCGGCCAGCTCGGCCTTGACGCGCTCCAGCTCTTCCTGCGTGCGGGCCAGCTCGGTGCGGGCGTCCTCCAGCTCGCGCCGCAATGCTGCATCCGGCAGTGGGTTCGCGGCCGGCACTGCTTCGGTTTCGTCGGGGCGCGTGGTGTTGACCTCGGCGGCCTGGCCGCCCACGCGCACCGTTACCTTGGGGTACAGGCCGGGCAGCACGGCGTACTGGCCGACGCGGGAGTAGTCGAGCTTGCGGCCCTCGGCGTCGTAGATCGCCGGGTTCGCGGCCGCCAGGTCGATGAATTGCAGGATGGTGTGCTCGCGGTCGTCGAAGGCGCGAATCAGGCCCGTGGCTTCGCGGTTGGTGGCCTGGTAGTCGAAGCGCAGCGAGGTCGGCTGCGCCGGGCCATTCGACAGGGTGGAACATCCGCCCAGCAACAGGGTTGCGGCGACGGCGGTGGCGATGAGCGTGCGTTTCATGGGTAAGGCTCCTTGATGGTGGTGGACGGTCGGCCGCTTACTTGGCGGCCTCGCCGAAGTTGCTGGTCGGGTTCTTGAACGCATCGACCTCGCTGGGCGCGGTCAGCGGGTTGGTGCGGTCGTAGTAGGGGTTCTCGGCCGGTGCGCTGGCCGTGCTGGCATCCGCGCCGGTCGGCGCGGCCTGGCGCTTGGCGGCAGGTTTTGGCGCGGCTCCGGTGGGCTTCAAGGGCGGTGCCGATGCCGGCAGCGCCTGGGCGGCCGGCACGCCAGCAGCAGCGGCTACCTTCTGCACGTAGCCATTGCGAAAGCCGGTGACGAAGTTGCCGGAGTTGTAGGCCGAAATCGCGGCCAGCAGCGCCTGCTGGCCTGGGCCGTACTGGCGGCTCGCGGCCTGGTAGGCATCGGTCAAGATGGCCGCCCCGGCCTTGATGTTCGTGCAAGGCTCGAACACGGTTTCGGCCGTGAGGCCGTAGGCGCGGAAGTTGGTCGAGTTGACCTGCGCCGGCCCGGCGTCGAAGCGGTAGCCGTTGTCGAGCATCCAGCGCGCCCAGGAAACGGCCTCTGCCTTGTCCTTGGGCTGCTGGGTGAGGGTGTAGACGCCGTTGGCGTGGGCGACCTTGTAGCCGATGACGTGCGGCCGACCCTTCGATTCGACGTGGACGATGGCCTTCATGGTGTCGAACCCCACGTTCGGCGCGCACTGCTGGATGATGGCCGGCATGTCGAGCGGCGGCACGGGCGGCATATCAGGCGGCATGTTCTTGTTCTCCTGGTCAAATGTTGAAAGCTGTCACCAGCGGCACGTCGAACAGGCGTGCCCAGGCGCGTAGCGCCGTCCGCTGGATGTCGGGAATGGATGTGTCGCGGCTCCACCAGGCGTTCGACGGTGCGACGATCACCTGGGGGTTGTGGGCCAGCGATACGAGCGCCGGCCATACAAGAAGCTGCTCGTAGCAGATCAGCGCGGCGACGCGCTGGCCGTGCAGCTCGAACACGCCCGAATCGAACCAGTGCGCGACCGCGCCCTGGTTGCTGTAGGGCCGCCACATGGAAATCGGTACGGGCATGCGCTGCCGGTACTTGATGCCGGCGTCGCTGCCCACGCTGATGATTACGTTGTCGTACTTGCCGCTGGGGTGGAACACCTCGGCCCCGAGCATGACCGTCGAGCCTTTGGCGATGAGGCGGTCTGCGGCGGGCCGCCACAGGTCGGCCGTGGTCGGCGTCCACGGGCCGGCCAGCGATTCGGGGTAGAGGGCGATGCTGCGCGCGGGCAGCTTCGCGGTGCGCTCGATGAGGCCCGTGTTCGTGTCGTAGGCGCGCATGATGTAGTTCGCCAGCGGCTGCTGGCCGGACAGCACCGTGCCGCCGTACTCGGTGTCGATGCCGCGCCAGGCGGCCGGCTTCTCGGCGTGCATGAAGGCCAGCGCGTAGGCCGCGACGAAGGCGGCGGCCAGCAGCGGCCGGCCGATGCCGCGCATGATGCAGCTCCAGTACATGAGAACGCACAAGGCCGCCAGGCCGCCCCAGCTCCAGCCAGGAAAGAGCGCGCCGGCCGCAGTCAGCGGATGCGCCCAGCCGAAGATGCCGATGGGCGGCAGCGCCGTCAGCGCCAGGGCCAGCGGCATGCGCCAGGCCACGGCGCGCGGCGTCAGCTCGCGCGACCACAGGGCGAACCACGGCAGGGCCAGCAGCAGGCTCGCGCCGGCCCACAAGGCATAGCCGAAGTAGGGCGGTGCGTCGGCTCCGAAAAAGACCTGGGTGCCGTGCGGCAGGCCGCGTGCGGCGGCCAGGTAGTACACCAGGGCGGCAAGCCCTGCCTGTATCCGCGTGGGCGCTTCCGCCCAAAGAAAGGGCAGCAGCGCGGCGAACGGCAGCAGCAGGATTTGATCGTTCCAGGCGAGGAAGCCGATAGCGGCCGCGAAGAGGATGATGTTCAGGCCATAGATGTCGGACGGGTTCATCCGCAGGTAGTAGATGCCCCAGCGCATTCATCGCCTCCCGCCGAGAATCGACTTGATGCCGGTCTTGCTGCCCTTGCCGGCTGGCTTCCGTGGAGCCGGGTTGAAGTTGGGCCGGCCGGACAGGTCGGGATACGAGGCGTCGCACTTCGCCGCCTCGTTCTTGTAGTTGCTGCACGACCAGAAATAGCCGTTCTTGCCGGGCACGCGGCGCAGGGTGCCAGTCTTGCATTTGGGGCATGTGATGTCGGGCAGCGGCTCGGTGAGCGGCTTGCCGTTCACGTCCTGGAACTTCGCCTCGCACTTCGGTTCGGCGCTCCAGTTGGTGCAGCTCCAGAAGTGGCCGGTCTTGCCCTCGCGGCGCTTGAGGAAGCCGGTCTTGCAGGTCGGGCAAGACACTTGCGGCGTCACCGGCACCTTCAAGGTGGCCGTCTCGGCCTCCTTGCACAGCTTGGTAATCAAGCCGATGTTGCGGGCCAGGAAGTCGTCCACGGTCATCTTGCCGGCCGCCACGGCGTCTAGGGCCTGCTCGCACAGGGCCGTCAGCGCCGGGTCTTTGGCGTGCCGTGGCAAGGCCAGGATGAGGCCGCGCCCGGTCTTGCTGCTGACGATCTTCTTGCTACCGGCCTTCTCGGGGCCGATGAAGGTGCGCTTTTTCAGCTCTTCGATGATGCCGGGCCGCGTCGCCTCGGTGCCGATGCCCTGCCCTTCGCGCAGGCGCTTCTTCACCTCGGGGTCATCCACGAACTTGTGGATGTCCTTCATGGCGTCCTGCAAGGTGCCCTCGGTGTAGCGCGGCGGCGGCGTTGTCTTGCGGTTGTTGACCGTCACCTTCTCGGCGGTGGCACGGTCGCCCTTCTGCATGGCCGGCAGGGTCTGCTTGTCGTCGTCCTCGGCGGCCTTCGGCTCGGCGTCGCTGTCGTCGGCGGGCTGGGTGTACACCTCGCGCCATCCCTGGGCGACGGGCGTGTTTCCGCGCGCGGAAAAATGCTCGCCGTCGATGTCGGCCTCGATGGCGGTCGCCAGGTACTGATAGGCCGGGAAGAACTGCGCCAGGAACGACCGGCAAACCATGTCGTAGACGTTCTTCTCCATCGGCGACAGGGCCGCCAGGTCGGCCTTGCGCGACGTGGGGATGATGGCGTGGTGCGCCGTCACCTTCTTGGAGTTGAAGGCGTTGGACTTGCGCTTGGGGTCGGCCTTGCCGACCAGCGCGGCCAGGTCGGGACGGTTGGCGCGAATGGCTTCCAGCCGTTCCGGCGCGTCCGCATGGTGGTCGTCGGATGCGTACTCGCAATCGACGCGCGGGTAAGTTGTCAGCTTGTGCTTCTCGTACAGGGACTGGCAGGTGTCGAGCACGTCTTGCGCGCCGTAGCCGTACTTGTTGTTGGCCGCCTTGATGAGCGTGGACAGCGCGAACAGCAGCGGCGGGCCGTCGTTCTTCGTGGCCTTCTCGTACTTGGTGATGACGGCGGGCTTGCCGGTCAGGCGCTGGGCCAGCGCCTGGGCAATGCCGGCGTCGATCAGGCGGCCGGCATCATCCAGGCCGGCCTGCTCGTCCTTGGCCTTCCAGGCCATCGCAAACGCGCCGTTGGCGTGTTTGACCTGGGCGGTGAGGGTGTAGAAGGGCTTGGACTGGAAGCTCTCGATTTCCAGGTCGCGCTTGACCACGAGGGCCAGCGTGGGCGTCTGCACGCGGCCCACGGACAGCACGCCGTCGAAGCCGATGCGGCGCGCGGCGAGCGTGTAGGCACGGGTGAGATTCAAGCCGAACAGCCAATCGAAGCGCGAGCGTGCCAGGGCCGACAGATACCAGCCCTGAAACATCTGGTCGGAGTTGTCCTTGATGGCCGCCAGGGCCTGCTTGACCGGGCCGGGGTTGTTGTCGGTGATGAGCACGCGCTTGACGGGCTTCTTGTTGCCCAGGTAGTGCAAGACTTCCTCGACAAGTAGCTGGCCCTCGCGGTCTGCGTCGCCGGCATTCACGATCACGTCGGCCTGGCCCAGCAGCTCCTTGATGGCCTTGAGCTGGGCCGCGCTCTCTTCCTTCGGCAGCAGCTTCCAGCTCGGCGGCACGATGGGAAGGTGTTCGGTGCTCCAGTTCTTGAATGCTGGGTTGTAGTCCTCGGGCATGGCTTGCTCAAGGATGTGGCCGAAGCACCAGGTGATGATGTCGTTGCCCGCCACGTAGTGGGTGCGCTGCTTGACAGCGCCGGGCATGACCTCGGCGATGGCCGCGCCGACATTCGGCTTCTCGGCGATGAATAGGCGTCTCATGGGTGTGTTTCCTCCTGTGCGAGCCGGTTGCGGCGGCGTTCGCCGCGCCGGTCTTGCAACACGTTCAGGGTGGTCTTGGCATGGAAGTCGGCCAGGGCCGGCTTGACTTCGGCCGGTACGGCCGGGTCGTGGTACAGGGCGTCGAGCAGGCGGGCCTGTATCCAGTGCAGGAATCGGTTATCCGCCACCGGCTTTGTCTGTGCTGCGATGAACAAGGCATCGCGGCGCAGGCGGTAGCAGTAGGCATGCGAAAGCACGTCCGAAGGGACGTGCGTAGGCTTCTTGGCGTGCTGCCGGGGATGCTTCGACATCGCCGCGCCCCTTAGAACAGGAGCACGGGCCGCATGGCGTGCTCGATGGCCGCCTTCGGCACCGGGCCGAAGTAGCGGCTGTCGTAGCTGCCACGGTTTTCGTTGGCGATCAGCCAGTAGGTGTCAGGCGGGACGGTGAAGGTGCCACGGGCGACCGGCTCCAGGCGCGCGCCGTAGCGGTCTTGGTAGATGGTCTTGGTGTTCGCCAGCGCCTGGCCGTTGATGATGACGGCCTCGGCCGTCAGCGTCACGGTGTCGCCCGGCACGGCGGCGACGTGCTTGAGCAAGGGGGCCACCCCGCCCGGGCACGTTCCGTCCGGGAAATAGTGCCGCTCGATGGCCGTCCGCATGGTCGGCGCGTCGAGTGGCACGCAGGCGGACACGTAGCCGCCCTTATGCACCTGGTCGGTGACTTGGTAGAGGCCCAGGGGCAGCGATTTGGTGGTGTTGATGCGCAGGCCGAAGCCCAGGCCGGCAACGAGGCCGGCCACGGTCAGCAGGACACCAGGCAGCGCGGTCAGCAGTAGCGCGCGTCGGGTCAGTTTCATCGTCGTCGTCTCCCAATGGTCAAGAGTGATATAAATGTATCACGTCATGACCACACCGGCAATGTGTCAGGCGATGAAGCCGTCATTGCTGTCACCACCGGCCGGGCCGTCGTCGCCAGTCTGCGGCGGCACGTCGTCGTCGCCGGGCGGCACGTCGTCGGCCGACAGCTTCATGCCCTCGGCGTCGATCTTGTTGTGCAGCTCGATCATGAGTTCCTTGCGGCTGCGCTTGGACTTGTCCTTGGCCTCCCACTCGCGGGTGCGCGTGCGGCCCTCGATGTAGATGGCGTCGCCCTTGGTGTAAATCTTGGCGATCTTCTCGGCGTCGTCGCGGTAGGCGACGCAGTTGTGCCACTCGGTTTCCTTGTGCCACTGGTTGCTGGCCCTGTCCTTCCAGGAATGGGCCGTGGCGACGCGCAGCTCGATCACGGCCTGGCCGTTGGGCATGTAGCGCAGCTCCGGGCTGTTGCCGATGAAACCGGCGATGGTCTGACGGTTGATGTACTTCATGGTGAAACCTCCTTAGCGGTCGATTGAGGGATGGGATTGGGCTACTTCGTCGAGCACGTCGGCCATGCCGGCGTACAGGTCGTCGGCGGGGTCTGCCTTCTTGGCGCGGCCGCCGCTGCCGGAAGCCTTGGCGACAGGCTTCTCTGCGGCTTCGGCCTGGTCGTCACCAGCAGGCGCGACGTTGAGCACGTCGTCGAACATGCTGAACACGTCATCGTCGTCCTCGATGTTGGCCGACAGGGCCTTGAGGTCGGCCAGCAGGTCGTCGCCGCTGGCCGTGCCGGCGCTGCTGGATTCCTCGGCATTGGTGACAGGCCCGGCGGCCGCGGTGGCCACGTTTGTCGCCACGTCGGCCGGCTCGGCTTCGGCCTGGTCGTCTGCCGGGGGCATGCTGTCGAACGCCTCCAGCGGCGGCGCATCGTCGTCCTGGTCGGCAGCGGCCGGTGCAGGCTCTGACAGCTCGGCCGGTGCGTACTCGATGACATCCACGCCAGGGTCGGACAGCTCGGCCGGTGCCGGCTCCAGTGCGGCCGGCACAGCCTCGGCCGCCGCATAGCTGGCGGCCACAGCCGGCACCACGGGCGCGCTCGGCGTCTCGGGCACTACGCCAGGCGCGTCGAGCTTCGGCGCGGCCTGCGGCTGCGCTGCCGGCGTCGATGCCGGCGCGCTGGCCGGCGCGGCGGGGGTTGCGGGCTGGGTCTGCGTCACTACGGCCGGCGCGACGTGGAGCTGGTCGCTTGCGGTCGGTGCGGTGAGCTTCGCGCGCTGGCTGAAAGTCGGGTCTTGGAAGTAGAGGATCTGCTTGCCGTAGATCGGCGCGTGGCCGGCCACGAAGATGAGCATGTCGCCGGCCTCCAGCACGTTGCCGCCCGCGTCCTTCTTGGCGGCCGGCAGGCGCATCACTTCGTCGGGCGTCAGCAGGGCGCGCTGAACTTCCTGCACGGATGTCGAAACATTCGACAACATGGGCGTCAGGCGGTCGCCGCTGTAGCTGTTCTGCGCCTTGATGATGGTCGTGGTGCCCGTCATCTTGGACAGCAGCTCGGCGGTTTGAATCTTGTTCGGCGCATAGGCGATGCGGACGTGGCAGTTCGAGAAAATCGTCTCGTTGCGGCCGTAGGCTTTGTCGGAGCAAAGCTGCTCGTAGTCCTGCACGATCAGGTATGCCTTCATGCCGTAGCCGGCGATGAAGGCAAGGGCCTCTTCAAAGATGTCGAGCTTGCCCAGGCTGGGGAACTCGTCGATCAGCAGCAGCAGGCGGTGCTTGTAGCCTGCGACGCTGCGGCCGTCCTTGAACTCCATTGATTCGGTGAGCGAGCGCACGATCTGGTTGATGACCAGGCGCACCAGCGGCTTGAGGCGGTCTTTGTCGCTAGGCGGCACGACCAGGTACAGCGACACCGGGTTATCAGCGTTCATCAGGTCGCGCACACGGAATTCGCTGTAAGCCGTGTTGCGGGCCACCACGGGGTCGCGGTACAGCGTGAGGAAGCTCATCGCGGTCGAGAGCACGCCCGACATTTCGTTTTCGGACTTGTTGAGCATGTCGCGGGCCGACGCGGTGACGACGGGGTGCGCGCCCGTGGCCTTGCCGGTGGGGTCGCGCCATCCGCGTGCCAGCGCCGGGTCATGCTCGGTGTTGAGCATGTAGTTCAGCGTTTCGTCGATGGAGCGCGACGGGTCGGAGAGGAAGTTAGCGACACCGGCCAGGGTCTTGTCCGGCTCGGCGTACAAGACGTGCAGCACCGCACCGACCAGCAGCGCGTGGCCGGTCTTGGCCCAATGGTCGTTCAAGCCCTTGCCATCCGGGTCAACGATCATCGTGACGATGTTCTGAACGTCGGATACCTCCTTATCCGTTCCCAGGCGGATTTCCTGGAGCGGGTTGAACTTGACGCTGGAACCGTCCGTGGCGGTCGGCTCCAGCTTCAAGCACGTTTGCCCGATGGATTTGCGGAAGCCCGCCGTCAGCGCCCAGTTCTCGCCCTTGATGTCGTACACCAGCACGCTCGCCGGCCAGCTCAAGAGGGTCGGCAGCACAAGGCCGACACCCTTACCGGAACGGGTCGGGGCGAAGGCCATGACGTGTTCCGGGCCGTCGTGCCGCAGGTAGTTGATGTCGCCGTTCGGGGCCTTCCACGCGCCGACGTAGACGCCTTTGCCAGTCCCCAGCAGGCCGGTCGCTTTCAGTTCGTCCTGGCTGGCCCAATGCGCGGAACCGTGCAAGTGCTCGTTGCCGCCGCCCAGGTTCTTGGTGCGCCGGTAGTTGATGTAGCCGGCCACCAGCACGCCGATGAGCACCGAGCCGGTGACGAAGTAGTAGACGTGCGACAGGACGCTTTTCAGGTAGGCGTCCTCGACGGTGCCGTACTTCCATCCCCATTCGACCCAGCCGAAGGGCTGGTAGATGGGGAAGCTGCCCAGGTGGGCCACGGGTGCGCCCAGGGCGGGCTGGAAAGCAAGACGCCACGCGAGGTATTGCGTGGCGATGCTGCTGACGACGACGATGAGAACCAGCCCGAGCAGCACGGCCCCCCACATCACGCCGGAGAGATTCGGCGGCTTCGTTGGCAGCTTGTAAAGCGGGTTCTGGAGGTTCTGGTTTTTTGCCATGCTGGGTTTCCTTTTCCCGCCGCCGCGCGGGGCGGCGGCGGTGCGGCTGGTTAGCGGTTGACGCCCAGGCTAGGCCCCTGGCCCTGGTCGCGGCCTTGTGTCCGCGTCAGCTCCACGGCGGTCGCCCGCTGGTTGGCGTACTTGACCTGCACCGACTGGCCCTTGTGGTACTCGCCGGACAGGTTGCCCTTGTCGTGAATGACAAACGTGTTCGCGCCCAGGCGCTGGCCCACATGCTTGTCGGTGATGACGACGACCTGGCCCTTGTAGTCGCCCTTGTCCAGATTCGGGTCGTAGACCTTGGAGCCTTGCCCGAACTCCTTGAGGATGATGCTGCGTGCCTGGAAGAAGGATTGCTTCGGGTCGGTGTCGGCACGGCCCTGGTCGGGCGCACGCTCGCCGCTCTTGTCCTGGGCCTGGCCGCGCTGCTGCTGCCGGTCTTGGCTCGGGTCGTTCACGTAGACGCGGCCTTTGGAGTAGGTCAGGTTGACGTTCTGCCCGACCTCGACATCCTTGCTGATGTTGACCTTCTCGTGGACGATCACCGTCTTGTCGTTCAGGCGTTGCAGGATGTGCGAGCCGGTTTCCGCGATCACGGTGCCGGTGTAGCTGGAGAAACCGTTGTTCTCCCGTGCCATGTACATCTTGGCGTCCTTGCCCATGTGCGCGTTCTTGAGCGCGGTCAGCTCGTTCGCCACGGGTTCGCCAGCACCGGCCTTCTCCGGGCCTTTCTCGCGGCCCTGCTGGTCGCGGTTCTGTGCCTGGCCTTCGCGGCTGGGTTCGCGGCCATCGGCCGCCCTGCCCTGCCCCTCGCGGCGTGGCTCGCGCGGCTGCTCCGGGCCGATCAGGACGTTTTCCTTGCCGTACTCGATGGTGAGCCGCTTGCCGGTTTCCAGCGATTCACCCAGCGGGTGGAGCGCGGATTGATGCTGCGTGCCCTGGAGCTTCGCCAGGTCGTGGACGATGACGCTCTTGCCATTCAAGTCCTGCACGGCATGGGTGCCGTCAATGTGGACGATGCGGCCCGAGTAGCGGCCGTCCTCGCGCGCGGCGTAGGTCTTGATTTCCGGGTAGGCCGGCTCCGACCGCGCCCTGTCCGCGCCCGCATCCAGCACGCGCAACACCTGGGCCTCATGCGCCGGAATGTTGTTCTCTTGGATGAAGGATTCGACGGCCGGACGGCCGCCGAAGCTGATGCGGTCAAGGTTCGGGGTCACGACCTCGACACCGGCCATGCCCGGCTGGTCGTTGTAGACCATGCGGTGGCCCGGCATGGATTCCATCGGGATGCCGCCGATGAAGTCGCGTGTCTTGCGCTGCTCCTTCTCGGCGCTGCGGCGCTGGTTCTCTTCCGGGCTGATGCCGTATTCGTTGTGCAGCGCCTCGCCCTTGAGGATGCCCTTCTCGCCCTCGGCCTGGATGATGGCCTTGGCGTTCTTGTCGCCCACGGTGTCGGCCAGGCTGTCCGCATCCAGCTTGTCGAACTTGGCGACGACCTTGCTGCCGCTGTAGAACGCGGCGGTGTAGGTCGGGTCGCCGGCCTCGGGCGTGTGACGGGTGAAGCGGATGGAATTCGCTTCCTGGTCGTCGATGCGGGTCATACCCGTCTCTGCTTGAACTCCTACGGTTTGGTTTGCTTCGGGCATGTCATGCCTCCTTAAAAAAACGCCGCTAGTCCGTCCCCGGACATCCCGGCCAATGCCTGGGCGTTATCCCAGGCTCCGCTTGCGCGTGTGGCCGGAACTGACCCGGCCACGATTCCGGCGACGCGCAGCGCCGGAAAAAAGGCCGGCGTGGGCCGGCCTTCGGTCTTAGCCTCCACCGCCTCCCATGTCGCCGCACGACACGTTCAGCACGTTCCAGAACTTGCCGTTCTTGGTCATGTCGTTCTGCGTGTAGACCTTGCGGATGTGGTCGGCAGGAATGCGCGGGTTCGCCTCGGCGTGGTAGTTGGCTACCAGGAACTCGCTTTGCTTGTCGAGGACGCCGTAGCCGGCCCACAGCTCGACCTGGCCGGCACCGGCCAGCGAGCACACGAACTGCTTATCGAGCACGACGAAGCTGCGGGTGTTGGTGGTGATGGCGGCATCGACGCCGGCAGGCTCGTACAGGCCGCCCTGCCAGCCCAGCCACTGGCCGCTGGCCGTGTACATCACGATGTCCTGGCCGTTGCGGCGAGCGCCGATGAAGTAGGAACCCGGCCGGCCGGCGTCCGCGCCGTTGGCCTGGATGTAGACGGTGACGCGCTCCCCGATGGGGGCCTGGTCGCCGCCGCACTCGCCATAAGGGGAGACGTAGCCGCCAGGGCAGACGTACTCCTTCTTGGCGGAAGCTCCCGCGTGCGCCTGGCTGGTCAATCCAGCCAGGGCGAGCAACGCGGTCAACATATAACGCAAACGCATAAGCACTCCTTCTTTCAGTGTGTCAACGAGATGGGCCGCGCGGCCTGTCTTTACCCCGTGTCGGCGTGCGTTCGGCCGTTTGTCGCGGTGCGACTTCCAAGCCTTCGCGCTCCGGCGCAGGGCGCACCTTGCCGCGTTCCAGCAGCTCCTGCCCGGCTGCTCTGACGGCTCGCTGGTACTGGCCCAGCCAGCCACCAAAGCCGGATTCCTCCGGTAGTCGGCCCGTGCTGCTGACGGTGCGCATCGCCTCGCCGGCCAAGTGGCGCGGGTCTTTCAGGAGAGCGTCGGCCGCGCCCAGGTGTTTGAAGCGAATAGCCAACTTCTCCTTCCCGTCCTTTGGGTCGGTGAAGTTGTCGGCCGTGATGACCACGAAATGGCCGACCTTCAACCCCTCCCCGCGCGCCTGCTGTGCCTGGCGAGACTGATACAAATAATGCACTTTACCATCAATCCCCTCAACCAGCATGTACGGCGCATCGCGCGCTTCGTCGATGCCGGTGGCGATCAGGCGGCCCGCCACGCGGCGGGCCTGGCGCATATCAGTCGCCTGGAGCTGCAAGCGCGGGTCGGACAGCAGCTTGCGGTTTTGATACATCGTCTTGAGCCGGTCATTGCTCACTTGGACGTTGCGCAAGGCGTGCTCGAAGTGGCCGGGCAGTCGCCAGGCCATCGGGCCGGTGCGCTCGGCCATGCCCATTTTTTCGAGGTAGGCCAGGCGGCGAATCTGGCGCACGCGCAGTTCGCGCATCTGGCCGTTCTTCGGAATGGGGTCGCCATAGCTGATCGTGGCCGACCCGTCCGGCTGACGTGCTGCCTTCTTGAGAATCATGCGGTCAAGATCGGTGTACCGCTGCTGCTGCACCTGGCGGTCTAGCGCCTCTTCCATCTGCTGGTCGGTGCGTACCCCGATTTGCTGTGTTGCCGCTTCCTGGGCGCGCTGCCGCAGGGTGGTCTTGACATAGCTGGGGTCGATGCGCAGCTCGTGGCCGTTGCGGTCACGGCCGCGCAGGGCGATGTGGACGTGCGGGTGGTCGGTGTTGTAGTGGGCGGCCGCGCACCACTCCAGCGGCACACCTAGATCGCGCTCCAGCTTGTCCATGTAGTCCCTGGTGAGCTGGCGCATGTCCATCTTGTCCCCGAACTCGGGGGACAGGATGAGCTTGAACACGCGAGGGTCTGCGGACTTCTGCCAGGCGTCGAGCGTTTCGACCAGCGGGATTTCGCCCGTCGCGCCAAAACCCAGCGTTTCCGAACTTAGCCGCCCTGCCCCTCGGCCAGTTGCTGCGCCCGCTCCAGGTTTGCCATAACTTCCCCGTCGCAGTGCGTCAGCTCGTTCGGCTCCTCCGTGCTCCACGTCACCAGGTGCATCACCCGGCAATAGCATTTCACCCCGGCCGGGGAAGTGAACCACACCGACCCCGGACAGGCTTCGCAAACCGTTGAGGGTTTTGGCCTCCGGCTTGCCTCCAATCTCTGCAAGGTAGGACTGGCGTAGGGTTCTAGCCCAGCCAGCTCGGGGAACTGCTCGGTTATATCGGTCATCGTCGCGCTCCTTCTCGTTGGTAAGGCCCTCGGCCTCTCGTTCGATGTCGTCGGGCGACTTCTCCAGCTCGTCGCCCAGGGTTGCAGATTCGCGGGCGATGTAACGGCCATGCGCCGCCCATTGCCCGTCGCCTTTGTTCGCCGCATAGGTCATGCGGACATTGCACCGCTGCATCAGGTGGGTCGCACCCGTGCGCCCAGCACCGCGCCCCGGCTTTCCGCCGCGCGCTTTTCCCCTGGCGTGTGCGGCAGGGCGGTTGCCTGTCCGCATCAAGGCGCTGACGCGCTTGATGAGGTTCGACGTGGCGCGCACGTCGTTGGCCTTCTTCCCGCCTCGCACCTTGAGGGTGATCTTGTAGCGGTCGTTGTCGGATTCAGCCATTCATCGCGGCCCCAAATTTCCGCGCGCGGAAATTTTCGTCATCCATCCAAGCCGGCCGAATCCAGCGCGACCGTGATGCTGGACAGCGAGCCGCCGACCTGCATGGCGTCGGCGATGGCACGAACCAGCTTCTCCCAGCGTTCCATTGCCTGCGCCTTGGACACCGGCCGCGCGTCCTCCGGGACGGGCGGGGTGTGCATGTAGTACGACTTGATGAACAGCTCTTGCACGGTCATGAGCACCTGCATTTCGTTCCGCATGCGGCGCACCTCCCGGTGCATGGATTTGAAGCTACCGGCCTGGCGCTTCTCGAAATCGACCAGCAGGCGATGGAACTCATCGCCCTTGATGTACTGCCGCGTGGCCTCGCGGAACAGGTCAGGCACAGACCAGCCGCGCGCCTTGGCGGCCTCTTCGATCTGCGCCTGAAAGTCATCGTCACAGCGGACGCCGTACTGCTTGCCCATGTGTGGTTTGCCTTCAAAGTGGGTTGGGCGGTATCGCCAGATACCCAAAATACTACCTACGATACCGCAAAAAATCAAGCGTAGGCTTGCACTTGCGGGTAAAATATGACATCATCGCTACCGTTCTTTATGTTCCACTACTGAGGGTTGGCGATTGTGGCTTGGTGGTTTCCGACAAGCGCCAACCGAATTGCTTGGGGCTGGATTTCCGCACGCGGAAATCCAGCGACTTCGGGGTTTCCGGTTTTTAGGGAGTTGCGATGAACAGACAGACGCGAGCGGCTGGCGTGAAGAGCCGCACCGTACCCGGTGCGGTGGGTCTCGAACCCGTCGTGCTGCGCATCGACAGGGGTGGCAAAGGCCGGGCTTTGCCCGAGCCTTTGCCGTTGGTCATGGGTCTGTTCAGGGCCGCAGGCGCGACCCCTGGAAGGGATGCCTGACCGGCTACGATGCCCGGTCAGTTCAGGGGAAGGGAAGAACTAGAACGATGAGAATTTCCGCGCGCGGAAATTTCAGAGGGCAGGGGACTTATCCGCGCCGCCCCGACGGGGCGGAAAAATTAAGTCAGGCCCCGGCCTTTTGCACGCTCGGCGGCCTTGGCGATGGTGCGGTCGATGTAATCGCGCTGCCGGGCCTCGCTGCCTTTGTGCGACAGGTCGCGGGTGCGAAGCGCCTGCTCGATGGCCGCTGCACCGACGCCCTTGGACAGCGCGTAAGTCGCGTAGGCCAGGTCGGCGCGGTGGTCATCGCTACCGTAGGCGGGATTGCGGCGGAAGTCGTCGATGGTCTTGAGCGAGCGGCCGGCCTGGGTCTGGACGGGCGCGGCCTGCTCGTACTGCTTGCGCCGGGCCTGCTCATCAGCCAGGCGCTGGTCGTGCTGGTGGCGCACGCCGTCGATGAAGTCGGCGGCGTGGCCGTAGACCTGGCCGCTGGCACCGTGCAGACGCACGAACGGGAACAGCCCGTTCGGCTGGCGGTGTTTGTCCTTGCAGTTGGTGAAGCCGGCCAGGCGGCCGAAGTGCCGCCAGTCGGCAGAACCGGGGTCGCCACCGTAGCGCGTCGCCAGCTCGCGCGCGGCCTCGGTGGAAATGGCTGTGGGCAGCTTCTCGGTACCCGAGTGCTTGACCCACGCCTGGAAGTTGCGCGGGCTGGTTTCGGTGAGCACGGCGGGCGTGAAGCCGTCGCGCTCCATCTGCTTGACCGCCTGCGCGGTCAAGTCATCCACCAGGGTAAGGCCATGCTCGCCGTGCGGGCGGATGTAGATGTGGTTGCCCTGCATGTTCTGGTGTTTGAGGTAGGGAACCGACCGCAGGACGGTTTCCTTGTCCCAGGTCTTGATAAGCATGCGCTCGGCCTTGGCGTCGAAAACGCCGACCTCGAACACGTCACAGCCCATTGCCTCGACCTGCCGCGTGACGGCTTCGGTGGTGATGTCTCTTCGTTGCATTGCAGCTCCCATTGCTTGCTCGTGTATGATGGAGTGTGATATAAATGTATCACGCCGAGCTTAGGACGGTCAAAACGTATGTCAAAACATGAAACCAGAAAGCGGCTTGAGGAAAAGCTGACGCGCGAGTGCGGCAGCGTTTTCATGCAAGCCCTGCGTGACCCCGCAGTCATTGAAATCATGCTCAACCCGGACGGCAAGCTGTGGCTTGACAAGGCCGGCGAGGGCATGATTTTCACCGGATATGAAATGCCCCGGTCAGTCGCCGAAAGCATGCTAGGTACTTGCGCGAGCATGCTGGAGACGGCCATCACGGCCGACAACCCGATTCTTGAGGGTGAGTTCCCGCTTGACGGCTCACGCCTTGAGGGGCTGTATCCCCCTATCGTCACCGGCCCAGCCTTCGCCATCCGCAAGAAGGCCACCAAGATTTTCACCCTGGACGAGTACAAGGCGCGCGGCATCATCCGCCCGCTGAACCGCGAGCTGCTGGCAAGCATCAGCGCCCGCCATGTCGAGGACACCATCCTTTTCGATCACCCCGTGGATGCGCTGCGCGCAGCCATCAGGTCGCGCAAGAACGTCCTGGTGGTCGGCGGCACGGGGTCGGGCAAGACGACGCTCTCCAATGGGCTGCTTGCCGAGTTTCCCGTCATCTGCCCCGGCGACCGGGTGGTGACGATTGAGGACACCCGCGAGCTTCAAGTCGCGGTTGAAAACATCGTCTCTCTGCGCACGTCGGAGACGGTGAGCATGCAGCGTCTGCTGCGGGCCACGATGCGCCTGCGGCCTGACCGAATCATTGTTGGCGAAGTTAGAGGAGGAGAAGCCCTTGCGTTATTGAAAGCCTGGAACACCGGCCACCCTGGAGGGGTGGCAACTCTGCACGCGGATTCGGCCTACGGCGGGCTGATTCGTCTCGAACAGCTCATTGAAGAGAACGCAGGCATCACGGCCAATCCCAAGATGATCGCGGAAGCGGTCGGCCTGATTGTGTTCATTGAGCGTGTCAATGCCGAACCCGGCCGCATGGTCACGGAAATCGTCAAGGTCAACGGCTTCCATGACGGCCACTACCAACTTGAACCCGTCACTCACATTAAGGAGTTACTACATGAAATCGCTTAACACCCGCAAGGTCGTCAACGTCGCCTTGATGGCTGGCCTGGCCCTGCTGGCTTGCAAGTCGGCTATGGCCGGCACCGGGCCTGACATGCCCTGGGATTCCGGCCTCGACAAGCTGGTGAAGAACCTGACCGGCAAGACCGCCCTGGCCATCGGCGTGCTTGCCATGTTCGCCGCCGCCGCCGCACTCGTGTTCGGCGGAGAAATGTCCGAGTTCACGCGCCGCATCATCCTGATGATTCTGGCCGTGGCCCTGATGGTGTCGGGCGCGTCGCTGCTCAACATCTTCTTCGGCATCTCGGGTGCGCTGATTCCTCTGGTGGCCTGAGATATGGACGAACCACGCCGTATCCCTATCCACCGGAGTCTGAACCGCCCGAACCTGTTGCTTGGCGGCGACCGCGAGCTGGTCTTGATGACCATGCTTTGCGCCGCGATGGTCGGCTTCACTGCCTCGTCGCTGCTGCAATTGGGTATCGGCGTGGTGTTGTGGCTGGCCGTGCATGCCGGCCTGGTGCAGATGGCGAAGTCCGACCCGAACATGCGCGACGTGTACGTGCGCCATGTGAAGTACCGGCCCTTCTACTCCGCGCGCACCGGGCTGGACAGCAAGCCGCTCCAAGCTCCTGAATGGAAAGACTGACATGCTGAACCTTCGTGAATACCGAAACACGGTGCGCGGCCTGCCCGACGTGCTGAATTTCGCGTTAGAGCCGGAGGACGGAATCATCCAGACAAAGAGCGGTGGCTTGCTCGCATGCTGGTACTTCCGAGGTCGTGATACGGGCAGCTCGACGCACGCCGAGCTGGCCTCTATCTCGACCAGGCTCAACGCGATTTTGTGCCTGCTGGGCGAAGGCTGGATGCTCCATGCTGACGCCATCCGACGCCCGGCGAACAACTACCCCGAGCGGGGTTCCTTCCCCGACCGCACGACGTTGATAATCGACGAAGAGCGGCGACAGCAGTTCAAGCTGGAAGGCGCGCATTACGAAACCTTCTACGGTCTGACGCTGACCTATCACCCGCCGAAGAAAGTTCGGCAGCGGGTGGCCGACTTCATGTACGAAGGCGGCAACCACACGGGCGAGGGCTTGGCCGACCGCATCCTTGCGCAGTTCCGCAAGACCATCGACGACTTCGAGAGCGTGTTCAGCGGCCTTTTCCCGGCTCGCCGGATGCGGGGCATCAAGGGCGTCGATGACTTCGGCCGGGAATACGTGATGGATGAACAGCTCCAGTACCTGGAGTATTGCGTCAGCGGCCAGCAGCGGCCGGTGCGCTTGCCATCCATTCCGATGTACCTGGACGCCGTTATCGGCGGCCATGAGTTCGTCGGCGGCAATGAGCCGAAGGTGGGCGACAAGTGGATTAAGGTCGTTGCCCTGGATGGCTTCGCCCAGGAGAGCTACCCCGGCATCCTCAACACCCTGGATGACCTGGCGGTGGAATACCGTTGGTCTACCCGGTTCATCTTCTATGAACCGTACCGGGCCAAGAAGATGCTTGACAGCATCCGCAAAAAGTGGTCGCAAAAGCAGCGCGGGCTGAAAGACCAGGTGCTGAACACCTCGAAAGGCCCGGTTGACCTCGACGCCCTCGCCATGACGGCGGACGTTGAGGCCGCCATGAGCGAGGCCGAAAGCAACCTGGTCAAGTTCGGCAATTACACGTCGGTCGTCGTGCTTATGAACGATGACTATGACGTGGTGCAAGAGGACGCGCGCAAGGTCGTCAAGGCCATCATGAACGCTGGCTACGGCGCTCGTGTGGAAGGGCCGAACGCGGTGGAAGCCTACCTTGGCTCCATTCCCGGCCATCATCGCCAGAACGTGCGGCGGCCGCTACTGCACACCTTGAACCTGTCCGACATGCTGCCCATTACGTCGATTTGGGCCGGCCTGGAGCACAACCCCTGCGACTTCTACCCGAAGAACTCGCCGGCACTGTGCTACGCGGCCACGACGGGTTCGACACCCTTTCGGGTGAACCTGCACGTCGGCGACGTGGGCCATACGCTCTTGCTCGGCAAGACGGGCGGCGGTAAGTCCACGGCGCTGACCTTCAAGATGGCCCAGCACTTCCGCTATCCGCGCGCGCAGGTGTTTGCCTTCGACAAGGGCTATTCGGCTTTCGTGCTGACCAAGGCGGCCGGTGGCGATCACTACGACATCGGCGGCGAGCATTCCCAGCTCGCGTTTTGTCCGCTGGGCGGGATGAAGCATGAAAGCGACGTGACATGGGGCGTGGGCTGGGTCGAAGACCTCTTGCGTTTCCAGGGCGTCGATGTCGGCTCGACTGTCACCAAGACCATCACCCAGGCCGTGCAACAGCACGCAAACGCGGAGATTCACGAGGGCGCGATTCCTTCGCTGACGAACTTCGTGGCCCGCGTGCAAAGTACCGAGCTGCGCACGGCCCTGGAGCCGTACACCATCGCGGGCACGATGGGCCACTTGCTCGACGCCGAGACGGACGGGCTGCGCTATGGGCGCTTTCAGACCTTCGAGCTGGAACACCTCTTGGACATGGGCGAGAAGAACTACGCGCCCGTGCTGCTCTACCTGTTCCGGCAGATAGAAAAGCGTCTGACGGGTGCGCCTACGCTGGTGCCCATTGACGAAGCCTGGATGGCCTTGATGGTTGAAATGTTCCGCGACAAGGTAGCCGACTGGCTGCGTACCTGGCGGAAGAAGAACGCGGCCATCATCTTGGCGACGCAAAACATTTCGGACGCCCTCAATAGCCCGCTGCGCGACGTGCTGCTGGCGAATTGCCCGACGAAGATTCTGCTGCCGAATCCCGATGCAAACACGTCCACGTTCCTGTCGATCTACCGCGACATCGGCCTGAACGAGCGGGAAATCGACATCCTGGCGAACGCCACGGAGAAGCGGCAGTACTACTACACCTCCCCGCTGGGGCGTCGGCTCTACAGCTACGGGTTCGGCCAGGTCGCGCTTTCGTTCATCGGCGCGAGCGGCCAGGACGACATCAAGCTGGCTCGCCAGTTGATGAACTCGCACGGGGAGACGTGGCCGGCCGAATGGCTGCGGCATCGCGGCCTCGGCGAGTGGTCGGACTACTGGATGAACGTTCAATAACGTGATACATTTATATCACTCTTAAAGGAGTAAGGAACCATGCGCAAGTTTGTCAGTGCTGTTGTTGTCGTCTCGATGCTCGCCGGCCCGCTGGCCGTGGCACCGGCCCACGCCTCCGGCGCGGTGGCCGGGGCGACCGAAATCACGCAGATCGCCAACAACATCGAGCTGGTCACGTCGGTGGCCCAGCAGGCGCAGCAACTCTCTTACGACATCAAGTCGTACCTGGAGATCGTCGAGCAGTACAAGAACATGGTCACGAACACGCTCAACATTCCAAACCAGATTTGGTCGAACGTGCAGAACGACCTGAGTTCGCTGGCGTCGGTGGTGAAGCAGGGCCAGGCCCTGGCGTATTCGGCCGAGAACATCGGCGACCTCTTCAAGCAGAAGTACCCCGGCTTCAAGAAAACCGATGACTTCAAGGCCGACTATCGCAAGTGGTCGGCGACGGTGATGGATTCGATCAAGGGCAGCCTCCAGGCTGCGAACTTGCAATCCAGCCAGTTCGCCACCGAAGAGGGCACCCTGGCGCAGCTCCGCTCGATGTCGGCGAGCAACCAGGGCCGCCTGCAAGCCATCCAGACGGGCAACCAGATCGCCGTCGAGACGGCCACACAGATGCAGAAGCTGCGCAGCCTGATGATGGCCCAAATGCAGGCGCAGAACGCCTACATGGCCGCCCAGGAACAGAAGGATTCCACCCGCAAGGCCGGGGCGGAAGCCATCATGCCGTCGAAGAAGGCCGGTGACGGCAAGACCTACGAAGGCTTCAAGGGAGGTTCCCTGTAATGCGCCGCAACGCCATCCGTTACACGGTGGCGGCCTTGTTGGTCGGGTTCCTGGCTGCTTGCGGCCAGAAACCCGACGAGGGCAAGCCGGCCCCGGAGAGCAAGCCCGATTCATCGGGCTTCACGGTTCCAGACAAAGAGCTGGGCCTCGACTACTACCGCGCCAATTTCGACCAGGTGCAGCCGACCATTGACTGGTGCCGTGGCAACGGCCCCGACAAGCGCACGGCTGCGCAAGACCGGAATTGCAAGGCTGCATCGCACGCCAAGATGGCCCCCAAGAAACCGGGCAGCGAGGCGAAGCAGTACGAAGGCTTCAAGGGGGGCACGCTTAAATGACGTCGTTCAGTACCCATAGACGCGCGGCGCTCTGGCTGCTCGCTATTGCATTTGTTCTTTTCGCTGCGGACGCGGCTTATGCCGACGTGTTGACCGACATCGGCAAGGGTTATCAAGCCGAATCGGCCAAATGGTTTCCGAAGCTCCTGGTCATCGCCAAGTCGCTTTTCTGGAAGCTCGCGGCGATTGAATTTGCCTGGGCCTCGATTCTGTGGGTGCTGAAAAACCAGGAAATGCAGTCGTTCACGGCTGCGGTCGTGCAGAAGCTCATCGGCATCGGGTTCTTCTATGCCCTGTTGCAGAACGCCGACTACTGGATTCCCGCCATCGTGAACAGCCTGGCTAAGTCGGGCAACGAAGCGACCGGCCTGCCGGCGCTCACGCCGTCCGAGGTATTCGACCTGGGCATCGACACTGCCGTGACGATGCTGGACGGCATCCAGAAACTGAGCCTGTGGGATGACTTTGCCACCATCGTCATCGCCGGCCTGGCTGCGCTCGCCATCGTGATTTCGTTCCTGGTCATCGCCGGGCAAATGCTGATCGCGCTGATCGAGAGCTACATCGCTATCAGCGGCGGCGTGCTCTTCCTTGGCTTCGGTGGCTCGCGCTGGACGGTCGAGTTCACGCAGAAGTACATCAGCTACGCCTTCGCCACGGGCATCAAGCTGTTCATGCTCTACCTCATCATCGGCGTGGGCACGGCCCAGGCCAAGACCTGGGCGGCACTGCTGGCAACGACGGACTGGAACAACATTTTCACGGTGATGGGCGGTTCCATCCTGCTTGCCTTCCTGGGCTTCCAGATTCCGAACATGGCAGCGGCCATGCTGTCCGGTGCGCCTTCTCTGACGGCGGGCGCAGCAGCGGCCACGGCGGGCACGCTCGCGGCCGGTACGGTCGCAGCAGGCGCTACCGCCATTTCTCCGGCGATGCAGTCCGCCAGGGGCGGCATGCAGGCGCTGAAGGCGGGGTATGACCATCACCGTGCCGGTGGTGGTGGCGTGCTGTCGAGCGCCCTCAAGGCGGTCGGCACGTCCACCGTGGATATGGGCCGCGAAGCCGGCCGCAGTGCCGGCGAAGCCGTGGGCCTTGCCAAGCCTACGGCGTCCGAGCGGTCTACCGTGGGCGGCCGCGCGGCCGAGCGCCGCGAGGGCATGACCGCCCAGCTCCAAGAAGAGCGCGCAGCGATGGCCGACGCGGGCGGCATGAGCAAAGGCAGCGAAAGCAACCCAGGCGGCACGGGCACGTCGGCCGAAGGCGACAGCGCCAAGAGCAACAGCGCGGGCAACAAGAGCACGTCGGCCGCGCCAGTGGTTCCCCCGCCTGCTACGCCCTCCGGCGCTGCTGGTGGGGCCGTAGGCGGGCTTGGTGGGGCCTCCGCGCCCCTGGGCGGCAATCCGCAGGTTGTCGATGACTACGGCAACGTGGTCGCGCCGCCCTCGGCCAAGATCGCCGAGAGCAACGCGGGCGGGGCCGGTACATCGGCCACGAACGCGGCCGCCGCGAACACCAGCGCGGGCAACACCTCGGCCACCGGCTCGGGTGCAGCGCCGGCCGGCAGCTCGGGCAGTGCTCCGGCGCAAACGATGGCCGCCGCCACGCCGCAAGCCCAGCGCCAGGTCGTCGATGACTATGGCAACGTCGTGTCGCCGCCCTCGGCCAAGATCGCCGAGAGCAACGCGGGCGGGGCCGGTACGTCGGCCGCGAACACGTCGGCGATGAACACCAGCGCGGGGAACACGTCGGCCACGAACACGTCAGCGCCGTCTGGTGGTGGGTCATCCGCCCCCGCCCCTGGGGCGGGACAAAGCGGCCCGGCCTCGGGCCGCGACAAGACGCCATTCCAGGATTTGCAGCATGTCAGGCCGCCGCAGATTCCGAGTGACGCCGCGCCGCAGGCCGGCGTGAATATCCGCCTCTCGCATTCCGAAGATTAACCGCCTCGTATAAGGAGAATTGCCTTGAAATTCGGCAAAGCCAAAGCTCGGCCCAAGGCTGATACAAACGTATCAGCCGACGTGCCGCAGAAACCCAAAGACCCCTATGTTCTGGCTCGTGAAGAGTGGAACGACCGCTATGGCGATTACATCGCCAGCGCCAAGAACTGGCGCTCGGTCGCCATCATCACCAGCCTGGTCGCCCTGGTGTCGGTAGGCGGCCTCGCCTACGTCGGCGCGCAGGACAAGTACATCCCCTACATCGTCGAAGTGGACAAGCTGGGCCAGGCGGCCAATGTGGGCTACGCCACCCAGGCATCGCCGGTCGATCAACGCATCTTCAAGGCGTTCCTGGTGCGCTTCCTGTCGGACTTCCGCAGCGTGACGCCTGACGCGGTTGCGCAGAAGGCCGCCCTTGACCGCCTGTACTCGATGGTGCCGACCGGCTCACCGGCCTTGGAGAAGATCAACACCTTCTACAAGGACAACTCGCCGTTCATGGTGGCGCAAAGCCAAACGGTCGCGCTGGAAATCAACTCCGTGCTGCCTATCTCCGGCCAAACCTGGCAAATGGAATGGACGGAGACGAAGCGCAACCTGTCCGGCCAGATTCAGAGCCGGATTCGCTACAAGGCTTCGCTGACGGTCGCCCTGAATCCTCCGCAGAACGAAGGGCTGATGCTGGTGAATCCGCTCGGCCTCTTCGTGATGGATTTGAACTGGTCGCAGCAACTTTAATTTCGAGGATTTGAGACATGAAAAAAGCATTCAGCCTGGCCGTCCTGGTCGCCCTCTCTGGCAGCGTGTTCGCTGCCGACCCGCAACCCGCTCCGGTGCCTAATCTGGCGAAGCCTGGCGAGACGATCACGCCGGCTGCTGCGCCGGCTCCTGCGGCGGCTCCCGTTGCCGCACCGGCCAGCGCGCAACAGTGCAGCGCGGCCGCAGCGGCCCCGGCCTGCGTCGAGACGAAGGCCGTGGAAGCCCCGAAGCCCAAGCCCGTCGTGCAACGACGCGCGCCACGTCCCGCCGTCGAAAAGGAGTTCGCACCAGCGCCGGCACGCATGGCCGTCGCCAAGTCGGCATCTTGGGCCGATGACCCGCGCGCGCAGCCCGTGATGGGCGAAGAGGGCAAGGTGGTCTACGTGTTCGGCGAATCGCGGCCGACCATCGTGTGCGCGCCGCTGCGCGTGTGCGATGTCGAGCTGGAAGCCGGCGAGACGGTGAACAATGCCGACGTGGGCGACGCGGTGCGCTGGAGCCTCAAGCCGTCGATTTCTGGCGCGGGCGCGGACAGGACTGTTCACGTCATCATCAAGCCGAAGGACTATGACCTGGACACGAACGCCATCATTGCGACCGACCGCCGCACGTACTACCTGCGCCTGGTGTCGCCGCGCGAGGGCATCAACGCCTACACCACGCGCGTCGCGTTCTACTACCCGGAGAACGAGCGCAAGGCATGGGAAGCCCAGCGCGCCGCGATGGTGAAGGAAGAGAAAACCGTCGTGTCCGATCTGCCGCCGCTGACTGCCGACAAGCTCAACTTCGGCTACGCGCTGGACGGCAAAGACCACTTCAAGCCGGTGCGCGTGTTCGACGACGGCGCGAAGGTCTACATCCAGATGCCGATGGAGTTCCAGCACCGCGAAGCCCCGGCGCTCGTCCTGGTCGGCAAGGATGGCAAGGAACAGCTTGTCAACTACCGCTTGAAGAACGACTACTACATCGTCGATAAGCTGTTCAGCAAGGCCGCGCTCATCCTGGGCGTGGGTGACGATCAGCGCCGCGTGACGATCACGCGCGACGAGTGCAAGAAGCGCGGCTTCTTCGGTAGCTGCGTGGAGTGACGGCTATGTCGAACAACGATCAAGAAGTGAAATCGCCCGACAAGCTGGAACTGCGCGGCAAGCCCACGACCGGCGTGCGCTTCGGCAAGAAGGCCGGCTTCGTCATCGCCACGGTGGTGTTCACCGTGTTGGGCCTGGTGCTCTACGGCATCGCCACGCGCGAGCCAGCAGGCACCGTGCAGGAAGGCGCGGACGGCCAGCCTTTGGCACCGGGCAAGCTGACGGCGGCCGGCGCGGATGCGGCCGGCAGAATCTACGCAGGCGTGCCCGATGGCATGGCGGTTCCGAAGCCCGAGCCGGCCATCACGCCGGCCACGGCTAGCACGCCGGAAGCGCCGCTGCCGACGCAGGCGGCGGCCGTGCCGAACCTGGGCGCACAGCCTGCCGCAGCAGCTCCAGCAGGGCAGGGCGGCCAGCCGCCGCTGACGCCGGAACAGCAAGCCGCCCAGCGCCTCAAGGAACAGCGCGAAGCCGAGCGCCAGAAGGCCATGATCGCCGAGGCGGCCGTGCCGAACTGGAGCGGCAGCGCCGGCAATACGGTCGTCACAGGCCAGCCTGGCGGTGCGAATCCTGCGCTCGCCCAGCTCCAGGCGGCCGCGCGCGGCCTGCAAGGCACGCCTGGCCTGGCCCAGCTCGCGCAGGCCCAGGGCGGCGGTGATGGTGATGACCAGAACAAGCAGGCCCGCAAGGAAGCCTTCCTCACGAAAGCGTCGTTGCAGCCCGACACCGACTACCTCAAGGCGACGGTGAAGGAGCAAATCAGCAAGTTCGAGCTGAAAACGACCGCCGTGATTCCGGCCGTGCTCATCAGCGGCATCAACTCGGACTTGCCCGGCGACATCAGCGCCCAGGTGACGGATGACATCTACGACACGGCCACCGGCCGCTTCCTGCTCATTCCGAAGGGCACGACGATCTACGGCAACTACGACAGCCGCGTGGCCTTCGGCCAGGAGCGGGTGCTTGTTGCCTGGTCGCGCCTCCAGTTCCCGAACGGTTCGACGTTGAACCTGGAAGGCATGACGGGCGGTGACGCGGGTGGCTATGCCGGCTTCCATGACCAGGTGAACAACCACTACGGGCGCTTGATCGGCTTCGGCATCGGCACCGCGTTGTTCTCGGCCGCGTTCCAGTTGTCGCAGCCGCAGCAGTCCAGCACGAACGGCACGCTGTCTGCGCAGCAGACGACGGCCGCAGCGGTCGGGCAGCAGCTCTCGCAGCTTGGCATGCAAGTCACTTCTCGGAACCTGAACATCCAGCCTACGCTGGAGATTCGGCCGGGATACCAGTTCGTGGTGAAGGTGAACAAGGACGTTGTGTTCCCGAAACCCTACAAGTGAAGGTATCCTTACACGATTTGGTGACAAATTGAGAGGTTGCCTACATGCCAACGACACCAGACGACGGGAAGGTCGTCTGTCTACGACTTAGCGTTAAAGCAGATGACTTGCTGCGCGAACATCTTGTAAGAAAAGGCGACGTGTCGCGGCGCGTCAACGAGGCGGTGCAGGGCACCGACTTGGAGCACGTCGCGGTCGTTCCACGAGGAAAAGCGCCCGGTTCGGGGCGCGAAACGTTCATGAATACCTCGGTGAAGTTCTTGCCGGGGGTTTATGAAGAAGCGGCGCGGGTGGCTAAGGCCAAAGGGGTTTCGGCCTCCGCGCTTATTGATGCTGTCTTAGTACAGTTCTTTTCACAGCCGAGAGCGGCAGAGGTAAATTATGTCGAGAGCGACAGTAGTAACGGTGACAAACCAAAAAGGAGGCGTCGGTAAAACGACTTCTGGCGTGCATCTGGCCTTCGGGCTGCGGGACATGGGCAAGAAAGTCCTGCTGGCCGACATGGACACCCAGGGCAACGCAAGCGCCATTCTTTCGCGTGACCCGCGAATCAACACCCGGCCCGGTGGCGCTGAACAGCTCTTTCAGAACGTGGCCGACTTGAAGGGGGTCGAAACCCCTTCCGGCATTGACCTCCTTCATGGTCATGCCTTCCTCGAAGCACTGGACAAGGAAGTGGCCGTAGGTGACACGGCCCAGCTCCGCGACTACGTGCGTTCGCTCCCCTACGACTACATCATCTTCGACACGCCGCCCGCCCTGGGCGTGCGCCAGGTCGCGCCGATGCTGTGGGCCGATCACCTGGTGGTTCCCGTCGAGCCGACGCCGCTGGCAGCGGCCGGCCTGGCGGCCACCATCCGCGTCATCAAGCGGTTGATTGATTCCGGCCAAAACGGCGAATTGAAGTGGAAGCTGGTCGTCAACCGCTACAAATCGACCAGCAAGGAACAAACCGCGCTCGTCGAGCGCATGCGCCAGCAGTTCGGCGCGAACTTCGTGCAATTCACCTTCGGCGAGCGCGTCGGCCTGACCGACTGCCTCGCGCGTGGCGTGCCGATCTGGGAATACAAGGGCACGCCGAAGGAAGTAGGCGAAGCCTGGCGCGCGCTGCCGTCCGCGCTCGGCCTGGCGTGAGGTGGTGAATATGGCGACAACAACACCTAAGAAATCATCCGGCGCAGTCATGGACTTCCTGGGCGGCCTCGGCGACGAGGCGGCCAGCGACGCGCCGCCCTCGATGTTCGCTGTGACGGCCATCCGGCCCGACCCCGAACAGCCCCGAACCGAGTTCGACCAGGAACGGCACGACAACCTGGTGGCGTCCATCAATGAAATGGGCGTGCTCCAGCCGCTGCTGCTGCGCGAGACTGGAGAGAACCCGCCCTACGAAATCATCGCCGGGGAACGGCGGTGGCGGGCCGCGAAAGCGGCCGGCCTGGCCGAAGTGCCCGGTTTCATCCGCAACGACCTGACGCGCGAGCAGGTCGAGCTGGCCCAGGTGGTCGAGAACACCCAGCGCGCCGACTTGACCGACGTGGAGCTGGCAAGGCGCATTCAGCGCCTGCTGGACAACACGAAGATCAAGAAAAAAGACCTGGCCGCGAAGCTCGACCGCAAGCCCAGCTACATCAGTCGTCTCCTGGCGATGCTCGATGCCGCGTGGAAACCGCTGGTGGACGAGGGCATCATCACGTCGGCCGGCGTGCTCGAACGCTTCAAGGCGCTGGGCGACGACGACCGCGCCGCCCTGCTCGATGCAGCCCGTGCCAAGGGCGCACCGCTCGGCCGTGAGGACATCGACGCGCTGGTGGACGCCAAGAAGGCGGCCGCCGCGCCGGCCGTGGTGCCAGATCCCGCGCACCAGGTCGGCGAGACTGTCACCACGGACGACACCGGCACGGCCACGGCCAGCGAACCGGACGCCGGCAGCTCTAGCGAAGGTGGTGGCGACGGCCTCGGCGGACTGGATTCACTCGGCGGCTTCGACGGCGAGCCAGGCGCAGGCGGCAGCGCCAACGATGCCGGCGACGGCGGCCTGGGCGGCAGTGGTGCGATAGACGGCGGTGACAGCGGTAGCGAACCATCGACCGCGACCGCCTCGGGCGGCGAAAAAGGCGGCGGCACGGCCAGCAAGAACGTCTCGTTCAAGATGACGGTCGAGGACTTCGAGCGCCTGATTCCGCACTTCGTGGACAAGTCGGCCGACAAGGTGGAAATCCGCGTCAGTCCCGACCTGGCCGTGGCCCTCATCGAGAACCTGGGCGGTGCAGTGCCCGAAGAGGTGGGAGAGTACGGCGCGAAGATCAAAGACTTGATGGCCTAGAACGCGCCGCAGGGCGTTCAAACCGACAAGGGCATGTCTCGGCATGCCCTTTGTCATTTGCGGCCCGTGTAGGCCCGCTACGGTGGCCGCAACAGGGGGTTCCTCCCTTTTCCCGCCCAAGGGGCGGCGGCGGATAGTTCCCAGGCGTGGCGATGACCTCCCAGGTGGGTGTGGGGTAGTTTTGAATTCCTTGCGGCGGTGGTGCCTTGGCCAGGTTGCTCAAGGGCAGGGCGGTGGTGTGCCACCGGGCGCGCAAGTGCGCGCCCTTTGACAGCACTGTGAGCGTAGCGAACCGCTTACCGGGGGGAAGGGGGGCCGCGAAGCGGGGGAACCCCCTCGCAGGGGGTTCCACGGCCGCTAGGCCGCCATTGTGGAAGGGCTGCTCGCGCTTGCGCGAGCCACTTCTTGCGGGTGGGTGGGTACGAGCCGCAGGCGGCGCCGGCCCATCGGCCGGCTTGAGGCGTAAGCGCCATTGGCGTTAAAGCGTTTAAAAGGAAACCGTTAAGAAACGCGCGCGTGTTACGGTCGCGCAAGTCCGCGCCAGCATTGGCTTTTCGGCGATTTTGGTGGCGCGATAGACGAACTGGCGGTGGCGCGATAGACGACTTTCCGGTGGTGCGATAGACGGGCCTGGGTGGTGCGATGGACGACGGCCGCCGAGTTATCCACAGAATTTGCCGTCCGGTGGTGCGATAGACGTTGTTCCAGGCCGTTTTCGGCGGCCGGCCGGGCCACTGGATTTTTCACGCGGATGGCATAAAAGCCTTGTGCCATCGGACTTTCCGGCCTCCTGTGGATAACTTCGCGGTGGTGTGATAGACGACTTTTTGGTGGTGCGATAGACGATACCGCCGCGCGTCCTGACCGGCTTCGGTGGCGCGATAGACGACATGGGGAAGGGCGAAGGCACGCCGGCCAGAGCCTGGCGGCGCGTGCATTGGGAAGGTTTTCGGGCCGGGCGGGGTGGGTGCCGGCGTGTATGGTGACAGTGCGGAGCTGGCCAGGCGCGGGGCCTGTCACCAGCCTAGCGTCGGCCGCGCTGCTGCGTCTGCACGTCGAAGCCGGGCAGCAGCTCGCTCAAGGGCTGCGCGCCGCCAGTGCGTGGCCGCAGGGCGGGCGCGGGCGGCGGTGCCGGCGACTTCGCGGCCGAGCTGGGGGGGAAGGTGCCTTGCTCCACCAGGCGGCCGTACCAGCCGGCCAGGTTGTTCTTCGCAAGCTCCATACTGAGCTTGCGAGTGTCGCGGGTCAGGTAGACGACCTGGGGCGGCTTGGCCGCCTCGTCGATGGCGATGCGGTAGTCCGGCAGCGCGTCGTCCTTGATGATCTTGACCAGCTCGCGCCGGAAGTATTTGGTTTCCTGCTGGCTCCCGGTCTTTTCCTTGAGCAAGGGCAGGTTGATCTTCCAAAAGGCTTTGTCGCCGCAATGCTTGCGGCCCAGCTCGTACAGCCGGCGCTCCATCGGCTGGGCGAGCGAAAAGTATTCCGGGTTGATGGTCAGGATGTCGTACTCCTGCACTGCGCGGTAAAGCCACTCGGACAGCAGCAGCTCGACCTGGAGCGCGCCCTTGCCGTTCTTGGTGGATTGCGTCACCTTGTAGTCCTCGACCAGCCCGAAGCCATCGGTGCGTTCTTCCTCGGTCGTCTTGACGTTGGTTTCGATGGTGGTGCCGCGCAGTCGTCGGCAGGTGTCCAGGGCGCGTTCGTAGGCCGCGCCGCCCGTGCTGCGGCGGGTGCCGACCAGGAAGGGGTGAATGTCGAAGCGCACGCGCCTGGTGGGCGTCTTGCCGGCCTCGACGGCTCGCACGATCTTGGAGACGGCGTAGATGAGGATGTCCTTGTCGAACACCGTGGCCGCCCCGATCACGCTGGGGATGATCTTCACGTACTTGTCGCCGCGCTGGTAGGTGCGGATGCGCAAGTCCTTATTCTTCGACAGGCTGAATATCGGGTATTCCATCGAATGGATGTCGTCCTTGACGGGCCAGTCTGCGACGGCATCGAGCAAGGTGAACAGGTCGGGCTGAATCAGGCCAGGGCTGTCGTCTTTTTTTGTCATTCGAGGAATCCTCTCAAGCTCTCTTGAGTGATACAAATGCCGCACATTTTATCAGGCATTTGTGCCCTTGTGGCGGTTTTCATGGTGACACTTTCCGGCTGGCCAGCTCCTGCTGTAGCTCCATCAACGCGGCCAGCAGCCACCGCCAGCCCTCCGGCCCGAGCGTGATGCGCGCGCGGGCGTTGCGGTAGCTGCATACGAGCTGGGCGACACCTTGCGAGCTGGGCGGCACCCAGGCGGCGATGCTCTCGCGCGAGCCGGCCGGGCTGCGGTAGTCCATTGAAAACACGCGCTCCGGCTGCGGCGCGTGGCGCTCCACGATGTCGAGCGCGCTGGCGGCCACGTCGGCCGCCTGGTGGATGCAATCGCGGTGCAGGTAGGCCGTGACAGTGGTTTTCCCCGCGCCCAGCGTGACTACGCCATGATCGCGCGAGCGCGGGCGAATGGCGACGGTCAGCGTCCACACGGTCGGCACGCCGGCCGGCGAGTAGCCTTTCTGCGTCATGGTTCGCACGAACTCGGCACGGGCCATGCGTCAGCCCTCGCTGTCGTGCTGTTCGTCCTGGAGCTGCTGCGCCACGCGCGGCACCAGCTCCAGCCACGCGGCCCCGGTGCGCTTGATTGCGTCGGCCAGGGTGTAGTCCATGCCGGCCAGCCAGTCGGCACGGTTGAGCACCAGGGCGACCGCGACGCGCTCGCCCGTGGATTGCACGGCCCAGGCGTCACGGCCGCCTTTGGCGGCGTCGCGGGCCTTGCGCAAGAGGTGGTTGTATTCGGTCATGTTCATGGTGTGGCTCCTTGGGTTGTGGTGACACCTGGCGCGGCTCGATCGCGCCTGGCTGTCGCCATTGCATGGTGACAATTCAACGACGCCGGCGAGCTGCTGGCGTCACCAAGCCGGCCAGCGGCCGCGCTGGTGACAGGCCCGCGCAGTGGATCTCGGCCAGGCGTCACCATTTGCGCTTGCCCGACAGGTAATCGACGGCCGACGCCAGGCGCTGGCCGCCTTCGTACAAGGTGGCCTCGATCTGGCGCGCACGCTCGGCCAGCGCGTCGTAGTCGCGGGCGCGGGCAATCGCGTCCTGCGCTGCCTTGATCTTCTTCGGGTCAGTGCCGACGTACTCGCGCTTGCGCTCCCCGTCGTGCTGCGGATGCACCAGGTACAGATAGCGCCCCTCGCGCCAGTGCTCGGTCGCGTAGATCAGCCCGGCGCGCTTGAGCTGGGCCATGCGCTTCTGCGCGGTAGCCAGCTCGGCGTCGAGCTTGGTGATGACACCGGGCAGGGCGGCCGCCAGGGTGTTGAGCTGTTTCACGGTGGCGTTAGCCATTTCCTTTTACCTCCACATGCTTCGCCGGTTTGATCTTCCGGCGTTTGATGAACCGGGACAGCGTGGCCTTTGAGACGTCAAGCCGCGCGGCCGCTTTCGTCAGGGACAGCCCAAGGGCCAGATACGCCGCCACCTCGTCCGCGCGCTCGTCGAGCTTGAGCGCGGCCGCCTGGCCGGGTGGCCTGCCCAGGCGCTTGCCGCTCGCCTTGGCGACGCGCAGCGCCTCGGTGGTACGCGCCCGGATGAACTCGCGCTCGATGCGCGCGGCCAGGCCCAGCACGGTCGCCATGATTTCGGCCTGGAGCGAGCCATCCAGCACGATCTTCTGTTTCGTGATGTGGACGGCGACGCCCTTGGCGACGGCCTCGGCCATGAAGTCGAGAACCTGCAAGGCCGATTCGCCCAGGCGCGAGATTTCCGGTGACAAGATCACGTCGCCGCGCTGGGCCTCGGCCAGCACGTCGGCCAGGGCGCGCTTGCGCCAGGACTTGGCACGGCTGCCGGTTTCTTCGACGATCTTGAGCGGCGCGAACCCGTGCGCGTTGGCGTACTCCAGCAAGCCGAGTTTCTGGTTCGCTGCACTCTGGTCGTCGGTCGAAACCCGCAGGTATGCGAAATACCTGCTCGCGGCCGCCGCTGCCGTGGGCGTTTTCTTGGGCTTCATGGGCTGTGTTTCGCATAAAGGTATGAAGGGCCTTAAATAATACGCTCGTGGAGCAAAATAAACGGGTCATTAATTAGCCGTTTTCATACCGGCGAAATCATGGTTTTTTTGAGCCTGGTCACGCCGGATAAAACCGGCTGACCATCTGCTGGCCGCGCTGCTCGAAGATCACGACGCCGGCCTTGACCTTGATGACCTTCGGCCGCTCGATGACGACGACGCGCGCCGGCAGCGTCGCCGGCAGCGCCTGGGGCGGCTGGTGGTGGCCGTTCAGCACGAACAGGCCCAGCGCACCGGCCACGACGTTCGCGGCCAGGGCAGGCGGGGCGAAGATCGCCACGGCAAAAAGGACGACGGCCAGCACGAAGTGCGCGGGCTTGCTGCGGGTCTTGGTGGTCATGTCTTAGTTCTCCTGGTGGTGTGCCTGGGCTGCTCGGCCTGCCTGACGATCACGACGGGGCACAGGTAGGTTTCCCCGTCGCGTCGCACCAGCAGCCAGTGCTGGCCGCCCTCGACCGCCTTTGTGTCGGGGTCGGCCTTGCGCCACTCGGCGCGGGTCATAGTCAGCGGCTCGCCCTGTTGCATTGGTCGGCGACCTTGGCGATGGCGTAGTCCGGCACGATCACGCGCCCCTGCGGCTTCACCGCCTCGACGTAGCTGATGCACAGCGCCTGATTGGCGAACGTGCCCAGCAAGTGGCCGCCGCGCGTCTCCAGGCGCACCGGCCGCATGATGTCGGCGGGGTCGATCACCAGGCGGGCGACGACGCTGCCCTGGCCGTCACGAACGGCCGCGGCCTCGATCAAGCGGCGGTAGCCCTTCTGCAACCGCGCCGCGCGAGCGCGGATAAAGGGCACGTCGGCCACCTTGAAGCGCCCGGAAATAGGCGCATTCGCTTCCAGGGCGTCGGCGTGGTCGATGAGTACGCCCATGCGCAGCAGGGCACGCTGGGCCATCTCTCGGAGTTGCGGGGCAGTGGTTTGCATGGCGTCGATTCCTTGCGGTCGAGAAAGGGCATTAATGCCCTTTCTATGGCAAAAAAATTAGTCCTCGTCCGGGAACATGATCGTGATGACCGGCTCGGCGTTGTCGCCGGGGCCGACCGTCATCTTGAGCTTCACGCGCTGCGGCATACGGGCGCGGCCACCGCGCGGGACGCGGTACATATCGAAGTACAGCAGGGCACCGCCCATGCGGGTCGCGCGGCTCGCCATCCACACGACATCCCACAGCCGGCCGGCCTGGTCTTGGCAGGTGCCTTGCCGCTTGTTGTCCTTGCCCGTCCACTCGATGCAGTCCAACCACACGGCCGACGTGCAGGCCACGGGGTAGCGGAAACCGGCCTCCTTGGCCGTCTCGCTGATGTCCACCAGCACGCCGTCGGCGATGGCCTGGGCGCGGGTGTAAGCATGAATGACCGGGGCATCTTCCCCGAAGAGGTCTGCAAAGAGGTTTGCGAACATCAGGCTCTCCTTAAAGTCGCTGGTTGACGATGGTTCTATTATAAGGGCATTTGTGCCCTTATGCAAGCGTTCATGGTGACATTTTTCCTTGCCTGGTGCGCGGGCCTGTCACCATTCAGCCCGGCACCTTTCCCCGCCCAAGGGGCGGCGCGGTCACGCCTCGGCAGGCACGGCAGAGTAGCCAGCACCGCAGGCCCTGCTGTAGCCGTCGTCGTGGGTCACGAACACCTTTGCAGCGGTCTTGCTGTGCTCGACCTTCATGCGGTCGCTGTTCTTGTAAAGGGCCTCGTTCACGTCGGCCATGACGCTCTGATTCCCGAAGTGATGCAGGCCGGGCAAACGGACATCCCACAGCTTGCCCTTGCGCCATTGCTCCACAGTCGGCTTGCCAATGCCGGCCTCCGAGAAGTTGCCCGCGTAGCGGCGGAAAACGCGATCAATTGCCGCTTGCACAGCCGCATCCGAGTAGCTGCGCTCGCAGTTGATGTAGTCGGCACCGAAGCGGATTTGTTGGCCGTCCATCATGTGGTAGATGGAGCCTTGATAGTCGATGCTCCCGTCAAAGTAGGACGCCTTGAAGTGATCGGCCACGGCCTCGACCTGGGCCGTATTCGGGCCATCCAGCCATTCAACCCGCATCGAAGCCCCGCCGGCATACGTCTTACCGCGCACGCTGAACTTGACGCCAGGGAAGGCTTCCTTGAGGGCTTGGCGCACCAGCTTTGCAGTCTCGGCGCAGGTCAGGTACTTGGTGCTCATGGCTTCGTTCCTCTTCATTTGTTGATGGCTCTATTATAAGGGCATTTGTGCCCTTTTGCAAGGGTTAATGGTGACAAATTGCAATGCAAGGCTGCGCAATCTGTCACCAGTCGGGGGGTCCTTTTTTCCCGCCCAAGGGGCGGCGGCGGTTCTAGGCCGCTTCCCACGTAGCCGGATAAACTGCGCTCCGCGTAGTGCGATTGTTTGCTATCCGTCTAGCCGGATAGCTTTCTATCTTTGTAGCGTGCTTGTTTTCTATCCGTCTAGGCGGATAGAATTTAATCGCGTTAGAGCGATTGCATTTAATCCGTTCATCGGATAGAATTGCATCACGTTAGCGGGATGGCGTCCTATCCGGCGACGTTCGCACCAGGAGAACCGTCATGCAAATCCGGGAACAAGGCAAGAAACTCCAGTTCATCCGCTCGACCTACCAGCCCGAGCTGAAAAGATCGACCAGTCAGCTCGTGGCGACGTGCTCGAAGTACGCGAGCGCGCTGCCGGCCGACGAGGCCGCCAAGCTCCAGCCCGAAGAGCTGGAACAGGTCAAGGCGTACTTCGAGAAGAAGGCGGCCGATCAAGCCGCCTGGCGCGTCAAGTACGCCGTCGATGGCCTTCCGGCCACGCTGGCCCAGGTCGTGCAGTACCTGGGCGACGGCGGCGAACTCAAGCCGGAGAAGGCCGGCGAGATTTGGGCCGGTCTGGCTGTTTTGCAGAAGGCATTGAAGAAGGCGGGCCACCCGCGCCCGGCAAAGCCAAAGGGGCCGCCCAAGCCCATGCCCGGCCAGGTTGGTCTGCCGCTGGAATCTTGATCGTGGGGCACAAATGCCCTACAATAGAGGCATGTTTAGACCCGACCATGAAGGGGCACAGAATGGCTAAATCACTGCTCGACAAGATCGGCCTGGAACGCTCGAACAAGCTGATGCGTGAAGCCACGCACCAGGCCATCGCCGACGCGCACGCGCACGGCCTGCCGGTCACGGCGGACGTGGGCGGCGTGCTCTCCAAAATCTTTCCTGACGGCCATGTGGAACCCGTGAAGCCTGCGCCGGCAATCGCTAAAAAAAAGACCTTGGCCGCATGACCGAAATTCCCCCGCAGGAAGTAGAAGCGGGGCCACGGATGATCGTTTTTGCCGGGCCGAATGGCTCGGGGAAGAGCACTGTCACGGATGGCCTCAAGCTCGATGAAGAGTTCCCAGGCGTCTACATCAACGCCGACGACATTGCGCGCACCGAGCTGGGCCACATCCCCGATGTGACCCAGCGCAACCTGGATGCCGCGAAGCTGGCCGAACAGCGCCGCAAGGATGCACTGGACAAGGGCCAGCCCTTCGCCTTTGAAACTGTCATGTCCACGCCTGGCAAGCTCGCCCTGCTTCAAGAGGCCAAGGGCAAGGGCTTCCAGGTCGAACTGGTGTTTGTCACCACGCGCGACGCTGACATCAACATCGCCCGCGTATCGAACCGGGTGGCGCTTGGCGGCCACCAGGTCGAACCGGACAAGGTGCGCGAGCGATACGAGCGCGCAATGCAGCTCCTGCCCAGCGCCGTCGAGCTGGCCGACACGGCCGACGCCTTCGACAACAGCGGCACCGAGCCGGTGCATGTGGCGATGAAGCGCGACAAGGCCCTGGAGCTGGTCAACGCGGACAAGGCCCCGGCCTGGGTCGCCGAGCGCCTGGCCGAGCCGTACCGCGAGCGGATGGATTCGCGCGCGCAGATCGCCGCCGCGTTCCAGCAGGCCACGGCCGGCAGCACGGCCGGCCTGCTGCCCGTGCTCAAGGATGCGGAAATCGGCCATGGCAAGACCTATGCCGGGCCGGTGGTCGAAGTGACGAAGCACCACGCCTTGCAGAAGGCCGGGGCGAACGTGTACGTGGTTCACGACCGGGCGCTGTGTCCGCCCGTGAGCTTGGAGAAGGGAAAAACCGCGACGGTCGCCTACCAATACGAGAAGGGCGGCAAGCACGTCGAACCGGCCCGCAATGCAGGCCAGAAGAACGAAATAGGACGATAAGGCCATGCCAGCAAAACCCACGACCGACGCCCGCAAGGCGGGCGCAAACCGCCGCGTTTTCCGTGCGCTGCTGACCACGCACGACCTCATGCTGAAAGACAGCGCCGAGCTGATCGGCATGCACACTGGCCGGCCGTGCAGCTACCGCACGGTGAAATCCTGGATGGCCGACCCCGACGAAGTAGCGACGGCCAGGCCGTGCCCGGAATGGGCCGTAGAGGCGCTGCGCGCGGCCGTGGAACGGCCCGAGCTGCTGGAGCGCATCCGCAGCCATGCGGCCGCGTAAGGGGCCGCCATGAGCGATACCAACGTGAAGGTGAAGCCGGTGGACGTGCTGGGTTCCTGGGTTACGGTGACGTGCCTGGTGATGGCCTTGGGCTTCGCCGCCGTCACGCGCTCCTGGTCGCCGCTGGTGTTCTTCGCGGGCTTCCTCCTGGTGGTCAACATCGTCCAGGCCAGCGCCTCGACGCTGCTGGCCGTCCGTGCTGGCCGACAGTCCTGGGACGCCTTCACGTCCGTGCATGTGGTGGTCGCGGCCTCGGCCGTGGCCTTTCTCTTGGCCGGCGCGGCCGCGCTGGGCGAGCGGGTCATCTGGTTCAATGCCGACAGCATCCCGTCGATGCTGGTGGCGAAGGATTACGGCGACCGCTACAGCGCGAACAAGCACCGCATGTTCAAGCTGGCTTGCGAGACGCGCGGCGGCGGGCCGATGTTCCTGCGGGACATCGACGGCCGGATGTACGCGCGCTGTGGCGAGTGGTATCCGCAGGTCTACACGGTGGCGGCCACGGTGGCCGCTTTCCAGAAGGCCCAGGCCGAAACTGCCGACGACAAGCCGGGCATGCCGTTCGTCATCGAGCGGGATGACGAATAACCGCCGCCGCCCCTTGGGCGGGGGAAATTCAGCTCTACGACATGAAGGGGGTAGGTATGAACGAAGTGCAGGTAGCCGTAATGGCCGTCATGGCGCTAGGTGGGCTTACCATCGTCCGGCTGGCCCTTGCCGTCTTGGTTGAGCGTCGGGCGGTTCGCACGTTCTGGCGCTCACTGGAAACTGCTCGTGCTGCCGGCGTCGAAGAGGCATTCATGGCCCGCTTCAATTCAGCAGCCCGCATTGGTGATTCCCTCGACGAAATAATCCGGTCTTGGGGCGCAGCCCGAATTCGGCGGATGTGCGCAGAGACGCTAAAGCGGCCATGAAGGTCTACGGCCGGTATGGGAGCTTCACACCGAAGCCGCAACAGGCGGGCTACTACGCGAAGCGGGCCAAGCGGCAGCAGCAGGAGCGCCAGGCCCGCGCCGTTTCGTTGCAGGCATGGCTGGAGCGGCACAAGAGCTGTGCGAATGGCTGCGGTCAGCCGGTGGCGTTCTACGACACCATCCATTACAGCCTGCGGTATGGCGGCTGCTGCTCGCCGGAGTGCGAGGCGGCCTTAGCGGCGCAGCGCGAAGCCCAGGAAAGCAAAGGCCCCTGACCATGACGGCAGGGGCCTTTTTCTTGGGCTGGTGACACCTGGCGCAGCTCGATCGCGCGGGCCTGTCACCATCGGCAGCGTGCCGGATTGGTGCCGTGGCCAGCTCGCCGGCGCGGCCGATCTGTCACCATCAAACGGCGGCCGGCGCGCCCTCCAGACTGGCGGCATCCCTGGTGACTTTCGACAGGTGAATTTCACCCTCGGTAGGTGTATTGCACTGCTGGCGAATCATGCGCGCGACGGCCTCGCCGTAGTGGTTACGGAAGCCGAAGCGATAGCCGATGGCGCACATGACGCCGACCGTCATGACGGACACCATAGCGACCAGGTGGAACAACCCGCGCAAGCTGTCGGTCAGGTCGGCCAGGTTGGCGGTGCGCCAAGCCTGGGCAAACTCGGTGATGGCTTCCGGGGTGGCGATTGACGCCACCACAAGCAGCCAGAACATCAACAGCGGCACGCCGACGAAAACCTTGCCGGCGATGTTCAAGGCGACGCGCCCCAGGTTGAGCGCCTGAGCGATAACCAGGCGGCCATCACCGAAGGCGTACCGCTGGATTGCGGCGTATTGGGCGTCGGTGATGAGGCCGATCTTGACGCCGTTCATCCAGACATCCCAGGCGAACGGTGCATCGTCTTTCAAGCGAGCCGTCAGGCGGGCGTCGTGTCGTGCCAAGAAGAAGATCGAGCCGAAAGCAGCGATGCCGGCGAGCATTGCCGACACGATGAGGCTCGGCCAGGCCATGCCGGTGAAAAGGCCCAAGATGAGGCTGACTACGACCGCACCGGCAACGCCGGCCGGCCAGCTCTTGGGCATGACTTTGATAGGGTTCTTGAACATGGTGTGGCTCCTTAGACCTTCTTGCTGGTGAAAGACTGCTTCGGCGGGGTGTACTGGCCGCTGGCGACGCGCACAGCGTACCGCTCCACGGTCAGGTACTCATACACCTCGTCGAAGTCGATGTAGCCGGCCGCCTTGGTGCGCTCCTGCAAGCGCCGGTAGGCGTCCTTGTCCACCGGGTCGTAGTCGGCCAGCTCCTGGTCGATCAGCTCGGCCCAGCTCGCGGGATAGGGCGACTTGCGCAGTATGTAGAGCCATGCGGCGATGCCGGCAGCGACCGGGAACAGGCCGATGACCTGGCGCAGCATGGCCGGCGCACCAGGCACGGGCAACAGCCCGGCCTGCTCGGCCAGATAGGTGAGGCCGAACAGGCCGACAGCGACAACACCGCCCGCCAGGGCCGCGGGGCCGCTGCGCGGGCTGCTGTGCGCGTTCCTGGCCTGCGTCATGTGCATTTCCATCCGGCGCAGTTGCTTGTACTTCTGGCGCACGGCCTCCGGGGCGAGCGTGGCGGCCTTGATGCCGCCGTCGATGACCTGGAACATGGCTTAGGCTCCCTCGGTGGCCGACATCAACGGGTCGGCGTTGCCGGCCTCCACAAGCGCCAGGAAACCCGCGTCCTCGTAGTAGGGTAGGGTGGCCGCACGGATGGGCTTCGCGGCCGCGCCTAGGATGATCGCCTCACGCTTCCCCAGGCGCATCAGCTCGTCGGGCGTGATGGGCTGTTGGCGTTGCTCGGTGCCGGCTTGGCCGGCCCGCGCGACGATGCCGGCGATGCCGGCGATGTCCTCGGCGACGACGGCCGCCGTCTTGAAATCGTTGAGCGGCAGCACGGTACGGATGGCGCACTGTTGCCACAGGCTGTTTTCCTCGCCGTAGACGCGGTTGAGCTGGGTCAAGCTCTGGATGGTCAGCAGCGGCTTGATGCCGTAGCCGGGCAAGTACGCCAGCGAGCTTTCAAGGAAGGGGAGCCGGCCCAGGGCGGCGAAGTCGTCGAGCACCAGCAGTAGGCGGCTCGCGGCCGCCTGCCGGCATGCTTGCGTGCCGTGGCGGACGACTTGGGCCAGGAAGGCGCGAATCAACGGCTGGAGCCGGCCCAGGTCGTGAGGCGCAAAGGTGAGATAGAGCGTCATCGCGGCCTTGCCGTCGCACAGCTCGGCCAGCTCGAACGAGCTGCGCATGGTGTTCCGCGCCACGTCCGGCGAGGCGAAGATGGTCAAGCTGCCGGCGACCGTCGCCCGCACGGCTGCCCGCGCGTTCTCGGCCAGCTCCGCATAGGCCGCCGCCGCGAGCTGGGCCGCGCGGGCCAGCTCGTCGTCGGGGATGAAGTCGCTGTAGGTGGCGGCGGCAAGGGTGGCACCGAAAGCCGCGTTGTCGTTCAGCGCCTGCTGCACGTCGTGCAGGCTGGCGACCAGGCTGCGGCGCGCGGCGATGATGAACAGGGTCAGCAGCGATTGCGCGTGGTGACGCCAGTAGTCGCCGTCCTGGCTGTCGCCCAGCAAGGCGGCCGCCAGGGCCTGGATGTCGGCCAGCTCGCCCGGTTTGCCGCGCGGGATGGCGTCCAGGAAGTTGAAGGTGTCCGGGCTGCTCGGGTCGCCGAAGGCGAGCCGGCGCACCTCGTTGTGCGCGCCAGTGCGCCGCCAGTGCTCGGTGATGCCGTACAGCTCGCCATGCACGTCGGCCACGATGGCGCTTTCCCGCCAGGTCAGCAGCGTGGGCACCACGATGGACGTGCCCTTGCCGCTGCGGCAGGGGCCGAGCACGGCCACAGGGTTCATGCTGGCGTCGATCAGCGGCTGGCCGTCGCTGGCCCCGATGATGACGCCCGACGTATCGCGTGCGACCGTCTTGAGCGGCTGGGTGTCGGCCCACGCGGGGTTTTGCGTGGTGCCGAACAGCTTGGAAATGAAGATGTTGAATGCTCCCATTACGGATCTCCTTGTTGGCGGTTAGGTGGCTTGCTCGGGCTGCTGCCGGCCTGTCAGTGAAGGGCAGGGGTCGCGCCCGAGCTGCGCCAATATCTCGTTGTAGATGCTGTCGGCGCGGCTGTCGGTGCGGCTGGTGCCGCGCCAGAATCTGCGCTGCTCGTCATGCTGCGGACTACTGCCCTCCGGCATGGCCGTATCGCGCAAGGCGCATAGGAATTGGTCGCTGGCGTGTAGCCAGTAAACCAGGCCGAAAACCTGCTCGAACAACTCCGGGCGATGCTCGCGGATGGCTTCCGTGACTTCGCGGATTTCGTCGATTCGCTTGTGGATACCGCCCAGCGCCCCGCTTCTGTGGCTGTAGCCGTCGAGTAGACCGAAAACGGCGTTGTAAGAGCGGCAGAGGTCGCCATAGGCGGCCTTGGTCTCTTCCAGTTCCTGGGCCAGCAAGGCGCGGTGCTCGATGAGATAGCGGTTGTTCCTGACCAGGTTGCGCAGGCCCAAGGCCATAACGATGAGCACGAGGGCCAGCGCGAAAATCAGCATGGTCATCGTTCCACCCCCTTCTGCTGCTCGCGTGCCGGCGCGCGCGCGACCACCTGGGCGCGGCCCTGCTGGTACGCGACCTTGACGGTTTGGCCGCGCTCCGGGAGCTGCTGGCCGAACGCGGCGCGGTCGTGGCGCACGATGTTGTTCCGGCCCAGCTCCTGGTAGACGTGCTTGCCGTCGATGTCCACCACGCGGCCGCTGTGCTCCTTCTGCTGGTCGGCGGGCTTGGCCTGGCCGAACAGCGGCGAGGGTGCCGGCTCGGGCTGCTGGTACAGCTTCGCTGTGGCGGCCTCGATGGCGGGGTGCTTGGTGCGGGTCTGCGCTTCCTGCGTCAGCTCCGCGCGCAGGCGCGGCACGGTGGCGTCCTGGAAGTCCTTGAAGCCCTGCGACAGCTTGCCGCTGTCGGCCGACGTGAAAATCTGGTGCTCGATGCGCTGCTGGAGAAACTTGCCATCCTCGGCCGGCAGGCGGCCGGTTTTCACGCCGTGCTCGATGGCACTGCCAATGAACGCCAGGTGATTCACCAGGCGCTCTTTCAGCTCGCCCTGGCGGTCATTGGGGGCCATGCTGGCGAAGTTGCTGCGCTGGCTGTCGATCTGGAGCCGGCCCCGGTTCATGTAGCCGTCCATCACCATGTCGCCGACCAGCTTCTTGCCTTCGTTGACGAGCTGCCGCACGTCCTCGGTCTGCGCCAGGCCGCGCGGAAGGTCGATGTCCAGCGTCTTACCAGCCAGCACCGCGCCCAGGCTGTCGGCGCTGCGGCCGAATGTCTTTTGGATGGTGTTGCGGCCGGCGTCGATCATGCGCCGGGTCAGCTCCTGATTGCCGGGCTGGCCCAGCTTGCCCGCGATAGCGGTGGTCGGCGCATTGTTCAGGACGGCCGCCTTCATGACGGCGTGCTCCAGCGCCAGGCGCGACGCGCCCAGCTCTTTGCGAGCCTCGGGCATGCTGACGCTGGCGAGTGCGCCCATGTTGCGCTCGAAGGCTTGGCCGAAGGTGGCAAAGATGCGTTCTTCGGCGGCCGCGCGGTTGGTTGCGATGGTTCCTACCATGTGGATTTCCTCCCGAACTCGTCTATCACGCCACCACGGCGGCCGAAGCCACCAGGCCGTCGAGGTACTGGCGCGATTCGCGCACCAGCTCGGTCGCCTCGCGGCCGGCCGCCAGGGCGGCGTCGAGGTCGTCGTAGCGGCCGCTGTCACGCGCCCACTTCAAGGCGCGGTAGTAGGTGAGGGTGTCGATGCCGGCGTCCAGCAGGCGGCCGTTCAGCTCCTGGTACTGCTGGGCGGCCTGGGGGTCGGTGTCCACCAGCTCGAAAGCCCAGCTCGTGGGGTCGCCCACGTCCTGCGGCTGCATGGCCTCGTAGATCGGGAACGCGGTATCACCGCTGGGGTCGCCCAGCAGGTCGTAATAGGCCAGGCCGGACGGCGCGACGACGCCCAGCTTGCGGAAGCCGCGCATGGTGTCGGTGATTTCGATGATCGCCTCGGGCGGAAACACCGCGAACTGCATAGTGGTCGGGGTAGTGCTCATGGTTTTCTCCTGGTGGATGAAAAGGGGTCAGCGCGTGCGCCTCCCGGCGCGCGGATGAGTGATGCAAATGTATCAGTTGGTCATGCTCGGGGCCACCCTGGCGTGCTCGCGCGCCCCAGCCTGGTCGTGCCGGTAGTCCCACGGCGGCACCGGGTTGGTATCGGCCCACAAGCCCAGGCGCGCGGCCTTGGCGGCCGCCTCGGCCTCGTAGTAGGCCGGCTCCTGGTTGTAGCGCCGGTAGACCCAGGCCATGCCCCGCGCAACCTGCTCGCGGTTGATGTCCACGCCGGCCAGCGTCAGCCGACAGACGGCGCGGCCGTAGCGGTCGGTGTCCACCACGCGCACGTCCAGGGTCTTGCGGTAGATGAGGTCGGACAGGGCTTTCTTGGACGCCTGGCCGAACGCCTGCCCCTTCTCCGGTGCGTCGATGCCGAACAACCGGCAGCGGGTCATCTTGCGGTCGGGCGACAGCACGGCCACGGTGTCGCCGTCGAGCACGCCGACAACTTCGGCCGGGTCGGCCCAGGCCAGCATGGGCAGGATGAGAAGCGCGGCCAGTACCGCGCGGAACATGGTCATGATGGTGTCCTTTCGGTGGTAGGTGTGGGAACGCAACCCAGCTCGCGCGGGCCAGCCAGGCGAGCGGAGAACCGCGCAGCGCGCGGCGGCCGCTTGACCAGGTTGCGCTTCACGCACGCGATGGCGGCCTCTGCCGTCCTGGCGCGCGCGTAGTAGGTGGTGCGATAGGTCGGCCGCTTGGCCGGGCCGGCGATCACGTCCACGGCCCATTTCTTCCATTCGTGGCCGCTCCAGTAGGCCACGGCGTCGGCTTCGTCACCGAATAACAGGCGGCCCTGCATCACGGCGGCGGCCCTGTCAGCGACGGGACACGGACACGGCCGCGCCCTCGTCGATGTCGAACTTGGAGAAGGCCGCCGCGCGGGCTGCGTCCTCGGTGGTTTCGTTGACCGTGCCGACGTAGCGGCCGTTCACGTACACGTTCCATTCCTTCATGGCGGCGTCCTCGTTTAGTGCCGGGGGCAAGCGTCGTCGAAATTCCAGCCGCACACGCGGCACGGGCCGTCGCCGTCCTCGGTCAGCGCGTATTCCTCGCCGCAGCGCGCGCACTTGGCTTCCTCGACGCATGCCGCGCATTGCGTGTAGTCCTCCGGCTCCCAGCGCGTGGCCGGGGAGTGGGTGCCGCCTGCGCCCTCGCAATGGGCGCAGTGGCCCGGCCAGCGCGCTTTCCAGGCGCTTGCCGCCTCTTGGATGGCCTGGTATTCCCGCCGCTCGATCACCTCGGGGTCGGCGTCCTGGTCGCCGTCGATGAGCACGCGCTTGGCAGTCGCCAAGGTGCCATAGCGGGCCAGCAGGAAGGCAACGTAATCGGCATCGTCGGGGATGCCGGTTTCTGCCCAGGGCTTGCGGCCCAGGCACTGGCCCAGCTCGTCGAAGAAGGCGAGGAACGAACCGGCCTCGTACTGCACGCGGACTTGGCCCGCGACCGGCACGCCGGGGGAAAGAACCGTGCTCGTGGTGGTGTTGGTCATGGTGTGAACCTCCTTGGTCATCATGGATTCATGGAAACGGAAACAGTCGCCGGGTCGTATCCGTTGCCCTTGGCGATCTGCGCGCGGGCCTTCGTCAACGCCTGGCGCTCGGACTTGGCCAGCAGCCAGAAAACCGGGCTGACCCGTTCGCCCGTGCGCAGCGAGCACGCCGACACGGCGAAGCGGACAGCCGGCGCGGCAGGCCGGGACTTCTGCACGCGGAAGCCGCTGCCTTTGCAGGCGAAGCACACACCGCCCAGCACGGCCGAATGCTGCGCCAGGCGGCCGGAACCGCCGCAGCGCGGACAGGTGACGCGGTAGCCCTGCTGCATGGCGCACGTCACGGGTTCACCCGCCGCAGGCCGGCGAGGCCGTAGAAGCCATCGCGCCCGGTGACGCCACGGCAGTAGGCCGCGAAGTCGCCCAGGTGCGGGCCGCTCGGGAACTCGCAGTGCCAGGTGCCGACCAGGCTGAACCGCAGTTCCTCGGTCGGACGCTCGAAGTCGGCCCGGTGGTGCGTGCCCTTGGCCGGGCCTGTGAACACGCTGGCGCGAACCTCGATGCGGTCGTACACCCAGGGGCGAATGCACTGCTGGTACGGGGTGGCTTCCTCTGCGCGAATCACGGGCCGCCCCTTAGAAACCCTGCTTGGTCAGCTCGGCCGTCAAGGTCTTGGAGACGATGGCGGCTTGGGCTTCGGTCAGAGTGCCCCGGATGTCTTGCAGCGCCTGAGCTGCGGCCATTGCCTTCGCAAAGTCTGCGCGCAGCTCGCGCACTGCATTGACCTCGCCACATTCGGCAAAGCGGCGGTAGATGTTGGCCCACTCGCCCCAGGTGGGAGTGATGTCGATGGTTCGGGACATTGCGGCTCTCCTTCAATGTTCGTTGATGATGGTTCTATTATAAGGGCATTTGTGCCCTTGTGCAAGCGTTCATGGTGACATTTGTTCTTGCCTGGTGCGCCTTACTGTCACCAATAGAACGGCTGGGGTGTCTCCCTTTTTCCCGCCCAAGGGGCGGCGGCGGTTCAAGGATGTTGTTAGAGGGTTAAAGAGAAAAGTTAAAGAACCGCGCGCGCGTGTTACGCAACGCGAAAGCCAGTCCTGGCGCGGCTTCCAGCGCGATGCGGTGGCACGATGGACGAAAGCCCGGTGGCGCGTTCGACGCTGGCCGGTGGGCCGATAGACGGCCCGCCGTGGTGCGATAGACGCCGGCAGGGCGTCAGCGCCTTTTCAACAGTGAGCCGATGACGAAGAGCACCAGCACGGCCGCGCACAGTTGCGCGGTCTGCCAGCTCCCGGTCAGCGTGAACAGCCCGTACAGCGTGCCGGCGACGGCGAAGAGGAAGCCACACGCGGCCGATGCGTAGTCGATCAGCACGCGCACCCGGCCGGGCGGCACATGCCGCAGCGCAAGCATGCCGAACAGGGCCGCGCAGCCCGTGACGATCAGGAACGGCCGCCATGAGTGCGTCGCCAGGAACTGGCCGACTGCTGCGACATCGACCAGGCCAACGACCGCGCCGCCCAGCTCGGCCGCGAAGCGCCGCAGGGCGGGGAAAACCGGCCACCAGCGGCCGGTCAGCAGTCGGTCGGCGATGAACACCACGCCGGCCGCGATTGCAGCGCACAGCGCCAGGCGTGCGCCCAGCAGGGCGCGGGCTTTGGTGGCGGTGTTCGTCGTCATGGCATGGCCTCCTATCTCTGTCCGTCGTAGTAACCCCGCCGCTTCTCCAGCTCGGCCGCGTACAGCTCATCGGCGAACAGCGGCACGTCTCGGGCCAGGCGCTTCGCCAGATTGCGCTGCCGCACCCTGGCGCGCGCCTCCTGGCTCCACTGCTTGACCGGGCCAGCCTGGGGGAAGTCGATGCACACGACGTAGCCGGTGCCCGGCCTCCACAGGTTCGCCACTTCGGGCGGGCACTGCTGCCCGGCCGGCACCTCGGCAGCGGCCAGCTCGTGCGGGCCGGGGCAGGGCCGGTGCGGCAGGCCCCAGCGCAGCGAGTAGCGCCACAGCAGCGCGGCGGCCATCAGCGCACCTCCGAAGCGAGGGCGTGCGGGTAATGCTTCGCCAGTATGCCGTTCATCTTCTCCACCAGGTCGGGCCGCTTGAACAGCACATGGCCGCTTCCCTTCTTGAACCACTTGACATGCAGGTAGGCGTTTTCGGCCTGCGTCTCGCCGCGCTGTCGCGCGTCGGACACCATCAGGTAGAAGCCGTTGCGGTGGTCAGGCTCGGGCTTGCCGTCCAGCACGTAGAACACGCGCAAGAGGTCGTCGAGCTGGTCGGTGGTGCGGTGGTTGGGCGACCCATAGCTGAACAGGTAGTTCAGGATGATGCGCTTGCCGAACTTGAACGGCTCGTTCGTCTTGTAGTTCCAGGACAAGCGACGGAAGCACTCCAGAACTCCACGCTCGAACATCTCGCCCCGCGACCCGTAGAGCGCGCCAAAAGTGGCCCGCACGTTCTCGGCGGTCAGCTCGGGAACGTCGCCCTCGTGGATTTGGTTGTCCCATTTGCTGCGTGCCTCGGCATCCATGAAGGTGCGCAAGCCCGATTCTTTCATCAGGTATTGCCAGGCCGGGCCGTCCACCGTGCGCAGCATCGCCACGCGGGCATCATCGTCGCGGCTGGCGTACTGCCCGGAGAGGGTCAGCGTGCGCCCGCGCGTCGCGTAGTGGTTGTCGATGACCAGGCGAGGAAACCCGACGTTCGCGGCTGCTGCCAGCGCCTCGGCCTCGGCGATCAAGTCCAGGGCCTGATTCAGCCGGGCCACCACGGCCGCCCGCTGGTTCACCATGTTTTCAATGCTGACGCTCTTGACCAGTTCCATGCGCTACCTCGTTCGATGTTCGTTTGCTGATGGCTCTATTATAAGGGCATTTGTGCCCTTTTGCAAGGGTGAATGGTGACAAATGTTTGCGCCAGGCTCGCGGGCCTGACACCACGCCCGGCACGTTCTTTTTCCCGCCCAAGGGGCGGCGGCGGGTTCTCGACCGTTTCCGCGTAGCCGGATAAATTGCGCCCCGCGTAGAGCGTTGTTTTTCTATCCGCGTAGCGTGCCATAATCCTATCCGTCTAGCCGGATAATTATTTACCGCGCTAGTCGGATAGATTTCTATTGTATTAGCCGGATAGATTGACAGCCGTTTAGATGGATGGCATTTTATCCGGCTACAGTTTTCCAGTGGAAAACGCCTTGGTGACACGGCCAGCGCGCCGGCACGGCGTCGGCGTCACCATAGGCCCGCGCCGATGGTGACAGGCCCGCGCACCTGGTCAGCTCGGTCTGACACCACGGCAGCGCGGCGGCCGGGTAGGCCGGCCAGGGCTTGCGGTCTACACTGCTAGGACTGGCCGGCATAGGGTCGTCCAAGGTGGTGACAAGACCACGCCGGCGCCGGCGTGGTGCTGTCACCAAAGAAAGGGGGCAACGATGCGGATGAGAACGGGACGGCCGAACGGGCCGGGCGAAGTCATCGACGGCGAATGCCGTGTGGTCGGCGTCGCGCCCTTTCGGCCCTCGGCCGGGCAGACGCTGGCCGGCCTCGGCCTGGCCGCCTTCTGCGTCCTTCTGATGGCGGCCGCAGGCTTCGAGCTGGTGGACGGCGGCGACGCCGTGGCGGTGCTGCTGGCCGTGGCGGCCGCGTGCCTGGTCTACGTCCACCGCGACCACGACGGCCGGCGAGCCGGCCGGGCCTTCCTCGTGGTGGCGGTGGGCGGTTTGTGTGCTGTGGCGTTGGCGATAGCCAGCGCCGGCAGGCTTCCGCTGTTCTCGCTGGTGATGGCCGCCGTGGGCGGCGTCTGCTACACGCTCATTCGGTTGTCGCGCCGGCCACGTCGGCGCGATGGGGAAGGGTGGTGACAGATATGGACGTGGCCACGGCCAGATCCGGCACCATCCCGGCCTTGGTGTCAGCGGCCCGCGCTCGATCGCGCCCGGGCGTCACCATGCCCGAGTGCCGATGCGGTGCCGGTGGCACGGATTGAGCGCCCGGAGGGCAAGAGCAAAGGCGCTGGATGCCCCGACCGCAGGGAGAGGGGAGAGACGAACGAAAACGCCGGCAATGCCGGCGTTTTTGGTTGGCTCGATGCGCAGCACGACATAGCCGGTTTCCGGCCCTCGCGGCCGGAAATTGCCCGGTGCTATTGAAGGCTGTTTTCGATGTTGGCCCGGATGCTGGAAAGCTCGCTGTCGCTTGCGGTGCTGACCATGTAACCCGCGCTCGTGCCCTCTACGAAGGCCCGGAAATCCTCGTTCGGTGCCCTGAAAAGGATGGCCTCGATGTCGGCCCTGTCGCTGATGCCGTTGGCCTTCACCTTCTCCATGAATCCAGCCATGACCACGCTCGACGTTGTGGCCCATAGCCAGCTCTGGCCGCCGCAGAAACGCCCCATGTCCTCGCGGACGTTGCCCGAAGCGATGATGTGATTGAGCTTGTCCATGTCACGCCTGCTGCGTCGAACGCTGCTGCTCCAGCCAGGCCGACCACGACATATCGCCCAGCAGCTCCTGCACGGTCAGCCCGTAGGTGTCCTGGTAGCCCGCGAGTTTCTGCAAAGCCTCGGCCTCACTCGCGCGACATTCGACCGGGAACGCCTGCGCGCCATTCACCAGCAGCCACAGCAGCCGCGTCGTGCCATCGCCGAAGGCAATGCCGTCCTCGGGCTTTTCACCGGCCAGGCCCACGCGCGTCATCGGCACGGGGTTCGCCTGGCCCTGGGCGAAGTGTCGCGCGCTCTCGCGCATCTTGTAGTCGGTACGCCAGGCTTCGACCGGCAAGTGTGCGAGCCACTGCCTGCGCACATTGAAGCTGCGTCGCCAGGTGCCGAACCAACGATGCAGCGCGCCGCGCCAGGCGGGGCCGGTAGCGGCCCGCCATGCGGCCCGGAAGCGCCCGGCGTCAACGATGATGACGACGCGCTTCTCGTTGCCGTGGTTGGAGCGTGCAACGCTCATGTAGGCGGTGCCGGCCTCGGCCGTCTGAACCGCGTAGATCGCGGTGGCGACGCCGTTCATGAAGGTGCGATCAACGATCTTCACCGGGTCGTTCATGGGTTTCCTCCCTGAATGTGGATTGAAGAAGGGCCGCGATGTAGCGGCCCTCCCATTGGCGCATGTGCAGGTCTACCGCGCGGTCGAGCGGCGACAGCCGTGGCGGTGCGAGCACGTCGAGCACGGCCATGTCGAACGCGACGAACATGACGGCCAGGATGGCCCATGCCCTGAAGATGCCCTCCAGCAGAGCCTGCTGCTGCTCGGCGGGCTGTGCGAAATAGACCTGGTGCAAGCCCTGCATGGCCGCGTCGAGCGACCAGCCCGAGACGGCCAGGCCGGCCAGCGCGCCGAAGGCGACGGGATAGACGAACAGGGCGTTCGCGCACACGCGGATGACGTGCGCGGCGGCCGCCACCAGCTCGGCGCTGCGCACTTGGGGCGCACGAGCCAGGGCAGCGCGTGCGCGCTGCGCCTCGGCCGCGTATGCGGCCTGGTAGTCGGTCAGCGCCTGGACGCCGCCGCGTGCCCTTGCCAGCCAGGCGGGGCGCATCAGCCCTCCCGGCCGGCCTTCGTGGCCGGCGTGGCGACCGTGCTGGGCCGGACGCCGATCAGCTCGATTTCTACGCGCCGGTTTTTGGCGCGGCCTTCCTCGGTGTTGTTCGGCGCGACGAAGCCACCGGCCGCTTGCGCGAAGGTGCGGATGCGGCTGGCCTCGACGCCGTTGGCGATCAGGAACGCGCGTGCGGCTTCGGCGCGGGCGCGGGCAATGCGCTCGTTCGCCTCGTCGGCGACGGCGCTATCCGTGCGCCCGCGCACGTTGATGAGGCGCGCAGCGCGGGCGGCCGGCAGCAGGGTCGCCTTGGCCTCTTCGGACAGCGTGAAGTCGGCTTGCGCGAAGCCGAAGCGCACGCGGTAGATGGTGGCGGCGACGCCGGCAATGCGGGCCTCGATCTTGTCGAGTTCCGCGCTGATGCGCGCGTCGCGCGCGGCATCGGGCTTGCCGCGCACGGCGGCCAGCTCGGCCTTGACGCGCTCCAGCTCTTCCTGCGTGCGGGCCAGCTCGGTGCGGGCGTCCTCCAGCTCGCGCCGCAATGCTGCATCCGGCAGTGGGTTCGCGGCCGGCACTGCTTCGGTTTCGTCGGGGCGCGTGGTGTTGACCTCGGCGGCCTGGCCGCCCACGCGCACCGTTACCTTGGGGTACAGGCCGGGCAGCACGGCGTACTGGCCGACGCGGGAGTAGTCGAGCTTGCGGCCCTCGGCGTCGTAGATCGCCGGGTTCGCGGCCGCCAGGTCGATGAATTGCAGGATGGTGTGCTCGCGGTCGTCGAAGGCGCGAATCAGGCCCGTGGCTTCGCGGTTGGTGGCCTGGTAGTCGAAGCGCAGCGAGGTCGGCTGCGCCGGGCCATTCGACAGGGTGGAACATCCGCCCAGCAACAGGGTTGCGGCGACGGCGGTGGCGATGAGCGTGCGTTTCATGGGTAAGGCTCCTTGATGGTGGTGGACGGTCGGCCGCTTACTTGGCGGCCTCGCCGAAGTTGCTGGTCGGGTTCTTGAACGCATCGACCTCGCTGGGCGCGGTCAGCGGGTTGGTGCGGTCGTAGTAGGGGTTCTCGGCCGGTGCGCTGGCCGTGCTGGCATCCGCGCCGGTCGGCGCGGCCTGGCGCTTGGCGGCAGGTTTTGGCGCGGCTCCGGTGGGCTTCAAGGGCGGTGCCGATGCCGGCAGCGCCTGGGCGGCCGGCACGCCAGCAGCAGCGGCTACCTTCTGCACGTAGCCATTGCGAAAGCCGGTGACGAAGTTGCCGGAGTTGTAGGCCGAAATCGCGGCCAGCAGCGCCTGCTGGCCTGGGCCGTACTGGCGGCTCGCGGCCTGGTAGGCATCGGTCAAGATGGCCGCCCCGGCCTTGATGTTCGTGCAAGGCTCGAACACGGTTTCGGCCGTGAGGCCGTAGGCGCGGAAGTTGGTCGAGTTGACCTGCGCCGGCCCGGCGTCGAAGCGGTAGCCGTTGTCGAGCATCCAGCGCGCCCAGGAAACGGCCTCTGCCTTGTCCTTGGGCTGCTGGGTGAGGGTGTAGACGCCGTTGGCGTGGGCGACCTTGTAGCCGATGACGTGCGGCCGACCCTTCGATTCGACGTGGACGATGGCCTTCATGGTGTCGAACCCCACGTTCGGCGCGCACTGCTGGATGATGGCCGGCATGTCGAGCGGCGGCACGGGCGGCATATCAGGCGGCATGTTCTTGTTCTCCTGGTCAAATGTTGAAAGCTGTCACCAGCGGCACGTCGAACAGGCGTGCCCAGGCGCGTAGCGCCGTCCGCTGGATGTCGGGAATGGATGTGTCGCGGCTCCACCAGGCGTTCGACGGTGCGACGATCACCTGGGGGTTGTGGGCCAGCGATACGAGCGCCGGCCATACAAGAAGCTGCTCGTAGCAGATCAGCGCGGCGACGCGCTGGCCGTGCAGCTCGAACACGCCCGAATCGAACCAGTGCGCGACCGCGCCCTGGTTGCTGTAGGGCCGCCACATGGAAATCGGTACGGGCATGCGCTGCCGGTACTTGATGCCGGCGTCGCTGCCCACGCTGATGATTACGTTGTCGTACTTGCCGCTGGGGTGGAACACCTCGGCCCCGAGCATGACCGTCGAGCCTTTGGCGATGAGGCGGTCTGCGGCGGGCCGCCACAGGTCGGCCGTGGTCGGCGTCCACGGGCCGGCCAGCGATTCGGGGTAGAGGGCGATGCTGCGCGCGGGCAGCTTCGCGGTGCGCTCGATGAGGCCCGTGTTCGTGTCGTAGGCGCGCATGATGTAGTTCGCCAGCGGCTGCTGGCCGGACAGCACCGTGCCGCCGTACTCGGTGTCGATGCCGCGCCAGGCGGCCGGCTTCTCGGCGTGCATGAAGGCCAGCGCGTAGGCCGCGACGAAGGCGGCGGCCAGCAGCGGCCGGCCGATGCCGCGCATGATGCAGCTCCAGTACATGAGAACGCACAAGGCCGCCAGGCCGCCCCAGCTCCAGCCAGGAAAGAGCGCGCCGGCCGCAGTCAGCGGATGCGCCCAGCCGAAGATGCCGATGGGCGGCAGCGCCGTCAGCGCCAGGGCCAGCGGCATGCGCCAGGCCACGGCGCGCGGCGTCAGCTCGCGCGACCACAGGGCGAACCACGGCAGGGCCAGCAGCAGGCTCGCGCCGGCCCACAAGGCATAGCCGAAGTAGGGCGGTGCGTCGGCTCCGAAAAAGACCTGGGTGCCGTGCGGCAGGCCGCGTGCGGCGGCCAGGTAGTACACCAGGGCGGCAAGCCCTGCCTGTATCCGCGTGGGCGCTTCCGCCCAAAGAAAGGGCAGCAGCGCGGCGAACGGCAGCAGCAGGATTTGATCGTTCCAGGCGAGGAAGCCGATAGCGGCCGCGAAGAGGATGATGTTCAGGCCATAGATGTCGGACGGGTTCATCCGCAGGTAGTAGATGCCCCAGCGCATTCATCGCCTCCCGCCGAGAATCGACTTGATGCCGGTCTTGCTGCCCTTGCCGGCTGGCTTCCGTGGAGCCGGGTTGAAGTTGGGCCGGCCGGACAGGTCGGGATACGAGGCGTCGCACTTCGCCGCCTCGTTCTTGTAGTTGCTGCACGACCAGAAATAGCCGTTCTTGCCGGGCACGCGGCGCAGGGTGCCAGTCTTGCATTTGGGGCATGTGATGTCGGGCAGCGGCTCGGTGAGCGGCTTGCCGTTCACGTCCTGGAACTTCGCCTCGCACTTCGGTTCGGCGCTCCAGTTGGTGCAGCTCCAGAAGTGGCCGGTCTTGCCCTCGCGGCGCTTGAGGAAGCCGGTCTTGCAGGTCGGGCAAGACACTTGCGGCGTCACCGGCACCTTCAAGGTGGCCGTCTCGGCCTCCTTGCACAGCTTGGTAATCAAGCCGATGTTGCGGGCCAGGAAGTCGTCCACGGTCATCTTGCCGGCCGCCACGGCGTCTAGGGCCTGCTCGCACAGGGCCGTCAGCGCCGGGTCTTTGGCGTGCCGTGGCAAGGCCAGGATGAGGCCGCGCCCGGTCTTGCTGCTGACGATCTTCTTGCTACCGGCCTTCTCGGGGCCGATGAAGGTGCGCTTTTTCAGCTCTTCGATGATGCCGGGCCGCGTCGCCTCGGTGCCGATGCCCTGCCCTTCGCGCAGGCGCTTCTTCACCTCGGGGTCATCCACGAACTTGTGGATGTCCTTCATGGCGTCCTGCAAGGTGCCCTCGGTGTAGCGCGGCGGCGGCGTTGTCTTGCGGTTGTTGACCGTCACCTTCTCGGCGGTGGCACGGTCGCCCTTCTGCATGGCCGGCAGGGTCTGCTTGTCGTCGTCCTCGGCGGCCTTCGGCTCGGCGTCGCTGTCGTCGGCGGGCTGGGTGTACACCTCGCGCCATCCCTGGGCGACGGGCGTGTTTCCGCGCGCGGAAAAATGCTCGCCGTCGATGTCGGCCTCGATGGCGGTCGCCAGGTACTGATAGGCCGGGAAGAACTGCGCCAGGAACGACCGGCAAACCATGTCGTAGACGTTCTTCTCCATCGGCGACAGGGCCGCCAGGTCGGCCTTGCGCGACGTGGGGATGATGGCGTGGTGCGCCGTCACCTTCTTGGAGTTGAAGGCGTTGGACTTGCGCTTGGGGTCGGCCTTGCCGACCAGCGCGGCCAGGTCGGGACGGTTGGCGCGAATGGCTTCCAGCCGTTCCGGCGCGTCCGCATGGTGGTCGTCGGATGCGTACTCGCAATCGACGCGCGGGTAAGTTGTCAGCTTGTGCTTCTCGTACAGGGACTGGCAGGTGTCGAGCACGTCTTGCGCGCCGTAGCCGTACTTGTTGTTGGCCGCCTTGATGAGCGTGGACAGCGCGAACAGCAGCGGCGGGCCGTCGTTCTTCGTGGCCTTCTCGTACTTGGTGATGACGGCGGGCTTGCCGGTCAGGCGCTGGGCCAGCGCCTGGGCAATGCCGGCGTCGATCAGGCGGCCGGCATCATCCAGGCCGGCCTGCTCGTCCTTGGCCTTCCAGGCCATCGCAAACGCGCCGTTGGCGTGTTTGACCTGGGCGGTGAGGGTGTAGAAGGGCTTGGACTGGAAGCTCTCGATTTCCAGGTCGCGCTTGACCACGAGGGCCAGCGTGGGCGTCTGCACGCGGCCCACGGACAGCACGCCGTCGAAGCCGATGCGGCGCGCGGCGAGCGTGTAGGCACGGGTGAGATTCAAGCCGAACAGCCAATCGAAGCGCGAGCGTGCCAGGGCCGACAGATACCAGCCCTGAAACATCTGGTCGGAGTTGTCCTTGATGGCCGCCAGGGCCTGCTTGACCGGGCCGGGGTTGTTGTCGGTGATGAGCACGCGCTTGACGGGCTTCTTGTTGCCCAGGTAGTGCAAGACTTCCTCGACAAGTAGCTGGCCCTCGCGGTCTGCGTCGCCGGCATTCACGATCACGTCGGCCTGGCCCAGCAGCTCCTTGATGGCCTTGAGCTGGGCCGCGCTCTCTTCCTTCGGCAGCAGCTTCCAGCTCGGCGGCACGATGGGAAGGTGTTCGGTGCTCCAGTTCTTGAATGCTGGGTTGTAGTCCTCGGGCATGGCTTGCTCAAGGATGTGGCCGAAGCACCAGGTGATGATGTCGTTGCCCGCCACGTAGTGGGTGCGCTGCTTGACAGCGCCGGGCATGACCTCGGCGATGGCCGCGCCGACATTCGGCTTCTCGGCGATGAATAGGCGTCTCATGGGTGTGTTTCCTCCTGTGCGAGCCGGTTGCGGCGGCGTTCGCCGCGCCGGTCTTGCAACACGTTCAGGGTGGTCTTGGCATGGAAGTCGGCCAGGGCCGGCTTGACTTCGGCCGGTACGGCCGGGTCGTGGTACAGGGCGTCGAGCAGGCGGGCCTGTATCCAGTGCAGGAATCGGTTATCCGCCACCGGCTTTGTCTGTGCTGCGATGAACAAGGCATCGCGGCGCAGGCGGTAGCAGTAGGCATGCGAAAGCACGTCCGAAGGGACGTGCGTAGGCTTCTTGGCGTGCTGCCGGGGATGCTTCGACATCGCCGCGCCCCTTAGAACAGGAGCACGGGCCGCATGGCGTGCTCGATGGCCGCCTTCGGCACCGGGCCGAAGTAGCGGCTGTCGTAGCTGCCACGGTTTTCGTTGGCGATCAGCCAGTAGGTGTCAGGCGGGACGGTGAAGGTGCCACGGGCGACCGGCTCCAGGCGCGCGCCGTAGCGGTCTTGGTAGATGGTCTTGGTGTTCGCCAGCGCCTGGCCGTTGATGATGACGGCCTCGGCCGTCAGCGTCACGGTGTCGCCCGGCACGGCGGCGACGTGCTTGAGCAAGGGGGCCACCCCGCCCGGGCACGTTCCGTCCGGGAAATAGTGCCGCTCGATGGCCGTCCGCATGGTCGGCGCGTCGAGTGGCACGCAGGCGGACACGTAGCCGCCCTTATGCACCTGGTCGGTGACTTGGTAGAGGCCCAGGGGCAGCGATTTGGTGGTGTTGATGCGCAGGCCGAAGCCCAGGCCGGCAACGAGGCCGGCCACGGTCAGCAGGACACCAGGCAGCGCGGTCAGCAGTAGCGCGCGTCGGGTCAGTTTCATCGTCGTCGTCTCCCAATGGTCAAGAGTGATATAAATGTATCACGTCATGACCACACCGGCAATGTGTCAGGCGATGAAGCCGTCATTGCTGTCACCACCGGCCGGGCCGTCGTCGCCAGTCTGCGGCGGCACGTCGTCGTCGCCGGGCGGCACGTCGTCGGCCGACAGCTTCATGCCCTCGGCGTCGATCTTGTTGTGCAGCTCGATCATGAGTTCCTTGCGGCTGCGCTTGGACTTGTCCTTGGCCTCCCACTCGCGGGTGCGCGTGCGGCCCTCGATGTAGATGGCGTCGCCCTTGGTGTAAATCTTGGCGATCTTCTCGGCGTCGTCGCGGTAGGCGACGCAGTTGTGCCACTCGGTTTCCTTGTGCCACTGGTTGCTGGCCCTGTCCTTCCAGGAATGGGCCGTGGCGACGCGCAGCTCGATCACGGCCTGGCCGTTGGGCATGTAGCGCAGCTCCGGGCTGTTGCCGATGAAACCGGCGATGGTCTGACGGTTGATGTACTTCATGGTGAAACCTCCTTAGCGGTCGATTGAGGGATGGGATTGGGCTACTTCGTCGAGCACGTCGGCCATGCCGGCGTACAGGTCGTCGGCGGGGTCTGCCTTCTTGGCGCGGCCGCCGCTGCCGGAAGCCTTGGCGACAGGCTTCTCTGCGGCTTCGGCCTGGTCGTCACCAGCAGGCGCGACGTTGAGCACGTCGTCGAACATGCTGAACACGTCATCGTCGTCCTCGATGTTGGCCGACAGGGCCTTGAGGTCGGCCAGCAGGTCGTCGCCGCTGGCCGTGCCGGCGCTGCTGGATTCCTCGGCATTGGTGACAGGCCCGGCGGCCGCGGTGGCCACGTTTGTCGCCACGTCGGCCGGCTCGGCTTCGGCCTGGTCGTCTGCCGGGGGCATGCTGTCGAACGCCTCCAGCGGCGGCGCATCGTCGTCCTGGTCGGCAGCGGCCGGTGCAGGCTCTGACAGCTCGGCCGGTGCGTACTCGATGACATCCACGCCAGGGTCGGACAGCTCGGCCGGTGCCGGCTCCAGTGCGGCCGGCACAGCCTCGGCCGCCGCATAGCTGGCGGCCACAGCCGGCACCACGGGCGCGCTCGGCGTCTCGGGCACTACGCCAGGCGCGTCGAGCTTCGGCGCGGCCTGCGGCTGCGCTGCCGGCGTCGATGCCGGCGCGCTGGCCGGCGCGGCGGGGGTTGCGGGCTGGGTCTGCGTCACTACGGCCGGCGCGACGTGGAGCTGGTCGCTTGCGGTCGGTGCGGTGAGCTTCGCGCGCTGGCTGAAAGTCGGGTCTTGGAAGTAGAGGATCTGCTTGCCGTAGATCGGCGCGTGGCCGGCCACGAAGATGAGCATGTCGCCGGCCTCCAGCACGTTGCCGCCCGCGTCCTTCTTGGCGGCCGGCAGGCGCATCACTTCGTCGGGCGTCAGCAGGGCGCGCTGAACTTCCTGCACGGATGTCGAAACATTCGACAACATGGGCGTCAGGCGGTCGCCGCTGTAGCTGTTCTGCGCCTTGATGATGGTCGTGGTGCCCGTCATCTTGGACAGCAGCTCGGCGGTTTGAATCTTGTTCGGCGCATAGGCGATGCGGACGTGGCAGTTCGAGAAAATCGTCTCGTTGCGGCCGTAGGCTTTGTCGGAGCAAAGCTGCTCGTAGTCCTGCACGATCAGGTATGCCTTCATGCCGTAGCCGGCGATGAAGGCAAGGGCCTCTTCAAAGATGTCGAGCTTGCCCAGGCTGGGGAACTCGTCGATCAGCAGCAGCAGGCGGTGCTTGTAGCCTGCGACGCTGCGGCCGTCCTTGAACTCCATTGATTCGGTGAGCGAGCGCACGATCTGGTTGATGACCAGGCGCACCAGCGGCTTGAGGCGGTCTTTGTCGCTAGGCGGCACGACCAGGTACAGCGACACCGGGTTATCAGCGTTCATCAGGTCGCGCACACGGAATTCGCTGTAAGCCGTGTTGCGGGCCACCACGGGGTCGCGGTACAGCGTGAGGAAGCTCATCGCGGTCGAGAGCACGCCCGACATTTCGTTTTCGGACTTGTTGAGCATGTCGCGGGCCGACGCGGTGACGACGGGGTGCGCGCCCGTGGCCTTGCCGGTGGGGTCGCGCCATCCGCGTGCCAGCGCCGGGTCATGCTCGGTGTTGAGCATGTAGTTCAGCGTTTCGTCGATGGAGCGCGACGGGTCGGAGAGGAAGTTAGCGACACCGGCCAGGGTCTTGTCCGGCTCGGCGTACAAGACGTGCAGCACCGCACCGACCAGCAGCGCGTGGCCGGTCTTGGCCCAATGGTCGTTCAAGCCCTTGCCATCCGGGTCAACGATCATCGTGACGATGTTCTGAACGTCGGATACCTCCTTATCCGTTCCCAGGCGGATTTCCTGGAGCGGGTTGAACTTGACGCTGGAACCGTCCGTGGCGGTCGGCTCCAGCTTCAAGCACGTTTGCCCGATGGATTTGCGGAAGCCCGCCGTCAGCGCCCAGTTCTCGCCCTTGATGTCGTACACCAGCACGCTCGCCGGCCAGCTCAAGAGGGTCGGCAGCACAAGGCCGACACCCTTACCGGAACGGGTCGGGGCGAAGGCCATGACGTGTTCCGGGCCGTCGTGCCGCAGGTAGTTGATGTCGCCGTTCGGGGCCTTCCACGCGCCGACGTAGACGCCTTTGCCAGTCCCCAGCAGGCCGGTCGCTTTCAGTTCGTCCTGGCTGGCCCAATGCGCGGAACCGTGCAAGTGCTCGTTGCCGCCGCCCAGGTTCTTGGTGCGCCGGTAGTTGATGTAGCCGGCCACCAGCACGCCGATGAGCACCGAGCCGGTGACGAAGTAGTAGACGTGCGACAGGACGCTTTTCAGGTAGGCGTCCTCGACGGTGCCGTACTTCCATCCCCATTCGACCCAGCCGAAGGGCTGGTAGATGGGGAAGCTGCCCAGGTGGGCCACGGGTGCGCCCAGGGCGGGCTGGAAAGCAAGACGCCACGCGAGGTATTGCGTGGCGATGCTGCTGACGACGACGATGAGAACCAGCCCGAGCAGCACGGCCCCCCACATCACGCCGGAGAGATTCGGCGGCTTCGTTGGCAGCTTGTAAAGCGGGTTCTGGAGGTTCTGGTTTTTTGCCATGCTGGGTTTCCTTTTCCCGCCGCCGCGCGGGGCGGCGGCGGTGCGGCTGGTTAGCGGTTGACGCCCAGGCTAGGCCCCTGGCCCTGGTCGCGGCCTTGTGTCCGCGTCAGCTCCACGGCGGTCGCCCGCTGGTTGGCGTACTTGACCTGCACCGACTGGCCCTTGTGGTACTCGCCGGACAGGTTGCCCTTGTCGTGAATGACAAACGTGTTCGCGCCCAGGCGCTGGCCCACATGCTTGTCGGTGATGACGACGACCTGGCCCTTGTAGTCGCCCTTGTCCAGATTCGGGTCGTAGACCTTGGAGCCTTGCCCGAACTCCTTGAGGATGATGCTGCGTGCCTGGAAGAAGGATTGCTTCGGGTCGGTGTCGGCACGGCCCTGGTCGGGCGCACGCTCGCCGCTCTTGTCCTGGGCCTGGCCGCGCTGCTGCTGCCGGTCTTGGCTCGGGTCGTTCACGTAGACGCGGCCTTTGGAGTAGGTCAGGTTGACGTTCTGCCCGACCTCGACATCCTTGCTGATGTTGACCTTCTCGTGGACGATCACCGTCTTGTCGTTCAGGCGTTGCAGGATGTGCGAGCCGGTTTCCGCGATCACGGTGCCGGTGTAGCTGGAGAAACCGTTGTTCTCCCGTGCCATGTACATCTTGGCGTCCTTGCCCATGTGCGCGTTCTTGAGCGCGGTCAGCTCGTTCGCCACGGGTTCGCCAGCACCGGCCTTCTCCGGGCCTTTCTCGCGGCCCTGCTGGTCGCGGTTCTGTGCCTGGCCTTCGCGGCTGGGTTCGCGGCCATCGGCCGCCCTGCCCTGCCCCTCGCGGCGTGGCTCGCGCGGCTGCTCCGGGCCGATCAGGACGTTTTCCTTGCCGTACTCGATGGTGAGCCGCTTGCCGGTTTCCAGCGATTCACCCAGCGGGTGGAGCGCGGATTGATGCTGCGTGCCCTGGAGCTTCGCCAGGTCGTGGACGATGACGCTCTTGCCATTCAAGTCCTGCACGGCATGGGTGCCGTCAATGTGGACGATGCGGCCCGAGTAGCGGCCGTCCTCGCGCGCGGCGTAGGTCTTGATTTCCGGGTAGGCCGGCTCCGACCGCGCCCTGTCCGCGCCCGCATCCAGCACGCGCAACACCTGGGCCTCATGCGCCGGAATGTTGTTCTCTTGGATGAAGGATTCGACGGCCGGACGGCCGCCGAAGCTGATGCGGTCAAGGTTCGGGGTCACGACCTCGACACCGGCCATGCCCGGCTGGTCGTTGTAGACCATGCGGTGGCCCGGCATGGATTCCATCGGGATGCCGCCGATGAAGTCGCGTGTCTTGCGCTGCTCCTTCTCGGCGCTGCGGCGCTGGTTCTCTTCCGGGCTGATGCCGTATTCGTTGTGCAGCGCCTCGCCCTTGAGGATGCCCTTCTCGCCCTCGGCCTGGATGATGGCCTTGGCGTTCTTGTCGCCCACGGTGTCGGCCAGGCTGTCCGCATCCAGCTTGTCGAACTTGGCGACGACCTTGCTGCCGCTGTAGAACGCGGCGGTGTAGGTCGGGTCGCCGGCCTCGGGCGTGTGACGGGTGAAGCGGATGGAATTCGCTTCCTGGTCGTCGATGCGGGTCATACCCGTCTCTGCTTGAACTCCTACGGTTTGGTTTGCTTCGGGCATGTCATGCCTCCTTAAAAAAACGCCGCTAGTCCGTCCCCGGACATCCCGGCCAATGCCTGGGCGTTATCCCAGGCTCCGCTTGCGCGTGTGGCCGGAACTGACCCGGCCACGATTCCGGCGACGCGCAGCGCCGGAAAAAAGGCCGGCGTGGGCCGGCCTTCGGTCTTAGCCTCCACCGCCTCCCATGTCGCCGCACGACACGTTCAGCACGTTCCAGAACTTGCCGTTCTTGGTCATGTCGTTCTGCGTGTAGACCTTGCGGATGTGGTCGGCAGGAATGCGCGGGTTCGCCTCGGCGTGGTAGTTGGCTACCAGGAACTCGCTTTGCTTGTCGAGGACGCCGTAGCCGGCCCACAGCTCGACCTGGCCGGCACCGGCCAGCGAGCACACGAACTGCTTATCGAGCACGACGAAGCTGCGGGTGTTGGTGGTGATGGCGGCATCGACGCCGGCAGGCTCGTACAGGCCGCCCTGCCAGCCCAGCCACTGGCCGCTGGCCGTGTACATCACGATGTCCTGGCCGTTGCGGCGAGCGCCGATGAAGTAGGAACCCGGCCGGCCGGCGTCCGCGCCGTTGGCCTGGATGTAGACGGTGACGCGCTCCCCGATGGGGGCCTGGTCGCCGCCGCACTCGCCATAAGGGGAGACGTAGCCGCCAGGGCAGACGTACTCCTTCTTGGCGGAAGCTCCCGCGTGCGCCTGGCTGGTCAATCCAGCCAGGGCGAGCAACGCGGTCAACATATAACGCAAACGCATAAGCACTCCTTCTTTCAGTGTGTCAACGAGATGGGCCGCGCGGCCTGTCTTTACCCCGTGTCGGCGTGCGTTCGGCCGTTTGTCGCGGTGCGACTTCCAAGCCTTCGCGCTCCGGCGCAGGGCGCACCTTGCCGCGTTCCAGCAGCTCCTGCCCGGCTGCTCTGACGGCTCGCTGGTACTGGCCCAGCCAGCCACCAAAGCCGGATTCCTCCGGTAGTCGGCCCGTGCTGCTGACGGTGCGCATCGCCTCGCCGGCCAAGTGGCGCGGGTCTTTCAGGAGAGCGTCGGCCGCGCCCAGGTGTTTGAAGCGAATAGCCAACTTCTCCTTCCCGTCCTTTGGGTCGGTGAAGTTGTCGGCCGTGATGACCACGAAATGGCCGACCTTCAACCCCTCCCCGCGCGCCTGCTGTGCCTGGCGAGACTGATACAAATAATGCACTTTACCATCAATCCCCTCAACCAGCATGTACGGCGCATCGCGCGCTTCGTCGATGCCGGTGGCGATCAGGCGGCCCGCCACGCGGCGGGCCTGGCGCATATCAGTCGCCTGGAGCTGCAAGCGCGGGTCGGACAGCAGCTTGCGGTTTTGATACATCGTCTTGAGCCGGTCATTGCTCACTTGGACGTTGCGCAAGGCGTGCTCGAAGTGGCCGGGCAGTCGCCAGGCCATCGGGCCGGTGCGCTCGGCCATGCCCATTTTTTCGAGGTAGGCCAGGCGGCGAATCTGGCGCACGCGCAGTTCGCGCATCTGGCCGTTCTTCGGAATGGGGTCGCCATAGCTGATCGTGGCCGACCCGTCCGGCTGACGTGCTGCCTTCTTGAGAATCATGCGGTCAAGATCGGTGTACCGCTGCTGCTGCACCTGGCGGTCTAGCGCCTCTTCCATCTGCTGGTCGGTGCGTACCCCGATTTGCTGTGTTGCCGCTTCCTGGGCGCGCTGCCGCAGGGTGGTCTTGACATAGCTGGGGTCGATGCGCAGCTCGTGGCCGTTGCGGTCACGGCCGCGCAGGGCGATGTGGACGTGCGGGTGGTCGGTGTTGTAGTGGGCGGCCGCGCACCACTCCAGCGGCACACCTAGATCGCGCTCCAGCTTGTCCATGTAGTCCCTGGTGAGCTGGCGCATGTCCATCTTGTCCCCGAACTCGGGGGACAGGATGAGCTTGAACACGCGAGGGTCTGCGGACTTCTGCCAGGCGTCGAGCGTTTCGACCAGCGGGATTTCGCCCGTCGCGCCAAAACCCAGCGTTTCCGAACTTAGCCGCCCTGCCCCTCGGCCAGTTGCTGCGCCCGCTCCAGGTTTGCCATAACTTCCCCGTCGCAGTGCGTCAGCTCGTTCGGCTCCTCCGTGCTCCACGTCACCAGGTGCATCACCCGGCAATAGCATTTCACCCCGGCCGGGGAAGTGAACCACACCGACCCCGGACAGGCTTCGCAAACCGTTGAGGGTTTTGGCCTCCGGCTTGCCTCCAATCTCTGCAAGGTAGGACTGGCGTAGGGTTCTAGCCCAGCCAGCTCGGGGAACTGCTCGGTTATATCGGTCATCGTCGCGCTCCTTCTCGTTGGTAAGGCCCTCGGCCTCTCGTTCGATGTCGTCGGGCGACTTCTCCAGCTCGTCGCCCAGGGTTGCAGATTCGCGGGCGATGTAACGGCCATGCGCCGCCCATTGCCCGTCGCCTTTGTTCGCCGCATAGGTCATGCGGACATTGCACCGCTGCATCAGGTGGGTCGCACCCGTGCGCCCAGCACCGCGCCCCGGCTTTCCGCCGCGCGCTTTTCCCCTGGCGTGTGCGGCAGGGCGGTTGCCTGTCCGCATCAAGGCGCTGACGCGCTTGATGAGGTTCGACGTGGCGCGCACGTCGTTGGCCTTCTTCCCGCCTCGCACCTTGAGGGTGATCTTGTAGCGGTCGTTGTCGGATTCAGCCATTCATCGCGGCCCCAAATTTCCGCGCGCGGAAATTTTCGTCATCCATCCAAGCCGGCCGAATCCAGCGCGACCGTGATGCTGGACAGCGAGCCGCCGACCTGCATGGCGTCGGCGATGGCACGAACCAGCTTCTCCCAGCGTTCCATTGCCTGCGCCTTGGACACCGGCCGCGCGTCCTCCGGGACGGGCGGGGTGTGCATGTAGTACGACTTGATGAACAGCTCTTGCACGGTCATGAGCACCTGCATTTCGTTCCGCATGCGGCGCACCTCCCGGTGCATGGATTTGAAGCTACCGGCCTGGCGCTTCTCGAAATCGACCAGCAGGCGATGGAACTCATCGCCCTTGATGTACTGCCGCGTGGCCTCGCGGAACAGGTCAGGCACAGACCAGCCGCGCGCCTTGGCGGCCTCTTCGATCTGCGCCTGAAAGTCATCGTCACAGCGGACGCCGTACTGCTTGCCCATGTGTGGTTTGCCTTCAAAGTGGGTTGGGCGGTATCGCCAGATACCCAAAATACTACCTACGATACCGCAAAAAATCAAGCGTAGGCTTGCACTTGCGGGTAAAATATGACATCATCGCTACCGTTCTTTATGTTCCACTACTGAGGGTTGGCGATTGTGGCTTGGTGGTTTCCGACAAGCGCCAACCGAATTGCTTGGGGCTGGATTTCCGCACGCGGAAATCCAGCGACTTCGGGGTTTCCGGTTTTTAGGGAGTTGCGATGAACAGACAGACGCGAGCGGCTGGCGTGAAGAGCCGCACCGTACCCGGTGCGGTGGGTCTCGAACCCGTCGTGCTGCGCATCGACAGGGGTGGCAAAGGCCGGGCTTTGCCCGAGCCTTTGCCGTTGGTCATGGGTCTGTTCAGGGCCGCAGGCGCGACCCCTGGAAGGGATGCCTGACCGGCTACGATGCCCGGTCAGTTCAGGGGAAGGGAAGAACTAGAACGATGAGAATTTCCGCGCGCGGAAATTTCAGAGGGCAGGGGACTTATCCGCGCCGCCCCGACGGGGCGGAAAAATTAAGTCAGGCCCCGGCCTTTTGCACGCTCGGCGGCCTTGGCGATGGTGCGGTCGATGTAATCGCGCTGCCGGGCCTCGCTGCCTTTGTGCGACAGGTCGCGGGTGCGAAGCGCCTGCTCGATGGCCGCTGCACCGACGCCCTTGGACAGCGCGTAAGTCGCGTAGGCCAGGTCGGCGCGGTGGTCATCGCTACCGTAGGCGGGATTGCGGCGGAAGTCGTCGATGGTCTTGAGCGAGCGGCCGGCCTGGGTCTGGACGGGCGCGGCCTGCTCGTACTGCTTGCGCCGGGCCTGCTCATCAGCCAGGCGCTGGTCGTGCTGGTGGCGCACGCCGTCGATGAAGTCGGCGGCGTGGCCGTAGACCTGGCCGCTGGCACCGTGCAGACGCACGAACGGGAACAGCCCGTTCGGCTGGCGGTGTTTGTCCTTGCAGTTGGTGAAGCCGGCCAGGCGGCCGAAGTGCCGCCAGTCGGCAGAACCGGGGTCGCCACCGTAGCGCGTCGCCAGCTCGCGCGCGGCCTCGGTGGAAATGGCTGTGGGCAGCTTCTCGGTACCCGAGTGCTTGACCCACGCCTGGAAGTTGCGCGGGCTGGTTTCGGTGAGCACGGCGGGCGTGAAGCCGTCGCGCTCCATCTGCTTGACCGCCTGCGCGGTCAAGTCATCCACCAGGGTAAGGCCATGCTCGCCGTGCGGGCGGATGTAGATGTGGTTGCCCTGCATGTTCTGGTGTTTGAGGTAGGGAACCGACCGCAGGACGGTTTCCTTGTCCCAGGTCTTGATAAGCATGCGCTCGGCCTTGGCGTCGAAAACGCCGACCTCGAACACGTCACAGCCCATTGCCTCGACCTGCCGCGTGACGGCTTCGGTGGTGATGTCTCTTCGTTGCATTGCAGCTCCCATTGCTTGCTCGTGTATGATGGAGTGTGATATAAATGTATCACGCCGAGCTTAGGACGGTCAAAACGTATGTCAAAACATGAAACCAGAAAGCGGCTTGAGGAAAAGCTGACGCGCGAGTGCGGCAGCGTTTTCATGCAAGCCCTGCGTGACCCCGCAGTCATTGAAATCATGCTCAACCCGGACGGCAAGCTGTGGCTTGACAAGGCCGGCGAGGGCATGATTTTCACCGGATATGAAATGCCCCGGTCAGTCGCCGAAAGCATGCTAGGTACTTGCGCGAGCATGCTGGAGACGGCCATCACGGCCGACAACCCGATTCTTGAGGGTGAGTTCCCGCTTGACGGCTCACGCCTTGAGGGGCTGTATCCCCCTATCGTCACCGGCCCAGCCTTCGCCATCCGCAAGAAGGCCACCAAGATTTTCACCCTGGACGAGTACAAGGCGCGCGGCATCATCCGCCCGCTGAACCGCGAGCTGCTGGCAAGCATCAGCGCCCGCCATGTCGAGGACACCATCCTTTTCGATCACCCCGTGGATGCGCTGCGCGCAGCCATCAGGTCGCGCAAGAACGTCCTGGTGGTCGGCGGCACGGGGTCGGGCAAGACGACGCTCTCCAATGGGCTGCTTGCCGAGTTTCCCGTCATCTGCCCCGGCGACCGGGTGGTGACGATTGAGGACACCCGCGAGCTTCAAGTCGCGGTTGAAAACATCGTCTCTCTGCGCACGTCGGAGACGGTGAGCATGCAGCGTCTGCTGCGGGCCACGATGCGCCTGCGGCCTGACCGAATCATTGTTGGCGAAGTTAGAGGAGGAGAAGCCCTTGCGTTATTGAAAGCCTGGAACACCGGCCACCCTGGAGGGGTGGCAACTCTGCACGCGGATTCGGCCTACGGCGGGCTGATTCGTCTCGAACAGCTCATTGAAGAGAACGCAGGCATCACGGCCAATCCCAAGATGATCGCGGAAGCGGTCGGCCTGATTGTGTTCATTGAGCGTGTCAATGCCGAACCCGGCCGCATGGTCACGGAAATCGTCAAGGTCAACGGCTTCCATGACGGCCACTACCAACTTGAACCCGTCACTCACATTAAGGAGTTACTACATGAAATCGCTTAACACCCGCAAGGTCGTCAACGTCGCCTTGATGGCTGGCCTGGCCCTGCTGGCTTGCAAGTCGGCTATGGCCGGCACCGGGCCTGACATGCCCTGGGATTCCGGCCTCGACAAGCTGGTGAAGAACCTGACCGGCAAGACCGCCCTGGCCATCGGCGTGCTTGCCATGTTCGCCGCCGCCGCCGCACTCGTGTTCGGCGGAGAAATGTCCGAGTTCACGCGCCGCATCATCCTGATGATTCTGGCCGTGGCCCTGATGGTGTCGGGCGCGTCGCTGCTCAACATCTTCTTCGGCATCTCGGGTGCGCTGATTCCTCTGGTGGCCTGAGATATGGACGAACCACGCCGTATCCCTATCCACCGGAGTCTGAACCGCCCGAACCTGTTGCTTGGCGGCGACCGCGAGCTGGTCTTGATGACCATGCTTTGCGCCGCGATGGTCGGCTTCACTGCCTCGTCGCTGCTGCAATTGGGTATCGGCGTGGTGTTGTGGCTGGCCGTGCATGCCGGCCTGGTGCAGATGGCGAAGTCCGACCCGAACATGCGCGACGTGTACGTGCGCCATGTGAAGTACCGGCCCTTCTACTCCGCGCGCACCGGGCTGGACAGCAAGCCGCTCCAAGCTCCTGAATGGAAAGACTGACATGCTGAACCTTCGTGAATACCGAAACACGGTGCGCGGCCTGCCCGACGTGCTGAATTTCGCGTTAGAGCCGGAGGACGGAATCATCCAGACAAAGAGCGGTGGCTTGCTCGCATGCTGGTACTTCCGAGGTCGTGATACGGGCAGCTCGACGCACGCCGAGCTGGCCTCTATCTCGACCAGGCTCAACGCGATTTTGTGCCTGCTGGGCGAAGGCTGGATGCTCCATGCTGACGCCATCCGACGCCCGGCGAACAACTACCCCGAGCGGGGTTCCTTCCCCGACCGCACGACGTTGATAATCGACGAAGAGCGGCGACAGCAGTTCAAGCTGGAAGGCGCGCATTACGAAACCTTCTACGGTCTGACGCTGACCTATCACCCGCCGAAGAAAGTTCGGCAGCGGGTGGCCGACTTCATGTACGAAGGCGGCAACCACACGGGCGAGGGCTTGGCCGACCGCATCCTTGCGCAGTTCCGCAAGACCATCGACGACTTCGAGAGCGTGTTCAGCGGCCTTTTCCCGGCTCGCCGGATGCGGGGCATCAAGGGCGTCGATGACTTCGGCCGGGAATACGTGATGGATGAACAGCTCCAGTACCTGGAGTATTGCGTCAGCGGCCAGCAGCGGCCGGTGCGCTTGCCATCCATTCCGATGTACCTGGACGCCGTTATCGGCGGCCATGAGTTCGTCGGCGGCAATGAGCCGAAGGTGGGCGACAAGTGGATTAAGGTCGTTGCCCTGGATGGCTTCGCCCAGGAGAGCTACCCCGGCATCCTCAACACCCTGGATGACCTGGCGGTGGAATACCGTTGGTCTACCCGGTTCATCTTCTATGAACCGTACCGGGCCAAGAAGATGCTTGACAGCATCCGCAAAAAGTGGTCGCAAAAGCAGCGCGGGCTGAAAGACCAGGTGCTGAACACCTCGAAAGGCCCGGTTGACCTCGACGCCCTCGCCATGACGGCGGACGTTGAGGCCGCCATGAGCGAGGCCGAAAGCAACCTGGTCAAGTTCGGCAATTACACGTCGGTCGTCGTGCTTATGAACGATGACTATGACGTGGTGCAAGAGGACGCGCGCAAGGTCGTCAAGGCCATCATGAACGCTGGCTACGGCGCTCGTGTGGAAGGGCCGAACGCGGTGGAAGCCTACCTTGGCTCCATTCCCGGCCATCATCGCCAGAACGTGCGGCGGCCGCTACTGCACACCTTGAACCTGTCCGACATGCTGCCCATTACGTCGATTTGGGCCGGCCTGGAGCACAACCCCTGCGACTTCTACCCGAAGAACTCGCCGGCACTGTGCTACGCGGCCACGACGGGTTCGACACCCTTTCGGGTGAACCTGCACGTCGGCGACGTGGGCCATACGCTCTTGCTCGGCAAGACGGGCGGCGGTAAGTCCACGGCGCTGACCTTCAAGATGGCCCAGCACTTCCGCTATCCGCGCGCGCAGGTGTTTGCCTTCGACAAGGGCTATTCGGCTTTCGTGCTGACCAAGGCGGCCGGTGGCGATCACTACGACATCGGCGGCGAGCATTCCCAGCTCGCGTTTTGTCCGCTGGGCGGGATGAAGCATGAAAGCGACGTGACATGGGGCGTGGGCTGGGTCGAAGACCTCTTGCGTTTCCAGGGCGTCGATGTCGGCTCGACTGTCACCAAGACCATCACCCAGGCCGTGCAACAGCACGCAAACGCGGAGATTCACGAGGGCGCGATTCCTTCGCTGACGAACTTCGTGGCCCGCGTGCAAAGTACCGAGCTGCGCACGGCCCTGGAGCCGTACACCATCGCGGGCACGATGGGCCACTTGCTCGACGCCGAGACGGACGGGCTGCGCTATGGGCGCTTTCAGACCTTCGAGCTGGAACACCTCTTGGACATGGGCGAGAAGAACTACGCGCCCGTGCTGCTCTACCTGTTCCGGCAGATAGAAAAGCGTCTGACGGGTGCGCCTACGCTGGTGCCCATTGACGAAGCCTGGATGGCCTTGATGGTTGAAATGTTCCGCGACAAGGTAGCCGACTGGCTGCGTACCTGGCGGAAGAAGAACGCGGCCATCATCTTGGCGACGCAAAACATTTCGGACGCCCTCAATAGCCCGCTGCGCGACGTGCTGCTGGCGAATTGCCCGACGAAGATTCTGCTGCCGAATCCCGATGCAAACACGTCCACGTTCCTGTCGATCTACCGCGACATCGGCCTGAACGAGCGGGAAATCGACATCCTGGCGAACGCCACGGAGAAGCGGCAGTACTACTACACCTCCCCGCTGGGGCGTCGGCTCTACAGCTACGGGTTCGGCCAGGTCGCGCTTTCGTTCATCGGCGCGAGCGGCCAGGACGACATCAAGCTGGCTCGCCAGTTGATGAACTCGCACGGGGAGACGTGGCCGGCCGAATGGCTGCGGCATCGCGGCCTCGGCGAGTGGTCGGACTACTGGATGAACGTTCAATAACGTGATACATTTATATCACTCTTAAAGGAGTAAGGAACCATGCGCAAGTTTGTCAGTGCTGTTGTTGTCGTCTCGATGCTCGCCGGCCCGCTGGCCGTGGCACCGGCCCACGCCTCCGGCGCGGTGGCCGGGGCGACCGAAATCACGCAGATCGCCAACAACATCGAGCTGGTCACGTCGGTGGCCCAGCAGGCGCAGCAACTCTCTTACGACATCAAGTCGTACCTGGAGATCGTCGAGCAGTACAAGAACATGGTCACGAACACGCTCAACATTCCAAACCAGATTTGGTCGAACGTGCAGAACGACCTGAGTTCGCTGGCGTCGGTGGTGAAGCAGGGCCAGGCCCTGGCGTATTCGGCCGAGAACATCGGCGACCTCTTCAAGCAGAAGTACCCCGGCTTCAAGAAAACCGATGACTTCAAGGCCGACTATCGCAAGTGGTCGGCGACGGTGATGGATTCGATCAAGGGCAGCCTCCAGGCTGCGAACTTGCAATCCAGCCAGTTCGCCACCGAAGAGGGCACCCTGGCGCAGCTCCGCTCGATGTCGGCGAGCAACCAGGGCCGCCTGCAAGCCATCCAGACGGGCAACCAGATCGCCGTCGAGACGGCCACACAGATGCAGAAGCTGCGCAGCCTGATGATGGCCCAAATGCAGGCGCAGAACGCCTACATGGCCGCCCAGGAACAGAAGGATTCCACCCGCAAGGCCGGGGCGGAAGCCATCATGCCGTCGAAGAAGGCCGGTGACGGCAAGACCTACGAAGGCTTCAAGGGAGGTTCCCTGTAATGCGCCGCAACGCCATCCGTTACACGGTGGCGGCCTTGTTGGTCGGGTTCCTGGCTGCTTGCGGCCAGAAACCCGACGAGGGCAAGCCGGCCCCGGAGAGCAAGCCCGATTCATCGGGCTTCACGGTTCCAGACAAAGAGCTGGGCCTCGACTACTACCGCGCCAATTTCGACCAGGTGCAGCCGACCATTGACTGGTGCCGTGGCAACGGCCCCGACAAGCGCACGGCTGCGCAAGACCGGAATTGCAAGGCTGCATCGCACGCCAAGATGGCCCCCAAGAAACCGGGCAGCGAGGCGAAGCAGTACGAAGGCTTCAAGGGGGGCACGCTTAAATGACGTCGTTCAGTACCCATAGACGCGCGGCGCTCTGGCTGCTCGCTATTGCATTTGTTCTTTTCGCTGCGGACGCGGCTTATGCCGACGTGTTGACCGACATCGGCAAGGGTTATCAAGCCGAATCGGCCAAATGGTTTCCGAAGCTCCTGGTCATCGCCAAGTCGCTTTTCTGGAAGCTCGCGGCGATTGAATTTGCCTGGGCCTCGATTCTGTGGGTGCTGAAAAACCAGGAAATGCAGTCGTTCACGGCTGCGGTCGTGCAGAAGCTCATCGGCATCGGGTTCTTCTATGCCCTGTTGCAGAACGCCGACTACTGGATTCCCGCCATCGTGAACAGCCTGGCTAAGTCGGGCAACGAAGCGACCGGCCTGCCGGCGCTCACGCCGTCCGAGGTATTCGACCTGGGCATCGACACTGCCGTGACGATGCTGGACGGCATCCAGAAACTGAGCCTGTGGGATGACTTTGCCACCATCGTCATCGCCGGCCTGGCTGCGCTCGCCATCGTGATTTCGTTCCTGGTCATCGCCGGGCAAATGCTGATCGCGCTGATCGAGAGCTACATCGCTATCAGCGGCGGCGTGCTCTTCCTTGGCTTCGGTGGCTCGCGCTGGACGGTCGAGTTCACGCAGAAGTACATCAGCTACGCCTTCGCCACGGGCATCAAGCTGTTCATGCTCTACCTCATCATCGGCGTGGGCACGGCCCAGGCCAAGACCTGGGCGGCACTGCTGGCAACGACGGACTGGAACAACATTTTCACGGTGATGGGCGGTTCCATCCTGCTTGCCTTCCTGGGCTTCCAGATTCCGAACATGGCAGCGGCCATGCTGTCCGGTGCGCCTTCTCTGACGGCGGGCGCAGCAGCGGCCACGGCGGGCACGCTCGCGGCCGGTACGGTCGCAGCAGGCGCTACCGCCATTTCTCCGGCGATGCAGTCCGCCAGGGGCGGCATGCAGGCGCTGAAGGCGGGGTATGACCATCACCGTGCCGGTGGTGGTGGCGTGCTGTCGAGCGCCCTCAAGGCGGTCGGCACGTCCACCGTGGATATGGGCCGCGAAGCCGGCCGCAGTGCCGGCGAAGCCGTGGGCCTTGCCAAGCCTACGGCGTCCGAGCGGTCTACCGTGGGCGGCCGCGCGGCCGAGCGCCGCGAGGGCATGACCGCCCAGCTCCAAGAAGAGCGCGCAGCGATGGCCGACGCGGGCGGCATGAGCAAAGGCAGCGAAAGCAACCCAGGCGGCACGGGCACGTCGGCCGAAGGCGACAGCGCCAAGAGCAACAGCGCGGGCAACAAGAGCACGTCGGCCGCGCCAGTGGTTCCCCCGCCTGCTACGCCCTCCGGCGCTGCTGGTGGGGCCGTAGGCGGGCTTGGTGGGGCCTCCGCGCCCCTGGGCGGCAATCCGCAGGTTGTCGATGACTACGGCAACGTGGTCGCGCCGCCCTCGGCCAAGATCGCCGAGAGCAACGCGGGCGGGGCCGGTACATCGGCCACGAACGCGGCCGCCGCGAACACCAGCGCGGGCAACACCTCGGCCACCGGCTCGGGTGCAGCGCCGGCCGGCAGCTCGGGCAGTGCTCCGGCGCAAACGATGGCCGCCGCCACGCCGCAAGCCCAGCGCCAGGTCGTCGATGACTATGGCAACGTCGTGTCGCCGCCCTCGGCCAAGATCGCCGAGAGCAACGCGGGCGGGGCCGGTACGTCGGCCGCGAACACGTCGGCGATGAACACCAGCGCGGGGAACACGTCGGCCACGAACACGTCAGCGCCGTCTGGTGGTGGGTCATCCGCCCCCGCCCCTGGGGCGGGACAAAGCGGCCCGGCCTCGGGCCGCGACAAGACGCCATTCCAGGATTTGCAGCATGTCAGGCCGCCGCAGATTCCGAGTGACGCCGCGCCGCAGGCCGGCGTGAATATCCGCCTCTCGCATTCCGAAGATTAACCGCCTCGTATAAGGAGAATTGCCTTGAAATTCGGCAAAGCCAAAGCTCGGCCCAAGGCTGATACAAACGTATCAGCCGACGTGCCGCAGAAACCCAAAGACCCCTATGTTCTGGCTCGTGAAGAGTGGAACGACCGCTATGGCGATTACATCGCCAGCGCCAAGAACTGGCGCTCGGTCGCCATCATCACCAGCCTGGTCGCCCTGGTGTCGGTAGGCGGCCTCGCCTACGTCGGCGCGCAGGACAAGTACATCCCCTACATCGTCGAAGTGGACAAGCTGGGCCAGGCGGCCAATGTGGGCTACGCCACCCAGGCATCGCCGGTCGATCAACGCATCTTCAAGGCGTTCCTGGTGCGCTTCCTGTCGGACTTCCGCAGCGTGACGCCTGACGCGGTTGCGCAGAAGGCCGCCCTTGACCGCCTGTACTCGATGGTGCCGACCGGCTCACCGGCCTTGGAGAAGATCAACACCTTCTACAAGGACAACTCGCCGTTCATGGTGGCGCAAAGCCAAACGGTCGCGCTGGAAATCAACTCCGTGCTGCCTATCTCCGGCCAAACCTGGCAAATGGAATGGACGGAGACGAAGCGCAACCTGTCCGGCCAGATTCAGAGCCGGATTCGCTACAAGGCTTCGCTGACGGTCGCCCTGAATCCTCCGCAGAACGAAGGGCTGATGCTGGTGAATCCGCTCGGCCTCTTCGTGATGGATTTGAACTGGTCGCAGCAACTTTAATTTCGAGGATTTGAGACATGAAAAAAGCATTCAGCCTGGCCGTCCTGGTCGCCCTCTCTGGCAGCGTGTTCGCTGCCGACCCGCAACCCGCTCCGGTGCCTAATCTGGCGAAGCCTGGCGAGACGATCACGCCGGCTGCTGCGCCGGCTCCTGCGGCGGCTCCCGTTGCCGCACCGGCCAGCGCGCAACAGTGCAGCGCGGCCGCAGCGGCCCCGGCCTGCGTCGAGACGAAGGCCGTGGAAGCCCCGAAGCCCAAGCCCGTCGTGCAACGACGCGCGCCACGTCCCGCCGTCGAAAAGGAGTTCGCACCAGCGCCGGCACGCATGGCCGTCGCCAAGTCGGCATCTTGGGCCGATGACCCGCGCGCGCAGCCCGTGATGGGCGAAGAGGGCAAGGTGGTCTACGTGTTCGGCGAATCGCGGCCGACCATCGTGTGCGCGCCGCTGCGCGTGTGCGATGTCGAGCTGGAAGCCGGCGAGACGGTGAACAATGCCGACGTGGGCGACGCGGTGCGCTGGAGCCTCAAGCCGTCGATTTCTGGCGCGGGCGCGGACAGGACTGTTCACGTCATCATCAAGCCGAAGGACTATGACCTGGACACGAACGCCATCATTGCGACCGACCGCCGCACGTACTACCTGCGCCTGGTGTCGCCGCGCGAGGGCATCAACGCCTACACCACGCGCGTCGCGTTCTACTACCCGGAGAACGAGCGCAAGGCATGGGAAGCCCAGCGCGCCGCGATGGTGAAGGAAGAGAAAACCGTCGTGTCCGATCTGCCGCCGCTGACTGCCGACAAGCTCAACTTCGGCTACGCGCTGGACGGCAAAGACCACTTCAAGCCGGTGCGCGTGTTCGACGACGGCGCGAAGGTCTACATCCAGATGCCGATGGAGTTCCAGCACCGCGAAGCCCCGGCGCTCGTCCTGGTCGGCAAGGATGGCAAGGAACAGCTTGTCAACTACCGCTTGAAGAACGACTACTACATCGTCGATAAGCTGTTCAGCAAGGCCGCGCTCATCCTGGGCGTGGGTGACGATCAGCGCCGCGTGACGATCACGCGCGACGAGTGCAAGAAGCGCGGCTTCTTCGGTAGCTGCGTGGAGTGACGGCTATGTCGAACAACGATCAAGAAGTGAAATCGCCCGACAAGCTGGAACTGCGCGGCAAGCCCACGACCGGCGTGCGCTTCGGCAAGAAGGCCGGCTTCGTCATCGCCACGGTGGTGTTCACCGTGTTGGGCCTGGTGCTCTACGGCATCGCCACGCGCGAGCCAGCAGGCACCGTGCAGGAAGGCGCGGACGGCCAGCCTTTGGCACCGGGCAAGCTGACGGCGGCCGGCGCGGATGCGGCCGGCAGAATCTACGCAGGCGTGCCCGATGGCATGGCGGTTCCGAAGCCCGAGCCGGCCATCACGCCGGCCACGGCTAGCACGCCGGAAGCGCCGCTGCCGACGCAGGCGGCGGCCGTGCCGAACCTGGGCGCACAGCCTGCCGCAGCAGCTCCAGCAGGGCAGGGCGGCCAGCCGCCGCTGACGCCGGAACAGCAAGCCGCCCAGCGCCTCAAGGAACAGCGCGAAGCCGAGCGCCAGAAGGCCATGATCGCCGAGGCGGCCGTGCCGAACTGGAGCGGCAGCGCCGGCAATACGGTCGTCACAGGCCAGCCTGGCGGTGCGAATCCTGCGCTCGCCCAGCTCCAGGCGGCCGCGCGCGGCCTGCAAGGCACGCCTGGCCTGGCCCAGCTCGCGCAGGCCCAGGGCGGCGGTGATGGTGATGACCAGAACAAGCAGGCCCGCAAGGAAGCCTTCCTCACGAAAGCGTCGTTGCAGCCCGACACCGACTACCTCAAGGCGACGGTGAAGGAGCAAATCAGCAAGTTCGAGCTGAAAACGACCGCCGTGATTCCGGCCGTGCTCATCAGCGGCATCAACTCGGACTTGCCCGGCGACATCAGCGCCCAGGTGACGGATGACATCTACGACACGGCCACCGGCCGCTTCCTGCTCATTCCGAAGGGCACGACGATCTACGGCAACTACGACAGCCGCGTGGCCTTCGGCCAGGAGCGGGTGCTTGTTGCCTGGTCGCGCCTCCAGTTCCCGAACGGTTCGACGTTGAACCTGGAAGGCATGACGGGCGGTGACGCGGGTGGCTATGCCGGCTTCCATGACCAGGTGAACAACCACTACGGGCGCTTGATCGGCTTCGGCATCGGCACCGCGTTGTTCTCGGCCGCGTTCCAGTTGTCGCAGCCGCAGCAGTCCAGCACGAACGGCACGCTGTCTGCGCAGCAGACGACGGCCGCAGCGGTCGGGCAGCAGCTCTCGCAGCTTGGCATGCAAGTCACTTCTCGGAACCTGAACATCCAGCCTACGCTGGAGATTCGGCCGGGATACCAGTTCGTGGTGAAGGTGAACAAGGACGTTGTGTTCCCGAAACCCTACAAGTGAAGGTATCCTTACACGATTTGGTGACAAATTGAGAGGTTGCCTACATGCCAACGACACCAGACGACGGGAAGGTCGTCTGTCTACGACTTAGCGTTAAAGCAGATGACTTGCTGCGCGAACATCTTGTAAGAAAAGGCGACGTGTCGCGGCGCGTCAACGAGGCGGTGCAGGGCACCGACTTGGAGCACGTCGCGGTCGTTCCACGAGGAAAAGCGCCCGGTTCGGGGCGCGAAACGTTCATGAATACCTCGGTGAAGTTCTTGCCGGGGGTTTATGAAGAAGCGGCGCGGGTGGCTAAGGCCAAAGGGGTTTCGGCCTCCGCGCTTATTGATGCTGTCTTAGTACAGTTCTTTTCACAGCCGAGAGCGGCAGAGGTAAATTATGTCGAGAGCGACAGTAGTAACGGTGACAAACCAAAAAGGAGGCGTCGGTAAAACGACTTCTGGCGTGCATCTGGCCTTCGGGCTGCGGGACATGGGCAAGAAAGTCCTGCTGGCCGACATGGACACCCAGGGCAACGCAAGCGCCATTCTTTCGCGTGACCCGCGAATCAACACCCGGCCCGGTGGCGCTGAACAGCTCTTTCAGAACGTGGCCGACTTGAAGGGGGTCGAAACCCCTTCCGGCATTGACCTCCTTCATGGTCATGCCTTCCTCGAAGCACTGGACAAGGAAGTGGCCGTAGGTGACACGGCCCAGCTCCGCGACTACGTGCGTTCGCTCCCCTACGACTACATCATCTTCGACACGCCGCCCGCCCTGGGCGTGCGCCAGGTCGCGCCGATGCTGTGGGCCGATCACCTGGTGGTTCCCGTCGAGCCGACGCCGCTGGCAGCGGCCGGCCTGGCGGCCACCATCCGCGTCATCAAGCGGTTGATTGATTCCGGCCAAAACGGCGAATTGAAGTGGAAGCTGGTCGTCAACCGCTACAAATCGACCAGCAAGGAACAAACCGCGCTCGTCGAGCGCATGCGCCAGCAGTTCGGCGCGAACTTCGTGCAATTCACCTTCGGCGAGCGCGTCGGCCTGACCGACTGCCTCGCGCGTGGCGTGCCGATCTGGGAATACAAGGGCACGCCGAAGGAAGTAGGCGAAGCCTGGCGCGCGCTGCCGTCCGCGCTCGGCCTGGCGTGAGGTGGTGAATATGGCGACAACAACACCTAAGAAATCATCCGGCGCAGTCATGGACTTCCTGGGCGGCCTCGGCGACGAGGCGGCCAGCGACGCGCCGCCCTCGATGTTCGCTGTGACGGCCATCCGGCCCGACCCCGAACAGCCCCGAACCGAGTTCGACCAGGAACGGCACGACAACCTGGTGGCGTCCATCAATGAAATGGGCGTGCTCCAGCCGCTGCTGCTGCGCGAGACTGGAGAGAACCCGCCCTACGAAATCATCGCCGGGGAACGGCGGTGGCGGGCCGCGAAAGCGGCCGGCCTGGCCGAAGTGCCCGGTTTCATCCGCAACGACCTGACGCGCGAGCAGGTCGAGCTGGCCCAGGTGGTCGAGAACACCCAGCGCGCCGACTTGACCGACGTGGAGCTGGCAAGGCGCATTCAGCGCCTGCTGGACAACACGAAGATCAAGAAAAAAGACCTGGCCGCGAAGCTCGACCGCAAGCCCAGCTACATCAGTCGTCTCCTGGCGATGCTCGATGCCGCGTGGAAACCGCTGGTGGACGAGGGCATCATCACGTCGGCCGGCGTGCTCGAACGCTTCAAGGCGCTGGGCGACGACGACCGCGCCGCCCTGCTCGATGCAGCCCGTGCCAAGGGCGCACCGCTCGGCCGTGAGGACATCGACGCGCTGGTGGACGCCAAGAAGGCGGCCGCCGCGCCGGCCGTGGTGCCAGATCCCGCGCACCAGGTCGGCGAGACTGTCACCACGGACGACACCGGCACGGCCACGGCCAGCGAACCGGACGCCGGCAGCTCTAGCGAAGGTGGTGGCGACGGCCTCGGCGGACTGGATTCACTCGGCGGCTTCGACGGCGAGCCAGGCGCAGGCGGCAGCGCCAACGATGCCGGCGACGGCGGCCTGGGCGGCAGTGGTGCGATAGACGGCGGTGACAGCGGTAGCGAACCATCGACCGCGACCGCCTCGGGCGGCGAAAAAGGCGGCGGCACGGCCAGCAAGAACGTCTCGTTCAAGATGACGGTCGAGGACTTCGAGCGCCTGATTCCGCACTTCGTGGACAAGTCGGCCGACAAGGTGGAAATCCGCGTCAGTCCCGACCTGGCCGTGGCCCTCATCGAGAACCTGGGCGGTGCAGTGCCCGAAGAGGTGGGAGAGTACGGCGCGAAGATCAAAGACTTGATGGCCTAGAACGCGCCGCAGGGCGTTCAAACCGACAAGGGCATGTCTCGGCATGCCCTTTGTCATTTGCGGCCCGTGTAGGCCCGCTACGGTGGCCGCAACAGGGGGTTCCTCCCTTTTCCCGCCCAAGGGGCGGCGGCGGATAGTTCCCAGGCGTGGCGATGACCTCCCAGGTGGGTGTGGGGTAGTTTTGAATTCCTTGCGGCGGTGGTGCCTTGGCCAGGTTGCTCAAGGGCAGGGCGGTGGTGTGCCACCGGGCGCGCAAGTGCGCGCCCTTTGACAGCACTGTGAGCGTAGCGAACCGCTTACCGGGGGGAAGGGGGGCCGCGAAGCGGGGGAACCCCCTCGCAGGGGGTTCCACGGCCGCTAGGCCGCCATTGTGGAAGGGCTGCTCGCGCTTGCGCGAGCCACTTCTTGCGGGTGGGTGGGTACGAGCCGCAGGCGGCGCCGGCCCATCGGCCGGCTTGAGGCGTAAGCGCCATTGGCGTTAAAGCGTTTAAAAGGAAACCGTTAAGAAACGCGCGCGTGTTACGGTCGCGCAAGTCCGCGCCAGCATTGGCTTTTCGGCGATTTTGGTGGCGCGATAGACGAACTGGCGGTGGCGCGATAGACGACTTTCCGGTGGTGCGATAGACGGGCCTGGGTGGTGCGATGGACGACGGCCGCCGAGTTATCCACAGAATTTGCCGTCCGGTGGTGCGATAGACGTTGTTCCAGGCCGTTTTCGGCGGCCGGCCGGGCCACTGGATTTTTCACGCGGATGGCATAAAAGCCTTGTGCCATCGGACTTTCCGGCCTCCTGTGGATAACTTCGCGGTGGTGTGATAGACGACTTTTTGGTGGTGCGATAGACGATACCGCCGCGCGTCCTGACCGGCTTCGGTGGCGCGATAGACGACATGGGGAAGGGCGAAGGCACGCCGGCCAGAGCCTGGCGGCGCGTGCATTGGGAAGGTTTTCGGGCCGGGCGGGGTGGGTGCCGGCGTGTATGGTGACAGTGCGGAGCTGGCCAGGCGCGGGGCCTGTCACCAGCCTAGCGTCGGCCGCGCTGCTGCGTCTGCACGTCGAAGCCGGGCAGCAGCTCGCTCAAGGGCTGCGCGCCGCCAGTGCGTGGCCGCAGGGCGGGCGCGGGCGGCGGTGCCGGCGACTTCGCGGCCGAGCTGGGGGGGAAGGTGCCTTGCTCCACCAGGCGGCCGTACCAGCCGGCCAGGTTGTTCTTCGCAAGCTCCATACTGAGCTTGCGAGTGTCGCGGGTCAGGTAGACGACCTGGGGCGGCTTGGCCGCCTCGTCGATGGCGATGCGGTAGTCCGGCAGCGCGTCGTCCTTGATGATCTTGACCAGCTCGCGCCGGAAGTATTTGGTTTCCTGCTGGCTCCCGGTCTTTTCCTTGAGCAAGGGCAGGTTGATCTTCCAAAAGGCTTTGTCGCCGCAATGCTTGCGGCCCAGCTCGTACAGCCGGCGCTCCATCGGCTGGGCGAGCGAAAAGTATTCCGGGTTGATGGTCAGGATGTCGTACTCCTGCACTGCGCGGTAAAGCCACTCGGACAGCAGCAGCTCGACCTGGAGCGCGCCCTTGCCGTTCTTGGTGGATTGCGTCACCTTGTAGTCCTCGACCAGCCCGAAGCCATCGGTGCGTTCTTCCTCGGTCGTCTTGACGTTGGTTTCGATGGTGGTGCCGCGCAGTCGTCGGCAGGTGTCCAGGGCGCGTTCGTAGGCCGCGCCGCCCGTGCTGCGGCGGGTGCCGACCAGGAAGGGGTGAATGTCGAAGCGCACGCGCCTGGTGGGCGTCTTGCCGGCCTCGACGGCTCGCACGATCTTGGAGACGGCGTAGATGAGGATGTCCTTGTCGAACACCGTGGCCGCCCCGATCACGCTGGGGATGATCTTCACGTACTTGTCGCCGCGCTGGTAGGTGCGGATGCGCAAGTCCTTATTCTTCGACAGGCTGAATATCGGGTATTCCATCGAATGGATGTCGTCCTTGACGGGCCAGTCTGCGACGGCATCGAGCAAGGTGAACAGGTCGGGCTGAATCAGGCCAGGGCTGTCGTCTTTTTTTGTCATTCGAGGAATCCTCTCAAGCTCTCTTGAGTGATACAAATGCCGCACATTTTATCAGGCATTTGTGCCCTTGTGGCGGTTTTCATGGTGACACTTTCCGGCTGGCCAGCTCCTGCTGTAGCTCCATCAACGCGGCCAGCAGCCACCGCCAGCCCTCCGGCCCGAGCGTGATGCGCGCGCGGGCGTTGCGGTAGCTGCATACGAGCTGGGCGACACCTTGCGAGCTGGGCGGCACCCAGGCGGCGATGCTCTCGCGCGAGCCGGCCGGGCTGCGGTAGTCCATTGAAAACACGCGCTCCGGCTGCGGCGCGTGGCGCTCCACGATGTCGAGCGCGCTGGCGGCCACGTCGGCCGCCTGGTGGATGCAATCGCGGTGCAGGTAGGCCGTGACAGTGGTTTTCCCCGCGCCCAGCGTGACTACGCCATGATCGCGCGAGCGCGGGCGAATGGCGACGGTCAGCGTCCACACGGTCGGCACGCCGGCCGGCGAGTAGCCTTTCTGCGTCATGGTTCGCACGAACTCGGCACGGGCCATGCGTCAGCCCTCGCTGTCGTGCTGTTCGTCCTGGAGCTGCTGCGCCACGCGCGGCACCAGCTCCAGCCACGCGGCCCCGGTGCGCTTGATTGCGTCGGCCAGGGTGTAGTCCATGCCGGCCAGCCAGTCGGCACGGTTGAGCACCAGGGCGACCGCGACGCGCTCGCCCGTGGATTGCACGGCCCAGGCGTCACGGCCGCCTTTGGCGGCGTCGCGGGCCTTGCGCAAGAGGTGGTTGTATTCGGTCATGTTCATGGTGTGGCTCCTTGGGTTGTGGTGACACCTGGCGCGGCTCGATCGCGCCTGGCTGTCGCCATTGCATGGTGACAATTCAACGACGCCGGCGAGCTGCTGGCGTCACCAAGCCGGCCAGCGGCCGCGCTGGTGACAGGCCCGCGCAGTGGATCTCGGCCAGGCGTCACCATTTGCGCTTGCCCGACAGGTAATCGACGGCCGACGCCAGGCGCTGGCCGCCTTCGTACAAGGTGGCCTCGATCTGGCGCGCACGCTCGGCCAGCGCGTCGTAGTCGCGGGCGCGGGCAATCGCGTCCTGCGCTGCCTTGATCTTCTTCGGGTCAGTGCCGACGTACTCGCGCTTGCGCTCCCCGTCGTGCTGCGGATGCACCAGGTACAGATAGCGCCCCTCGCGCCAGTGCTCGGTCGCGTAGATCAGCCCGGCGCGCTTGAGCTGGGCCATGCGCTTCTGCGCGGTAGCCAGCTCGGCGTCGAGCTTGGTGATGACACCGGGCAGGGCGGCCGCCAGGGTGTTGAGCTGTTTCACGGTGGCGTTAGCCATTTCCTTTTACCTCCACATGCTTCGCCGGTTTGATCTTCCGGCGTTTGATGAACCGGGACAGCGTGGCCTTTGAGACGTCAAGCCGCGCGGCCGCTTTCGTCAGGGACAGCCCAAGGGCCAGATACGCCGCCACCTCGTCCGCGCGCTCGTCGAGCTTGAGCGCGGCCGCCTGGCCGGGTGGCCTGCCCAGGCGCTTGCCGCTCGCCTTGGCGACGCGCAGCGCCTCGGTGGTACGCGCCCGGATGAACTCGCGCTCGATGCGCGCGGCCAGGCCCAGCACGGTCGCCATGATTTCGGCCTGGAGCGAGCCATCCAGCACGATCTTCTGTTTCGTGATGTGGACGGCGACGCCCTTGGCGACGGCCTCGGCCATGAAGTCGAGAACCTGCAAGGCCGATTCGCCCAGGCGCGAGATTTCCGGTGACAAGATCACGTCGCCGCGCTGGGCCTCGGCCAGCACGTCGGCCAGGGCGCGCTTGCGCCAGGACTTGGCACGGCTGCCGGTTTCTTCGACGATCTTGAGCGGCGCGAACCCGTGCGCGTTGGCGTACTCCAGCAAGCCGAGTTTCTGGTTCGCTGCACTCTGGTCGTCGGTCGAAACCCGCAGGTATGCGAAATACCTGCTCGCGGCCGCCGCTGCCGTGGGCGTTTTCTTGGGCTTCATGGGCTGTGTTTCGCATAAAGGTATGAAGGGCCTTAAATAATACGCTCGTGGAGCAAAATAAACGGGTCATTTGTCGTTTTCAGAAGGCGATTGCACACATTTTCAAAAGTGCACTGCACTATGGCAAATAGGAGAAGCTTGCTCTACCTCTTGGGTTCGGGGATTGTCCAGTCAATGCCGTGAGAGTAGAATTACGGC
>Ga0209959_100157_pt1 | contig 109917 bp, 117 predicted proteins | sample ThiBiot_300_biof_2_FD_183943 | JGI IMG/M metagenome (GOLD analysis project Ga0209959, IMG submission 183943) | Wastewater bioreactor microbial communities from Cape Town, South Africa - Thiocy_expt_300_biof (SPAdes) | ecosystem: Engineered > Bioremediation > Thiocyanate > Unclassified | place...
GAAGCTCAAATCGCTGTCGAATGCAGAAAGCTTCCTCAAGCCGGGCGTCTCGTTCGACAGGCTGGATGAAATCGCCAGGAGATGCAGCGATAATGAGGCCGCCAGACGCCTCAACCAGGCCAAAGCACAACTCTTTCAACTCATCAACAAATCTCGACAACGCGCCGCCTGAGTCAACTCCGATTGCCCCGCTCGCTCAGGCTCATGTGTGAATTGGAAAATACTGCCCTTGGCGCGCATCCGAATTGCGCATCGTCATCGACACTCAATCGGGGAAAAGCTTGCCGGGGTTGAGCAGGCCGTGCGGATCGAATTGGCGTTTGATCGCGCGCATCAGATCGAGCGTGGGAGGATCGATTTCCTGCGACACGAAACGGCGTTTTTCGGTGCCGATGCCGTGCTCCCCGGACAGGGTGCCGCCCAGTGCCAGCACGCGCGACATGATGGCGTCGAGTGCCTGGTGTGCGCGCGTCATTTCGTCGACGTCAGCGGGATGCACCATCAGGTTGATATGCAGGTTTCCATTGCCGGCATGGCCGAACGAGACGATCGGCAACTGGTGTGTCTGGGCGGTGTGATCGAGAAAGTCGACGAAATCGGCAAGCCTGGACACCGGCACCACGACATCTTCGTTGATCTTGAGCGGCGCAATCCGTTTGACCGCATGCGACAAGGACTTGCGTGCCATCCACAGTCGCGCGATGTCCTGGCGTTCGAAGCCGCTGCGTATTTCGAGCAGGCCCGCGCCGTCGAGCGCCTGTTCCAGGGCGGCAATCTGGCGCGGCAGGTCCTGCGCGGCACCGTCGGCCTCGACCATCAGGAGGGCCTGTGTTCCGGCCGGAAGATCGCTCGCCGCACCGGTCGGGCGGATGGCGTCGATGGCGTGCCGATCCATGAATTCGAGCGCACTGGGCACGACGGCCTGGCGCATGACGCGACCGACCGCATCGAGCGCGGCCCGGTTGCTGACAAAGCACACGCGCAACGTGGCGACGGCTTCCGGTGCGGGCAGCAGTTTGAGGGTGGCCGCCGTGATGAGGGCGAGGGTGCCGCCGGAGCCGACCAGCAGGCGGGTCAGGTCGTAGCCGGTGACGCCCTTGGTGGTGCGGCAGCCGGTACGGATTTCGCGACCATCTCCGGTGACGGCGCGCAGCCCCAGCACGTAATCGCGGGTGACGCCATACTTGACGGCGCGTGGCCCGGCGGCATTCATCGCGAGGTTGCCGCCGATGCGGCAATAGGCGGCGCTGCCGGGGTCGGGCGGGTAGAACAGGCCGGCGCCGCGCGCCGTGCGATCGATTTCTTCAGTGACTACGCCGGGTTCAACCACGATGAGGCGGTTGGCCGGGTCGAATTCGAGCACGCGTCGCATGCATTCGAAACTGATCACCACGCTATCCGGTGCGGGCAGTGCGCCCCCGACATTGCCGGAGCCGGCACCGCGCGGAGTCAACGCAATGCGGTGTTCGCAGGCAATGCGCACGAGTGCCGCCACTTCGTCGTGCGAAGTCGGGAACAGCACGGCGTCGGGCACGACCTGGCGGGGTGTTTCATCGCTGGCATAGAGCATGCGAGCAGCCATGTCGTCAAAGACACGATCGGTTCCAAGGAGGGAACGAAAAGCGGCCAGTGCGTGGGCGGACAGCATGCGGGAAGATCGTGACGGCGTATGGGTCAGGCCGAATGCTCGGGTGGAAGTTGCGCAACCAGCTGGGCGGTCATGTCGGCATCGAAATCCATGCCGACGTCCCAGCCTGGGTTCAGTGCAATCGGCACCCCGCCGCCAATGCGGCGCAGCAGCCAGGAAAACTCGGTCAGCAGGCCGCCCGAGAAATCGGGAAAATGCTCGACAAAGGGTTTGGCGCGTTCGGGACTGGTGAACAGCACCAGCACGCGCTCGCCGTCCTCGTCCTCGATAATCAGCGGCTCCGCCTGGGTCGAACGCTGGAAGCCCTGGATGGCATTCTTCTCGTCGCGTACCGGCATGAATAGCTGCTGGTCGATCAGATGCAGCACGAAGGTCTCGGGGTCGAGCGTGCCGGCATGGACGGCGGCAAGCTGCTCTTCTATCGTGTTGTGGGGGATGAAATTCATGGTGGATATCCAGGGCTGGGGCGGTGTATGAGCCAGTGTAACGTATGCGGAGGCGCTTGCGCATGGAAAGGACTCGGGGCGCATGCCCGCCATTCCGTTCCGGGGTCCGTCTGCGAAGGGAGATGGTTTTTTCAGGGTTCCCAGCGTTCGGGATGCGCCCAGAAGCGGGCGTTGAGCCAGTCCGGCACCATCTTGTAGGTATCCAGATCGTAATAGTAGAAATGCATGTCTTCTGTCGGCGCCGTCATTTCCCGGGTAAAGCCGAGCGCGCGGAAGGCCGCGTCGTCCAGCGGGCAGCCGGGCGGCGCGGCAATCAGGAGACGCGAGGCGACATAGAGGCGTACCCGACTGATCAGGTGTTGGGCCTGCCGCGTATCGAGAGGGGTCAGTGCGTCGATCCCCAGCGCCAGCGCACAGGGGCGGTCGTGCGGACTGTCGGGCGCATGCACCGGGATGCCAGGCAGGGCGGCGCAGGCCAGTTGATGGGCCGTGGCATCGAGCGCGTACACACTGTCCGGCCCGATGGCCTGGAGACGGGTTTGCAAATAGTCGCGCCAGCTCATGCCTCAGCCCTTGCGCGGCACGCGAACCAGGCGGGTGCCCGCGATCCGGTCATGCAGGAACTGGTGGTCGCGGTCGAACAGCGCCCACCAGAAGCCGACGCCTGCCAGGGCGAGGCCTGCCAGCGCGAGGACGAAGCGCAACGCGGATTGCCTGAGGCTGGGGCGGCCGCCGTTCAGGTCGATCAGACGGATACGCCAGGTTTTCATGGCCAGAGTCTGGCCGCTGCGTCGCCAGAATGCGCTGAAATAGGCGAACAGCACGCCGACCAGATACAACTGGAAGACATGATGCCGCCAGCCGGTTTCGGCATTGCCGACCAGATAGAGGAAAGGGAGCGAGGCGACAAACAGGACTGCAGTGACCAGCAGCAGCTCGTAGATCATCGCGGCGACACGCACCAGAAAAGAGGCAGGGAAAGTGGCTATTGCATTGTTTTGCATGGAGGCTCTATATTGCGACTTAGGTGCGGTACTTTGCCATAACGCGCCGCAAGCCAATCAAAACCAAGAGGGGGCTCGATGCACATCCTGAAGCAGCTCATGGCAATCCCTGGCGTGATCGCAGCTGGAGAATATGCCTATCGTGGCGACCGGTTCTCCTATCAAGGCGCACTGACCGACGAGTTTGCCCGCATGGCGTCCATCCTGTGCCGCGCCAATACCCTGGCGGTCAACATGCAGTCAGAAATCCTCGAATCCTTTGCCGATGGATGCGGATGCCGCCCGACGCAAGGCTGGATCGTGCGCGGCGAGAAGCTGACGATATGCGCAGTCGGCAACTATTTTTCCTTCATCGAAAACCATGACGAACTGCTCAACGATGTCATGACCATCATGCGTGCCAAAGTCGGCGATGTGGAGAGCGACCTGCTGGTCAATCTGTATGCCAGGCTGGGGGGCAATACCAAAGAAGCACTGTACTGAAAACCGATGTCGACACTACGGGGGAGATAAGATGGATCTGCGGAAAATGATGGATTTGCCTGGCGCGCTCGCGGCATTCACCTATGCCGACAAGGGGGATCTGGAATCGCATGTGCTGCGCGAAGGAACCGAGCTGACCCCTCAGGTGCTGGATTTGCTGGCACGGTCCTGCGTGGCCAATCTGGCGATTGCCGGAATGGAAGCGCGGGGTTGGGAAGCGCTCACCGGACAGGGCGGATTCCAGCCGGTCAAGGGCTTCTCGATGGTGGGACTGGAATGGTCGGTGGTCGTGAACGGCAACTGCGGCGTGGTGGTCAGGAATCATGACGCCGACTACGAAGCCACGTTCAATGCCCTGCAGGCCTGAGGTGCGCGTATGTCGCTGAGAAAAATCCTGGTACTCGACGGGGTGACGGCCGTATGCCGCTTTCGGGATGACGGCGTGGTCATGGAAGCCGAAGGCATGCTGCCTCTTGAATTGATCGAGCGTATGGCCAAATTTGCCCAGTGGTATCGCCGCATGGTGTCGGGCAATACCGATTTGCTGTCCCTGTTTTCACAAATGCGCGGCTGGTCCCCGTCGCAGGGCTGGGTCGTCCGGGGGGGCACAACGACGGCATGCAGCGTCGGCAACATGGTCTGTCTGTTCGAGAATGCAGAAGGGTCGTTGAACGAAATCATGCGGGTGCTGCGCGAAGCCGCACACGAGTAATTTCCCCAGGTCTCCCGTGGGGCCTGATTGAGCGGTTCACCGCTCCGCGCCTCCTTGCCGGTGGGGGTTTCATCAGGTCAGGGCAGGAATGCCTGCCGGGCCCGGCGTGGAAAAAGACGCGAAAATCTGCCGGATGATCATTGCGGCATGATTTCTTGACCGTTACCGGGCAAAACGATTACCCTCACAGGTCCACCAACGAATTGATTTTTTGCCAGTTTATGGAAGCCACGGGCGCCGAGATCGTCGTACGTTGTCTGGCCGAAGAAGGGGTCGAGTTCGTGTTCGGCTATCCCGGCGGGGCCGTGCTCAACATCTACGACGAAATCTTCAAGCAGAACAAATTCAAGCATGTGCTGGTGCGCCACGAGCAGGCCGCGGTGCACGCCGCCGACGCCTATGCGCGCGCCACCGGGCGCGTCGGCGTGGCGCTGGTCACCTCCGGCCCGGGCGTCACCAACGCCGTGACCGGCATCGCCACCGCCTACATGGATTCGATTCCCATCGTCGTGGTCACCGGCCAGGTGCCGACCCCGGCGATCGGCCTCGACGCGTTCCAGGAAGTCGACACCGTCGGCATCACGCGCCCCTGCGTCAAGCACAATTTTCTCGTCAAGGACGTCAAGGACCTGGCGGTGACGATGAAGAAGGCTTTCATCATTGCCTCCACCGGCCGCCCCGGCCCCGTCGTGGTCGATGTGCCCAAGGATGTGACCTCGCACATCACGGATTTTGTCTACCCCGATACGCTCGAGATGCGTTCGTACAATCCGGTGGTGAAGGGGCATGGCGGCCAGATGAAGCGTGCCGTGCAGATGCTGCTGGAAGCCCGGCGTCCGATGATCTATACCGGCGGCGGCGTGGTGCTGGGCGATGCCGCGGAACAACTGGCCGAATTGACGCACCTGCTGGGTTTTCCTGTCACGAATACCCTGATGGGACTGGGCGGCTATCCTGCGACCGACCGGCAGAATCTCGGCATGCTGGGGATGCACGGCACCTACGAGGCCAACATGGCGATGCAGCACTGCGACGTGCTGCTGGCCGTCGGCGCGCGTTTCGACGACCGCGTGATCGGCAACCCCGCGCATTTCGCGCGTGAGCAGCGCCGCATCATCCATATCGACGTCGATCCCTCGTCGATATCGAAACGCGTCAAGGTCGACGTCCCGATCGTCGGCGACGTCAAGAATGTACTGACCGACATGCTGGCGCTGCTGAAACAGGCCAAGGAAAAGCCGGATGCGCCGGCGCTGAATACCTGGTGGACGCAGATCGAGTTGTGGCGCTCGAAGAACTGCCTCAAGTACAACCGCAACAGCCCGCTCATCAAGCCGCAGTACGTGGTCGAGAAGTTGTGGGAAGTCACCGGGGGTGATGCCTTCGTGACCTCCGACGTGGGCCAGCACCAGATGTGGGCGGCGCAATACTACAAATTCGACCAGCCGCGCCGCTGGATCAATTCCGGCGGTCTTGGCACCATGGGCGTCGGCCTGCCGTACGCCATGGGGGTGCAGCTCGCCTTCCCCGACGCGCAGGTCGCCTGCATCACCGGCGAATCGAGCATCCAGATGAACATTCAGGAGCTCTCGACCTGCAAGCAGTACCGCATTCCGGTCAAGGTCGTCACGCTCAACAATGGCTACATGGGCATGGTGCGGCAGTGGCAGGAGTTCTTCTATGGCAGCCGTTACGCTGAATCCTACATGGAGTCGCTGCCCGATTTCGTCAAGCTGGCGGAGTCCTATGGCCACATCGGCATGCGCATCGACAAGCCCGAGGACGTCGAAGCCGCGCTGAAGGAGGCGTTCTCCCCCGCATTGAAGGAAAGAATGGTGTTCATGGACTTCCAGACCGACCCGACCGAAAACGTCTTCCCCATGGTCGAAGGCGGCAAGGGCCTGTCGGAAATGATCCTGGCGGAGGAGTTGTGATGAGCCGGCGCCATATCATTTCACTGTTGATGGAAAACGAGGCAGGCGCGCTGTCGCGCGTGGCCGGGCTGTTCTCCGCGCGAGCCTACAATATCGAGTCGCTCACCGTGGCGCCGACCGAAGATGCCACGATGTCGCGCATGACCATCGTGAGCGTGGGTTCCGAAGACATCATCGAACAGATCACCAAGCAGCTGAATAAACTGGTCGACGTCATCAAGGTGATGGATCTGACCGAAGGCAGCCATATCGAGCGTGAATTGATGCTGGTCAAGGTCCGGGCGGTGGGGGGAGATCGCGAAGAGATCAAGCGTACCGCCGACATCTTCCGCGGCAGCATCATCGACGTCACCGAATCAACCTATACCATCGAACTGACCGGCGCCGGTTCCAAGCTCGACGCCTTTCTGGAAGCGATCGACTCCGGCTTCATCATCGAAACCGTGCGCACCGGCGCGTCCGGCATCGGACGCGGCGAGCGCAGCCTCAAACTCTGATTTCCATCCGTACTTCTACAATTTTTTCCCGGGAACACACACCATGAGAGTTTTTTACGACAAGGATGCCGATCTTTCCCTCATCAAGAAACGCAAGGTCGCCATCATCGGCTACGGCTCGCAGGGCCATGCCCACGCCAACAACCTGAAGGATTCCGGCGTGAAAGTCACCGTCGGTCTGCGCAAGGGCGGCGCCTCGTGGGACAAGGCCAGGAAGGCCAAGCTTGACGTCAAGGAAATTGGCGACGCCGTGAAGGCCGCCGACTTCGTGATGATCCTGATCCCCGACGAGTTGATGGCCGCGACGTATTACAGCGATATCGAACCCAACCTGAAGCAGGGCGCCACGCTCGCTTTCGCCCACGGCTTCAACGTGCACTACAACCAGATCACCCCGCGCGCCGATCTCGACGTCGTGATGATCGCGCCCAAAGGCCCCGGTCACCTGGTGCGCTCGACCTACACCCAGGGCGGCGGTGTGCCGTCGCTGATCGCGGTGTACCAGGACAAGTCCGGCAAGGCGCGCGACCTCGCCCTGTCGTATTCCTGCGCCAATGGCGGCACCAAGGGCGGCGTGATCGAGACCTCCTTCCGCGAAGAAACCGAGACCGACCTGTTCGGCGAACAGGCGGTGCTGTGCGGCGGCTGCGTCGACCTGGTGAAGGCCGGCTTCGAAACGCTGACCGAAGCGGGCTACGCGCCGGAAATGGCCTACTTCGAGTGCCTGCACGAACTGAAACTGATCGTCGACCTGATGTACGAAGGCGGCATCGCCAACATGAACTACTCGATCTCCAACAACGCGGAATACGGCGAATACGTGACCGGCCCCAAGGTCATCAACGCGCAGTCGAAAGCCGCGATGAAGGAGTGCCTGGACAACATCCAGAACGGCAACTACGCCAAGCAGTTCATCCTCGAAGGCCGCACCAACTACCCCGAGATGACCGCCCGCCGCCGTCTCAACGCCGAGCATCAAATCGAGGTCGTCGGCGCCAAGCTGCGCGCGATGATGCCGTGGATCAGCAAGAACAAGCTGGTCGACCAGTCGAAGAACTAAAAGGGGCCAGGGGTCGGGATTCAGGGGTCAGGGGTTTTTGTGCGGCTGCGCCGTGCTGACCTTTGCGTTCCGTCCCCTGAATCCTGATCCCTGAATCCTGACCCCTGAAATGACACATCCCCTTATCGCCCGCGAGGGCTGGCTGGTTTTGCTGGCCGCGTTTGCCGCTGCCCTGATCGCCACCTGGCTCATCGGCTGGTGGTCGATTCCGTTCTGGATCTGGGCGGCGTTTGCGCTGCAGTTCTTTCGCGATCCGGCGCGGGTGCCGCCGCCCGACGCCGACGCGGTCATCGCGCCGGCCGATGGCCGCATCGTCGTGGTGGAGAAGGTGCGCGACGAATACCTTGACCGCGAGGCGCTGAAGATCAGCGTGTTCATGAACGTGTTCAACGTGCACTCGAACAAGAGTCCGGTCGACGGCGAGATCAAGGGCCACTGGTACACGGCGGGCAGCTTCGTCAACGCCGACCTCGACAAGGCCTCCACCGAAAACGAGCGCAACGCACTCCACATCGCCACTGCGCGCGGCGACGTCACCTGCGTGCAGATCGCCGGCCTGATCGCGCGCCGCATCCTGTGCTACGTCAAGGCCGGCGACGCGCTTGCGCGCGGCCAGCGCTACGGCTTCATCCGCTTCGGCTCGCGGGTCGATGTGTATCTGCCGACGACGGCGCGCGCCGAAGTCTCGATCGGGCAAAAAGTCACGGGCGGACGTACTATATTGGCTCGCTGGTAACGCGGGCGAATACGCCTCAGTCCTCTTCATGCTCGACTTCCATCACCGAAAGACCGAATCGAAGCGCCCCCGGATACGTGACCGCGGCATCTATCTGCTGCCCAACCTGTTCACCACCGGTGCGCTGTTCGCCGGCTTCTTCGCGATCGTGCAGGCGATGAACGGCCGCTTCGAGCTCGCGGCGGTAGCGATTTTCATCGCCATGGTGCTCGACGGACTCGACGGCCGCGTCGCCCGCATGACGCATACGCAGAGCGCCTTCGGCGCCGAGTACGACAGCCTCTCCGACATGGTGTCGTTCGGCGTGGCGCCGGCGCTGGTGATCTACGAATTCGCCATGCAGGGCATGGGCAAGTTCGGCTGGATCGCCGCTTTCGTCTATTGCTCGGGTGCGGCGCTGCGGCTGGCGCGTTTCAATACCCAGATCGACACGGTCACCGACAAGCGCTTCTTCCAGGGGCTGCCCAGCCCGTCGGCCGCGGCCCTGGTGGCCGGCTTCGTCTGGGTCATGACCGAATACGGTATCGCGGGTCACGACGTGCGCTGGCTGGCTGCCGTGATCGCGCTGTTCGGCGGGCTCACCATGGTCAGCAACTTCCGCTATTACAGCGGTAAGGAAATCAACCTCAGGCGCAGTGTGCCGTTCTTCGTCATCCTGCTGATCGTGCTGGCCTTCATCCTGGTGTCGACCAGCCCGCCCGAAGTGCTGTTCGGCGTGTTCGTGCTGTATGGCCTGTCGGGGTATGCCGACGCGCTGTTGCGGCGGATTCGCCACAGAAAATCGCTCGAGACGGCTGCCCCCTTGCAGGGTGGCGAAAAATAGATAGAATTTGAGCCATGTCCAGCCCGTCGCACCCATCCTGTCTTCTCTGCCTGTCGAACGTCCTGTTCGACGGCCTGCTGCTGCGCGTCGCGCGCACATACTGAACCCCCTCCTCCCGCAGTACCCCCGCGCCGCCTGCTTCTTGCGGCAACCCGATATAATGCGTCGGCCCGAATCGACTGAACCCCGGCCCGACCCTCCATGGAGCCTGCCATGAACGACCGTTTGTTTATTTTCGACACCACCTTGCGCGACGGCGAGCAAAGCCCCGGCGCGTCGATGACCCGGGAGGAGAAACTGCGCATCGCGCGCCAGCTGGAAAAGCTCGGCGTCGACGTGATCGAAGCGGGATTCGCCGCCGCCAGCCCGGGCGATGCCGAGGCGATCCGAACCATTGCCGAAACGATCCAGAATTCGACCGTGTGTTCGCTGGCGCGCGCCAACGAACGCGATATCCACGCGGCGGGTGGCGCGATCAAGCCGGCCAGGTCGGGGCGCATCCATACCTTCATTGCCACCAGCCCCCTCCACATGGAGAAGAAGCTGCGCATGCAGCCGGAGCAGGTGGTCGAGGCCGCCGTCAAGGCGGTCAGGCTCGCGCTCGAATACACCGACGACGTCGAGTTCTCGGCCGAGGACGCGGTGCGCTCGGACATGGACTTTCTTGTACGGATTTTCGACGAGGTGATCAAGGCCGGCGCCAAAACCATCAACGTCCCCGACACGGTCGGCTATTCGATTCCGGCCTTGTGGGGCGAGCGCATGAAGCAGCTGATCGAGCGCGTGCCGGGCGCCGACACGGTGATCTGGTCGACCCACTGCCACAACGACCTCGGCATGGCGGTCGCCAATTCGCTCGCCGCGGTGATGAACGGCGCGCGTCAGGTCGAGTGCACCATCAATGGTCTCGGCGAGCGCGCGGGCAATGCCTCGCTGGAGGAAATCGTGATGGCGGTGCGCACCCGCCGCGACGTGTTCAACTGCGACACGCGCATCGACGCCACCCAGATCGTGCCGGCGTCCAAGCTTGTTTCCACCATCACCGGCTATCCGGTGCAGCCGAACAAGGCCATCGTCGGCGCCAACGCCTTTGCCCACGAATCCGGCATTCATCAGGACGGGGTGCTGAAACATCGCGAGACCTATGAAATCATGCGGGCCGAGGATGTGGGCTGGAATGCCAACCGTCTGACGCTCGGCAAGCTTTCCGGGCGCAATGCCTTCAAGACCAAGCTTGCCGAGCTTGGCATCGTGCTCGACAGCGAGGAAGCGCTCAATACAGCGTTCGCCCGCTTCAAGGATCTCGCCGACAAGAAGCGCGAAATCTTCGACGATGACCTGCAGGCGCTGGTGTCCGACGAAGGCTATGCCGCCGAGCACGAACGCTTCAAGCTGGTATCGATGAAGGTGTGTTCGGAGACCGGCGAGATTCCGCGCGCGCAACTCGTATTCACTGACGATGGCGCCGAATGGCAGGCCGATGGCCAGGGTTCAGGCCCGGTCGACGCGACCTTCAGAGCGCTGGAGTCGGTGGTTCACAGCGGCGCGGACCTGTTGCTCTATTCGGTCAGCAACATCACCAGCGGCACCGATGCGCAGGGCGAGGTGACCGTGCGGCTGGCGCAGGATGGGCGCGTGGTGAACGGACAGGGAGCCGACACCGACATCGTGGTGGCCTCGGCCAAGGCCTATCTGCACGCGCTCAACAAGCTCAACAGCAAGCGCGAGCGCGCGCATCCGCAGGTGTGAGCCATCCCGGGTAAAAAGCGCCCCGCGGGGCGTTTTTTACCGCGCCTGCCGCGACGGTGCGCTGAACCGGGCATAGTAGATCGTCGCGAAGAAGAAGGCCACCGACAGCATCACCTCGCCGCCGGCCAGCCACGCCGACAGGCCGCTGTCCGACCAGGCGCGCACCACCCCTTCGGTGAAATAGGCCAGTATCAGCATCGGCGCCCATTGGTAGGTGTAGCGGCGGCCTTTCAGGATGCCCATCAGCGGCAGCAGCAGGGGCAGGGTCTTCAGCACCAGCAGCGAGCCGCCCGGGCGAATCGGCGCCAGCCACAATTCCCACACCAGACAGAGAAAAATCAGTGCGATCAGGCTGGTGATGGAGATGGTCTGCAGGATTTTCATGGGCGTACTGCCACCACGCCGTGGAACGGCCGCTTCATACCGCGAGCTTCACGGCCGCTTCGGCGAGGCGTTTGCCCAACGCCAGGCACAACGTGCGTTCGTCATCGCTGAGCGGTTTGTCGTCGGCCGTGCCGGCCCAGTGGCTGGCGCCGTAGGGGCCGCCGCCGCTGGCGGTATGGTTCACCTCGGGCAGGGTGTAGGGCAGGCCGACGATCAGCATGCCGTGGTGCAGCAACGGCAGCATCATGCTGGTGAGCGTGGTTTCCTGACCGCCGTGCAGGCTGGCGGTGGACGTGAACACGGCGGCGGGTTTGCCGGCCAGCGTGCCCTTGGCCCACAGCGCGCCGGTGGTGTCGAGGAAATACTTCAGCGGCGCGGCCATGTTGCCGAAGCGGGTGGGCGAGCCGAGCACGAGGCCGCTGCACTGCTCCAGGTCGGTGAGTTCCACATAGGGCGCACCTTCGTCTGGCACCGGCGGCTCGGTCACCTGGGTGCGCGGCGCCACCGGCGGCACCGTGCGCAGCCGGGCGGACGCCCCCGTCACCTGGTTGATGCCGCGTGCGATCAGATGCGCCATGTCGCGCACGCTGCCACCGGCACTGTAATACAGGACAAGAATCTCGGTCATAGCGGTTCGTCTGCAATCAGGGTGAAATCGATCAGGTCGAAGCCTGGCGTATGTTCCAGCAGCCGACCGAAGCTGAGCGTGTACTGGCGCGGCGTATGCAGGACCTCGGCATCCATGCCGGCCGCATACAGATGACGCGGCAGCAGCAGGCGGTCGGTCTGCTTCAGGGCTGTCAGACCGGACAGGAACAAGGCGGGTTCCGGACTCGACTTGCGATGCCCGCGCAGCGGACGCACCCACACCGGCTGGATCTGCGGCGCCAGCCGCTCGACGCCCAGTTCGACCTGGCGCGCATCGCGCATGCGGATCCAGCGGATGGCGCCCAACGACCATCCTGGCGCTGCGCCGTCATGCAGCGCCAGCGGGTCACCCACCTTCAGGTTCAGCGGTGACGCCGGCGCGCCGGTAAGGGCAATGCCGGCCGCGCTGTCGTTGATGACGGACCATACGGAGGTGCTGACAACGACCGGCGAGGCGAACATTCCCTGGACATCATGGATCGGCTGGCTCTCGTCAGGCTCCGCCGGTTCCGTACCGGCGGGCTGTTCCAGGAGTCGATGGATGGCGCTCACGCCGGCCACGATCTGCACCGTGCTGTCGGGCGCGGTCGGATAGCGTTTGTACGTGCGCTGGGCGGTGCTGCCCCATTCCTTGAGCAGCCGCTTGCACAGCGTCAGGCTGAGCGCGCGGTCCATTCCCGGCGGCAGGTCGATCTGCTGCGGCGTCTCACCCTTGCGCAGCCGCATCGCGGTTTCGTGCACGTGGCGGCACAGCGTATCGGTATCCAGCCACAGACCGCCCGGCTGGCCGCCGGGCGCGGCCTGGGTTGGTGCAAGGTCGCCGTCGGCAGGCACCGGAAACCCGCGATGGCCGGCGACCGGCCCGGAGGCCAGGTCGGCGAGGGCGGCGAAGCGGTCCAGGTAGAGCCGGGTATGGGCGAGCTCGACCGGGCTCAGGTGCGGCGGATCGGCCAGCGCGATCAGCACGGCCTGGCGGTAGCTCAGGCTGGTCGTCGGCACGCCGTCGGTCGGCAGTTCCGCCACATTCGAAGCCTGCGCATACGCATGCAGCTGGTGCAGCTCCTGCCACAGGCCGGCGGGCGGCGGCGTGTAGGTCATGAAACAGGCGGTCTGCAGGTCGCGCAGCGCAACCGCCACCTGGGCGCTGAATTCGGCCAGGCGCCGGGGATTGGCGCGGCCGAAGCGCTGATCGGTCAGCGCCATCAGCAGATGCTTGTAGCCAATACTGCGCTCGCGCTGCAGGTCGCGCAGCAGGGCGCCGGCCTGCCGTTGCTGGGCATAGGGCGGCACCCCCGATTCGGCGAGCAGCGTTTCCAGGCTGGCGGCCACGCGCACGAGTACGGGGCGGTACAGCGTCAGCAGGGCATGGCGCTCGTCGGCACCCAGCGAATGGCGGTTGAGCGCATACAGGACGGCGAGCAGTTGCTGGGCCGCGTCCACCGGGCTGGCGTAGGGCAGACGGCCCAGCCACGCGGTCACGGCCTTCGGGCGGGTTTCGACCGGGGGCTGGCCAAGCGGATCGACCTGGGGAAGGCTGAACGCGAGCATGCCGGTTCAGTCGAACACGACGGTCTTGTTGGCGTACACCAGCACGCGGTTGTCGAGATGCCACTTCACCGCGCGCGACAGCACCACCTTCTCCAGGTCGGCGCCCTTGTTGATCAGGTCGTCGAGGCTGTCGCGGTGCGAGATGCGCGCCACGTCCTGCTCGATGATGGGGCCGTCGTCCAGCGTTTCGGTGACGTAGTGCGCGGTCGCGCCGATCAGCTTGACGCCGCGCTCGAATGCCCGGTGATAGGGTTTGGCGCCATGGAAGGCCGGCAGGAAGGAATGGTGGATGTTGATGATGTGGTGGGGAAAGTGACGGATGAAATCGGCTGACAGCACCTGCATGTAGCGCGCCAGCACGATGAAATCGATCTTCTGGTCACGCAGGATGGCCAGTTGCGTGTGCTCTGCTTCGCGCTTGATGTCCTGGTGCACCGCCAGGTGCTGGAAAGGGATCCGGTAGGCCTCGGCCAGCCAGCGCGTATCCTCGTGGTTGCTGAGGATGATCGGCAGTTCGCAGTGCAACTCGCCGCTCTGGTAGCGGTAGAGCAGATCGGCCAGGCAATGATCGAATTTCGATACGAATATGGCCAGACGCGGCTTGCGGCTCGATTCGGCGAGCCGCCAGACCATCCCGAAGCGGTTCGCGATGGGTCCGAAAGCCGCGGCGAAGTCGGCCAGATCGAGGCTGAAGTCCGCCAGTTCCCATTCCACCCGCATCAGGAACAGTTTCAGCTCGGCATCCTGATGCTGGTCGGCATGCAGGATATTGGCGTTGTGCGCCAGCAGAAAATCGGCGATGGCGGCGACCAGCCCTCGCTGGTCGGGGCAGGAAATCAGCAGGACGGCGGTATGACGCATGGTAGAACCGGGAAAGATGCAGTTTTTTGCCATCATAACCAAAATTCCCCCGATCCTCATTCAGGGGAAATGCTCGCCAGGTCATATCGAGGCGTGGCTCCACACGCGTTTTTCGTCAGATCGCGCAAAGATTTAGCAGTCTTTGCGCGGCCGGGACAGCATTCGTGCATGCGAATAAACTGAATTTCAACGCTTTCATCGGCCGGAGCGGGTGTTTCAGGGCGCCAGGCCTGCCCCCGCGCGGTGCTGTGCAAATTTCAGGCATCCCGTCCAATGAAAATATTGATTTGTCTCGGGATTTTCAGGACGCCGAAAAATCTTTTCCCGACTATCCGGATCCGGGTTGACATAGCGGGCAGGACACCTAGAATTTGTATCCAGCCTTCTCCAGTACCACAATATGTTGTGTATAAAACTGTTGGCGGGGGCCGGACAAGCTGTGCATAAGGTGTGGATGTTTCACGCTTGCAGGCGAGCCCGTATTGTCGTGATACCCACTACCAAGGAGCTTCCCCGATGCTGAACGTCGCCACCGAATCCGCGGCATCCATGCCCATTCCCCCCCTCGAATCCGCCGATGTGGCGGTGATCGACACGCGCTACGCCGACTACAAGATCATCCGTCGTAACGGCGCGGTGGTCGGTTTTGCGCCGAACAAGATCGCCATTGCCGTGACCAAGGCCTTCATCGCGGTGCAGGGCGGACAGGCCGCGGCGTCGGCGCGCATCCGCGAGCTGGTCGAGGCCATCACCGGCCAGGTGACCGCCGCCCTGCTGCGGCGCACCCCCAACGGCGGCACCTTCCACATCGAGGACATCCAGGACCAGGTCGAACTGGCGCTGATGCGCTCGGGCGAGCACGAAGTCGCGCGCGCCTACGTGCTGTACCGCGAAAAGCGCGCGCAGGAGCGTGCCGCACAAAAAGCCGCCGGTGCCCCCGACGTTCCGCTGCACGTGATCGAGGACGGCCAGAAGAAGCCGCTCGACACCGCGCGTCTCGCCGCGCTGCTGGCCGACGCCTGTAGCGGGCTGGGCGATAACGTCCGTGCCGAGCCGATCATGCACAGCGTGCTGCGCGACCTCTACGACGGCGTGCCGATGATGGAGGTGGAAAAGGCGCTGGTGCTGGCCGCGCGTTCGATGATCGAGCAGGACCCGGGTTATTCCTTCGTCAGCGCGCGCTTGCTGCTCAACTCGATCCGCCACGAAGTGCTGGGCGAAGCGGTGACGCAGACGCAGATGGGTGCGCGCTACGCCGAATATTTCCCCGCTTACATCAAGCAGGGCATCGGCGCCGAACTGCTCGACGAGAAACTCGGCCAGTTCGACCTCGCGCGCCTCGCCGCCGTGCTCGACGCCGGCCGCGACTACCAGTTCGGCTATCTCGGTCTGCAGACCCTGTACGACCGCTATTTCCTGCACATTGAGGAATCGCGCATCGAACTGCCGCAGGCCTTCTTCATGCGCGTCGCCATGGGCCTCGCGATCAACGAGATCGACCGCGAGGCGCGCGCCATCGAGTTCTACCAGGTGCTGTCGAGCTTCGACTTCATGAGCTCGACGCCGACCCTGTTCAACGCCGGCACCCGGCATTCGCAACTGTCGTCGTGCTACCTCACCACCGTCACCGACGACCTCGACGGCATCTACCAGGCGATCAAGGAAAACGCCATGCTGCAGAAGTACGCCGGCGGCCTGGGCAACGACTGGACGCCGGTGCGCGCGATGGGCGCCCGCATCAAGGGCACGAATGGTAAATCGCAGGGCGTCGTGCCCTTCCTCAAGGTCGTCAACGACACCGCCGTCGCGGTGAACCAGGGCGGCAAGCGCAAGGGCGCGGTGTGCGCCTACCTGGAGACCTGGCACCTCGACATCGAGGAATTCCTCGACCTGCGCAAGAACACCGGCGACGACCGCCGCCGCACCCACGACATGAACACCGCGAACTGGATTCCGGACCTCTTCATGCAGCGCGTGATGGACAATGGCGACTGGACGCTGTTCTCGCCCAACGACGTGCCCGACCTGCACGACCTCTACGGCCGCAAGTTCGCCGAGGCGTATGGTGAATACGAGCGCCGCGCCGACCGTGGTGAAATCAAGGTATACAAGCGCATCCCCGCCGTGCAGTTGTGGCGCAAGATGCTGTCGATGCTGTTCGAGACCGGCCATCCCTGGATCACGTTCAAGGACCCGTGCAACATCCGCAGCCCGCAGCAGCACGTCGGCGTCGTCCACAGTTCCAACCTGTGCACCGAGATCACGCTCAACACCGGCGACACTGAAATCGCCGTGTGCAACCTCGGCTCGGTCAACCTCGTCAATCACCTGAAACGTGATTCTGATTCGGGGCAGCTCAAGCTCGATCTGGACAAGCTGAAGGCCACCATCCATACCGCGATGCGCATGCTCGACAACGTCGTCGACGTCAACTACTACGCCGTCGGCAAGGCGCGCAATTCCAACCTCAAGCACCGTCCGGTCGGCCTCGGCATCATGGGCTTCCAGGACGCACTGCAGGAACTGCGCGTACCCTACGCGTCGAACGAGGCGGTCGAATTCGCCGACCGCTCGATGGAAGCCGTGTCCTACTATGCCTTCTGGGCGTCGACCGAACTCGCCGCCGAGCGCGGCCGCTATTCCAGCTACGAAGGCAGCCTGTGGAGCCGCGGCATCCTGCCGCAGGATTCGCTGAAACTGCTGGCCGAGGAGCGCGGCGGCTACCTCGAAGTGGACAGCTCCAGCACGCTCGACTGGGACACGCTGCGTGCCCGCATCGCCGAGCACGGCATGCGCAACTCCAACTGCCTGGCGATCGCGCCGACCGCGACCATCGCCAACATCGTCGGCGTGTCGGCGTCGATCGAGCCGACGTATCAGAACATCTACGTCAAATCCAACCTGTCGGGCGAATTCACCGTCGCCAACAAATACCTGGTCGCCGATCTGAAGAAACTCGGCCTGTGGGACGAGGTCATGGTCGCCGACATCAAGTATTTCGACGGTTCGCTGGCCAAGATCGACCGCATCCCGGCCGACATCCGCACGCTCTACGCCACCGCGTTCGAGATGGAAACCCACTGGCTGGTCGAGTGCGCCAGCCGCCGCCAGAAGTGGATCGACCAGGCGCAGAGTCTGAACATCTACATGGCGGGTGCCTCCGGCAAGAAGCTCGACGAGACCTACAAGCTGGCGTGGATCCGCGGCTTGAAGACGACGTATTACCTGCGCACGCTGGGCGCGACCTCGGCCGAGAAATCCACCGGCAAGGGCGGCGAACTGAATGCGGTGTCGGCGGGCGGTGGCGCGGGCGTTATGGGCAGCAGCGCGATGAGCAGGGCCACGGCGAATCTGCCGGAGCCGGAGATGGAGGGTAAGGCCTGCACCATGCGGCCGGGGGATCCCGGGTTCGAGGAATGCGAGGCTTGCCAGTAAAGGGGTAACAGGAGGGGGAGCAGCACCAAAGAAGAGGCAAGCCTGGTCAATGGATGCGGTCGCGGTGTGCGACGGTTCGTTGGCCGGGAGCGGCCCCTGAAGGGACTCCGATCCACTACACGCTAAAGCGCGTGTGGAATCGTATGCCGGCGGGCCGGTTACTTTTCTTGTCTCGCCGCTGCTTTGATGGGAGTACATGCCAAGGCATGGACTCCGAAGTAACCAAAGAAAGGCGACCCCGCTGCGCCACCCTTCGGGCGGGCCTCGACTGAACCGATCCATCGGGGAGGCTGCGCAACTCGCCCTGGCAGGGCACACAAAACGTGCCCTGCTGCGGAGCTCGAACAGTGCTCGCCTTCATCCCCGCTGGCTCGGTTCAGTCGAGGTGGCGCAGAAGGGGGTTTTTAGCCCCTCCCCCGCAAGCGGGGGAGGGGTTGGGGAGAGGGAAGGCTCTCCCGCCGAGGAATAGCAGTGGCGGGCTTCCAGCCCGTCGGAAACTGAATAAGCAGTGTGGGCCCAGCCCACTTTGGGACAACCAAAGGAGATAGATAACGATGCTGAATTTTGAAGAAGACTTCACCCCCGCCGCCAAGCCCCTGGACGTGCCGTCCTTCCTGCGCAAGGAATCCGCGCCGGCCGGGGCTGACGTTGCCGATGCCCCCACCGCGCCGCAAGCGCGCCGCGTGCAGGCCGCCGACAAACGTGTGATCAACGGCGCGACGGACGTGAATCAGCTCGTCCCCTTCAAGTACAAATGGGCGTGGGAGAAATACCTCGCCGGCTGCGCCAACCACTGGATGCCGCAGGAAGTGAACATGAGCCGCGATATCGCGCAGTGGAAGGACCCCACCGCGCTGACCGAAGACGAGCGCCGCCTGGTCAAGCGCAACCTCGGCTTCTTCGTGACGGCTGACTCCTTGGCCGCCAACAACATCGTGCTCGGCACCTACCGCCACATCACCGCGCCCGAGTGCCGGCAATATCTTTTGCGCCAGGCGTTCGAAGAGGCGATCCACACCCACGCCTACCAGTACATCGTCGAATCGCTGGGCCTCGACGAAGGCGAAATCTTCAACGCCTATCACGAAGTCGCCAGCATCCGCGACAAGGATGACTTCCTCATCCCTTTCATCGACACGCTGACCAACCCCGAATTCAGGACCGGCACCCCCGAGGCCGACCAGAAGCTGTTGAAGTCGCTGATCGTCTTCGCCTGCATCATGGAAGGCATCTTCTTCTACGTCGGCTTCGTGCAGATCCTCGCGCTCGGCCGCCAGAACAAGATGACCGGCGCCGCCGAGCAGTACCAGTACATCCTGCGCGACGAGTCCATGCACTGCAACTTCGGCATCGACCTCATCAACACCATCAAGCTGGAAAACCCGCACCTATGGACCAGCGAATTCAAGGCCGACATCCGCGGCCTGATCCAGAAGGGCGTCGAACTCGAATACCGCTACGCCGAAGACACCATGCCGCGCGGCGTGTTGGGCCTCAACTCCGCCCAGTTCAAGGAATACCTGCGCTTCATCGCCAACCGCCGCTGCCAGCAGATCGGCCTCGACGAAATGTTCCCCGGCGTCACCAACCCCTTCCCCTGGATGGCCGAGATGATCGACCTGAAGAAGGAGAAGAACTTCTTCGAGACGCGGGTGACGGAGTACCAGACGGGCGGGGCGTTGAGCTGGGATTGATGCCGGATGGCAAAGCTCAAGAAGCTGATCGAGCAAATCCTGCTCGGCCGCAGCGATGCCAATATCGGCTTCGACGAGTTGTGCCCTGTTCTGGCCAGCTTGGGCTTCTCGCAGCGAATCCGGGGCGGCCATCACATCTTCAGTCATCCCGACGTTCTGGAGTTGGTCAACCCCCAGCGGGATGGCAGCAAGGCTAAGCCCTACAGGTTCGCCAAGTCCGCGCCATAATTCTCCAATACAAGCTTGGAGCCGATGAATGAATCCGAAGTACGAAATTATTTTGTATTGGAGCGAGGATGATCAGGCCTTCGTCGCCGAGGTGCCCGAACTGCCCGGCTGCATGGCACATGGAGACTCGCAGGAATCCGCGCTCGCCAGCGTCAATGAGGCGATCGCCCTCTGGATTGCGACGGCGGAGGAGCTCGGACGGGCCGTGCCGACAACGAAGGGCAGGCGTCTTGCTTTCGCTTGACGTGGGCTCGGTCAAAGTCCGAGTCAGGTCTCAACATTGGAGGCCGGCCATCCCTGCGTGAGCGGGGAACACAACTCGGTGGTGGCGACGTCGCGGCCGGTGTACGGTTCATCCCCGCGTGTGCGGGGAACACTAGCGAATGTAGTGCCGGCAGCGCAGGCCATGCGGTTCATCCCCGCGTGTGCGGGGAACACACATGGTAGGGGTTAAGTTCGAAGCACGTCAACGGTTCATCCCCGCGTGTGCGGGGAACACCTCGTCCAGCGCGGCCAGCGACATCGCCCAGGCGGTTCATCCCCGCGTGTGCGGGGAACACCCCATTTGCTTGCTCACCCAGTCCCACGTTGTCGGTTCATCCCCGCGTGTGCGGGGAACACGGATCATGCTCGTTTTGTAGCTGGCGCGTGGCTGGTTCATCCCCGCGTGTGCGGGGAACACTTGCGCGCGAGATGGCACGGTTAACAACAGGGCGGTTCATCCCCGCGTGTGCGGGGAACACGTTCATGTTGGTTTCACCGGCGGCGAGGAATTCGGTTCATCCCCGCGTGTGCGGGGAACACATCAGCCAGCGTCCGGCATCGATCGACAAGGACGGTTCATCCCCGCGTGTGCGGGGAACACTCGACTCCGCTTGAATGCGAAATCCTCAGCCGCGGTTCATCCCCGCGTGTGCGGGGAACACCATCACGGGCGGCGTGTACGTTTCGGTTCTTTCGGTTCATCCCCGCGTGTGCGGGGAACACCAGCACGCTGGCCTTGCTCCAGACCGTCGCGTCCGGTTCATCCCCGCGTGTGCGGGGAACACTACGAGTGGCGTGGCGAAGAAGGCAAGCCGAACGGTTCATCCCCGCGTGTGCGGGGAACACGTCATGCGGGCTGCCGTCTTCCCACACCACGTCGGTTCATCCCCGCGTGTGCGGGGAACACACGGCCAGGACGTGCGGGTGCTGGCGGCGATTCGGTTCATCCCCGCGTGTGCGGGGAACACCTCCACGTCGACAGCGCGGGCCGGGAGCGGGCCGGTTCATCCCCGCGTGTGCGGGGAACACCACCCCGGATATCGCCTGGTCAAGTGCAACCGCGGTTCATCCCCGCGTGTGCGGGGAACACGTTGGGGCGCTTGGCGATCTGCGCGCGCACCGCGGTTCATCCCCGCGTGTGCGGGGAACACAGCTTTGTCGGCGGCCTGCCGGCGCGCGTGGACGGTTCATCCCCGCGTGTGCGGGGAACACATCACAACTCAGGTTACCGTGACTGACGCAGCCGGTTCATCCCCGCGTGTGCGGGGAACACGAGCGAATCGGTCGTCGTGTCGGAGACGCGGCCGGTTCATCCCCGCGTGTGCGGGGAACACGCCGCCCAAGTGCTCGGAAGCGCCATGAACGGCGGTTCATCCCCGCGTGTGCGGGGAACACGCTGCGAAGAGCGTTAAATTTGTAAACTCAACCGGTTCATCCCCGCGTGTGCGGGGAACACATTGGCTGCCACGGGGCTTGGTTGGCGGCGGTTCGGTTCATCCCCGCGTGTGCGGGGAACACACCAGATACCCATCGCCATCAGTCTGAAAATACGGTTCATCCCCGCGTGTGCGGGGAACACTCATAGACCTGGCTGCGGTAGCCCTCGAATTGCGGTTCATCCCCGCGTGTGCGGGGAACACCGCTCAAGAATCGACTTCGTGGCATAGATGGCCGGTTCATCCCCGCGTGTGCGGGGAACACGTAGATGCCGAGTTTGTCGTCAAGAATGTTGTTCGGTTCATCCCCGCGTGTGCGGGGAACACACCAGGCTGCCCTGGTGCACGGTGGTGCTGGCCGGTTCATCCCCGCGTGTGCGGGGAACACTTTCATGATTATTTCGCGAGGTGGAGCAGTGGCGGTTCATCCCCGCGTGTGCGGGGAACACTTGGCGATATGTGCCGGCTCGCCGGTCACGTCCGGTTCATCCCCGCGTGTGCGGGGAACACGGCATCGTCAGCTCAGCCCAATCGACAAAGCTGGGTTCATCCCCGCGTGTGCGGGGAACACCCCAATTGCCCACGTCCGCAGCGCTGCGGGCGCGGTTCATCCCCGCGTGTGCGGGGAACACACCCAGACGCCGTCGGCGTCCACCGCCTCGATCGGTTCATCCCCGCGTGTGCGGGGAACACGTGAGACCGTAGGGGCGCACGTCCTGCCTCGTCGGTTCATCCCCGCGTGTGCGGGGAACACGCGTGTGGGTGGGGGCGACGGTGGAGGTGAGCCGGTTCATCCCCGCGTGTGCGGGGAACACTCGTCGTGGCCGGTGCGATGCAGGCCGACCTGCGGTTCATCCCCGCGTGTGCGGGGAACACTACATCAAGGGCTATGAACCGGGCACGGGGTACGGTTCATCCCCGCGTGTGCGGGGAACACAACATGTCTGAAATCACTATTCGTCCCTCATCTGGTTCATCCCCGCGTGTGCGGGGAACACGGATCGGAATCAGGCAAAAGTGGAATGGATTGCGGTTCATCCCCGCGTGTGCGGGGAACACGAGTGCATCGCCTCCCTTGCCATCGCCGCCGCCGGTTCATCCCCGCGTGTGCGGGGAACACCCGCCCTTGAGGAATTTATACCCCTTTTTCAGCGGTTCATCCCCGCGTGTGCGGGGAACACGAACTGGCGAATTCCCCACGTTGACGCCCACGCGGTTCATCCCCGCGTGTGCGGGGAACACCAACCCATGGCAGACCCAATGCAGTCCCCCGGCGGTTCATCCCCGCGTGTGCGGGGAACACTCGGTGTCGTAATTGACAACGAAATACAGTTCCGGTTCATCCCCGCGTGTGCGGGGAACACTTCACCGGCTGCACGCTGCCCGCCTCAGATCGCCGGTTCATCCCCGCGTGTGCGGGGAACACGCGTCGCCGAGGAAATCGTTGCCAGGAATGAACGGTTCATCCCCGCGTGTGCGGGGAACACATGGCGCGACCGCTGAGCGACCCCGACAGCCGCGGTTCATCCCCGCGTGTGCGGGGAACACGCAGCACGTGGTACTGGCCCGTATTGAGCAGGCGGTTCATCCCCGCGTGTGCGGGGAACACAAAACTTGCCGGTGCGCGTGACGGTCACCCAGCGGTTCATCCCCGCGTGTGCGGGGAACACACTGGTGCCGTTGCCGACCAGCAAGACAATTACGGTTCATCCCCGCGTGTGCGGGGAACACCGTACTGCCCCTATGGCGATGCGGGCGACCGCCGGTTCATCCCCGCGTGTGCGGGGAACACACGATCCTGTTCCGCACCACCCGCGTGCCCTCCGGTTCATCCCCGCGTGTGCGGGGAACACCTCAGGCGGCCGTTTTCGTCCTCCTCAATCTGCGGTTCATCCCCGCGTGTGCGGGGAACACTCGTGAGCGGCCTTCAGCATGGCCTTGGTGGTCGGTTCATCCCCGCGTGTGCGGGGAACACCTGTCGCTGAGGCCGTCCAGTTCGAGGTATTCCGGTTCATCCCCGCGTGTGCGGGGAACACGTACGCGAGCACGATTGCGCACCCTTCCGCACCGGTTCATCCCCGCGTGTGCGGGGAACACACGTCGGGAATCGTGCGCTCGATGGCGACGCGCGGTTCATCCCCGCGTGTGCGGGGAACACTTTTTCGGGTTTTGAATCGATGCAAATCATGACGGTTCATCCCCGCGTGTGCGGGGAACACCTCAGACGAATCCGGTGGCAGGTAGCGGAATTCGGTTCATCCCCGCGTGTGCGGGGAACACTTTCCTTGCAACTCGGCGGCTGCATCCTGTTCCGGTTCATCCCCGCGTGTGCGGGGAACACTTGGCCCAATTGAGAACTACTGAGGTAGTCAGCGGTTCATCCCCGCGTGTGCGGGGAACACATAGTGCGGTCGTAGGCTGCATCGGCGGATTCCGGTTCATCCCCGCGTGTGCGGGGAACACCTCATGGTGCTGGGGTCAAGCTGGTAGGTACCCGGTTCATCCCCGCGTGTGCGGGGAACACTAGATGCGCAGCAGTTCGGCCGACTCTCCTGCCGGTTCATCCCCGCGTGTGCGGGGAACACGGAGTGGGACACCATGGGACGGGCGGAATGGACGGTTCATCCCCGCGTGTGCGGGGAACACGCGCTCCGTGCCCACCGCATATAGCCAGGTCGCGGTTCATCCCCGCGTGTGCGGGGAACACTACGCGACCCGCTGGGACGAATCGCCGTGGAACGGTTCATCCCCGCGTGTGCGGGGAACACGTCCTGGGCCTCCGCTGACACCGAGACCTTGGCGGTTCATCCCCGCGTGTGCGGGGAACACGATGGCGACAATCCCACCACGTACAGCCAAGTCGGTTCATCCCCGCGTGTGCGGGGAACACGGAAATTGATTATCTGGTGGCCTACGAAGAGGCGGTTCATCCCCGCGTGTGCGGGGAACACTCGGCCTGACTCATAGGTGCCGTCACGCACTTCGGTTCATCCCCGCGTGTGCGGGGAACACACTTCTTCCAACTCATTGATTTACCGACTTTAATCAACTGGTTGGAATTCTACCGATTTCTCGGTCTTAAATCGGCATGTATTTTCCAGTTTGTTAAAGAGCATTGTTATTGTCCAAGGGCAGGAAGCTGATTAACTTTGCCCCATCAATTTCAGTGGGGATTCTGCGGTTTTGGCCAAGGGTGACAAAGTCGAATCCCGCCTCGTTATTAACTCGCCAAGCCATGACGGCATTACCTTCGCCGAGGCCAGATTCGACCTGGCTCCAGATGTGGTCGCGCACTTTGGCGGAGTAGTTGCCTACATACACACCGGCGCGGAGTTCCAGCAGCCAGATGGCGAGCCGGCCGCGCAACCGGGGTGATGCATTTTCAAGAACGATGACCAGCATCGCCGATGGATTCCGGGTTGGGGATGGCGGGGCCGACTTGTTCGTCGAAGCGTTCGGGCGGCTCGATTTCGCCGGCGGCGAGCATGTCTTCAATGCCCGGGATGATGCGTTCCAGGAGACGCGATTCACGGAAGACGTCGCGGCAGGCCAGTCGAACTTGCTGCTCGGGGTTGGCTGGATGGCGTGCCGCAATTCGAAAGGCCAGTGGCACGACAGTATCGAATTTGTATACATCGGCCACGTCGTACACGAAGGACAGGGGCTTGCCCGTGTGGATGAAGCCGATGGCAGGGGCATAGCCCGCAGCGAGCACGGCGGCTTCGGTTACCCCATACAGACAGGCAGTGGCGGAGGATAGACAACGATTCGGCAGATCGCCCTTGTCCCAGTCGCTCGTGTCGTAATTACGCGCTTTCCATTCCACGCCGTACTTGGCGGCGATGCGTTTGTAGGTTTCGCGCACGCGCGCGCCCTCGATGCCGCGCAACTGCTCGACCGAACGGCGTTGCGGCGGCTCCTCGCCAAAGCGCAGCGCGTACATCTTGCGCACTACCTTCAGCCGCAGGCCGTCTTCCAGCGCCAGACGCGCCTGATACAGCAATTTGTCCGAACGCGCGCCGCCCGGCTGTCCCGCGGAGTACAGGCGCACGCCGGCTTCGCCGATCCACACCAGCAAAGTGCCGACCCGCGCGGCCAGCGCGCACGCGGCATGCGAAACGCGCGTGCCGGGCTCCAGCATCAGGCAGGCCACGCCGCCGACCGGAATGTGGGTGCGCACGCCGGTTTTATCGACAACAACGAACGCGCCGTCAAGCACGTCCAGATGGCCGTACTCGATATAGAGGATGGACAGGCGATCCTTGATGGGGATGGGTTTGAGGGGCGGTAGCAGATCGGCCATCAGGCCACCTGTGGTAAGGCTCGTCGCCGAATGGTCTTGCTGCCAAGCGTTATGAAATAGCCCGCTTGCAACGCTGGATCGGACAACAGGCTGGTCAGCCATTCCGCAGGGGCATCGGGCGGGACAGGCGCTTGCCGGATAAAAACAATCGCGGGCGGGGGCTGCAGTTCATGTAAAAACACCAGTTCGCCATAATCGCGGTCGAACGTAACCAACCAACGCCCAAGCTCGCGGGCACGTTCAAGCACCACCCGGTCTGACGCGCCGGGCATGTTTTCAGCCACGGCGACAACGTCGAAACCGGCAGCCCGCAAACGCTTGAGGGCGGGTGCGGGAAAGTTCTCGTTGACCAGCAACGGCGGTTTCACGCAACAGCCTTGTGGCGGGCGATGTACTGTTCTTCCTGCATCATCTCCGCCGCAAAAGCCAACGCGGCCAGAATGTCTTCGCGAGTGATATGTGGGTAGGACTCCAGCAGCTGTTCAAACGTCCATCCGTTTGCCAGCCAGCCGATGATCAGTTCGACGGATATGCGCGTGCCCTTGATGACTGGCTTGCCCACCAGGATTTCGGGGTCGGAAACGATGCGGTCTCGCCATTCCATGATTCGCTCCTTTTCAACAGTACGGCATCCGCAATTTAACCCAGGCGGCGGACGAGGAGCAAACCGCAGCCGAAGGCTTTTGCGGGGCCGACACCACCTTATTCACAAATCGGTACAACAGACAGCAAGCCCAAGCCCATCATCTTGCCGTGACCAATACCCTTCGTCAGCGCTTGCTTGAACAGCACGGCGTCCGTCACGCTCAATTGGCCTTCATAGAGTGCGGCGTAGACGCGGACAACCATGCCATCGTGCTTTCGCCCGGTCAGCATTTGTTCCTGCGTGATCCGGCAATTCGGATAGGCGTGTCCGGTCGGCTGCTCCATGAACTCGAAATAATCCGTGGATACGGGTTCGGGCAGCGTAAACCCGTGTTGTTCTGCCTTGCGTTCGAGCCAGCCTATTTGTTCATCTCGATTCATAATTCCCTGTCGCTTACCATTCACGGTTTTGCAGGGATTCGCACGCATCCTAAAGCGGAATCGCTGACCTGCGACGAGTGTATCAAGCGCAAGTTTTTGAGTCAGGTCGATGCCGGGATCCGTGTGCTCGAGCCAGCCGTGCGGTAGGCGCGACCAGTCGGGCACCGAACGGCATTGGGCGAGAATGCGTGGAAGGCCTGCAGAATCTGTTTCCGGTTCCTGTCGCCACAACAGCGAGCCCGGAAGGCATTTCGTCTCTTGGGGAAAGAAGGCCCGACACAAGGTTGCGTGTAACTGGTACGGGTCGCCCAGATCGCGACGTGCGTCCTTGCTGCGTGGGTTGAGATGGATTCTATGCAGCAGCATCGTTCGCCTCCGGCGTGAGTCTTATCCAGTCGGAACGCACATAACGCGCGCCAAAGCGGCGCTCGGCAAACGATGACAGCGGCTGATCCATCCTGAGCGCACCGGTTCCGTCTGGCGATTCCAGCGACACCAACAGCTTTTCGGGTGCGATTTCCCACATGCGCGGTGTGGCGATCCACGGCCAGGCGGCGAGCGCGTCGAGCAGAGGAGCATCGGCCACGCCGCTATCCAGCCAGACGGGTTCCGAAGGCACATAGGATTTACGCCCAAGCGCCAGCGGCCAGGTCGGGTTCTTTAAGGCGGTGTGCGCGCGTTCGAGCAAGGCGCGGTCCACGCCTTCCAGCCCGACCAGAAACACCGCGTCGGCCAAGTAGTGACGGTTGGATACTACGCCGCCGTCCTTAGCTTGGCTGCCATCAGCTTTGATGATGGTGTCGGCAGTAGCGCAGCCGGCAGTTTGGTAGTCGCGCTTGGGTACGCCGGGCCGATCATGGCGGACACCCATCGCCAGCGCGGCCAGCGGTTCGAGGTCAGTCCAGTTTTCCCGGTCTATCCCAAGCGCAGCGGCGAGCAAACCGATCACCCCGGATTTGCTTGGCTCCTTACCCGTGTCGCGCTGATCGAATCGGCTGGTCGTGCCCCAGGATTGCATCGGCCCCGCGAGCCTTAGCAGCAAGGTCGGCATAGCTTACTCCTGCACCGCAGCCAGGGTTTTATCCAGCATGACGCCCAGCGACTTCACCGCCTCGCCGCACCCGCCAAGCTCGGTCTTGGTTAGATCGAGCACGAAGGTTTGGCTGTCGCGTGGGTACGCCGTTTGCAAATCGTTGGCTTTTGCGCATAGTGCGTCTGCCGATTTTCGCGTCAGTGATTCGCCGGTTTTGGCGCGGATGGCCGTTTCGAACGCATTGGCGTAATTGCGCGGCGCGGCGTTGCGGCACACAGTAATCGCGACAAACTCGGGCGGGTTGTGAGCGGCAAAGGTGTTCTGCTTGCCGGTGGGTTCGGCCACGACGAAGCCTTGCAGGAAAGTGCGCAGACCGCGCATCGCAAGCTCGGTGTCGCCTTGCAGGTTTTTTACGAGCTGTTCCCAATCGACGACGGCGTAGCGGTAGTAGCAGGCGGAGTTGAATTCCACTGTGCCCATCATGTCGGCACCGGCGGTATCTTCAGGTTTGAGGTCGTCCACCGCCGTGTAGAAGTCGAACTCGCGTTCGACGGCGTGGGTGGAAATCGCGTGCGCAACCTGGCAGGCAGCGTTCTGGTTTTTCTCCGGCATGTCGGCCAGCATGCGTCCGAACAAGGCGACATCGACCGCCTTGCCGCCATTGAAAATGGATTCAATGTGTGCCTGGACTTCTTTTGGCGCGCTGCTGGCAGCCGCTTTCTTGGCTTTGCCCTTGGGCTTCTCAGCATCGGTTTCAGCCGCCGCGACGATGTCATCCCAACATTCGTGAATCGCATCAGCCAGCGCCGAGATTTCCCGCTGCCCGAGAAACAGCAGGTATTGCGTCTTGCCGCCCTCGGCGGCTTTCAGTTTGACGTAGGACAACGCGATTTCGGCTTTCACCAGTGTTTCGGCGGGGTCGCGTTTGCCCGTCAGTGCGTCGGCGATGGCCTGATACACGCGCTTGGTGCGCACCGCCAGTTCGTCCGCACCGAATACGCCTTCGCTCACCTTCTCGCTGAAAAACTGGCGGATCGCGCGCTTGTCGCATTGGCTGGAAACCCTGGCCCGGCGGGTGCCGCCAAAAACTGCGTCCTTAGGTGCGCCGGTGTCGTCCCGATTGAGGTTGGACGGGGCGAAGTTTTGCAGGGCGTGAATTTCGATCAGGGTTTTCATGCGACGGTCTCCGTGTCGGTGGCAGGTTCGTGCGTAGTCGGGATGAGGGTGCGGTAGAAATCACGTGCCCAAGCGTTCTGGACGCGCTTGTCGTCGCGGTTCCAGGCGAGCAGGTCGCGCAGCAGGGCATCGAAGTCGATGTTTTGTTCGCCTAGCAGGGCGACCATCTGGCGCAGGCGATGTGGTAGCTGCTCGTGGTCTGCGTCTAGCAGGCTGATGAAGCGGCGTTCGGTGCTTGCCGAGCCGCTCTTGAGTTGATGCGCCGCGCAGGCTTTGGCCAATGGCGACAGTGGCCCAGCACGTCCGTCGCGCCAGTGCGCAGCCCACAAACCAGCGACAAGGTAGTGCATTTCCCTGCGCCACCTGCCGTCGTCGTCTTTCACAAAGGGCTCAACGTAGGGGTAAGCTGGTACGTGCTGCCCCGGTTCGAACGTGAGGCTGCGACGCAGCACGGCTTTTGCCTTGCTGTCCGCCTCGTTCAGCTTTTCCAGCCAGGCGATGAATGCGCTCATGCCGTTTCCTCCTGTGGTTTGCAGTGTGTTTCGTATTTCTTGATTTCGGAATTCAAATTCCTGAGTTTTCTGTCTACCGGGTCTTCAGCCTTAACCAGCGCCCGGATCGCCCAGGCATCGCCGGTCGAGATAGTGGCTTTATGTTGATCCCATGCTTTGAGGGAAGCATCGTGCGTGGCTTTCAGCCACTGCCATCGGATTTCCTCTGGCGCACGTTCCTGGGTATAGCTTTGCAACATGTTGTGAAAGGCAGATTCTGAGAGTGACCAAAAGTGTTGCAGTGGGCCGGCGGCATTAACCATTTTGTTGATTGCCACCTTTTCTTCTTTTTTCAAGTCGTCTTCGCGCTTTCTCTCACTGCGAATTAAAAGATGTCTATAAAACTTCCAAAGTGACGACCTGAGTGATTCGCAGGTGTCTTCGGTAATGTCCAGAAGCTGTCTTATATCCTCGCGTATTAAACGATCAGCAGTCAGCGCTGTTGGAAAAACAAAACGTTCCATGCGCCAAAAATCCACATTGGCATTTGGCGGGGTATACCTCAGGCCTAACGTCAAAACAGACTTCGGCAAGAGCCTAGTTTTTCTACCGGCCAAATGGATTGCATGCTGGATTGACAGTGGTGCGTTCCCAGCCGCATCAGGAAGCAGTGAATCGAAATCGCGCCATGTACCGCGGTCTTCACGAAACCGCATAGGCTGCTTTCCATTTGCTTTAGTAATTTCATGTGGATGCATCGGATCCGTGTATTCCGATGTTGACTCGAATCCATATCCTGCAACGAATCGCATGAAAGCCACGTCTCCGGATTCCTGCTCTTCCAGAAGAATCATTCTGGCAGGCCATGTGTAGAGATTTGCAAGCCCGGCAACACTCTGCTTCGTGGATTCGAGAGGTAGCGTTGCGGGCCCCTTTTCCCACAAGGGTATATCTGCTTTAAGAATTTCCCGGTTTTGAGGGATCAGGTTGTAACAGAGCGTTTCGTGTAAGTTGCTTCCCACAGGAATGCACATCACTGAGTTGGCCGAGGGAGACGGAAAGTAGCCACGACCACCACTCAGTGAAAAATTCATAGTGGATAGCAACCAGCGTGCACATCCATTCGGTGGACGTGTACCAGGGCTCTTCGTATCTACATGATCAAAAAGCACCTTATTTGAATTTGCATTGTGCTCGGCTGTGAGCTTTGTCCAAGGCTCGATTTCGCTCTTTGCAACATTCGGGTTTTGCCCGAATGGATATTTCTCATCGAACAGCCAGAACCGTGACCGCCAGCGCTCCAGATAGGCATCGACTTGCTCGCCCGGGATCCCGCTTTTGAACCAGGCTTTGGCCTGATCGATATCCGCCGGGCCCTCGAGTGCGCGGTACAGCACGGCGAGCAGAAAGCGGTGCAGGCTGACAACGACCAGCGGCGAGGAGTCTTCGATGACGGCGATCTCGGTGGCACGCATGAGCGTGTCGCGTAGCCCCCATTCCACGCGCTTGCCGTCGAGGGTGCGCAGCGGTATCCACGGCTCGTCGATCAGGTTGAATCGGCTCATTCGCTCTCCTTCGGTTCGTAAACCAGCCCTAGTTCATTGTCCAGCCGCACGCTGGCATCGTGTATCCAGCGCGATTCTGCGTCCAGCCGCAGTGGATAAGCGTTGCGCAGCAGTGGGCTTTTTTTCCAGCCTTCCGGTACACCTCCGCTGTGCAGTCGCTTGACGATACCTTTGCGCGACAGGCTCATAGCGCGCAGGTACCAGGACTTGGCCTGTGCGAAATCGGGGGTTTTGATAGCATCGAACGCGTCGGTTTCCCGCAGCGGGATGGCGATGACGGAATCGTCGCCGAGTCGGGTTTGCGCCATGAGCGTGCGGTGGACGCCGGGTTCGTCTTCTTCGAACAGGTTGAAGCGCGCTGGATCGTTCCACGAGGCGTCGTCGGGGAAGCCGATGATCGCTTTGTTCGCTTCGATAGTGTGGGAATAGGTTTTGCCTTCGCCGTCTTCCAGTGATTTTTGTAGGCGAGCCAGCAAGGATTCGGGTATGGCGACCGCTTCCTCGTAAACCGCCTGCACCAGCGTGTCGATGGCTTCCGGCAGGGCGATTTCCGGCATGCCACGCAGTAGACACCAGGTGCGTAACAGCACATCTTCCCGGTACACCGCTCCCCACCACAGCGGCTTGTCAAAAGCCGGTGGCGAATCTTCGGCCAGCCCCGCCACGATCAACGTAGGCGCGGCAAGTGGGCGAGAGGTGCGCTTATGCCGCCACAGGCGACCCGCGCGCTGTAGCAAGAGATCGATGGGTGCGAGGTCGGTCGCGATCAGATCGAAATCCAGATCGAGGCTTTGCTCCGCGACCTGGGTGGCGATGAGGAGCTTGCGCCCGGTGCGCTCGATGGGCGTTTGCTTGTCGGGCGGGCCGAAAGTCTTCAGTACGGCGTCTTCGCGCTGCTGTCTCCGGTCGGCGGGAAAACGCGCGTGGAAGAGATAGACCTCGGTGCCGTCGGCCAACTGCTTGCCGATGGGCTGACCTTCAAACAGCACGGACTCGCCTTCAGGATAGAGACGGTAAAGTGCCTGCGCACGTTGTATCGTGTTGACCAGTGCGAGCGCGTAACCACCTTGGGCGAGACGGCTGTCGAGCGCTTCGCGTAGAGCTGGAAGTTCAGCGGAGATGGGCTGTATCGCGATTTTCAAGTGCCGCTCGGGGTCGGCTTCAAAAGTGAACTGGCGGACGCTCTGGCCTTCCGCGTATACGGAGAGGCGGGGGTAGCTGGCTTCCGCTTTCGGTGCTTTGGCACGCGTCAATTCCGCAAGCTTGCGCCGAATCTCCGGCGGCAGGGTTGCCGAGAGCAGCACTACGGACGAGCCCAGCGCCAGCAGCCAGCTCAGAAGATGCAGAAGCAGCGTGCCGGTATAGGCATCGTAAGCGTGGATTTCGTCGAATACGACAACGCGGTTCGCCAATCCCCACAGGCGCACGAACTGGTGGCGCACCGGAAGAATGGTCAGCAGCGCCTGGTCGATGGTGCCAACGCCGTATTCCGACAATAGCGCGCGTTTTTTGTGGGTGAACCACTCGCCCGCGCGCACCTCACCCCCTGCCTTCGGGTCGTGTATGCCACCGGGTTTGAGCTGCTGATAATCATCGTTCAGCAGCGCGCCGCCGTGCAGCAATTGCAAGTCGAGCGCGCGTTCGCAATCTTGGCTGCGCAGGAATTTAAGCGTGCGTCGGAACATGGCGTTGCCCGTGGCCTTGGTCGGCAGCGCGACGTACAGCCCGCGATGACCGAAGCGACGTTGCAGTTCCAGATGCGCATAGAATGCCGCTTCCGTCTTGCCCTCTCCCATCGGCGCCTCCACCAGCAGGATGGCAGGCTGTTGCAAAGCCGCGAGCGCGTCGGCGATTGCCTGCTGCAAGGGGCGGGGTGGAAAGCCGAAAGCCTCGTCGAAGGTTTTGGGTGAGGACACCAGAGGAAGTCGCGCCGCCCAGCCCATCGCGTCGAGCGCACGCTCCGCGTTGAGGTCCCGTCGGGTCTGGAACCAGGTGTGCAAATCCTCGCAATCGTCGGACGTGCCGAAGGGAAATTGGCCTTCGTTCGATCCCACCCAGTCGGCAAAACTCGTGAGACCAGCCAGTAGCATGAAATCGGGGCCGGATAACGCAGTTTTGTCAGGCGGTGCCACCGGTGCAAAAACCTCAAGTAGCGCTTTGAAAATCGCACGCCGGGCACTTTGCCACTCGCGTCTTCCTAGAGCGCGCCTGTTTCCTGATAAGTGCACATGGGTATTGGGCGAGGCGCGCTCGCCGTGATGGCATCCTATCGCGTCGGCGGCAAGCAAGGCCAATTCCTCAGGCCAACCTAGTTCGATTAACAGTTCGAGCAGCTCGATCTGACTGACAAAAGCGTGATTAATGTCAGTATCCGGGCTGACACCGCTATCTAGTCCTGAGAGATTTTTCCACTTGCATTGAAACCCGGGGCAGCCTTTGCCGAGATCGTGGCAGGCGATCAGCAGCAACAGCCAAGGGCGCGCGGCTGCCCAATCCAGCCCCAACACCGCAGCCAGCCTGTCGCGTGTTCTTTTGGGTTCGCGCACCAGAATCGCATCCGCACTGGCAGCGACATCGAGCAGATGCAGGATGAGGGGGTGCCAACGCTCGCCATCTTTCTGGCAACTCTTGGCCCATAAAAATGGCAGACTGTTTTTCAAGGGGGCTGTCATGTTGCCTTTATATCAGTCCCCATGCTCAAAAACTGAGCCCGTCGCATTCCCCCGCCGATACTGGCCTGACGCCGCATCAAGCTGATTTCTGACAGCCTCGCGCAACGTTTCAGGCGCGACAATTTCAACCTCCGCTCCATATTTGAGGATGTCCATCAGCAGTTCGCGGTCGTCCGAGTACGGCACGGCAAGTTCATAGCGGCCGTCTTCCAGCCAGCGGCTTTGCTGTTGTGGGTGCCAGATTTCGTCGGCCACCCAGCGGGCGCGTTTGGGGGTGAATCGCAGGACAGCGGTGGCGACTGGCAGGCCGGCGAAGATGCCATAGGCGCTGGCGAGTTCGCGGTTGAGGGTGGATTCGGTGACGGTTTTGGCGGCTTTGCCGAGTGGTGTGGCGGTACGGATGCATTCGACGGCAAAGATGCGCAGGCCTTTTTTGTCGTGACACCAGGCGTCCAGATACCAGTTGTCGCGGTAATGGGCGAGGCGCTGCGGGGAGATTTCGCGGGTACTGGTTTCGTCCCGTTCGCGGTTGTAGTAGTCGATCCTGATTCGGTGGCGTTGCAGGACGGCATGGGCGACGGTCTGGAAGTGGCGCGGATTCTTGCGCCGGGAGGCGATGCTCAGGAGCCGGATGCGCTGGGCGGCTTCGCCCGCGCCGAGGTGCTGGCTTTCGAGCAGCTTGTCGAGGCGGGCTTGCAGCGGGCGCAGGTGGTCGTCGAGCAGCCCGGGCGCGAGGTTGGCGAGCAGGTGCTTGAGCGTGAAGAGGGCGTGCAGTTCAGCAGGGGTGAACCACAGGCCGGGCAGGGCGTGGCTGCCGTCGGCGGTGTCGTAGCGGTAGCCGCCGCGTTCGCGGTCATGGATGAGCGGTGCGTCGAGGCGGTCGCGCAGGTCGGCGATCAGACGGGTGAGGGAGGAACGCGAAAAGCCGTGCTCATCGATGAGCACGCTGCGCGGCAGGCCGGTTCGCCGCCCGTCCAGCAAGCGGTGCAGGCGATAAAGTTCGTCGAGTTTGCTCAATGGTGCCGGTTCGCTTGCCGGTTTTCTCTCCGTGTAGCCGGTGCGGTTTTTTTGTTGTGTGTGACGTCAGTGTCGTGCAATGCGCCGATCATCGCAAGCGCGTGGTCCCGTTGCAGGTCATCGTCCGCTCGCCGCCGTATCGCCAGGGTCACGGCCACAGCGTATGACATCGCCTCCATCGCCACACAGGATGGCGCGCATGCCGCTGACCGGAATCGACCGGCGGAAGGCTGTGACAAGGCGACAGTCGTGCAGGCAGGAATCAGCTGAATCCCAGATCCTGCGCCAGTCCGGCATGGGTGATTCTCCCGCCGTGTACCTGCAGTCCCGTTTTCAGTCCGGGATCCGTATTCGTGGCGGCGATGCCCTGCGCGGCCAGCGCCTGGATATAGGGCAGGGTGGCATGGGTGAGCGCGTCGGTGGCGGTACGCGCCACCGCGCCGGGCATGTTGGTGACGCAATAATGGACGACGCCCTCGGCCACGAAGAAGGGCGCGCTGTGGGTGGTGGGGCGCGAGGTCTCGGCGATGCCGCCCTGATCGATGGCGACATCCACCAGCACGGATCCGCGTGGCATCAGTCTCAATAATTCGCGGCTGATCAGGCGCGGCGTATGGCGTCCCGGGATCTGTACGGCGCCGATGACGATGTCGGCCTGCGCAAGCGATGCCGCAATCGCTTCGGGCGAGGAAAAGCGTGAGGCCACACGCGTACCGAACAGGGTTTCGGCGTGCGCGAGCCGGTCGGCCTGGCGGTCGATCAGCGTGATGCGCGCGCCCAGGCCGGCGGCCAGACGCGCGGCGCTCATGCCGACCGCGCCGGCGCCGAGGATGACGACATGGGCAGGCGGGATGCCGGGCATGCCGCTGATCAGCCTGCCATTGCCGCCGTGGGAGGTCAGCAGCCCCAGCGCACCCATCTGCGGCGCGAGCCGTCCGGCAATATCCGACATCGGATGCAGCAGCGGCAGGCCGCCCGTCGGAGCGCTCACGGTTTCGTAGGCAATCGCCGTCACGCCGCGCGCCATGAGTTCGCGCGCGAGTGCCGGCGCAGCCGCCAGGTGCAGGTAACAGAACAGCAGCTGGCCTTCGCGCAGCAGGTTCATTTCATCCGCCTGCGGTTCCTTCACTTTCACCACCAGGTCGGCGGCGTAGATTTCGGCGGGCGTCGTGGCGACGCTGGCGCCGGCGGCACGGTAGGCGTCGTCGTCGAATCCCACGGCGGCGCCGGCATGACTTTCGACGCTGACCCGGTGTCCGGCCTGGGTCAGTATCCGGGCACCCTCGGGGGTGAGCGCCACCCGGTATTCATGGTCCTTGATTTCCTTGGCGATGCCGATATGCATGACGAGTCCCGAACAGGATGGATAGCCGCAGCATAACCAAAGTCACGGCACGCCAGAAGTGCCGGCGCTATCGTGCCGGTGCGGAATCGGCGCGGCGTTCGAAACGGTAGTAGGCGGGTGGGACGTGGTCGAGCCGGATCTGGCGTGTCCCCCAGGCGACGGGCAGGCGGCCGACATTGCGATAAGGGCCGATCATCGACGGCGCGGCCTGTATGTCGTAGAGCCCGGGCGCGAGCAGTCGGGCCGACAGGCTCAGAGCGCCATCGTGAGTATCCTGGTGGACGCCGGCAAACGGGCGCGCCAGCGGCTCGCCGATGAAGAGTCCCTGCCCCGGCATCTGTACGCTTTTCCAGTAGGCTTCGATCAGGGTTTCGCCTTGCAGGTAGTGCGCCATGACGATGCCGGGCACCGGGAATTTGGAGGGGAAATTGCAGGGTTCGACCACCGCGCCGTAGCTGCCGGTGGCGCCCGCTTCCAGCCAGCGCAAGCTGCTCATCTGGCTGCCGCCGAACAATTCGCCGCCGGCCGAGGTGAGGTGGTCGGCGATGGCGCCGGGCAGGAAGCGGTTGCTGTCGAGCGACGCCACCTGGGCGAGGCCGGTGAAGTAGAACATCACGTCGGGCCTGTTTGTGAGCGCGTTGGCCTCGACGATGTCGGTCGGCATGATGGGCTGCATCAGCGTACGTACGGAGGCGTATCCGGCGGCACGCACGTTGCGGTTCTTATCCGTGGTACTGACGAGATAGGCGGTGCCGTCCGGGTTGCTGCCGTCGGACGCCACGCCACGGTCGATGAGCTTTTCGGCTTCAGCCACGCTGGCGGCGGCGAGGCTCATGGCCGGACGAATGCGGTAGGCATCCCAGGGGCGCGCCACGCTGCTGTTGAAATAGGGACTCGGTTGCGTCGGTTTGCAGCTGCTGGCGCACCAGGCGGGATCGAAGCCGAAGGCGAAGGCGGACGTGATCGACATGCAGTCCACCCGCCAGGGTTGCGCCCAGGTCAGCGCATAGGCCTGCACATTCCTGGGTGCTTTGCGGTCGACGAGACGCTTGAGGGTGGCGAATTCCTCGCGTGCGAGCGTGCTGCGGCCGGGCTTGAAACGCACATGGATCAGGTTGGCCGCGGGAATGTCGCGCTTTTTCCGGTAGTACGCGGCGATCGCCACGCTGTCGGGATCGTCGTCGTTGACGATCACTCCCAGTTGGTCGGCGCCGAGGCCGGGCTGCGGAAAATGGGTCAGGACAGGCGCCGTCGGCGCGGCCTGCGCGCCGGCATGCAGCAGCCAGGCCGCAACGGTGGCCCGTACAAATTTCATGGCCGTCAGGCGAGGTGTTGCACGCATTCCCGCACCAGTGCCGGTCCGCGGTAGATCAGGCCGGAATACAACTGCACCAGCGATGCCCCCGCGTCGATTTTTTCACGTGCGTCGCCGCCGGAGAGGATGCCGCCGACGCCGATGATCGGCACCTCGTTCTTCAGGTGACGCGCCAGCTCGCGTACCACCCGGGTGGAGGCGGCGCGCACCGGCGCACCCGACAGGCCGCCGGCTTCCTCGGCGTTGGGCAGGCCGATGACCGCATCGCGTGCAAGGGTGGTATTGGTGGCGATCACCGCGTCGATGCGGTGCATCATTAGCAGCGCGGCGATCGCGGCGATCTGCGCGTCGTCGAGATCGGGCGCGATCTTCAGCGCGACCGGCACGTATTTGCCGTGCCGTTGCGCGAGTTCGGACTGCCTCAGCTTGATCGCGGAGAGCAGCGCGTCGAGCGCTTCGTCCTTCTGCAGTTCGCGCAGGTTCTGCGTGTTGGGCGAGGAGATGTTCACCGTCACGTACGTCGCGTGCGCATAGACCTTGTCGAGGCAGGCGAGATAGTCGTCGACCGCATGCTCGTTCGGCGTGTCCTTGTTCTTGCCGATGTTGATGCCGAGCACGCCGGTAAAGCCGCTCGCCTCGACGTTCCGCACCAGATTGTCGACGCCGCGATTGTTGAAGCCCATGCGGTTGATGAGGGCGTCGGCGGCGGGCAGGCGGAACAGGCGCGGCGTGGGGTTGCCCGGCTGCGGGCGCGGCGTCACCGTGCCGATCTCGATGAAGCCGAAGCCCAGGTCGGCCAGCGCGCCGATGTGCGCGCCGTCCTTGTCGAGCCCGGCGGCAAGGCCCACGGCGTTGGGGAAGTCGATGCCCATCACGTGCACGGGCGTGCCCACGGCACGCGGCAACCGTTTCAGCAGGCCCAGTGTGTGCGCCATGTCGAGGCTGGCGAGGGTGAAGCCGTGCGCATCCTCGGGATCGAGCGAGAAGAGGGCGGAGCGGATCAGCGGGTAGAACATGGATTCATGGGGCCGGAAGCGTGGAATGGCGGTTGGGATGACGGGATCCGGGCGCGGCCACCGGATTCAATGCGGTCTCGACAGGGTGCAAGTTTAACAGGGCTGCGCCGACAGGCTGACGTCGGGCGGCAGGCGATGTTATCCTGAACTTACGCACGCTTGCACGTGTCTGTCTGGTCCAAAGCCAACCTTGTTTTCTCACTCATCGACAATTCCATGACTATCCCGCTCTTTTTGCAAAGATTCGTATTGATTCTCAGCCTGTTGATCGCCCCGGCCGCCTGGAGCGCGCCCCTCATTCCGCCACCGCCGGAATTGGCGGCCAAATCCTGGGTGCTCATGGATGCGGCCAGCGGCAACATCCTGGTCAGCCACGAGGGCGACCTGCGCCTGCCCCCCGCCAGCCTGACCAAGCTGATGACCGCCTACATCGCCACGCTGGAAATCAAGCGCGGCCGGCTGCATGAAAACGACCTCGTCACCATCAGCGAAAAAGCCTGGCGCACCGGCGGTTCGAAGATGTTCGTCAAGGTGGGCAACAAGGTCTCGGTCAACGACCTGTTCCGCGGCATCATCATCCAGTCGGGCAACGATGCCAGCGTGGCGCTGGCCGAACACATCGCCGGCGACGAAGAGGCCTTTGCCGCACTGATGAACGGCGAGGCCAAGCGGCTGGGCATGCGCAACACCCATTTCGTGGATGCCACCGGCCTGCCCAATCCCGGACATTATTCGAGCGCGCGCGACATGGCCATACTGGCGCGCGCCATCATCCAGGCCGATCCTGCCCACTATGCGCTCTATGCGCAGAAGGAATTCACCTGGAACGGGATCAAACAGCCCAACCGCAATCTGCTGCTGTGGCGCGATGACGGCGTGGACGGCCTGAAGACCGGCCACACCGAGGAAGCCGGCTATTGCATGGTGGCATCGGCCAGGAAAGACAGTGAACGCCTGATTGCGTCCGTGTTCGGCACCGGCAGCGAAGCCGCGCGCGCCACCGAAACCGCCAAGCTGCTGAGCTATGGTTTCCGCTTCTTCGAGACCAGGGTATTCAACAAGAAAGGCGATGTGCTGGCCGAGGCCCCTGTCTGGAAAGGTGCCGCGCGTACCGTCAAGGCGGGCGCAAGCGAAGACCTGGCCGCCACCGTGGCCCGCGGCGAAGCCGCCAGTCTCACCACCCAGCTTGTGTTGAACCCGACCCTGATCGCCCCGGTGAAGCAGGGCGCCGTCATCGGCAAGATCGACATCCGCCAGGGCGACAAAGTGATCAAGCAAGCCAACGTGGTCGCGCTGGAGAACGTCGATGAAGGCGGCTTCTTCCGCCGCATGTGGGATAGCATCCGGCTGTTCTTCAAAGGGCTGTTCGGCTGACGCAAAGGTGGCACGGGACCGGGGCGGCCACGCGAAAGCATGGCCGCCTTTTCTTTGTGGCATGGCTGGCGTTGCAGCTACTCGGATCAACCGCCGGTTCCGTTGCGAATGCCAGCGTCACGCCGGCACGGCCACGGCCATCCAGCCTCCCCACACGATGAGTGCAAGGCCGCTGACGCGACCGATCCAGGCCCCGTGCGGCAGGGTTTTCTCCGCCAGCACAAAGGCGGCGAGCAGCGCGATCCATAACAGATTCATCACGCCGACGACGAACAGGATCAGCATCAGCAACCAGCAGCACCCGATGCAATAGAGGCCGTGCCGCAAGCCCATGACGAGCGCTCCCTGGGCTCCCTCGCGCCACTCGGCGAAAAGAAATGCAAGGGGGGTGCGGCAGTGGGTGAGGCATGCGCGCTTTGCCGGCGTCCACTGGTAGAGTCCAGCGGCAATCAGTACCGCGCCGCCCAGTATCGAGCCGGCCCCGGCCAGCGCTGGTGTGGATAGCAGGGCGGCGTGCATCCCCCATTGAATCAGGGTCGCGGCGAGGCTGAAACCCGTCCAGGCAAGCAGATACCCCAGCAGAAACAGCCCGCTTGCGACCATCGGCTGGCCCGAGCCGGGACGCCCGTTCTGAATGCGCGCAAACAGCAGGACCATGGGGCTCGCAGACGGCGCCATCATGCCGATCATCATGATGACCCACATCGTGAAAACCAGCGCCAGATCCTCAGCTCCCCATGCCTGGAGGCTGGGCATCGCCATGTCGACCTGGTCCATATGGTCCATGGCCCAGGACTGATAGCCCAGATAACTCCATGCCAGCGCGGTAATTCCGACCAGCGCGGCGATCATCGCCACGCTGGCAGCGCGCCGTTCAGGCCTGATAGTTGAACGGCGAATAAAAGCCATTCTTTTTCGAAATCTCGAGGTCGAAGCCGTGATCGTGGAAGCTCAGCCGCTTCGAGTGGCACACCACTGCCGGATAGTCCGGAACCACTGTAAAGGGAACCTTGGAGAGCGTGACTTCCTCGCCGTTTTGGCCTGCCAGCGCTTCGATTTCCATCTCGGCCAGATGGGGAATGGTCAGGCTGCGATGTTTGCCGTTCGCACGGTAATCGATCGCGGCACTCCTGACGCCGAGAACCTCGCCGACCAGAGGCCCGAGCGCCGCGAGGTGGCCGCCGGCCGCCCCCGAGAAGATTTTCGTCAGCGCATCCTGCTGGCTCGCGTCGGCCTTTTCGTCAACGTACAGAGCGACTTTCCATTTCGTCTGCAGCATGTGTCCCGGTGCGTGCGCAAACAGCGCGACATTGAGTCCATCGAGGCGGGTGTTGGCGAAGCTCCCTTGATCGATGTGCCAGCCGACCAGCGCGTTGCACTCGCCGTCCGTCGGCGGGCTCGTGAACACGCACGGACAGGCTGCTTCGCAGTTGCAGGCTTCGAAATAGGTGCCTGCCACTTTCCATTGTGTATCCATAGTGTCTCTCCTTGGTGGTTGCCACACCTGAAGAACGACGTTCTCCGCTCTTGAAGGCGAGCCTGGGGCGTCGATGCGATGCCCCGCGCGCTGCCTGATTTATATTTGTAGCATTTCGCGAGGCGTCTGCTTGGGTGCCAGTGAAATACGACCCCCTCATCATGCCCGCATTGGAGATCGGACGTGTCTGGAAGCGCGCCCGGTAAAAAAATGACACGGGCCGCATTTGCGGCCCGTTGCTAAAGATTTCCGAGGATTGGCTTTATTTCTTCGCTGTCCGCCGCAGCCGGTTTAACAGCCGCCGCGCCAGTTCACCGAACAGCTCGGTCTGCGTCGGGTGCGGGAAGATGGCCTTCGCCACCTGGGTCAGCGTCATCTCGCCCGCCACCATCATCACGCCGGTGCCGATCAGGGTGTCGGTATGGTCGGCGAGGTAGTGCACGCCGATGATGCGGCCGCTGGCCTTGTCGGCCACCAGCTTGATCATGCCCTCGGTTTCGCCGGTGATCATCGCCTTGGCGTCGATGCTCATCGGCATCTTGGCTTCCACCGCGTCGATACCCTTGGCCTTGGCCTGCGCGACGCTCAAGCCGACGAAGCCGGCCTGCGGGCGCGAGAAGGTGACGCCGCAGTCGCGGTCCTGGTCGTACACGCTGGCGTGGCCGAGCAGGTTGCCGGCCGCGACGCGGCCCTGCGTCGCGGCCGTGTGGGCCAGCATGTAGCCGCCGATCACGTCGCCCACCGCATAGACGTGCGGGACGCTGGTCTGGCAATGCGCATTGACCTTGATCGCGGCGCCGTCGAGTTCGACGCCAAGCTTGTCGAGGTTGAGCTTGCGGGTATCAGGGCGCTTGCCGGTGGCCACCAGGATGACCTCGCAGTCGAAGGTCGATTCGACCCCTTCTTTATTGGCGTAGCGTAGCGTCATCGCGCCGGGCGTGCCGCCGATTTCCTTGATGTCGGCACTGGTGACAACGGTGATTTCCTTCTCCAGCAGGGTGATCAGGTGCTTGGCGATCTCCTCTTCGGTTTCGGGCAGGAGACGGTCTTGACGTTCCAGCATCAGCACCTCGGCGCCGAAGTCGCGGAAGATCTGCGCCATCTCGACGCCGATGACGCCGCCGCCGACGATGCCGAGCCTCTTCGGCGGTGCGGCAAGGTTCCAGATGGTGTCGGAGGTGACCACGCCGCCGCTCGCCAGATTCTCACGCGCGCCCGGAATCGGCGGCACGAAGGCGGGGGCGCCGGTGGCGATGACCGCCGCGCCGAATGTCACTTGATAGGGCTCGCCCTCGACCGGGGTGATCTTCAGCGTGTGGGTATCGACGAATTCGCCGTAGCCTTCGCGCACGTCGATCTTCATTCCCTTGTCGGCTTTCAGCGCCATCTCGCCGCGGCTGGTCTGCACCCAGCGGCGGTGCTTCTCGACCTGTTCCCAGTTGAGCTTCGGCGTATTCGTGCCGTCGACGCCCATCTCGGCGTCGTGCGCGCGGTTGCGGATGTTGTCCGCCGCGGCGCGCCAGGCCTTGGAGGGGATGCAGCCGCGCCACAGGCATTCGCCGCCGGGGAAGGGTTCGTTGTTGACCATCATGACCTTGATGCCATGATCGGCCAGGTCGCGCGCGCAGTCCTCGCCGCCAGGGCCGCCGCCGACGACGACGACCTGCACATCCCAGTTGCCTTCGGGAATCGGCGACACCGGAGCGCTGATGGTGGCGGTTGCGCCGGCAACGGCTTCAGCCGCCGTTCCCTGACCCCCGACCCCTGACCCCTGAATCCATCCTTCAGGCGCCTCGATGGTCTGCTTCAGCGTGGCGAGATACAGCGCGACGTCGGCGCCGTTTAGCACACGGTGGTCGCCGGTGATGGTGAACGGGGTTCCTTGAGGGCCATTCGCGGCGATCGCCAGGATCGCCGAGATGCCGGGGGTGGGGATCGCGGTGAAGTGCGACACCCCCAGCATGCCCATGTTGGAAATCGTGAAGGTGGGGTTGGCATACTCGGCCGGAGCCAGCTTGCGCACCCGTGCGCGCTCGACCAGGCCGGTCCAGTCGCTCTGCAGCGCTTCCAGTGGCTTCTTCTCGATGCCGTGCAGGATCGGCACCACCAGACCGCCGTCGTTCGACATCACCGCCACGCCGAAGTCGTGGTGGCTGCGTTCGACCAGCTTGTCGATCGGCTGATAGGCCCAGTTCATGCGCGGGAACTTCGCCATCGCCACCGAACAGGCCTTGGCGATCGCCACGGTTACCGAGACTTTCTTCGCCTTGGCGGCGGCGGTCAGCGCGGCGGTATTGATGTTCACCGTGACGTTGAAAGTCGGCAGCGTGAGCGAGGCGGTCATCGCGTGGCTCACCGCCTTTTCCATCGAGGTCATCGCGCGGCCCTGGCCCGGTACGTCGACCTGCGGCAGCGCGTGGGCGACTTCGGCCATGCTCGGACGCGCGCGCGCCACGTCGGCGGAGACGATGACGCCGGACGGGCCGCTGCCGGCGAGTCCGGCGAGGTTCACGCCCAGCTGCCCGGCGACCTTGCGCGCATAGGGAGTGGCCTGACGGCCCTGCGGGCGTGGCACGGGAGGCATGGCGCCGGTAGCGGCCACCTGAGCGGGCGCGGTCTTGGGAATGGGGAGGTGGGCCGGTTTGTCGGCCGACGGCGGCGCGACCTTGTGGGTGTCCTTGACCTTGTGGTCCGCGGAAATCGTCACGCCGGTGTCGTTGGCCTTGGACGCGTCGTCGACGATGAAGGCCATCGGGTGGCCGACCTCGACCACGCTGCCGACGTCGGCGATCGGGCCTGAAAGATAGCCTTCCTGGAACACTTCCACGTCCATGATGGCCTTGTCGGTTTCCACGGTGGCGACGATATCGCCGCGCTTGATGACGTCACCCGGTTGCTTCTCCCAGGTGACGACGACGCCTTCGGTCATGGTGTCCGACAGCTGCGGCATCACGATGGGCGTGCCGGCGTGGTGCGGGATCATCTCGGTCTGCGCCTTTTCCGCCACCACTTCGCCGGCGGCAATCGCCACGTCGCCGGCGGTGTCGGTGATGTAGCCGAGCGCCGCGCCGACGGCGATGGTCGCGCCGATTTCAGCCAATGGGCCGGCGAGGTAGCCGGCCTTGAACACCTCGACGTCCATGATGGCCTTGTCGGTCTCGACCGTGGCGACGATATCGCCGCGCTCGACGCGGTCGCCGGCCTGCTTTTCCCAGGTGACGACCACGCCCTCGGTCATGGTGTCCGAGAGCTGGGGCATCGTGATGGCGTAATGATTCATAGGATTCAGGGGTCAGGATTCAGGGATCAGGGGGTTGGAGATAGTTTTGCGGTCAGCGCGCTTCTCAGACCGTGCAACATGCGACCAATTTCGTTTGTCTGTTCAAACAAGCCATGCAACACGGCTTCCGGAATATATCCAAGCCGGTGCGCGAGTTCGAGCTGCGTTTCTGCTTCAGCAAGCGAACCCTGCGAAATCGAAACAAAACGCAAGTAATCCTTCGTCGAACTTCTTGCGTGACCTTCGGCAATATTCGAGGGAATGGAAACGGCTGCACGTTGAAGCTGATTGGCCAACGCGTAGGTTTCCCGGGAGGGGAAGGATTCGGTAGCCCGGTAGATGGCTTCTGTCAGCGTCATCGCCATCTGCCAGACCTTCAGATCACGGTAGTTGTTCACTCCCTGACCCCTGAATCCTGACCCCTGATCCCTCAAGCCTTTCCGAACATCTTCAACACCGCCTTCACCACATCCTCGTGATCCGGGATCGCCGCCTTTTCCAGCGTATGGTTGTAGGGCTGCGGCACCAGCGCGGAATGTACGCGCACCGGGGCGGCGTCGAGTTCGAAGAAGCATTCCTCGTTGATGAGGGCGATGACTTCGGCGCCGACGCCGACCGGCGCTTCGTCTTCTTCGGCGATGACGGCGCGGTGGGTCTTGCTGACCGATGCCTTGATGCCGGCGCGATCCAGCGGCGACAGCGAATACAGGTCGATCACCTCGGCCGAGATGCCGTACTGCTTGTCGAGGATTTCGGCGGCCTTGAGGCACCAGTGCACCGAGATGTTGTAGCCGAACAGCGTGACGTCGGTGCCGGAGCGCGTGACTTCCGAGCCTTCCAGCGGGTGGAAGTATTCGCCGTCCGGCACTTCGCCCTTCATGTTGTACATCAGCTCGTGTTCGTTGATGAACACCGGATCGTCGCAGCGGATCGCCGATTTCAAGAGACCGTAGGCCTGTTTGGGGTTGGACGGCGTCACCACGCGCAGGCCGGCGATGCCCATGAACACTTTTTCCATGCGCGCCGAGTGCTGCGCACCGAGCTGGTGCGCGGCGCCGCCGGCGGAACGGAAGACGCACGGCGCGGTCAGCTGGCCGCCCGACATGTAGCGCACCTTGGCCGCCGAGTTGAACATCTGGTCCATCGCCAGCCAGGCGAAGTTGACCGACATGATTTCGATGACGGGGCGCACGCCGAGGAAGGAGGCGCCGATGCCGAGGCCGGTGAAACCGCCTTCGGAAATCGGCGTGTCCATCACCCGCAGCGGGCCGTATTTCTCGTACAGGCCCTTGGTGGCCTTGTAGGTGCCGCCGGCGACGCCAATGTCCTCACCCATGCAGATGACCAGTGGATCGCGCGCCATTTCTTCGTCGTGGGCGCGCTGGATCGCCTCCCAGTACATGATGTTTGCCATGCTGTTTTTTCCTCAAACCTTTAAGCGGCCTTGCCCGTGATCCAGGGGAGCTGGGTGTCACGGTCGGCGAGAACATATTTTTCGAGATCCTCGACACGCGGCTCGGGCGATTCCTCGGCGAACTTGATCACTTCGTTCTCGATGTAGGCATCGGTTTCCTTTTCCAGTGCCTCGAACCCGGCCATGGTCAGGGCGCCGTCCTCGATCAGGCGGTCGCGCAGGATGAAGATGGGGTCGCGCTGCTTCCACAGTTCCTCTTCCTCGCGCGAGCGGTAGCCGCGCGAATCGGACATCGAGTGGCCGCGGTAGCGGTAGGTCATCAGTTCGAGGAAATAGGGGCCGTTGCCCGAACGCACGTGGTCGACCGCGCGGCGCGCATGCTCGTAGACGATTTCGATGTCCTGGCCGTCGCACTCGTCGGCCGGGATGTTGTAGGCGGCGACGCGCTTGTGCTGGTGCACCACGGCGGTGGAGCGCTCGATCGAGGTGCCGATGCCGTAGAGGTTGTTCTCGCAGACGAACAGTACCGGCAGCTTCCATAGCGCCGCCATGTTCATGGTCTCGTGGAACACCCCCTGGTTGTTGGCGGCGTCGCCGAGAAAGCAGATGGCGATCTCGTCGCCGCCTTTCAGCTGAATCGCCTTGGCGATGCCGGCTGCCAGCGGGAAGGGGCCGCCCACCAGCGCGTAGCCGCCCATGAAGTGGTGGGCGGCGTCGAAGATGTGCATCGAGCCGCCGCGGCCCTTGCTCGATCCGGTTTCCTTGCCGTACAGCTCGGCCATGACTTCCCTGGGATCGGCGCCGCACTTGATCGCGTGCACGTGGTCGCGGTAGCCGGTGATCACGTAGTCGTGGCCGGGGCGCGCGGCTTCCATCACGCCGTTGCAGCAGGCTTCCTGGCCGGGATACAGATGGAGGAAGCCGCCGATCTTGCGTTCGATGTAGGCCTGGTAGCAGCGCTCCTCAAAACGGCGGTGCAACACCATTTCGCGCAGCACGCGTTGTTTGTCTTCAATCTTCATTCGGTTACCCTTGATGGACGGGCTCGGAAAAAGCGCCGGAAAAATTCAAACGCGCAATTATCCGGCAAACCCTGCCAACCATCAAGAAAACGCTACCCTGAAGGAACGCTCGTGCTACCTGAACTGATTGAAAAAAAACAGGAAATCACTGCCGGATCGATCGAGGCGGCAAGCCATGTCTTGATGATATTGCCGGTATCGAAAACGCTGCCCGATGTGCCGGGCAGCACCGAACTCAAGGCCGCGATGAAACGGCGCGATCTCAAGACCGCCGCACTGGCGAAGTCGCCGGTGGCGGTGCAGTTGGCAGGCGGTGCGCTCGTAGTGTTCACCATGATCGAGGCCGATGCCGGCACCTTCGAGACCCATGAACAGATGCGCAAGGCGCTGGCCCTGCTGATGGCCGAGCATCCGAAATCGCTGACGCTGGCGGTGTTCGGCGAGGAAGCATTCAAGGCACGTGCCGCCGAGGCGGCGGCGTATGCCGCGCTGGTCAATGCCGTGCCGCTGCCGTCGCGCAAATCGAAAACCGATGCAGTGCTCAAGGCCGTGCAACTGTTCGGCTACAAACCGGCCGGCGGCTTTGTCCGTGTGCGGGCGCTGGCCGAGGGCAACACGCTCACCCGCAGCCTCACCGTGCAGGGACCGGACGAACTCACCCCCGGCGTCTACCGCAAACGCATCAAGGCACTGGCCAGGCAGTACGGCTGGACGGTCGAGGAATACGCTTTCGACACGCTGAAGAAGATGGGCGCCGGCGCGTTCTGCGCGGTGGCGCAGGGCTCGCCGGCGAAGGACGCGGCGATCGTGCGGATCAGGTATCAGGGACAGAAAAAGGGATCAGGGGTCAGGGGTCAGGGGTCAGGGGGCGGGGAAGAAGGTGGCTTTCGTCGGCAAGGGGATCTGCTTTGACACCGGCGGCCACAACCTCAAGCCCGCCAAATACATGCAGGGCATGCACGAGGACATGAACGGCTCGGCGGTGGTGCTCGGCATCCTGGCGGCGGCCTCAAGGATGAAGCTGCCGCTCGCGCTGGAAGGCTGGGTCGCGCTCGCCGAAAACCACATCGGCCCGCAGGCCTACCGGCAGAACGAAGTGGTCAAGGCATTGAACGGCACGACCATCGAAGTCGTCCACACCGATGCTGAAGGCCGCATGGTGCTCGCCGACACGCTGACGCTGGCCGCCCGAAGCAAGCCCGCGCTGATCGCCGATTTCGCCACGCTCACCGGCTCGATGCACTACGCGCTCGGCAGCCGCATGTCCGGCGTGTTCGCCACCTCGAGCGCGCTCGCCCATTCGGCCTCGCGCGCGGCCACCGCAAGCGGCGAACGCATCGTCGTCTTCCCCTATCCCGAGGATTACGACAGCGCGCTCGATTCGACCGTGGCCGACGTCAAGCAGTGCAGCATGGAAGGCGAGGCCGACCACATCCTCGCCACCCGCTTCCTGTCGCGCTTCGTCGGTGACACGCCGTGGCTGCACATGGATCTGTCCGGCCACAGTTGCAAGGGCGGATTGGGCGCGGTGATGAGCGACGCCAACGGCTTCGGGGTGGCGTGGGGGATCGCGCTGCTGGACCAGTTGAAAATCTAGAACCCGCTCATCGCGCCTGTTTCGGAGCGACGGGTTTGCGCGTGACGAGGTGCATGCACGCAAGCCCCAGTATGACCAGAGCGAGGCCATGAGGTTCGGGTACGTCGCCATCTCTTACGGCCCATGCTTGAAATGACTCGGATTTGGGGTAAAGGGCAAATGGATGCAAGAAACCGCCAACATCGCTGGCCCAGGCCAAGTCGCCATCGTCAATGCCATACCAGAATAGTTCCGATGTGATGTTTGTAAATGGCGGGGGAGGTGGTAGCTGGCAAATGCCGATAGGTGTACCGAGGAAAGGGAGGCACATGATAGGAGGCATTGCGGACCAGATTTCGGTCGTTATGAAATTGATGAAGCCAAAGTCGAAGTAGGTGGTACGGATCTCTAGATTAGGCAGCCGCCAGTCGTCATAGCCACCGTAGGTCAAATTACTCACCCACGTCATGGCTTCGTCCCAACTCATCAGCCCATCGCTGTTGTAGCCGCTGGTCTTGGCATAATTCGCGTCCTGTAGCCAGGTGAGGTTCTGGTTGCTGTCATAGATCATGCCGTTGCCCCTGTCGATCAGCGTCGCGCTGGCAGTACCGGTCCAGCACAACGTTGCAGCCAGAATCTGCAAGCATGCAAGCTTCTTCATGAGTATCCTCCCTTTGGTTTTGATGATTGCTGTGAGTGCAATTTTATTTTTGGAATGGCCAAGCAAGTAAAGGACCATGGCATTTTTATCTTTGTTCAACAATGACTTGGTATCAGACGAGAATTGCCGTGACAGCACGATGTCAAATTTCCCGACAGCTTTCTTGACGCGAACACCCGCCATCGAGATCCTCTACGCTGACGATGCCCTGCTCGTGCTCGACAAGCCCAGCGGCCTGCTGGCGGTGCCGGGGCGCGGTGCCGACAAGCAGGATTGCCTGAGCGCGCGGGTGCAGGCCCGCTATGCCGATGCGCTGGTCGTGCATCGGCTTGATATGGCCACCTCTGGCCTGATGGTGATGGCGCGCGGGCTGGCGGCACAGCGCGCGCTGAACCGGGCCTTTGCGGCACGCGAGGTGACGAAGCGCTATGTCGCCGTGGTCGCCGGCCGGCTGGAGGCGCCGCCGGGGGGCTGGGGCACGATTGATCTGCCCATCGCGGTCGACTGGCCGAACCGGCCGCGGCGGACGATCGACCACCGGCTTGGCAAATCCAGCCTCACCCGCTGGCGCGTGCTGGCAATCGACGAAACCGGAACGTGCACGCGCGTCGAACTCGAACCTGTTACCGGACGTTCGCACCAGTTGCGCGTGCATCTGCGCGAACTGGGTCATCCCATCCTGGGCGACACGCTGTATGCGCCGCCGGATGTGCAGGCCCGGGCCGGGCGCCTGCTTCTGCATGCCTGCGGCCTGCATGTCGCCCATCCGCTGACCGGTGAAGCCCTGGCGTTTGAAAGCCGGCCACCGTTCTGACGAACGGTCTTCCCGGCAGGCTACCGGTTCAGTTCGATTTTGCGACCAGTTGCAGGAATTCCTGCCGGGTTCGGTCGTGGTCGCGAAAAGCCCCCAGCATCATTGACGTGATGGTCCAGGAATTCTGTTTCTGCACGCCGCGCATCATCATGCAGAAGTGCTGGGCTTCGATGACGACGCCGACGCCGGCGGCGCCGGTGGCAGTCTGGATGGCCTCGGCAATCTGGGTGGTGAGCTGCTCCTGGATCTGCAGGCGGCGCGCGAACATGTCGGTGATGCGCGCGATCTTCGACAATCCGATCACCTTGCCTTTCGGCAGGTAAGCGACATGGGCCTTGCCGACGAACGGCAGCAGGTGGTGCTCGCACATCGAATACAGTTCGATGTCCTTGACGATGACCATTTCGTTGTTGTCCGAATCGAACACGGCATCGTTGAGAATCTCGTCCAGCGACTGCGTATAGCCCTGCGTCAGGAACTTGAACGCGGCCGCGGCCCGATCCGGAGTTTTCTGCAATCCATCGCGCGAGACGTCCTCGCCTGCGCTCTGGATGAGTTGTGCGTACAGCCTGGCGGTGTCCATTGCCAATGTCCTGATGGATGCAAAGAGTATCCCGACTGTGTCAGAGCGACCTGCCAGCGTCAAGCCGGCATGGGGCGACCGATGAAAGCAGGCGTGGCCGGTTCCGCGCATGGGCGGAACAAGCGAAGCGCAGCCGTGAGCCCCGGGCTGATTGGCGCAATGCAGGGGTTCTCCCCTGCCAGGTTAGCGAGCCGACAGATAGCGGGGGAATGCCTGTTTGTCGAGCAGGATTTCGATGAGGTTGATCGTGCCGGCGAGATCGGCATGAGTGAACAGGGCATCGAGTTCGGCCTCGGTTTCGATGCGGTAGTGATTGACCCCGAACGACTGCGCAAGCAGGCCGAAATCGGGATTGGTGAAGTCGCAGTCGATGTAGCGTTCGCCATAAAGCTGGAACTGGTTCTTGCGGATCAGGGAGAGCGTGCCGTTGTTGATCACCACCACGTTGAGCGGAATGCCGTAATTCACCGCAGTCATCATTTCCATGCAGCACATCTGGAATCCGCCGTCGCCGAGGATGGCGAAGGTGGGGCTGTCTTTCGCAAAGCAGCGTGCGCCGAGGGCGGCGGGTATGGCGTGGCCCAGCGAGGAAATACCGGTATTCGGGAAATAATGGTTGCGGTCGGAGACGTCGAAGTAGCTCTGTGCGAAGACGATGTTGTCGTCGAACACCAGCGCGTTGTGGGGGAAACGCTGCGCGAGCTGGCCGAAAAACGCGCGGATCAGGTGAAACGGTTCTGCCTGCGCGGCCTGTTCATCACCGGTCGCCGCGGGCGCCGCCGCGCGATGGCGGCCGAGGCGTTCGCGCGACTTCGCCGGCATGGCTTCGGCTTCGAGCGCGGCAGACAGGTCTTCCACCACGCTACGGATGTCGCCGCAGATCGCCACGTCCGGCTGGAACACGCGACCGAGCTGCGCGGCGTCGCGGTCGACCTGGGCGATTTGCTTGCCGCCCAGCAGCTTGGCATCCCACAGGTAACTGGTGCGTTCGTTGAAGCTGGCGCCGAGGAACAGCAGCAGATCGGCGTGCTCGGCCAGATAGCGATAGGCCTCGCCGTTGGAGGTGACGCCGAGACAGCCGAGCGAAAGCGGCGTGCCTTCGGCCACCACGCCCTTGGCCTTGAGGCTGGTCGTGACCGGAATGCCGAAGCGCTCGGCGAACGCGGCGACGACATCGCGCGCGCCCGCCTGGATGCAGCCGTGGCCGGCAATGATCGCCGGCGTGCGCGCCGCGCGGATCAGCGCGGCGAGCTCCGCCACCGATCCAGTGTGCCGGACCGCTGCCTTGCGTGGGAAATGAACCTGATCGAGCATGCTGGCGTCGACCCGTTCCTTCTGCACATTGTAGGGAATCGACAGCAGCACCGGTCCCGGTTCGCGTCCGAGCAGCGCCTGCGTGGCCTGGTTCAGCACCTGGCCGAGGTAGTCGGTGCGTTCGATCAGCTTGTGGTAGCGGGTGATACTGGCGAACAGTGCGCCCTGGTCGATGGTGCCGCCTTCGCCCGAGCTTTCCTGCAGCCCGCCACGGCCGAAAATATACGTGGACGTTTCGCCGGTGATCGCCAGCACCGGCAGCCGCTCGGCGTAGGCGTTGGCGATGCCGGTGATGAGGTTGGTCGCGCCGGGTCCGGAGGTGGTGATGCAGGCGGAAGGCTGATGCGATGCCCGCGCATAGCCACCCGCCATGAAGGCTGCCCCCTGCTCGTGTTTGACCAGCACGCTCTTCACGCGCGAATCATGCAGGCAGTCGTAGATCGGCAGCACGTGCGCGCCCGGCATACCGAAGATGTGGTCGATGCCCAGGCGTTCGAGATAGCGGACGATCAGCTCGCTGACGGAAATATTCATGTGCTTGTGGTCGGATGGGCGGTTTGGCCTCTCCGGTGTGCGCTGGCGTATCTGGAAGTATCGAATTGGAGCATAAGACGCCGCACGGGAGAACCCCGGCGGCCTGGCAGGATCGCCTCCGTCAGCGTATCCGGCAGGCAATGGTGGTGTTCCGAATAAGCTGCCGGTCCGGGCGTGTGTCGCAGGAGATGGGCGCGGGCCGCGCGCCCGCCCGCACCCCCCGCTTGAAGGCGCGGCCGGTGAAGGATTCAGGTACGCACCAGGTGTTGCTCGATCTCGATGAAGGTATTGGCCACTTCGGTCGTCTCGATGTTGACGCCCAACTGTTTGCACAATTGCGAGAGCGACAGCAGACCGCGCACCATCTGCCGGCCTTCACTGCGTTCGATCACCAGGGCGTGCTGCCGGCCGCGTGCCTTGAGCGTTTCCAGCACGTGGCCGACGCGGGCGGTGACGATGTCGTCATAGTCGACCGCCTCCAGTTTTTCTACCGGGGTCATGATGTCGGCCACCTGCACTTCGTCGCGGCGGATGCCGCGGCTTTGCACCACCTGCAGGGGTTTCTCGCCGTGGAGGTCGGTACTGGTCACGAGGCCGGCGACGCGGTCCTGAACGTCCATGACGAACAGCAGGTGCACCTTGCGGAGGGTCATGCGCTCCTCCGCCTGCTTGATGGTGTCGCCCGGTGTGGCGATGAAGGCGGTCAGATGACGAAAATCGGTCATGGCGTCCAGTGCCGGGTTGTCCAGTTCAACGCGCTCGGGCAAGGTGCGGGCGGGTTGAAGCAGGCCGGCGGCCTTGTCGAGGTTGCGCGCTGGCAGGCGGGTATAGGGCATGATCGTGTCTCCTTGGCATCGTTATCCGGATTCCATGCGACGCTTTGCGTGCCGGAAACGATCATCCTGTCCCTCGGCATGCCGCCTGTCCACTCAAGTTTTTTTAGTCCGACATAAATTTGTTCTTGCCTTACCACACGGCTCGCGACACTAGCCCGTCTGCTGCAGCAATTTCTGGAACGACGCCTCGAACAGTTTGACGCCGTCGTCCTGCAGCGTATTGCCGACTGCGTCCATGTCGATACCGAGCCGCGCCAGTTCCGCCAGTTGCGCTTCGGCCTCGGCGACGCCTTCTTCCACGCGGGGCGTCGGATCGCCATGGTCCCGCAGCGCGGCGAGCGTCTTGTCGGGCAGGGTATTGATGGTTTCGGCGCCGATCAACGGCTCGACATACAGCAGGTCGCGATAATCCGGGTTCTTCACGCCGGTGCTGGCCCACAGCAGGTACTGCGGCGTGGCGCCCTGCTGCGCCAGCGCGGCGAAGGCCTCGCCATGAAAAATCCCGAGATAGCGCTGGTAGGCGAGGCGTGCCATCGCCACCGCCGCCTTGCCGCGCAGCGACAAGGCGGCCTGGGTTCCGATGGCGGTCAACTGCGAATCGACCAGCGTGTCGACGCGCGACAGGAACAGGCTTGCCACCGCCTTGCTGTGGCGTACGTCGGCATCGGCCTGTATGCGCGCATTGAGGCCGCGGATAAAGGCATGGAAGATCGCTTCGGTCTGGGCCACCGAAAACAGCAGGGTCACGTTGACGTTGATCCCGAGCATGGTCAATGTCTCGAATGCGCTGACGCCTTCGGGCGTGCCCGGCACCTTGACCAGCAGGTTGCGGCGATTCACGGCGGCGGACAGGCGTTGCGCCTCTTCCACCGTGCGCGTCGAGTCGTAGGCCCAGCGCGGCGCGACCTCCAGACTGACGTAACCGTCGTTGCCGCCGCTGGCTTCATGGGTGGGGCGCAGCAGATCGCAGGCCGCCTGGATATCGGGGATGACCAGTGCCTCGTAGCGCCGCTCGGCGTCCGGTTCGCTGGCTTTCAGGCGCATCAGGTCGTCGGCATAGTAAGGGCTGCTGGCGAGCGCTTTCTGGAAAATAGACGGATTGGAGGTGACACCCGAAATCCCGTCCTCGGCGACCAGCCGGGCCAGTGTGCCGTCGTGGAGCAGACTGCGCGACAGGTTATCCAGCCAGAGGCTTTGGCCGAGGGTGGCGACGTGTTGTGTGATGTTCATGGAGGGTCCTCGCGTGGGTGAGATGTTCAGGATAGAACATGCGCATGACGGCAAGTTCACCGGGCCGCGCCGATCCGTGTCCGAAGCCGCGCCTGTGCTAGACTTCGGCGCATTCTTCCAGTTTCTTTCCGGCTTATTTCATGTCTGGCAGCACACTCGGCAAACTGTTCTGTGTCACCGTGTTCGGCGAATCGCACGGCCCCGCGATCGGCTGCGTGGTCGACGGCTGCCCGCCCGGCATGGCGCTCGCCGAGGCCGACATCCAGCATGATCTCGACCGCCGCAAACCCGGTACCTCGCGCCACGTCACCCAGCGCCGCGAATCCGACACCGTCGAGATTCTCTCCGGCCTGTACGAAGGCAGGACGACCGGTACGCCGATCGCGCTGCTGATCCGCAACGAGGACCCGCGCAGCAAGGACTACGGCAACATCGCCGACACCTTCCGCCCCGGCCACGCCGACTATACCTATACGCAGAAATACGGCTTTCGCGACCCGCGCGGCGGCGGCCGTTCCTCCGCACGACTCACCGCGCCCATCGTCGGCGCCGGCGCCATCGCCAAAAAATGGCTGGCCGAACAATACGGCATCGTGATCCGCGGCTGCATGAGCGCGCTGGGGCCGCTCGACATTCCCTTCGAGTCGTGGGACGAGATCGGCAACAATGCCTTCTTCTCGCCCAACGCCGCCATCGTGCCCGAACTTGAAGCCTACATGGACGCGCTCAGGAAGTCGGGCGATTCGGTCGGCGCCAGAATCAGCGTGGTGGCCGAGAACGTCCCGCCCGGCTGGGGCGAACCGCTGTACGACAAGCTCGACGCCGACCTCGCCCATGCGCTGATGGGGCTCAACGCCGTCAAGGGCGTGGAGATCGGCGACGGCATGCTGGCGGCGCGGCAGAAGGGCACCGAGCACCGCGACGAAATCACGCCCGAAGGCTTCCTCTCCAACCATGCCGGCGGCGTGCTCGGCGGCATCTCCAGCGGCCAGGCCGTCGTCGCCCATGTCGCGATCAAGCCCACTTCGTCGATGCGCCTGCCCGGCCGTTCGATCGACCGCAACGGCCGGCCGATCGAGGTCGTCACCCACGGCCGCCACGACCCCTGCGTCGGCATCCGCGCCACCCCCATCGCCGAGGCGCTGATGGCGATCGTGCTGATGGACCACGCGCTGCGCCACCGCGCGCAATGCGGCGACGCAGCGAGCGGCACACCAGTGATTCCCGCTAACAGCCAGGGCCTCGCACAGCTGGATGGCAGCCGGCCCGACGGTGTTGCACGTTGACTGGGCGATGACTTGCGCCAGGGTTATATTCCCGCGGGTGATATCACCGCGCACCCGCAGCCTCCTGCCATGCGACTTCCCATCAGCCTGAAAATTTTCAGCATCACGACCGCGCTGCTGGTGCTGATGGTGGTCGTCACCTGGCTGTCGGTATTCAACTTCCGCCAGTTGAACAACCAGGTGCGCGCGCTTTCCGACTACTACCTGCCGCTGCAGCAGCAGGTGGCCAGCGTGGAAATCCTCATCCGCGACCAGATGGTGCATATGGAGCGGGTGATGGCGGGCATGGAGCTTGCCAGGCCCGATCCGGAATTCCTCGCGAAGGAATCGAACGCCTTCGATATGCGCGGCATCAACGCCGACCAGATTATCGACTCCTCGCTGCGCATGCTGGGTGAAGCCGAAGCGGAAAAGGGCATCGAGCTCGACCGCGTCACGCTCGCCGTGCTGGGCAAGGAACTGCCCGCCATCCAGACCACCCGCCAGCACTTCCACGCGACTTTCCGCCAGTTCCAGATCGAGGCGCAGGAAGGCACCCCGCGCTCGGAAAAGATCGTGCGCGACGCCCTGCTGCGCGAGAAGGACGCCATCGACGTCGAAATCCAGAAGACCACCGACCTGCTCAACAAACTGACCCAGGACACCGCCAGCCAGGCCAAGGCCGAAGAGAAACGGGCCACCACACTCAACTGGATCGTCACCGCCATCGCCACCGCGCTCGGGCTGATCTTCGCCGCTTTTGTCACGCGCTCGCTGGTCGATCCGGTCAAGCGCCTGCTCGGCGGCACGCGCGCGGTCGAAGCGGGCGACCTCGACGTCGAAATCCTGGTGCGCACCCATGACGAACTCGCCACGCTCGCCGCCTCGTTCAACCACATGGTGGTCGGGTTGCGCGAGAAGGAACACATCCGCACAACCTTCGGCCAGTACGTCGACCCGCGCATCGTCAGAAACCTGCTGGAGAACCGCATCCCGGCCGACCGCGGCGAGCGCCAGGTGATGACTGTGTTCTTCTCCGACCTCGAAGGCTTCACCCGCATGTGTGAAGGCCTCACCCCGGACGCCGCGGTGCGCTTTCTCAACCGTTATTTTTCGATGATGGCCGAGGTGATCCGTGACCGGCAGGGCATCGTTGATAAATACATCGGCGATTCGGTGATGGCCTTCTGGGGGCCGCCCTTCACCGATCCCGCCGACCATGCGCGTCTCGGCTGCCTTGCCGCGCTGGAGCAGATGCGCAAGATGGACGACTTCCGCGCCGGCCTGCCCGACCTCTTTGGCGTTCGTCACGGCCTGCCCGAGGTCAACGTGCGCATGGGCATCGCCAGCGGCGACGTCACGGTCGGCAACATCGGTTCTGAAACCTCGCGCGGCTACACCGTCATCGGCGACACCGTGAACCTCGCCTCACGCCTGGAGCAGGCCAACAAGTTCTACGGCACGCGCATGCTGGTGAGCGAAGGCACGCGGATGCTCGCCGACGACAGCTTCGCCTTCCGCGAGATCGACAGCCTGCGCGTTGTCGGCAAGCTGGAGCCGGTGAAGGTGTTTGAGCTGATCGGGCTCGCCGACGCAATCAGCGACGCCACCCGCGCGGCGATTCAGGCATACGAGGCAGGCCTCGCACGCTACCGGGCGCAGGACTGGGATGCCGCCGAAATCGCGTTCCGCGACTGCCTGGCGAAGGCGCCCGGGGACCGGCCCGGTCAGGTCATGCTGGGACGGATTGCGGCGTTCCGGCAGGCGCCGCCGGACGCGGGGTGGGATGGGGTTTGGGTGGCGGGGAGCAAGTGACTGTTGGGTTTGTCCTATGTTTTGAATCGCCGGACTGCGCGGTTTTTGCGCTGATCCGGCGCTAATGCCAAGTTACTCACCAGTCGCCAATATAGGCGACAGAAGGCGCCCCGAAAAATGAGCGAACGAGTTGGGGCATTTTCTGAATATTTGCGAGTTGTTCTTCGATTTTCTCGCGCAGACTTTCGCCCTTGCGCAAAGGTCGCCGAGCCGTTCCGGTGCGCTTGACATGACTCCATACCAATTCATCGGGATTCAGGTCCGGGGCATAGCCGGGCAGGAAATGCAGCGTGAGACGCCCGTTGGTCGCGGCAACGAACTCTTTGACGCAGAGCTTTTTGTGGGCCGGCAAGCCGTCGACCACCAGATGAACGGGCTTCTTGCGGGATTCCAGCATCTGTTTCAGCAGTTCAACAAACAACTCGGCATTGAGCGCACCTGGGTACGTGCAGAACCAGAACGCCCCTTGGGCATTGACGGCGGAGGCAGCGCTGATCGATTGTCGTTGGCCTGGGCGCTCAACCACCGGCGTCTGACCGCGCACGCCCCAGGTCTTGCCATGAACCGTATCTGCCCGAAAGCCCGATTCGTCCCAGAAAAAGACCTCGGCGCCTTCTTTCCTGGCCTGTTTGGCAATAGCCGGGTAGGTCTCGCATTGCCAGCGTTCAATCGCTTCGGGGTCGCGTTGATAGGCGCGTTGCAAAGGCTTCTGCGGCGTCAGGCCCAACTTCGCCAGCAATTCGCCGACAGCAGTCAGCCCCAGCTTCACACCAAATTTCTGCTCGATCAGTTCGGCAACCACGGCGCGTGTCCACAAACCGAAATTCAACCCGTACTGCCTCGGGTCCCGACCATTGACCCACCGAAACACCTGCCGTTCCTGGGCCGGTGTCAGCGTACGCGGACGCCCGGTCGCTTTCGTCGAGCGCAGCGCCTTGATACCAACGCCCGGGCGCAATGCGGCATTCAGCCACTTGTAAATCGTCGTCCGGTTAAATCCGTAGGCCTCAATGACCTTCGCCGCAGGTTCGCCTTCGCGCACCCGCTCGACTGCCATCAGCCGAATTCCTTCCAGCGTCTTGTGATCAAATGAACGACCGTCTCTCTTCATGAAACATTCGATCGTCATGTGGCGCAAAAGTTCCATATTTGTCGACTTATTTACCGACTAGTGAGTAATAGTTATGTCATTTTCTCGAGTTCGGCGAGCAGTTCATCTGAGTTAATGCGATGACTTGGACGAAGAACGCTCACAGGAACCCATTGGCCGGTGGCAGGGTCTTGAAACTTCCAAAAGTCTCTCCCGTTCGTGTTTGCAGCCTTACCCTTCGTGCCGGCGAGATTCTTTGCTGCGGTGGCAGCCGGGGAAAGATTTTCGTACAACTTCCCATGAAACCGGATACCGCCGCGCTCAACCTGAGCGGTAAATGTCTTGCCCAAGTAGGGGCCTCTTAATTCCATTCCAACAGGCAATGCATCGCCACGGGATGACTTCCAGAAAACCGAAGTAGCTGTAGAGCTACTATTTATTGGGGTTGCTTTCTCGGTTGAGCGACTTTCCCAGAAGCTGAGGAGGCGTTCTATAACGGTATCGGTTGTATCCACGAGAGGTGCGGCGAGCTTTTGGAGGCGTTCAAATACGGGCTTTGAAATGGCCACTGTTACCAATTCTGACATGTCAATCTCCTATAGTGACGGCAGATACCGTAAAGCAGCTTTAGAGTAACTGTATAGTTACGTCAAGTGCATAATAGGAATCAGCATCAAGCCACTTTCGCATGCAGCCGAACACCAAGCGCCCGCGCGACCTTCAGCACCGTCGCAAAACTCGGATTCCCATTCTCGCTGAGCGCCTTGTAGAGACTTTCCCGGCTGAGCCCTGCGTCACGCGCAACCTGCGACATGCCCTTGGCGCGTGCGATATCGCCCAGTGCGCGGGCGATGCCTGACGCGTCGTCGGGCGCCTCGTCCAGCCAGGCATCGAGATAGGCGGCCATTTCTTCTGGCGTGCGCAGCTGTTCGGCCACGTCGTAGGGCACAGTCTTCGTCTTGGCGATCAGTTTGGTTATTGTCTTGGGCATGTGGCTTACTTCTGCAAGTTCCTGGCGAGCGTGGTGGCGGTCCTGATGTCCTGCTGCTGTGTCGACTTGTCGCCGCCAGCAAGCAGGATGATCAGTTCCCCGTTTCGCTCCGTGTAGTACATCCGGTAACCGGGGCCGGCGTCGATCTTCAGTTCCGATATACCGTGCGTGAGATTACGGTGCCGCCCGGGGTTGCTGTCCACGACGCCAAGGAATGCGTACAAAACAGCCGTTTGAAGCCCCAAAGCTTACGCTGCCAGCGAATGGCCCCGCGTCTGGTCGCCAATTCCCATCAGCAAATCTTCGACGCTGATATCCTCGTCCAGCGCCTCCCAATGCAAGCCCGTGCCGTTGCCTGACATTTCAACCTGCATGCGCTCAGCCGGTGACGCCCGCAGCAATCGTGGGAAATACGCCAGGGGCACACCGAGTTTCCGGCCGTCCGACAGATCCACCCACATCATTGATTCGTCGAAGTCGAGCCTGGTCGCCGAAATGTTCATGCCATGCCCTCTCAATTTCGTCTCTGCGTGTTTCCACGATCTGCGCCAGGTTGTTCACTTCCTTGCCGCTGAAGCCTTGATTGTTCGCAAGACCGGCCGGGCTTGTCCAGAATTTCGCAGGGTTGCCATCCTTGCGGACATGAACGTGAATCGGTTCCCGAGGGTGGCCTTCGTTCGAAAAGAAGAAAAAACGATAACCCTCAAACTGGAAGACAGTCGGCGTGGCTGCATGCTAACGCATCGCCCTGGGTTTTGGTTGTCGTGACGGACGAGGCGCGTCCACACTGTGCGTTCCGCCGAAACTGGGCATCCACTCCAGCTGAAACTGGCACTGAGTCCACGACAACGTGGACAGTCGGAATGAGGCGACGCATGGAGTGGACATAAATTCAGCACCGTTTTCAGACCCGCCTACCTGTACGGCCCGCCCGGCATGATCGACCGCACCATCGCGTGCCTGACCGAGGCTGGCGTGCGCAGCGACACATCTATTACGACAAATTCCTGGATGCCTCCCATATGCCTGGCGGCCGGGCCTGAATCCCACGCGCGGTCAGACCAGCCGGCTGACCGCGCGTGGATTCCCTGCCTGCGGCAGGTAGTTTTCCGGATGGCAGTTTCTCCCCCGAAGCCCACAATGAAGCCTGCTTCCAGCGCTTCATGCCATGCCGGTTTCGGCGGCCGGCGTCGTGACTCGAAACCAGGGACGAAGCGTTGCACGATGTGCCGCTGTTTCACGGGTCTGGGCGGCTGGGATGACCGGCTGCTCGACGAGAGCACCATCCTGCGCTTCCGCCACGTGTTGGGGAAGCACCAGTTGGCCGCGCTGATCCTGGCCACCCTCAACACGCTGCTGCGTGACTGGGGGCTGATGCTGAAGAATGGCGCGGCGGGGGATGCCACCCTGGTCGCCGTCCCCAGTTCGACCCAAAACGCTTTGGACGAGCGTGAGCCGGAGATGAGACAAGGCAAAGGGATACACGATGAACACAAGAAAATTTCGTTTACGTATTCCAGTGCATGCGCTGACTGGCATCAGCATCGCCCTGCTTGCAATGCCCGCATTGGCCGATACGAATGAAGAACTTCAAATACTCAGGCAGCAGCTTGAGGAGCAACGTGCGAAAAGCATCATACTCGAGCAGCGCATCAACGAACTCGCTAGCGCCAGCGCTAAAGCCAAAGCCCCCGAAACCGTCTCGTCCGTCACTGCGGGGTATGACGAAGGCTTCTACGTCAAAGACGCCAGCGGCAATCATTCACTCAGGATTAACGGCCTGCTCCAACCACGTTACACCTATTTCAAGACATCCGATGTCCAGCAACTAGGCGGCACGGAGAGCAATACGAGCAGCTTCGACATCTTCCTCGGACGTTTGTATTTTTCAGGAAGCGTTGCCGACCCCAGCATTGGATACTGGTTCACCCTGCAAGGCGGGACTTCGGATGGTATGACCTTGCTCGATGCCGAACTGTCGAAAACTTTCAGCCCCTACCTGACAATTGAAATGGGTAAGTACTGGAGTGCCTATACGTATCAGTATTACGTGGATATCGGCCAGTATTTGCTTCCTGACCTTTCCCTCGCTGAGTGGTCATTCTCCCTGGGCAGACAGACAGGTGTCCGTGCCTCAGGCAAGGCTGGAAAACTGGCCTACAGCGTATCGTTATCGAATTCGATTGCTGGTTCTGACATAGGGAATTCCACGAACCTGCATACCGATCTCGCGACTATCGTTAACCTCAATTACGATATCCTGGATCCCTATGGATACAAAGAAACGGATACAACGCCTGGAGGCCCTTCCCGGCCTCAACTGTCTCTGTGGGTTTCAGGCATGTACAACCCTGTGGAATACACTTCGAAGTGGGCTAACGACGATGCTGGTGAGAAAACTTACGGTATGACGGCTTCTTTGAATTACCGTTATCGTAACTTCGGCGGCCAGTTGAGTGCCTACTGGAAGAACAACCAGCCGAATGGCAATACCAGCGACTACGATTCTTATGGTTGGGGCGAACAGGCGGGCTATTACATCGTCCCCGGGAAAGTCGAACTCGCACAGCGTGTCAGCCATGTTAAATGGGGTGCACCGCAAGACTTCAATACGGGCGGTGGTCGCGAATCAAACTGGTATGCCGGCCCGACCGGTTTCGCATGGGAGAAATTGACTGAGTACACTGTCGGAGTGAACTATTACCTCAAAGGCAATCATGCCAAAGTGATGGCAGCGTATACGCGTTATGATGGTGAGGGCTTTACGGGTACGGGTTTCGGGGCCGACAGATTCACTCTGCAGACGCAGATTGCATTCTAAAGGGCTTGATTGGCAAGCCATCGCCGGCATTTCTGCGACGTTTGCATCGGGATCTAGGGGGATGGCGGGCTCACGCACGCTGATCCTCAGGACGACAACAGGGGACCGTTCCTGATCTGCGCGGACCACTTCAAAAAACTGTATGGGTAGAAATCTCTAGATACTATTTATTAACATCGCCGCCCGCGTCGCCGGCGTCTCCAGACTGATCCGCCCCAACGCCCCGCTCCTGAAATCGGTGAGCAGGATATTGGCGGCCTTTTCCAGATCGAGCTCGCCGCCGCGCCCCTGACGCAGGCAGCCGCGCTTCTTCGCCACGGCTTCGACGACGCCCACGGGGTCGAGGCCGTCGAGCTTGATCTTGTAGCGATCCACCAGCGCCCGCGGGTAGCGGGCGAGCAATATTCCGGCGAGAAATTCGGCGACGGTTTCGTCGATGACGGCGTTCTTGCCGATGGCGTGGCAGGCGGCGAGCAGGTAGCCGTCGGAATCGTGCTCGATCTTCGGCCACATGAGACCGGGGGTGTCGACGAGGGTGAGGCGCGGGCTGAGGTTGATGCGCTGCTGCGACTTGGTGACGGCGGGCTCGTCGCCGACCTTGGCGATTTTTTTCTTCACCAGCGCGTTCATCAGCGTGGATTTGCCGACGTTGGGGATGCCCATGATCATCAGCCGCAGCGGCTTGAAGTTATCGTCGCGGTGCGGCGCGAGTTTCTGCGCCAGTGCGGGCAGCTTCGCGACGTCGCCGGGCTTCTTGGCCGAGATGGCGACGGCTTTTACGCCGGGCTGCCGCTCGAAATACGCGATCCACGCGGCGGTGGCGGCGGGGTCGGCGAGGTCGCTCTTGTTCAGGACCTTGAGGCAGGGGCGCTGCCGGTGCGCGCGCAGCTCGTGGATCATGGGGTTGCTGCCGGCCTCGGGCACGCGGGCGTCGAGCACTTCGATCACCACGTCGATTTCGGCCATCGTCTCGGCCGCCTTCTTGCGGGCGGCGGTCATGTGGCCGGGAAACCACTGGATTGCCATCAGCCGGCGCCGCCTCCCGAGCCGATTCCCTTCGCCGCGGCGAGCACCAGCGCGTCAAATGCGGCGGCATCCATCAGCCCGCGCCCGGCGACGATCTCGCGCACCGGGCGGCCGGATTGTTCCGATTCCTTGGCGACTTCGGCGGCGGCGGCGTAGCCGATCTGCGTGTTCAAGAGCGTCGCGAGCGCAACGCTCTGGTGAATGAAGAAGGCGCAACGCTCGCGGTTGACGACGATGCCCTTGAGGTTCTTTTCGGTCGCCGCGTGCATCGCGTTGGTCAGCCAGTCCATCGCGTCGAACAGCGCGGAGCCGAGCGCGGGCATCATGACGTTGAGTTCCATCTGGCCGGCCTGCACCATGAACGACACCGCGGCATCCTGCCCCAGCACCTGAAAACACACCTGGTTCAGCATCTCGAACATCACCGGGTTGACCTTGCCGGGCATGATCGAAGACCCCGGCTGCACCGGCGGCAACTGGATTTCTCCGAGGCCGGTACGCGGGCCGGAAGCGAGCAGACGCAGGTCGTTGGCAATGCGCGTGAGTTCCAGTGCCAGATTGCGAATCTCGCCCGACAGTCGCGCGAGGTCGTTCATCGACTGCATTTGCGCGACGAGATTGCCGACCGTGATCGGCTCGCCGGTGAGCGTCGCCAGTTCGGCGGCGACGCGCGCCGGGTAGTCGGGCGAGGTGTTGAGGCCGGTACCGGCGGCCGAGCCACCGAGGCCGATTTCGCACAAGGCCGGACGCACGGTTTCGAGGCTGGCGGCGCAGCGGGCGAGCGTCCAGGCGTAGCCGGCGAATTCCTGCCCCAGCGTGGTCGGCACGGCGTCCTGCAAATGGGTGCGGCCGGATTTGACCGTGTCCTGCTCGCGTTCGGCCAGACGGCTGAATTCGGCTGCCATCGCGTGCGCCGCGGCGACCAGCCGCGGCAGTTTGGCCAGTACGGTGAGGCGGATCGCGGTGGGAATGGTGTCGTTGGTCGACTGTCCCATGTTGACGTCGTCGTTGGGGTTGACCGGCCTGTACGTGCCCTTTTCACCGCCGAGCGCGACGTTGGCGAGGTTGGCGACGACCTCGTTGCTGTTCATGTTGTGGCTGGTGCCGGCGCCGGCCTGGAAACGGTCGACGACGAACTGGTCGAGGAATTCGCCGGCCAGAATCCGCTCGCAGGCGGCGGCAATGGCGTCGCGCTTCTGTTCGCCCAGCCAGCCCGGCTGGCAGTTGGCGCGCGCGGCGGCGAGCTTGATGCGGACGTGGGATAGTACGAAATCCTTATCCGGAAAGCGGCCCGAAATGGGAAAATTGGCCACGGCGCGCGCGGTTTGTGCGCCGTACCAGGCCTCCACGGGAACCTGGACTTCGCCCAGCGAGTCCTTCTCGATACGAAATGTATTCGTGGCGGATTCATTCATGACGGTAAAACCAATGCAGACATTACAAAGTGGTCGATTTTATCCGATATGGCTGACTGGATTGTTGCTGGCGCTGTTCGCTTCCTGGGCTCAGGCCGGCGGATTCAAGCTGACCGATACCGGCGGCAAGACCCATACGCTGGAGGGCTACAAGGGCAAGTGGGTGCTGGTGAATTTCTGGGCAACCTGGTGTCCGCCCTGTCTGGAGGAAATCCCGGACCTGATCGCGCTGCACGGCGACAAGAAGAACAACCTCGTCGTCATCGGCATCGCCATGGATTATCGCAATGCCAGGCAGGTGACCGACTTCGCGGACGGGCTGCTGGTCGATTATCCGATCGTACTCGGCAATGCCCGGGTGGCCAGCCAGATCGGACCGGTGCGGGGCCTGCCAACGACCTATCTGTACAACCCGGACGGTAAAATGGTGGCCGAGCAGGTAGGTGCGATTACGCGTGAATCGGTGGAAAGCTTCATCGCCAGGCAAGGTCCGCGTACCAGGAAGTAAACCATTGCATAACGAGGAAACACCATGCGTCGATTGTTCATTGCGTTTCTGATGCTATTTGCCGTCTCGGCCCAAGCGGAGACGCGCGACCCCCTCAGTCATTTTTTCCAGCCCAAGTTCGGTGATTTCCATGCTGAGCTCCAGACCGCCCGTGAGCAGGGCAAGAAGGGCATTTTTCTGTTCTTTGAAATGGACGACTGTCCGTTTTGCGAACGCATGAAAAGCACCATCCTCAACCAGTCCGACGTCCAGGACACCTATCGGGCGCTATTCCTGGTGTATTCGGTCGACGTCAATGGCGATACGCAGATGACCGATTTCCAGGGCAAGCACACCACCGAAAAGGCCTTTGCCCTGGCTAACCGCGTGCGTGCCACGCCCACGATGCTGTTCATCGGCCTCGACGGCAAGGTGATGGCACGCCAGACCGGACCCACCAAGGATAAGGCCGAATTCCTGCTGCTCGGCAAGTACGTGGCCGACGGCGCCTACGCGACCGAACCCTTCATCAAATACAAGCAAGGGAAATGATGCGCGCGGCGTGGCTCGCGTTGCTGGCATGGGCGTTGCCCGCCACGGCCCTGGCGGAACAGCTGACGCTGGATGAGGCGCTGGCGAGCGTGGCGTCGCCGCATCCCGACCGGCGGATGGCAGAAAGCGATCTGGCTGTGGCGCGCGCCAACCGCGAGGAGGCGGGCAGCCGCCAGGACTTCAGCCTGTTCCTGGATGGCAGCCTGCGTACGGGACGCCGGCCGGATGGCGACTGGAAGCCCGACAACATCGGCCGCATCGTGGCGCGCAAGCCGCTGCTCGACTTCGGCCGAACCAGCCAGGCGATTGCCGCGGCGGACCAGGAAGTCGCCGCCCGGCAGGAAGCGCTCTACAGCGTCGAGTACCTGCGCCGCATCGACATCATGGCGCGCTATTTCGATGTCCTCATGGCCGACAGGCAATATGCCGCCGACAACGAATTCATGGCGGTCGCCTACGTCGCCTGGGACAACGCCAACGATCGCTACAAGGTGGGGCAGATCAGCCAGCCCAGCCTTTCGAAACTGGAAGCCGAGTACCAGGATAACCGCGAGCGCCGCAACGCCAGCCAGCAGCGCATGCGCAGCGCGCGGCAGCAGCTTGCCCAGGCGATCTATCGTCCCGGCACGCTGCCTGTCGACCTCGTCGAACCCGAACTCAAGGACAATGCCCGGCCCGTGCCGGCATACGAAGCCCTGCTGCCCTGGGTCATGGCCAGGAATCCCCGCATTCTTGCCCTGCAGGCCCGCTTGTCGGCGTCGGATGCGCGGCTGGCGGCGATACGGGCGGAACGCCATCCGACACTTGATGCCGAAGTCATCGGCGGCGGCTACAGCCGGGAATCGACGACGCGTGACGAGGCAAGCGCCGGCCTGGTGTTCACCATTCCGCTGTATCAGGGAGGGCGCGTGGATGCACGCATTGCGCGCGAACTGGCACAAAAGGAACGGGCCGGCGCCGAACTGGAAAAACTCAGATTCGATCTGTCCGACACGCTGCTCGCGACCCTGCAGGAAATCGAATGGCTGCGTGGCAGCAGCCGTGTGGCCGCCGACAAGCAGATCGAGTACCGCGACTGGGCGCTGGAGCGCGCGCGCGCGGAATACGAACTGGAGTTGAAAACCAATCTGGGTACCAGCATGGCGGAAACCCAGATGGCGCAGATACGCCGCAAGCAGGTGGAATACAGGCTGGCGCTGGCGCTGGCGCGTCTGCAGGCATTGTCAGGCGGCAGTCTGCCGCCTGTTGAGGGAGCACAAGAATGAATCAGCACATGACGATCATTGCACTGTCCGGATTGAGCCTGCTGGGGATCAATCCGGCATGGGCCGCAGACAAGGTTGAACTCACCACCCGCGTATCCGGCGTGGTGGAATCGGTGCTGGTCAAGCCCGGCCAGCGCGTGAAGAAAGGCGCTGTCCTGCTGCGTCTGGACAAGACCATCCTGCAGGCGCGTCTCGAGGAAGCCGTGGCGGAGCATGCGCGCGCGCAGGCCGATGAGGCCGATGCCAAGCGCGAGCAGGGACGGGCGCAGGAACTGTACGACCGGACGGTGTCGTCGACCAGCGAACTGGAGGCCGCCGAATTGCGCTACACGCGTGCCCAGGCCGCGCTGTCCGCGGCCCAGGCACGCCGGGTGATCGCGCAGAAAAATCTGGCGGATGCCGAACTGAAAGCGCCGTTCGACGGCGTCGTGAGCGCGATCCCGGGCGGTTCCGGGACCGTCGTGGTGGCGGATTGCCAGCCGAAACCGCTGATCGTCCTGTCGCGTTGAGATTGAATCCGGCCGATCCTGCCGGCGGCCGCTTCAGGCCATGCGCCGGGCGATTTCGGCTTCCATTTCAGCCGCCTGGTGCGGCGACGCCACCGCGGCGATCACCTTGTAGCACGTCGGCAGGATGGCGTTGAAACCGGCCAGATCCTGTACTTCGCTCATTTTCCGGTAGGCCGGGGACTTGGTTCCCACCAGGGTCGCCAGGAATTCCAGCGCATAGGTGCGGGTGCTTTCCAGATGGGCGGCGGATTGCGCAGGTGCGGGCGCTGCGGGAGCCTGGCTGCGCGAGGCGGTCGGCGCGGGCTGCGAAGGCGATGCCATGTTGCGCAGGGCCTGGATGAACCCGCTTTGCAGCAAGTCGTTCACCATCGCTTCCAGTTCAGCGCAATGGGGCATCTTCTTGCAAAGTTCGCCAAACGAGATGCCATTCCCCACGCTGAACAGGATTTGCCGGTGTCTGGGCCGCAAGGTATGGCCGAGGTTGAAGATTTCCTCCTGTCCCTTAACCGTGCGGGACAATTGCATTGTCATGTCCATGGTTGCCTCCGTTGTTGTCGTGCAGGTGGTCAGCCTGTGACGGATGTCCTGCATGGACTGTGCCGCGGTGAAGAAGAAACTTTAAGTTGTTGTTTTGCAATGCGTATGACACGGGATGCCGTACGTTGATTGCGACGGGCGGGACGGAAAAATGTCGAGGGTGTGACGACTGGTCGAAAATTCGTCGGCAGGGCGGTATCAGGCTTTTCCCGGACAGGATCCCGGCAGGCGCACGGGGACATCCCTGCTTGTCCGGCGGGTGATTTCAGCTACGCGGGCCGTTATCCGCGCGATTGTCGGCCGACTGGGTGCGGGGACTGTAATCCCAGTAGCGCTTCCAGGCGTTGACCACGAGCGTCGGATACTCCGGCTGGCCCAGGCTGCCGTTGTAGCGGCCGAGCGCGCGGAACAGGTCGCCATGCTCGATGTCGATGTAGTAGCGCAGGATCAGTGCGCCGTAGCGCAAATTGGTGCGGAGCTGGAACAGGTTGTGGTTGGGGTTGCCGATGGTTTTGATCCAGAAGGGCATGACCTGCGCGTAGCCGCGGGCGCCGACGGGCGACACGGCATATTTTCGAAAACCGCTTTCCACCTGGATCAACCCCAGCATCAACTGCGGGTCGATGCCGGCGCGCGAGGCTTCCCAGTGCAGCGTGGTCAGGAATTCAAGCCGTTCGTCCTCGTCGGGCATGCGCTTGGCCAGCCGCTGTGACATGTCCTTCAGCCAGGCAGCGCCGTCGGCCGGATTGCGGAACGCGGTGCGGGTGACCGGGGTATCCGCCAGGGCACGTTGCAGGGACGAACGGACATTGGCCGACATCGCCTCTTCGAGCTGTCCGCCCGCATGCGCGGGCTGGACACACAGCCAAGCGGCGATCAGCAAACCAATGGGTGTCCGTTTATTCATGTCAGCGTTCCAGCAGTTCTGTCAAAAATACCCTGGCGTCGGCAAGCGCGATGGTTTGCGCGGCGTGGGTCTGCCCCGGCGCGGCGCGGCGCGCCTGGTATTCGACCACGCCATCCTTCAGTCCGCGCTCGCCCACCGTGAGGCGGTGCGGGATGCCGATCAGTTCGGCGTCGGCGAACATCACGCCGGGGCGTTCGTCGCGGTCGTCCAGCAGGACGTCGAAGCCAGCCGCGGTCAGCTCAGCATAGAGCGTATCGGCGGCTTTTTGAACCGTCTCGCTCTTGCCGTAGCCAATTGCGACAATCACCAGCAAGAACGGTGCCATCGTGGTCGGCCAGATGATGCCGCGCTCGTCATGGTTCTGCTCGATCGCCGCTGCGACGATGCGCGACACGCCGATGCCGTAGCAGCCCATTTCCATTGCCTGCGCGCGGCCGGCCTCGTCCAGGTAGGTGGCATTCATCGCCTGCGAATATTTGCTGCCGAGCTGGAACACATGGCCGACCTCGATGCCGCGGCATAGCGCGAGCGTACCCTTGCCGTCCGGGCTGGGGTCGCCGGAGGCGACATTCCTTATATCGGCCACGCGATCCGGTTCCTGCAGGTCGCGGCCGAAATTGACGCCGGCCAGGTGGAACTTGGGCTTGTTGGCGCCGCAGACGAAATCGCTCATCGCCGTGACCGTGCGGTCGGCAATAAGCTTGATTTTGCTGCGATCGATCCCGACCGGCCCAAGAAAGCCGGGCGGGCAGTCGAAGGCGGCGCGGATTTCGGCTTCGTTCGCCAGGCGGAAATCGGCCATGCCTTCGAGCTTGCCGAGTTTGACTTCGTTCAGCATGTGGTCGCCGCGCAGCAGCAGGACGACCATCTGCTCCCCGACCATGACCGCGATGAGCTTCACCGTGCGTTCGAGGGGAATACCGAGCAGGGCGGCGACGTCCTCGCAGGTGGTCTGCTTCGGCGTGTCGACCTCGCGCAGCGTTTCCTGCGGCGCGGCGCGCGGCGCCGCAGGGGCAAGCGCCTCGGCGAGTTCGACGTTGGCGGCATAGCCGGAATCGGGGCAATACGCGATCAGGTCTTCGCCGGAATCGGCCAGCACGTGGAATTCGTGCGAGCCCGAACCGCCGATGGCGCCGGTGTCGGCCGCCACCGCGCGGAAGGTCAGCCCCAGCCGGCTGAAAATCCGCGTGTAGGCGTCGTACATCGTCTGGTAGGTGGCGGCGAGGCTCTCCTTGCTGGCGTGAAAGGAATAGGCGTCCTTCATCAGGAATTCGCGCGCGCGCATGACGCCGAAGCGCGGGCGGATTTCGTCGCGGAACTTGATCTGGATCTGGTAGAAGTTGACCGGCAGCTGGCGGTAGCTCTTGATCTCGCGGCGCGCGACGTCGGTGATGACCTCCTCGTGGGTGGGGCCGAAGCAGAAGTCGCGCTGGTGGCGGTCCTTGATTTTCAGCATCTGCGGGCCGAACACCGCCCAGCGCCCGGTTTCCTCCCACAACTCGGCCGGCTGCACCACCGGCATCAGGAGTTCGATCGCGCCGGCGCGCTCCATCTCCTCGCGCACCACGGCTTCGACCCGGCGCAGCGCCCTGAGACCCAGCGGCATCCAGGTATACAGCCCCGATCCCAGGCGCTTGATGAGGCCGGCGCGCAGCATCAGCTTGTGGCTGACGAGTTCGGCTTCGGACGGGGCTTCCTTGGTGGTGGAAATGAAGAACTGGCTGGCGCGCATGGTGAGGCAATCAAAACGAAAAGCGGCATTTTAGCGTGCGGGCGTGTAATCTTTCGCGCTCGATTTTTGCGATGGGGCGACCATGCGCTTGAGGTTTGGGAAACGCCGGGCAGACGACGGCGGACTGGAAGTGACCGAGGAACGCGGCCTGCGCGTGTTGCACCTGGGCAGTCGCGCCATTCAGAGCGCGATGCGGATGAATCGGCCGTGGGACCTGGAGCTCGCGTACACGCGCGCCATGATGGGCTTCCTGATGTTCAACCCACTGCCGCAGGACGTGCTGATGATCGGCCTCGGCGGCGGCTCGCTCGCCAAATTCATCCGCAAGCAGCGGCCGCAGACGCGCATCACCGCGGTGGAAATCGATCCGCGGGTGATCGCCGCCGCCCGCACGCATTTCGAGTTGCCGCCGGACGACGCGACGCTCAGCGTGGTCGAAGCCGACGGCGCGCTGTATGTGCGACAGCATCCCGGCAGCGCCGACATCATCCTGCTCGACGGCTTCGACGCCGGCAATCAGGTCGAGGCGCTGGCAACGCAGACGTTTTATGCGGCCTGTCGCCGCGCGCTGAAGCCGGGCGGCATGCTGGTGGTGAATCTGTGGGGGCGCGACAGCGAATTCGCCGAGTATTTCGCGCGCCTGACGCGCGCGTTCGATGGCGAGGTGGGCTGGCTTTCGGTGCAGAACAAAACCAACGTCATCGTGTTTGCATTTGCCGAGGCGGGTGCCTCGGCCCGGCTCGATGCGGGCCAGCCGCAACGGGCCAATCTATCCAGACGCTGGGGGCTTGATCTGCGCGGTTTTGCGCGTGATTTTCAGTGGGCCGAGGGGATCGCGCCGTTGCTTGAATAGACGGAGCAATCGACGCGATACGGCCGGATGCTTGCGTCGCCCGGGACGGCGGCAGAATTGCGCGCACCGCCTTGCGGTGTCCGCGAGCGCCGTGGTGCCGGATTCATGGATTTCCGCCAGCGCCCGGTCGGTCGGGGATGGCTGCCGACCAGTTCGAAAACCCGCCTGGAATTCCAATTAAAACAATGCTTAACAGCAGGCCGCGAATCATGGAAGGTTTGCAATTCCCGGCGGGTATGAAAGAATGTAATTAATCGAACTTTATTGATGGTGGCGGCCATGATCGACCGAGAGGGGTACCGCCCGAACGTAGGCATCATATTGTGCAACGCGAGCAACCGGGTCTTCTGGGGCAAGCGTGTCAATCAGCACGCCTGGCAGTTTCCCCAGGGCGGCATCAATGCAGGGGAAACGCCGGAACAGGCCATGTTCCGGGAACTGGAAGAAGAAGTGGGCCTGCAACCCGCACATGTGCGCGTTCTCGGGCGCACACGCGAATGGTTGCGCTATGACGTGCCTCCTCACTGGACGCGGCGCGACAACCGTGGCCTGTATCGCGGCCAGAAGCAGATCTGGTTTTTGCTGCGCTTGACCGGACGCGACTGTGATGTGTCCCTGCGCGCCAGCAGTCACCCGGAATTCGACGCCTGGCGCTGGAATGAATATTGGGTACCGATGGAAGCGGTGGTGGATTTCAAGCGTGAGGTCTATCGCCTGGCGCTTGAGGAACTCGAACGCTTTCTGCACCGGGATGCGCGCCATGCAAGACCACGCGCGCCCCGCCCGTGCAACCGGCACGGCGCGGTGCATGACCTGCTGCTGAAGCCCTGATTCGACACGACGAGGGGGGCGTGATGAGGATACAGATTCATGCTTCGGCCACGCTGACGACATTCGCCGGATCCGGGCCGGGGTTGCCCTTGTGGCAGGTCGCGCCCACGCGCGATTTTGCCGGGAAACGACTGACCGATTTCATGATGCTGATTCCGCGTTTGCGCAACCGCCCATCCGTCGAGATCGAGCGGGCGTCGCGCGAAATCCAGGCAGTGCTGGCGTTGCACCAGGATGTGGTATTTGCCGATCTCAACCTGAAGCTCAATCTGCTGTGGGTGTCATTGCGTCCGCGTCCGGGGGCAATCAGCGAGCTGGCGGCGGCGATTCGCCTGCGCGTGCCCGAGGCGCTGCTGGTGGCGCACCATGTCGAGCCACGCTGATCAACTTCAGCGTCAGCCCGGAAGTCCGGAGCCGCTCCCACAAAATTTCAGCATGTTGCCGGGCGGCGCGGCATATCCCTGAAGATGGCATGGAATCCCGCGTCCTTTCTGCGTCTGCACGCACCCAAAGCAGCAGAATTCGTTAAAATGAGCGATTGCTAATTAACCGCCGGAGCAAACATGGCCGTTTCTGAACTTCAGGTGCAGACCGCACTGAAAGCGTTGGTCGACCCCAACACCCACAAGGATTACGTCTCGACCAAATCCGCCCGCAACATCAAGATCGACGGCGGCGCCGTGTCGGTCGACATTCTGCTGAGCTACCCCGCACAGAGCCAGCTCGCGGTCATCAAGCAGCAGGTGGAAGATGCCCTCAAGACCATCGACGGCGTGACGGGCGCCACCGCCAACGTCAGCTTCAAGATCGTTTCGCACAGCGTGCAGCGTGGCGTCAAGCTGATCCCCAACGTCAAGAACATCATCGCCGTGGCCTCCGGCAAGGGCGGCGTCGGCAAGTCGACCACCGCCGTGAACCTGGCGCTGGCGCTGGCTGCGGAAGGCGCGCGCGTCGGCATGCTCGACGCCGACATCTACGGTCCGTCGCAGCCGACCATGCTGGGCATCACCGACAAGCCCGAATCGACCGACGGCAAGAATCTCGAGCCATTGATCGGCCATGGCATCCAGGCCATGTCGATCGGTTTCCTGATCGACGTCGAAACGCCCATGGTGTGGCGCGGCCCGATGGTGACGCAAGCGCTGGAACAGCTGCTGAACAACACCAACTGGAGCGACCTCGACTATCTGGTGGTCGACCTGCCGCCCGGCACCGGCGACATCCAGCTGACGCTGGCGCAGCGCGTGCCGGTGACCGGCGCGGTGATCGTCACCACGCCGCAGGACATCGCGCTGATCGACGCGCGCAAGGGCCTGAAGATGTTCGAAAAGGTCGGCATTCCCATCATCGGCGTGGTCGAGAACATGAGCCTGCATATCTGTTCCAATTGCGGCCATGAAGAGCGCATCTTCGGCGAAGGCGGCGGCGAGCGCATGTGCAAGGACTATAACGTCGAATTCCTCGGCGCCTTGCCTCTGGACAGCGCGATCCGCGCCGATACCGACTCCGGCAAGCCGTCGGTGGTGTCCGACCCGAACGGCCGCGTGACCGACATCTACAAGCAGATCGCGCGCCGCGTGGCGGTCAAGATCGGCGAAACCGCGGTGGACCATTCCGCCAAATTCCCCAACATCGTCATTTCCAATACCTGATGAGCATCAAATCCGACCGCTGGATCCGCCGCATGGCGGCCGAGCATGGCATGATCGAACCGTTCGAGCCGGGACAGATCAAACAGGCCGCTGGCCGGTCCATCGTGTCGTACGGCACGTCGAGCTACGGCTACGACGTGCGCTGCGCCAACGAATTCAAGCTCTTCACCGACATCAACACCACCATCGTCGACCCCAAGGCCTTCGACCCGAACTCCTTCGTCGAGGTCAAGGGCGATTCCTGCATCATCCCGCCCAATTCCTTCGCGCTGGCGCGCACGGTGGAATACTTCCGCATTCCACGCAACGTGCTGACCATCTGTCTCGGCAAGAGCACCTATGCGCGCTGCGGCATCATCGTCAACGTCACCCCGCTGGAACCCGAGTGGGAAGGCCACGTGACGCTGGAATTCTCCAACACCACGCCCCTGCCCGCGCGCATCTACGCCAACGAAGGCGTGGCGCAGATGCTGTTCCTCGAATCCGACGAAGTCTGCGAAACCTCGTACAAGGACCGTGGCGGCAAATACCAGGGCCAGGTCGGCGTAACCCTGCCGAAAATTTAATCCCCGGGACACCGGGGATTCGTATAATCCGCGTTTTCAATTCGCCCATTCCAACGGCTTCCCTCTGGAGCAGGCCATGCGTTTCCGTTTTCCCGTTGTCATCATCGATGAAGACTTCCGTTCCGAAAATGCTTCGGGGCTCGGTATCCGCGCGCTCGCCGAGGCGATCGAAAAGGAAGGCATGGAGGTGCTGGGCGTCACCAACTACGGCGATCTGACTTCGTTCGCCCAGCAACAGGCGCGCGCCTCGGCATTCGTGCTGTCGATCGACGACGAAGAACTCGCGGGCACGGCCGAGGATGCGCAGACGGCGCTGCAAAAACTGCGTGCGTTCGTCGAGGAAGTGCGTTTCCGTAATGCCGAGATCCCGATTTTCCTGCACGGCGAAACCCGCACTGCACGGCATATCCCGAACGACATTCTGCGTGAGCTCAATGGCTTCATCCACATGCTGGAAGACACGCCGGAGTTCCTGGCGCGCTATATCCTGCGCGAAGCGCGGGCCTATCTCGACTCGCTGGTGCCGCCGTTTTTCCGTGCGCTGACCCATTACGCGGCGGACGGCTCGTACTCCTGGCACTGTCCCGGCCACTCGGGCGGCGTGGCGTTCCTGAAGTCGCCGATCGGCCAGATGTTCCACCAGTTCTTCGGCGAGAACCTGCTGCGTGCCGACGTCTGCAATGCGGTCGACGAACTCGGGCAACTGCTCGACCATACCGGCCCGGTTGCAGCGTCCGAGCGCAACGCCGCGCGGATTTTCAACTGCGACCACCTGTTCTTCGTCACCAACGGCACCTCGTCGTCCAACAAGATGGTGTGGCATGCCAACGTCGCCGCGGGCGACATCGTGGTGGTCGATCGCAATTGCCACAAGTCCATCCTGCACGCCATCATCATGTGCGGCGCGATCCCCATTTTCCTGACGCCGACGCGCAACCATTACGGCATCATCGGGCCGATTCCGATGGACGAGTTCCGTCCCGAAAACATCGCCAGGAAGATCGCGGCGCACCCGTTTGCCAAGGACGCGAAGGGCGGGCCACGCATCCTCACCATCACCCAGTCGACCTACGACGGCATTCTGTACAACGTCGACATGATCAAGGAATTGCTGGGCGACACCATCGACACGCTGCACTTTGACGAAGCCTGGCTGCCGCACGCGACCTTCCACGACTTTTATCGGGGCATGCACGCCATCGGCAAGGATCGCCCGCGCGCCAAGGATGCGCTGGTGTTCGCCACCCAGTCCACGCACAAGCTGCTGGCCGGCTTGAGCCAGGCCTCGCAGATCCTGGTGCAGGACGCCGAAACGCGGAAACTCGACTTCCACCGTTTCAACGAAGCCTATCTGATGCATATGTCGACCAGCCCGCAGTACGCGATCATCGCCTCGTGCGATGTGGCGGCGGCGATGATGGAGCCGCCCGGCGGCACCGCGCTGGTCGAGGAATCGATCAAGGAAGCGCTCGATTTCCGTCGCGCCATGCGCAAGGTCGACGAGGAATTCGGCGATTCGTGGTGGTTTACCGTGTGGGGGCCGGAAAAGCTCACCGACGAGGGCATCGGCGAACGCGAAGACTGGATGCTGACAGCGAACGACCACTGGCACGAATTCGGCAAGATCGCGCCGGGCTTCAACATGCTCGATCCGATCAAGGCCACGGTCATCACACCGGGACTGGACATGGCGGGCGCCTTTGCCGACTGGGGCATCCCGGCGGGAATCGTCACCAAATATCTGGCCGAGCACGGTGTCATTGTGGAGAAAACCGGGCTCTATTCCTTCTTCATCATGTTCACCATCGGCATCACCAAGGGCCGCTGGAACACCCTGGTGACCGCCTTGCAGCAGTTCAAGTCGGACTATGACGAAAACCAGCCGCTGTGGCGCGTGCTGCCCGAATTCATCGAAAAGCACCCGCGCTACGAAAAAACCGGACTCAAGGATCTGTGTGATCAGATTCACGCCATCTACAGGGCCAACGACGTGGCACGCCTGACGACCGAAATGTATCTGTCGGAAATGGCGCCCGCGATGAAACCGGCCGATGCCTTTGCCAAGATGGCGCACCGCGAGATCGAGCGGGTCGAGATCGACCGGCTCGAAGGGCGGATCACCGCCATGCTGGTGACGCCGTATCCGCCGGGCATTCCCCTGCTGATCCCGGGCGAGCGCTTCAACGCCACCATCGTGCGCTATCTGCAGTTCACCCGTGAATTCAACGAGAAATTTCCCGGTTTCGAGACGGACGTGCACGGACTGGTCGAAGACACCGGCAGTGGCAAGGCCCGCTATTACGTCGATTGCGTGCGTTGACCTGACTCCGCCAAGGCAAAAGCTTGATTTGGCGGGCAAAACGCGTATGATTTGCACTCCCCGGTTTTCCTGGGGATGATTCTTGCTGTGCCAATTAACCTTGCTCCACCGCACCGCAGCGGGGGGCTGAACCGAAAGGAACACGATGCGGCATTACGAAATTGTATTTATCGTCCATCCCGATCAGAGCGAGCAGGTGCCCGCCATGATCGAACGCTACCGTGCCAATATCACCGCGCGGGGCGGCAGTGTCCACCGTCTGGAAGATTGGGGCCGCCGTCAGATGGCCTACCCGATCCAGAAAATCCACAAGGCACACTACGTTCTGATGAACATCGAGTGCGATCAGGAAGCGCTGGAGGAACTCGAACATGGCTTCAAGTTCAACGATGCCGTGTTGAGACACCTGACCATCAAGCGCACCGAGGCCGTCACCACGGCTTCACCGATGATGAAGGAAGAAAAATCACGCGACATGCTGGACAGCGCCAAAACTGACGGCGCCAAGCCGGAAGCGGCAGTCGAGCAGCCCGCCGCAGCCTGAGTTGAGTGAACCGGCTGGTCATCCGCGGAGCCCTCGTCCAGGTTGACCCGATGCGTTACAGCCCGGCCGGCGTACCGATTGTGGAAGCGGTGGTTCATCACCAAGATAGCCAGCTCATCGCAGGGCAGCCCCGGCGCATTGAATGCGAGTTGGCGGTACAGGCGAGTGGATCGCTGGCCGTACAACTGGCCCGTCTGACGGCGGGAGCGCAGGTGATGATGGAAGGCGCGTTGAACCGGCGCAGCGTGAACAGCCGGCAACTGATCCTGATATTGAATCGAATCGAAAAGGAATAAATCATGGCCCGTCCCATGGGTGGAAAATCCGGCGGCAAGTTCGCCAACAAGCGCCGCGACAGCGGCAACCGCGGCCTCTTCAAGCGCCGCAAGTTCTGCCGCTTCACCGCTGAAAAGGTGGTTGAAGTCGATTACAAGGACATCGAAGTGCTGAAGGAATTCATCGCCGAGAACGGCCGCATCATTCCGGCCCGCATTACCGGCACCAAGGCGCATTACCAGCGCCAGCTGGGCACCGCGATCAAGCGTGCGCGCTTCCTGGCACTGATGCCGTACACCGACCTGCATTGATTGGGAGACGACCATGCAAGTGATTCTGATGGACAAAGTCGTCAACCTGGGCAATCTGGGTGACGTGGTCAAGGTGAAAGACGGTTATGCCCGCAACTTTCTGATTCCCACCGGCCGTGCACGCCGCGCCACACAGGCCAACATGGATGCATTTGCCGCGCAGAAGGCCGAACTGGAACGCGTCGCTGCCGAAAAACTGGCCGATGCCCAGCGTCGTGGCGAGCAGATGGAAGGTCTCAGCGTCACCGTGAGCCAGAAGGCCGGCGTCGATGGTCGTCTGTTTGGCTCCATTTCCAACGCCGACATCGCCGATGCGCTGAAAGCGCAGGGCCATGAGGTGGCCAAGGCAGAGGTTCGCCTGCCGGAAGGTCCGTTCAAGGCCATCGGTGAATATTCCGTGGTGCTGGGGCTGCACCATGACGTCACCGCGAACATCACGGTGGTGGTGGTCGGCGAACAGTAATCCGCCGGCTATTCCGAAGAAAGGGAGCCTGCGGGGCTCCCTTTCTTATTTGTCCTCAAGACATACCCGGACTACCCACGCTTTATCCACAGGCTTATCCCTTGGTGGCAGTGGGGCTGGAGACTAGAATCCCGCCATGGCCGCGATCCACACGCTTTCTGCAAACGCTGATCCCCAACTGGCACAGATGCGCTTGCCGCCACACTCGCTGGAAGCCGAGCAGGCGGTGCTGGGAGGGTTGTTGCTCGACAACAGCGCGTGGGATCGCATCGGCGACGTGGTATCGGAAAGTGATTTCTATCGTCAGGACCATCGCCAGATCCTGCGTGCGATTACGCGGCAGATCGCCGAGAACCGCCCGGCCGACGCGGTGACGGTTGCCGAGGCGCTGCAGTCCATGGCGCAACTCGAAAACGTCGGCGGACTTGCCTACATTGTGGCGCTGGCGAGCAACACGCCTTCCGCCGCCAACATCCGTCGCTACGCCGAGATCGTGCGGGAACGCTCGGTGATGCGACGGCTCGCCGAAGTGGCCACCGGAATTGCCGATACCGCCTACGCACCGGCCGGGCGCAGTGCCTCGCAACTGCTCGACGAAGCCGAAGCGAAAGTATTCGAAATTGCCGAATCGGGCAACCGTGGGCAGGTCGGCTTTACCGAAATCAAGCCGCTTCTGAAGGAGGTGGTCGAACGAATCGACGAGTTGTATCACCGCGACAACGATTCCGGCATTACCGGGGTGCCCACCGGCTTTCACGATCTCGACCAGAAAACATCGGGCCTGCAGCCGGGCGACCTTGTCATCGTCGCCGGGCGGCCGTCCATGGGCAAGACAGCCTTCTCGCTCAATATCGCCGAAAACGTCGCGCTCGATACCGGTCTGCCGGTGGCCGTGTTCTCGATGGAAATGGGCGGGGCGCAACTGGTGATGCGGATGATCGGTTCGGTCGGCAAGCTCGACCAGCACCGGCTGCGCACCGGCAAGCTCGGCGAGGACGACTGGCAGCGCCTCACGTATGCACTCGGCAAGCTCAACGATGCGCCGGTGTTCATCGATGAATCGCCCGGACTCAACGTCTTGGAACTGCGTGCCCGCGCGCGCCGACTGATGCGCCAGTGCGGCAAGCTCGGCCTCATCGTGATCGATTACCTGCAGTTGATGTCGGCCAGCAGTTCGGGTGAAAACCGCGCCACCGAAATTTCGGAAATCTCGCGTGCGCTGAAAGGACTGGCGAAGGAACTGCATGTCCCGGTGGTTGCCCTGTCGCAGCTGAATCGCGGGCTTGAGCAGCGCCCCAACAAGCGCCCGGTGATGTCCGACCTGCGTGAATCGGGCGCCATCGAGCAGGATGCCGACGTCATCCTCTTCATCTACCGCGACGAAGTCTACAATCCTGACACGCAGGACAAAGGTACAGCCGAAATCATCATCAGCAAGCAGCGCAACGGTCCCATCGGCACGGTGCGGCTGGCCTTTCTGGGCGAATACACGCGCTTTGAAACGCTGGCGCAAGCCGGCAGCTACTAGTCCCGATGCGGCCCATTCAGGCGCGGATTTCGATCGGTGCGATGGCACATAACCTGCGCGTGGCACGCAGTCATGCCGCGGGTGCGCGTATTTTTTCCGTGGTCAAGGCCAATGCCTACGGGCACGGGCTGTCGCGCGCCCGCCGCGCACTGGCGGCGACCGACGGTTTTGCCGTGCTGACGCTGGAAGAGGCCGCCAATTTGAGATTGATGGGGGTCGATCAGCCTATCCTGTTGCTCGAGGGACTCTTCGGAGCGGATGAAATCGCCGCCTGTGTCGAACTGGATCTGTGGCCGGTATTGCATCATCCTGCCCATCTCGACTGGTTGCGGCAGCAACCGCCTTCGCGGCCCCTTCGGGTTTTCCTCAAATTCGACAGCGGCATGCACCGGCTGGGATTCCCCCTGGCCGATCATGCCGCGATCATTGCGCGCACGAAAAGTCTCGTGGGAGTGGCCGGCATCACCTTGATGACGCATTTCTCCCAGGCGGATGAAACGGCCGGCGTGGGCTGGCAGTTGCAGCCCTTCCTGCGTGAACTGGCGGCCTACGGCTTGCCGTGGAGCAGCGCCAATTCGGCGGCGCTGCTCCGCTATCCGGAGACGCTCGGTGCCTGGGCACGCCCGGGACTGATGCTCTACGGCGCATCACCGTTCGCCGATATGTCGGCCGGACAATTGGGACTGAAGCCGGCCATGACGCTGCAGTCGGAAATCATCGCGGTACAGACGCTGCAAGCAGGCGAGGGCGTAGGGTACGGCCAGTTGTTTCGTGCCGATCGATCCATGCGGGTGGGCGTGGTGGCCTGCGGCTATGCAGACGGCTACCCGCGTCACGCGCAGACCGGTACGCCGGTCCTGGTCGATGGGCGCAATAGCCGGATTCTGGGCCGGGTGTCGATGGACATGTTGTGCGTGGACTTGAGTGAGTGCCCTGAAGCCGGCGTGGGAAGCCCGGTCGTGCTGTGGGGGGAGAAATTGTCCGTGGACGCGGTGGCCGCAGCCGCAGGTACCAGCAGTTACGAACTGCTGTGCGCATTGGCCGCGCGGGTCCCCGTAGAGGAGACCGACTAGGGTTTTCTAGTGCGTCGTGCCGAACGAGAGATCGCGGGTGCCGGGCGGCATCGGCAGACCGGCATAATGGCTGGCCTGCGCAATCGGGCCCAGCGGAAACAGGTTGTACAGGAACTTGTGCCCGCCCTGACCCGCAAATTCAGCTTCCAGTGTGCGCGCGAGCATGCGTGCATGGATCGTTCCGCCATGATCGGCATAGCAATCACGCAGATAACGAACGATGGCCAGATGGCTGTCCGTCAATTCCAGTCCGTCCCGTCGCGCCATCTCGACGGCCTGTCCTTCAGTCCAGGGCTCCAGATCGATCAGATAACCGCGGACCGCCGGGCCAGCGTCTTCTTGCTCCATCATCTTGTTGATATCCAGCATGACGATCTCCTGAATATACGGGGGGGGGTGATTCAGACTTGATTTATAGGACGGGAACAGCGAAAACCAAGATGTTTCATCTTTGATCGTGCGTGGAACAGGTCACGTCGTTTTAATCAACCTTCTGGGGCCGGGTCGGGCGCCAGGAAGCACTCCAGGTGACGTTCGCCCACTGTGGTCCCGATACAGCCCAGCTCAAGCACGGCCCGCTCCAGTGCGGCGGAAAACGCCGCAAAATCGGTAATCCCCTCGTAGATCTCCATCCATGTCGACGGATCGTCGCAGCGTCGCAGCCGGCGTGGCGGCTGGCTGCAATACCGCGTCAGCGCATCCAGCAGCGCATCGCCCCGCAAGGCTGCCAGACGGGCCTGCGCAGGATCGATGCGGTAGTAGACATAGGCGTGTCTCACCTATTCGGGCAGCGCGTAAGGCAGGGGTTTCAGGGTCAGCACGGCGCCGTCACCCGCTTTCAGATGCAAGGTCTGTGTCGTCGCGCTTTCGACCTGGGCGACGGCCAGCACATCGAAGCCGCCGGCGGGCGCTGGCGCCGCATTGACCACCGTTCCGGTAGCCTGGCCTTCGATGTCGGCGCTGTACAGGCTGTCGCCGGGCGCGGCTTCGGCCTCCACATGGGCAAGAAACATGCGGCGCTTGAGCTTGCCCAGATACTGGCTGCGCGCGACGATTTCCTGGCCGGGGTAGCAGCCTTTCTGGAAACTGACGCCGCCGATGACCTCGAAATTGACCATTTGCGGGACGAACTGCTCCTGGGTGGCGGCAACGATCATCGGGATGCCGGCGTTGAGGCACAGCCAGTCCCATACCGGCGCGCCGACCGGGGTCGCCAGCCGGCACAGCGCCTGCCAGGCGGTCGCTGCGTGATCAGGCGAAATGGACAAAACGAACTTGTCTGCCCCCACGCGGATCACCTGGCCGATTGCGCTGGCGGATGTGCGCATGGCCGCATCCGGCGCTGTGCCCATGGCGGCGTCCACCGCTGCCTGGGCCTGCGGACCGGCCACCACCAGGCGCACGTTCTCATCGCTGGCGTCACGTCCCTGCACTTTGCTGCGCATGATGAACATGGAAAGCCGCTTCAGCACCGCGGGCAGAATGTCGCCCGACAATTGCAGGCAATAATCCTCGCCCTGGCGCCATAGCAGGAAATTTCCCAGCAGACGGCCCTTGGGACTGCAATAACCGTTCCACTGGGCAGCATCGGTCTGCAGGCCGCGAACATCGTTGGTGAGCTGGTTTTGCAGGAAACTGGCGGCCTCGTCGCCACGAAAAGCGATGACGCCGAGTTGAGACAAATCCGCCACAATAGTGCCTTCTACCGCGGCAGCACGTTCGCCCGCCGGATTGCCGAAATGCTGGACCGTAGCGTCCGTGATCAGCGCAGCTCGGGATTGCAAGAATTTTTTCCAGGAATCGATCACGATGCGTTCCAGTCAGAGGGGAAGTCATGAAAGTCAAAAGTGTACACGCTGATGCGCGAGATTGAACTCAAACCCTCGCGCCGGCTGGGGCTGTTGCTGCTGGGCATGACGGCACTGGCGCTGAGCGCCCTCCTGCTGGCGGACTTGCCGAGGGTCACCGCGTCCGGGCTGGGGATCGCCGCGATCGGTCTTGGCGCATGGGGCTGGCGGCAGAGCGTGCCGACGACGCCTCTGCGTCTTGCGCCGGACGGCCGCCTGCAATGCCTGGATGAGAGGCTTGAGTGGCAGGATGTGGAAGTGCTGGACGACAGTTTTGTGTCGCTTGCACTGGTTGTGCTGCGCTATCGCGCCGCCGGCCGCCGCATGCGTTCCCTGGTTCTGCTTCCAGACAGTGCAGATCCCGACGACTTGCGCCGACTCAGGGTGTCGCTTCGCTGGACACGCCGCATACGCTCGGGCACATCGTCCCCGGACGCGGGTTGAGCACGGTATTGCCGGCGACCGGCAGCGTCCCGGGGTAGTCGCGGCTGTAGTGGAGGCCGCGGCTTTCCTGCCGCAGTTGCGCGCAGCGGACGATGAGATCGGCGCTTTGCACCAGATTGCGCAGCTCGATGAGGTCGTTGCTGACGCGGAAATTGCGGTAGAACTCGTCGATTTCGGCGCGCAGCAGACGGATGCGGTGCGAGGCGCGCGTGAGACGCTTGTTGGTGCGCACGATGCCGACGTAGTCCCACATGAAGCGGCGCAGTTCGTCCCAGTTGTGCGAGATCACCACTTCCTCGTCCGCATCGGTGACGCGCGAGGCGTCCCACGGCGGCAGATCGAGCGACGGGGCGGGCGGGGTGGCCAGAATATCGGCGGCGGCGGCGTGGCCGAACACCAGGCATTCGAGCAGCGAATTCGATGCCAGCCGGTTGGCGCCGTGCAGTCCGGTGAAGGTGACTTCGCCCACCGCGTGCAGGTTGCACAGGTCGGTGCGTGCGTCCAGGTCGGTGACGACGCCGCCGCAGGTGTAATGCGCGGCCGGCACCACCGGGATCGGCTGCTTCGTGATGTCGATGCCGAGTTCGAGACAGCGGCGGTGGATCGTGGGGAAATGCTCGCGCACGAAATCGGCCGGCTTGTGGCTGATGTCGAGATAGACGCAGTCGATGCCGCGCTTTTTCATCTCGAAGTCGATCGCGCGTGCCACCACGTCGCGCGGCGCGAGTTCGGCGCGCTCGTCGTGGTCTTGCATGAAGCGGCTGCCGTCGGGCAGCAGCAGACGGCCGCCTTCGCCGCGCACCGCCTCGCTGATGAGGAAGGACTTGGCGTGCGGGTGATACAGGCAGGTGGGATGGAACTGCACGAATTCCAGGTTGGCGACGCGGCAACCGGCGCGCCAGGCCATCGCGATGCCGTCGCCGGTCGAGGTGTCGGGATTGGTGGTGTAGAGGTAGACCTTGCCGGCGCCGCCGGTGGCGAGCACGGTGTGCCCGGCGGCGAAGGTCTCGACCTCGCCGCTGCCCTTGTTCAACGCATAGGCGCCGTGGATCTGCCGTTCCTCGCCGCCGGCGCGCTTGCCGGTGATGAGATCGATGGCGACATGCTGCTCGAAGGTCTCGATAGCGGGATGGGCGCGCACGCGGTCGAGCAGGCTCATCTGCACCGCATGGCCGGTGGCATCGGCCGCATGCACCACGCGGCGGCGGGAATGGCCGCCTTCGCGGGCCAGATGCAGCCCGCCGGGCGCCTGCGGGTCGGGGGTGAAGGCGACGCCGTTGGCAGTCAGCCAGGCGATCATGTCGCGCGCCTGGCTGGCCACCAGCCGGGTGACTGCCTCGTCGCACAGGCCGGCACCGGCAATCAGGGTATCGTGGACGTGCGCTTCGGTCGAGTCGCCGCTGTCGACCGCGGCCGCAATCCCGCCCTGCGCCCAGTCGCTGGCGCCGTCGGTCATCTGGCGTTTGGTCACAATGGCGACGCGGCGCTGATCGGCAAGCTTGAGCGCGGTGGTCAGCGCGGCAAGGCCGCTGCCGAGGATGAGGACGTCGTGTTGGTGCATGATGATTGGGCGATAATAGCAGGCTTGGAGCGTGTCCGAATAACCCTCTGCGGGATGAACTTTTCGGGTCCGGACCGCTCACACGTTGCGGAAGGTGCGGTCACGTATACTTTCAACATAAACAAAAATGCCGCAGGGAGACATGTCGGACCGCGAACTGGATCAGGTGCTGGTCGAACGCGCCCAGCAGGGCGACAAACACGCTTTCGAGTTGTTGGTGAGCAAATATCACCGCAAGCTCGGGCGGTTGTTGTCGCGCATGGTGCGGGACGCCGCGGAGGTGGAAGACATTACACAGGAAGCGTTTATCAAGGCCTACCGCGCGCTGCCGGGGTTCCGTGGCGAAAGCGCCTTCTATACCTGGCTGTATCGTATTGCCGTGAATACCGCCAAGAACTATCTGGTGGCCCACAAGCGCATGCCGGTATCGAGCGACGTGCAGGCGGAAGATGCGGAGAATTACGAGGATGGCGATCTGCTGCGCGATATTGCAACGCCGGATGCGGAACTCCAGACCAAACAGATCGCCAAAGCAGTCAATGAGGCGGTCGATGCGCTGCCCGAGGAACTGAGGACGGCGATCACGCTGCGCGAGATCGAAGGCATGAGTTACGAGGAGATCGCACAGATGATGGACTGCCCGATCGGCACCGTCCGCTCGCGGATTTTCCGCGCGCGCGAGGCCATTGCCGAAAAGATACGCCCGATGCTGGGCACCAGTCAGGACAAAAGGTGGTAACCATGTCAGCACTTCTTAAAACCGATTCCCTTTCCCATACCGAGCAGGCCGACGACGACTGGCCTCTGCTGATGTCCGCCGCGCTGGACGGCGAGGCGCCGCGAGCCGAAACGGAAGCCTGCATCCTGGCCCTGAAGCGGGATGGCCAGTTGCGACGAAACTGGACGGAATATCATCTGATCGGCGATTTGATGCGGGGCGAGGTGCCGGCACACGAAGGCTTCATGACGCGTTTCTCGGCGCAGCTGGCCGTCGAACCGACTGTGCTTGCGCCGCGCCGGAGCGTATGGCCGCAACGGGTCGCCGTCGCGTCGTTCGCCTCGCTCGCGGTGTGGGGCGCCATCTCGCTCACCCGGATGATGTCGGATGACCCGGCCGCGCTGCCCGTGGCGGCCTCGCCGGGTGGCTTTCAGCAGGCTTCGCTGGCGTCGGCGCCGGCGAGCGAAGAGACCCGGTATGCCCCCTACCTGGTGGCACATCAGGAATTCTCCCCGATGACGGTGGTTTCACCTTATCAGCCTGCTGTGGCCGTTGCGGTGGAGCCGCGCTGATGCGATCGCTGGCCGGATGGCGACAGGACTGGCTCATTGCAGTATTCGCCGGACTGGCATTGCTGTCCGGCGGGGCACGTGCCGATACCGCGGCCGATTGGCTCAACCGCGCGGCCGCAGCCGCCAAACAGCAGAATTACAGCGGCGTCTATGTCTACCATCATGGGGAACATATCGAGGTGCTGCGTGTGCTGCACCGCGCCGATGCGAGTGGCGAGCAGGAAAAAGTCGAAGTCATGGATGGCACGTCGCGCCAGTTCCTGCGGATCAACAATGACGTGTACTGCCACTTGCCGGACGGCAAGCATGTCCGTCTGGAGCGCAATGCGCTGCGTCGATTCTTTCCGGCCCTGCTGCCGGCGCAGCCGGCTGGTCTGCTCGATTTCTATGAAGCGAAACTCGGTGGAATCGAGCGCGTGGCGGGGCGTACCTGCCAGGTGGTGACGCTGACGCCGCGCGACGGTTACCGGTATGCCTACAATCTCTGGCTGGACACGCGTACGGGGCTGCCGCTCAAGGCGCGCATCGTCAATGAGAACGGCAAGGCGATCTCCATCCTCGTGTTCTCGGAAATCCAGATCGGCAAGGCACCCGACATCCGCAACGACATGACGGGAAAAGTCGTCCAGAAAGCCCAGTCAGACAAACCCATCGTCAACGAATGGAAAGTGACCCCGCCCCCAGGGTATGAGCAGATACAGGAGGCGGTACGTTTGCTGAACGGCAAGCGGGCGCCGGTCACGCATCTGGTTTTCTCGGATGGATTGAGCGTGTTGTCCATGTTCGTCGAGCCGGTGGATCCGCAGGTGCAAAGCCTGCATGGCCTGTCGGCCGAAGGCGCGGTCGGTATCTATGCCCGCGAGGTAAACGGTTACATCGTGACCACGCTGGGCGAGGTGCCGAACATGGCACTCATTGAAACCGGCAATTCTGCGACAAGAAAGTAAGGCCCGTCATGCTGGAACAAACAGCCGAAGTCGTCCATGCCGCATCCGATGGCGTCTGGGTGCAGGCAGTCGAGCCGTCGGGTTGCGGTACCTGCGGCGGTCAGGGATGTTCGTCGCGCCGCATTGCCGAACTGTTCCAGCGGAAACACCGGAATTTTCTGGTCGAGTGCGATCTGGCGTTGGCACCGGGAGACCGGGTGGTCATTGGAATTGCAAAAGGCAGCGTGCTCAGAAGCGCCGTGCGTGCGTACGGGATACCGCTGGCGCTGATGCTGGCCGGCGCATTGCTGGCGCAGGCAATACGGCCGGGCGACGGCGCGGCGGTGCTCGGCATGCTGATCGGTGGGATGGTGGGTTGGCCGCTGGCACGGAGCGGCCGGACGGCGCGACCGGTCGTGCTCAGACGCGAAGACGGCATTCCGTTTCAAGTAGTGATGAAAGGACAGTCATGATTAAAAATACCTTGACGGCCATCGCGCTGGTGTTTGCCGTATCGGTGCCCGCATTGGCAAAAGATGTGATGGACGTGGCGGATCTGGTCGAGAAAGAAGGACCGGCCGTCGTCAACATCAGCACCACCACGATGGTGAAACGCGGTCAGGAAGGCATGCCGTTCGACGACCAGAGCATGCAGGAATTCTTCCGGCGGTTTTTCCCGGGCATGCCGGGCGGCCCCGGGGGCGGGCAGGGACCCGGCCCCACACAGGAAGTCCCGACGCGCGGTGAGGGCTCCGGCTTCATCGTCAGCAACGATGGTTATATCCTGACCAATGCCCATGTGGTCAAAGGCGCGGATGAGGTGGTGGTCAAACTCATCGACAAACGGACGTTTACCGCCAAGGTGATCGGCGCGGATGCGCGTACCGATGTGGCCGTCATCAAGATCACCGCCCGTAATCTGCCAACGGTCAAGCTGGGCGATCCCACCAAACTGCGTGTCGGCGAGGCGGTGGCGGCCATCGGTTCGCCTTTTGGTTTCGAGAATTCGGTGACTGCGGGCATTGTTTCAGCCAAGGACCGCTCGCTGCCTTCTGAAACCTACGTACCTTTTATTCAGACCGACGTGCCGATCAACCCGGGCAATTCAGGCGGCCCCCTGTTCAACATGAAAGGCGAGGTGGTCGGCATCAATTCGCAGATCTACAGCCGCAGCGGAGGCTATCAGGGCGTATCGTTCGCGATCCCGATTGATGTGGCGATGGAAGCGGCGGCCCAGCTGAAAAGCGGCGGAAAGGTATCGCGTGGCTGGCTTGGCGTCGTGATCCAGGAAGTGACGGCCGATCTGGCGGACTCCTTCGGCCTGGATCGTCCACGCGGCGCGCTGGTCTCGCAGGTCCAGGATGACAGCCCGGCGCGCAAGGCGGGCTTGCAGGCGGCCGATGTCATCCTGGAATTCAATGGCAAGGCCGTGGAAAACTCCAGCGACCTGCCGCGTATCGTGGGCATGGCCAAGCCAGGGACCAGGATTCCGCTGCAAGTCTGGCGCAAAGGAAAAATCCAGCAATTGAGCGTGGTGCTGGGGGAATTGCCTGTCGAAAACCAGCCGGTGGCTGATAACGGAAAATCCATCCAGCGTGGCGGTCTGTCTCTTTCCGAGTTGGGCCCGGACCAGCGGCGGGCACTTGACCTCGACTACGGTGTACTGGTGGCCGATGTCACGGGCGAGGCGGCGCGCGCCGGCATCCGCACAGGCGACATCATCCTCGCGGTCAATAACACCCGGATCGCCAGCGTGGCGGCCTATCGCAAGGCGGTCGCCGCGATCCCGGCCGGCAAGAGCGTGGCGGTTCTGGTGCGTCGCGGTGACGGCTCGCTCTATGTTCCGCTGAAGATTTCCGGTGGGTAAAACGCTCACGCTCTATACGCGAAAGGGCTGCCCGCTTTGCGAGGAACTGGCGGAGGGCGTTCACGTCCTGATCGCGGGGAGCGGGCACAGTCTGGCGCCCGTTGACGTGGATGCCGATCCGTCGCTCAAGACCCGATACGGCTGGGACGTGCCACTGTTGTTCGACGGCGACACCGAGATTTGCCGCCATTGGCTCAATCTGCCCGTGTTACGGGAATGGCTGCGCCTCAATCCCTGAATTCCGTTAAAATCCGACCTCTTATCGAATCCCTGACCGGGCACGGAAGCGTGCCCGTTTTTGTTGTGTCCCAGAACCTGATCCGCAATTTTTCCATCATCGCCCACATCGACCACGGCAAATCCACCCTGGCCGACCGCCTGATCCAGCATTGCGGCGGCCTGTCCGAACGCGAGATGGAGGCGCAGGTGCTCGATTCGATGGATCTGGAAAAAGAGCGCGGCATTACCATCAAGGCGCAGACCGCGGCGCTTGCCTACAAGGCGCAGGACGGCCAGGTCTACCGCCTGAACCTGATCGACACCCCCGGCCACGTTGACTTTTCCTATGAAGTCAGCCGCTCGCTCTCGGCCTGCGAGGGCGCGCTGCTGGTGGTCGACGCCTCGCAAGGCGTCGAAGCGCAGACCGTCGCCAACTGCTACACCGCGATCGATCTCGGCGTCGAAGTCATCCCGGTGCTGAACAAGATCGACCTACCGGCGGCCGACCCCGACCGCGTGGCGGAAGAAATCGAGGACATCGTCGGGCTCGACGCGAGCGACGCGGTACGCGCGTCGGCCAAGTCCGGCATCGGCATCGCCGACATCCTCGAAGTGGTGGTGAAACAGGTGCCGTCGCCGCGCGGCGACGAGAGCGCGCCGTTGAAGGCCTTGATCATCGACTCGTGGTTCGATAATTACGTCGGCGTGGTGATGCTGGTGCGGGTGGTCGACGGCGTGCTGAAACCCAAGGACAGAATCCGCTTCATGGCCAGCGGCGCGCAGCACCTGACCGAACACATCGGCGTGTTCACCCCGAAATCGGTCGACCGGCCGCAGCTGTCGGCCGGCGAGGTGGGGTTCGTCATCGCCGGCATCAAGGAGCTCAAGGCGGCGCAGGTGGGCGACACCATCACCCTGGTCGAGCGGCCGGCCAGCGCGCCGCTGCCGGGCTTCAAGAAAGTCCAGTCGCAGGTGTTCGCCGGGCTCTATCCGGTCGAGTCGCACGATTTCGAGGCGCTGCGCGACGCCCTGACCAAACTGCAGCTGAACGACGCCGCGCTGCAGTTCGAACCCGAAGTGTCGCAGGCGCTGGGTTTCGGTTTCCGCTGCGGCTTCCTCGGTCTCCTGCACATGGACATCGTGCAGGAGCGGCTGGAACGCGAATACAACATGGACCTCATCACCACCGCGCCGACGGTGGTGTACGAGGTGCTGATGAAAGACGGCAGCCTGATCAACGTCGAAAACCCGTTCAAGCTGCCCGAACTGTCGAAGATCGAGGAAATCCGCGAACCCATCATCACCGCGACGATTTTCGTTCCCGAGGAATTCGTCGGCAACGTCATCACGCTGTGCAACCAGAAGCGCGGCATGCAGGTCGACATGCAGTACCACGGCCGTCAGGTGATGCTGCGCTACGACCTGCCGATGAACGAAGTGGTGATGGATTTCTTCGACAAGCTGAAGTCCACCAGCCGCGGCTATGCCTCGCTTGACTACGAGTTCAAGGAATATCGCGCTGGCGATCTGGTCAAGCTCGACATCCTGGTCAACAACGAAAAAGTCGACGCGCTGTCCTTGATCGTGCATCGCGCCACCAGCGTGTATCGTGGCCGCGAACTGGCATCCAAAATGCGCGAGCTGATTCCGCGCCAGATGTTCGACGTCGCGGTGCAGGCGGCGATCGGCGCCAACATCATCGCGCGCGAGAACGTCAAGGCGCTGCGCAAGAACGTGCTCGCCAAATGCTACGGCGGCGACATCACGCGCAAGAAGAAACTGCTGGAAAAACAGAAAGCCGGCAAACGTCGCATGAAGCAGGTCGGCAACGTCGAAATCCCGCAGGAAGCCTTCCTTGCGATTCTCCAGGTCTCCGATAAATAAGCAGTGGGCCCTTCAACATGAACTTTGCACTCATTCTTTTTGTGGCGCTGGTCGTGACCGGCGGCATCTGGCTGCTTGACCTGCTGTGGCTCAAACGCGGCCGCGACCGGGACGCCAGGGAGCCGCTGCTGGTGGAATACGCCAAGAGTTTTTTCCCGGTCATCCTGGTCGTGTTCGCGCTGCGCTCGTTCCTGGTCGAGCCGTTCAAGATTCCGTCCGGTTCGATGATGCCCACCCTGCTGATCGGTGACTTCATCCTGGTCAATAAATTCACCTACGGCATCCGGCTGCCGGTCATCAACACGAAGGTGGTCGAGCTGAACAACCCCAAACGCGGCGACGTCATGGTGTTCCGCTATCCGGCCGACCCCAGTCTCGACTACATCAAACGCGTGATCGGCGTACCGGGCGACGTGGTCGAATACCGCAACAAGAAGCTCACCATCAACGGCAAGCCCGTTTCCGCCACCAATACCGGCACTTACAGCTATGTGGGCAATGGCCTGAATTACATTACCGCGATGGTGTACAAGGAGCGCCTCAACGGCACTGACCACACCATGATGACGGAGCCGGACAAGCCTTCGGTCTACCCGACCCAGGTGGTGGACTTCCCTTACCGCGAGAACTGCTCATACAATGCCGAGGGCGAAGGTTTCGCCTGCAAGGTTCCGCAGGGGCAGTATTTCATGATGGGCGACAACCGCGATGCCAGCAACGACAGCCGCTACTGGGGCTTCGTTCCGGACAGGAACATCGTCGGCAAGGCCTTCTTCATCTGGATGAATTTCGACGAACTCGGCCGCATCGGCACCACCATTCGATAAGGAGATACACATGCATCGTGTAGGTCCCATGAAATCCAGGCAACGTGGCCTGACCATGTTCGGTTTTCTGTTCACTGCGATCGTACTGATCATGATTGCCGTGCTGGCGATGAAGCTGGTGCCCGCCTACATCGAGTATTTCTCGGTGAAGAAGATTCTTTCCACCATGGGGCAGGAGTCCGACCTGAAATCCAGGTCCAATGCCGATATTCGCAGTGATTTCGCGCGACGGGCGAGCGTTGGCTATGTCACCGTGGTCAAGCCGGAAGATATCGCCATCGACCGTCACGGCGCCGCCCCGGTCGTCTCCACCGAGTATACCTATCGCACCAAGCTCGTCGGAAATGTCAGCCTGGTGGTCGATTTCAGTGCCAGTTCCGACCCTAACGCGGCGCCCGTCGAGGTTGAATAATTCCTTGCTGAACCAGCGTCTGCAGCAGGCACTGGGCTATACCTTTGTCCGCCCTGATCTGCTGACCCAGGCGCTGACGCATCGTAGCTACGGTGCGTCCAACAACGAACGGCTCGAATTCCTCGGCGACTCGGTATTGAACTGTTCGGTTGCACGGGCGCTTTACGACGCCTTTCCGAATTTACCGGAAGGGAGCCTTTCGCGCCTGCGTGCCAACCTGGTACGGCAGGAAACGCTGGCCGAGATTGCCGCAACCCTGAAGCTGGGTGAAAGCCTGCGTCTGGGCGAGGGCGAGCTCAAGAGCGGTGGATTTCGCCGCCCTTCGATCCTGGCCGATACGCTGGAATCGATCGTTGGCGCTATTTTCCTGGATGCCGGATTCGAAGCTGCGCAGCGCGTGGTGCACGGGCTGTTCGAGCCCCTGGTGGCGAAAATCGATCCGAAGGCGTCGGGCAAGGATGCCAAGACCGAGTTGCAGGAAACGCTCCAGTCGCGGCGGCTTCCGCTGCCGGATTATCGTCTGGTGGGTACCCATGGCGAGGCACATGACCAGAGCTTCACCGTCGAGTGCGTGCTGTCCAAACCCGCGCTCAGCACACGCGGCGTTGGCAAGAGCCGCCGCGCCGCCGAACAGGAGGCCGCCCGTCAGGCGTGCACGAAATTACAGAAATGAACGCATTCAAATGCGGCCTCATTGCCATCGTGGGGCGCCCCAACGTCGGCAAGTCGACCCTGCTCAACCGTATCATTGGGCAAAAAATCAGCATCACTTCACGCAAGGCGCAAACCACGCGCCATCGCGTGATGGGCATCCACACCACCGACGAAGCGCAGTTCGTGTTCGTCGATACCCCGGGGTTCCAGACCCGCCACGGCAGCGCCATGAATCGCGCGATGAACAAGCGGGTGCGCGAAACCTTGTCGGACACCGACGTGGTGATGATGCTGGTCGAAGCCGGGCGGCTCACGCGTGAAGACCGCCAGGTGATGGCATTGCTGCCCGGGGATCGCCCGCTGATCCTGGCGGTCAACAAGATCGACTACGCCAGGGATCGTGCCGCGCTGATGGCGTATCTGCAGGAAGTCGCCGCCGCGCATGCCTTCACCGAGATCGTGCCGGTATCGGCCAAGCAGGGCAGCAATCTCGGCGAGTTGCTGAAAACCCTGCAGGCGCATCTGCCGGAAAACCCGCCGCTGTTCGACGAGGACGACGTCACCGACCAGACCGAACGCCAGCTGGCCGCCGAACTCATCCGCGAAAAGGTGTTCCGCCTGTGCGGCGAGGAAATTCCTTATGCGGTGGCGGTGACCATCGACAAGTTCGAGGAGGAAGGCAATCTGCGCCGTATTTTTGCCACCATCCTGGTCGACCGCGACGGCCACAAGGCCATCGTCATCGGCAAGGGCGGCGAAAAGCTCAAGACCATCTCCACCCAGGCGCGGCTCGACATGGAGCGTGCCTTCGACGGCAAGGTGTATCTGGAAGTCTGGGTCAAGGTGAAGGGCGGCTGGGCCGACGACGTACGGATGCTGAAGTCGTTGGGGATCGATTGATTCGAAATACCTACCACAGAGACACAGAGGCACAGAGACACGGAAAAAATCCGTCATTGAGCCTGTCTCGATGCACAGAATTCTCGGACAAGCGTTTTCTCTGTGCCTCTGTGTCTCTGTGGTGAAGGGTTTTAAGCCAGCATGCCATCCGACGCCCGCATCAACAACGAAACCGGCTTCATCCTCCACACCTATCCGTTCAAGGAAACCAGCGTGGTGGCGGAGGCGTTCACCCGCAGTCACGGACGCGTGGCGCTGATCGCGCGCGGCGCGCGCCGCCCGGCATCCACGCTGCGCGGTTTGATCCAGCCGTTCACTCCGTTGCTGCTGTCGTGGTTCGGCAAGTCCGAACTGAAAACCCTGCATGCGGCCGAATGGCAGGGCGGCCTGATCGCCCCGCAGGGGCGTGCGTTGATGTGCGGGTTCTATCTCAACGAACTGCTGTTGCGCCTGCTGGCGCGCGGCGATGCGCACGAACGGCTGTACGACCGTTATGTCGATACCCTCGGCCAGCTGGCGGGCGGGTGCGGGACCGCCGATGATGATCGCGCCACTTATTTTGAGCGGATATTGCGCTGCTTCGAGAAGAATCTGCTGTCCGAGATCGGCTACGGCGCCACCTTCGACGTGGACGCCGACAACGGGATGCCGATCGAGCCGGGCACCCGTTATGTGTTCCAGCCCGAACGCGGCGCGCTGCGTGCGTGCGGACAGCCGGGCTGCCTCGTCACGGGGCAAACGCTGATCGATCTGGCCGCCGGCCGTTTCGAACAGCCAGCGACTCTGGCCGAGGCCAAGATCCTGATGCGCACCCTGATCAACCACACTCTGGGCACGAAGCCGCTTTATACTCGCCAGCTGTTACGCGAACTCACCGAACTGACACAATGAGCATCTTTCTCGGCGTCAATATCGATCATATCGCCACCCTGCGCCAGGCGCGCAAGACCCGTTACCCCAGTCCGGTCGAAGCGGCGCTCGCGGCGGAAACCGCCGGCGCCGATTCGATCACGCTGCACCTGCGCGAAGACCGCCGCCACATCCAGGATGCCGACGTGGCGATCCTGCGCCAGGTGCTGAAAACCAGGATGAACCTGGAAATGGCGATCACCGAGGAAATGCTGGCGATTGCCGTCGCCACCCGGCCGCAGGACGCCTGCCTGGTGCCGGAGAGGCGCGAGGAACTGACCACCGAAGGCGGGCTCGACGTGAAGGGGCAGTTACGGAAAGTGACCGATGCCTGCAACCGTCTGGCGGACGCGGGCATTCGCGTGTCGCTGTTCATCGACGCCGATTTCGCGCAACTCGATGCGGCGCAGGCCGCGGGTGCGCCGGTGGTTGAAATCCATACTGGACATTACGCTGATGCGGCGACCGGCCAGACCCGCATCAACGAATTCGAGCGCATCCGCACGGCCGTTGCCTACGGCCGCAGCCTGGGACTGACGGTGAATGCCGGCCATGGCCTCACCTATCACAACGTGCAGCCCATCGCCGCGCTGCCGGGCATCCATGAACTCAATATTGGTCATGCGATCGTCGCGCAGGCCCTGTTCGTGGGATGGAAGGAAGCGGTATCCGAAATGAAGCGGCTGATGGTGGAGGCCGCGGACTGAGACGAACGATTGGCCGGCTGATTTCCTGTCGATCCGGGAAATCTAGCGCCGTCTTTGCCACCACACATAGCCGCCGATGATGAGCGCCACGAAGACGATGACGCCGGCGGTGATGAAATGCTGGTATTCCCGGATGAGTGCTTCATTGCCGCCCAGAAAGTAGCCGAACAGGGTGAGGACGAGCGACCATAACCCCGCGCCGAGACAGGTGTAGAGCGCAAAAGCGGCGGGATTCATGCGGGTGAGCCCGGCGGGGAGGGAGATCAGATGGCGGATGCCGGGAATCAGACGGCCGGTAAAGGTCGAGACCGCGCCATGCTTCAGGAAGAAAGCGTCGGTCTTGCGCAGCAGTTCGGGGCGCACGAAGAAGTAGCGGCCCCAGCGTTCGAGAAACGGCCGCCCCACCCACAGCGCCACCGCGTAATTGAGTGATGCCCCGACCAGACAGCCGGCTGTGGACGCCAGCACGATCAGCCAGAAATTCATGTGCCCCTGGTGCGCGAGATAGCCGGCCGGAATCAACACCAGTTCGCTCGGCACCGGCAGCACTGTCGATTCCAGCGCCATGAGAATGAAAATACCGACGTAGCCCCAGTCGTGAACGGTGGCGAGGATCCAGGTGATGAAGTCGTGGAGCATGGGGATGAGTGGTGAGTGGTGAGTGGTGAGTGGTGAGTGGTAGCGGAAAGTGGAAACTCCACTCACTACTTACCACTTGCGACTTACCTCACACCACCGCCTCTTCCTTCTTCTCTTTTTCCACCGGCTTGATGAAGTGCTCGCGCTTGACGCCGAACATCAGCAGAAGCGGCGAAGCCACCAGGTTTGAGGAATAGATGCCGAACATGATGCCGATGGTGAGCGCGAGCGCGAAGTTGTGCAGCGCCTCGCCGCCGAAGAACAGCATCGACAGCACCATGATCTGCGTCGAACCGTGGGTGATGAGGGTGCGGCTCATGGTGCGGGTGATGGCGTCATCGATGATGTGCGGGATGGTCGCGCCGCGCATCTTGCGGATGTTCTCGCGGATGCGGTCGAACACCACCACGGATTCGTTGACCGAGTAACCGAGGATGGCCAGCACGCCGGCCAGCACGGTGAGGGTGAATTCCCACTGGAAGAACGCGAACATGCCGAGGATGATGACGATGTCGTGCAGGTTGGCAAGCATGCCGGCGACGGCGAAGCGCCATTCGAAGCGTATCGCGAGATAGGCCATGATGCCGAAGGCGACCACCAGCAGCGCCAACGCGCCGTTGTCATAGAGTTCCTTGCCGACCTGTGGGCCGACGAAATCGACGCGCTTCAGTTCGAGTCCGGGATGGGTGGCCGTCAGCGCCGCCATCACGCGGTTGCTGGTTTCCGCGGCATTGCTGTCGCCCTTGTTGGGCAGACGAATCAGGATGTCGCGGCTGGTGCCGAAAGTCTGCACCGAGACTTCGGTCAACCCGGTTTTTTCCAGTTCGGTGCGGATGGCCGGCAGATCGGCGATCTGGCCGGTATGCAGCTCCATCACGGTGCCGCCGGTGAAATCGACACCCAGGTTGAGGCCCTTGTGCCATAACGCCCAGATGGCGAACAGGAAGGTGAGCAGCGAAATGGCCGTAGTCATCTTGCCCCAGCTCATGAAGGGGATGGTTTTTCGGAAAGGGAAGAATTCCAGCATGACGTACTCTCAGATCGAGACTTTGGCGAGCCGTGCCCGGCGACCGTAGGTGAGATTGACCATGGCGCGCGACACCGTGACGGCGCTGAACATGGAGGTGAGGATGCCCAGGCACAGCACCACGGCGAAGCCGCGCACCGGCCCGGAACCCAGCCAGAACAGCGCGATGCCGGCGATCAGCGTGGTGATGTTGGAGTCGAGAATCGTCGCCCATGCGCGCTCGTAGCCGGCGTGGATCGCCGCCTGCGGCGTGGCGCCGTTGCGCAGTTCTTCCCGTACGCGTTCGTTGATCAGTACGTTGGCGTCGATCGCCATGCCCAGGGTGAGCGCGATCGCCGCCATGCCGGGCAGGGTCAGCGTCGCTTGCAGCATCGACAGCAGCGCAATGAGGAGGAGGCCGTTGATCGCCAGTGCGATCGAGGAGAACAGGCCGAACACACGATAGTAGAACGTCATGAACGCGACCACCGTGAGGAAGCCCCAGAGGTTCGAATGGAAGCCCTTGCGGATGTTTTCGGCGCCCATGCTCGGCCCGACGGTACGTTCCTCGACGATCTGCATCGGAGCGGCGAGCGCGCCGGCGCGCAGCAGCAGGGCGACGTCGGAGGCTTCCTGCGCGGATTCCATGCCGGTGATCTGCACGCGGCCGCCGCCGATTTCCTCGCGAATGACCGGCGCGGTGATGGCCTCGGCCACTCCCTTTTCGATCAGCAGGATGGCCATGCGTTTGCCGACGTTCTCGCGCGTCACGTCCTTGAACACACGTGCGCCCTTGCTGTCCAGATTGATGTGGACAGCGGCCTGGCCGCTGGTGCTGTCGAAGCCCGGGGACGCGTCGGTGATGGAATCACCGGTCAGCACCACGTCTTTCTTCACCGCGATTTTGCCGCCGTCGCGGCTGGCCACGATGTCGTCGCCAAACGGGGCCTGGCCCTGCTGAACGGTCGTCGGATCGGCCTGCTCGTCGACCATGCGGATTTCCAGGGTGGCGGTGCGGCCGAGAATGTCCTTCGCCTTGGCGGTGTCCTGCACGCCGGGCAGCTGCACCACGACGCGGCTGGCGCCCTGCTGCTGGATGACGGGTTCGGCCACGCCGAGTTCGTTGACGCGGTTTCTGAGCGTGGTGATGTTTTGCTGCAGGGCGAATTCCTGCACCTTGGTTTGGGCTTCCGGTTTCAGGCGCGCGGTCAGGGTGAAGCCTTCGGCCTGGTCTTCGGGAGTCAAGGCAAGGTCGGTGAACGCGGTTTCCAGTTTGTTGGCCGCCGCATCCCGCTGGTCGCGCGTGGCGAAATGCACGGTGACGGCGCTGCCCACGCGGTTGATGCGGCCATAGCGGATCTTCTCGCCGCGCAATTCAGTGCGGAAATCGTTCTGATAGCGGATGGCCGCTTTTTCCAGTGCGGCCTTCATGTCGACTTCAAGCAGAAAATGCACGCCACCCCGCAAGTCCAGGCCCAGATACATCGGCAGCGCATGAATCGGCGTGAGCCACGCGGGCGAGGCCGATACCAGGTTGAGCGCGACGGTATAGCGTTCACCCAGGGTATTCTGCAGCACGTCCTTGGCCTTGATCTGCATGTCGGTACTGATCAGGCGCACCTTGATGCTGTTTCCCGCCAGTTCCATCCCCTGATAGCTCAGGCTGGCCGCTTTCAGCGAGGATTCCACCTGGCTCAGCAGCGCAGTGTCGACTTTTTCGGTCGTACGCGTGGGGGAAATCTGCACCGCCGGCACTTCGCCAAAGAAATTGGGCAGGGTATAGAGGAAGGCGATCACCAGGATGACGCCGATGAGCACATATTTCCAGGTCGGGAAACGGTTCATTGTCAGGATTCAGGGGGCAGGATTCAGGGGGCAGGATTCAGGGGGCAGGATTCAGGGGGAGGCCGGGGATCGGGTTTCCAGGGGTGCGGCCTTGGCCGCTCATTCTCTGGCCCCTGAATCCCGATCCCTCGTTTTTACAAACCTTTGATCGTACCCTTGGGCAGCAGCGTTTGCACTGACTGCTTCTGCACGTGGGTGATGACGCCGTCGGCGATCTCCAGAGAGATGAACTGATCGCCAAGTTTGACGATCTTGCCGACCTGGCCGCTGGCGGTCACGATTTCGTCGCCCTTGGCCAGTTCCGTCAGCATTTTCTTCTGCTCCTTGGCGCGTTTCATTTGCGGGCGGATCAGCATGAACCAGAACAGGACGCCAATGATGATGAGTGGGAGGAACTGCTCAAACCCCGGGCTGGCTGCGGCGGCGGCTTGTGCGTGGGCAAGTGAAATCATGGGAAAACGCTCCGAATCAAGACGGTTCAGTTAAAACCACGGAATTCTACCACCCGCACGTTTGCATCTCGTGAAACTGCGCCGTGAAGTCGGCGAAGCGCCCGGCCTCGATGGCGGTGCGCATCCCGGCCATCAGCCGGTGGTAGTAATGCAGGTTGTGGATCGTGGCCAGCCGCGCGCCCAATATCTCATTGGCGCGGATCAGATGGTGCACGTAGGCGCGGCTGAAATGGGTGCAGGTGTGGCAGTCGCATTCGTCGTCGATCGGCGCGGTGTCGGTTTTCCAGCGCGCGTTGCGGATGCGCATTTCGCCGCGCCGGGTGAACAGGATGCCGTGGCGCGCGTTGCGGGTCGGCAGCACGCAGTCGAACTGGTCGATCCCCTGGCCGACCGCGAACACCAGATCCGATGGCGTGCCGACGCCCATCAGGTAGCGCGGCTTGCCAGCCGGCAGCTGCGGTGCGGTGTGGGCGAGGATGCGCGCCATGTCGTCCTTGGGTTCGCCGACCGAGAGCCCGCCGATGGCGTAGCCGTCGAAGTCCATGCCGATCAGCTCGCGTGCCGACTCGTCGCGCAAATCCTCGTACATGCCGCCCTGCACGATGCCATACAGCGCGTTGGGGTTGCCGGCGTGCGCCGCTTTCGAGCGCGCCGCCCAGCGCAGCGAGAGCCGCATCGAGTCGGCAGCCTCGCGCTCGGTGGCGGGGTAGGGCGTGCATTCGTCGAAGATCATCACGATGTCGGCGTTCAGCGTGCGCTGGATCTGCATCGAGATTTCCGGGGTGAGAAACAGCCTGTCGCCGTTGATCGGCGAGGCGAATTTCACCCCTTCTTCGGTGATTTTCCTGAGCTTGCCGAGACTGAACACCTGGAACCCGCCCGAATCGGTGAGGATCGGCTTGTCCCAGCCCATGAAGGCATGCAGGCCGCCGAACTTCTCGATCACCTCCAGCCCCGGGCGCAGCCACAGGTGGAAGGTGTTCGACAGCACCATCTCGAAGCCGGTGTCGGTCAGCTCGGCCGGCGCCATCGCCTTCACCGTGCCGTAGGTGCCCACCGGCATGAAAACGGGCGTCTGCACGGTGCCGTGCGCGAGATGGAGCTGGCCGCGGCGGGCGCCGCCGTCGGTGGCGAGGAGGTCGAATTTCATGCGAGAGGGTGTTTTTCCAGGCTGTTCTTTTCCAGAAACATCGCGTCGCCGTAGCTGAAGAAGCGGTAGCGCTCCCTGACGGCATGGGCGTAGGCCGCGCGGATGGCGTCCAGGCCGGCAAACGCGGAGACCAGCATCAGCAGCGTGGATTTGGGGAGATGGAAGTTGGTGATGAGCGCGTCGACCACCCGGAAACGATAACCCGGGGTGATGAAGATGTCGGTTTCGCCGGACCCTGCGTGCAGTTCGCCCGCTTGCGCCGCGGCTTCCAGCGCGCGCAGGCTGGTGGTGCCCACCGCCACCACGCGGCCGCCGCGGGCGCGCGTTTCGGCAATCGCCGCCACCGTCGCGTCCGGGATCGTGTACCGCTCGCTATGCATCGTGTGGTCGGCAATGGCGTCCACCCGCACCGGCTGGAAAGTGCCGGCGCCCACGTGCAGCGTCACCTGCGCCGTGCGAACCCCCTGTGCGCGCAAGGCGTCCAGCATGGCGACATCGAAATGCAGTCCGGCGGTGGGGGCCGCCACCGCGCCGGGTGCGTTCGCGTACACGGTCTGGTAGCGCGCCTCGTCGTCGGCCGTCGGCGTATGTTCGATGTAGGGCGGCAGCGGCAACTGGCCGAGCTGGTCCAGCACCTCCAGCACCGGGCGCGAAAAGCGCAGCCGGGTCAGGTCGTCCTGCCGCGCCAGCACCTCCAGCGCCACATCATCGGCGAGGCGAATCCACGCCCCCGGCCTGGGCGCGTGGCTGGCCCGGATGAACGCCAGTGCGTCGCGTTCGTCCAGCACCCGTTCCACCAGCAGCTCGACCTTGCCTCCGCTTTCCTTGCGGCCGAACAGCCGCGCCTTGATCACGCGCGTATCGTTCATCACCAGCAGATCGTCGGGGCGCAGCAGGGCAGGCAAATCGCAAAACCGGCGGTCGTGCAGCGTGCCGGAGGCCTCGACGTGCAGCAGCCGGCTGCCGCCGCGCAGCGCGGAGGGGAATTGCGCAATCAGATCGGCGGGGAGGTCGAAATCGAAATCGGCAACACGCATGGGGCGCGATTATAACGGGCACCTGGACTGGCTGCCTTGCCATGTTTGGCGCGGTTCGGCGATAATGCGCGGCTTCTGCCGCCGCACACGCTCGTGTGTGGCGCCCTTGCCGGGATGGCGGAATCGGTAGACGCAGCGGATTCAAAATCCGCCGCTGGTAACAGTGTGGGGGTTCGAGTCCCCCTCCCGGCACCAAGAAACACGCGGGGTTAGCGGTTTTCCCGCTTTTCCGGACTTCTACAATTTTTCCGGCTTCGTGCCCGCTGGCTTGGCGGTGTCGTCTATCCCCTCAACACAGGATTCGCCGCTTTGAGTGAAGGCTTATTGAGACCTCGTATTTTGATGGGTAGCAGTTTGGTCATCGCAGCCTTATTCGGTGCCTTTGCTCGCTTCGGAAAAATCCGCATCCGTGATGATAGGCAGTTCGAAGGCGGACATCATCATTGCCATGTCTTCCCGCAATTCTTCGGGGCTTTCACCCATCGGCCCGACTCCTCGTTCGGTGATGCCCGATGGTCTTCCTGATGCATCGTAATAGACTTCCCGGATGGTGATTTCTGTCACGTCGCCGAATTGCTCGCGGTACAGCCGGTAATTCCAATGACAGAGGTCGTCGCGGCGCTTCCGCGATGTTTTCATGGGTACTTCCTAGCCTGGTGCAACACGCGAAGAATTTGCACGACGCTACCCTTCTCGCGATAGACCAGCGTGAATGGAGTTCGCCGGCCGACGACGCGCTCGAAGGTGCCGGCGGTGCGTCCGGGCCTGCCGGAGGTGGGGAAGGGGTCGATCAGGGTAAGCGCGGCCTTGCAGATTTCGTCGCGCATCCGCTGGGCAGCCGCCGGGTTGAGGTCGGCATAGTAGGCGATGGCTTCGAGGAATTCGAGTCGCGCCGCCGGTCGCCACTCAAGCCGCTTTTTTGCGCTTGGCGGCATGGGCGTCGATGATGGCTTGGACTTCCTGCATCACGACTTCATGCGGGATGCCGTCGCCTGAATCAGCTTCGGCGATGGCCTCGTTTACCTTGCGCACGAAGTCTTCGGTGTACTCGAAGCCGTCCCGCATGACGTAGGGCAGCATTTCGTCCGGGGTGCGACCGGCGGCTGCCGCGAGCTTCGCCAGGCGACGCTGCATGGCAGGGGTGAGTTCGGTTTTCATGGCGTCGAATCCTTCTGCTATTCGGGACCGCCCCGCGTGGCTGCGGGCTTTTCCGGGCGGTGTCGATTGTCTGTTTGTAAAAGTTTAATCCTGTAGGCGGCTGTTTTCCAGAATGATGATTCTGGATTCAAAATCCGCCGCTGGTAACGGTGTGGGGGTTCGAGTCCCCCTCCCGCACCAGTCGAAATCAATGAGGTGGAAGCCTGGGCGTGATCGAGGCGTGCCGCGCCGACGACAGGCGTCCAGGGCGCTGATTATGTGTCGCTACTCGGCGACTCCCTCGTCCCCATGGCACGTGCACCCCGGTTCGGTGCTGGTCGTGTTGTCGCAGCATACGATCTTGCCGGCGCGGCAGCCGCAGACGCCCTTGTGTCCGGCGCAACAGTTGATCTGGGCCACGCGGTCGCCCCTGGCTTGCGCGAGGCAGGCCTGGGTGGCGGCCGCGTCGTGCCGGGCGGCGGCGAGCAGGGCGCTGGCGCTCGAATCGGCTGCGGCCGGAAGGGCGAAGAAGACAGGAGCGAAAGCCAATAGGGCGAGCAGGGGGCGGATGCGCATGAGGGTCTCCTCAGGGAAATGGCTGCATCACTATAGCCGATCGGGTACGTCGCGCAGCAGCAGCCCGAACATGATCGCGGCTCCCACCAGGATCGCCGCCAGCAGGGTGAAGGCGCTGGCGTAGCCGGCGCTGCCGACCATCCAGCCGGTGAGCACCGGGCCGATCGACTGGCCAACGTCCATGACGGTACGCAGCACGCCCATCGACGAGCCGTAACGGCCGTCCCGGGTGAGGTCGGCGACGAGCGCGGAGGTGGACGAGGTGACGGTGGCGAAGCCGATGCCGAAAACCAGGCTCAGCACCGACAGCGCGAGGAAGCCGGAGGCCGCAGGCAGCAGCACGACGCTGGCCGCACCAATCAACAGACCGGGCAGGATGACGCGGCGGCGCCCCACGCGGTCGGACATCTTGCCCATCAGCGGTTTGGCGAACACGATGCTGACGAGCTGCACGCCAAGAATGACGCCAATCTCCCACGCGGGGAGGCCGAGCGAGGCGGCATACAGCGCGAGGAAGGCCTCGATGGCGCCGAATACCAGGTATTGTGCGGCCTCGGTGAGGCTCACCAGCATGATGTTGCGATCGCGCAGCACGGTGGCCAGGCTGGCCCAGAAATGCGGCAGTTCCCGCTTCTTCTTCGGCTGGGGGGTGTGGTCGCGCAGCAGCAGACCGACCCCCAGCGCCAGTACACCGCTGAGGGCGCAGGCGAGGTAGACGGCGTGGAAACTCGCCAGCGAGATCAGGCTGCCGCCGAGAAACGGCGCGATGGAACGCCCGACGATGGTGACCGAGGAATAGGTGGAGAGCCGGGCGGCACGGTCGGCAGCGTAGCGCTCGGCGATTGCCGCATTCGCCACCGTGCCGAAAATCGCGGTGGCGAAGCCGTGATAGAAACGCACTGCCATCAGTTGCACCGCCGTGTCGACCAGCAGATACAGGAAGGGCGCGGTGGCGAATACGATCAGCGAGGCCAGCAGCAGACGCCGTGTGCCGAGATAATCAGACAGCGCGCCGGCGGGGTAGCTGATGAGGATGCCAGGAATCGTCGAGGCCATGACGATCCAGCCGATTTCCGCCGGTGTGGCGTGGAGCGACTGGGCGAACAGCGGCAGGACCGGAGTCTTCGACAGCGTGGAGCTCAGGATGGCCAGTCCGCCGACGCAAGCGATCATGACGAAAAAGGATGGTTGGGCGGGTTTCATCGAGAGGGGATGGAGAGTCGGGGCTGCCTGGAATGTAATGTGAAATCCTCCGGACGGGAAACCCCCGGAGCGCGTGAAAAATTCCGGGTCGGACGTCGGCGGGCCAGTATCCGGACGGAGTGTGGACTATAGTGAAAATCGCCCATCAGCTTATGCAAGGAGACGATCATGAACGCACTGCACCGTATGGAACGTTTTCTTGACCGGCACATGATCCCGTTCGATATCGTTACACACCCGCACTCGCAGACCAGCACCGAAACGGCTCGCGCGGCGGGGATTCCGCTCAACCGGGTGGCCAAGGGCGTACTGCTGGATGGCGCCGGCTGCCAGATGGTGGCGATGATTCCGGCCGACCGGGAGATTCATCTTGGCAAGCTGGGCCTGGACAATGGCATGGAATTCAGCCTGGCCGACGAAGCCAGCGTGAGCCAGTTGTTCGACGCGTGCGAGCCGGGCGTGGTGCCGGGCCTGCCGACTGCCTGGGGCGTGGAAATGGTGTGGGACGACGATCTGCTGGCGCAGCCGGACATTTATCTGGAAGGTGGCGATCACGAGCGTCTGCTGCACGTCCAGACCCGCTATCTGCGCGACCTCTTTGGCGAAGCGCCGCACTGCCATTTCAGCCAGCCACGCATGCAGCACGTTGCCTGACTGCGTCCGGCGTCGAGATGGCTGGCATGCCGGCGGATGAACGGGGAAACCGGCCGGTGACTTCTTTTGTGCGCGTGGTTTGAATCAGACTGGTTCTGCATGGCGCTTTTGTACTGAACGATGGTCCACCCGAGTGGTCTCAACGCCGTGAATTCGAGAGCCCCCGACCCCACAGACAATCCCCACCGCTCGCTCGGACGCGGCATGGCGTTCGTCGCCAGCCTGCTGGTGCTGGGCATGTTCTATCTCTATTTCGAGAACAGCCTGCAGGCACGCAATCATCCCAACCGTGATCTGCAAATCGCTCCGGGCGCCGAGTGGGTCCTGAAGCGTAGCGGAGACGGGCACTATGTGTTTCCGGGCATGATCAATGGCCGGCCGGTCAGCTTTCTGCTCGACACCGGCGCCACGCTGGTGTCGGTGCCGGCGCATCGGGCGGACGAACTCGGACTCAAGGCGGGCGCGTATCAGCAGTCGATCACCGCCAACGGGACCGTCGTCACCCGCACCACCCGGATCGACGCGCTGGCGTTCGGGCCATTCGTGCTGCGCAATGTGCCTGCCAGTCTCAATCCCGGCATGGCGGGCAATCAGGTGTTGCTGGGCATGAGCGTGTTGAAGCATCTGGAGTTCACCCAGCGCGGCGATACGCTGGTGCTGCGCCCGCTGGCCGGGGGATAAAAAAAACTTTGACATCCGTATCTTCTGTGATATCAATACGCCATCTGTTGGATTCAAGCTTTAAATTGCGGTACCTCTGGTAAGCCTTTTTCCTTGAAATTCGATTGATGGAGCATGTCGCTCACTTTATTTAGATAGATAGGAAACAAGATGGAAACGGGTACTGTCAAGTGGTTTAACGATGCAAAAGGTTTTGGCTTCATCACCCCGGATAACGGCGGCGAGGATCTCTTTGCACATTTCTCCGCAATCAACGCCAGCGGCTTCAAGTCCCTGCAGGAAAACCAGAAAGTCAGCTTTGAAGTGACGACTGGCCCCAAGGGCAAGCAAGCCTCGAACATCCAGATCGTGTCGTAATCATTCCGGTCTGATGTGAAAAACCCCGGTTCGCCGGGGTTTTTTTATGGCGCTTTTCCGCTATCGATACTTTTCGAATGTGAACGCCCATGGCGCTCAAAGCCATCCTCTACAAAGCCGACCTGCAGATTGCCGACATGGATCGCCACGTCTACGGCAACCATGCGCTGACCATTGCGCGCCATCCTTCCGAAACCGACGAACGCATGATGACGCGGGTGCTCGCCTATGCGCTGTATGCCCAGGAGGGCATCGCTTTCACCAAGGGCCTGTTCGACGTCAACGAACCGGAGGTGTGGGTGAAGGACCTGACGGGCGAGATCAGATTGTGGATCGACCTCGGCCAGCCCGACGAGGCGCGCATCCGTCGTGCGTGCAGCCGTGCCGATCAGGTTGTGGTGCTGTGTTACAGCAGCGGTTGCGAAGTGTGGTGGAAACAGATTGCCGGCAAGCTCACGCGTTTTGCCAATCTGACCGTGCTGCGCCTGCCTGCCGGGACCAGTCAGGCGCTGGCGACGCTGGCCGGGCGCAACATGCGTTTGCAATGTCTGGTTCAGGACGGCGAAATCTGGATCAATACCGACACGGCCAGTGTGGCGGTGAAACTGCGTGCCCTGCAATCGGCGTCTTGAACCGGGGTTATTTTGCCGGTGGACAGTTCTTGATGCACACCGTCTCGGTCACGCGCTGTCCGCCGCAGCCGACGAAACAGGTATCGTAAGCCGGCAGGCAGCCGCAGTCGGCCTTGCACGCTGATTTCTCCAGTTGCGCCCGTACCTCCTCGCGCGTCGGCATCACGGGCTCGCGGTAGAGGGGTGGCGAGTAATAGGGGCCCGGCCATGGATCCCACCAGTAGGGGTAGAAGGGATAGCGGTTCATCCAGTCGAACTGCATCTGCATCTCATAGTGTCGCAGCGCCGCCGCATACTGCCTCAATTCGAGTTCGTACTTTTTCAGTGCATCGAGATAGCGCGCTTCCACCTGGGGCTCGATCGCCTTCGCACAAGCCTGGTAACGGGTCTGGCAATCGCTTTGGCATGCCGCTTTCCTGGCATCGCAGGCCTGCACGCAGGCGCGGCCCGGCGCGTCGGCCGGCGGGATCAGCCGGACGGTGGTCTGGTATTGCGGCGTGGCGCAGCCCGCTAGCGCTACGAGCAATGCCATGATGGACACGCGACGGGACAGGATGGTCGGATGCACGATTCAACCCGCAAGGAAACGATGCCATTCCAGCATAGGATGGTTTGCCGCTTATGGGGTTCCCAGGAAACGCGCGTCGAGTTCCTGCAGATTGAGCTCGATCAGAATCTGCCGCAGACGTTCGCGCGCGTTCCGCCGTGGCGTGCCTGAGCGGGTGGCGATGATGAGCTCGTTCTTCAGCGAGTGTTCCCAGCCGACCAGTTCGGTGACGGTGACCGCGTAGCCGTGCGATTCGAGCTGCAGGCAGCGCAGCACGTTGGTGAGCTGGGCGCCGAATTCACGGGTGTGGATCGGATGGCGCCAGATTTCCGACAACGGTGTCTTGCCGAAGGATTCGTTCTTGTGGCGGCGCAGCACCGCCGCGACCTCGGCCTGGCAACAGGGTACCAGCACGATGTGATGCGCCTGTTTGGCGAGCGCAAACTGAATGGCGTCGTCGGTGGCCGTGTTGCAGGCATGCAGCGCGGTGACGATATCGATGCGCGCGGGTAGCGTGACGGCGTCGATCGATTCCGCCACCGTCGCATTGAGGAAGGTCATGCGCTCGAAACCCAGCCGCACCGCCAGTTCGCGCGACTTCTCCACCAGATTGTCGCGTGTTTCGATGCCGAAGATGTGCGCGCCGGACTGTGTCTTCAGGAACAGGTCGTACAGGATGAATCCGAGATACGATTTGCCGGCGCCGTGGTCGACGAGCGTCAGCGTATCCTGCCGCGCCAGCCTCTCGTTCAGCAGTGGCTCGATGAAATTGCACAGATGGTAGACCTGCTTCAGTTTGCGCCGGCTGTCCTGGTTGAGCTTGCCGTCGCGTGTCAGGATATGGAGTTCTTTCAGCAGTTCGATCGACTGGCCGGGGCGCAACATCCCGGCAAGCGGATCGCTGTAGCCCGCCTTGGGCGCGGGGGCGGTGCCGACGCGTTTCATGTCGTGCCCAGCAGGCGCACTTCGCGCTGCGGCAGGGGGATGACGATGCCGTGTGCACGGAAACTTTCCAGCACCGCCTGGGTGACGTCGCTCGATGCCGCATTGAAATCGGCGACGGCTGCCCACGGGCAGATGGCGATGCGGATGCTGGAATCGGCCAGCGTCAGCACACGGACCACCGGCTCGGGTTCCTGCAGGATTTTCGGGTGCGTGCGCAGCAGGTCCTGGATGGTGGCGAGTGCAAGTTTGACGTCGGTGTCGTAGGCCACGTTGACGACCACGTCGAGTTGCCGCAGGGCGCCGAAGTTGTGCAGGATCTCGCCGACGATCTTGCGGTTGGGGATGACGACGCGTGAGCGGTCGGGATGGCTCAGCACGGTATTGAACAGCTTGATCTCATCGACCGTCCCTTCCTCGCCGGCGATGGAAATATATTCGCCCACGTGGAACGGCCGGGTGAAGAGAATCGTCAGGCCGGCCGCCAGGTTGCCGAGCACGCCCTGCATGGCCAGCGCGACGCCGGCGCCCGCCACGCCCAGCCCGGCGATCAGCGGCAACAGCTGCACGCCCAGGTTCTGCAGCGCCATGATGAGGAACAGGCCCAGCACCAGGATGCGCACGATGCGAACCAGCAGCACGCGCAGAGGCTCGTCGAGCCCGAGTTTCGCCAGCATCGAGTCGGCCAGCCTGCCCACCCAGCGCCCGACGTAATAGCCCGCCGCCAGGATCAGCAGCGCCACCAGCAGCTTGGGACCGAACTGGATGGCCAGTTCGATCGCGGTCTTCCTGGCGTATGTCAGTGTTTGCAGTGGTTCGTCCATGATCCGGAAAAAGACGGGAAGAAAGCGCAAAGGGTATCAAAACCCCCCGCCGGGCAGAACTGCTGCGTATAGTATTTTCCAATTCACACATGAGCCTGAGCGAGCGGGGCAATCGGAGTTGACTCAGGCGGCGCGTTGTCGAGATTTGTTGATGAGTTGAAAGAGTTGTGCTTTGGCCTGGTTGAGGCGTCTGGCGGCCTCATTATCGCTGCATCTCCTGGCGATTTCATCCAGCCTGTCGAACGAGACGCCCGGCTTGAGGAAGCTTTCTGCATTCGACAGCGATTTGAGCTTC